>Ga0209581_1000144_pt1 | contig 221884 bp, 182 predicted proteins | sample Coa_R2_FD_187160 | JGI IMG/M metagenome (GOLD analysis project Ga0209581, IMG submission 187160) | Surface soil microbial communities from Centralia Pennsylvania, which are recovering from an underground coalmine fire - Coalmine... | ecosystem: Environmental > Terrestrial > Soil > Unclassified...
CGGCCTCGCCGTTCAAATGGACCTTCACCCGCCGCGATCTTCACGCCCTACTGACCAAGATCGCCGGCAAACGGCTGGCCGTTGCAGCCTGACGGAATACGTCACCGTAATTCCGAACGTGAGTACTAAGCCGCGTCGCATCCTTACAACTTTACGGGGCCTCTTCCGGGGTGGGCCGGTACGTCGCACTCGCCGTGTCGGTTTCCCATACCTTGACGGCTCCTATGTGAACCGGGACCTCCGCGTCAAGTCCTTTAGATAGTTCATCATAGAAGTATTTCGCCATGTTCTCCGCGGAGGGGTTCAGGACGTCGAACGGGGCCAGGTCGTTCAAGAACTGGTGGTCCAGGCGCTCCACCACCGCGCGCATCTGTTTCTTGATCAGGACGAAGTCCACCAGCAGCCCGGCCGCATCCAAACGCGGCCCTTGGAGCGTGACCTGCACCTTGTAGTTGTGGCCGTGCACGTTCTCGCACTTGCCGTGATAGTTGCGCAGTGCGTGCCCGGCCGCGAAGCTCTCCTCCACCGTCACTTCAAACATTGAAGAAACTCTCCACCTCGCGAATATCGGTTGTGAACCGGTAATTGGGCAGGCTGTCGAAGAAGACCTGCCCGTAGCGCTGCCGGGTCACGCGGTTGTCCAGTAGCACGAGGACCCCGCGGTCGGTCCGGCTGCGGATCAGGCGCCCGAACCCCTGCTTCAGGGCGATGGCCGCCTGGGGAATCTGGTATTCGTAAAACGGATTGCCGCCCTCCGAGCGGATGTTCCGGATGCGCGCCTCCACCACCGGGTCCGAAGGCACGGCGAACGGCAGCCGGTCGATAATCACGCAACTCAACTGCTCGCCCGGAACGTCCACTCCCTGCCAGAACGAGGAGGTGGCGAACAGCACGCAATGCGGCGTGCTGCGGAACTCCTCCAGCAGCGCGCTGCGCGGTCCGGTCCCCTGGAGCAGGGTAGGGAAGTCCACCGCCAGCGACACCCGGTCGTGGATCAGGCGCATCTGCTGGTAGCTGGTGAACAGCACAAACGCCCGGCCGCGGGAGTGTTGCAGGATGCGGATCACTTCGTCGGCGGCGAAGCGCACGAAGGCCTGGTCGCGCGGGTCCGGCAGGTGCGGCGGCACGTAGAGCAGCGCCTGAGTCGGATAATCGAAGTGCCCCGGCACGATCAGCGTGCGCGCCCCCCGCAGCCCCAGCCGCCGCTCGATGAACTCGAAGGTGCCGCCCACCGCCAGGGTGGCCGACGTGAGGACCACCGTGTTCACCTGGTCGAACAGGCGCTCCGCCAGAATGCCGGAGACGTCGATAGGCGTGGCCTGCAAAAAGCACCCCCGCCCGCGCCGCTCGATCCAGTACACGTACGCCGGGTCGTCGCTCTCCAGCAGAAACTGCAAAGCGCCCGCGAGTTCCTTCGTGCGCCGGAGCAGCGGCTGCACCTCCTCGGGCGGCTGGCTCAGGGTCTTCAGGTGCGAGCCGGTCAGCTCCAGCCCGGCCAGCAGGTCCTGGTAGAGTTCCTGGTGCCGCTCCACGAAGGCCGCCCGCCCGGAAAATCCAACCCGGCCGTCTCCGGCCCCGAACAGGGCGAAGAACCGCACTGTCAGATCATCCAGGCGGTCCAGAATGCGGTCCAGTTCCGCGGTGCCGAACTTCTTCTGCCGCGCTACCGCCGCGATATCCCGCCGCAGTTCCTGGAAGCGGTAGTTGCTCAGCGCAACGCCGAAGTACTGCCCGGCCACGTCCTCCAGTTCGTGCGCCTCGTCGAAGACCACCGCGTGATACTCCGGCAGGATGCCCATTTCCACATCTTCGTTGCCCTTGATCGCCAGATCGGCGAAAAACAGGTGGTGGTTGACGATGATGATGTCGCTTTCCTGGGCGCGCTGGTGCATCAGCGTGATGAAGCAGCGCTCGAACTGCGGGCACTTCGTCCCCGTGCAGAGCTCGCGCCGCGCGTCCACCTTGGCCCACGCGGTGCTCGCCTCCGGCAGCTTGCGGATTTCCGCCCGGTCGCCGATCTCCGTGTGTTTCTCCCACTCGCGGATGATCTCGAAATCCGCCACTTCCTCCAGGCCGCTGAGAATGGGCTCGCGCTCCGCGTCGTAGATCTTCTGGCGGCAGGCGTAATTGCTGCGGCCCTTCATGTAGCTCACCCGCAAGGGCCGCGCGAAATGCTGCTGCAAAAACGGCACGTCCTTGAAGAAAAGCTGCTCTTGCAGGTTTTTCGTCCCGGTGGAGACCACGATGCGCTTGCCCGAAAGGATGGCCGGCACCAGGTAGGCCAGCGTCTTGCCGGTGCCCGTCCCGGCTTCCACCACCAGGTGGCGCTTCCCGGCCAGCGCCGCCTCCACGGCCTCCGCCATCTCCACCTGTCCGGGCCGGTATTCGTACTGCGGGTGCCACTTGGAAAGCGTGCCGTGCCGCGAAAAAAACTGTTTGGCGGTGGGCGCCGCTTTCGCCTGCGTGGTCATGGGGACACTTCGATTGTAGCTTGCGAGGCCAGCCACTCCGCGATGCGCCGCTTCAGTTCCGCTGCCCGCCGGGGATCCCGCCCGCTGGTCGAAATCGCGATCTGCACCGCCCCGCGGCGCACGCGCGCCGGCACCAGGAAGCCGCACTCGGCGGGCGCGTCGGCCACGTTCGCCGGAATGCCTTGCCGCCGCGCGGCTTCCCCCACGGCGCGGTTCACGGCGCGGTCGTCGGTGGCGGTGAACACCAAAGCGGCGCCGCGCAGGTCCGAAGCCCGGAACTTGCGCCGCCGTAGTTCCACCGCCATCTGCTCGAAGGCCGCCTCCCAGCGGGGAGCCACCACCGTGACGCGCGCGCCCGCTTCCACGAGTCCCCTGGTCTTGCGCAGGGCCACTTTCCCCGCGCCCACCACCAGCACGCGCTTGCCGTCGAGGTCCAAAAACACGGGGTAGTACAGAGGGCGGGTCATGGGCGGATGCTATCATGATAAGAAATGTCGCAGGACGCTCCCACGGTGGTCATCGTGGGCAGGCCCAACGTTGGGAAATCCACCCTTTTTAATCGGATCACGGGGCAAAGGCGCGCCATTGTGGGCGATGAGCCCGGCATCACGCGCGACCGGATCCACGGGACTGCCCGGTATCTCGGCCGCTATTTCCAGTTGATCGACACCGGCGGCGTCGTCGTGGACGACGCCGAGTACATCCCCGCGCAGATCCTCAAGCAGGCCCGCGTGGCGCTGGACCGCTCCGCGCACATCATTCTGCTGGTGGACGGCCGCAGCGAGATCACCGCGCCGGACCGCGACCTGGCCCGGATGCTCCTGCGCCTGGGCAAGCCCGTCTCGCTGGCCGTCAACAAGATCGATACCGCCGCGCGCGAATCGCTGGCGCACGATTTCTACAGCCTGGGCATCCGCGATATCTTTCCGGTCTCCGCCGAGCACGGCGTGGGCGTGGACGCGCTGCTCGAGCACGTCACGGCGGGCTTTCCCGCCGCCGAGCCGGAAGCCCGGGCCGAGTCCATCAAGGTGGCTATCATCGGCCGGCCCAACGTGGGCAAATCCACCCTGCTCAACTCCCTGCTCGGCGAAGAGCGGGCCATCGTCTCGCCCATCGCCGGCACCACGCGCGACACCGTGGACGAGCACATCACCGTCGGCGAAACGGAATACGTCTTCATGGACACGGCCGGCATCCGGCGCAAGGGCAAGACCCGGCTGATGGCCGAGAAGCTGAGCGTGGTGATGGCCCGCCGGCACATCCGCCTGGCCGACGTGGTCCTGTTGGTGGTGGACGCCGCCGAAGGCGTGCTGGGCCTCGATGCCACCATCGCGGGCTATGCCCACGAAGGCGGCCGCTGCCTGATCGTGTGCGTCAACAAGTGGGACCAGGTGAAGGGCACGGCCCGCGGCGCCTTCGAGCGCGGCCTGCGAGATCACCTGAAGTTCCTGGACTACGCCCCCGTGGCGTTTCTTTCCGCTAAGACCGGCGCGGGCGTCCAGGCGCTGTTTCCGCTGATCCGCGAGGTTTACGAGGCGGCCTCCGTGCGCATCTCGACCGGAGAGCTGAACCGCTTCGTCGAAGGCCTGCGCTTCGAGGAGCGCAAGATCTTCTACATCACCCAGCCCGCCGTGCGCCCGCCCACCTTCGTGCTGTTCACCAACCGCGAAGAGCCCCTGCACTTCTCCCACGAGCGCTACCTGGTGAACCAGCTCCGCCGCCGCTTCGGCTTCCGCGGCACCCCCGTCGTGCTGAAGAACAAATCCAGAAAGAGCGCCTGAGCCACCGGGCCGCGACCGTCCGATACCTTTGTTATTCCACAGGGGCGAGTTTCACGCCGGCTTTCTCGGCAGCGCGCCGCAGGGCGTGATCCGTCGTCGCGAGAGCGAGGTTGCGGCGAACCGCGAGTTCCAGGTAGGCTGCATCGTAGCTCGTGAGTTCGTATGTGCGCGCTAAATCCGGCAAGGCGAGAATGAGTGCCGGATCGGGTTCGTCGGCCCAAATAGGCAGCCGCCGAATTCGAACCAGGTATCCGGTCACTTGTTCGAAGGTGATCCGTCGACGGCGGTAAGCGACCGTCAAACCGTTTCCGACTTCGTAAAACCAGAGGAGGGGAACAATGGCTCTGTCTCTGGCCAGTCGCTCAAGAACCGCAAGACTGTAGCCACGATCCGTTTCGTCTTCGAGGAACCACTGAAGTGCGAGCGAAGCGTCGATGACGAGATCGCTCACACGCGATGGCCTTCGTGAATCAGATCCTTGACCGAGAGGCCGTCTTCCAACCTCGCGCGGTTTTGTTTGACGAACTCCAGCATGTCCTCGACGGCTTCGCGCTGCGCTGGACTGGCGCTGCCCGACTCTCGTTGCGCGAAGGCCCTCAGCGCACGCTCGATCAGCTCCTCGGCCGAATGGAAGCGTCCCTGCGCCAACTGCTGGTTGACCAACTCTTCGCTTTGGGGGCTCAAACGAACGTTCATTTCGCCCTCTCCCTACGATTATAGCTGCCACCTTTGAGGCGCTGAACTGCTGCCGTCAGGAAGCGGTGGCTGGCTTCGGCTCCAAACCCGCCTTGGCCAGCACGGCGTAGACCACAAACCCGGTGAGAAAGCTGTAGAGCACGGCCGGCTGCACGTAGGGTTTCATCTCCGCGGGAATGGGCAGAAACGGCAGAATCCCCACCACGAAACCCACCGCCCAGGCCGCGTATCCCGCGATATTAACCCCTTCGCGCGGCCCGGCCCAGCGCTTTCCGGAGAGCAGATAATCGGCCGCGATGGCGCCGCAAATCGGGCCGAAGGAGGCGCCCACGATGGTGAAAAAGCCGATCAGGTCCGCGGCTACTCCCACGACCGCCAGCACGATCGCGATGCTGGCCGCGATCATGCTCGAAAGCATGCGCGAGACGCGCGGAATCATGGTGGCGAAGCTGTTGCCCACGATGAACGAGCAGAAGCACGCGCCCGGGATGGAAGCCAGCGCGAACAGAAAGAACATGGCCGTGGCCAGCACCCCGCCGATGCCGCCGATGACCGCGTCGTAGCTGTAGGACTGCAAGTGGAAAAGCTGCCGGCCGCCGGCCACCGAGACCAGCGGCAGCGCGCCGGCATACAGCACCGCCAGCGCGATGCCCACCAGTCCACCCCAGCGCACGTCGCGCGCGTCGCGGCTGCTCATGCCGAAATCCGCGCCTGCCGCGCCGGCCGTGGCGAAGAAGCCGATGATGATTTGCAGCATCATGGTGAAGGCCACGAAGGCATCCGGCTGCGCGGGCGTGTAGCCCGCGGCGGCCGGCGCGGTCCGCGCGAACACCAGCAGGATCATCAGAAAGGGGATAAAGTTCAGAAACAGGGCCAGCCGCGCGACATATTGAATGCCCATCACCCCCACCAGGGCCATGGCGTAGCCCCAAATTACGCCGATGACGATGAACGGCAGGCTGCCGGGGCCGGCGCTGGAGCCCAGCCCGTTCAGGATGAACTGCGTGGCGAAATAGGTGTTCACGGCGAACCAGCCCACCTGCAAAGCGCCCATGAGCAAGCCCGGCATCACGTATCCGCCGGCGGCTCCGAAGGTGGAACTGCCGACCACGTAGAGCGGCAGTCCGGTCTGCATGCCCAGCATGGCCGGGGCGTGATAATACAGCAGCCAGCTCAGCAGGCCGGCCACGGCCACTGCCGCAATCGCCAGCGGCAGCCCGGCGTGATTCAGCGTGCCGTCGGCCAGCTTGATATAGAACGCAATCCACAGAAACACGCCCGCATAGCTGGGGGCCGTGTTCTTGTACCACGCGGCGCGCTGGGCAGGCGGGTTGGGTACAGCCTTGGCAATATAGTCCGGCAGCATGACTGGCCGCCAGTATACTATGCCCGAAAACCTCTGGCCCCGGACTGTTGTTACGCCTGCGGCTCAGTCGAATCCAGCGGTTTCGAGCTGTGGCGGGCTGCCGGCTTCGGCTTGCAGGCGGTGCGCCGTCCAACGGCCTGCCATGCCCGCGGCCGCCACTGGCAGCAGGAGCTTCCAGAGGTATGCGGCGTCATGAGTCCGCAGGGAATCCACGGCATTTAGCGCCAGCAGCGGAAATAGGAACGCCGCAGCGTAGAACACGGCGGCGCCCACTAGATAACCCAGCCGCTGGAACCAACGCCGGGGCAGTCGACCAGGCCCCAGCCACTGAATCCAGCCAGCCATCCCGGCTCCCCACGGCTCCCGGCGGAGAGCCAGCGCGCGGCTGACCGCCGCCAGCAGCAGGAAGTAGACTGGCGCCGCCAGTAAGCCAGCGGGATTGGTCAACAGCACCTCTCCGGTCGCGGAGACCAGTTGCCCGGACATCTCGCCCGTGGCCAACTCCACCACTCCCTCTCCCACCTCCAGCACGCTGAAGTAAAACAGCACATGCCAGATCCAAAGCGCCCCGCGATCCGGCGCAAAGAGCAACAGCGCTCTCCGCAGCGCGCCGGGCGGTCCCTCCGTTCGCTGCTCGAGATCGGTCGCCAGGTTCCAGCAGATCGCCATGAAGATCAGGCCTATACAAAATTCCCAGGCGCGCTGCAAGGTGATGGGCTCCTCTCCCCGCCCCTCGGAAAACAGGAAGATCAATATACCCGCGGTGGCAAGGACACCCGCCCAAAACACAAAGTGCAGGAGCCAGGCCCAGCGGCGCCGCGGTGCATACAGAAGCAGCCACCGCTCCACACGGCTCCGACCGTGGGCCGGCTGAGGCCGCCTTACGGCAGCTTTCCGAATGCCCAATACCAGCAGCAGCCAAAAAGCGGGTGCCCAAAGTGCCTCCAGGTAGGACCTGCTCTGAACCAGATCCGTCATCACGCTGGTCAGCGAAATCAGAGCCACCAGCGCGATGTAGAAGAGCACATGCCATACCCAACGCCCGCGGCGCTCCGGCCGGTAGAGCAGCAGCCAGCGCTGAAGGGTGTTGCGGCTTCGCGCAACGCTCCGGTCCGAATCCGCGGCCAGGCCCCAAAAGACCAGAAGAGGCACCCCAAACATCGCGGCTGCGGGTAGGATCGCGACGGCCTCTCCGGCCCTGTGGGCGGCCAGCTCCGCGGCCAGGGCGATCAACATCGCCGCCAGTTCCGTCAGGCAAAAGTAAAACAGCCCATGCAAAATCCAGACTGCGGGCGGACTGGGCGCGTAGAGCAGAAATGCCCGCCGGATCCAACTCCGCTGCTGGACCGGTGCCGGAAGCGCTGCCGGGCCCTGGGCAACCACCGGCGCGAACCCGGCAAGGCGGCTGAGGGCCAGGGACCGTTCTCTGCGGGCATCCTGGTATGCCCGGGTTTGCTCTTCGGAAAGGTCCGTCTCTGGAATCGCCTGCAAGAACTGCTGGAGCCCGACGATCTTCTCCCGCAGCGCCTTCTTCCTCTGTTCGGAGCTGGTTTCCTTGACGTACCTCCAGCCCAACTGAGCAACCCCGATCAGGGGAGGCAGCAGAGTCGCCGCCCCAGCCACTTTCGGAGGAGCCGGCAGGAGCTTCAGTAACTTCAGCAGATACTCCACCAGCTTCAGGACGTATTCGACGAGCTCTCCCGGCACGACGGCACCCTCCCTTCATCGCCCGTGGAAAAGAGACCCTTTTTTCGACCCTGGCAGCATCGATCATACATCCAAGCGGCTCCGCGGGAGCCTGTTTCTTTTTGGGTATCTTGGGCACCCGCCGTCGCTTCCGGCTACACTGAAGCGTGACGCTTCAAACGGACTGGTCGCGGTCGCCCATCGGCATCGCCGGCGCCGGCAGGGTCGGGCAAGTGCTCGCCCGCATGTTGCGGGAAAGCCGCCAGCCGCTGGCGTGTATCGCCAGCCGCACACGGGAGCGCGCGCGGGAGGCGGCCGCGGGAGCGGGGATCGAAGCGGCGAGCTATGCCGAGCTTCCGCGGCGCGTCTCCCGGATCCTGATTTGCGTGCCGGATTCCGCCCTGGAGACCGTGGCAGGGCAGGTCCGCCCGGTGGCGGGCCTTGTGCTGCACACCTGCGGCACACGCGGCCCGGAAGCCCTGGAGGCTATCCGCAATCCGCGGGTGGCCTGCGGCACGCTGCACCCGCTGCAAACCATCGCGGATGCCGCGGCCGGGGCCGACGTGCTGCGCGGGGTCGCGTTTGCGGTGGCGGGGGACGAGCCGGCTGTCGCCTGGGCGGAGCAGATCGCGTGCCTGGCGGGTGGCCGCGTGCTGCGCATCGCGGCCGAGGCGCGCCCCCTATACCATGCGGCCGCGGTCATGGGAAGCAATTACGTGGTGGCGCTGGTGGCCGCGGCCCGCGCCCTGATGGTCGCGGCGGGTGTGGAGGCGGTGGAGGCCCTGGGGGCCCTGGCGCCGCTGGCTCGCACCAGCCTCGAAAACGCGCTGCGCGACCCCGTGGCCGCGCTGACCGGGCCGATCGAACGCGGCGACCTGGAGACGATCGAAGCGCATTTGCGCGCCTTGCGGGCAGCTCCGGAACCCATCGATCAGCTCTACCGCGCCGCCGGGCTCGAGGCCCTCGCCGTGGCCCGCCAGCGCGGCCTGGACGCCGGGTGCGCCGGCCAGGTGGAAGCCTCGCTGCGCGCCAGATTGAGTGGAACATGAATCCTGAATCCAGCCGGGTACGAATCCCGGATCTCCTCCGAAAAAAAACTCTCGGGCAAAAGATCGCCATGCTCACGGCCTACGACGCCACCATGGCGCGCCTGCTGGACCGGGCGGGCATTGATGCCCTGCTGGTGGGCGATTCCCTCGGCATGGTGATCGAGGGACACGAGACCACCATCCCCGTTACGCTGGATGCCGTGCTGCATCACACGCAGGCGGTCGCGCGCGGCGCCCGGCGCGCGCTGGTGATCGCGGACATGCCGTTTCTCACCTACCAGGTGACCGTTCCGGAGGCGATGCGCAACGCCGCCCGGCTGATTCAGGTGGGCGGCGCTTCGGCGGTCAAACTGGAGGGCGGCCTGCCCGTGGCCGAGACTGTCCGCCGGCTGGTGGAGGCAGGCATTCCGGTGATGGGCCACATCGGCCTGACGCCTCAGGCGGTGCATCAACTGGGCGGCTTTCGCACCGTGGGCGCGAGCGGGCGCGAGGCCGAGCGCCTGCTCCAGGATGCGCAGGCTTTGCAGCAGGCCGGGGCCTTCGCCATCGTGATCGAGTGCATCCCGGCGGAGACCGCGCGCGCCATCACCGCGCAGATCGACATTCCCACCATCGGCATCGGCGCCGGCGCCGGCTGCGACGGTCAGGTGCTGGTGAGCTACGACGCCTTCGGCCTGTTCGACGGCAAAGTGCCGCGCTTCGTGAAGCGCTATGCGGACCTCGGCGAGCAGATGGTGGCGGCTGCCCGGCAATACATCGCGGAGGTGCAGCAGGAGAAGTTTCCGGCCGCCGAGCACAGCGTGCGCGTCAACAGCGCCGGCGGGAAGGGCAGGTAGGCGGGGGCGATGCCAGCCATCCTGGCCGCCACCGTGGCGGAAGTGCGCGCCGCGCTGGCCGATTTCCGAAGGCGCGGCCAACTGGTCGGCCTGGTGCCCACCATGGGCGCTCTGCATGCGGGCCACGCGGCCCTCATCGAGCGGGCGCGGCGCGAGTGCGGCTGCATGGCCGTCAGCATCTTCGTGAATCCCATCCAGTTCGACCGGCGCGAAGACTACGAGGCCTACGCCATCCGCCTGCCGGACGACGTGGCGCTCTGCGAATCTCTGGGCACGGACGTGATTTTCGCGCCCGCGGCGGAGGAAATGTATCCCGCCCCGCAGAGCGTCTTCGTGGAGGTCGCCGGATTGACCGACCACCTGTGCGGCCGCTTCCGTCCGGGCCATTTCCGGGGCGTGGCCACGGTGGTGGCCAAGCTGTTCCACATCGTGGCGCCGCACCGGGCGTATTTCGGGGAGAAGGACGCCCAGCAGCTTGCCGTGATCCAGCGCATGGTGGCGGACCTGAACATGCCGGTGGAGATTGTGCCGGTGGCCACGGTGCGCGACCCGGACGGGCTGGCCGTCAGCTCGCGCAACCGGCGTCTGTCGCCCGAAGAGCGCCGCGCGGCTCCGGCGCTGTTTCAGGCGCTCCAGGCCGCCGCGCAGGCCGTGGCAAGCGGCGCGCGCTCCGCGGCGGAGGCGAAAGCCGCGGCCCTGGCCGTGCTGGAGGCCTGTCCGGAGATCCGCGTCGAATACCTGGAAGTGGTGGACCCGGCCACCATGGCGCCGGTGGAGCAGATCTCCGGACCGGTCCGCATCGCCGCCGCCGTCTGGCTGGGAGCCACCCGCCTGATCGACAACCTGTACTGCCCGGCGGTCGCGCGCTAGCCGCCGGGCAGCTCAGAGGCCTTCAAGGAACGATCACGAATCGGGTGTTGCTCTTCAGTGTTCCAGCCGGTGTGGTCACCGTGACCAAGCCGCTGGTCGCGCCGGTTGGGACGGCGGCCAGGATCAGGGAGCCCGAGACGACCCGGAATGCAGCCGGGGTACCGTTGAAGCTGACGCCGGTCACGCTTGTTAGGTTGGTACCCAGGATCCTGATCAGTTCGCCCACCTTGCCCAAGGTGGGCAGCGTTTCCACGAACGGGCCAAGGCCCACAGAAAAGCTGAATATCGTGCCGTCGCCGGCTTCGGTTTCCCCGTAGAACCTCCCATTTGTAGCCTGAACCAAGCCAGAGGGCTGGGAACCATCGGTGCTATTGAAGGTGTGCAGGGTTGTCAGCGAACCCGCCGGGCTGATTTTGAAGAGCGTGCCCGCGCCGCTATAGCCGGGGCCTGAACCTCCCCATGCGGTCACTCCGTAAATGCTTTTATCAGTGCCCTGGACGATTCCCATCGGAAAAGCGCCGTCCGTACAGTTAGGCTGCGAACAAAAATTGTAGAGCGTAGTGAATCCGCCCGCTGGAGTAATCTCGAAGAATGTGCCGCTGCCCCCACCGTAGAAGTCGGTCCCATAGAAGTTGCCGTTTGTGGCTTGAATCATTGGCGCGCATGGGACTTGACACCCCCCTTGCCCCGCAGCAGGATCGAAACTGTGCAATGTTGTCAGCTTACCGCTTAACGTGATTTTGAAGATGGTTCCAAGTCCGTGCCCCCCGCCTGAAGAGGTCGTACCGTAGAGGTTCCCATCCGCCCCTGAAACCAGTTGCCCGATTGGGACGCTGCCATCGGTACAGTTGGCCTGGGAGCAGAATGAATAAATGATGCGAAACGCGCCTTGAGGGGTGATTTTGTACACAGTCCCGCAAGTGATGCCGTCTGGAGATGGTCCACATAGCGGGCCGCTGAGGCCGCCCCCCGGGGTCACTCCGTAAAAGTTCCCGTCGGCGCCTCGGACCACTCCGCTGTATGGGAGACCCTGGTCAACACAGTTCGGTTGAGAGCAAAAACTGTAAAGCGTGGTCAGATTACCTCCAGGCGTGATCTTAAAGATGGTGCCAAACCCATTCGTTCCGCCACCTTGCGTCGTCCCGTACAGGCTCCCATCGGTGTCCAGCGCCAGAAAGCCAAGTTCCATTGGGTAGCTTCCGTCCGTGCAGTTGACTTGGGCGCAGAAGTTATAAACGGTTGTGAGCGTTCCGCTTTGGGTAACTTTGAACACCGTGCCTGGACCGGGCGTTCCACCATTATTGGTCGTTCCATACAGATTGCCGTCCAGTCCTTGGACGAAGTTCAACTCGGGATACTGTCCATTGGTGCCGTTGAAACTGAACAGTGTCTGGAACCCACCCACCGCGTTTGTGGCAGGCTGCACATCCTGCGCCGGCGACGTGATCGCCGCCGAGAAAATCAGGCAGAGAAGACCGATGCTCCTCCGCCATCCGCTCGTCAGCGTCCCGCTCGCGCGAACGCCGTAGATCACTTTCCGCTTTCCGCTTTTCATCTGTCACTCTCCTTCTTCCATGCCTTCACGGCAGGACTATGAATTTCACAGCGCTCTTCAGAGTGCTGGTCGATGTGGTCACGGTCACGAATCCGCTGGTCGCGCCGGTTGGGACGGCGGCCAGGATCAGGGAGCCCGAGACGACCCGGAATGCAGCCGGGGTACCGTTGAAGCTGACGCCGGTCACGCCCGTTAGATTGGTACCCAGGATCTTGATCAGTTCGCCCACCTTGCCCAAGGTGGGCAGCGTTTCCACGAACGGCCTAAGGCCGGCTGACAAGCTGAATACGGTGCCGTCGCCGTTGGTTCCGCCGCTTTGGGTCTCTCCGTAGAACTTGCCATTCGTAGCCTGGATCAGGCCCTCTGGGAAGGCCCCGTCGGTATTCCCGAAGCTATGGAGGGGCGTCAGCACACCTGCGGGGGTGATTTTGAAGAGCGTACCGAAGCCGTAGAGGCCCCCCAGACTGGCCGCACCATAGAAGTTGCCGTCGCTGCCCTGAACCAGTCCAAGGGGGGCGCCGCCGTCGGCACAGTTGCTTTGCGAGCAGAAATTATAGAGTGTCTGGAACTCGCCCGCTGGAGTAATTTCGAAAACGGTGCCGGCGCTGAAGAAGTTGGACGGCGGAAAGCCGTTCGTCCCGCCGTAGTAAGTTGTCCCGTAGAAGTTCCCGTTGGTAGCTTGAATCATGGGGGCGCCCACGTTCGCAAACGCACCGTCGGTGAAATCGAAGCTGTGCAACGTCGTCAGCTTCCCGCCCGGCGTGATCTTGAAGACGGTTCCAACTCCATACGCCCCGCCCGCAGAGGCTATCCCGTAAAGGCTTCCATCCCTGCCTGAAACCAGAGCGGCGTAAGGGATGGCGCCGTCAGCGCAGTTGGCTTGAGAGCAAAAGTTGTAGATCGTGGTAAGTGTGCCCGCAGGGGTAATTTTGAAGACGGTCCCGCAGCCAGGCCCGTTGAGGGAGCACAGCGGGGCGTCGTTCGCGCCGCCCCCGGCCATCACTCCGTAAAAGTTCCCGTCTTGGCCCCGAACCACCCCGCTGGTGTTGATACAGCCGTCGATCCGGTTTGGTGAGGAGCACACGTTGTAGAGCGTGGTCAACGTACCGCTGGGCGTGACTTTGAAGATTGTGCCGCCGCCGGCCGAGCCGCCGTTCCCAGTCGCCCCATAGAAATTTCCATTGGTGTCCAGCGCCAGCGCGCCGGACTGGCTGGGGTTGGCTCCGCTGGTGCACGTTGGGAAGCCGAAACAGAAATTGTAAATCGTCGTCAACGTGCCGCTTGGGGTAATCTTAAACACGGTTCCGGCAGTTCCCTCGGTCGTTCCGTACAGACTGCCGTCGAATCCCTGCACGAGGTTCAACCCAGGGTAATAGCCACTGTTTCCGTCGAAGTTGACCAGTGTCTGGAACCCCACCGCGTTTGTAGCAGGCTGCTCTTCCTGCGCCGGCGACGCAATCGCCGCCGAGAAAATCAGGCAGAGAAGGCCGATGCTCCTCGGCCATGGGCTTGTTAACGTCGCGCGCAGGCGGACGCCGAGAATCGTTTGCTGTGTTCCGTTTCTCATAAGTTTCCCCTTTTTTCTCTCGCGGCTCGTTCTCGCACCCCGCGGCTGGTGGAACAAAATGAAGACACCGGGCGAGTGGCGTCAGGCCGCCTCTTCTTCGGCAGCCTCGCGGCTGCATTCGCGCTCGAGGGCCGGGCCGTCCATTTCGGGTTCGAGCGCGGGGAAGTACACGCGCAATTGCGCGCCGCATCGCACACAGCTTGCCTGGGCAAAGCCCTCACCCGTCTGCCACTCTCCCAGTTCGTGGCCGCGCATCGCGGCGGAGAACGCCGCGATGCGCTGCAAGGCCGCCAGTTGAGGGGCAACTCGCATGTTTGCTCTCCAGCCTTTACTACTGCGCTTTGTAGAAGTAATAGTCGGCTGTGTAGGGCACCAGCACCTGGGCGCCGACGTCCGAGGACTGGGCACAGCCGGTGGAGGGTGCGCTTCCTCCCGCCGTATTGAGGCGCTGGATGTACGTGGTCAACGTCATTAACTTCCCGCCGGTGGGTCCGGCCTGGGATCCGATCGCCTGAAGCAGCAGGCAGGGAATCGCGCCCGAATTGGGGCAACTCGGGTCCGAGCCGGCCGCGATCGAAGCCAGTTTGTTGCCCCACACGGCGCTGCTGTCGAGCGAGCTTTGCCAGGTGGGGCTGCCGAAGGGGAGCGGGTTCGGCGCGAACTGGTTCGGGTTGGTATCGGGGCTCAGGAAGTGGGTGAGGATCTGCTGGATGAAGGGGCCGAACGTGAAGAACAAGGTGGCTTGCGGCCGGGAAGCGTCCACGGTCCAGGAAGCGCCCGAGCCCGAAGGCAGGCACACATAGCCCTGCGTGCCCACCGCGTTGCCCATCAGAAACGCCGTATTTCCGGCCGGCGGCGTGATGGACAAGGGCGTGGGCGGCGGTGTGATTCCCCCTGCCACCGCCAGCGGCGCCAAAGCGCCGGTTACTACGAAGGCAGCAATCCGGCCCACAAGACGGACCGGTTGAAAGTTCGATTTCCACGGCACAAAGCATCTACTCATAACCGAATCTCCTATCGTTTCTCATTTGTTCTGGCAGACTCGGGTTTCGCCTACTCAGGCGGTCTGAAATCTGCCGCATGCGAAGGATCGTTCCATATTCCGGAGTGCAGGTCACCACGTATCTTCGTAGTTATTAACTCCGACGCTCAGGGCAACAGGCCATTCCGTATCGCTTTGCCGATGGCTTCGGCTTTCGAGTGCGCCTGGAGCTTCCCGTACACGCTCCGCAGATGAAAGTCGATGGTATGGCAACTTACACCAAGTTCCGCCGCCGCGGTCTTGTAGGTGTGGCCTTCCACCAGCAGCTTCAGCAGCCGGACTTCATGCGGCGTCAGGCCGCCATTCGCCGGGCTCTCTTGTGGGCAAGCGTCAGAGGGCCGGCGGGCGCCGCCGTCAATGGCCAGCAACGGCACATCCGGGAAAGACTCCTGCAACCTACAAAACACCTCGCTTTCCGACATTCCCGACCGGCCGATATCCAGAACCACTAAGAGAAGCGATCCTTCGATCGACAGAGCGCCCTCACGGTCCCAGGCGATACGCCGGCCATCCACGGCACTAAGCTCCAAAGGCACACTCCCGCGCTGTCTTATTTCTGAGTGGCTCATATGTTTCCTTATGTGGACGCGGGACAGATTCCCGCGTGCAGAGAGTGAACTATTTCAACCTGGCCCCGGCCGGCTCGTGCTTCCCCGGCCTCACTCTCATAACACGCGAAACACTGTTTTCTTCCATTGCAGGGCGGAATATTTGCCAGACCAAGCCAGCACTCATCGCACCAGACGATCTCGCAGCGCTTTGGTGATGGCCTCGGCTTTGGAGTGCACCTGGAGCTTCCCATACACGCTCCGCAGATGAAAGTCGATGGTATACGGAGTTACGCCCAGCTCAGCCGCCGCGGTCCTGTACGTGTGACCCTCGACCAGCAGCTTCAGCACGCGGGATTGGTGCGGCGTCAGGCTGCCATCCATCGGCTCCTTCCGCCGGCGCGAGTTGGGAGTCAGGCGGTTTCCGCCATCGACCGCCAGCACCTGTACATTCGGAAACGACTCGCGCAGCTTGCGCAACAGGTCGGTCTCGGACATTCCCGACGGGCCGATGTCCAGCAGCACCAGGAGGGACGATGGGTCGGTGGGCGGATGGGCCCAACGGCGCGCGTCGATCCGCCGGTGACCGGCAGTTCTGCGATTCACCGGCACATTCCTGCGTTGTTGCATTAGCGAGCGGTTCATATAGTTCCTGAATGAGAAGCGGATTCCCGCGCGCCGAGCGGTAAGCCGGCTGAACCTCACTGCGGCCGATTTGTACGTGTCCTCACACTCAGGAACGGGAGAGCCTGGCTTCTTCCGTGGCCCAGGAGGAAATTCCCGTCAGCGCTACGTACCTACGTAGTGACGAAGGGGGCGAAACGGGGCAGAATACCGGGGAGGCGGACGGGATGCGGCACCTGCAAAAAATCGCCGAAACCCGGGAATATTCGGCGAACTGGCGTGTTATGCCCGGTGGACGTGCGTGAGCGCGGCTGGCCAGACTGCGGAACGGTTCGGCCAGGCCGCCCTAGCGTACCTGGACGGGCTCTACGGCTATGCCATGAGTCTGTGCCATAACCAGGCAGAGGCGGAAGATTTGACGCAGGAGACATACCTTCGCGCCGTAAAGGCATTCGGCCAGTTTGCGCCGGACAGCAATCTGAAGAACTGGCTGTTTGCCATCCTGCGGAACATCTGGCTGAACGAGATCCGCCACACGCACAGCGGGCCGCAGTTCGTAGGAATGGACGAGGAGGCGGAGCAAGCCGGGCAGGTGAAATCGAGCGAGGATCCGCATGCCGTTTACGTGAGCAAAGTGGAGCAGGCAGGCGTCCGCGCGGCGGTCGAGAGTCTTCCGCCGCTGTACCGAGAGGTCATCCTGCTGCGCGAGTTCGAAGACCTCAGCTACCAGGAGATCGCGGCGATCCTGAATTGCCCCGCCGGCACCGTGATGTCGCGCCTGGGACGGGCGCGGGAGAGACTGCGGGCGATCCTAAGCTCCTGGCGGAGCATCGCGGAGCCGTCCCTCGAGGCCGATCAGCCATGAACCCATGTGACGAGAATCGCGAGCGGCTCTTTATTTATCTGGACGACGAGCTCCGCGGGGGGGATCTGGCGGCCTTCGAGTCACACGTGCGGGTTTGTGAAGCCTGCCGGCGGGCGGTGGACACCGAGCGGCGCTTCCTGGAGCAGGTGCGCACGGCGCGCCCCCTGTATACCGCCCCGCCCGAGCTCAGGTCCCGCGTAGAGGCGATCCTTCAGGGTGCTCCGCAATATACCGCTCCGCGCCACCTGCACACACGCATTCGGGAGATGATCGAGCAAACGGCTTCCGCGCGGCCTGGCTTGCGGTGGAGAATCCGGCAAGCCATTCCCGCACTCGCCATGCTGGCCGCGGTCTTCGCTTTCGTCCGCTTCTATCATCCCCGTTCGGAACTCGCCTCCGCGGCCATTCAGGCGCACACCCAGTTTGTGAAGGGGGCGCTTCCACTGGAGGTACGCTCCGCATCTCCGGAATTGGTCTCGGCCTGGTTCGCCGCGCGGGTGCCCTTCCACTTGAAGCTCCCGCCGTACCGCCAGATGCCCGAGCTGGTGCAGCCGATCCAGCTCCAGGGCGGGCGCACCGTGCCGTTCCGGAACGGGCGGGCGGCCTACGTGGTGTATCAGGTGCGGAATAAGCCTGTGGGCCTGATGGCCGTGCCTTCATCCTCAGCCAGGCCTTCGGGCGGCAGGAAGGTGGTGATGGGGCCGCTGACCTTCTACTTCGACACCGTGGACGGATACAACGTCATCACCTGGCTCTCCAAAACAAAGACCGTCACGTATGCGATGGTTTCCGATGGGAACGAGCGGGCGGAACAGTCCTGCATCCTCTGCCACGCAGGCCCGGCCTCCAAGGACCGGGATCTCATGCGCCGGCTGATGAGCCAATAAGCTGGGCGCGCTAGCCGCTCATGGCGGCCAGGAACTCGGCGTTGCTGCGGGTCTTGCCAAGCTTGTCCAGCAGCAGTTCCATGGTCTCGACCGGGGAGAGCGGGTTCAGCACCTTGCGCAGGATCCAGACGCGGTTGAGCTCTTCTTTGGGCAGCAGCAGCTCTTCCTTGCGGGTGCCGCTCTTGTTGATGTCGATGGCCGGGAACACGCGCTTGTCCACCAGCTTGCGCTCCAGGTGGATTTCCAGGTTGCCGGTGCCCTTGAACTCCTCGAAGATCACGTCGTCCATGCGGCTGCCGGTGTCGATCAGGGCGGTGGCGATGATGGTGAGCGAGCCGCCCTCCTCGATGTTGCGCGCGGCGCCGAAGAAGCGCTTGGGGCGCTGCAAGGCGTTGGAATCCACACCGCCGGACAGCACCTTGCCCGAAGGCGGCACGATGGTGTTGTAAGGTGTAGAAGGTGGGGTAATGGACCAGGCTGCTACGGAGTCGGTGAAACAGCTCCAGGCGGGTGCGCAAGTTCGATCCGAAAGCGGACCCTGATTGGGGCGTCGTAATCACGAGTGTCCGGACCACGAAGGTCCGTGTGCGCAATTTCAAGCGGGCTCCCCGTTTCTGGGACTTCCACACACAGAATGGGCCACCTCGATGGGGGACCGGTCTCTTTCGTTACCTGCCGAACTCGGAAGCGCTGAAGCTTTTTGAGGCTGTGAAGGCGGCGGCTTGAAGATGAGCCCACAGATTGTCTTGTTCAGTCCTGCGCCGGTGCGCTTCTAACAGTGATCTATCTTCCGGCGATCGCTTGGAGGTGATTTTGCAGATTCCGCTCGACTTCCGCCTTACCTCCAATCGTATCGTTGTAGAAAACCACCCTGAAACTCCGAATGTCGAATGGCAATTGTGCGCCTCGCTGAGCCAACAAAATCGTCGGCTTGCCCAAGGCGTGAGCGTAACCCAATTCGTAAAACACGTTCGGGTTGGCTGGAGTGATCTCGGCAATCACGATCTCAGCTTGTTCAATCTCACGCTGGATGTCTTGGAAAATCACGCCAGGGCCAGCCTTCTCATCTATGCGGAACACTTCAAAGCCGGCCGCCTCCGCTTGCTTTTGAATGACTTCCCGGTAGAACGTGTCATAGGGCTCAGCGAATTGCATCACAACAAATGCCCTAGGTCGACCACCCGAGAAAGCCAGATCGGAGAAGAGAACCTCGTTGTTGCCCGCAGCAATTAGACCAATCTGCCGACCCTCAAGTGGGCGGGAAAGAAGGTGCTGGAGCACCGGCACTCCGTCTACAAGCACTCTCAGTTCCTGGCCAGAAAGATTCACTTGCAGTTCATAATCTCGATCGCTCCTGAGGTTCTGCAGCTGACCGGTGGCAACAAGAGGCCTCCAGCCGAAGCCACTCATGTACTCTCCAATCGAATATGCGCTACGTGCTGCGCCAAGTTCAGCAAATATGTAGTGCTGTTCCGGAGAACGATATCCCAGGACAATCCCACCTGCCTGGTTGCTGTCGCCGAAGGGCGCCGAGAATCGGATCTGCACCCGGCACATCCCGCTCTGCAAAGCCACATTGCTCACTGCTAAACCCACTGGAAAAGACTGACCGTAAGCAATAGCGCTTTGCCCTTCGCCGAGGAATTTCTGCCTCGTTTCGGTGATCTCCCACTGACCTAGGATGGGCGCCCAACTCGGCTTTGCGCCGTTTTTCGTCCCGTTGACGAGTTGCTCCACCGGCATGGAATCGGCCTCCACACATATTGTCTCATTGATCCGAGGACCTAGCCGCTCATGGCGGCCAGGAACTCGGCGTTGCTGCGCGTCTTGGCGAGCTTGTCCAGCAGCAGTTCCATGGTCTCGACCGGGGAGAGCGGGTTCAGCACCTTGCGCAGGATCCAGACGCGGTTGAGCTCTTCTTTGGGCAGCAGCAGCTCTTCCTTGCGGGTGCCGCTCTTGTTGATGTCGATGGCCGGGAACACGCGCTTGTCCACCAGCTTGCGCTCCAGGTGGATTTCCAGGTTGCCGGTGCCCTTGAACTCCTCGAAGATCACGTCGTCCATGCGGCTGCCGGTGTCGATCAGGGCGGTGGCGATGATGGTGAGCGAGCCGCCCTCCTCGATGTTGCGCGCGGCGCCGAAGAAGCGCTTGGGGCGCTGCAAGGCGTTGGAATCCACACCGCCGGACAGCACCTTGCCCGAAGGCGGCACGATGGTGTTATAGGCGCGCGCCAGGCGGGTGATGGAGTCCAGCAGGATGACCACGTCCTTCTTGTGCTCCACCAGGCGCTTGGCCTTCTCGATGACCATCTCGGCCACCTGCACGTGGCGCGTGGCCGGCTCGTCGAAGGTGGAACTGATCACCTCGCCGCGCACGGAGCGCTGCATGTCGGTGACTTCTTCGGGCCGCTCGTCGATCAGCAGCACGATCAAAGTGACTTCGGGATGGTTGGTAGTGATGGAATTGGCGATGGATTGCAGCAGCATCGTTTTGCCCGTGCGGGGCGGGGAAACGATCAGGCCGCGCTGCCCTTTGCCGATGGGCGTGAGCAGATCCATCACCCGGCCGGAGTAGTTCTCCTTGAGAGTTTCGAGCTTCAGCCGCGCATTGGGGTAGAGCGGCGTCAGGTTGTCGAAGAAGATCTTGTTGCGGGCTTCCTCGGGCGGCTCGAAGTTGATGGCGTCCACCTTGATGAGCGCGAAATAGCGCTCGCCTTCCTTGGGCGGGCGGATCTGGCCGGAGATGGTGTCGCCGGTGCGCAGGTCGAAGCGCCGGATCTGGGAGGGGGACACGTAGACGTCGTCGGGCCCGGGCAGGTAGTTGTACTCGGGGGCGCGCAGGAAGCCGAAGCCGTCAGGCAGGCATTCCAGCACGCCTTCGGAGAAGATCAGGCCGCTCTTTTCCGCCTGGGTCTGGAGGATCTTGAAGATCAGCTCCTGCTTGCGCATGCCGGCGGCGCCGCCGACGCCCATCTCCTTGGCCACCTGGTTGAGCCTCGTGATGCTCATGTCCTTGAGTTCCACCAGGTCGAGCGTGGGCGCGCCGTTTTTGGCGGTGTTGCCGGCGGATTTGCGGCGCGGAGGCGGCGGCGGGCCCGCGGGCGCGGCGGCCTCCGGCTTTTCCGCGGGCTTTTCGGCCACTCTGGGTTCGGCGGCCTTCTCGGCGGGTGGCTCGGCGGGCGGGACGCCGTCCCGGGGGGGGGCCGCGGCGGCGCGGGGGGGCTTCTCATTCTGCCGTTCGGCGGGCTTTTCGATTTTTTCCGGTGGCAGGGCGGCGCCGGGGTTGGCGCCTACCGTGGGTGCAGTCTTTTCGATATCGCTTGCCAAATTTCCCTCACTCCCCGGCCGGTCACGGCCGAGAACGGCAACGGCTCAACCTCTTCCTGGCGAATCAGGGCCAAGCCGCGCTCTTGCTCCGATCGGTGCTTCAGTTTGTCCATCTTGGTGGCAACCACCAGGTATTGCCGCCGGTAATACTCCAGCCACCGCCGCAGGTCCCGATCGTGCGGCATCCACCCGCGGCGGACATCCAGAATCAAAACACAAAAACTCAGACTCCGGCGCTCGCGCAAATAAGTTTCGATTTGTTGCTTCCATTCCAGAGTCCGATCTTTCGACGCCCGGGCGTAACCGTAACCTGGGAGATCGACGAGGTAAAAAGTGCCGTCGATCCGGTAAAAGTTGATCGTTTGCGTGCGCCCTGGAGTGCTACTGGTGAAAGCCAGCCCTTTCCGCCCGGTCAAGGTGTTAATCAGGCTGGACTTTCCTACGTTACTTCTCCCTAATAAAGCGATCTCGGGGAGGCCGTCCGCGGGGAACTGCTCCGGCCCGGCCGAACTCGCCACAAACTCTGCGTGCATTCGAAGGGAAGAGGCGGGCCGCCCGCCCCAACCAATTAGTGGTTCTAGTGCGCCCGATTCTCCTCGGCAGGCTGCGCGGCGATCTCCACCGCCGGGGCGCCCACCGGGCTGGGGAGCGCGACAATCTCCCGTTCGAGTGCGATCTTCAAAACCTCGTCCATGGACTCGACGAAGCTCAACTTCATCCCGTTGCGGATATTTTCCGGGATCTCCGGCAAATCCTTCTGGTTATCGGCGGGAATGATGACTTCCCGGATGCCGTGGCGGTGGGCCGCCAGCACCTTTTCTTTCAGGCCGCCGATGGGCAGGACCTTTCCGCGCAACGTAATTTCTCCCGTCATGGCCACATCGCCGCGCACCGGAATGCGCGTGAGCGCACTGCAAATCGTGGTGCAGATGGTGATGCCGGCCGAAGGGCCATCCTTGGGAATGGCTCCCTCGGGGATATGCACGTGGACGTCCAAATTGCGGTAGAAGTCCCGGGGCAATCCGAATTGCAGGGCGCGCGAGCGGATGTAGCTCATGGCCGCCTGGGCGGACTCCTGCATCACGTCGCCCAGTTTGCCGGTGATGGTCAGCTTCCCCTTGCCTTCCATGAGGGTGGCTTCGGTGGTGAGAATCTGGCCGCCGACCTCGGTCCAGGCCAGCCCCACAGCCGCCCCGATCTCGTTCTTCTTGTCGACCTGCAGGTCGCGGAAGCGGTACGGACCCAGCAGGTCGGGCAAGGCCTCGGCTGTGATCACGGACTTGGGGACCGCTTTCTTCTCCTTGCCGCTCTGGCTGTTGACCACCTGGCGGGCCACCTTGCGGCAAACGTTGCCGATTTCCCGCTCCAGGTTCCGCACGCCGGCCTCCCGGGTATAGTACTGGATCAGGCCCGTGATGCCGCCGTCGGTAAACTCGATCTGGTCGTTGGTCAGCCCGGTCTGCTCCATCTGCTTCCGGACCAGGAAGCGCTTGGCAATCTCCTGCTTTTCAAACTCCGTGTAACCGGAAAGCCGGATCACCTCCATGCGGTCCTGCAAGGCTGGCGGGATGGTGTGCAGCACGTTGGCCGTGGCGATGAAGAAAACCTGGGAGAGATCATACTCCACATCCAGGTAGTGGTCAACGAACATGAAATTCTGTTCGGGGTCCAGCACCTCCAGGAGCGCGGCCGAGGGATCGCCGCGGAAGTCCATGGACATCTTCTCGACCTCGTCCAGCATGAAGACCGGGTTGCGGGTGCCGGCTTTCTTCATCATCTGGATGATCTGGCCGGGGAGGGCGCCGATGTAAGTGCGCCGGTGGCCGCGAATCTCGGCCTCATCGCGCACGCCGCCCAGCGACATACGCACGAACTTGCGCCCGGTGGCCTTGGCGATGGACATGCCCAGCGAGGTTTTGCCCACGCCCGGAGGGCCGACGAAGCACAGGATGGAGCCGCGCGGGTTTTTCACCAGGCGCCGCACCGCCAGGAACTCCAGGATCCGCTCCTTGATTTTCTCCAGGCCGTAGTGATCGGACTCGAGCACCTGCTCGGCGTATTTCAGGTCGCGGATCTCCTTGGACTTTTTCTTCCAAGGCACGGCCAGGAGCCAGTCCAGGTAGTTGCGCGAGACGGTGGACTCGGCCGACATGGGCGGCATGTTCTCCAGCCGCTTGAGCTCGGCCATGGCCTTCTCCTGGGCGTCCTTGGTCATGCCGGCGGACTCGATGCGCTTCTTCAGCTCATCGATCTCGCTCTTTTCGCCGCGGCCCAGTTCCTTCTGGATGGCCTTGATCTTCTCGTTGAGGTAGTACTCCTTTTGCGCCTTCTCCATCTGGCGCTTCACGCGGCCCTGGATGGTGCGGTCCACGTTGAGCTTTTCGATCTCGATGTCCAGCATCTCGGCCACGCGGGTGAGCCGGTCGATGGGGTCGAAGATCTCCAGGAGTTCCTGCTTTTCCTCGATGGTGAGCTGCAGGTTGGCGCCCACGGTGTCGGCCAGCTTGCCGGGATCGTCCACGCGGATGGCGGCGATCATGGTCTCGTAGTTGAGGTTCTGGCTGAGCTTGACGTACTGCTCGAACAGCGAAGTGACGCGGCTGGTGAGGGCCTCCAGTTGCTGGCCGGGCTCGACCTTGTAGGTGAAGGTGCGGACCACAGCGCGGAAGAAACCCTCCTCATCGCTGACCGAGACCACCTTGGCGCGCTCCACGCCCTCCACCAGGACCTTGATGTTGCCGTCCGGCAGCTTGAGGCTCTGGACGATGTTCACCACGGTCCCGACGCTGTAGATTTCGTTGGGCTTGGGTTCATCGATGGAGGCGTCGTGCTGGGTGGCGAGGAAGATCTTCTTGTCGCCGGCCATGGCCTCCTCGAGGGCGCGCACGCTGGATTCGCGGCCCACCACGAAGGGCGTCATCATGTAGGGGAAGATGACGACGTCCCGGATGGGCATCATCGGCAAGCGCTTTGTATCCGACTTTTCCTTAGAAGTAAGCATGTTTCTCCGCTGGGGAAATCACCGTGACCAGACTCAGACCCGGAGCGCCGGGAGTTAACCGGCCTTTTCCAATATTGTAAGGCTGATTTTCTGCGCCAGCACCATCTCCTTGGTGACCTGGAATTCCCGGACCTTCTTGTAGGACGGCAGGTAATACATGAGATCCAGCATCAGGTCTTCGAGAATCATGCGCAGGCCGCGGGCCCCCACCTTGCGTTCCAGCGCCAGGTCGGCAATGGCCTCCAGGGCTTCGTCGGTGAACTTCAGGCGCACGTTTTCGAACTCGAACAGCTTCTGGTACTGCCGGATGATGGCGTTCTTGGGCCGGGTCAGGATCTGGATGAGGGCCTGCTTGTCCAGGTCTTCCAGCACCGCGGCCACCGGCAGCCGGCCGATGAATTCGGGGATGAAGCCAAACTTGATGAGATCCTGGGGCTGAGTCTGGGAGAGGAGGTTGTAGTCGCGCGGGGCGTTGGCGCCCGCGGGGCGGTTCTTGTCCTCCTCGCTGAGGAAACCGATGGACTTCTTGCCGACGCGGCGGCTGATGACCTTCTCCAGGCCCACGAAGGCGCCCCCGCAGATGAACAGGATGTTCGTGGTATCGACCGGCGTGAACTCCTGGTGGGGGTGCTTGCGGCCGCCCTGGGGCGGGACGTTGGCGATGGTGCCTTCCAGAATCTTCAGCAGGGCCTGCTGCACGCCTTCGCCGGAGACGTCGCGGGTGATGGACGGGTTTTCATCCTTGCGGCAGATCTTGTCGATCTCGTCGATGTAAATGATGCCCTGCTGGCAGCGCTGCACGTCGCCGTCGGCGGCCTGCAACAGCTTGAGGATGATGTTCTCCACGTCCTCGCCCACGTAGCCGGCCTCGGTCAGGGTGGTGGCGTCCACGATGGCGAAGGGCACATCCAGGATGCGGGCCAGCGTCTGGGCCATGAGGGTCTTGCCCGTGCCGGTGGGGCCGATCAGCAGGATGTTGGACTTGGACAGCTCCACGTCGGAGCCGCGCGCGCGGTTCATGTGAATCCGCTTGCAGTGGTTGTAGACCGCCACGGCCAGTTTTTTCTTGGTGGCTTCCTGGCCGATGACATACTGGTCGAGGTGCTCCTTGACCTCCAGCGGTTTGGGGATCTTGTGAGCCAGGCCGGCGGGCTGGTCGGCCTTGTCGTCTTCCAGGATGGAATTACAGACGGCAATGCACTCGTCGCAAATGTAGGCCCGGGGGTAATCGCTGGGGGATGAGATGAGCTTCCCGACTACGTCCTGGCTTTTGTGGCAGAAAGAACATCGCAAAGCATCATCGGATCCTGCACGCTTCACAGATTCGCTCCTCTACCGCCGGCGGCGCCCGGGAAATAAACGAACTCCCGACTGACCTCCGGGGGTGGGAAATACGAGTACGTTAATATTATCACCTGATTCCCGACTTGCAAGCAATCCATGGGGTTGGCGGCGCGGCCCCGCGGGGGCTATTCGGCCACCTTCCGGGCGTGTTCGAACAGGAAGTTGAGCGTTTTATCGGTCTGGATGTGGGAAGCGATCCGGCCCAGGGTGCCGTCCTTTTCAAAGCGCAGGCGCACGGCGGCAAAGGGTTCGCGCTGCTGCTTGGCGATGCGCTCGATCTCGCGGTCCACCTCGTCGCGGGTGGCGTCGATGGTTTCGCGTTCGGCGATGCGGGAGAGCAGCATGGAGGCCTTGACCTCGCGCCGCGCCTTATCGCCCTGGGAAGCCTTGACTTTCTGCCAGTCCAACTGGATGGAGCGGGGATCCACGCCATCGGCCGCCAGGGAGCGGAGGCTCTGCTCAACGCGGGTGCGGATCTGGCGGTCCACGAAGACCTCCGGCACGGGGAAGTCGTGCATATCCACCAGGGCATCCACCAGCTTGTTCTTGGCTTCCTGCTGGGCTTCGTACTGGCGCTGGGCGAAGAGGGACTTGCGCAGGGCCTCGCGCAACTCACCGACGGTGCGGAAGTCTCCCAGGTCCTGGGCGAAATCGTCGTTGACCTCGGGGAGTTCCTTGCGGCGAATGCCCTTGACCACCGCGTGGAAGCGGACGGTCTTGCCGGCCAGTTTGGGCTGCCCGTAATCTTCGGGATAGGTGACGTCGAATTCCTTCTCGTCGCCGGGGGAGAGGCCGCGCAGGTTTTCGCTGAAGGCGGGCATGGTGTCGGCGCCGCCGATTTCGAGCATCATTTCGTCCTGCTGGACGTCCTGGCTGGCCAGGGAGAGGACGGCAAAGTCGCCATCTTCGAGCGGCCGGGGATCGACGTTGGCGTAGTCTGCCTTCTGTTGGCGGAGTTCCTCAATGCGGCGGTCGATATCCTCTTCGGTGACGTCCGGATCGTGGTAGACGACGGTGAGGTCCTTGTAGTCCGCCAGTTGGATCTCGGGGACCACCTCAAACTGGGCCTTGAAGCGCAGCGGCTCGCCGGCCTGGAAGTGGACGTCGGAAATATCCGGGTTGCCGACCACCTGGAGGTTGTCCTGCTCGAACTGCCGCTGAAGGTGTTTGGGGATCAGGTTTTCCAGCACCTGCTGGCGGATGTCAGAGGAGAAATGCTGCCGGATGAGGGAGGCGGGCGCCTTGCCTGGCCGGAAGCCGGGCAGCTTGGCGCGCTTCTGAATGTTGGTGATGACGCGGCCGGTCTCCGCATCGACTTCCTCGACCGGGATGGAGATCTCCAGGGAATGCTTGCAACCTTCAACGAATGCCAATCGGATTTACCTCAGGGAAAGGGCTAATTTTCATGATAGCACTGTGGTTTGGAGACACGTAGGCTGAGCGGAGGGGGAAAAGCGCCGGGCGGGCGGGAAGCTTCTTGGCCGGCCCGGGAAGGGGCGGGGTGATGGCGCGCATCACCCCGCCTGGCATGGAAAAGAACCGAAAGAACCTTTGTTTTTTGCCTGCGGTGAGGGATCGATCCCTTTCTCCCGCGAGCTTGTTCAAGGCTCCAGGAGACGGCAGCAACGCCTGGGACGTTGAATGGGTTGGTTCAGGTCTTTCCTGCCCCCTAGGTTGGGCGCCTGACCCATTACCGCCGGTTGCCTCTCGGCGAGCGAGCAACTCTTTCATCCACACAGTAGCGCGGGAGCCTGAGGCGGAACCCCCGAGATATCTGTAAGTAGCAGACAGCCTTACAAATAAAGTTTTGAAAAAACGGTCAACGGCAACTACGTACGCCGTCATCGCCGGGCGGAGGTATGCGGATTTTCAACAATCCAGCCGATGAGAATTGAGGGCGAATCGAGGCATGCAAGAGCAGGATCAGGAACTGATCCGGGAATTCCTGGTCGAGAGTTACGAGAATCTCGCGCGCCTGGACCAGGAGCTGGTGGAACTGGAACAGCGGCCCAACGACGCGGAGCTCCTGGCGAGCGTTTTCCGCACCATGCACACCATCAAGGGAACCTGCGGCTTCCTGGGGTTCTCGACGCTGGAACAGATCAGCCACCAGGCGGAGAGCCTGTTGAGCCAGTTGCGGGAAGGCCAGCGAGAGCTGAGCGCGGGGCTGGTTTCGCTGATCCTTGAGACCGTGGATGCGACGCGCCGGGTGCTGGGGTCGATCGAGTCGAGCGGTGGGGAAGGTCCGGAGCGGTTCGAGGAATTGATCGAGCGCCTGAGACGGACCGCGCAGTCCGCACCGGCGGTGGAAGATCCGGAGGGTCACGGCAGATCCGAGGCGGGCGGGGGAGGGCGCGGGTCTGCGGAGGGCGGCGAGCGGCCTGCCCCGGCGACGGAGAGCAACATCCGGGTAGGGGTCGGGCTGCTGGACAAGCTGATGGACCTGGTGGGGGAACTGGTGCTGGCCCGCAACCAGATTTTGGAATTCAACGGCCGGCGGGAGGACGCGGTGCTGCACGCGGCCTCGCAGAGGCTGAACCGGATCACCACGGAGTTGCAGGAAGGCGTCATGAAGACGCGCATGCAGCCCATCGGGGTGGTGTGGAACAAGCTGCCGCGCCTGGTGCGGGACATGGCGGTGGCGCTGGGCAAACAAATCCGCCTGGAGATGGAAGGCGAGGAGACGGAGTTGGACCGCACCATCATCGAGGCGATCCAGGACCCGCTGGTGCACCTGGTGCGCAACGCCTGCGACCACGGCATTGAGACGCCGGAAGCCCGGGTGGGAACGGGAAAGCCTGCTCAGGGCAGGCTGACACTGCGCGCCTATCACGAAGGCGGGCAGGTGAACATCGAAATTGGCGATGACGGGGCGGGCATCGACGCGGCGCGGATCCGGCAGACGGCCCTGGCAAAAGGCCTGCTGCGGCCCGAGCAGGCCGGGCGGCTGACCGACCGGGAGGCGCTGAGCCTGGTGTTTCGCCTGGGATTCTCCACGGCGCGGACGGTAACGAACGTCTCCGGACGCGGTGTGGGCATGGACGTGGTGAAGTCGCACATCGAGAGGATCGGGGGGACGGTGGACTTGTCCAGCCGGCTGGGCGAAGGCACCACGGTGAAGCTGAAAATCCCCCTCACCCTGGCGATCATTCCGGGTCTGGTGGTGAGCTGCGGCGGGGAACGGTTCGTGATTCCGCAGGCCAGCCTGCTGGAGTTGATCCGGCTGGAGCGCGGCGCTTCGGAAAAGCGTATCGAGCACGTACACGGCACGCCGGTTTACCGCCGGCGCGGGAGTCTGCTGCCCATCGCCTATCTGAACCGGCTGCTGGGACTCGCGGGCGAAGAAGACGCGCAAGCGGCCAACCTCGTGGTGTTGCAGGCCGAGAGCCGGCAATTCGGGCTGGTGGTGGACGGCATCCACGACACCCAGGAGATCGTGGTCAAGCCCCTGGGCAAGCTGTGGAAGGGGCTGCCGCTGTATGCCGGGGCCACCATCCTGGGCGACGGGCGAGTGGCGCTGATTCTGGACGTGCCGGGAATCGGGCAACGCGCCGGCCTGCTGGCCGAAGCGCGAGAGCCGTCGGGCGCGGCGGTGGAAACGCATACGCCACCGGCAACGGAGCAGCAGAGCCTGCTGCTGTTCCGGGCGGGTTCCTTTGGGCGCGTGGCGGCGCCACTCGCGCAGGTGGCCCGGTTGGAGGAATTTCCGCGGGCCTCTCTGGAGCGAGCGGACGGCCGCCTGGTGGTGCAGTACCGCCATTCGATTCTGCCGCTAGTGACTCTGCGGAGCGTGCTGGAACCGGAGGCGCCGGGGGCGGGGCAGCCGGCCGACCCGGTGCGCGTGGTTGTGTTTCAGGACGGCGGCCGCAGCGTGGGGTTGGTGGTGGATCAAATCCTGGATGCGGCCACAGGCGAAGCGGTGGCGCTCCAGAAGGCGGGGCGCCGGGGCCTGCTGGGTTCAGCGGTGGTGGGCGGGCGCGTGACGGACTTCCTGGATCTCGCGCAGGTGATGTGGCTTGCGGCCCCGCATGAGATCCCGGTGGGCGACCGGCGCGCCATGCAGAACTCACTGGAACGGCTGGCCGGAGCGCTGGATCCGGCCGAAACGGCGCTGGCAGGCGCGGCCAAGGAGCGATGAAGGATGGCCGGCGGCCAGTTTGCCACGTTTTTCGTAGCGGACCTGTTTCTGGGGGTGGATGTGCTCCAGGTTCAGGAAGTGCTGCGCTCACAGCCGATGACCCGAGTGCCCCTGGCACCGGAGGTGATCGAGGGGCTCATCAATCTGCGCGGCCAGATTGTGACGGCCATCGACCTGCGCCGGCGGCTGAAGCTGCCGCCGCGGGACGACGGGCAGGCTCTCATGAACCTGGTGGTCCGCACCGGGGATGGCGCCGTCAGCCTGCTGGTGGACGAGATCGGTGACGTGTTGGAGGTGGATACCGGGGCCTGGGAACGGCCGCCGGACAACCTGGATCCGGCGGTCCGCCATCTGATCCAGGGCGTGTTCCCGTTGGACGGCCACCTGCTGCTGATCCTGGACACGCAACAAACGTTAGACCTGGCCGCGGCGGGACCGGGAATCAAGGGCTCATGATGCGTATGCAGTGGTTCGACGACTTGAAGATTGGCGCGAAGCTCACCGTGGCGTTCGTGCTGGTGGCGGCGGGCGCCGGCCTCATCGGCTGGGTGGGGCTTTCCGGCCTGCGGGACACGACACAGCGGATGGCTTCGATGTATGCGAACCAGGTGTTGCCTCTGCAGAACCTGGGTTACGCGAACGCGGCCCTCTTGCTCGCCCGGGCGAAGATGGGGGACCTGGTGCAGGCCACGGATGGAGCACAACGGAGGGAATCCGCACGCCTGATCGAGGAGGAGGGCAGGAAGGTCGAGGAGCACCTGGAGGCGTATCGCAAGAAGGCGCTCAGTAAAGAGGAACAGGAGACACTGCTCAAATTTCAGAGTGCGTGGGAAGAACTTCAGAGACTACGCGGGAAGGCGATCACGATGGCTCTCGGCGGCCACGGGGCCAAAGCCGCGGAAATCCTTCAGGGCGAGGCGGGCGCGGCCGAAGCAGGAGCCCGCAAGGCCCTGCAGGCGCTGATCGATCTCAACGTCCGGACGGCAGACCAGGAAAACCAGATCAATCAGGCGGCGGCCTCGGCCGACCGCAGCTTGGTGGTGCTGCTGCTCGGCATGGTCGTGGTGGCGGCGCTGGGGGTCGGGATGGCGGTGGCACGGGCGGTGGGCCGCCCCCTGCACTCCATGCAGGCGGTCGCGGAAAAACTGGCGCTGGGCGACATTAACGTCAGCGTGGATCTGCGCACCAAGGACGAACTAGGCGCGCTGGCCGAATCGTTCCGGATCATGATCGAAACGATCAAAGGCCGGGCGGCCCTGGCGGAAAAGATCGCCGCCGGCGACTTCCTCGTGGACGTGAGGACTAATTCGGAGCAGGACGTGCTCGGCAAGAGTTTCCTGCAAGTGGTGCAGTGCCTGCGCCGGTTGATCGCCGAATCGGAGGCGCTGACCCGCGCGGCGGTGGAGGGCAAGCTCTCGACGCGCGGCAACGCCGGCCAGTTTCAGGGCGGCTACCGGACGATCATCGAAGGCGTGAACCGGACCCTGGATGCCGTGGTGGAGCCGATCCGGGCGGCCACCGCGGCGCTGAGCAGGATCGCGGCTAAGGACCTGCAAGCGCGGGTGCCCGGCGACTACCGGGGGGACTACGCTCAACTGAAGCACGATATCAACCAGATGGCCGCGGATCTTCAGGAGAGCCTACGGCGGTTCAGCCAGAATGCACAGGCTTTGTCGTCGTCTTCCGAGGAACTGTCGGCCGTCAGCCAGCAAATGGCGGGAAACGCGGAAGAGACCGCCACGCAGGCGAGCGTGGTCTCCGCCGCCAGCGAGCAGATCTCGAAAAGCGTCTCCTCGGTGGCCTCGGCGTCCGAGCAAATGCAGGCTTCGATCCGGGAGATCGCCAGGAACGCCAACGAATCGGCGCGGGTGGCCAAAAACGCGGTGCGCGTGGCGCATTCCACGAACGAGACGGTCAGGAAGTTGGGCGATTCCAGCCTGGAGATCGGCAACGTGATCAAGGTCATCACCTCGATCGCGCAACAGACCAACCTGCTGGCCCTGAATGCCACGATCGAGGCGGCGCGGGCCGGGGAGGCAGGCAAGGGCTTCGCGGTGGTGGCCAACGAGGTGAAGGAACTGGCCAAGCAGACCGCCAAGGCCACCGAGGAGATCGGCCGGAAGATCGAGGCGATTCAGGGCGACACCCAGGGAGCCGTTCAAGCCATCGAGGAGATCGGGGCGATCATCAACCAGATCAGCGACATCTCCAACAGCATCGCCTCCGCGGTGGAAGAGCAGACGGTGACCACCAACGAGATCGGGCGCAGCGTGGCGGAGGCGGCGAAAGGCGTGGGAAACATCGCCAACAACATCGGAGGAGTGGCGGCCGCGGCAAAGAGTACCACGCAAGGCGCCAACGACACGCAGCGAGCCTCGCACGAACTCAGGGAAATGGCGGTCCGCCTGGAGGCGGTGGTTTCTCAATTCAGCCTATGAGATGCGCGGCGAGGGCGGAAACGAGCGGCAAGGTATGGTGGCTTAAAGCCAGCGGGTGCTCCAGCCGGGTGAACGCATCCGGGTGCTGGTGGTGGACGACTCGGCGGTGATCCGCAGGCTGGTGACGCGGGCTCTGGAGCCGGAAGCCGATCTCGAGGTGGTGGGGACGGCGGCGAACGGCGCGATCGGCCTCGAACGCGTGGCGCAATGGAATCCCGATGTCCTGACGCTGGACATCGAGATGCCGGAGATGGACGGGCTGGAAATGCTGGCCCGCGTGCGCCGCCTGTATCCGCACCTGCGGGTGATCATGTTCAGCTCGCGGACGGAGCGCGGCGCGGCGGTGACCTTGCAGGCGCTGAGCCTGGGCGCGGACGATTACGTCACCAAGGCCGCGAATGGAGGGTCGATCGAGGCCTCCGCGGCTCGTCTGGGGGAAGAACTGGCGCCGAAGATCCGGCAGTTCTTCCGCTGGCCGGGCGATGGCGCGCCGGCGCCAGCCTCCGCGCCAGTATGCCTTCGGCGGGAGTTCAAGGCGCCGCCGAAGGCCGTGGGGATCGGTGTCTCGACCGGCGGCCCGGCTGCCCTGGGAGCGATGCTGCCGGCATTTCCGGCCGAGTTCCCGCTGCCGGTGCTGGTAGTGCAGCACATGCCGCCGCTGTTCACGCGCCTGCTCGCCGAGCGTCTGCATGGCGTCTGCCGGCTGCCGGTGGGGGAAGCCAGGGCGGGGCAGGCAGTCGCGGCGGGGAAGATCCTGATCGCGCCCGGCGACTTTCACATGAAGGTGGTGTCCGGGGCCGGAAATGTGCGCGTGTATCTGGACCAGTCCGCGCCGCAGAACTCCTGCCGGCCGGCGGTGGATGCGCTGTTTGCCTCGATGGCGGAAGTGTACGGCGGCGCCGTGATCGCCGTGATTCTGACCGGCATGGGGCGGGACGGGCTGCGCGGCGCACAGATCCTGAGAGCCCAGGGGGCCAGCATTCTGGCGCAGGACGAGGCCTCCAGCGTGGTCTGGGGAATGCCCGGGGCAGTAGCCAATGCAGGCCTTGCCGACCGCGTGCTGGGACTCGATCACATCGTGCCGGAGATCCTGCGGTTGGCGGGCGGGAGGTAAGGAAAGGTCCATGGGCACGCAACCGCCCGCGGCGCGGATCCGCGCGGAATGCTATCGCTTCCTCCAGGAGCATGTGTATTCACAGGCGGGCATCGTGGTGGAGGAGGACAAGCACTACCTGTTCGAGAGCCGCCTGACTCCGATTGTCCGGCAACTCGGACTGGGCTCGATTAACGAGTTGTGCGCGCTGCTGGCGGCCACGCGGGAGCCGGAAATCAGCCGGCGGGTAGCGGAGGCCATGACCACCAACGAGACTTATTTCTTCCGGGATCCGGAGCAGTACGAGGCCATCCGGGAGGTACTGCTGCCGCGGCTGCGGGAGGAGCGGCGGGAGGCCCGGCGGCTGCGCTTCTGGTCGGCGGCGGCTTCCACGGGACAGGAAGCCTACAGCCTGGCCATGGTCCTGCGCGAAGAAGGATTCGGCGACTGGGATGTGCAGATCCTGGCTACGGACTATTCGTCTCAGGTCCTGGAGCGCGCCCGGGCGGGCAGCTACCGGCAGATCGAGGTGAGCCGCGGCCTGCCAGCGGGCATGCTGGCGAAGTATTTCGAGCGGTCAGGGGCGGACTGGCAAATCGACGAGGACCTGCGCCGGATGGTCCGCTTCGAGACCTTCGATCTGCGCGAGAGCATGCGAGTCCTGGGGCTGTTCGACCTGGTATTCTGCCGCAACGTGATGATTTACTTCGACGCCGAGACCAGGAACAAGATGCTGCGGGAACTGCGCGGCACGCTGTTCCGGGGCGGCTGGTTGCTGCTGGGAGGAACCGAGGTGGCCTGCGGGATCGAAGCGTGGTTTCGCCGCCAGATGGTGCGAGGCGTGAATGTGTACGCCGCATGCTGAGAGCGGCCGAGTCACGGGGCCGGTGTATACTCTACCGAAAGGGGCAAAGTATGCGACGGCAATTCCGGCATTTCTTAGGGTTAATCTCTGCGATTCTGATGTGCACGGGCATCGCAGCCGGGCAGACCACGTTCGGCACGATCACCGGGATCGTCACGGATCCGAGCGGCGCCGTGGTGCCGGGCGCGAAGGTCAGCATCACCAACGAGCATGAGGGCACCGTACGGCAGATCACCACGGGCAGCACGGGGGTCTACACGGCGCCGAACCTGGCGGTGGGCTCCTACAGGCTGCAGGTCTCGGCCGCTGGTTTCGCGACCTACGAGGCCAGCGGACTTACGCTGAGCTCGAACCAGGTGCTGAATGCGGACGTCCACCTGGCGCTGACGCAGAGCGGCACGACGGTGGAGGTGAGCGCCTCGGGGGCGGCGATCTCCACGGAGACGAGCAATATTTCAAACCTGAAAACCAGCCGCGACCTCCAGGAGCTACCGTTGATTTCGCGGCATGGCGGGGACCAGGGTTTTTATACTTACGTGCTGCAGAACCCGGGGGTGAACAGCATGCCCGGGAACAGCCTCAACAACGTGCAGGGGGTGCGCCAGCAGACCGGGGTGCTGCCGACCATGGACGGGATTGCGGTAATGGCGTATCCGATCGGGCCGGGGCCGGTGCAGCCCAGCCTGGAGGGAGTGCAGGAGGTGAACGTCCAGTTGGCGAACACGCCGGCGGAGTTCGCCACGCCGGCCAACTTCGCGGTGGTGACCAAATCGGGGAGCAACGAATTTCACGGGAGCGCGTTCTGGGACTACAACGGCAGCCGGCTGAACGCGCGGGATTTCTTCAGCCCGGCGGCGCCTTTCCGGGTGTACCACGATTTCGGCGGCAGCTTCGGCGGTCCCATCCGCAAAGACAAGACGTTCTTTTTCGGAGATTACGAGGGGTCGCGCGAGGCGGCCAACGTGGTGGTGACGGGCACCACGCCGCTGCCGGCCTGGCGGTCGGGGGATTTCAGCGGGTTGAAGACGCCCATTATCGACCCGCTGACGGGCGCGCAGTTCCCGGGAAACCAGGTTCCGGCGAGCCGCATTGCGCCGGTGTCGCAGAAGGTGCAGAATTTCTTCTACCCGCTGCCGAACTTCGGACCGCCCGGGCTGCAATCCGGGAACTGGCGGGGCCAATTTCCCGGGCAGACGGGATTTACGCACTTTGACGATTTTGGGGTGCGGGTGGATCAGAACTTCAGCAACGGGGACAAAGTATACGCGCGCGTGAGCTACCGGCGGCTGCCGCTGACGGCCCGGGAAGCGGTGCTGCCGCCGATCGGGCAGCGGGACCAGTTGCGGGGGGCACGCAGCGCCGTGGCCTCGTGGACGCACCTGTTTTCGCCAGCGGTGCTGAATGAGTTTCGCACCGGCTTCACGCGCCAGCGGAACTATTACTATCCGGACCTGGTGGGTTCCGACATTCTGCAGCAGGTGGGCATACAGGGCGTGACCACGACGGGGATTCACAATGTGCCGGCGTTCAACATCACCGGCATCACGACCACGGACCAGCCGAACTCGCAGGCGCTGACTCTGGATACGAATTTCGAGTGGACCGACAACCTGAGCTGGACGCGCGGGCGGCACGCGATGAAATTCGGTTTCGACGCGATCCGGGATCAACTGGGCGGATACAACTATCCGAACAGCATGTACGGCACTTACAACTTCAACGGCACATATACGGGCTTCGGTTACGCGGACTTTCTGCTGGGGATCCCGCAGACCACGCAGCTATCCATCCCCACGCCGCCACGATACCTGCGCGGGACGACCTGGAGCCTGTACGCGCAGGACCAGTTCAAAGTAAACCAGCGGCTGACGCTGAATTACGGCTTGCGGTACGAGTTACTGGGCCCTTACTACGACCGCTACGGAAGCATCGCGAATTTCGATCCCACGACCGGGGCGTTCGTCCTGCCGGACGCGGGCGTCAGTAACGTGAACCCGTTCTACCCCAAGAATATTCCGCTGCTGGCGGCGTCCAAGGCGGGATTTCCGGACCAGGCGCTGGTGCGGTATCCCAAAGCCAACTTCTATCCGCGGGTGGGGGCGGCGTACAAGCCGTTCGGCGACGACAAGACGGTGATCCGGGCGGGATACGGGATCTACGGCAACCTGGTCTACGGCAGCCTGGCGCGGGGCCTGGGGGGAGGACCGTTTTCGGGGAGCACCACGTATACCAACGCGCTGACTAACGGGGTACCGCTGTTCAGCTTTCCGTATCCGTTTCTGCCCACGGGCACGACCGCCACGCAGAACGCTTTCGGAGTGAACCCGAACCTCTCCACGCCGTATACGGAGCAGTGGAATTTGACCGTGGAGCGGCAGGTGGGCAGCGCGGCGCTGCGCCTTTCCTACCTGGGCACGCACTCGGCGGAGCTGATTTACGCCCGAAACCTGAACCAGCCGCCGCCCAGCACGATCCCGTTTACCAACAGCCGGCGGCCGTACCCGATCTTCAACACCATCACCTATTACGACAACGGCGGAAACCAGAGGTACAACGCGCTGCAGGCGACGATTGCCAGGAATTTCGGCAGCCAGTTGACGTTCAACGCCGGGTACACGTGGGCCAAGGACCTGACGGACACGCAAGAGGGCACCTTCTCCGGGCCGACGATTCAGAACCAGTTCGACCGGAGGGCGGAGTACGGGAACAACCTGCTGACGCCCACGCACCGGGTGTACGGGTATGCCATCTGGCACATTCCGGTGGGCAAGGGGCATCGCATTCTGAACCGGGGCGGCCTGGTCGAGGCGGTGCTGGGAGACTGGCAGATGGCGTGGAACGCGATGGCGCAATCGGGGCAGTTTTTCACTCCCTCGTTCAGCGGGTTTGACACCTCGAACACGAACACGATCGGCGGGCGGCCGGACGTGGTGCCGGGGGTCAGCACCGCCGCGGCGGGGACGCAGTCGACCAACAACTGGTTCAACGCCGGGGCCTTCAAGATTCCGGGCTGCCCGGACAGCAACCCGGTGTGCGCGAAGCCGGACAACGTGGGGCGATTCGGAAACGCGGGGATCGGCACGCTGCGCGGGCCGCGCATCGCGAACGCGGACTTCGCCCTCTCGAAGTATTTTCCGATTCGGGAGAGGCTGCGGATGCAGTTCCGGGTGAACATGGCGAACGTGTTCAACCACCCGAACTTCGCGCTGCCGGCCTCGAACATCAGCTCTCCGGCGACGGTGGGCAGGATCACCTCAAGCGTGCCGGCGACGTTCGGGACGGTAGCGCCGCGGGAGATCGACTTCCAGTTGCGGGTGGAGTTCTGAGACGAGGCGGGAACTGCGGCAGGACTGCGGAAGATCTCAACGGCTCGATCGGCGCTTGCGTGACGAGGCCAGGCAGCCCTTGTACGTTCCCGCCCAAGTCAGAATCCGACGATCCAGCGGACGTCATCTCCTGCCGCCTACCGGAAGTTGAGCTTCCGCGTTCCGTAGGCTGAAGGCAGGGGATTGGGGCTGAGTCTCACCAAAATCCAACTGTGATTCTCCTGACCGACCGGCTCCCGTGTCTTACCGAATTTTCCTGGGCGAAATGGTGTCCCGGCGGTAGTAGCGCCACTGGGAAGTGGTGCGTCTGCATAAGTGGAAGCGCAAAAGAGCGCTACAGCAATTCAAGCGAAATCCTAGGGAGGAATGAAGATGAGACTGAGTCACTTTCTGACGACGGGAATTCTGGCGGGTGCGATGGCGGCGCTGCCCGTTATTTCTCTGGCGGGCACGTCCGGCGCTTGCACCAGTGCGGCTCCGACTGCGGAGTCGTCCCACTGGAATTTTCAGCAGGAGGCTTCGCAACTCCTCGACGACATTCAGATGGACGCCAGCCACGCGGCGAATAGGGCGGACGAACTGCAATCGCTGTACCAGAGCCCGACGGTCGACTGGCTGTCGCATGCGACGCAGCTAAACAACGTGCGGGACGAAGTCAACGATATGGGAAACAAGCTGTGCCGGCTCGAAACCATCCGCCGAGTGTTGCCGCCCTGGCAGCAGAAGGCCGTGGACGATGCCGCTCCGCTGGTGCGGCTGATGGCGGACAACGCGCAAGACGCCATCACGTTCCTGAACGGCCATCAGGAAGAGCTGTGGGAGCCGGTGTACGACAAGTACATCAACAATCTCTCCACGGAATCCCGGCAACTCTCGCGCTCGATGCGGAACTTCGAGGAATACGCCAAGGTTCATCACGAGGACCGGAACCTGGGGAAGAGCCTGGGCATGACGGCGGGCCAATAATTCTTTCTCCATCCCTTGGCCTGAGTGGAGCGGCCGGCCTGCGGGCCGGCCTTTTTTTTGCGTTTGAGGGTTGTACAGTGGAGGGAGAAAGGGCCAAGCTGCTTGGAGTTTTCTTTGAACGAAGCCGAGGTGCGCGTGCTGGGCTGCCTGCTGGAGAAGGAAGCGGCCACGCCGGAATACTATCCGCTTTCCCTGAACGCGCTGACCAACGCGTGCAACCAGAAATCCAACCGCGACCCGGTGGTTTCGTATGCCGAGAGCACGGTGGAGGAGGCGCTGGCGGATCTGCGGGCGAAGGGGCTGGCGACGCGGATCAGCGGGGCGGACATGCGGGTGCCCAAGCACGCGCACCGGCTGGCGGAAGTGTTCAACCTGGGCCGGCGGGAATCGGCCGTGCTGTGCGTGCTCCTGCTGCGCGGGCCGCAGACGGTGGGCGAGCTGCGCGGGCGCACGGAGCGGATGTACGCTTTCGATGATCTGGAGGCTGTGGAAGCGTGCCTCCAGCGGCTGATGGAGTGGCAGCCGGAGCCGCTGGTGACGCGGCTGGGACGGCAAGCCGGGATGAAGGAGTCGCGGTACGCGCACCTGCTGGGTGGACCGGTGGAGACGCTGCCGGAGCCGGCGCCGCGCGCGCCGGAGGCGGACCGCGTGAGTCTGCTGGAGGCCAGGGTGGCGGCGCTGGAGCAGGAGGTGGAGGGGCTGAAGGCCCAACTGGCCGAATTCCGGAGGCAGTTCGAGTAGGGCCGGATGCTGCGGGAGCACCTGTTTGCGGCGCTGGATTCGGGCGCCACGGTTCTGACGGCGAACAATCGCGTGGCGCGGTCTCTGCGGCACGCCTACGCGGCGCGGCAGCGGGAGAGCGGCTTTGCGGCGTGGCGCAGCGCCGACATCCTGCCGTGGACAGCGTGGCTGCGGCGGGCGTGGGAGGACGCGCTCTATTCCGGTCAAGCGCCGGCGCGGATGCTGCTGAACCCGGAGCAGGAGCTGGCGCTGTGGGAGCGCGTTATCGCCGGGGATCCGCAGTATCATCCGCTCTTGCAACTGGCGGCCACCGCGCGGCAGGCGGGCGCGGCCTGGGAACTGGCGTACGCCTGGAAACTGGAACTGGGCGGAGCGGACTGGCAGGGCATCGACGACGCCGAGGCCTTCCTACGCTGGGCCGCCGCGTTTCGCGCGCGCTGCGACCAGGAGGGCTGGCTGGACGGCGCGCGGCTGGTGGAGCAGGTGGCCGCGGGGGTGCGAGCGGGCACGCCGCGGCCGCCGCATCGCGTGCTGCTGGTGGGTTTCGACGAGTTCACGCCGCGGCAGGAAGACCTGTGGGACGCGCTGCGCGCGGCGGGATGCTCGGTGCAGACGGCCGACGAGCCGGCGCGCGGGGGCCGGGCGGTGCTGGCGAGCCTGCCGGGCGGGGAGGAGGAAATTCGCGCGGCGGCGCGCTGGGCGCGGCACTTGGTGGAGCAGGGCGCCGGGCGCGTGGGTGTGATCGTGCCCAACCTGGCGCGCGTGCGGGCGGCGGCGGATCGCCTGTTTCGGGAGGTGATGTATCCCGGGCAGGCGATGCCGGACCCGCGCGCAAGCTGCTTCAATATCTCCTTCGGCGTTCCGCTGGTGGACTATCCGCTGGTGGCCACGGCGCTGCGCATTCTGGAGCTCGATCCGGAGGCGGCGCCGGTGGAGGCGGCCGGGCGGCTGCTGCGCTCACCGTTCCTGGCGGGCGCGGCCCAAGAGGGGAGCGCGCGGGCGCTGCTGGCGGCGGAACTGGCGCGCCGGGGCGATCCGGAAGCGGACCTGGAGACTATTGAGAAACTAGCCCGGCGGGAGAAGCCGTACGGCTGCCCGCGTGCGGCGGCGGCCCTGGAGACCTTCCGGCGAATGCGGCGCGGGGTTCCCAAGTGGCAGGCGCCCAGCGCCTGGGCCGCGGCGATTCCGGAGCTGCTGCGCGCGCTGGGCTGGCCGGGCGACCGGCCGCTGGACAGCGTGGAATACCAGACTCTGGCGCGGTGGCAGGAGCTGCTGGGCACGCTGGCGGCGCTGGACGGCGTGAGCGGCGCCATGAGCCTGGAGGAGGCGGCGCGGCGGCTGCGGCGGATGGCGGCCGAATCGCAATTCCAGCCGCTCCAGCAGGACGCGCCGGTGCAGGTGCTGGGGGTTTTCGAGGCTTCCGGCATGCGCTTCGATCACTTGTGGATCATGGGCATGCATGATGAAGCCTGGCCGGAAGCGCCGGCTCCGAACCCGTTTCTGCCGGCGGCGCTTCAACGGCGGAGGCAGCTTCCGCACGCCTCGGCGGAGCGCGAGTTGGCGTTTGCGCGGCGGGTGACGGAGCGTCTGCTCGCGAGCGCGCCACGGGTGGTCGTGAGCTGGCCGCGGCGGGAGGGAGACCGGGACCTGCGGCCCAGCCCGTTGGTGAGCCACCTTCCGGCGGTGATGGCGGAACTACTGGAGATGTGGCCGGGCGAGAGCTATGCGGCACGCGTGCGGGCGGCCGGAGAAGTGGAATGCATTTCGGACGGGGTGGCTCCGCCGCTGGCGGGCGAGCTTGCCATGCGCGGCGGCGCCCGGCTGTATCAACTCCAGGCGGCCTGCCCGTTCCGGGCCTTCGCGGAGCTGCGCCTGGGAGCCGCGGCGCCGGAGTATCCGCAAGCGGGGCTGGACCCGCGGCAGCGCGGCACGCTGATGCACGCGGCGCTGGACCGGCTGTGGGGTGTGCTGGGGTCGCACGCGCGGCTGATGGAGATGAGCGCGGCGGCGGTGCGCGGCGCGGTGCGGGATGCCGTAGCCGGGGCGATCGAGCAAAAATGCGCGGAGCGCCGCCTGCCGGCGCGCTTCCTGGAGATCGAACAGGCGCGGCTGGAGGGGCTGCTTGCCGAGTGGCTGGAACTGGAAAAGCTGCGGCAGCCGTTCACGGTGGTGGCGCGCGAGGAGAGGGACGAGGTGAGCCTGGGGGGACTGACGGTGCGCGTCAAGGTGGACCGCATCGACGAACTCGCCGACGGGAGCAGGGTGATCCTGGATTACAAGTCGGGTGATCCTAACGAGCGCGACTGGCAGACGGACCGGCCGGCCGAGCCGCAGGTGCCGCTATACGCCATCCGGGGCCGCGGTCCGCTAGGGGCGGCGGCATTTGCGCGGGTGCGCAACGGCGGCTCGGGGTTCCGGGGGATTGCCGCCGCGGAGGGCATTCTGCCGAGGGTCAAAGCTGCCGAGCGGCCGCTGGCGGAACAGGTGGAGGAATGGCGGCGGGTGCTGGCGCGGCTGGCGGAAGAGTTTCGCGAGGGCGACGCCCGGGTGGATCCGCGGGATGGGCCCAAAACGTGCGAGACCTGCCACCTGGCGCCGCTCTGCCGGATTCGCGAGGCGGAGGCAGACCAGTGGGCCTGATGCGTCCCTTGCCGGTGGCGCCGGACGCCGCGGCGCGCGCGCGGGCGCTGGAGGCCGGGGCCTCGTTCCTGGTGGACGCGCCGGCGGGATCGGGGAAAACCGAGCTGCTGATCCAGCGCTACCTGCGGCTGCTGGCGCTGGTGGAGGCGCCCGAAGCCGTGGTGGCCCTCACTTTCACGGTGAAAGCGGCGGCCGAGATGCGCACGCGCGTGCTGGATGCCCTGGAACGGGCCGCGGGGAGCCCGCGGCCCGGCGCGCCGCACGCTGCGCTCACCTGGGACCTGGCGGCGGCTGTGCTGGAGCGCGACCGGGAGCACGCCTGGAACTTGCGGACGCATCCGGCCCGTATGCGCATTCAGACCATCGACGCGCTGTGCGCCGCGGTCACCCGGCGAATGCCCTGGCTTTCGCGTTTCGGAGCGCAGCCGGAGGTGACCGAGCACGCCGAGGACCTGTACCGCGAAGCGGCGCGCCGCTTGGTCGCGCGGCTGCCGGAGCCTGTAGCCGTGCTGCTCGAGCGGCTGGATAACGACGCGGCGGGGCTAACCAAGCTGGTGGCGGAGATGCTGGCGCGCCGGGATCAGTGGCTGCGGCACATCGTCGAGCGGGCGCCGCGCGCGGAGTTGGAACAGGGGCTGCGGACGGTGATCCAGGACGAACTGGCGCGCCTGCGGGAGCGCGTCCCGCCGGCGTGCGCGGGGGAGATCGCGGCGCTGGCGCGGGTCGCCGCGGGCAACCTGCGCGCCAGCGGGCGGGAGAGCGAGATCACGGCGTGCGAGGGCCTGACGGCGCTGCCGGGGACGGAGCCGGGCGAGGCGCCGCAGTGGCTGGGCATCGCCGGCCTGCTGCTCACGGACAAGGGCGAGTGGCGCCGCCAGGTGAACGTGAGCACCGGGTTTCCGGCCGATCAGAAGGAAGTCAAGCGCCGCTGCGAGCAGTTGCTGCGAGCGCTGGAAAGGGAAGAGGAGTTTCGCGAGGCGCTGAAGGGCGTGAAGAAACTGCCGCCGCCGGCCTACGACGAAGACGCCTGGCAGGCGCTGGAGGCGCTCTCGCGCGTACTGCTGGACGCGGCGGCGGAACTGCAAATGGTGTTCGGCGAGCGCGGTCTGGTGGATTTCGCCGAAGTGGCGCAGCGGGCTTCGGTTGCGCTGGGCTCCGAGGATCACCCCACGGACCTGGCCCTGGCGCTGGATTACCGTATCCAGCACGTGCTGGTGGACGAGTTCCAGGACACCTCGCTGAGCCAGTACCGGCTGCTGCGGCAGTTGACGGCAGGCTGGGAGCGCGGCGACGGGCGGACGCTGTTTCTGGTGGGCGACCCGATGCAGTCGATCTACCGCTTCCGCGAGGCGGAGGTGGGCCTGTTTCTGCGGGCGCGGCAGGAGGGCATAGGGACCGTGGCGGTGGAGCCGCTGCGGCTGGAAATGAATTTCCGCTCGCAGGCTGGCATCGTGGAGTGGGTGAACCGGGTGTTCCGGGAGGTGTTCCCGCGGCGGGAGGACATCCCCATGGGGGCGGTGACCTATCAGCCCTCGGTGGCGCGGGAGGCGGACGAGGAGCAGACGGTGCGGGTGCATCCGTTTTTCGGCGAGCAGCCGCGGGCGGAGGCGGAGCGGACCGTAGAGTTGATCCGCGAGGCGCGCACGGCGCAACCCGCGGGAACGATTGCGATCCTGGCGCGGGCGCGCACGCACCTGCCGCACATCCTGCGGGCGCTGGCGGCGGCGGGGCTGCGGTATCGGGCCATCGAGATCGACGAGTTGGGAACGCGGCCGGTGATCCAGGATCTGCTGGCGCTGGTGCGGGCGCTCGAGGATGCCTCCGACCGCACAGCCTGGCTGGCGGTGCTGCGGGGCCCCTGGTGCGGGCTGACTCTGGCGGACCTTCACACCCTGGCGGCGGACGAGGCGCCGCGCGCGATATGGGACGTGGTGCGGGAGGAAGGCTGGCTGGAGCGCCTGGGCCCGGACGGGCGGGCGCGCCTCACGCGGGTGCGCGAAGTGCTGGGGGCGGCCTTCGGGCACAGGCGGCGGGAACCGCTGCGCGGTTGGGTGGAGCGCACGTGGGTGGCGCTGGGCGGGCCGGCCTGTCTGCGCACGGAGACGGACGCGGAAGATGCGGAGGCCTTCTTCCAATTGCTGGAGACGTTGGAGGAGGGCGGCGAGGCGCCGGATGGCCGCACACTGGCCGAAAAGGCGGCGGGCCTGTTTGCCGCTCCGGACCTGGAGGCGGACGAATCCCTGCACGTGCTGACCATCCACAAAGCCAAAGGGCTGGAGTTCGATACGGTGATTTTGCCGGGGTTGGGATCGCGCCCGCGGGTTGATGAGGGGCGGCTGCTGGCGTGGCTGGAGACGACCGGGAGCCATGGCGAGAGCCTGCTGCTGCTGGCGCCGGTGAAACCGAGCGGGGGCGCCACGGACCCCATCGTGGATTACGTGCGCGGCATCGAGAGGAAGAAAGAGGAGCACGAGGCGGCGCGGCTGCTTTACGTGGCGGCGACGCGGGCGCGCCGGCGGCTGCACCTGCTGGGTCACGTGCCGGTGCGGGAGCAGGATGGGAAGGCCGTTCCGGGCGATCCGGAGAGCGGATCGCTGCTGGCGCGGCTATGGCCGGTGGTGGCGCCGGAATTCGCCGCGCGCTGGACGGAGGGATCCGGTCCGGTAGTTGCGGAAGAGGCACAGGCGCGGGGCGAGACGCGGCTGCGCCGGCTGCGTTCGGGCTGGATGCCGCCGCCCGCGCCCGCGGCCGTGGCCTGGCAGCCGGAGCTTCCGGAGGAGGCCGAGGCAGGCGCCGCCCCGGTGAGCTTCGATTGGGCGGGGGAGACGCGGCGGCATGTCGGCACGGTGGTGCATCGCCTGCTGCGGCGCATCGCCGAGGAAGGCGTGGATCGCTGGGACGGGGCGGCGGTGGCGCAGGCTCGCCCCGTGACGCAGGCAGCGCTGGGCAGCCTGGGAGTGCCGCCGGCGGAGATTGCCGGGGCGGCAGCGGAGGTCGAACGGGCGCTCGCGGCGAGCCTGGCGGACCCGCGCGGGCGCTGGATTCTGGAGCGATCGCACGCCGGCGCGCGCTGCGAATATGCGCTGGCGGGTCTGGTGCGGGGGCGGCTGCTGGAGGGCGTGCTGGACCGCACCTTCGTGGATGCCGAAGGCACGCGGTGGATTATCGACTACAAGACCGGCGCGCACGAGGGAGCCGGAGCGGAGGCTTTTCTGGACGCCGAGCAGGAGCGCTACCGCGCGCAACTGGAGGGCTACGCGGCTCTGTTCGCGGGCCTGGAGCAGAGGCCCATCCGGCTGGGGCTGTACTTTCCGCTGATGGGTGCATGGCGGGAGTGGGGGTATGGGGAGAGTTGAAGGGGCCAGATATGCCACCGCTCCCTCAGGGTCACGGCCCAGTCCGTCAAGGTTGGGCCGGCGGGCCGCTCTTGATGTCGGGGCGGGTGCGGTCGGCGACGATCATGGCGTTCCGGATCTGACTGGCGAGGACGGAGAGGGTGCCGGGCGAGTGCGGGATGAGCACCGTGTTGGTCTGCGACGAAGCTCCGAGCTCCTTCAGGGTGTCGAAATACTGGGTCATCAGGACAAGGTTCATCACGTCCTGCGCCGTGGCGCCCGGCACACTCTCCTGAAACTCGCTGACGGATTCGCGCAGACCGTCCACGATCGCTTTGCGCTGGTCGGCGATGCCCTTGCCCTGGAGCGCCTTGCTCTGGGCTTCGGCCTCGGCCGCCTTGACTTTGAGAATGCGGTCGGCTTCGCCCTTCTCGCTGGCGGCGACGCGGAGGCGCTGCGCGGCGTTGATCTCGTTCATCGAGGCCTTGACCTTGGCGTCGGGATCGATATCGGTGACCAGCGCCTTCACGATGCCATAGCCGAAATCGTCCATTAGCTGGGCAAGCTCGGTCTTGACCGCGTCGGCGATCTCGTCTTTCTTCTCGAATACGTCGTCCAGCTTGATTTTGGGCACGCGCGCCCGGACGACATCGAAGACGAACGAAGTGATCTGCTGATCTGGGCTCTGGAGCTTGAAGAACGCTTCGTACACTTTTTGCGGATGGACGAAATATTGCACGGAGACGACGACATGGACAAACACGTTGTCCTCGGTCTTGGTTTCCACCTTGACATCCAGTTGCTGCACGCGCAGATTCACCCATCCGGCGGCCCACTCGATCCACGGCACCTTCATGTTGAGGCCGGCCGACGCCACGCGCACAAACCGGCCGAATCGCAGAACCACCACCGCCGTCTGCTGCTGCACCGTGAAGAAGGTCAACAACAGCGTAATGATGGCGACGACGGCCATCAACCCGAGGCCTAGATACAAGACCGTCTGGTCGGTCCCGATTGGCATCTTGGAAGTCCCCTTTCCGCAAGCGATTGGGCGCTCATTCGAGAGGCATTTTAGCTCGCGGCAGAAGGCTCTGCCGGGGCTGTGGACGGCGTGTTGCGGATGAGGTGCGTCGTGGTGACCGTCTGCCCGACGTGCCGCAGGGTGTGCTCGGCGATGTGGGTGAGCAGGCCGATGACCGTGGTGGGCAGGCGCTTGCGCCCCACGGTGCGGGGCTCGGCTAAAGTAGCCGGGTCGAGCGCACGCACCACGCCTTCGGCGGCGCCCAGCGACTGCTCGACTGCGGCGAGCAACTCTTCGCGGCCGGCGCCGGGCCGGCGCTCGGCTGCGAGCTCCGCCATCTGCTCCGGCGTCAGTTCACGGTTCTGCAAGTAGGTCATCAGGCGATCGACACTGCCGGCGATGTGGCGCAGGTGGAAGCCGGCGGGCGTCAGCCCGTGGGGGCGCATCCAGAGCTGCCCGGCGGTGAGACTCTCGGTGGCGCGAGCCAGGTCTTCCCGGGCTTGCTGAAAGGCAAACAAGACGGGGGTAAGCAGGGGATGGACGCCGGGCAGAGGGCCGCGCAGCCAGGGTTCGGGAAGAGGAGCGTTGGCAGACATCTTCTCCGAATATAATCGAGGGCGGAGGAGCCATGCGTCGTAGAGATTTGCTGGCCGGGGCGGCTGCTATGCCGGCCCTGGCGGCGCAGCAGTACGCCAGCCGCACGCGCGGGTTGCCGCGCCTGACCATCAAAGAGGTGAAGGTCATCCCGACCAGCGCCGGCCGGGGATACCAGTGGGTGTTCGTAAAAGTGATCACGAGCGAGCCGGGACTGTACGGGCTGGGTTCGGCCAGCAACGTGAACGCGGCGTTCTCGGTGATCAACCTGATCGAGAAACACTACGCGCCGTTCTGGGTGGGCAAGGACCCGGACCGCATTGAAGATCTGTGGCAGAGCACCAACGTGCACGCCTACTGGCGCAACAGCATGATCCACAACAACGCGCTCAGCGGCCTGGACATGGCGCTGTGGGACATCAAGGGGAAGCGCGCCGGCATGCCGGTGTACGACCTGCTGGGCGGGAAGGCGAGGGACGGCGTGTCGCTCTACGCGCACGCCGACGGGCGCGATATGCAGCAGGTGGAGGACAACGTCCGCAAGTACATGGAGGAGGGCTACCGGCACGTGCGGGCGCAGATGGGGGGCTACGGCGGGGGCGGGATGATCGCTCCGGGGAAGGGCAGCCGGCCGGCATCCGGGTTCCAGGGCGCAGTGTTCGACGAGGACCTGTATGTGGACACCATCCCCAAGCTCTTCGAGCACCTGCGCGTGAAGCTCGGGCGGGAAGTGAAGCTGCTGCATGATGTGCACGAGCACCTCACGCCCACCATGGCGGTGGAGTTTGCCAAGCGCATGGAGCCATACCATATGTTCTTTGTGGAAGACATCCTGCCCCCGGAGCAGATCGACTGGTTCCGGGAGATCAAGAAGGTCACCACCACGCCGCTGGCCATGGGGGAGCTGTTCACCAGCCCGCGCGAATGGGTGCCGCTGATTTCGGAGCGGGCTATCGACTTCGTGCGGAACCGGGTGTCGCAGACCGGGGGCATCACGGCGGCGAAGAAGACGGCGGCGCTGTGCGAAGCCTTCGGGGTGCGCACGGCGTGGCAGGAGGGCGGCGACAACGACCCGGTGAACCAGCTTGCGGCCTATCACGTGGATTACTCGATTGCGAGCTTCGGCATCCAGGAGGAGAACCACTTCCCGCCGCTGGTGCACGAGATGATGCCCGGCACGGCCGAGCTGAAAGGCGGTTACTTGTACGGCAACGACGCGCCGGGGCTGGGGATCGACATCAACGAGGCCACGGCGGCGAAGTTTCCGCTGCAACCCCCGCCCGGCGGCGACACCTGGACCACGGTGCGCGGTGTGGATGGCGGGCTGGTGAAGCCGTAAGTAGACCGGTAAGTAGAACGGCGCGATCCTTTTCCACAGTACCGGTACTAAGCATAAAGAGAGCGCATCAGGCATTTTCCTGATATATAATCGCCCCTACCATCGCCGGCTCGTGCGTGGAGAAAGGGGGCGGAGATGCCACCGTCCTTTCGTCCGTTGCCTGTGGAAACTGTTGCCCGCCTGCTCGCGGCTTTGCCGCCGCTGCGGACCGGCGACGTCGGAATGCTCAGTGCGGTGCGCACCGATTTGGCGCGCGCCATCGCATCGGGGCAGGATGCCGGACAACTGGCAAGCGATCTGTCCACGCCGGCCGCCTGGCTGGGTCTTGACCTGAGGAGGGCGGCCGGGCCCACGCCTCCCACCGCCCCGCCACCGGCTCCTCCGGCGCCGGCCGCGGAAGAGGCGGCGGTGCCGCCCCCAGCGTGGGCGGTCGCGGCGGCCCAGGCGGCCGTACAGGCAAAGTCGGCATTGCGCGTGGCGGTGCTGGACCGCGACCCGGCCAGCATGCCGAGTTTGCGCCTTCCGGCCTGGGCACAGGGGCAACAGGCAGTAGCCACATATGGCCCGCTGCTGGTCGAAAGCGCCGCGTCGCAGATCACATTTCAAAAGTGGCTGATCATCTACATAATCCCGGTGCAGATGGTCAGCTTCGTGCAGGGGGCGACAACCTTGTTCATCGCGCCCCTGGCTGCGACGGGAAGTGAGAAGACAGTGACCCTGGCGGCGGGATCGGTCTGGGTGAACGTGACCCCACTGGCCGCCGGAGCGCCCGCGAACTCCTTTGCCGGGGTGGCGATTCAAAGCGGAAGCATCACGAGCGACCGGAATCTCACGTTCGGCGGTACGACGGTGACGATTCCGGCGGGCGCAACGGTGACGCTCGCAGTGACGCCGGCGGCCCCGGCGGCGTCGGGGAACCCGGCCGTTCAGGTGGCGCCGCCGGCCACGATCACTTTCACGTTTCCGGGCGCTGGGGCTGCGACGGCCAGCGTGGCGCCCTTCACGGCGCAGATTTGCGGCGAGACGTTCGATGCGGAGCCCAACGGCCAGCCGCTGGTCTACAACGACACGGTGAAGACCCTGGCGATTCCGTGCGACACCAACCAGACCCGGTTCGCGCCGGTCACGCAGCCGGGAACGCTGGCTCAGCTCCATGGCACGGCCACGCTGCTGGCGGCAGGTTGGGCTTTGCAGGTGACGCAGGCCGCTCCGCCTGCGCTGGGGAACGCGGCGGGCGCCGGAATCTTCTACCTGGGATTCACCGGGGGCCTCTCGGTACAGTGGACCGGGCTAGGGCGCCCGGAGCCGGAAGCCGGGGGCATTCTTTTGGCGTCCTCGGGGTTCCTGCTGTTGTGGACGGCCGCGGGCCTGGCGCCGTTCGTGCTCTCGCGGCAGGAGTTCGATCTGTGGGACGGCCAGTTGGCGCCCTCCACGCTGACCGCGACGCGATTCGCTGGAAGCGGTCTGGTGTACGAAATTGCCGGCACGCGGGAAGTCATCGAACTGGGGGCGGTGCTCAGCGCGGACCTGGATCGCCCCCTGATGGCGGATGGCAGCCGCGCGATCATCGAGATGCCCGGCCTGGTGACCATCAGCAGTCTCCTGGGCAAGCTGCGGCTGTTCGCGTATGGCGCGTTTCCACCGGCCGATGTTCCCAAGGTGCTGGCGGCATATCCGAACGGATTTCCTCTAGCACTCGACAACGCCTTCCTCAAAGTCAGCGTGCCGCTGCTGCTGGCAGTGGAAGGGAAAATCACACCGCCAGCCGATGCCGGCGCCTATGTTTCCGCCTCCGGCGCGTTGCTCGTCGGATTCCTGTACCAGATGGAATTCCCGTTCCTGCCGGACCCGTACACCACGGGCGCCTCGTTGGGCCGGGGAGATGCCCAGAGCCAGGTGGGCGGGCTGCTGGGCGAAGTGGCGTGGCTGAATCCCGGCCAAGTGGCCTTGCGCATGATCGACCTGGGACACGCCCATCCACTGCTGCCTCCGGCCGCGGAGGCGAGTTCTGACCTGGCGGCGCCGGCGCCTCAAGCGCTGGTGCTGCAAAAGGGTTCGTTCCAGCTTGGCCAGCCGGGAGCGGTTACGGCGCCATCCACTCCGCCGGTCTTTCCGTTTCACCGGCTGGCAGGTTCCGCGCCGGGCGCAGTAGCCGTTCCGCAGCCGCTGCCGGCGCCTGCTCCGGCGGCCGGATTCCGCCTCCTGGATGTTTCCACGCGCGCCAGCCTGCTGGGCGTGGAGGTCATCGGCTATAACTTCGAAACCGCGCAACAGGTGCTGACCATCGACGGGCTTTCGGCGCGCACCTCGGCTGTGCTGGCGCCCGTGATCACGCTGCCGTCGATTTCCTGGGAACCGATGTACAACCAGGCGAAACCGGTGGCGGCTTCGCCGACCGATAAGCTGCTGAACCCGCCGAATGATGGGCCCATGTGCGGGGTCGGGGTGGCATCCGTCACGCTGGTTCCGGTCTCACCCATTCAATCGTTGGGCGCGATCCTGGCCGGCACGCAGGTGGAGGGCTCGCTCTACGGCGCGCTGCTGACGCTGCCGTTCGGACTGGTGGCCGGAATTGCCCAAACCGTGAGTTCCAAGGGCGGCGCGCCGGCGCCGGAGTTGACTCAGCCCAGCTTCGAGGTGCCCGGGGTCAGCGGGAACGTGACTCTCACGGGCGCGTATCAACTTACCATGCGCCCGCCGCAGACCAATCCCAACGCTCCCCTGTTCTCCGGGAAGACCTACACAAGGACGCTGGACGACAACCCGCCGTGGCCGAACCTCTCCTACGGCGAAGAGGTGATGGGGCTGGACGTCGGAACCATCTTCTTCACGCGCTTCAATAACCCGGGGAATGGCGTGCCGGTGAAGCGCTATGACCTGACCGGATACGGGGCGAGCCTGTTCACCGACTGGACCAATCTGAACCCGCCGGACCCGACCGACATCATTCAGGTGGATTTCGACACCACCGTCGGCCGCACTTCGCACGAGGTGATTCAGGCGCAGAGCGTGATCTATCCCTGGGGCATCAAAGTGGTCCGCACGATCACCATCGACCGGCTGAACAGCGGTTCGGTGGAACGGACGGATTCGGGATGGATTGCCGCGAGCGACGGGCATTTCGTCGTGGCGTCTCCGAAAAACGACTTTCAGGCCAAGGATGTGCATGCGGGCGTGATCGACAGCCTGCTGAAGGTCAAGAACATCACCGAATTCGGGGTGCCGCTGACCACGCCCGGAACGTTCGACTGGTTTCCGCCGAGTCCTCCCCCCGGATCGGGCATCACCAAGGAGCCTGCGACCCTGAACATCACGCTGCAGCCGGTGACCTTCGACGCGGATATCGCCATCAACCCGCAGCACACCGTGATGCTGGGCGGATCCAAGGTCCAGGGGCTGGATCTCAAAGAGCACACCGCCGTCGCCAGCACCGGGATCGTGGGGTATATCGGCCTGACGGCGCTGTATCATCTTTCGCTGACCGATCTGCTGAACTTCCTGGCGACTCTTCCGCCGGGCACGGCGGGCGGACCGATCCCCGCCACACTGGATTTGGGCGGCAGCCACAACGTGTTCCGGTGCGTGGGGTTTTCGGCGGCGCCGGCGCAGGACACCGCGCTGGGCAAGAACGGCCTGGTCATCGCCGCGCAGGGCCTGCCCAAGCTGCCGCAGGGGAGCGCCTGGTCGGTGGCGCTGAAACAGACCAGCGATGCGGCGCCGCACGCGCTGCCTCCTACGCAGCCGATCCCGGTGGTGCAGCCCAACGACGCAACCGGGAATCCAGGGAAAGAGGCGCATTTCGCGGATCCCTCGGACATCTTCCGGCTGGCGCAGAGTCCGCCCGCCGCCCCGCAGTACCTCTACGGCTTCTTGCAGGACGTGACTACGCAGAAGTCGTTTCTGGCCCAGCCGTACGTGACCCACGCCAGCCAGGTTTTGTCGCTGCGGCAAACGCCGAGCTTGGCCGATCCGGGCGTTCTGCTGGGGGCGGTGACGAGCTTTCCGGCGCTGGGATCGGCTCTGCCGCTCACCGGACTGGACCAACTGGCCTCCAATCTCGGCGAGGTGAGCCTGGCCATCGACAAATGGTTCGATACGTTCCCGCCGCCCAAACCTTTCTGGCAATCTCCGCCGGCGCAGACCAAAATTACGCACCTGATCAACACCTCGGTGGCAACGGTGGACCTGGTATACCGCTGGCGGCTGCCGGAAAGCGGCGACAACCCGCCCACGTGGACCCCGCCGGATGGGTGGCCCCCGGGTGGCGACACGAACGCGATGATTCACATCACGCTGGGGCAGCCCACCGGACCGACCTGGTCAATCGATATTTACCAGGTGGCGCTGGTGCTCACGCTGCCGGGGATTTCCAGCACGCCCGCGCTGTGGATTGAAGGTTCGTTCCACGCGGATTCCGAATCGCCCGCGAACTTCCCGGACCTCCAGGTGTTCTACGACGGTCCGCTGCAGCCGATCACGAAATTCTTCAGCACGCTGCAAACGCTGGGACAGGCGCTGGGGTTCAGCGACCCTGGCTCGGGCGGCGGGCTGAATGTGCACTTTGCGGACGGCGCCCTGACCATCCAGGAAACGTTCAACCTGGGGACGCTGCCCCTCGGCCCTGGAGAAATCCAGAATATTTCGCTGGATATGGGCGGCAGCATCGATCTGCCGGCGCTCAATGTGGACTACCTGATCGGCATCGGTTCGCCGGATAACCCGGTGCACTGGATTGTCGATCCCATGTCCGGCACGGGATGTTTGCAGGCGGGAGTCCAGGACGGCGCGCTGGCGGTTCTGGTGCAGCTTGGTATCGGGCTGGGCCTGGCGATCGACCTGGGAATCGCGTCCGGCAGCGCGTCGATCGTGATCGCGTTCCAGGTGCAGATCACCGGCGCGGAATTCGAGCTGCTGCTGCTTCTCACCGGACAGGCGCAGGTAGACGTCCTGGGCGGACTGGCGAGCTGCTCGATCACGATTTCGGTGGGGCTGGGCCTGGAGTTCGCCCTGCCGCCGTCGAATCCGGAACCGGTCACGGCTCTCGGGACGGCGAGCGTGGCGATCCACCTGAGCATCTGCTGGATCATTTCGATCGACTGGTCCGGGAGTTGGTCCTTCTCGCATCAGTTTTCGGTGCCGGTATAGCGGCGCAGGAGCGGAATATGGCGCAGATTGACACGCGAAACTTGAGCCTGATGATGTTCCCGCAGGATTGGTCGGGCACGGAGATCGTGGCAAACATCCTGCTGGTGCCTACCGGGGATCCGACGGTGCCGGTCGGCTCGGAGTTGCCGTTTGCGCAGGCGCAGCCGGTGCTCCGCGCGGCTTTTCTGCCGGGGTTCGCCACGCCGAGCTGGGGGGCGCCGCCGCCGGGTTCGGTGATCTATTCGGACCTGTATCATGTGATCCCGCCGAGCCCCGAAGAGCCGGGCCTGATCCAGCCGCCCTACAAGCAGGATATCTTTGCCGGGCTGGCGGAGCAGTTCACCCCGACCGTGCCCGCCAGGGCGGCCTCCGCGGGCGGGGTCAGGAAAGACCTCCCGCTCAGCTACCGGGCGGCGGCGGGATTCGGCACGCCGGACAGCACCCTCTTCGTCGCCGGCGACGGATACGGCTGCGACCTGCGGGGGACCAAGCCAAACACCGTTCCGGTGACGCCCCGGAAAGCGGCATGGGGAGAGATCTTTTCGTACGCCTTGCGGCAGCCTCTGATCGCACAGGCGATCGGAATGAGCTACCTCGACGTGCGTATTCCGCTGGATGCGAGCCAGGTGAGCGGGGGCGGATGGTTGTGGGTGGAGATCGACACCACGAATCCGGCCAACTGGTATGCCAGCCTGGTGACGTCTTCCGCCGCCAAGCCCTATTATCAGCAGCCAGTGCGATCCTACGCGGCGCGGATTCCCGCGCTCACGAGTCCGCAGAGCTTGTTCGCCGCGGTTTTGTTTCCGGTATATCCGACTGTTCCGACCGCCACATCCCAGGTGGTCGATCCGTCGCAGTTCGAAGCCGATCTTTACGCCACGGGGTTCGCGCAGATCGTGCACGCGTACCAGCCCGTTTCGGCGGACGCCATCGTGGGGAACGACAACTCGCTGGTGCCCGGCACGGACGCGGGATTCCAGATCGGCTGGGACGACGAGCAGGTGACCCGGTGGTTGAACCGGCAGGTGCAGGCGGCCCAGGCGATGGCCGGAAACAATCCGGCGGACGAGTTTCCGTTAGGCGTGCAGGGCTACCGCGTGGATACCCGGGTCGTGGCCGACGGAACGGCTGATCCGGCGTCTCCTACACCGCCCTGGAATTCGCTGGTCACGGTGAGCGCCACCGTCAGCGCGGGTGATTCGTTCACGGCCACCCAGACGGAAGAGCTATCCATCGAGCCGACCCCGGTATCCAACGGGGCATCCCCCAATTTCTGGCTGCCGCGGTATTTCGCGCACTGGCGGGGCAGGTCGCTGGTGGTCAGTGACAAATACGGCTACGCGTTCGGCACGGGCGGTCCGCAGACCCCGTATCCGCAGAATCCGGCGGCGCCGCAGTTCAGCGGATCGCTGAGCGAGGTTCTGAACGCCGGCCTGCGTTACGGCCAGTGGTATCAGTTCCGGGCGCGTCTGTCGGATCTGACCGGCGGAGGTCCCACGGCCGATGACTCCGACCCCGGGGCGGGCGTGTCGACGATTCAATTCCTACGGCACGTCCCGCCGAAAGCAGTGGGCGCGACGCTGGATCAGCCAACCGCTCCCACGACCATCCAGGTGAGCCGGCCGCGGCTGAACTATCCGGAGATGGTCTTCGCCGGCGCGGCGGACGACACGGACCTGGACAACTTCCTGGCAGCCGTGCAGGCGGTTACCGGAACGCCGCCCATTCCGGCGTCTGCGTACCCTTCGGTGTCGGTGCCGGATCCCGACGTGGTCACCCTGGAGATCATCGTGGAAGCGCAGGCGCCCAAGCACGATACGGGCAATCCGGCCTCGATGCAGGATATGCACTCCCCGCCCCAGAAAGGCGACCTGGACGGAACCTTCCGCGTAGTGTACCGGCAGCAGGTGCCGTTTACCGGCGACTCGGTCACGCTGACCATCGACCCGCAGGCGATCCCGGATATCGTGCCGTGGACGCCGCCGGGGCCTCCTTCGACAACCATCGTGGTGCCTGCCGGGCGCAATCTGCGGGTCCGGCTGCGCGGCCTGGGCAGCGGAGATCCCGGATATTGGGGTAGCACGCTGGCCGCCACCGGCCTGGCAACGGACCTGCAAGTACGCTACGAGGTTCCCACCGAGACCGGTGTGATCGCGGACGCCGCGGATCCCGCGAAGCTCCCGATGCAGTTGCAGGCCTTCTACCTGCGCGAAGATCCGGCCGCGCCGCAGCAAGCCGTGGTCGCGAGCGGTGTGAACTCGGCGCTCCAGAACAGCAGTCTGGGAGGGGACGTTGCCGCCGGGCTGCAAAGCGCCCTGGCTCTGGCGTTCCAATCCACCGTGCCGACGCCCATTCAAAACCTGGCGCAGGCGCTGGATCTGCCGGTGAATGGGCTGACGCTGAGTGCGCCTCCCGGACAGCGCGTGCTGTTCGGCGCCCAGAGCACACTGCGGTGCTCGATTACGCAGGACGGCTCCTCGATCACGTTCTCCTCGCACAAAGATTTGATCAACCACTGGATTGTGGCCATCCGGCTGACCCTGGCACGCGACTGGACATGGTCCGGCTTGGCCCAGAATGGATCCCAACAGGTCGGATTCCTGTTCCGCGGCGCCGCGAGCGTGGAACCGGCGAAGCTGCCAAAGCCGCTGGAGATCGGGCGGATGCAGCTACCCGGGGTGGTGGCGGCGATCTCGACGCAGGAGCCCGTGAATCGCGATCAGACGGAGCTGATCTTTTTCGCCACGGTGGATTCGAACCTGGTGGATGCCCACGGGTTTCCGGGGGTGACCAACACGGCGTGGAGCCTCTCGGCCACCTTCACGGGGGCGCCCACCACCGAGGTGGAACTGTGGAGCAGCACCGGCGATCTGCAACTCCCAATCACCATGCCGCCCCGGCAGACGCCCAAGCTGGTTTCCGCCGGGCTGGCCGAAAGCCCTTACGTCGCGGATGCGAAGTATGCCTCCACGGAGCAGCGCGAGCGATCCTTGTGGCTGGAATTCGACGCGACGCCGGCCGATCCGAACGACGAATACTACGTGCGCATTTTGGGGTACGGCCCCGATCCTGTTCTGGTCAGCTATCCCAGCGACCTGCCGGCGCAGACCGAGCCCGCGCTCCCGATCGACCCGGAGTGGATCCGCATGATTGCGGCGGGGGATTCGAACGACGATGCAGGCGTGGGGGCCATGACGCAACTTAATGGCGCGACCGCGCCGGTGGACGCTACCGGGCGGCCGGTGCATTACAGCGTGCCTTTGCCGGAAACGGTTTCGCCCACGGACCTGGAGCTGTTCGGGTTCTGGACCATCGAACTGCGGGTGGGGCACACGCTCTGGTCCACGGCGCAGGCACGCTATGGACGGGCGCTGCGGGTTTCCGGAGTGCAGTTCCCGCCGCCGCCGCTGACGGTGAACGTAGACCGGCAGCCGGTGCCGCCCCCGCCCGCCCCCGCGGAGCTCTCCATTGTGGCGATGGCGGACCTGGCGCAAACCGTTTACAACGGCGCTTCTCTGACTTTCCCCTCGCGTCCGCAGACTGAAATCTGGTACCTGCTGTACGCGCAGGTCCAGCGGGTGGACGGCCAGGCGTGGCGGAACATCCTGCTGGCACGGACCCCGGGCAGGCAGATCCCCACCCCGGCGGGCATCCTGTTACCCGGATCCGGGCAGCAGAGCGCGATACCGGTGTATGGGGTGTTTGCGGAGAAAGCGGTCGAAGCGCTGCTGAAGCAATTGGGGCTTCCGCGAAACACGCCGCTCAGCGTGCTGGCGGTGGAACTCTTCAATCGCGAAGCGAACGTGGTTCCGCCTCAGATCGGACCGGCCGCGGCGGTGCCCGAGGCGGCCGCCGTTCAGCCGGACCCGTTAGGGGTGGACCTAGGCGCCCGGCGCGTGCTGCGCGTGTCGCCGCTGACGGCGGTGCGCGCCGTGTGCTGAAAAGGGCCGCCCATTACTACCGCCGGAGCGATCCTTTACAATGGTCTGCCTGGGGAGGTGGATCATGAAGCGTCGCGATCTGGTGGCCGGCTTGGCCGCTGCGGGCGTGGCTGCCGCCGCGGAATCGTCTGGGGAGGGGTCGCTGTACATTCCGCGGAATCACCGCGTCGAGGACCGCGCGCTGCTCCATGACTTCATGGACGAGTTCGCCTTTGCCGACCTGGTGACCGGTGTCCCGGAGATCGAGATCACGCATATCCCGGTGCTCTTGGACCGCAGCGCCGGCAGGTACGGCACGTTGTTCGGCCACATCTCCCGGCAGAATCCGCAGGGCCGCGCCTTCGACGGGCAGCATGCGGCGGTGATCGTGTTTCGCGGGCCGCACTCTTACATCTCCCCATCCTGGTATGCCAAGGCGGAAGCCGTGCCCACCTGGAACTTCGCCGTCGTGCACGCGAGCGGAAGGCTCCAAGGCATCACGGACACCGAGGAGCTGCACCACTTGCTGAGCAAGCTGGTCCGGAAGTTCGAGAATGGCGATCCCCCGGCCTATGACCTCAACAAACTGCCGGAGAGCTACCTGCACGGCATGATCGGCGGGATCATCGGCTTCCGGATGGAGATTGAGCGGCTCGAGGGCAAGTTCAAGCTCGGGCAGGAGCGCAGCGAGGCAGACCGGGAAGGTATTCTGCGGAACCTGCGCGCCGCGCGGCCGGGACGCTCGCTCTACGATCTGACGGCCAGCTATTACGCGCGGGTGCGGGACGAGGCGCCGGGGCGCTGAGCGGATGGGCGGTCCTCCGGTCAAACGTTGGCTGGCCGTGTCGCTCGCGAGTGCGGCTGCCTGCCTGGCGCAGTCTTCACCGAAGAAGGCGCCGGCGTATCAATGGACCCGAGTCACGGAGGAAGCCGCGTTCGCGCCGCGGGACGGCGCGGGCGCTGTGGTGTTCCGGAACCGGATGTGGTTTCTGGGAGGATGGAATCCCCGCGACAAGGTCCACTTTCCGAAGATCTGTAATAGCGAAGTGTGGTCCTCGGCCGACGGTCTGGACTGGAAGCTGGAAAATCCCGGTGCTCCGTGGGAAGGACGCCACACCGCGGGTTACGTGGTGCACCGGGGAAAGATCTGGATCGTTGGCGGCGACCCGATTCAAGGCCACTACCAGGATGAGGTCTGGAACAGCGCGGACGGCATCCACTGGGAGCGGGCCGCCGCGGCCGTGCCGTGGGGCCCGCGGGTGCTCCATTACACGGTCGCGTTTGACGGCAGAATCTGGGTGATTGGAGGACAGACGCTGCCGCAGTTCGCGCCGGCGAAGGAAATCTTCTACAGCGACGTCTGGAGTTCGGCGGACGGCGTGGCGTGGACAAAAATGGCGGATCAACTGCCCTGGGGCCCGCGCGGCATGATCGGCGGCAGCGTGGTTTTCCAGAATCGCATCTGGATCCTCGGCGGCGGCACCTACGACACAGCCGGGCATCCGCGCCGCACCTATTACAACGACGTCTGGAGTTCGGCGGACGGTGTTCACTGGAAGCAACACACGGCCGCGGCGCCCTGGAAGCCCCGCCAGTATCACAACGTGGCCGTGTTCGACGGCCGCATGTGGGTGCTGGAAGGGTACAACGGCGACGGGGGAAACCGAAAAGATGTCTGGTATTCCTCCGACGGTGTGAACTGGACCGAACTGCCGGGGACGCCTTGGGCTCCCCGTCATGCGGCCAGTGTCTTCGTGCACGACAATGCGTTGTGGGTGGTCGCGGGCAACAACATGACTCCGGACGTCTGGAAGCTCACCGCAGCCCAGCGTTGAATTCCTCGACAGTACCTTTCAGAAAAAAAGGTGCTAGATTCCTGTCACCATATCTTTTGGGGTGTATCTCTTCCCGCGAGTTCCAAATTCGGAGGCTTGCCTTGAATTTTCGAGGGTGTCGAAATGCGGTCGTGCTGGTTGTCCTGGGGGCGGGGATCCCCGCTGGGGCAGCTCCCATCCAGCACTGGACCATTATTGGGTGGAACAACCTGGGGATGCATTGCATGGACGCGGACTATTCCGTGTTTGCCATCTTGCCTCCCTTCAACGAAGTACACGTGCAACTGATCGATGCGACGGGGCATTTGGTGACCAGCCCGCCGGCGGGCGGAAAGGTGGTGTACCAGGGGGTGGCGGACCCTAGCGGGTCCATCAACACGACGTCGTTTGCGAAAACTAACTTCTGGCAATATGCGGGGGCGTTGGTCGGCTCGAACCTGGCGCCCGACATGGGGGTAGCTGGGTACGCCATGCCGGGCACGGCGAACACGCCGCAGAACATGGGCTTCGATACGACCAACAAGTGGTTCGTCGGGCTGGGGGTGCCGATTACGCCCAAGGACGACGCGGGCAAAACGAATTACTACCCGATGATGCGCGTGGCGTACTACGACTCGACCGGGACGCTGCAGGCGCAGTCGAACATCGTGCTGCCGGTTTCCGACGAGATGAACTGCATCGCCTGCCACGCCTCGGGATCGCAGCCGGCGGCGATGCCTCCGAGCGGGTGGGTCTACAATTCGGACCCGGTGAAGGATTACCGGTTGAATGTGCTACTGCTGCACGACGCGAAACAGCCGAACCCGACAATGTATCAGACCTACCTGGCGCAGGCGGGCTACAGCACGGCGGGCCTATATCCGACGGCGACCGGCGGAACGCCCATTCTGTGCGACCGCTGCCATCTTTCGAACGCCGTGGCGGGCCTGGGCATTCCGGGCATTGCGGGAATCCCACAGCTCACTACGTCGATGCACTCGATGCATGCCGGCGTGACCGACCCTGTGACCGGGCTGACGCTGGACAATCTGAACAACCGCAACGCCTGCTACACGTGCCACCCTGGTTCCACCACGCGCTGCCTGCGCGGGGCGATGGGGAACGCGGTGGCGGCGGACGGCACCATGGCGATGCAGTGCCAGAGCTGCCACGGGAACATGAGCGCGGTAGGGGGCAGCCGGGACGGCTGGCTCAGCGAGCCGAACTGCCAGGCCTGCCATACCGGCACCGCCATCCAGAACAGCGGGCAGATCCGCTTCACCAACGCCTTCGATCAGCCGGGGCACCTGCGCCAACCGGCCAACACGATCTTCGCCACCACGCCGAACGTGCCTTCGCAGGGATACTCGCTGTACCGGTTTTCCACGGGCCACGGCGGCTTGCAGTGCGAAGCCTGCCACGGCGCGACGCATGCCGAGTACATCAGCTCGCAGTTGAACGACAACCTGCAAAGCCAGACCATGCAAGGGCACGCCGGCGTGCTGGTGGACTGCACGGCCTGCCACGCGACCGCGCCGAGCACGGTGAACGGCGGCCCGCACGGCATGCACCCAGTGGGGCAGGCGTGGGTCAACGCGCATCCCGACGCCGTCGAGACCACGGGGACGGGTGGGTGCCAGAACTGCCACGGCGGGGACTACAAGGGCACGGTGCTTTCCTATGCGCAAGGCAACCGCGTGCTCTCCACGCCGTTCGGCACCAAGGCGTTCTGGCAGGGGTTCCAGATCAGTTGTTACGCCTGCCACAACGGCCCGCGCAACGACTCAACGAGCCCCTATCGGCAGCCTTCGGTGAGCAACGTGATGCTGCTCACCACCATCAACCACACGGTCTCCACCACGCTGGCCGGGACGGATCCGCGGAAGCTGGCGCTGGCGTTCCGGATCGTCTCGCAGCCGGCCAACGGAACGGTGGCGCTCAACGGAACCGCCGCCACGTACTTCCCGGCCACGGGGTTCCAGGGCACGGATACGTTCACCTACGCCGCATGGAACGGGTATGTGAACTCCAACTTGGGGAAGGTCACCGTCAGCGTGCACTAAGGCGCCGGCCTACTCGAAAAACGGTTCGCCGGGTTTGCGGTACTTGTAGACCTGGTCGAGATCCAGTTCGATCCCGAGCCCGGGCCGATCCGGCACGCGGATCCGGCCGTTTTGGATCATGGGCTCTTCGGCGTCCCGGATGAGGTCCTGGAAGAATGGCACGCTGGCGGCGTGCCATTCCAGGGCCAGCAGGTTAGGCATGGCGGCCGCGAGGTGCGCGCCGGCCATAGTGCCGAGCGGGCCGCTGATGTTGTGCCAGGTCAGGTTGACATAGTGCATGTCGGCCAGGTCGGCAAGCTTGCGGCCGTCCCAAAGCCCGATTTTTTGCACGTCGGGGGCCAGCACGCGCAGGCCGCCTTCGAGGATCAGGCGCTCGAAGTCCACGCGGAAGTAATGGTTCTCGCCGGTGGCCAGGGGCGTGCGCGTGGCGCGCTGCACGGCGCCGAGCGCGCGGATATTTTCGGGCGGCACGGGATCTTCGAGCCACAGCAGGTGGTAAGGTTCCAGGGCGCGCGCCAGGTCGATGGCAGCCTGCACGCCGTAATTCCAGTGACAATCGATGGCCAGGCCGATCTCGCCGCCGACGGCCTGGCGCGTGGCGGCCACCAGGGCGGCCATGTGCTCGATCTCGGGATGGCTCAGGCCGCGGTTGTACTCGTCGGTCTCGTAGGGGGTGGGCACGTCCACGTCGAACTTGAGGATGCGGAAGCCGCGCGCGGCCATCTCGCGGGCGCGCCGGGCGTAGGCCTCGGGCGTCAGGGCATCCGGGGTGGAGGCGTCCCAGCCGTGATGCTTGAGGCTGACCACGCTTTTGCGGTCCTCACTGCCGGCGCCGCGCATCCACTGGGGCACGCGGGGGACCAGCAGCGGGGTAATGCTTTCCAGCGCGTCGCCGGCGTGGCAATCGGCGTACACCGGCACGGTGTCGCGATATCTGCCGCCCAGGATCTGCCAGACGGGCATGCGGACTTTCTTGCCGAGCAGATCGAGCAGAGCGCCTTCGATGCCGTGGATGGCGTGGTAGGCCAGGCCCGGCGAAGCGTGCACCACGCTGCCTTTGAGGCGGCGCAGAACGCGGTCGATGGAGGTGGGATCCTCACCCACCAGGATGGCGGCAAACTCGCGAGTGACGGCGGAGACGGCGGGACCCACGAAGGCTTCTCCGAAGCCGGTGATGGCCTCGTCGGTCTCCACTTTCACGATGGTCCAGTCGAAATTGGACTCCATCACCGCGGTGGTGATATTCGTTATTTTCATCAGCTACTCACCGTATCAAGATCTGGAGGAGGAATGCGAATTCTGGTAACCGGGGCGCAGGGGTGTATCGGCGCCTGGGTGGTGAAAGCTCTGGCGGAGCGGGGCATGGAAGTAGCGAGCTACGACACCGACCCGGATCCGGCGCGGCTGCGGATGATCGCTCCGCCGGAACTGGTGCGCCGCGTTGCGCGGGAGGCCGGCAGCATCGAAGATACCGCGCGGCTGAAGGCGCTGGTCCGGGAGGGCGGCATCACGCACATCGTGCACCTGGCTGCGGTGCTGATGCCTTTCTGCCAGGCCCAGCCGGTAGCCGGCGCGGTGGTCAACGTGATCGGCACGCTGAACGTGTTTGAAGCCGCGCGGGACGCCGGCCGGCCGGTGCGCGTGGCCTACGCGAGTTCGGCGGCGGTGTGGGGTCCGGAGGAAGCCTACGGCGGCGGCCGTCTCACGGAGGACGATCCGCTCAAGCCCTCCACGCACTACGGAGTCTTCAAGCAGGCTAACGAAGGCAACGCGCGCGCGTTCTTTGCCTCCGACGGTATCTCGAGCGTGGGGCTGCGCCCGTGGACGGTGTTTGGCGTGGGGCGCGACCGGGGGCTGACGGCGGATCCTTCGCTGGCCCTGCGCGCCGCCGTGCTGGGGCAGCCGTATCAGATCCGCGTGAGCGGGAAGATGAACATGCAATACGTGGAGGACGTGGCCGAGACGTTCGTGCGCTGCCTGCTGGCGCCGCTTGAAGGCGCGTGGGTGTTCAACCTGGGCGGGGACATCGTAGAAATGGACGCATTCGTCCGAATCCTGGAACGCTTGCGTCCGGAAGCGGCGGGGCTGGTGACGGCGCGGGGGCCGCAGGTGCCGGTGGCCTGGGCCATGGACGACACGCAGTTGCACGCGCACGTGCCGGATATTCCACACACGCCGCTCGAAGAAGGCATGCGCAAGACTCTGGAGTTGTTCGAAGCGTTACGGCGCCGCGGCGCGCTGGCGGCGAATGTGTCTAAGCACACCTAGCGGCAATTTGCCGCATTGAGCCGCGCGGGCACGTTGAGTATGCTGAATGCGGGTGAGAGTAGCCAAGCACGGTGGAGCGTCACAGGTTCGTGGTGTGTCGCCATGGCGGAGAAAAAGAGCGTATCCCAGCCGTACCGTCAGGTATTTGAGCAGAATCCACTGCCGATGTGGATGGTGGACGAGGCCACACTGCGCTTCCTGGATGTGAACGCGGCAGCGGTGGCCTTGTTCGGGTATTCGCGGGCAGAGTTCCGCCGCCTGCGTCTCACGGACCTTCGCGCCGGGGAGGAATTGCCCCTGGCAGCGGAGCGCACCGGCGTGTCGAAGGACGGTCCGCAATACTGGCAGTACCGCCTGAAAGACGGGCGCATGCGCGATATGCAGGTGGCCGCGCGGCGCCTGCGCCTGGACAGCAAAGAAGTAGAACTCGCGGTGCTGACGGACGTGACCGAGCGGCGGCTGCTCGAGGAGCAGCTTCGTCAGTCGCAGAAAATGGAAGCCGTGGGCATGCTGGCGGGCGGCGTGGCCCACGACTTCAACAACCTGCTGACCATCATCACCGGCTACGCGCAGCTTCTGCTGCACAGCATACCGGCGGGAGATCCGAACCACACTTCGGTCGAGCAGATTATGAAAGCGGCCGACCGGGCGGCGGCGCTCACGCGGCAGTTGCTGGCGTTCAGCCGCCGGCAAGCGGTGCAGCCCAAGGTGCTGGACCTGAACGCCCTGATTTCGAGCATGGGCGTGATGCTCCAGCGGCTGATTGGCGAGGACGTGGAACTGCGCCTGGTGCTGGGCCCGGACCTGGGGCGGGTGAACGCCGATCCGGGACAGATGGAACAGGTGATCATGAACCTGGTGGTGAACTCGCGGGACGCCATGCCGCGGGGCGGCGTGCTGACCATCGCCACGGCCAACGCGGAACTGGACGAGCGCTCCGGGAGCACGCACATGGCGGTGAAGCCGGGTGCGTACGTTTCGCTCTCGGTGACCGACACAGGGTCGGGGATGGACGCGGAAACCCGCGCGCGATTGTTCGAACCGTTCTTCACCACCAAGGGCTCGGGCAAAGGTACGGGGCTGGGGCTCTCCACGGTGCTGGGCATCGTGAAGCGCAGCGGCGGCAACCTGGAGGTGGCCAGCGAGCCGGGGCAGGGGACGCGCGTGGCCGTGTACCTGCCGCGCATCGACCAGCCGGCGGTGGTAGAAGCCGAGAAGGCGCATCCGCGGGCGCGGCACGGTTGGGAGACCATCCTGATCGTGGAGGATGAGGAGATGGTGCGCGCCCTGGTGCGGCAGACCCTGGAGAGGGCTGGGTACCGCATCCTGGAGGCTGCCGAGCCGAATACCGCCCGCAACCTCTGCAACACCTACACTGGCCAGGTGCACCTGCTGATCACCGACGTGGTGCTTCCCAAGCAGGGCGGGCGGGAACTGGCGCAGGCGCTGATGCGGCTGCGGCCCGGGATGAAAGTTCTGTTCATGTCCGGCTACGCGCATGAGGGCCTGCCGGAGGGCTGGGACGAAGCGGGGTGGCCGTTCCTGCAAAAGCCCTTCACGCCGTCCGTGCTGCTGCACAAAGTGCGCGAAGTGCTGGAAGGCGGCAACGGAGTGCTGCGCCAGCAGGCCGGCGGGTGAATGCTTTTCAGCCAACCTGTGCCGGACTGGGAACCGAGCCGCGGCCGTGTGGGAGCGGTGGCTGCCACACTCAGTAGAAGCCCGCGTACCAGTCAATCAGCCGCGGACCTGCCAACGAGACGAAGATACCGGCGAATCCCAGGAACGTGCCGAAGGGCAGTTCATAGGTGGCGGGGTCCTGCCGCGTGATGCGGATGTAGGCGTAGCCCAGCAGGGAGCCGAACAGCGAGCCCACGATGAGGGTCAGCAACGCGCCGCGCAGGCCCAGGAAGGCGCCGATCAGCAGCATGAGCTTGACGTCCCCCAGGCCGAGGCCCTCGCGGCGGCGCAGTTTGAGGTAGACCACTCCGCCGAACCACAGAAAGAAGGCGGGTAGCGCGGCGCCCAGGAGGGCTTCGGAAACCGACACCCAGCGTCCCTGAACGGGCAGATCCAGCAGCCAGAACAAGGCGCGCGCCATCAGGTCCGGAACGGGCACGAACCAGGCCAGTACGACCCCGGCGGCGGCGCCGCCCAGGGTGAACTCATCCGGCAGGATGCGCTCCTCCAGGTCCGTGAAGGCCAGGCCGACCAGCAGGGCTCCGAACAGGCAGCGCCGGGCGGCTTCCGGAGTGGGTCCGAACAGCAGCAGGTAGGAGAAGAACAGCAGGCCGGTGAGCAGCTCCACCACGGGGTAGCGCGCGGAGATGTGTGCGCCGCAATGCCGGCAGCGCCCGCGCAGCAGCAGGTAGCTCGCGACGGGGATGTTATCGTACCAGGCGATGGTGCGCTGGCAGGCCGGACAATGCGAGCGCGGCCGCACCACTGACAGATCGCGCGGCATGCGATGAATGCAGACGTTCAGAAAGCTGCCGATGAGCAGGCCGAAGGCCAGTGCGAGAAGCGCGGCTAGCACGAGAGTACCCGGCGGTATACCTGGATAGTATCGCGAACCAGGATCTCGAGGGAGAATTTTTCTTCCACGGTGCGGCGCGCGGCGGCGGCGAGCCTGCGAGCCGGTTCGGGGCCTGCGAGCAGCGCGCGGAGGGCGGCGGCGATGGCGCCGGGCTGGTTTTCGGTGAGCCAGCCGTTCTCGCCGTGGCGCACGATCTCCGGCAGGCCGCCCACATCGCTCGCCAGCACGGGCACGCCCGCCGCCATGGCCAACAGCACGCCCGAGCCCAGACCTTCGCTGCGGGTGATGTAGACGAACAGGGCGGAGCCGGGCAAGTCGGCTTCCAGGTCTTCGGAGAAGCGCACCTGGATGCCCGCCTGGCGGGCGGCCTCGGCCAGCAGGTCGGAGCCCTTGCGGGGATCCGAGGTGGCGGGCGCGAGCACCCGCGGGCCCGTGGGGACAGGCGCGCGCAGAGGCACGCCGTCGTACACCACCGAGACTCTCTCGGCGGGCACTCCGGCTGCGAGCAGCCTTTGCCGCACGCACTGCGAGACGGCCAGGAAGTGCGCTGCGCGCGAGTATTTCCAGCGGCTGCGGATGGGGAAATCGACGCGGCGAGACACCACCACGGGCGCCGCGGAAAAGAGCGCCGCCCAGGTGTGCGCGCGCGCGTCGTGGGCGTGCGCGAGATTCACGCGGCGGGAAAAGCGCGCCAGCGCGGCGAGGCTCAGCGGGTGAGTTTCCAGGCCGGCTTCCGAGGCCTTGCGGAAGAGCGGGGAAGCCGCGCGGGCCAGCACCACGCACTCGATGCCGCTCTGCGCCAGCCCCTGCGCCAGGCGCAGCGCCTGCCATTGGCCGCCGCGCATCTCGCGTCCCGAGTCCAGGTGCAAGATCCGCATCAGCTCATGTTGCGGGCCTTCGCATATTTCAGGAAGGTGTAAAGGCCCGCCATGTAGGCGATGGTCAGACCCTCCATGCCGTCCAGGAATCCGCGCTGCAAAAAATACGTGCGGGCGAAGGTCCAGGCCGGGGAGAGAATCAGGTGGCGCCAGGAAATGTGCGCGCGGCGGTAGACCAGTTCCTCCGCGGCCAGGGTGGTGTAGCGATCCATGGTCTTCAGGTGCTCGGAGAGAGAGTCGCAGGTGAAGTGCAGCAGGTTGGCCTCCAGGCGCCCGATGCGCCCGTTGACCTGCACGGTCTCGTGCACGAAGTCGCCCACCCACTTGGCCCGGGCGCGGTGGTACAGGCGCACCTTGCGGTCAGGGTACCAGCCGCAGTGCAGGATCCAGCGGCCCAGATATTGGGCCAGGCGTGGGACGGTGTAGGCGTCGTACCGCGGGCCGGTCTTTTTGAGGTTCCAGATCTCGCCCTCCAGCGCTTCGCTCAAGGCTTCATCTGCGTCGAGCGAGAGAATCCAGTCGTGGGCGGCCTGTTCGGCGGCCCAGTTTTTCTGCCCGGCATAGCCGCGCCAGGGGCTTTCCACGACGCGGGCGCCCAGGTTGACGGCCAGCTCGACGGTGCGGTCCGTCGAGCCGCTGTCCACGATCACGATCTCGTCGCAGCAGCGCAGGCTTTCGATGGCTCGGGCGATGTGGCGTTCTTCGTTTTGCGTGATGATCGTGGCGGTGATCTTCATGGAGCGGGTCAGAGGCCGGTCGTGCTCACCGGCGCGAGGGTGAAGCAGAGGACAAAGATCACCAGGGCCGTGTAGCCGAGCCGAACACGGCCCGCGCCGAGTTCCGCCGTATCGTAGATCACGGGATGGCGCCGGCCGAGCCAGAACAGGATGGCGGCCCAGAACAGCCATACCCACCAGTAGAAAACGCCCAGCGGCACCAGCAGAAGGATGAAGACCTTGGAGATCAGTTTGTGTTTGTCGCCCGCCAGGGCATAGAGGATGTGCCCGCCGTCAAGCTGTCCGATGGGCAGCAGGTTCAGCGCCGTGGCCAGGATGCCGATCCAGGCCGCGCGCGCGACGGGATGCAGATAGATATCCGAGCCGGGGACGCCTGGAAAGATGGCCGCCTGGAGCAGGCGCTGTAGCAGCGGGGCGCCAAACTGAATGGCGCCCTGGTGGGCGATGCCGGGGATGATCTTGGAGAAAGCCAGGCCCACCGCCAGGGCGGGCAACAGGAACACGAAGCCGGCCACCGGGCCGGCCACGCCGATATCGAACAGCACGCGCCGCGAGTAGATGGCCGAGCGGATGCGTATGAAGGCGCCGAAGGTGCCGGTGAGCGTGGGCGCCGGAAGAAAATACGGCAGGCTGGCGTCCACGCGGTAGTACACGCAGGCCAGGTAGTGGCCGAACTCATGGGCCAGCAGAATGATCAGCAGGGTGAGGGAAAAAGGGAGTCCCTGCCAGAGCAGCGCGGGATGCGAAAACAGGCGCGCCACGGTATCCAGGTCGTGCTCCAGGTCCAGCGGCAGGTTGCGGTCGAAATCCATCTGCATCCCCGCGCCCACCAGCGTGGTGGTGAACAGGGTGAGCAGAAACAGCAGGGCGTGCAACCAATAGCGGTCCCGCGTCCCGATAGCCGGCATTTGTTCCCTGACGCCGGCTCCGTTACCCGCGTAGACCGGGTAAGCCGGCGCAGGAAATTCCTGGGAGGACACAGTGGCAGCGAGCGGGCCGCAGATCTATTGCAGGGTCTGCAGCTCCTTGCCCGGCTTGAACCGGACGGCCTTTCCAGGCGGGATGGAGACCTCCGCGCCAGTGCGCGGATTGCGGCCGATGCCGGTCTTCCGGGGCTTGACGTTGAACACGCCAAAGCCGCGCAACTCGATGCGGTCACCCTGTTCCAGCGCCTTCTTCATCGATTCGAAAACGGTCTCCACCGCCATTTCGGCCTTGGTCTTGGTGATGCCGGTTTTGTTGACGACTTCGTTAATGATATCGAGCTTGATCAAAGGTGCCTCCTCATCCGGTGAACGCAGCGCGGCGGGCTTATCCCCAACAGCCAACCTTATGATAGGATTAGCTTTAATCGGATGTCAAGTTAACCCCGGAAGAAGAAAGGAGCTGATTGTGGAGAGACGGTATTTTCTGATGGGTTCGGCGGGCCTGGCGGCGAGCGCCCTGCATTCCAGCGGCTTGGCCAGCCCCAACGATACGGTGCGAGTGGCCTGCGTAGGTGTGCGCGGGCAGGGCAACTCGCACATCCACTCCTACTCGGCCATGAAGAACGTGGAGATCGCCGCCATCTGCGACATCGACGAGAGCGTCCTGGATAAGCGGCTGGGCGAGGTTGAAGCCTCCGGCAAGAAGCGCCCGGCGCGCTACACGGACTTTCGGAAGCTGATGGAAGACAAGAGCATCGACGCGATTTCCATCGCCACGCCGAATCACACCCACTCGCTGATCGCCATCACGGCGTGCCAGGCGGGCAAGGACGTCTACGTGGAGAAGCCGTGCTCGCACAACATCTTCGAGGCGCGGCAACTGGTGGCCGCGGCGCGCAAGTACGATCGCATCGTGCAGCACGGCACCAACAGCCGCTCCACGGTGGCCTGCCGCGAAGCCATGCAGCAACTGCGCGACGGCCTGATCGGCGACGTGTACATGGCGCGCGGGCTGTGCTTCAAGTGGCGGGACACCATCGGCCACACGCCGGACGAACCGGTGCCCGCGGGCGTGCATTACGATTTGTGGCTGGGTCCCGCCCCCAAGCGTCCCTTTTCGCGCAACCGCTTTCACTACAACTGGCACTGGAACTGGGACTACGGCAACGGAGACATGGGAAATCAGGGGATCCACGAGATGGATATCTGCCGCTGGGGGTTGGGTGTGAAGTATCCCTCCAAGATCAGCACCATCGGCGGGCATTTCATGTTCGACGACGACCAGCAGACGCCCAACACCCTGGTGGCCAGCTTCGAATTCGACGAAGGCGCCAAACGGCGCATGCTGGTGTTCGAAGTGCGGCACTGGATGTCCAACCACGAAGCCGGTATCGGCGAGCGGGTGGGGAGGAACGGCAAGAAGGACTCCAACACTATCGGCAACCTGTTCTACGGCTCGAAAGGCTACATGGCCATCGACGGCTATGGCTCTTACAAGACCTTCCTGGGACGCGAGCAGGAACCCGGGCCGGCGCGCTCGGAGGGCGGCAACAACTGGGCCAACTTCATCGACGCCGTGCGCAGCCGCAAGCGCTCGGACCTGAATGCCGAGATCGAAGAGGGGTACCTGTCGACGCAACTGGTGCACTTGGCGAACATCTCCTACCGCCTGGGGCGCACGCTGCACTTCGATCCGGAGACCCTCTCCTGCAAGAACGATCCGGAAGCCAACCGCATGTTCACGCGGCAGTATCGCGCTCCGTACGTGGTGCCGAAGATCGCCTGAGGCCCCGCATGGGTGACCCTCTGGCTTTCTTGAGCGAGCAACTGGGGGCCTGGCGGCAGGCGGGCACCTACCAGCGGCTGCGCATCCTGGAATCGGCGAGCGCGGCGGAATCGCGCTTCGACGGCAAAGAGGTCATCAACCTGGCCTCCAACAATTACCTGGGGCTGACCACGCATCCGCGCCTCCGCGAGGCAGCCCTGGAGGCCACCCGGCGCTACGGCGTGGGATCCGGCGCGGTGCGCACCATCTCCGGCACCATGAGTCTGCACATGGAGCTGGAGGAGCGCATCGCGCGCTTCAAGCACGTGGAGGCGTGCGTGGTGTTTCAGTCGGGCTTCGCCGCCAACGCCGGCACGGTTTCGGCGATTCTGGGGCCCGAAGACCACATCATCTCCGACGAGCTGAATCACGCCAGCATCATCGACGGCTGCCGCCTCTCCAAGGCCAAGATCCACGTGTTTCCGCACAAAGACGCCGCCGCGGCGGAGAAGATCCTGGCGGAGCTGGAAAGCCAGCCCGGCCGCAAGCTGCTCATCACGGACGGCGTCTTCTCCATGGACGGGGACATAGGGCCTCTGCCCGCGCTGGTCGAGGCGGCCGAACGCCATGGGGCCATCATGATGGTGGACGACGCGCACTCCTCGGGAGTCCTGGGCAAGAACGGGCGCGGCTCCGTGGATCACTTTGGCCTCCACGGGCGCGTGCACGTCCAGGTGGGGACGCTCTCGAAAGCCGTCGGCGTGCTGGGTGGATACGTGTGCGGCAGCCGCGACCTGATCGATTTCCTCTATCACCGGGCGCGGCCCTTCCTGTTCTCCACCTCGCATCCGCCGGCGGTGGCGGCTTCCTGTCTCGCGGCGTTCGACGTGCTCGAGCAGGAGCCCGAGCGGATCGAGCGGCTGTGGGACAACACCCGCTACTTCAAGGCCGGGCTGACCCGGCTGGGACTCAACACGGGAATGAGCGAGACGCCCATTACGCCGGTGATCGTGGGCGACGCCGCGCTGGCTCACCGCCTCTCGGCGGCGTTGTTCGAAGAGGGCGTCCTGGCCACGGGCATCGGCTATCCCACGGTGCCGCAGGGCAAAGCTCGGGTGCGCACCATCGTAACGGCCACGCACACGCGGGAGCAGTTGGATCGCGCGCTCGAGGTCTTCGAGCGCGCGGCGAAGAAGCTAGGAGTGCTGTAGCGCGGGCACGGCCGGTTCCGCCGCGGAGAGCCGGTCCACCAGGTTGCCGCCGGCGTCGAACTCGATCTCGCTCGCCGGACCGATCATCTCCAACAGCGGGTTCTGCTCGATCTGCGGGCGCAGGTTCTCGCTCAGCAGGATGGGCGTCAGCTCCATGGTGTTCCGGATCCAGCCGATGGTCACCTGGCGGGTGTCGAACTTGCCGACCGTGGGAGCCATGGCTTCCAGGCACTGCCGGTCGGTGGGGAAGTGCACGGGAGTGCGGATGGCCGCGGGCGTGGAAGCGGTGAGAGAGTTGATGCGCGTGGGCACCCAGTCGATGCGGTTCACCAGCCGGTCGGTGACCACATCGGCCATGCCCAGGCCGACCGCGTTGTTGTAGCTCAGGTCGCTCAGATCGCGCACGAAGATGCGCTCGATTTTGGGCGCGTCCGGCCAGGGATTGTAGGCCCCATGCACGCTGCGGTTCACCACCTTGGTGTCCATGCCTGCGCCGCTGATGTTCTTGCCGATCTGGTCGAGGATGAGGATGTCCAGGTCCATGGGGATCTTGCCCATCCAGGACTTCACCAGCGCCAGGTTCTCCTCTTCCCGCTGCTCCATCACTTCCACGGGCACCGCATCCAGCTTGGCGGTGTTGTGATAGGCGTCCTCCAGGATGGCCAGCCCGCCCAGGATTCTGCCGGACTTCAACACCTGCCGGCCGATGCTGCGAATGACGTTCTCCAGGCCCAGCTTATAGGCATACGTGTGGTAGTGTTGCGCCCCGGAGAACTTGCCCAGTCCGATGGCCATCATCTTGAACAGCCCGCTCTCGATCTTGCCGGCGAAATCGGTGTGCCACTTCACGCGGCCCACCAGCATGACCCCGTCGCTTTCATAGGCGTTGCGGTCCATGAAGGTCTCGATGCCTTCCGGGGTCTTGCCCAGCGGGACCACTTCGAGCGAGCTGACGATGGGACAGCCCATAGTCTCCTCGACGATCCCGTAGTGCGCCAGCACGTCCGCCTGGCCCTCCGCCGTGGCCGCGCCGTGGCTGCCCATGGCCGGGAAAATGAAGGGCCGCATGCCTTGCGACCTCCAGTAGTCCGCGATGGCGCGGGCGATGGTGGCGATATTGTGGATGCCGCGGCTGCCCACGCCGATGGCCACGCGCGCTCCGGGCTTCAGACGCGCGGCGAACGGCGAAGCCGCAAGCTGCTTCCTCACTTCTCCGGAGACGTCGGCAAGGCTGCGGTCCGGGAAGTTCTGACGGACAAAATACAGGCGGGGAAGTTCCATAGTCATCACAATGTTACTCCATTAGCGCCGCTTGGTGAGCACTACCTTGGCCTCCACGGGACTGGAGCCGCGCAGCACCCTGACCAGCACTTCGTCGCCGGGTTTCTTGGCGCGCAGTGCGTAAGTGAAATCGTAAAGGTTCTGGATGGGCTTGCCGTCGAACTCCACCAGCACGTCTCCGGCCTTGAAACCGGCCTTCTCCGCCGGGGAGCCGGGCTGGATATCGGCGAACTTCACGCCGTTGGCGGTCTGCCCGAAGTCCGGCACGCTGCCGAACCAGGGGCCGTAGCCGGAACCGGCCGAAGACGAGCCGGCAATCGCTCCGCCGTGTACCGGTTCCTGGACGCGCACGAACATGGGCCGCTCGGCGCTCTCGCGCAACTCATCGCTCACGTCGGCGACCAGGGAAAGCAGTTGCGCGGCGTCCGGCGCGTCGATCTTATCCCAGGTGTCGCTGGGCTTGTGGTAATCGCCGTGCAGCCCGGAGAAGAAAAACAGCACGGGGATCTGCTTGGCGGTGAAGGAGGTGTGATCGCTCGAACCGTAGCCGGTGGTGTCGGAATAGTCGATGTTCAGGTGATATTTCGAGGCCGCCTGCTGGACAAACTCGCGCATGTGCGTACCAGTGCCCACGCCCCCGATGTAGACTTTGCCTTCGCGGATGCGGCCGATCATGTCCATGTTGATCATGGCCACGGCCTGTTTCAGCGGGAAGTCGGGATGGTTCACGTAGAAGCTGGAACCCAGCAGGCCGAGTTCCTCGCCGGCGAAGGTCAGGAACAGGATGCCCCGCTTTTGTTTGGGCTGCCGGCTGAACCAGCGCGCCAGTTCGATGACGCCCGCGGTTCCCGAGGCGTTGTCGTCGGCGCCGGGGTGGATGGCCTTGCCGGCCTGGGACGGAGCCATGGAAAATTGCTCGCCCATGCCCAGGTGATCGTAGTGCGCGCCGATCACGATGTATTCGTCCGTGGCGCCGGGCAGGTAGCCGGCCACGTTGTGCACGGTCTTGACCAGCCGTTCGATATCCAGGTGCGCCCGCACCCGCAGGCTGTCCGGGAAGGCGAAGGAGCGCGGCTTGAGATCGCGGTCGATCGCGGCCACCAGATCGTCCAGGTTCTTGCCGGCATCCGCGAACCAGGTCTCTGCCGCGGCGGCCTTGATCTGCACGAAAGGAATGCCGGCGTCGGCCGGGCCCACGGCGGCGGCGAAGGGCTCCAGGTCGTCGGACTCCCCGGGGTGGCTGGGGCGGTCGTTGATCAGGATCACGCCCAGCGCGCCGTGCATTTTCGCGTTGCTGGCTTTGCTCGAAAACTGCGCGTGCTGGGTGTAGACCTTGCCCGAGAACACGCTCTTCTCGTCAAACTCCTGCGGCTCGTGGCGCAGGAGCAGCACGATCTTGCCTTTGACGTCCAGGCCGGCGTAGTCGTCGTAATTGTACTCCGGGGCGGTGATCCCGTAGCCGGCGAAGACCACGCTGCCGGCCAGGTCCCCGGCGGCGGAGAAGTTGAAGGGAATGAAATCTTCCTGGAACTTCAGCGTGCCGGTCTTGCCGGATTCCTCAAACGCAAAACGATTCTCCCCGCCCAGGCGCGCGTTGGTGGTGACCTGGAACGCCTGGTAGTAGCTCTTGCCGTCCACGGGTTGGAGCCCGAACTCGCGGAACTGCCGGGCGATATAGGCGGCCGCCTTCTCCAGTTCGGGCGACCCGGAGGCCCGCCCCTTCATCTTGTTGGAAGCCAGGTACCGGACGTCTTCGAGATACCGCTGCGGGTTGATATCGGCGGTGAACGCCCACGCGCCCGCCGCCCAGAGCATCCCCAGCGCCAGGCCGGCAATCCTGCGAATCCTGATGTGCATCAAACAGCTACCCCTCGGAGTGCGAATGGAAAATAATGCTCAATTCTGTCCCAGCGTGGGGATCTTGACCTCGCAGCCGCAATCCTCGCCGGCATTCTTGGCCGTCTTCTGATACTCGATCTCGTAGTCGATGACGTTGCGCAACGTCGGCCAGTCGGAACGGCCTACGATGCGCCGCCCGTTGATGAAAAGCGTGGGCGTGGAGGTGACGTTGAGCGACTTGCCCGCGGCGATAGATTTGTCCACGTCTGCTTCAGCAGCTTTGGTCTCCATGCAGCGCTCCAGTTGCAGCGCGTCGATCTCCTTGCCTTTGGCGAATTCCAGGACCTTGGACTTGAGGTTATCGGGGTTGATCTCGCCCTGGTGCTCGAAGATCCAGTCGTGGTAATCCCAGAACAGGTTAGCGTTCTGCTTGAAGATGCAGCGGCCGGCCACGGCGGCGGCCTTAGCCCAGGGATGGATCTGCGTCAGCGGATAGTCCATGAAATACAGCCGCACCTGCTTGGGATAGGCGGTCTTCACGTTTTCACGCAGCAGCTTGGCTTCTTCCTTACAGAACGGGCATTCGAAGTCGGTGAACTCCACCAGCACCACGGGCGCGCCGGGCGTGCCGAAACTCGGCTGGAACTGCGGCTTGAGCTTGTCCAGGTCGGGCTTGAAGGGGTTCTGCGTGACGTCGTAGACGTTGCCTTGCAGGATGTGACGGCCGTCTTTCGAGACCATCAGGGGAAAATCCTGGCTGGCGCTGCCGGCGGAAGCGTGGATGGTCACCTCGTAGAAGCCGGGCAACTGCGAGGGCTTGGGATCGCCGACCTCGACGTGGATCTGCGGACCCCAGACAAACAGGTGGCGCACGTACGCCTCCAGCGTGGGCTTATCCAGCGCCGAAGGTTTGGCGGCGGGGCCGGGGGCCCCAATCACAAGCGCGGCGGACAGGGCAACCAGGAGTGCAAGTCGGGACATTGCTTTTATTGTAGGACAAGCTTTCGCCTGTCCGGCTCACAGCACCGGCCCGATGCGCCAGGGCACGAATTCCTTGTGGCCCAGGCGCTCGGCGCAGGTTTTTTCCCCCGAGGCCACCTGCAGCAGCAGGTCGAAGATTTCGCGCCCCACTTCCGGAACGGTCTTTTCGCCGTCGGCGATGGCGCCGGCGTTGACGTCCATGTTGTCCTGCATGCGCCGGTAGGTGTTGCTGTTGCTGGCGATCTTGATGACCGGAATGTTGGGGAAGCCGATGGCGCTGCCGCGTCCGGTGGTGAAGGCGATAAGGTTGCAGCCGCCCGCCGCCAGCCCGGTCAGCGATACCGGGTCGTAGCCCGGTGTGTTCATAAATACGAAGCCAGGGGTCCGGACCGGCTCGGCGTAGTCCACCACGTCGGTGAGCGGGGAACTGCCGGCCTTGGCCACGGCCCCCAGCGATTTCTCCAGGATATTGGTGAGGCCGCCTTCTTTGTTGCCTGGCGAGGGATTGTCGTTGAAGCTGCCGCCGAAGCGGCTGAGGTATTCCTTGTAGCCTTTCACGAAGCGCAGCAGCCGCTCGGCCACCTGGCGATTGCGCGCGCGCTTCACCAGCAGATGCTCGGCGCCGAAGATTTCGGTGGTCTCGGCCAGCACCGCCGAAGCGCCGATTTCCGCCAGCAGGTCGCAGCAGACGCCCAGCGCCGGGTTCGCGGTGATGCCGGAAAAGGAATCCGAGCCGCCACAGTTCAGCCCCAGCACGATTTTGGAAGCCGGCGACGGGACGCGCTGCTCGGCGGAGGCCTGCTCCATGAGGCGCGCGATCTCCGCCCGGGCTGCCGCCAGGGTGGCGCGCGTGCCGCCGCTCGATTGCAGCGTCATGCCGATCAGACGGCCGGTGCGCGGGGCGTTCGGCCCCAGGTAGTGGTCAATCTGGTTGACCTCGCAGCCCAACCCCAGAATGATGGCCGCCGAGACATTGGGGTGCGCCAGCACGCCGGCCAGGGTGCGCCGCAACTGGTCCGTATCCGGGCCGATGGAGTGGCCGCAGCCCTCGCCGTGCGGGAAAGCCACCACGCCGTCCACGTTGGGCGGCAAAGTTTCATCGTCGAAGCTGTGCGCGATCAGTTCCGCCGTGTGCGCCGCGCAGTTGCTGGCGGCCACCACAGCGATATAGTTGCGCGTACCCACGCGGCCGTCTTCGCGCGGGTAGCCCTGAAACGAGGGCACGTTTTCGGGCTCGGGAAACGGCGCCTCGCCGGCAGGGAACTCGTATTCGAAGTGCAGCTCTTCGAAGGAGAGGTTGTGCGTGTGCACGTGCGCGCCGGCCTGGATGGCCGCTTTCGCGCGGCCGATAGACTGGCCATAGCGGTGCACAACTTCGCCGGGCTGGATGGCCCGCAGCGCGACCTTGTGCCCGGCGGGCACGGCGTCGCGGACGGTGATGGTTTGGCCGCCGATGCGCAGTTCATTGCCGGCGGCCAGCGGCACCCGGGCGACGGCGATGTTGTCGGCCGGGTTCAGAAGAATGGCCGAGTTTTCGGCCGTGGGTAGCTTCGCGATTTCCAGCAGCATCCGATTGTTTTACCTTAATAACACCGTTTCGGTGATGATTTCCCCTAGGTGCACGTGCAGTTTGCCCCCTTGCGGGTGGATCCACAGCCCGTTGCCGTCCTGAGGCAGGGGGATCTGGGCGGGCCCGTCCACGACCACGAAATTCGGCGTTTCCACGCCGTCCAACAGCCGGCCGATGTGCACGTGCATGTGGCACTGCGTGCGGCTGGCGTCCCCGTTGAGAGCGAGTCCCCACTGATCGCCCCACAGCGAGCGGGCCTTGTCGATGGCGGCAGTCCAGAACTCCAGGCGTTCGGCCGGAGTCATCTCCGCCAGCGCGTGCGGCCCCTTGGTGTGGTTGCGCGGCAGGGCCAGCATGCGGTTTGGCTTGCGCGGGTTGATGTCTTTCAGGAAGAAAACCGGCGGGCCCGGCGGCTGCTTTTCGGCCTCGCGGCACAACGCGCACTCGCGCGCGGCCATGGTTTCCGGGCGGGAGAGATCACAATCGCACTGGCGCACGTCGGGCGCCGCCAGACCAGCCAGCAAGAGGGCGCCCCCGGCCGCCATTCCCAGTTTTCCCAACAGCCATCTCATCGGTTTGAACCGTGCCCGCATTCACCATGATAATAAATGCAATGCGGCGGCGAATTCCGCGGGTCTGGCTGCTGGTGATTCCCGCGCTCTACGTTCTCTACTTCTATGGACTGTCAGGGGCCGGACTGCTCGGGCCGGACGAGCCACGCTACGCGGCCATCGGGCGCGAAATGGCGCGCTCGGGAGACTGGATCACGCCGCGGCTCTGGGGCGAGCCCTGGTTTGAAAAGCCGGCGCTGCTCTACTGGATGACCGGCGCCGCCTTCCGCCTGGGCTTGGGCGAGAACCTTGCTCCGCGACTGCCCGTGGCGCTGCTCTCGGTAGCCTTCCTGCTCTTCTATCAGCGGATCATGGAGCGCCGCTTCGGCGCGCGGGCGGCCTGGTTCGCGACCTTGGTGCTGGCGACCTCCGCCGGATGGCTGGGCTTCAGCCACATTGGGGCGACGGACCTGCCCATGTCGGCGGCCTTCGCCGCGGCCATGCTGCTGGCGCTGGATTGGATCGAAAAAGCCTGGGTCGAAAAAGGCGCCACGCGCCGCTTGCCCTGGGTGGCCGCCCTGCTGGGCGTGGCCGTGCTAGCCAAGGGACTGGTGCCGCTGGTGCTGGCTCTGCCGCTCGCGTGGTGCGGCCGGCGCCGCCTGAGCGACTGGCTGCGGCCCGCCACCATCCTCTCCTTCCTGATCGTCGCGGCGCCCTGGTACGCGCTCTGCTACCTGCGCAACGGCCCGATCTTCCTGGAAAAGTTTTTCTGGGAGCACCACTTCGAACGCTTCGCCAACGATTCGCTGAAACATCAGCAGCCTTTCTGGTTTTATCTGCCCGTGCTGGCCGGGGCGCTGCTGCCCTGGTCGCCGGCGCTGGCGTGGCTGTTCCGGCGGTCCTTCTACCAGGATGCGGCGCGGCGCTTCCTGCTGGCCTGGATGCTGTTCGGCCTGGTGTTCTTTTCGCTCTCGACCAACAAGCTGCCCGGCTACCTGCTGCCGCTGCTGCCCGCGGCCGCCGCGCTCGCGGGCATTGCGCTGGCCGAGGCGCGGGACGCGCGCGCCGTACTGGCCGCGAGCGGCCTCTGCCTGTTGGCGATTCCGCTGGCCGCCGCGATGCTGCCGGGGATCCTCGAGGTGGGCCTGTCCCGCGCGGGCCGGCCGCGGTTGGACTGGACCTGGCTCGTGCCCGTGGCTGCCGCTGCGGCCGCCTGGTGGCTGGAGTCCCGCGGACGCCGCGCCGCCGCCGTCGCGCTGCTTTGCCTCGGGGTCACCGCCGGCGTGGCGGAACTCGAAATCCGCACGGTGCCGGCGTTGGATCGCACCGTCTCCGCCCAATTCCTGTGGAAGCAGATCGAGCCGCGGCGCAGCCAAGTCTGCGTGGAGCAGATTCACCGCACCTACCGCTACGGCCTGAATTACTACTCGGTCATCCCTCTCCCGGATTGCAGCCAGAGTCCCCGGCCGCTGGCGGTGCGCCAGCAGCCCGGACATCCACCGTTCCTGGCGCCACGCCTTGACCCCTCTTAGGCTTGCGTTGTACCCTCACGTTTCGAACCGAGGAACGCCATGATCCTAGCGCATACTTATCCTGCCGCCCTCTGCCTGATGCTGTTGAGCATGGTCTGCTGGGGGTCCTGGGCCAATACGTACAAAATGGCGGGCAAGTGGCGCTTCGAGCTGTTTTATTTCGACTATGCCATCGGCGTGCTGGCGGCCGCCGTGCTGTTCGCCTTCACGGCCGGCAGCCTGGGCTTCGACGGGTTCTCGTTCCAGGACGACCTGATGCACGCCAGCAAACATGCCTGGCTCTTCGGATTCGGCGCGGGCGTAATCTTCAACCTGGCCAACATGCTGCTGGTGGCGGCCATCGCCGTGGCCGGCCTGGCGGTGGCGTTCCCCGTGGCCATCGGCCTGGCGCTGGTCATCGGGGTGGTGTGGAACTACCTGATCCTGCCGCAAGGAAATCCTATGCTGCTGTTCAGCGGCTGCGCCATCGTGGTGGGAGCCATCATCCTGGATTCGATGGCTTACCGCTCGCTGGAACTGATCAAACTGGTCCAACTGGCGCGCGCGGGCAAGGCCCGCTCGACCCGCCTGGAGGTCAGTCCCAAAGGCCTGATTCTCAGCCTGGCGAGCGGACTGCTGATGGGCTCCTTTTATCCCCTGGTCGAGCAGGGCAAGAAGGGCGACCTGGGGCTGGGCCCCTACGCCATCGGCTTCGTGTTCGCCCTGGGCATCTTTCTTTCCACGTTTGTCTTCAACCTGTTCTTCATGAACCTGCCGGTGGAAGGCCCCCCGGTGGAGATGCTGGAGTACTTCCGCGGAGGCTGGCGGCAGCACCTGCTCGGGCTGGCCGGCGGCCTCATCTGGTGCACAGGCACGATCGCCAACTTCGTGGCGGCCAGCACGCCTCCGGAAGTGCAGGTAGGCCCCGCCATCAGCTACGCCCTCGGGCAGGGCGCCACCATGGTCAGCGCGCTGTGGGGCATCCTGGTGTGGAAGGAATTCGCCGGCGCCGATACCAAGGTGAAGGCGCTGGTGGCGGCCATGCTGGGTCTGTTCGTCTGCGGACTGGCGCTGGTCTCGATCGCCCCGCTGTTCCCGGCGGGGCACTGAAAGCGGCACCTACCCCGCCGCCTCCCGGATCAACTCGGCGCACCGCCGTGCGCCAAACTCCCGCTCCAACTCCGCCGCCAAACCCAGCAGTTCCGCCCGTGACGCCCGCCCTGGGCGCAGCGCCTGATAGATCTTGAGAATCTGCTCTTCGGGCACTACCACGAGTTCTGCCGCCCGCCGCAGATTCTCCCCAAGCTGCCGCCGCCCGGCGGCGTCCGCCACCTGCGCCTGCAGCTCCAGCGCCTCCGCGGTCACGCGCAAATCCTCCATGCGCACCTTGCCCTCGAGCACGGCATCGAGCGTGATCTCCGCGAAAGCCAGGCCGGAAGGCGTCTTCAGAATTTCGGGACTTTTCTCCGCCAGGGGATACTCAGGCATACCGCAGCTCCTGCGCGGGCTTGTCTGGCCGCACCTGCTCAGTCTCCCGCAGGTGCAGAATCGTAGTCTTCACAATGTACTTCAAACGAGCCATGTTATCTATTTGAATCGGCACGGGTAAGACAGGCTCTCCCTTGGCGTATTTGGCGGCGTTCCGGCCGATCACCCGGTAGGATTCGAGCGTCAGGTTGGGCGCCTGCGGAAACAGCTCCAGGTTGTTCAGCGGCTCCAGATCCTGGCGGTGGATCACGGTGGTCCCTTTGGACTGGATGCCGATGCTGATTCCCGACCCGCTCAGACACGCCCCGGCATGCCCAATAAACCCGCAATCGGAGGTGGCGTAAATTTTGATCACGCGTGCTTTCATCTGCTCCCGCTCAATGCCTTCCACCAAAGCTTGAAGAACCTGGCGGTGCGGCAAGCCGAGCAAGGTAGAATCCAGTGCGCTACCGAAAGCCGGCCCCACCGCGACCACGATTTCGCGCCGGTCCGTGCCCGGCGCGGCCGCGCCTGTCTCTTCCAGGTGCAGCGATTCGCCCGCCGCCCCCGCCTGCCCGATGGTGCGCGGGTCCGGCGCCTGCGGAAGATCCGCGATCTCCCGCAGGCGCTCCGCGCTGAGCTGATATCCCGTGCCCGGACCGCGATACTCGTTGGGATCGTTCACCGCGCTCAACACGCGCGGGCCGGGCAGCACCACCGAAGAAGTTTGCAGGTAATCGCCCGAAACCCGCAGCCGCTGGATGGCCAGGATCTTCTCGGCGATATCGGCGAAGCCCCGCCGCGCCAGCGCCCGGATCACGTCGACGCCGTCGCGGCCTTCGCGCAAAAAACGTTCCGCCGCTTCCAGGTCGGCTACCACGTCGCGGTCCGGCATATCCGCGCTGCTGCGCGCCGCGACCGCCGCCTCGACCTCCTCCGTCCCGATGGGCGGCAACCCCAACTCGTCGAACACCGCCTGAATCGCCCCGGCCGCCCGCCGGCGCACCGCCAGGACCTCCGCCTCGCGCACCGGCCGGAGACCGCCATCGGCCAGCATGTCGCGCTGCAGGACGTTGTAGTCGTCCAGGTCCTCGGCGTCGAAATTGCCTCCCCCGAAGAGGTTGTCCTCCCGTGGCATAGAGCTGTAACCCGAGAAAATAAAATCAGTTCCGGGCAAAAACTGAAGCATCAGTTTGGCTGCCTTGCGGATCTGCGAGTGGGACGCCATGGCGTCGTTGCCGGAGGCCAGCTCCAGGTCCAGCAGCTCCGCGATGAGGTTCTCCGCCAGTACGCCGCGGACGCCTCCCGGCAGCGACTCGGGCAAGGCGATGCAACTGATGGATCCGTTCTGCACCCCTTGCGACCCCGCGCCCTTGATGGCCATGAGGCAGCGCGCTTCGAGGTAGATCATGGACTTGCCCTCGGAGTGTCCCATCAGCGCCTCAGAGCCCGTGCCGGAGGTAAAGCGCACCTTGATGCCGCGCGAGGCATAGGCCGATGCCAGAAAGGCCTTGGACCACGGCGAGTCGTCCCCGTCGTGGAAGGCCTGCGCCGTGCCGTAGACCGAAAGCGTCTCGGCGTAGGTGGTCAAACCGAGCAGCGCCAGCCGCAGGCCCAGCGATTCCTCCACGGCGCATTGCGTCAGGGCCGTGCCGCGCCCGGTCTGCGACCCCACCAGCACGGCCATGGCGTTGAAGGGCGCGTAGCGCGCCACCCCCACCGTGGTTTCCAGCTCCGCGAATCCGCGCTCCACCGCCTCGGCTGCGTCCGCCGCCAGCAGCGCGGGGTTCTCTTTCTTATTGGTCACATGCGCCTGGTTGGAGGGCGTGCGGCGCGCGCGCATCTTTTGCAGCGCCATCATCATCTCCACCACGTTCAAGCAGTCCACCACCTGCATGATCTTGGCGGGCGTCAGGCCGCTGAACAGGCGCACGATCTCGGCGCGCGGAGTGGTGATGTCCACCAGCATCCGGGCGATCTCCCGCGAGTCCATCGCCATGGCGGCCTCCGCTACAGCCGGATCGATGGCGCGGCGCGCGATGAAGCGGTCCAGAATGTCGAATTGCGCCTCCGGGGTGCCGTCCAGCTCCACCACCCGGCCGGCGTGCACGCGAATCTGCGGCAGCGGATCGCACGGGCTGTGGAACAGAATCAGCCCGGTCTCCGGCCATTCCCGGATGTAGCTGTCCTTGTTAATGTCGCGCCCGGCGCGCGCCTGGAAGCGTTTGGACTGGTGCATGAGGGTGTGCCCGAACCCCAATTCTATCAGCGGTGGTATGCTGGCAGTGCACGGAGACAATGGAATGACCGAGGACTCACTGTTTCACCGCCGCGCCTTCATGAAATGGGCCGGCGCGCTCCCGCTGCTCGCCTACATCGGAGCCCAGGATGCGCTCGAAAAGGCTTTCGGGGCCGTCGGCAAGCCGGCCAAGGATAACCTGTACACGCGCATCGGCGTGCGCCCCTTCATCAACGGACGCGGTACCTGGACCTATCTCAGCGGCTCGCTCGAGTTGCCCGAAGTGAAGGCCGCTAAGCAGCAGGCCGCCGCCCACTTCGTGGATATCTTCGAATTGCAGCATGCCGCAGGCCGCCGCCTGGCGGAGCTCTCCGGCGCGGAGTTCGGCATGGTCACCTCGGGCGCCGCGGGCGCCATGGCCTCGGCCACCGCAGCCTGCATCGCCGGCTCGGATCCCGCCCACATCTGGCAGCTCCCCGACACTACCGGCCTCAAGAGCGAAGTCATCATGTTCGGCGGCCGCAGCGCCTTTGACAGCGCCATCCGCCTGGCCGGCGGCAAACTCGTCATCGCCCGCACGCACGAAGAGATGAAGGACAAGATCAACACCAACACGGCGATGATCTATACCACCACGCTGGGCGAGCGGCTGGAGAAAGCCATCGCCATCGCCAAGGACACCAAGGTGCCGCTCCTGATGGACGACGCCGCCGGCATCCCGCCCATCGAAAACCTCAAGCTCTACGCGAAGATGGGCTGCGACCTCTACACCTTCAGCGGCGGCAAGGGATTGTGCGGGCCGCAGTGCTCCGGCCTGCTGCTGGGCCGCAAGGACCTCATCGAGGCCGCCATGCTGAACACCAGCCCGTGGGAAGGCGCCGTGTGCCGTCCCATGAAGGTCGGCAAGGAAGAGGTCATGGGTGCGCTGGCGGCCGTGGAAGCCTGGCTGAAGATGGACCTCAACACCCTCAATAAGCAGTGGGGCGAGCGCGCCGACCGCATCAAGAAGCTCGTGGACACGGTGCCCGGCGTGACCACCGAAATCCACATCCCCGAGGGCGGCAACCGCTACCCCACCGTGATCGTCACCTGGGACGAGGATGCCTGGAAATTCACCGTAGCGGATTGCGACCGCAAACTGCGTGAGGGCGAACCGCGCATCGAAGTGCTCACCGCCAGCAATCCCAGCCTGGTGCCCGCGGTGGCGGAAGGCGAGCGGGACGACAAGAAAACTCCCCGCCGGCGCGACCGCATTCAGATCATCTCCATGACCTTGCAGCCGGGCGAGGACCTGATCGTCGGCAAGCGCCTGCGCGACATCCTCAACGAAGCCCGCAAGGCCGCCAAAGCGTAGTTGCAGTGGATAATTCCAGGAAATTCCTGGAATTATCCGCTCATTTCGAAAAATTCTTCGGCCCGCGCCGCCCCGGGCGCCGGCGATGCTTCTACAATGGAGAGCAGCGTGGGCAACCGCAGCCGAAAAGCTGGCGAGGTGCTTCTCTGCGGCGGGCTTCTCTTCCTGGCCGCGGGCTCCCATCGGGCGTTCTCCGATACCCCCTCGCCCGCCGATCCTGAATACGTGGTTAAAGTCTGGGAAGTGGATCAGGGCCTGCCCGAAAACTCCGCCACCTCCATGGTGCAGACCCCGGACGGCTACCTCTGGTTTGGCACCTTCAACGGGCTGGTGCGCTTCGACGGTCTGGACTTCACGGTCTTCGACCGCTCCAATACCCCCCAATTGCCCAGCCCGGGCATCGTCAACCTGTACCTGGATGACAGCGGCCGCCTCTGGGTAAGCACCATGTACGGTTTGGCCTCGGTCAAAGACGGCCAGTGGCGCACCTACGGCCCGGAGACAGGCTGGACCGGCAACTACGTGCGCTCCTTCGCCGAGGATTCCTCGGGCAGCCTCTTCATGGCCACATTCGACGGCAAATTCTTCCGCGTCCGCGGAGAGCGCTTCGCAGCTCTGCCGCCGCCTCCGGGAGGCTCCTCGAACGGCAAGTTCTATCTGTACCTGGACGCCTCGGAAACCCTCTGGGTAGCCGGCCAGCGCTTCATCGGCAAGCTGGTCGATTCCCGTTGGGTGGAAACTGTCCCGGCGGCTGCGCTGCTCGGCGCTGATGGCGCCGGGCCGGACGGCGATATCGCCGCCGCCAGCCACGGCAGCGAGTTGTGGCTCGTCACCAACGGCGGGCTGCACGAATATCGGGAAGGCCGCCAGGTCTTTGAAACTCGCCCTCCCTGGCGCATGCCGGGGATCTGGAGCGCCTACCTGGACTCGGGCGGCGCGGTGTGGATCTGCACCGCCGGCGCCGGGCTGTTCCGCTTCTCGCGGCGCGGCGGGTGGCGACGCTTCACTTCCCGCGACGCCTTGCCCTACGATGTGCTGCGCTTCGTCTTCGAAGACCGTGAGGGCAATTACTGGATCGGCACCAGCGGGGGCGGCCTGGCCCGCTTTAAGCAGCGGCACTTTCGAAACTATGGGCCGGCCCAGGGCCTGCCCGAGCGCGTGGTCAAGTCCGTGGCCGCGGGACCCGCCGGCGAACTGGTGATCGCCACTCGCCGCGGCGTGGCGCGCTTCGATGGCGGCGCTTTCCCGCCGCTGCTCTGGCCGGGCCGCACGCCCGCGCTCTCCCGCCAGGGCGGCTGCGATGCCTTCAGCGGGTTCGCCCAGTCCACCCTGGTGGACCGCCTTGGGCGCACCTGGATCGGATCCTACACTCGAGGTTTGTACCTGGTCGATCACGGCGCCTGCCGCGCCTTCTTCACCGGACCCGAGGACCGCACCGGGCCGTTCTACAGCCTGTTCGAGGATTCCGCCGGCCGCGTCTGGGCCGGTAGCGACGGCGGCGCCCTGCGCTTCGACGGCACCGGGTTCCAGAAATACGCCATCCAGGAGGGGCCGCCGCTCAGCAGCATCGGCAGCTTCGCCCAGGATGCGGGAGGCACGCTATGGGCCGGCAACCAGGCGGGCGGCCTTTATCAACTGCGCGGGGACCGCTTCGTGCCGGTTCCCGAAGCCGCGGCCGTCGCCCGCCTGCAAATCACCAGCCTCCTGGCCGACCGCAACGGCACGCTTTGGATCGGCACGCAGGATGGCGGGCTGGCTTGCCTGCGCGGCGGGCGCCTGGATCGCGTCACCGAGCAGCAGGGGCTTCCCGCGCGCGGCATCACCGCCATCGTCGAGGACCGGTTCGGCAACCTCTGGTTCGGCTCCAACCGCGGCGTTCTGCGCGCGGCGCGCCAGCCGCTGGAGGCCGCCATGCGCGCCGGCCGGGTTGACACCGCGTTCCAGGTCTTCAATCTGGGTGACGGCCTCGACAGCCTGGAATTCTCGCTCGGCGCACAGCCCGCGGCCGTGCGCGACCATGACGGCCGCCTGTGGTTCGCCACCTGGACCGGCGTGTTGATGGTCGATCCCAAGAACCTGCCGCAGAACACCCAGCCTCCCGCCCTGGCCATCGAGCAGGTGCTGGTGGACGACCGCGCCGTCGGGGGCCCGCGGCCTTTCCTCACCTCCCGTGCCGCCTCGGACGTCGCCGTGACCGTGCCTCCGGGGACGCACCGCCTGGAGATCCACTACGCCGGCATGAACTATTCCGCGCCCGAAAAAGTGCGCTTCCGCTACATGCTGGAGGGCCTGGACGAGGATTGGGTGGATGTGGGCAACCGGCGCGTGGTCTACCTCCAGGACCTGCGCCCCGGCCACTATCGCTTCCGTCTCATGGCCGTCAACAACGACGGCATCTGGAACCAGGAGGGTCCCTCCGCCGAGCTCATCGTCCAGCCGCGTTTCTACCAAACCTTCTGGTTCTACTGCCTGTGCGTGGTGGGGGCGGTCTGCGCCGGGCTGGGTATCCACCTCTTGCGGGTGCGCGCCCTGCGCGCCCGCCAGACGGAACTGGAGGTCCGCGTGGCCGAGCGCACCCGCGCCTTGCGGCAGGAGGTGCTGGAACGTACGCAGGCCGAGCAGCGGCTACAGAGCGAAGTCGCCGAGCGCCGCCGCGCTGAACAGGCCGCCGACGCCGCCAGCCGCGCCAAAAGCACCTTCCTGGCGACCATGAGCCACGAAATCCGCACGCCCATGAACGGCATCCTGGGCCTGACCGAACTGCTGCTGGCCACCCCCCTGCAGCCCGGCCAGCGGGACGACCTGATCCTGGTCAAGCAGTCCGCGGACTCGCTGCTGGCCGTGATCAACGACATCCTGGATTTCTCGAAAATCGAGGCCGGGAAACTGGAGTTCGAAGATATCGCCTTCGACCTTCGCGAGAAGGTCCATGTGGCCATGCAACCGTTGTGGCTCCGCGCGCGGCAGAAGGGCCTCGAGCTGACTTGGGAGATTCTCCCGGAAGTGCCCCGGATGGTGGTGGGCGACCCTGGGCGCCTGCGCCAGGTCCTGGTGAACCTCGTGGATAACGCCATCAAATTTACTGCGGAGGGCAAAGTGACGCTACGCCTGGAGCCGGAGACGCAAGCCGGCGGCCAGGTGGTTTTGCACGGCGCCGTCAGCGACACCGGCCCGGGCATCCCGCCGGAAAAACGGCAGGCCATCTTCGAGCCATTCACCCAGGCTGACGATTCCACCACCCGCCGCTTCGGCGGTTCCGGACTCGGCCTCACCATTTGCGCGCGGCTGGTGAAACTGATGAGCGGCGATATCTGGGTGGAGACCGGGCCCGGCGGCGCCGGCAGCGCCTTTCACTTCCGCGTGCGCCTGGGGGTGGCGGAGCAACCCGCGGCCCCGGTGGCTCAGGTGCCCGCCGAGCCCGCGGCGCAACCGTCCGCCCCGGACGAACTCCCGCCCGGACTGCGCGTCCTGCTGGCCGAAGACAACCCGGTCAATCAGGTGTTGGTGCGCCGCCTGCTGGAGAAACTTGGTCACCGCGTGACGCTGGCCACCAACGGCCGCGAAGCCCTGGCCGCCTTCCGTCAGGAGTCCTTCGACCTGGTCCTGATGGATGTGGATATGCCCGGCATGGATGGCTTCGAGGCGACTGCCGCCATCCGCGCCTCAGAGGAGCCGAACGGCGCGCGTGTGCCCATCATGGCCATGACTGCGCATGCCATGAAAGGCGACGAGGAGCGTTGCCTCCGCGCGGGCATGGACGCCTATATCGCCAAGCCCATTCAATCCCGCGTCCTGTTCGAGCGCATCGCCGCTCTGCTGCGCCGCGCCCGTACGGGTCTCCGGTCCTGAGCCGGCGGCTCACGCCTTCACCCCGATCTCGATGTGTTAACATCGTTAGCCACTGGCGGGGCCTCGCTGTCTGGGAGAGGTAATCGCCCCACGACGGGGAGAGGCCGGCGGAGGAGGCGCGATGAAATTCTGGCTGGTGGTTCTGGGTTCCCTTTCCGCGCTGCGGGCCGGCGAGCTACCGCCCGGGCCAATCCGGGAGGCCGCGCGAAAAGCGGTCTCCGTCATTCAGAAGAGCCAAAAAAACTGGTACGCCCGCCAGAGCTGCGTTTCCTGCCATCAGCAGATCCTGCCGGCGCTGGCGTTCCGCGCGGCTCGCGAGCACGGCATCCCGGTGGACGAGCAGACTGCCCGCGCGGACGCCACCGCGGCGTTCAGCCTGTACGCCAATCTTCCCCGCGCGGTCGAGTACACGCACATCATCGATCCGGCCATAGATGACGGATACGAGATGATCGGCGCGGATGCAGCGGGTGTGCGCCCCAGCCTGGTGACCGCGGTGTACGCGCGTTTGGTGGCGGCGCGGCAGGAAGCGGATGGGCACTGGGAAACCACCGACGTCCGGCCGCCGCAATCCTACAGCCCGTTCACCGCGACGGCGGTCGCTCTGCGCGCCATCCAGCTTTACACGCATCCCAGCCGGAAGGCCGAGATGCAGGCACGGCTGGCGCGCGCGCGGGCCTGGCTGCTCTCGCACGAGCCCCGCGCCACCGAAGAGCGCGCCTTCCAACTGCTGGGCGCGCACTGGGCCGGCGCGGATCCCGCCGCCCTAAGCAGAATGGCGGCCGCGCTCGAAGCCGCGCAGCAGGCCGATGGCGGATGGAATTCGCTCGAGGGCCGATCGAGCGACGCCTACTCGACCGGCCAGGCCCTGGCCGCGTTGCATGAAGCGGGCGGCGTGGCGATCACGCACCCCGCCTGGAAGCGCGGAATTGAATACCTGCTCAAGACCCAGGCTCCGGACGGATCCTGGCAGGTGGCCTCGCGTCTGCATCCGCCCGCGCCCGTGAGCCCGCCGTATTTCGAGACCGGCCATCCCTACGGGCACGATCAGTTCATCTCCGTGATGGGCGAGAGTCTGGCCGTGATCGCGCTGGCGGAGGCGCTGGGCCCCGGCCGGCCAAGCCCGCGGACCCTCCCGGAGGCGGAGCCCCCCGTTTGCGAGCCGTGGGCCGAAACCCTGCTGTTCGGCCGCGCCGCGGCGGTGAAAAACCTCCTGGACAGCGGTTTCGATCCCAACTCCACGACCCGGGCGGGCGGGCTGACGGCTTTGATGCTGGCCGCGCCGGACGTGGAGAAGATGCGGCTCCTGCTCGAGCGCGGCGCCCGAGCGGACGCGCGCTCCAAAGACCGGTATTCGGCCCTGCTGGTCGCCGCCCAGTATCCGGGCTCGGGCGCGGCCATGAACTTGCTCCTGGATCACGGCGCCAGGATGCGCCTGCCGAAAGGGCAGGGCGCCCCGCTGTTCAACGCCTACCCCACCATGCTGGCCGCACTTTCCGGCAATCAGGAAATCCTCGCGCGTCTCCACAAAGAAGGCGATCGTGCGGAGGACAAAATGAATCTCCTCGGCATGTTTCCGGTCACGCCTCTGTTGGCTGTCGCCACCACGCACCGGACCGAGGCCGTCCGCGAGTTGCTGGATATTGGCGCGGCGGTGGACGAAGTCGATGATGACGGCATCACGTCGCTGGGGTGGGCAGCCATCGCAAATCGCGTCGAGATGGCGCGCCTCCTCATCCAGCGTGGTGCGGACGTCAATCACGCGGACAAGAAGGGCATGACGCCGCTGCTCTACGCGGCTTCGATCGACTTCGGCGATTCGGCCATGATCGATCTGCTGCTCGCATCGGGCGCCCGGACGGACGCGCGGACCCGCGAGGGGCTCACGGCGCTCGATCTGGCGCGCCGGTACCGCCATACTCACCTGCTGGCGAGCTTGCCTCCGAAATAGCCACTGACACCGCTGCTCTAACCTGAATGCGCCCGCGGGAGCAGACGCTCGTAGCCGGCGGCGAGGGCCCAGCCGAGCGCCGTTGCCGCCGCTGTCATCGAGGCGTGCCCCAGCAGGTAATGGCCGAGATCCAGGTGCGGGCAGAATGCGAACAGCACCGATAGTCCTGCGAGCCCCCCCAGCAGTCCGGCCAGCGCGGCGGCCTTTCCCCTTGCCAGCACCAGTCCCCGCCGGAGAACCAGGGCCGCGGCGGCGCCCGCCAAGGCCGCGTGCGCCAGGCCGATGCTGAAACACGCCGCTGCCGCCCGCCCGAAATGCGCGTAGTGGCGCACCGGAAAATCGGCGCCACCGGTGAGCACCGCGGCCAGCGCGGCGGCCATCACCAGCGCGGGGCTGAGGCGCGGCAGAGCTCCCGGGAACATCATCCGGGATAAGGTTGCCGCCGCCGCGGCCAGCCCGGTGGCCAGCATGGTGACGAAATAAGCCCGCGTGAGCGTTCCGTTGGCCGTCCACCCAGCCGTACCCATGACGGCGATGCCCGCTGCCGCCACGGCGGCCGCCGCGCCCAGCAATGCGGCCATGTATCGCCCAGGAGGCCCCAGTGGCCGCACGGGACGCAGTGCCTGCGTGGCCGCCGTGACCAGGCGCTGTTCCAGTTCCGCGCTCAAGCTTGCGGGCACAACCGTCTCCCCCAGCGCCGTCAGCTTCCGGCAGGCCTCGCACGCGGCCAGGTGCTGCGCGGCATCCTCGGGGAGCGGCCCGCCGCCGGCCAGCAGCCAGGATATCTCGCGGCAGGTCATTCCGCTGCCTCCCGCTGCACGCCCCCCACCGCCGCGCGCAGCCGCTCGTATGCCCGGTGCGCCTTCTGCTTCACGGCGCCCACCGTCGAGCACGTCGCGCGCGCGACTTCTTCCAGGCTCATGCCACAGCCTTTCAGCAGCAACAGGACCTCCCGCTGGCCGGGCGGCAGTACCGCCAGCAGCGCTGCCATGGAAGTCGAAGCCGTGTCGGGCGGACTCGCGGCCGCCACCTCGGGGAGAGGGTCCACCTGTACTTCCCGCGCGCGGAACCGGCTGCGGCGCCGCCGCGCATCCAGCCGTGTGTACCGCGCAATGGCGTACAGCCAGGGCTCCGCGGGGTTCTCCGGCCGGTAGGTGTGACGCGCCCGGTGAATCCGCAGCCAGATCTCCTGCAACACGTCCTCCACCTCGTCCCGGGTGTCGCCCTGGCCCAGGCAGAACCGCAGCAACATGGGGGACGCGGCGCGCACCAGTTCCGCCGCTGCCGCCGTGTCCCCCTGCTGGTACCGGAGCAACAAGTCCCGGAGATCTGTCTGCTGCCTCAGGGGCGCTGCCATCCCCTCCTCTGGTTCGGCGAACCTCCTTATCAGATCACAATCGCTGCGTCCCGCTCTACCGCGCCGCCAGGCCCACGGTGGAACCAGGCAACCCGGAGGCCGACGCCACCGCCGTCAGGCTGCCGTCGGCCGCCACGCGGAAGCCGGTGATGGTGCCGCTGGCCAGGCTATACAGGAACTGGCTGTTGCCGCTCAGCGCCAGATCGATGGGGGATGTTCCTGCGGGCGTCATCCCCGCGGCTGGCGCGAGCAGAGTGAGATCGCCATGGCGGCCCACCGCGAAGCTGCTCACGCTGCTGCTCCCCGCGTTGGCCGCGTACGCGTATTTGCCGTTGTTGGTAACCGCTACCCAGCAGGCCGCGGTCTGCAAGGTTCCCACTGAGGCGGAAATCACCTGCAGCCGGCCCTCGTCGTCCGCCTGATAGCTGGAAGCCGCGCTCTTGTTGGGGGTGCCCGCGAACGCTTCGCTGACGATCAGCACGTTGCGGTGGCCGAAAGCGAACCCGAATGGTTCCTGCCCCGCCGAGGGAGTCACAAAGGGACCCTCCAGGTGGCCGTCCTCTACCTCGTAGGTTTCGATCGTGTTGGAGGTCTTCTGCGTGATCACCAGCAGCGAGCCGTCCGGGTTAAACGAGACCTGCGCCGGACCGCTGCCGGCCAGTGTCCGCTGCGCGCCCGGAATCGGTGTGAGCATCCCCGCTTCGTTCAGACGAAATCCGGTGATGTTTGCGCTGCCCCCCGCATTGAGCACAAATACCAGATCGTCGTGGATGGTCACGCTGATGGGCATGGCGCCTCCCGAAGGCTGCCGGCCGCGCAGCGTCAGGCCCCCGCCGCTGATCGAAAACACACTCACGTCGTTGCTCCCGGCGTTCACCGCCAGCAGCCAGCGGCCGTCCTGGCTGAGCGCCAGCGAGCCCTGCGAGCCTAGCCCCGAGCCGGTGCCCATTCCGCCGGTCGCCAGCATGCCGGGCTGGCCCAGGCTGCCGTCCGCCGCGCGCGCGTAAACCACCACGCTGTTCGGACCAGCCGCGTTCGTCATCGTATACACCGCACCCGGGCTCTGCGCCAGGACACTCGCCGCCAAAGCTACGCCGCAAAATATGGAACGTTGGAACATAGATATCCTCCGTTCTGTTCTTCGCGGGCAAGATGGGAAAAGTTACGGTGCGTAGTTACAGGGCCGCGGCCGCTGGGAGCGGTTTCTTGGCGGGTTGCTAGAGGCTGGCCGCGACCAGCGCGCCTTTCGCCGTGGACCACAGCGGCTCGGGGGCGAGCTGCACTTCGGAAATCGGCACCGGCAGATCCGCGGACTCGAGCACACCGCGGAACCGGTCGAGAAAACCGCCGGGCAGCGCGCTGCCGCCGCTCAGCACGACGGGGATCGCCTGGTCCAGCCGCGGTAAGTGCCGCGCGCAGGCGCGCGCGAGTTCTTCCGCCACGCTCTGCATGACTTCCTCGAAGTAAACCGAGAGGGCGTTGTAGACGCGGTCGGCGGTAAAGCCGTTGAACTGGAAGGCCTGCTCCTTTTGCACGCGGATGCGCGCGGCGCGCTCGCCGGTGGCCAGCGCCGTGTGCGCATCGATGAAGTCGCCCGCCTTGGGGAGGCTGAAACTCCAAACCGGCAGCGACAGCACGGCCAGGCACACATTGGAGAGGCCGCCTCCGAAGGAGATGGCAATGCCCGTATAGTTGGTCAGGGCCAGTTCCCCGTACACCACGGCCAGCCCCTCCTCGACCGGACGGCAGTCATAGCCCAGTTCCGTCAGGATCCGGCGGACGGAGGCTTCGTGGTACGCCAGGGCCGTGTCCCCGCCTCCGGCGGGCGGAGCGGGGATGCTGAAGGCCAGCCGCTGCTTCTCCCGCGCCGCCGTCCCCACCAGCCGCGTGAGAATCTGCCGCACCACCGCCAGGCTGTGCGGCTCCTGGGGATTGAGGAGACCGTGCACCATCGGCCGGCGCAGTTCCACGTGGAAAACCTCGGCGAATTTTTGCGCGTCACTGCCCGCGACTACCAAGTCCGGCCCCTGCGGGAAGTGAAACACGTTTTCCTGGGCCAGCAGGGCGGCGGTCAGGCGGGTATGCGGCACCGTGATAAAGGCATTGAGCTGCGCCTCGCAGGAACACTTCTGCTCGCGGCCGCGGGCCACCACGATCCGGCTGGTGCCCAGGTCCAGACCGACGGCCGGCCCGGCGCTGTCTTCGGCGTAGTTCATCCCCTGGCCTCCTGGGAGAGTCCGCGCCCGCCCGCTAGTCGAAAGGGAGCGTGAGGTCGCGGTGCATCCGGTCGGAGATGCGCCGTAGCCGCTCCAGTTCGCCGCGGTCCAGCCGCCTCTGCTTCCTGCCGGCCCGGCTGGCCGCCAGGAGCAGCAACAGCGCGCAGATGCAGGCGCTCAACACCGCTCACCTGCTACCGCCTGGGGGTGGCCGGAACGGCGGCGCGCTCCAGCACCGAAGTCAGGCTGTTGCCGCTGCCCGTGTTTTGCGGCACGCACAGCGCCGCGGCTTCCACGATGCGCTGAGCTTCCTGCTGTTTGCGCTTCCACCAGGCGTCGAACTCGTCCTGGCGCCGTGCCACGTCGTCGATATTGGCCTGGATCCTTCGCATGTAGTCCGCCGTGAGGCGATCCAGTTCCGCCTGGATGTGCCCGTTTTCGGCCGCCTTGCCGGCTTCGTAGTCCTTCAGGCGCTTGCGCTGCTCTTCTTCGTAATCGTTCAGCGCGCGCTGGCGCAGCATGGCGTCCTGCAGCAGGGCCTCCACCTCCACGCCCGCGGCTTCCAGCGCCATGAGCAGGGCGCAGCGCTTGGCCTCCGGCGACATAGCCGCCAGGTGCGCGCTGCCGATCATATCGGCAACTTTCAGAATATTGTAGGAAAGTTCCGGCAGTTTCACCGCGCCGCTCCGGTAAATCTCCGCAAAGGAGGAGTATTTGCCGTTCTCCAGACTGCTCGTTTTGGGGGCGGCGCTGGTGGCGGTCCGCGGTTCCGCCTCGGGTGAAGGCTCGGCGGGCGCGGGGGGCGGAGCCGCCGTGGTCCGGCTCACGCCATTCGCCGGCTTCTGGTCTTCCCAGGATCCGGACTGAAAGAATTGTTTAAACATGTGAAGCTCTCCTTCGACGCCACTCCAGCCTCCGCGCATTAATTGCGGAATCTGCGGAGATATTCTGCTGGAGTATCACCCTGGTAGTAGCAGCCCGGGAGATACTTCTCTCAAAAAGTCTGAGAATTCTCGCCTGGCGGGCGACGGGACGGCGGGGGCGGGGTACAGGCACACTACGGCTGTGACGGGGGTGTCTGGCGGATGGGGAGGTGATCGTCACCGCCCCGGCCTTCCGCCTTTGAGGCGGGGACCGGGGCGGGGTGAAACGTAACGGGGCTTATTGGCGGCAGTCTCCGGGGGGAAACCCCAGACTTACCCGAACCAATTCCCGAAACTCTGGCCGAAAACCGGTTTCTGTTGGTCCCGTCCGCGGCATCTGGCACACAGGGCCAGTCCCGCGGCAAGCCTTTCTAGGGGCGCCGGGCGCCAGGATCACCGATGGGAGCGGCCGAAGGCCGCCCCACTGACGATGACATGCTGCGCAGCATGGAACTCATCGGGCCGGTCCGGGTGAACGAACCAGCCTTTCCTGATTTCAGCGTAGGGCATACGGGAAGGGGGCGCGGGGCGGTTGGGGGGATGGGGGATTGAAAACACGGGGAATATTTTGGTGAATGGGTGGTGAATGCCACGGCGGGATGCGCAGCGCCGTGCCCCGGCGCGTCGGTTGTGGTATTAGAGAGAGATTCACTCAAGAGGAGGGACCGATGGACCGGAAGAAGGCAAGCGACTATCCGCAAGAGCTTCTGGACCTCTTTGACCGTTACGTTCACGGCGAACTGGATCGCCGGGGTTTCCTGGAGGCCGCGAAAAAGTTCGCGGCCGGCGGCGTGACCGCCACGGCGATCTGGGAAAGCCTGCGCCCGAACTACGCTTGGGCCCAGCAGGTCCCGAAGGACGACAGCCGGCTGAAGACGGAACACGCCACCGTGCCGTCGTCGGAGGGGAACGGCAGTATCCGGGGTTACCTGGTGCGGCCCGCGAAGGCCGCCGGGAAGCTGCCGGGGGTGCTGGTGGTGCACGAGAATCGCGGCCTGAATCCTTATATCGAAGACGTGGCGCGGCGGCTGGGCACGGAGAACTTCCTGGCGTTCGCTCCCGACGGCCTGACGAGCGTGGGCGGCTATCCGGGCGACGATCAGAAGGGCGGGCAGGCGTTCCAGAAAGTAGACCGAGCGAAGATGACGGCGGATTTCGAGGCGGCCGCGCGCTGGCTCAAGGCGCTCCCGGACTGCTCGGGAAAGATCGGCGTGGTGGGGTTCTGCTTCGGCGGAGGAATCGCGAATACGCTGGCCGTCCGGATGGGCGGCGATCTGGCGGCCGCCGTGGCTTTTTACGGCGCGGCGCCGGCGGCGGCGGACGTGGCGAAGATCCAGGCGGCGATCCTGGTACACCATGCGTCGAAGGATGCCCGGCTCATGGCCGGCTGGCCCGCTTACGAGGAAGCGCTCCGAGCGAACCACATCCGCTATGCGGGGTACGTGTACGAAGGAGCGCAGCACGGCTTCCACAACGACACCACGCCGCGCTACGACGAAGCCGCCGCCAAGCTCGCCTGGAGGCGGACGATGGACTGGTTCAACAAATACCTGAGGAGCTGAGGAGCATGCCCGAGATGACCCGCCGCGGATTCACCCGAGCGATCGGTGGAGCGCTGTGCTGTGCCAGGGCAGTCCACGGACAAGCGGCCGAGCCCTGGGCCGGCGAATCTATTGTGGATTGCCACCACCACCTCCGCCGCACGGCGGAGGCCAGCATCCGGCACCTGGATGGCTGCCGCGTGTCCAACGCGCTTTTGCTGACGCGGGACGTCTCCGCGGAACGGATCCAAGCGATGCGCGCGGAGTATCCGGCCAGGTTCCTGGCGTGGTTTGCCAGCACGGACATCACCAAGCCCGGCGCGGAGGAGATCCTTACGAAGGCTGTCAAGAGCGGCGCCGCCGGCCTGGGCGAGTTGAAGTTTCACGTGGCAGCCGCGGGAGGGGAACTGCGCCGCATGTACGCGCTGGCCGCTGAGCTGAACGTCCCCATCCTGATTCATTTCCAGGAAGTACCGCATACGCCGACCGAGGGCGTCTTCGCCACGGGATTCCGCGACTTCGAAGCGATGCTCAAGGCGTACCCCAAGACGACGTTCATCGGACACGCGGACGCGTTCTGGGCGAACATCAGCGCGGACTATGCGAATGACTCGGCATATCCGACGGGAAGGATCGTGCCGGGCGGGGTCACCGACAAGCTGCTGGGGGACTATCCCAATCTCTTCGGCGACCTGGCGGCGAACTCGGGCAACAATGCCCTCTCGCGCGATCCGGAATTCACGCGCGGTTTCCTGCAACGCCACCAGGACAAGCTGATCTTCGGCAGCGACTGCGCGTGCGCCGACGGGAAAGGCGGCGGGATCTCGCAGTCGAACAATCCGCCGGCCGCCCGGATGGCCGGAAAATGCGTGGCGCGGGAGACGCTGTCGCTGCTGAAGCGGACGACCTCTCCGGCGGTGTTCCGGAAGCTGACGTGGGAGAACGCGCACCAGACGTATCGGTTGAAGGCTTAGGAGGCGGCAAAAGACCGCTTCCTGCCGGTCGCGGCCCGGAAGCACTGATTCGACTGCGCCGCGCGGCGGAAGCAAGCGGCTTCCTGGCACTTCTGGCTCGGGTCGAGCCCGCGAAATGCGAGGATGCCCTGCTCCGAGAAGAAAAATGCTGGCGATGCCGATCAACCCACGAGCCGATCGTATTCGGCATGCGTGCCGATCCAAAGCCACGTGATCGTATCCGCAGTTAGTGTGCCGAGAGCGCGATAGTGGTCACCGATGCGAACACTGAAGCGGTCCGCGCTGCCCTGCAAGCGGCGGAAGTGACGGATGATGCGGGTCGCGGCACAAGTGACAATTCTTGATAGCCAGTTGCTGAACGTCACTGGGAAGCGCGCGGAACAATGCCCAGAAGCGGCGAGTGGCAACGGAGTTCACTTCTGAGGCGGCCAGTCGCGGACCAACCCTCGCGCGGATTCACTCTCCGCCTCCCCGAAGAGAAAGTCCAGTTTGCCGGCGACGGAATCCTGGTCCATCTAGTCGTCCCAGCGGGTTTGCTCTCGCGCATGGAACCAATCGGCCAAGCGCCGGTACTCTTCGGGCGGCAGGCTTGCAATCGCCGCTTCGATTTCCTCAACCCGGTCCATACCGGGAGTTTAGCAGGAATGGCGCGCGAGGTTACGGGCCCCTGCCTTCGCGGCCGCGATGGATGAAGACTTGAGCAAGCGGTTGGTTCGCCAAGTGAAGGCGGATTCGATCGGGCCGCGGCCGGTCAAATTAGAACGCCGCCGCTTCCCGCACATTCTTCCGCAATTCGTCCCAGGTGTTCGATTCGGTGCTCCGTCAGGGACTCGGCACCGTAGCCGCGGTCGGACTCCTGGATGACCTCGGCACACGGCCATGATGCGGCGTCATGGCTGACGGGCGGGACGGAAGAGCCCGGGTGGTGCGATCTCGCGCAGCTCTGTGAGCTTTCGGGAGGCCTGCGCACCCTATTTCTGGGAAATAGGTTAGTCCAAGATCCAGCGAACCGAGGTGCGGCCGATGTGCATGCGGCGGGCGATTTTCCGATTTGCTGACGCCGGCGCGGTGTAGTTTCCGGATTTCCGCAGCATGGACGGCCGCGGTTGCCGGCCGACCCGGCCGTTTCGCGTTCTCCCGCGCATGAGCCAACCCAGCCCTGGTTGGTTCCCGCAGAATCTCCCTTTCGAACTCAGCGAAGATGGCCAGTAGGCCGGCCATGGCGCGCCCGGCTGGCGTGGTCAGATCCAGTGCCTCGGTTAGCGATACGAACCCGACGCAAAGATACTCCAGTTCTTGCAGCGTGGCGAGCAGATCCGTCACCGAGCGACCCCAGCGGTCCAGCCGCCACACCGGCACGATGTCAATCTCGCGGCGGCGGGCGGCGTCCAGCACCCTTTCCCGGGCTTCACGCGTGGCCGCCCGGAATTCACCTCGCGGACTTACAGGGCGATCGTCCAGCCCCGCCGGGCGGCATTCTCCCGCATCGCCCGGTTCTGCGTCGCCAGCGTCTGCTGATGGTTGGTGGAGACACGGGCATACAGACCCACCCGGAACATTTTCATCGGTCTGCGTGTCGGGCCGAAAACGTGTCCGGATTGGGCCTTTGGAAAAGCCCGTTTTCTGGGCGTTTCTGGATGTCACCCCACCATGGCCGGAGTCGATCCTTTTCGGCCCGGGAGACCATCCTGTGAAATTACGCGGCAGCGGGCCGTGCGAGCCGCGCCAAGGTGTCTCGGCAGTTCCACGGCATCCACTCCGACGGGTTCTGTTTCAACTCCTCGGCATGCCGGAGCAACTGCGTGAGGTAATCGAATGCAGGGACATCGTTGAGCTCGCAAGTGTGGATCAGGCTCATGCACAGGTCCCCCATCTGCGCTCCCTTGCGGGTCCTGTAAAACAGCGAGTTCTTTCGGTGCCGAAGGCCTTCTTCAGCGCTCTTTCCGCGATGTTGTTTCCAAGGGGACGCCGGCCTTTTCGAGAAGAGCGTCAGTTTCTGCCAGTGGTTGAGTAAGTACGAGATCGCCTGCCCCAATCCGGAGCTCGGTTCCACCAGCCTTTCGTCGAACTGGGTCTGGAGCCAGGCGTGCAGTTTTTCCATGATGGGCTTGCCGTGTTCCTGGTGGAAAGCAAGGCGTTGCTCCGCCGACATCCCCTGTTGCCGCGTCACCGTATCATAGCCGCAGATCTCTCCAAACGCTCCGGCGGGCTGGTGACATTCATGCGCGAGCAGTTGGGCAACCCGATTCCCTCGCCGGTGGTGCTGGGCCAAATCAGCGAGCGGTTCCGAGAGGCCGTGAAAACCATGGCGGAGCGGGAACGGATTCCAATCTTCCAGTTCAGCCACACAGAAGAAGAAAGACGACGTCGCCAACTGGATTCGAAACGAGCGCGGGATCCGAGACGGGATCGTGTTCATCGGAGTGGCGAAGGAGAAGGCGCAGGCATTCCAGGGCAAGAAGATCAATGGACAGTTCGAGTTCACACGCGACAAAACTGTCTACGCGAACCTCTGCTACTTCTACAGTAATCTGCGCAAGATTGGGCGGGAAATCAATCGGCGCCTGCTGGAAGTCGAACGCGTCAGCCACAACAACGGTCTGAGCGGCGACAGCATCCAACGCGTGGTGCAACCGACCGTCACCGAAGACGGTGAGAAGGCGCCGTCGTTGAAGTTCGGCCAACCCAAATTTTCAGCACCTGATCGACGGATTCCACAACCGTGATCTGCGAGCGTTAGTAGCCCACCTGCTGGGGGTCACGATGGAGCAATACACCACCAGCCAGATGACCTCTGATCTGCGACGCCTGCGTCTGAAGGGGCTGATCTTCCGGCCGCCGCGGACCAATCGCTACCGTCACGCCTTACGGATGGAAAGTGGCGCGGCTGTTGTCCGGATTGGAGGCGTGCGTCTTCCGGCCGACAATGGCGAAGTTCACCGCGAACGACGCCGTGCTGCCGTTTCCGCTGCGCTAAGCACTCGATCGCGTGGACTCCCAACTCGACCGGCTCATCTACGACGCCTTCCCTCTCCCGAAAGCCGGCTGAAAACTTGCTACTTTTAGAAAGAATCCACTTACATCACACGACTATTGGTCGCGACACAGCCTCCGGGACGGGCTGGTGGTTGAGGGACCTGGTCCGAAGAGCGGCGTGTGTTCGCGTCAGCCCGCCACTGGCACCTTTGCCTTCAAAAGGTGCCTCTCCAGGACGGTCTTCAATTCTTCCGCCCGGACCGGTTTGCTCACATAATCGTCCATGCCGGCATTGAGGCACGCGAGTTGGTCCGCATTCGTGGCCCCGGCGGTTAGGGCAATGATCAGCGTGCGCCGGGATCCACCTTCCAATCGGCGGATCTCGCCGGTGGCCTGGTATCCGTCCATGTCTGGCATTTGGCAATCCATGAGCACAGCGTCGTAGGGATGCGCCCGCGCCTTTTCCACGGCTTCCAGCCCGTTGGACGCTGTGTCCACCAGGTACCCCAACTTCGTCAAGAGCGCCACGGATACTCTCTGGTTCACCGGGTTGTCTTCGGCCACCAGTAAGTGAAATCGTGGCGCCGGCTTGGCTTCCGCCGGGCGAGGTCCCGGGCGCTGATCCGCGAAGCGACTCGACGAATGACTCAACGCCCTGACCAGGCGGTCGCGTATCTGCGATTGGCGGACCGGCTTGAGCAGGCAGTCGGCAAAGCCAGCGGCGTCTAATTGCTCCGCTGGGATCCGTTGCGAGTGCGAACTTAGTAAGATCAGTTGAAGTCCGGCCAGTTCCGGCTGGGAACGGATGGCCCGGGCAAGCATCGCACCGTCCATGTCCGGCATCTGATAATCGATCAGCGCCGCGTGATACGGCTGATGATCCTTCACCGCGGCCAGCAGGACGCGGAGGGCCATGGGGCCGTCTTCGGCTACGCCTACTTTGCTGCCCAGAGCGCTCAGTTGGGCCTGCAGGATCTTGCGGTTGGTCGCGTTGTCATCCACCGCCAGAATCCTGAGGTGGCGGCAATCGATCGCTTCGGTCTCCGGAGCCTGCGCCCCTGTGGGGAAACGCACCGTGAACCAGAACGTGGAACCTTGCCCGTATCTGCTTTCCATGCCGATTTCACCGCCCATCATCTCAACCAGCCTCTTGCAGATCGTCAGACCCAGGCCTGTTCCTCCATAGCGGCGCGTCGTTGACACATCCGCTTGAGTGAACGGCTGAAACAACCGCTGCTGAGTCTCCGGCGTCAGGCCGATGCCAGTATCGGACACGGAAAAGCGTAAGGCCACCCAGTTATCCCCGCCTTCCAGACGTTCCACCCGCAGAATCACTTCTCCCCGTTCGGTGAATTTCACGCCGTTGCTGAGCAGGTTTAGTAGCACCTGCCGCAGGCGTCCCGGATCGGCAACCACGCGTACCGGCACGTCGGGCTGGATGAAGCAGGCTAACTCCAGGCCCTTCCGTTGAGCGTGCCCGGCCAGAACGTCCACGGCTTCTTCCACCAAAGGCAGCAGGGCCAAATCAATGGTCTCCAGTGCCAGTCTCCCGGCTTCGATCTTGGAAAAGTCCAGGATGTCGTTGATGACGCAAAGTAATGCCTCTCCTGAGTTCCGGATCGTCTCGGCGAACTCCCGCTGCTCGGGCGTCAACTCGGTGTCCAGCAGTAGATCGGTCATCCCCATGACGCCATTCATCGGCGTGCGGATTTCATGGCTCATGTGAGCCAGAAATTCGCTTTTGCTCCGGCTGGCGTGCTCCGCCTCTGTTTTGGCGCGGCCCAATTCCTGCATCGCGGCGCTGAGTTGCCAGGTCTGCTTCCGCAGCCTGGCTTCGTCCACCAGCGCGTTCCAATACCACCGCCACTGATACTTGGCCTCAATCAACAGGTAAGTGAAGTACAATCCGGCGCCGGCGCCAATGGAATGGCCCACCGCCGTACCCGAGAGCAAACCCCAGAAGACCACCGGCAGCAGCAGGATGACCAGATAGCTTCGGGCCACCCACAAGCGCGGTGAGAGGGAGGTTGTGGCGCCTCCAGCAAGCCCGGCCGTGATCAGAAGGACAAGGAAGCAGGTGGCGCCCCCCTGGTAGAGGACCGCCGTAAGCCAGCAAAACCCGCTCCAGATCGCCGCGCTCGTGTAGACGCCTGCCTGGAACCACCTCCGGTACCTCACCGGGCGTTCCCCATATTTTCTGACCATCTGCAAGGCCAGCTTCAGGCGAATGACGCCGGTTAGCAGCAGGGACGCACCTGTGGCGGTTACCAGCCTGGGATGGTCCTTCAGATAGGAAGTCGTGCCCAGGACCACCAGCCAGAGAGCGAAGTAAGCCAGACTGCCCGGAATCGAACGGCGCGCCAGTTCCTGGTCCGCTGCGGCAACAAGCGCGGCGCGAAGCTCGAAATCAGCGGAAGCAGGCTGCTCTTGCATCTGGTGTGATCCACTTCCGTCCATGGACGCGACGGCGGCACAGAGGCCGCTCCCTGAATTATGCACACCCCGCCACGGACTATACTAGGGATAATTCTACTCCTTTGCTCAATTATGAGACAAAAAATCCACCTGTCAATGTAACTTTCGTGGATTTTCGGGTTTTAATCCCTTGAAAATAGCATGCTCGGAAGCTTTCTATCCCGAGGCGCCGGCTCCCAGGGGCTGGCGGTTCTTCCAGTGCAGAAAGGCCAGGCCGACATCCCGGAAGACCTCGCTTTCCCGGAACGGCCTGTTCAGGACGTCATACCCTCCCAGGTTCAGGACCTCGGACCAAAGGTGGTCGTCGGCCAGGCGGGAAGTCACGATCAGCGACGGGGGATTGGGGGTTTCGAGGGTTTGTTCGAGCAGGTCTTTCCAGTCTCCGTCCGGGAGCTGCTGCTCGCACATCACCACCGGGACTGGCCTTTGTTTGAGGAATCGTGACGCCTCCGCACAGGTCCAGCACGAATTCAGGACCCATCGCGAGTGACGAAAGACTTCCTCCAGGTAAGAATGGTCGCCGTCAAACGGGCTGACCGCCAGCACTGCCACCGCGTCTTTATTGCCCATAGCTGCGGTCCTCCTGAGGGTCTGGAGAGACGGCTGGAAAGGAGTCTGCCGGAGTGTGGGGAACGGGAGAATGTGGCGCGTCGTCTCCATTAACAGTGTAGGGAGGCGGCACGCTGAGCAGCAAGAAAAACCGCGCGCGAACTGTGACCTCCAGTCCGCTGCGCGGCAATCGGGAGCCAATCGCGGTCGCGGAGCGCCGCTTACGCCGGCAGGCGGCGCGTGCGGGCCAGCAGCTCTTCAGCGCGGCGCAGAGCTTTGTCTTCGGCCTCTTCCCGTGTCGCGCCGGTGGTGCGCGCAAGCGCCGCCCCCGGCGACACATTGTCGGCCTTGCAATGGTACACCTCGCCCAGCCGGTAACTGCTCAGGTTGACCGGCCAGCCGGCCACCTCGACTTTGCGTTCCGCAAATTCTTCCGCTTTCATGGCGCTCATGCACCCGCCCTCGCGGCGGCCCCCCTTTCGATGGATGCGCCTACGAGGTTGCCCCACTCCGTCCAACTCCCGTCGTAGTTGGTCACGTGGGAGAAGCCCAGCAGGTACTTGAGCACGAACCAGGTGTGGCTGGAGCGCTCCCCAATGCGGCAATAGGCGATCACCGGCTGGGACCCGTCCACGCCCTCCGCTTCGTAAAGTTGTTGCAGTTCCTCGTAGGACTTAAAGGTCCCGTCGTCGCGGCAGGCTTTGCCCCAGGGGATATTCCGCGCGCCCGGGATATGGCCCCCGCGCTGGCAGGTCTCCGGCAACCCCGGCGGCGCCAGAATCTCGCCCGTGTATTCCTGCGGGCTGCGCACATCCACCAGCGCCGCGGCGCCGCTGCCGCAGGCCTGCTGCACCTGCGGCAGAAAGGCCCGCAGCGAGAGGTCCGCGGGCTTGGCCCGGTAATGTGTTCGCTGCACCTGGGGAACCTCCGTCGAAAGCTCCCGCCCTTCCGACAGCCACTTCTTCCGGCCCCCGTTCATCAGGCGCACGTCCGCATGGCCGTACATCTTCATCTGCCACAGCGCCCAGGCCGCAAACCAGTTGTTGTTGTCTCCGTAGATCACCACCGTGGTGTTGGGGCTGATCCCCGACGCGGACATCAACTCTTCGAACTGCTCCTGCGAGACGATATCGCGGCGCACTGTGTCGCAGAGTTGGGCGTTCCAATTCCACGCGATCGCGCCCGGAATATGGCCCTCCTCGTACGCCTTCGTGTCCACATCCACTTCCACCACGCGCACCGACGGGTCGGCACTGTGGCCCGCCACCCAGTCAGTGCTCACCAGAACTTCGGGATGAGCATAGTTGGCCATCGCTACCCTCCTCTGATATCAAGTCTACAACGTCGATCAAGAAGGCGGGAATGCTACGCCAGATCGAATTTTTCCTGATGCAGCAGCGGGTCGCTCTTCACCAGCACGTTGCGTCCCAGAATCTCCTCGATCTCCTGCAAGTAGGTATTCTGGTTGGACTTGAGGAGCTTGGCGACCTCCGAGTTGACGCGCAGGGTGACGTCGCCCGGCTCCAGCACCTTGGCGACCTTCTGGGCCTCTTGCAGGATCTCGCCGATCACCGTCGGCACGCTCTTCACGTAGCCGGCGCCTTCGCAGTAGGGGCAGGGTGAGCACAGGGTTCGCTCCAGGCTCTGCTTGACCCGCTTGCGGGTAATGGCCACCAGGCCAAAATCGTTGAATTGCAGAATCTTGTTGGGAGCGCGATCAGCCCGCATGGCTTCTTCCAGAACCTGCATCACTCTCTGCCGGTTCTTGCGCTCGTCCATGTCGATGAAGTCCACCACGATGATGCCGCCCAGGTCGCGCAGGCGGATCTGCCGCACGATCTCCTTGATGGCGTCCGTGTTGGTCTTGACGATGGTGTCTTCCAGGCGGTTGGACTTGCCCACGTACTTGCCGGTGTTCACGTCGATGGCCACCAGGGCCTCGGTCTGATTGATGACGATGTAACCGCCGGACTTGAGCCACACCTTGGGGCGCAACGCCTTCTCCAGCTCCGTCGTCACCCCGAATTCGTCGAAAATCGGGTTCGGGCGGGTGTACAGCTTCACGCGGTTCACCAGGGCGGGTTGGAAGCGCTGCACGAAGCGCAGCACGGTCTCGTAGACTTCCTCGTTGTCCACCCAAATCGTCTTGAAGACCGGCGTGAGCTGGTCCCGCAGGATGCGTTCCACCACGTCCAGGTCGTGGTGAATCAGGGCGGGAGCGGTCCTCTTTTCCGCCTTTTGCCGCAGGTCCATCCAGAGGTTGTAGAGGAACAGCATGTCGGCGCGCAGTTCCTCCTCGGTGTGCCCCTCGCCGGCGGTGCGCACGATGAAGCCGCCGGGGATGCCGGTGCGATGCGTCTGCAAGACGCGCTTCAGCCGCGCGCGCTCCTCGTCGGAAGCGATTTTGCGCGACACGCCGATGTGATCCACCGTCGGCATGTAGACCAGGAAGCGGCCCGGCAGCGCGATATGCGAGGTGATGCGGGCCCCCTTCTGGCCCAGGGGTTCCTTGGCGATCTGTACCAGGATTTCCTGCCCTTCGCGCAGCAGTTCCTGGATGGAAGGCTGGCCGGCCTTCTCGGCGCGGTTGTTCTCTCGCGACACATTGCGCTGCTCCGGCTGCCGGAACTCGCGCACGGGTTCGGAGGCGCCCCGGGGCTGTTCCATTCCACCGCGATTCTTGCGGCGCATGCGGCGGGAAACCCGGTGCAGGTAGCGCGGACCCTGTTCCCGCAACGTGGCTGTCAGGCTGGTCGGGATGCGCGCCGGTTCGGGCCCGGCCGGCTCGGCCTCCATCTGAGCTTCGGATTCCGCTTCCTGCTCCTCGGCGGCGGCCGGCTCGCCCTCCTCGGCCGCGGCTTCTTTGACTGGCTCCTCGACCGCTGCTCCAGCCGTCAGTTCTGCCGGTTCTTCCGCCGCAGCTTCGGGTTCCACTATCGCAGCCGTCTCTTGCTCTTCGGGTGCCCCGGCAGTTTCCTCCGCCGGCGACTCGGCGGTCTCCACAACGGGCGCTTCCGGTTCTACTGCGGCCTCCGCCATGGCTTCAACCGCCGGCGACTGCGTCTCCTCCACAGCCGCTTCCAGCGGTTCCTCGGCGGCGGCGAGTTCGACGGCCTCGGCCACCGGTTCGGCCTCCGGCGTGGCTACCTCCTCTTCCGGCCTCTCCGGCTCTCTCACATCTACGGAACCCTCGGCCTCCTCCTCGCCTGCGAGCGGGTGCGTATATTTGGCCAGCGACTCCCCTGGCAGGACGAAGAATTCGTCCTCCTCGCCGGATGCCGGTGTTTGCCCGGGCTCGGGCGGAGCTTCCGGCTCGGGACGCAGGCTGCTCGCTGGCGTGTAAAATTTGGACTCCGGCAAGCCCCGGCCGTGGGTCCGGCGGCGCCGCGAGCGGCGCCCGCGACGGTCGCGCCCGTCGCGGTCGTCCATCCGTTCGGGCCGCTCCATGCGCGGCGGCATCCCTTCGGCGGCGGCAGGCGGAGCGGGGGCCGGCACGACCACCGGCGCCGGTTCCACAGGCGTCTCTTCCGCCCGGACCGGCGCGGGGACCTCTGCCGCGGGCGCCAGCGCCACGGGCGCGGGACCGCCCTTATCCATCTTCAAAACTTTTTCTTCGACGCTGGTGACGATCTTGTCGTACTCCTCGTTGTCCTCGAAAAAGTCCGAGACATAGAGGAATGCGTCGCGCTCCAGCCCGATGTCCACAAACGCCGACTGCATGCCGGGCAGCACCCGCGTCACCCGGCCTTTGTGGATGCTTCCCGCCAGCGAGTATTCGTTCTCGCGCTGGAAATAGACTTCGACTACCTGGTCATCCTCGACCACCGCCACCTTGGTTTCCCGGCGGGTAGCCGAGACAATTAACTCTTTGGTCATGAAAACTCCTCGTTGGGCTCGAGATGAGCTCAGAGTAGGAGGAACGAGGACACCCTGCGTGGGTTTTGCCGTCCGGGCCCCGGCAGCGTACCGCCTGTCCCGAGACGGCCAATCTTCAAAAGCTCACGCTGGCCGCGGCGGCGGAGTCACCTGCATGCCTGCTGCAACGCCGTCTCTGGCCGGGGAACCATTCCTCTTTCGGAGGCGGCGCCATCCGTGCGCCGCACCCTCCGAGAGTACTCACCGGGCTCCCAACATTACCTTTGCGTCTAAAAACTCAAATCCTAAACTCTTCGCGGACCGGAAACAAGCCCGGCCCGCTTAGTTCACAAACCTCCTGAGGCGGACGTTGTTCACCAGCCCCAGCAGCAGAAAATTCGACCAGATGCTGGACCCGCCGGCGCTCATCAAAGGCAGCGGAATCCCGGTTACGGGCATCCGCCCGACCACCATGCCGACGTTGACCAGCACGTGAAACAGGAACAGGGCCGCGATCCCCATACAGATGTACATGCCGGCCCGGTCCGGAGCCGTCTGGGCATTCTGCACGGTCTGCATGATCAATACGAAATACAGCGCCAGAACCCCCACTACTCCCACAAACCCATGCTCCTCGGCAAACGCCGAGAAAATGAAATCCGTATGCGGAACCGGGAGAAAGCGGAGTTGCGTCTGGGAACCCTTGGCTACCCCCTTGCCCCACATACCACCTGCGCCCACTGCGATCTTGGATTGGATCATCTGGTAGCCGGTACCGCGCGGATCGCGGTCCGGATCCAGAAAGCTCACCAATCGCGCCTTCTGATAGTCCTTGAGAAAATGCCATCCAACCGGCAGAACCAGAACGAATAAGACCGCCCCGGTCAGGACGTATTTCCAACGCATCCCCGCCAGAAACAAACCTACCAATAATACGGGGACGTAGGTCAGAGCCGTACCCAGATCCGGCTGCTTGATCACCAGGGCCATGGGTACCCCCACCAGCCCGGCGATCTTCAGCATCTCCCGCGCTTCTAACTGCTCTGTTTTCAGATCCGTCAGAAAGCGTGCTACCAACAATATTATCACCAGCTTGACGAATTCCGATACCTGCAGATGCACGCCCCCGACCAGGGGAATCCAGCGGCGGGACCCAAAAACCTGCTTTCCGATCAGGAAGGTGGCCAACAGCGCCAGCACCGAAAGGAAATACATCCACCCCACGTGGTTCATGAGGGTGTGATAGTCCACTGAAACGGCCACCCACATCAGCAGCAGGCCGCCGGAAATGTAAATGATTTGCTTCCACCAGGCGTCTTGCCACACCGTGCCGCGGGTGGCGCTGTAGATCTGTAGGACGCCGATCGAACAGATTACCAGCACGATCACCAGCAGTGTCCAATCCATGTCCCGAACGGAAAGATAGCGTGACATGGCAGGCTCAGTTGGCTCCTGGAACCGCGGATTCCATGACAGCGGCTTCCGGGGCTTTCGGTTTTGCCGGTTCCGGTGGGGGAGCCTGCGCTGGCATCCCGAAATGGGTTAGGGAACTCACCCGCGCCGCGGCGTCGGACCGCTGGCGCATCAGTTCCGTCGTTAGTCGGGCCTTTTTATCGAAGTAAGCTTTCATGACGTCCCGCACCAGCGAAGCGGCGAACTGCCCGTGCTCGCCATTCTCATACAACGCCACCACCAGGATCTCGGGGGCTTGCCGCGGCGCAAACCCCACGAACCAGGCGTTGTCCTTCATGGAATGCTGGCGGTTCGCCTTCAGATAGTCGTTGGAGGCAAGCTGCGCGGTGCCGGTCTTCCCGCAGACCTCGATGCCGGGTATGCGCGCCCGTACCCCGGTGCCGCCTTCATTCACCACGGCATACATCCCGGAAATCACATCTTCGATATTCTTCGGGTCCAACTTCATGGTGTGCGTGGGCAGCTTCCCGGTCTCACTTTTTAACAGATGCGGGGTGTACCAGACCCCGCGCTGCGAGATACCGGCGATCGCCCGCGCCAGTTGCAGCGGTGTCACCGTGAGCGCGCCTTGCCCGATGGAGACCGAAATGGTTTCGCCGGCGTACCATTTCTGCCGGAAATTACGCAGCTTCCACTGCGGCGAGGGCACCACGCCCTCCGATTCGTGCGGCAGGTCGATGCCGGTCTTGTGGCCCAACCCGAACTGATCCACATACCGGGCTATGTTGTCGATGCCCGTGCGGTTGCCGACGTTGTAGAAATAGACGTCGCACGACTGAGCAATTCCCTTGTGAAGCGCCACACTTCCATGCCCTCCCTTAAGGTGGCACTTGAAGTATCTGCCGTAAAAAGATGCACCGCCTCCACAACGCACGGTGAACTCATCGTCGATACTGCCCGATTCCAAACCCGCCAGGGCCAGCATGGGCTTGAAGGTAGAACCCGGAGCCTGCTGCGCCTGAATGGCCTTGTTCATCAGGGGGTGGTCCGGGTTCTGGGCGATCTCTTTCCAGTCGGCGGGCTTGATGCGCACGGCGAACTTGTTGGGGTCGAAAGCCGGACGGCTGACCATGGCCAGCACCTCGCCGTTGCGTGGATCCAGCGCCACCACGGCGCCATTGCGCCCTTCCATCACCAGTTCCGCCACCGCCTGTAGGTCCAGGTCGAGCGTAAGCTGGAGGTTCTTCCCCGGGACGGCCTCCTTGGTGCCCAGCACTTCGCGCTCCCGGCCGCGGTTATCCACCAGCGCCTGGCGCTGCCCGTCCGTGCCCATCAAGATGTCGTTGTATTGCCGCTCGATGCCGAACTTGCCGATCACATCCCCGGGGTCGTAGCGGCCGAACTCGGGCGAGTCCAATTCCTGTTCGCTGACCTCGCCGGTGTAACCGATGACCTGCGCGGCCATGCCGTTTTGCGGGTAGAGACGCCGTTGCGAGTGGATCACCTCCATCTCCGGAAAGTAATCCCGGTGTGCCTCGACAAATGCCAGGTCGGCGGGCGACAGTTCTTCCTTCACCACCATGGGCTCGTACTTGGGCCGGGACCCGTACCGCCGCAGCTTGGCCGTCAAGTCGTCATAATCCAGTTGCAGGCCATCCGCGATGGGCCGCAGGTGTTCGGGTTTAAGGGACTCGCGGGAAAGGATCAGAGTGAAGGACGAGTGATTATCCACGATCACGCGTCCGTCGCGGTCCAGGATCTTGCCGCGCGGCGCCAGGATGGGGATGGAGCGGATCCGGTTGCGCTCGGCCTGCTCGTTGTAGAACTCCGGGTTCTGAATTTGCAGCGCCCAGAAGCCGGCGATCAGGAACACGAAGACCGCCACGACCGTGTATTGAAACAAAGCGATTCGCCCGCTGGGGATCTTAGTGTCGTCTCGGACAGGGACGGCATCGGAGATCCGCAGGTAACCTTCGGAACTTACGGGCGGCAGAGACACGCAGCGGTTCTTCTTCAGTGTAGCCGAGGGAAAGCCTGCGTGGCCAGCCCCAGGCCCAGGAACCGGCTGTATTTCGCGGTAGCGGCGGACTTTCGCCGCTGCCATGCGGCCGCCAGGCGCGCCTTTTTATCGAAGTATGCCTTGATGACGTCGCGCACGATGGGTGCCGCCAGGTAGCCGTGCTCGCCGCCTTCATAGAGCGCGGCCACCACGATCTCGGGGGCATTCCGGGGTGCGAAGCCCACAAACCAGGAGTTGTCCAGCAGGTCCCGGCTGTGGCCGGAGGCCTTCACGTACTGGTTGGAGGCCAGTTGCGCGCTGCCGGTTTTGCCGCACACGTCGATTCCCGGCAGGCGCGCGCGCACGCCGGTGCCGCCGCCCTCGTTAACTACCCCCCACATGCCGTCGATGACAGCCAGGACGTCTTCCGGCTTCAGGGCCAGGGTCTGCGGCGGCTGCTTGCCGGGGAGGCTCTTCAGAAGATGCGGCGCATACCACCTGCCGCCCATGGCGATGCCGCCGATGGCGCGCGCCAGTTGCAGCGGCGTCACCGTCAGGGCTCCCTGGCCGATCGCCACGGAGATGGTTTCTCCGGCGTACCATTTCTGCCGGAAGTTGCGCATTTTCCACTGCGTCGAGGGCACCACCCCGGCGGCTTCATGCGGCAGGTCGATGCCCGTGGGCTGCCCCAACCCGAACGCGTGCGCATAGCGGGCGATCGGGTCAATCCCCGCGCGATTCCCTACGTGATAGAAGTACACATCGCACGATTGGACAATCGCCTTGTGCAGGGAGACCTTTCCGTGGCCTCCCTTCTGCCAGCACTTGAAATAGTGGCCGTAAAAGCTGGCGCCGCCCGGGCAAGTGACCGTGTAATCCGGATCGATGGCGCCGGTTTCCAGGCCCAGCAGCGCCATCATGGGCTTGAACGTCGAGCCGGGGGCCAGTTGCGCCTGGATGGCCCGGTTGAGCAGCGGATGCTCGGGGTTGCCAGCCAGGGCAGCCCACTCCGCCGGACTGATGCCGCGCACAAACTGGTTGGGATCGAACGCCGGCTGGCTGACCATGGCCAGCACTTCCCCGGTTCGCGGATCCAAGGCCACCACGGCGCCGGTCTTGCCCTGCATGGCCAGCTCGGCGACGGCCTGCAAGTCCAGATCGATGGTGAGGCGCAAGTCCTGGCCCGGGACGGCTTCTTTGATCCCCAGGACCGTGCGCACCTTCCCGTGGCTGTCCACCACCACCTGGCGCTCGCCGTTGACGCCCATCAGCCGATCGTTGTACTCCCGTTCGATGCCGAACTTGCCGATCACCGCGCCGGGATCGTACTGCGCCAGCGCGGGCATCTCCAGTTCGTCCTCGCTGATTTCGCCGGTGTAGCCGAGTACGTGCGCCAGCATGCCGTTCTGGGGATAAACGCGCTCCTCGGACTCGATCACATCCATCTCGGGGAAGAAATCGCGGTGGGATTCGACGAAGGCCAGGTCCGCCGGCGTGAGGTTTTCTTTGATCACGACGGGCAGGTAGCCGGGCTGCGAGCTGCGCTTCTCCATGCGCTTGGCAAGTGTGCCGAAATCCAGGTTCAGGCCTTCGGCGATGGCCCGCAGATGTTCCGGTTTTAAGTTCTCCGGGGAAAGAATCAGGCTGAACGAGGCGCGGTTGTCCACGATCAACCGGCCGTCGCGGTCCAGGATTTTGCCACGGGGCGCCAGGATGGGCATGGACTTGATGCGGTTGCGCTCCGCCAGGCCGCGATAGTACTCCGGATTGCGCACCTGGAGATCCCAAAAGCCAGCAATCAGGAAAAGAAAAATCGCGACCGTCAGGTATTGAAACAGCGCAATCCGGCCCGAGGCGAAGGCGAGATCGTCGCGGCGCTCCCGCGCCCGGGGAAGCTCCTGCTCGACGTCCGATCCAACCGGCTGCAAGGACATCGCAAAGGATGAGGATGACCCCTCTCCTTCCAGTTTATCCCGAAGGGCGTAAGAACGTAGCCCATGGCGGCCGTGGGACCGCCTTACGCCGCAGTTTCGTGCCGCGGGCGATCCATCTGCGGGCCGCCCGTCTCCACGTGCGTCATCCAGCGCGGCGCGAACCGCAGCTTCAGAACGCCCCAGAGGGCTTCCCAGATGATCCGGCGGTTCATCTTCGAACGTCCCAGGTCGCGCTCATAAAAGATGATGGGCTCTTCGCCGATCCCGAAGCCCGACCGGAAAGCCTTGTACGTCATCTCCACCTGAAAGAGGTAGCCGCTCGAAAACACGCCGTCGAGCCCGATCCCCTCGAGGGTTTCCCGCCGCCAGCACTTGAAGCCGCCGGTTGCGTCCGTCACCGGCATGCGCGTTACCAGGCGCACGTAAAGGCTGGCGCACTTGCTCAGCAGCAGCCGCTTCAAATCCCAGTTCACTACGTTGATGCCGCGCACGTAGCGCGATCCCAGGACTACGTCGCACTCCCGGATCCGTTGCAACATCGGCCGGAGATAGGCCGGATCGTGCGAAAGATCTGCATCCATCTGCACCAGCACGTCGTAATCGTGTGCCAGCGCATGCCGGAAGCCGGCTACATAGGCCCTTCCCAGCCCTTCTTTCTTGGCGCGGTGCAGGACAAAGATCCGGCCGCGGTATCTGCCCGCCAGTTCCTCGGCCAACTCTCCAGTGCCGTCGGGAGAGTTATCGTCCACCACCAGGATATGGATCCCCGGAACGGCCTTCAGGATCCTCTCCACCACCTTCTCCAGATTCTCCCGCTCGTTGTATGTGGGGAGCACGACGATGCTGCGCATGGGACGACTCCTACCAGAAGCTGACCATCGAGCGAACGGCATCCGCCGCCAGCCAAGGCCAGGAAAGAGCGCTCAGGAGCACGATGAAGATGGCCCCCAGCACTGCCAAAAGATCGTTTCGAAAAAAATGCCTAACTGCGTGAACGAGGGTCATCGACTTTCTCCTTCGCGGAAAGATCACCGCTCAGCCGCAGCGCCCGAAACTGCGGCAACAGACGGAAGGGCGTAACCACCGCCGCAATGGGCTCGCCAATCTGCTGCACTCCCGGTGCGGCGGTCTGATCCCGTCTCTCGGCCAGCCTGAGATAACGCACGCCCGCCGGATCGATGCCCATGATCCGGCAGCACGTGGCGTCTACCGCCACCATGTCACTGCCCACTACCAGGACGCCCGCCGTCTTGGGCGTGCCCTGAATGGGGCCGTTGCCTTCCATGCCGACGATCCCGTCCACGATCGCGAAGTGCTTCGGAAACGCGGCATGCAGGTCGGCGATGCACTCCGGAATGCCCGCCCAGTGCAGCACGTTCTTGGGCCAGCCATATACGCCGCCGGGCACTAGTCCGAAAAAGTTCTTCATGCTCAAGGTGGCGCCCACCCAGTGATGGGTTTTCATCTTGGGCATCGAGACGATCAGGTCGGCCTCGAGCGCCGTCTGCGGAGCGTAGATCTCGCGCAGGGTGGAGTTGGCGTGGGGCAGGGAAATCCGCCGCACGTCGTCCAGGTTCAGGTCGGTGAACTGGCTCTCGAAGCCCGGAACGGCCTCGAAATAGCCTGCTGCTTCTGCGAGTTCCCAGGTGTTCCGCCGGTGCCCGGGCCCCTCCGCGATGCGCACCTGCGCGGCGCCCAGCGAGCGGAATGCTTCCAAAGCCGCGTAGACTACCGCCGGATGTGTGTTGATCGCCGCGCCCGGATCGAATTCCACCAGGTTGGGCTTCAGCAGCACGCGCTTGCCCGAAACCTGCACGCCGTGCTCCCGCAGCGCGCGCCGGATGGTTCCCGCCAGCTCCCCCGAGTAGCTGGCGGCCTTGATGATAGAGACGCGCGGACGATCGGCGCTCTTTCGCCTCGGCGCGCAGGAGCCCAGGAGCAAGGTCGCCGCGCCTCCGCACAACAGGTCGCGGCGCCGCAGACCCCGCCTCTCATCCGGGAAAGACATTCGCGCCTCCCTCGGCGGCGTCCGCCAGAAGAACCAGGGCCGCATCCATGACTCCCCGGAAGCGGAACTTGCCTTCCGTTCTCTGAGTGCGGCGCCCGTGCGCCGCCAGCCCCAGCCGCAGCCAGCTCACGGTTTGTGGCGCGCGGCTGAGCGGCAGGAACTGCTCGGCCCTCGCCAGCGCCTTCGAGACCTCCGGCGACTGGCAGCCCCGCAGGGCCAGCAGTGCCTGTCCCGTGGTTTCGGGATAGGCCGGGGCCGCGTAGCCCAGCGCCCGCGCCCCGCCGTGATTCCATCCCCCTCCGGAGCACGCCCTGGCCAGCAGAAATGCGCGCCCCATCTCCTCCCGCGCCCGGACTGCCCCGGCCTCCACCTGGCTGCCCGCATGTTCCAGGGCCAGCAGCGCGAAAACCGTGGGCGTCACCCAGGCGGCCGTCCCCGGCAGCCAGGGCCAGCCCGTGGTTCCGGCACCGGTCTCCACCTTTTCCCCTCGCAAAGCGCTGCGGAGCTTTTCCACCCACGTGGACTCCCGCCCCGTCTGCCCCAGCAGCCACGCGACTCCGCGGTCCCTGGCCGCATCCCGCGGCTGCCCGCCCAGCGCCAGCACCGCCAGAGCGGTGACCCAGGTGCTCTGGTCCACCGAGGGCTGCGGCGGCCATCCGCCATCCGGCCGTTGCAGCCCGCGGAGCCATCGGATGCCCCGCTCCACCCGCGGAGTGAGACAACCAGTTGTTTGCAGGGCCAGCAGCGCGCAGACCGTCGGCTCGGTCCACGACGCGCCGCCCTGGTACCCCCAACCACCATCCGCATTCTGGCCCGCCAGGATCGAAGAGACGAGCGCCGAACCAGAATCCGCCGGTTTCGTGCGATCCATACGCATACCTCAACGCGCAGCGGCTTGAGTTACTGGATCATCTTGCGCTTGCGGCGCCGGCCCAGGTACAGGAACAGGATCAGGCCCGCTCCCATCCACAGCAAGTTCGAAATCATCGACTTATCCATCTGTTCTTTTCTCCTTTGGGGTACTTACTTATTCACGTTCTTCAACATTGGAACGAGAAACTTCAAAACCTGTAGGACACCCGGCCCGCCCGTCACGATCATCATGGCCGGCAGGATGCAGAAAAAAATCGGAAACACCAGTTTCACGCTGACCTTCGCGGCGCGCTCCTCGGCGTCCTGCCGCCGCCGGACGCGCATGAAGTCCGCGTGCGTGCGCAGAGACTCCGCCACGCTGGTGCCGAAGCGGTCGGCCTGCACCAGCACGGCCACCAGCTTTTTCAGCTCCGGCTCGCCGGTTCTTTCGGCCAGGTTGTGCAGCGCATCCGAGCGCCTCTTTCCCGCGCGCATCTCCAGGTTCACCAGCGTGAACTCGTCGCAGATGTCCTTGTGGGTCACGCGCAAGTCCCGGCTTACGGTCACGAACGCCTGGTCCAGACCGATGCCGCCTTCCACGCAAACCACCATCAGGTCCAGGGCGTCCGGCAGCGCATGACGCAGGCGCTCCTGCCGGCGCGCCATCAGCCGGTCCAGCACCACCCCCGGCAGGGACCAGCCCGCGAACCCGGCGGCCAGGGGCACGAGCATTCTCAGATTCGGGCTCTTCATCAGCAGGCTCCCCATGCTCAGACCGGCCAGAACCAGCGCCACCCCCGCCAGCACTTTGCAACCGTATAAGATCGGCAGCGCGCTTTCGGACCGGAATCCGGCAGCTACCAGGTAGCGCCGTGCCACCACGGCGGATTCCGGGGAAACCGGCACCTTCTCCCCAATCTGCCGGAGCAGTTCCGCCAGAGGGTTTGGCGTGGGCCGTGCCCCTCCTTCCGCCGAAACGGATCCGCCCAACGGTCCCTGGTCCAGCCGAGAGAAAACCCGCCCCGGCCGGGCATACACCCGATATCCGTAGCTGGAAATCGCCAATGTCAGAAGGATGAAGGCGGCGGCGCTAATTAAAAGGATCACTGCTTTTCTCCCCGTCAGATCTTGATGTCAATGATCTTCCGCATGATGAAATACCCTGCGAGAAGAGCAATGACGGCGGCGGTCAGCATGTACCTGCCCAGCGGGTCCCGGCTCATACTCAGCAGGTAATCCGGAGCCACCACCCGCAGGCCGGCCACCGTGAGAATCGGCAACAGCGTTAGAACTCCGGCCGTGATGCGGCCGTGCGCGCTGGCCGCCCGCACCTGGCCCTTTAGGCGGAAGCGCTCCCGGATGACCGCCGCCAGCCGGGTCAGGATCTCGCTCAGGTTGCCGCCGGTTTCGCGCTGCAGCAGCACCGCCGACACAAAGAACCGCGTGTCCACCAGCGGCACTCTCTCTGCCAGGTGGGTCAGCGCCACGGAGAGCGATTCCCCCAGGTGCTGTTCGTTGAACAGAATGGCGAACTCGGCGCGCAGCGGATCGGCCCCTTCGGTCGCCAGCATCTCCAGGCTCACCGGAAGAGCGTGGCCCGCGCGCATGGAGCGTGCCAGGAAGTCCATGGCCTCCGGGAGTTGTTCCTCCAACTTCAGGAACCGCCTCTTGCGCTTGTGGGATACGTAGAACCAGGGCAGCAGGCCCAACAGCCCTCCCAGCGCGATGGAGGTCGTCCCCGCGTCCAGCAGCGCCGGAAACCGGTGTCCAGCCACCGCGCCGGCCGCTGCCGCCGCCAGCATCGTCAGCAGCAGGCGCTCCACCGTCCAGTCCAGGCCCGACTGCCGGAGGCGGGTTTCGAGCGGGCTGATCAGGTTCAAGCCTTGCAGAATTTTCTTGGCCAGCGTCGGGGACTGGTCCCCCGGCCGGATCACCACCTTGGCTTGCGGCGCGGTCCGGCTGGCCGCGGCGATGGTCTGAATCGCGCTGGCCACCCGCTTCCTGCGCCGGGCTTCCAGCGCGCGCAGCGCTACGCCGCTGCCCAGCAGGCTCAAGCCCAGCAGAACCAGGAAGAGAAGGATCGCCGTGACGTGCATGCTAGTTCACCTCGACCGCGGACTCGAAGATCGAGGCGGGCAGGTGCAGGTTCGACGCCTTCAGCCTCTCGCTGAACTTCGGGCGCACACCCGTGGCGCGGAACCGGCCCTTCACCTTGTTGTCTTCCGTCAAGCCGGTTTTGTCGAAAACGAACAGGTCCTGCAGCGTGACTTGCTCCCCTTCCATGCCCACGCACTCGGTGATGTAAGTCACCCTGCGGCTCCCGTCGCTCAGGCGCGACAACTGCACAAACAGGTCTACGGCCGAGCTGACCTGCTGGCGAATCGAGCGCACGCCCAGGTTCGGATTGGCCATCATGACCATCACCTCCAGCCGGCTGATGGCGTCGCGCGGATTGTTCGAGTGAATCGTGGTCAGCGATCCGTCATGGCCGGTGTTCATGGCCTGCAACATGTCCAGTGCCTCTTCGCCGCGGACCTCGCCCACGATGATGCGGTCTGGGCGCATACGCAGCGCGTTGATCACCAGTTGGCGCTGCTTGATGCACCCGTTGCCTTCGATGTTGGGCGGCCGGGTCTCCATGCGCGCCACGTGCACCTGCCGCAATTGCAGCTCCGCGGCGTCCTCGATCGTCACGATGCGCTCGTCCTCGGGAATAAAGGCCGAGATCACGTTCAGCAGCGTGGTCTTCCCGGCGCCCGTGCCGCCCGAGATCACAATATTCAGCCGCGCGCGCACGCAGGCTTCCAGCAGCCGCAGCATGTCCGGCGTGAGGGTCAGATTCTTTAACAGCTCCGTGGTGGTCAGCCGGTCGGTGCGAAACCGCCGGATCGAAAGCAGCGGGCCGTCCACCGCTATCGGCGGGATCACCGCGTTCACGCGTGAGCCGTCCGGCAGCCGCGCATCCACCATCGGCGAGGATTCGTCGATGCGCCGGCCCACGTTCGAAACGATCTTTTCGATGATCCGCACCAGGTGCGCGTTGTCCTTGAACTGTACCGGCGTCCGCTGGAGCTTTCCGTCCCGTTCGATGAACACGAGCTGCGGTGTGGTCACCAGGATGTCGGAGATCGTGGGGTCCTGCAGCAGCGGTTCGAGCGGCCCCAGCCCGAACACTTCGTGCAGAACCTCCTCGATGATGCGGTCCTTCTCGATCAGCGAGAGCGGCGTCTTTTCTTCGTCCACCAGTTGCGCTACCGCCGAGCGGATCTCGTTTCGCACGTAGTCCCGGCCCATGGTGGAGAGCGCTTCCAGGTTGACCCGCCCCAGCAGCTTGCGGTGCAGCGTGAACTTCAGGTCCTGGTATGCCGGCGAGAACGCCGGGGGTTCCGCCACGGGCGCCTTCCAGGGCTCCGCGATCGTGCCGTTTCCGTTTGCGAATACAGTAGCCAAACCGTCCTCCTCAGCCTAAAAACAGAAATTTCTTGCGCGGCTTTTCCTCGGAAATTCCCGAGATCTTGCGCGCCAAACCAGCCAGGTGCGCGGCCAGCGGTACGCCGGGCGGCAGCAGCGTCCCGTCCGCCACCGCCTCGTAGAGAGCCGCGTGATCCTCCGGCAGCGCCGCGAACGGCGGGATTCCCACCATCTCGCGGATCTCTTCCGTAGTCGCCGCGTTGCGCTTGGCCAGGCGGTTCACCACCAGCCGCAGCCGGCTGCCGTAGCCCGCGTCCTGCAGCGTCTTGGCGATATTCTTGGCCTGAAACAGCGCCTCTATGTCCAGCGTGGCGACCAGGTAGCTTTCGTCCACTTCCTCCAGCAGGCGCATCACGGAGTGATTCAACCCCCGCCCCAGGTCGATCACCGCCCAGTCGTAGCAGGTGCGCACGAAGCGCAGCACGTGCGGCAGTCCCTCCGCGTCCGTCGTCCGGCGGGAGGCCATGCCGGGCGGCGCGCTCACAATGTCCAGCCCCGGCCGCCCGTTGGTCACCAGGGCCTTCCAGAAGTTCGGATCCAGCCGGTGGATGTTGTGCACCGCGTCCAGCACCGTATACTCCGACTTCGCCTTCATCAGGAAATGCACCAGGCCGCTGTCCAGGTCGAAGTCGCCCAACAGCACTTTGCCCTTAACCTTTCGCCCCAGCTCCGCCGCCACGTGGCATGCGATGGTGGTGGCGCCGCAGCCGCCCTTGGCCGAGAAAAAGGCCAGCGTGCGCGCCCTCAGGCGGTTGCCCGCCTGCTGCGGCGCCCTCTCGCTCGAGATCCGTTCCAGCGCCTCGCTCATGCTCGGCTGGAAAGGCGGCGACAGGTATTCCACCGCTCCCGCGCGCATGGCTTGCAGAATGATCTCCGGCTCCGCGCTGCTGTGCACCGCCACCACGGCTGGCGAACCCGCCGTAGCTCGAATCTTGCGGATCACCTCCCCGCCGTGGTCGTGGTGCCCCGTGATCTCCAGAATCAGCACGTCTGGACGCAGCCGGCCCAGCCTCTCCTCGAACGCAGCCCAGTCTCCCACCTGCGGCTCTTCCATCAGGATGCGCACCGGCAGGTCCCGGAGACTTGCATGCAAGTCTTCCGCGAGTTTTGGATTGGCCAGAACCAGTCCTAGCGTGAGCGGCTGCATGCGTCTCCCTATTGCCCGCCCTTCGCCGTGGATCCCGCGGTGGCTGGCGCGCTGGCCTCGCCCTGAGGCGCGGCGGGGCTCGCAGGCGGCTCTGCCGGCACGGCTTGCACCGGCACAAATTGAATGGGGTATTGACCCTGTTGCGCAGAGGGCTGCGCGCTCTTCGGCTTCATGCTCTCGATCAGGTCCTCCACCGGAATGGGCTGCTCGGGTGCCTTCACCGGGACCGGGCCGGTCACCGACATGCCAGGCGTCTGCGGTGCGGCTGCCGCCGTGCCCTTCAGGAAAGGCGCCGGCATCGCGACTTCCGGCCGCGGCCGCCCCGCCGGGATGGGCCGCACCAGTTCCGGCGTCACCAGCACGAGCAGTTCGGTGTTGTTCTTCTGTAGGGCCCGGCTGCGAAAGAGCTTCCCCAGCCAGGGAATATCGCCGATGCCCGGAATCTTGCTCAGGATCTCGCTGACCCGGTTGTCCAGCAGGCCGCCGATGGCGAAACTCTGCCCGTCTTCCAGTTCGATTTCGGTCTGCACCCGCCGTGTCGAGAGCGCCGGAATCGTGAAGCCCTGAAACACCAGCCCGTTCGCAAAATCCAGCGAGCTGACCTCCGGCGTGACTTCCAGGCGGATCGTGCCGCGCGGCGTGATCACCGGCAGGAAGTTGATGCGCACCCCAAACTCGCGGAACTGGATGGTCACCGCGCCCAGCCCCGCGCCTCCTCCCTGCAACGTGGGGTACGGGAACTCGCCGCCCGCCAGGAAGCTGGCTGGCTTGCCGTTAATGGCCAGCACGTTGGGCTCGGCCAGAATCTCCAACAGGTTCCGGTTCTGGAGCGCCTTGATGGTGGCGCCCAGGTTCAGGTCCGGCCGGAATACAAAGAGGTTGAGCGCATCCGTGAGGGTGACGTTCGTCTGGTGGTTGCGAATGTCCATTTGGGGCCCATTGAACTGCTGCGTGGTGATCGCACCAACCGTGTTGGCCGCTCCCGTGCTGAAAACGTTCAGAGCCAGTTCCGTGCTGGCGCTCCGGTCCACGTTGGCAAAGCGGACTTTCAGCAGTACTTGCGATTCGGTCGAGGGCACATCGACATACAGCAGGTTGACGACTTTGCCCAGCGTGCCGGCAATAGCCGCCGCCCGCCGCGCCGCAGCCAGGTTCTTCACCGTGCCTTTCAAAAAGACTGTGTTGTCTTCGTAGGTCATCGTGACGTTTTGCCCGGGCAGCGCCCGCCGCAACTCCTGCTGCACCAGTTCCAGGCGGTTCGAGCGCACCGTCAGATCGAAGAAAAGCCGGTTCCCGGTGGCCTGCCACACAATCAGGCTCGTCTGGCCGGCGGCCTTGCCGTTGACTAGCACCTGGTGGGGATCCACCGCCACCGCTTCGGCGATTTCGCCGTTGGCTACGGCCACTCGCACGATGGTCGCCGGGCTGTCGATAATCACGGACTTGCCCGCCGTGACGAAAAGGTCTCGCGCGTTGCCTTCCAGCCCCGCGCCGGGCGCCTGCACGGCAGATGCTGCTGCGCCGGTATGCGCTGCGAGCAACACCGTGGCGGCCGCAATAGCCGCGTACTTCATCCATCTGTTGCCATGGCTCGTCATTGGCGCACCTCTTGCGGCGCGTGGAACGTCGCTTCCACTCTCTTGGTCCCCGTCAGCACTTCCACCACTACCGGGGGGCGCACGGGCTCCTTCACCGCCGGCAACGCCGGGCGATCCACCTTTACGGGCGCCGGCTTCGCTTTAGGCCGCTCCGGCGCAGCGTTGCCGTTGAAAAGCCGGGCCAGCGCGGTCCCTGGAGGCTTTGCTTGGCCCGCGTCCAGCGGATTGCGTAGCACCAGTTGGATGCGCGTGTCGTTGCCCGCCAGGCTCAGTACCTCCGCCTGCTCCGGCGTCGCCAACAGGTTCACCACCTGCACTTGCACCGGCTTCCCTTCGGCGTCTTTCTGAATGTTCTGGCCGGCGGAGAGCACCTGGATATCCTGCAAAATGGTCTTCGTCTGCGTCCCCAGGTTGCTGCTCCCGGGCGGCAGCCCGGACATGAGCACGTCCACGCGGCTCCCCGGCACCACGAATCCGGCCACGCCGACCACGTCATTGACGCGCACGGCTACGGCCCGCATACCTTTCGGGATGAGCGCCGCCAGGCCCGCCCCTCCGCCTACCGGCGCCAGCCGCGATTCCACGATCGGCTCACCCCGGTAAATCTCGGCTGTCACGCCCCGCCCTACGATGTCTTCCTTCTTCGTGACGGCGTGAGCCGGGACCGGTCCCGCCCAGGTTTCGACAGCCAGGTCTCCCTCGCGAATCAGCGTTCCCAGTTCCAGGTCCCGGGCGGCCACGATCACCGCCGCGCCGGCTTGCGGGTGGCTTGCGGATAGCCGGGAGACCAGCAGCCGGTACAACACCAGGCTGGCCAGCCCGGAGAAGATCACCGCAAAAACGAATACTGATAAAAACCGTTTGTTCATCGATACCTCCCTGTTATGACCCGCTGGCGTTCGCTAACCGGCTGTTCGTAATGCTCCAGATCGAACTGGTGCTGGCGTTCATGCCGATGAACATCGCGGCGCCCGCCAGCACCAGAAAGGCCAGCAGCAGGCTGTACTCCACCAGGTCCTGGCCTCCCTCCTCGCTCACCAATTGCTTTAATTTCTTCATTGCTTCACTACATTTCTTCGCGGCCACAGAAGTCAGGGGATACACACGGCGCGGGCATATCCCCCGGCAGACTCCTAGCTCGCGCCAGTCGCGGAAGTGGCGGCGGTGCTGAGATCGGTGCTGGTCACCGACCAGACCGTGCTGACGCTGCCGCTCACATTGATCATGATGGCGGCCGCCACCAGGCTCATGAAGGCCAGCAGAAGCGTGTATTCCACCAGGTCCTGGCCGGATTCGTCTTTCAGCAGTGCGATCAGATTTTGCAATTTCATCGTTTGGTTCTCCTTGTGTTGGTCTTGAAAAAGGCGCCTTCACCGTGTCTAGCTCTGGAAAGCGCCTTTTCCGGGTGGTTAGCTGCTTGCGGACGCAGCCGCCTTGCTGAGATCGGTGCTGGTCACCGACCAGACCGTGCTCACACTGCCGCTCACGTTGATCATGATGGCGGCGGCCACCAGGCTCATGAAGGCCAAAAGCAGCGTGTACTCCACGAGGTCTTGGCCGGATTCGTCTTTCCAGAAGTTTTTTAGCGTCGTCATTGTGTTTAGCTCCTTGTTTCGTTGTTGCTGGCCGTCGGACCTTGCCGTTGCGCGGTGGCCGGCCGGCCGCGCAAGGTTTCCTCGCCGTGGTCCGGCGTGGAAGCTGTGTGCTCCGCTGCGGGCATGGCGCGGAAGACCACGGAAATGTGATCGTCGTAGACCACCCGCCAGCGGTGCGATTCTTTGAGAGTGCTCGTCAGGGGAGCATCCGGCGGCAGCACGATGGTGTCAATACGGTACCGCTCCAGCGTGCGCTGCCAGTCGTACTTCGCGCCGAGTACGTCCAGGTAGGCTTCCATGAACTGGGAGCCGTAGAAATCCATCCTGCCGTCCACAAATACCTTTTGCTTCGGAAATAGCTTGTAAATGAGGTAGTCGCCCCACTCGTCGTGGGTGAAAATGTGATGCGATTCGGCCGATTCCAGGACGCGGAGCGCGCCCGCCGGGTACCGGCTCGGGTCGTAATCCGCCTGGAAGCCGGGTCGCGGCGCCGGAGCGTAAAACATCGCCGCCGTCAGCGCCAGTCCGGCCGCGCTCGCCAGGTGCCAGCGCCCGATCCGGTCCATGGCGGAGAACTCCCCGCCAAACTCGCGCGCCGCCCGCGCCGCCCGCCGCAGCCACGCCGCCACGTCGGCGCTTTCCAGGGCCGCCAGGCCCTCCTCGATTGCCTGCGCGATCCAGGGAGCCGCCACGATGGCGAACAGCGGCACGTTCCGCGCGGCAATCAGGCCCAGGTGCGCCCAGCCCGCCAGCAGAAACACCGCCGTGAACCGGCGCCGCAGCAGGTGCCACAGCGCCGCCGCCAGCCCCAGCACGATCATGGGCTCGAAGAAGCGCGCGGCCGGCGCCTGGAAGCTCAGCGGCTTGTACTCGTCGATGTGCAGCATGGGGAACGGGTCCGTCAGGAACTCGAATACATGCTGGTGCAGATGATAGGTGTACGGGTTCAACAGGCTCGCCAGCAGGCATCCCAGCGCCGCCAGCACGTACGGTTGGGCCTTTTTCCAGGCCTGGCCGTACTGCCGCTTGCCGGGCGCGGCCATGATCCCGGTAAATTCGCCGGCGGCATAGGGAACCATCAGCAGCAGGGCGACGAAAAAGCCTCCGTGCAGGTTCGTCCACACAACCGTCAATAGCGGCAACAGCCACAGCAGCCGGCGCTCTCCCGCCGCCACCCGCTCCAGAATTCCCAGGAAGATCACCGCGAACAGCAGCGTGAACAGGTGCGGGCGCGCCAGCCAATGGATCGACGAGGCCGCCAGCGCCAGCACCGTCACGCCGAACGCGATCACGGCGTTGTTGCACCGGCCGCGCACCAGCCGGAACAGCAGAGCGAAGGTGAAGCACAGCACCACGATGCTGGCGATCACCACCGCCGCCATGCCGCCCTGCCGGTACAGCCAGCCGAACATCGCGTCCCAGAGCCATTCCCACGCGAACCACGGCGCCCCCGGCTTGCTGAACGAAAACATGTCCGCCGAGGGAACCCGCGCGTGATCCAGAATCCACTCTCCGGTCCGCACGTGCCAGCCTGTGTCGCCGTCCCCCAGCATCGTCCTGGCGCCGTCCATTTTGAGGAACAGGAACACGATCGGCATCAGGAACGCGGCATCTGTCAGCGATGGCAGTGCCCGTACGATCCCCGGTTTACTCTGGACGGTTGGCATCATCTAACCTCGAAAGAAGGACTCGAACTGCTGCCCGCTGACCAGAACCCCGGAAACTCCGCGTTCTCCGCATCCCCGGAATTCCATGTGCGATACCCGAATCGCCACCCGCACGCCCCTTCCCGCCTCCTGGCTCACCCGCACCACGCGCCCTTCGCAGCACAGGCACCTGCGCTCGAAAGCCCTGTGCTTCGGCAACTCCAGTTCGATGCTCAGAAACTCGCCTTTCTCCGGAGCTGCATTCCCCGCCATCGCCTGAAACTGGATCAGCATGCCCGTCCGGCTGATGTTCACCGTGGTTCCCATCGCGGCCGGCGGGCCGCCCTTGGAAAAACGGGCCCGGCAAGGAAGTTCTGCTTCCACGCGCGAATGATCGCGCCTCTCCATTCCATTTCTTCCTTGCTTGCTGTGTGCTTTCATGGCCTCTGAGTGTTAAGGTAACCGGCGGGCGGAAAACCAACAATACAGAGCTTTATTCGTGTGGTGCTACTAACAAATGTGAAGAAGCTCCATTACTTTGCTCAAAAAACACCAAACTATAAACCGCCACTCGTACTAGGAAATCGCGCCCACAACGAGAATTCGTCATTGCACACTCGTAGTTACTGAGCCGCGACCGTCAAGGAGCGGTATCTCCGTTGAAAGCTGAAAGCTGAAAGCTGATAGCTGAAGGCTGACCGCTGTGACCTACTCGATCAGCGAAATGCCCGGACCGCTGCCGCCGAGGGCCGTCACAGCGCCTGACGCAATGTAGGAGTTGCCGGAGAAGGAAAGAGAGCCGACCGCGAGGGTGGTGGTGGTTCCGCTGGTGGAGCTACCCCCGCCGTAAGTGAGGGAAGCAGTCGGCATATAGACGAGGCCGGATATGTTTTGCGTGGCGCCGCCGATCAGCGACGCGGTACTGGAATTGCTTTTGTCCTGGAAAATGACCACACCTTTATAGGTCCCCGAGGTCGGCGCGGTGAGCGTGATGTTACCGCCCCCGCCCATCGAGATGCTTCCGCTCTGGTTATAAAGGGTTACCCCGCTCCCGGAAAGATTCGCTCCGGCGCCAACGCTGATGCCGCCCTTCAGGATGTAGAGACCGGGATTCAGCGTCAGCGAAGATTGCCCCCCCAAAGTGATTGGGCCGCAATAAACCCCCGGGTCGATGGTGAGGGTTTGCTGATTGGTCAGGCTGACCCCATTGCTTGTGCAGGACCCTACCGAAGGCGCCGGCAGGCTGGAAAATGGGTCCGCAGTCGCGCTCACGCCCACGTTGGGTGTCGGGGTGATGGTTGAATTCCCATTCCCGCTCCAATTGCCGGTAATATTGACCGAAGCGCCGTCAGTGGCATTGATTTTTGCGCCGCCGGTCAGGGTGACCGCTTTTTGGTCCGTGGAATTGACATATACCCCGCACGCCGTCTGCAAGAGCGTGGTTCCATTGCCCGACACGGAAGTGCCCGTCTGGTTCAGCACATAGATACAACCGCCGCCGCCGCCGGACATGGTCCCCGCGGTTGCCCGGGCGCTCACCGTGAGCGAAGTGTTCCCCAGAATCGCTGAAAACGTCTGCGGCACCGTTTCCGTCACCACCGCGGTGGCCCAGTAATTCACGGTCACGCCCACCGGCGGACCGCTGGTGCCCCCAGCCATCGTGACCGTCTGGTTCCCGCCGGTGGTGACGGCGAAGCCGTTCTCCTTGGCATACGCGCATCCGCCTTGCATGTTGTTGGTGGGCGGATTGGGAATCGGATTAGGACAGGTGGTGGCTGATTGACAGGCCACGCCGGCGACGCCGCAGGTTTGGCCCCAGGGCGCCCATTGCACGGCCTCCCGCACCGCCGCCAGCGCCGCCGCGTCCGCTGCCGCCTGCGCCGCCTGCTTGCGGAAGTAGGCCCACCCGATGTCCACCACCAGGCCCAGAACACCGAACATCACAATCACGGATAGCGTGAAGAGGATCACCGCCTGTCCGCGTTCGCTGTGCCTTCCGTGCATTCCATGAACCTCAAAACTGAATGATCTGCGTGGTGGACGCCCCCACCTGAATCGTTCCGAACATCAGGTGCTGGGCCCCCGGCCAAAGCATCCCGATCGCGGACGGGAACGAGTATTGCGCCGAGATCGTAAATATCTGCCCGGGCATGTTGTCGTTGTTGCTGGCCGGCGGCCACACGGTCGAGTTGGTGAAACAACTCGAAATCGGTGAGCAAGTCTGTGTCTGCCCGCTGGCCGTGGTCAGGGTCGCGGACGCCGTGTCCGAGGGCACCCCGATGCCGTCAGCCGCCAGGCGGCCGGTAATCAAGCCCACGGTCGTCGCACAACTGTTGCCGCCACTGCTGCAGCCGTTCCCGTGCACTGCGGCGTACCGCGCGGCCGCCCGCACCGCGTGCGCCAGCGTCACGTAGTTCCACATGGCGATCGAAAGTTGCACCACCGAAAGAATCAGGAACAGCGACGGGATACCCGCCAGAGTGAACTCGAGGATTGCCGACCCGCGCTGGTTTCTGCGCCGCCTCATCCCAGTCCTCCCATGCCCACCAGCACCCGCATCTTTACCGACCGCGTCCAGGTGAACTGGCTGGCCAGCAGACCCGGGATCGGGATCAGCGGCGTGGATTGATACGTGACGGAAACCAGCGTCGCGGTGCCCCCGTCCGGTCCCGTCACCTTGGATGCGGTGACGGTGACCGGATTGGCGGAGCAACTCGTCACACTCGTGCCCACATTGGGCAGGCTCTGCAGCTCTTTCAGCGCATAGGTGCACGCTCCCGCCGAGTCGTCGGCGGTTCCCGTCGAGGTGGAGGTGTACGACGCTGCCACCCGCGCCGCGCTTTCCACCGAGATCAGTGCGTAGAGATAGAATCCGCTGTCCAGCGCACCGACGAACAGGAAGATGATCCAGGGCAGGAAGAACACCAGCTCCACCAGCGCTCCGCCGCGCCGGCGCGCCTGCCTTGCGCCACTCTGTGAGAATCTGCCGGAGATCTTCACCATGATCTTTCTAGACCTGACTCCACACTAACCGCGCGCCGCGCCCGCGGCAATCTAGAGCTTACTCGGGGATGTACCCTTAACAATGCTCAGGTAATTGGTACTTCACGGCGCCGCCGGCAGCGCGGCGTTAGTTGAGAGTCGGCGCCTTGCTCTCCGCCGCGGCGCCTACCATTATGGTGCGGAATGGAAACAGCGATTCCCCAGCCGCTTCGCTTCCGTTCCGCAGGTTCGCCATATTGCGGAGCCCGTAGATCGCCAGTTCGTAGCGGTCCTTGATGCCCAACTTGCGAAACAAAGCCGAGAGATATACCCGCACGGTCGCCTCGGAGATGTTCAGCGCCCTCGCGATCTCCTTGTTCTTCAGGCCCTGCGAAACCAGCGCCACCAGTTCGCTTTCCCGCGGCGTCAGATTCACCGCCTTAGCTTGCTGGAAGCCCGTTGCCAGGCTGTGCTCCACCCAGACCTCGCCGGCAGCCACGCGTTCCAGGCAGCGCAGCATGTCGTCCACCGGCAGGCTCTTTCGTAGAATGCCGCGAATCCCCGCGCCGAGCACTTGAAACGCGCCCTCCAGGGAAATATCGTGTACCCACAAAATAATGCGGCACTCTGGAGCCATCCGCCGGATGCTGACGGCATGCGCCAGATCGTCCGGCCCTGCGCAGTCGATGACCAGAATGCTTGCCTGATCCGGAGAAATCATTTCCATCGCGGTCGCTCGTCCGTTGCAGACAGTCACTTCATAGTGCTGGTGAAGCACCGCCGCTGCGCCTACCGCCAGAATCGGCTCCGGCGTTTCAATCAGGACTTTCATTCTTTGTTCCACTCCTTGGATTACTTTCCGTCGCGAATTATTCCGAAACATCAGTATAGATGCCGGACATTGGGGTCTTCAATGGTTGTAAAGTTCTGGTACCGGTTCCATCTTTCCCATACGCCGCCCCTGTGCGCGGGATTTTACTCCAGCCATAGGAGAGCAGTTCTAGTATTCGGGACTTCGGTCCCACTCCCTTTGCGCCAGATTAGCGGCCGGTTGGCGGGATGGCCAGCAAAATTTCTACGGAAACGGGCTGATTATCCCGGCGGGCCGGAGAAAACTCCCACTTTTCGAGAAGAGGGATCAGTTGGCGGATGCTGGCCACCTCGTCCTCGCCCACTGGAGCCAGTTCTTCCAGCCTTCCTTGGCCGCTCAGGAAGCCGTGGATCAGCGCATAGGCGGCCTTAGGCAGCAGTTCCGCTTCGGAAAGCACGGTCCACAAAGGATAGGGCGCCCGCAGCGCGGGGGATGCCTCCACCGAGACGACGCGCGTGTCTTGCCGCGGCCGTTCGCCCGAGACCGGCAGGCAGTACTGGAGGATCCATTCTTTGGGCGTGCCCAGCTCCAGGTACACCATGGAGACGGGCTTCCCGGTCAGAATGCCGGCGGCCTCCGGAAACGCATCCGCGGGCGACGACTGCATCACCACCACGTCGAACAGCCCGTTGCCCGCGTATCGGCGGCGGATCGTCCGGGGCGGGGCCTGCGCCCCTTGCGGCGCTGCTTCGCCGCTTTCGCGTGCGGGACCCGTCGCGCCCGCCATCCCGCCGCCCTCGGACGCTACGACAGCGCTCTGGATGATCGGCGGAACGGTCAGCAGGCTATCCAAAGCTGCCTTTCGAGCGGAGAAGATGATCAGATTTGCTGGATCGCCGTCCTGGGGCGCAGGAATGTCTGGTTTTTGTTCTGGCGCGCCGGACTGCCCCGGCGCCCGTACCGGTACCGTCGCAGAAGGCTGCACCGGCGTGGGACGGGCCGGAGCCGCCACGCTGGCCAGGTTAATCTCGTCGAGGTGAGTCTCCCGGTTGGAGACGTCCAATGCCGGCGGAGCCTCCAGTTGCAGTTGCGGCGCGCTGGCGGCCTCGTCTCCGCCAGGCCGGATCAGGCGCTCCGGAGTGCTGCTCACCCGCGGCCGGATTGCCGACCAGTAGGCCAATTGCGGCAGAACCGCTGCGCGCACCAGGTCTGTGGTCGCCCTCGCGCGCGGTTGCAGAATGACGGCGGTGGTCTTCGGGGAAGTCTTCAACCGCGGCAATTCCACCTTGCGGACGGCAGCCGGACCGGCGGTGCTACGCGCGGCTGCCCGCTCCGGTGGCTCGTAGTACAACACGTCCGGCATGCTCAGACGCAAAGGTTGCACCGTGTAACGCTCCAGGTAAACCGGCTCGTCGGCGAGATAAAGCCGCGCGAACTCGCATACCTCCGGCGCCGCCGCGAAGATCAGGGCGTGCCCCGCGAGCGACGCAATCAGCCCCCGCCAAGGGCGAAACGGCCGCAGGGAAGTCTGGAATGCGCTGGCTGCCGCCCGCGTCCGGGCCCGCCGCCGGATTCGTACAATCACCCTCACCAGGTTGCCTCTTGGGCGGCTGGCGTCTTCACCCGCACAAAAGGCATCCGGGTGCCTCGCGCCGCCACTGCCCCCGCGCCGGTCCGCAGGTTCACCATGCTCTTGAGCCCGTAAATCGCCAACTCATACCGGTCTTTGACGCCGATCTTGCGAAACAAAGCGGACAAATAAACCCGCACGGTGGCCTCGGAAATCCCGATCGCCTCCGCAATTTCTTTGTTCTTCAGCCCCTGCGAAACCAGCGCCACCAGTTCTTCCTCGCGCGGCGCCAGGTGCGCCGCCCGCGGCCCCGCAAACCCGCCCGCCAGTCCGCTTTCGACCCATAATTCGCCGCCGGCCACCCGCTCGAAGCAAACCTTCACCGTCTCCGCCGGCGACGTGCGCCGCAGGATGCCGCGTACTCCCATCCCGATGGCCTGAAATGCCGTCTCGGGCGGCACGTCCCCCACCCGCAGCACGATGCGGCAATCCGGAAACGCCCGGCGCACGCGCCGCATCTGGTCCAGATCCGTGGAAGCCGAAAAATCCATCAGCAAAATCCGCGTCTCCGGGTCCTCCAGCAGATCTATGAGGCGGTCCTCCGTGGCGCAGGAGATAACTTGAAAAGCCGGCTCCAGCAAAGCTGCGGCGCCCGCCGCGGCCACCGGTTCCTGGGTGCATACGATCACGGTCATCAAGTCCAGAATAGATTGAAAATTGGGCTTTTTTTATCACCGGAAAGGTGGAGTGATTCTATTACCGAAGCTCCAGAACCGCCCGCAGGCCCTAGTACTTAACAAACCGCCAGGCCGATTCCTAACATTTCTCAGGATTTCGCGGCGCCGCCTGTTTATTTATCCTGCAATTGTGACTGGAATTGGTATTCTCATCGTGCTGCTGGTGCTGCCAGCCGCCGTCTTCGATATTCGCTCCCGACGCATTCCGAATTGGCTGGTGCTGGCCGGCGCGCTGCTGGGCTTCGCTCTGAACTGGTTTCTGTACGGGTTGGCCGGCTTGCGGGAAGCCGCCTTGGGGTTCGCCCTGGCGTTTGGCGTCTATTTCGTGTTTCATGCCCTGCACGCCATGGGCGGCGGTGATGTCAAACTCATGGCCGCCATCGGCAGCATGGTCGGGCCCGTGAGTTGGTTGCAGATTTTCCTGCTGACTTCCGTGCTTGGCGGGGTGGCCGCCTTGTTGCTGGTGGCCTGGCGCGGCCGCCTGCGCAAGACCTTCTGGAACGTTGCGTTTATCCTGAGCGAGATCTGCCGCTTCCGCGCGCCCTATCTCAGCCGCCAGGAACTGGATGTTCGCAGCGGTCAGGCGTTATCCCTGCCTCATGGAGCCGTCGTCGCCGTGGCGGCGCTTTGCTTCGTGGTGATCCGCGCGTTGTACGAGGTGCACTCCTACTGATGCGCCTCAGGCGGCGGAAAGTAGGGTCACCGCCTTAAGGATGTTGTACAGGTTCCAGATCACCAGGCCGGCAAACAGGTAGTTGCTCCATACGAGCACGTTCCGGCGCCGCGTGTATACGCAATACGCTCCCAGCGCGAAGCCCACCATTTTGGCGGCGGCGAGCCCCGCCACCGGTCCCAGGTGCATCAGCCAGCGGATGAACGGGCTCAATTCTGTTCCGCCGATGCGCAGCCCCACCAGCGTGGTGAGGAAGTCCAGAAACTGGACGAAAAAGAAGACTTCCAGATAAGTCATCGCCGCCGTATCCCCGTCAATTATACTTCGCTTCGCGCCGTTACCGAGCCGCAACCAAAGGGAGCGGTCCTTCACGCGTTGTGATAGTGCAGACTTTCTTCGAGATACGGATCGTTGACCGGTACCGTCGCCGCCTGCTGCATGCCGCGATGGAACGCCAGTACCAGCACTCCCGCCGCGCCCGCCAGTACTCCCGCTTCCCAGATCCCCGCCAGCGGGCGCGCGCCTTGAAGCGGCGGCGCGATCATCAGATAAACATCCAGCACCCGCCCGGCCAGCACCACGGCGGCCACCCGTCCGAGCGCTCGCGCGCTGCGCTTGGCGCCCCGCGGCAGCAGCGCCGCGAACGGCGCGGCCCAATTCAGAATCATGTTCAGCAGGAAGAGCGGCGCCCATGCATTGTGCAGCCGCGCGACATAGTACGCCGTCTCCTCGGGGATGTCCGCGTACCAGATCAGCATGTACTGGCTGAACCAGATGTACATCCAGAAGGTCGAAAAGGCGAACAGCAGCTTTCCCAGATCATGCAGGTGCTCTTCGTTGGCGAAATCTCGCAGCGGACCGCTGCGCCGCAGCCAGAGCACCAGCAGAATCAGCAGCGCCAATCCGCCGGAAAACATGCCGGCGAAGTTGTAGATCCCGAAGATAGTGCTGGCCCACCGGGGCTCGAGCGACATCACCCAGTCGAAGCTCGCCAGCCAGAACGTCACCGCGAAAACCACCAGGAAGATGATGGACAGGCGCGCATTGCGATGTGTGTGCTCCACGCTGGCGTCCCGGTCCTGCCGCCGGGAGTGCCGCACGATGGCCGCCGCAAAGCCGGTCCACACCGCGAAGTACACCGCGAAGCGCGCCAGAAAGAAGGGCCATCGCAGCCAGAAATGCTGAAACCCCGCGTGCGGCGCCTCGCGATTCCACACGTAAAGCGAAGGATGCGCCAGGAAGACCGCCGCCAGCGCGCCCGCGCCCCAGGGGAGAATCGCCGCCATAGCCTCCGGCACCCGCCGGAACGCAGCGCTCCATCCCGCCCCGCAGGCATATTGCGTGGCCACGAACACCACTCCCGCCAGGCCAAACCCCGTCAGCAGGTATCCGGCCATCAGCAGCGCTGCCCAGGCGCGGTCCGGAGCCGCCGCGAGCCCTGCCAGAAGAATGATCCCGCCGCCCGCTGCCAGCAAGCGCGCGAACCGCAGCACCGCCGGCGACATCCTGGCTTCGAATTCGATCCCCTGCCTCATGGCTTGGCCGCCTCCTTCGACGCCCCGGCCGGCGGCTGCTGGAGCCCGCGGAGATACGCGATCACCCGCCATCGGTCGTCGGGTGTGACCTGCGTCGCATAGGACGGCATATTCTTCTGGCCATAGGTGACGATGTGGAACATCTGCCCCTCCGCGAGATTTCTGGCATGGTCCGCCACGAGCGAGGGCGGCGGGGGAAATCCGCGCATCGCCACCGGCCCGTCGCCCTTGCCCGCCGCTCCGTGGCAGGGCAGGCAATAGATCTGATAGACTGCCGCCCCGCGCTCGATGCCGGCCGGTGTCATAGGGGGCGCGTGGAGTTCCCGCCCGGCGCGGGCGGCGTCCTCGGGCGTCGCCGCGTAATCGAGCGGCTGTACTCCGCGCGGGATCACCCCCTCCGGCGGCAGTTGCAGCGTCTTGCCGTCCGCAAAGTTCGGATTCGCCGAAAACGATTTGTAGGCCGCCGTGTGCACCATCTCGGGCATGGCCTCCAGATTCCGCCGCGTCGGGTTGTCGCCGATCCCCAGGTTGATCCCCACCAGCGCGGTCAGCACCGCCAGCAGAAACAGGTTCAGCTTCATCGCGCTACCTCCTGCTCCCGCTCCTCCACCCGGACGGCCTCGTGCTCCCGCAAAAACCGCTCCACCGCCCCCACGTCGAACGCCGCGTCGCTTTCCTCCAGCACCAGCGCAAACCGGTCGTTGGTCACGCGCGGATCGAGCAGCGCCGCCTTGCGGCCCGGCCACAGCCGGCTCATGCCGAAGAATGCCAGCACCGTGCTCAACCCTGCAAATAGCACCATCACCTCGAAAGTGATCGGGACGAACGCCGGCAGCGAGTTCCATGGCTTGCCGCCCACGTTGATCGGCCAGTCCGAAGCCGTGGTCCAGTACTCGAACCACACCTTGAACCCCGCGCCGGTGAGGCCCAGCAGGAAACAGACCCACGGCAGCCGTGAGCGCTCCAGGCCCATGGCCTTGTCCAGGCCGTGCACCGCGTAGGGCGCGAACACGTCCACGATCGTGAAGCCCCGCCGCCGCGCCTCCGCGGTGACGTCCAGAATGGCGTCTTCGCTTTCGAAGATGCCGATCAGCACCCGCCGGCTCATGCCTCCCCTCCGTTGCCCTGGCCGTGGCTCAAAACCGCCTTCACCTCCCCCATGGCAATCACCGGCAGAATGCGGCAGAAAATCAGGAAGCAGGTGAAGAACAATCCGAAGCTGCCCGCCAGCGTGCTTACCTCCACGATCGTGGGCCGGTAGCTTGCCCAGCTTGAGGGCAGGAAATCCCGGTGCAGCGAGGTGACGATGATGACGAATCGCTCAAACCACATGCCCACGTTGATCAGCAGGCTGAGCACGAACACCACGCCCATGCTGCGCCGCACTCGCCGGAACCACAGCAACTGCGGAACTAGCACGTTGCAGCTCACCATGGTCCAGTAGGCCCAGGCGAACGGCCCCTTGGCGCGGTTCAGAAAAACGAACTCCTCGTACGGATTGCCGCTGTAAAACGCGGTGAAGAACTCCGTGCCGTAAGCCAGCGCCACGATGCCGCTGGTCAGCAGCAGCAGCTTGCACATCACGTCCACGTGCCGCGTGGTGATGTAATCCTCCAGGCCCATCGCTTTCCGCGCCACCAGCATCAGCGTCAGCACCATGGCGATCCCGGAGAAGATCGCGCCCGCCACGAAGTACGGCGGGAAAATCGTGGCGTGCCAGCCCGGAATCACCGCCGTGGCGAAATCCCAGCTCACAATCGTATGCACCGAAATCACCAGCGGTGTGGCCAGTCCCGCCAGCAGCAGGTAGAGCACCTCGTAGTGCCGCCAAACCCTGTACGAGCCGTTCCAGCCCAGGCTGAAAATCGAAAACAGCCGGTGCCGCAGCGATCCCCCCTCCGTCGATGCCAGCCGGTCGCGCACTGTGGCCAGGTCCGGGATCAGCCCCACGTACCAGAACGTCGCCGAGATCAGGAAATACGTCGAGATGGCGAAACAGTCCCACGCCAGCGGAGATCGGAAATTGATCCACAGCGAGCCGCGGAAATTGGGGTAGGGAAACAGCCAGTAGGCCAGCCACGGCCGCCCCGTGTGGATCACCGGAAAAATCCCCGCGCACATCACCGCAAACAGCGTCATGGCCTCCGCGGACCGGTTCACCGAGGTCCGCCACCGCTGGCGGAACAGAAACAGAATCGCCGAAATTAGCGTGCCCGCGTGGCCTATGCCCACCCAGAACACGAAATTCGTAATGTCGAACGCCCAGCCCACCGTGGTGTTCAGGCCCCAGGTCCCCACCCCGGTGGCGATCTGGTAACTCACCGCGGCGGTGCCCAGAAGCAGCAGCGCGAAGGCTGCCGCAAACGCGGCCCACCACAAGCCCGAAGGCGGACGCGTTAGCGCGCGGCACACGTCCTCGGTCACCGCCGCCGGCTTTTTGCGGCCGGCAATCAGCGGCAGCCGCAGCGGCGAGCAGATCTCAGCCATTCTTTTGGTCTCCCCCCTCGCGATTGCGGACGATCTTCAGGTAATGCACCGCAGGCCCCGTGTTGATCTCCTCCAGCACCCGGTATTGCCGCGCGTCCCGTGCCAGCCGCGCCACCCGGCTGTTCGCGTCGTTGAGATCCCCGAATACGATGGCCCCCGCCGGGCAAGCCTGCTCGCACGCCGTGCGGATCTCCCCGTCCCGCACCGGCTCTCCCACGCGCTTGGCCTCGATCTTGGCTTCCTGGATGCGCTGCACGCAGAAGGTGCACTTCTCCATCACCCCGCGGCTGCGCACCGTCACGTTCGGGTTCAGCGCCAGGTTCGCCAGCCGGTCTTCGCGCGGGTAGTTGAACCAGTTGAACCGCCGCGTCTTGTAAGGGCAGTTGTTCTCGCAATAGCGCGTCCCCACGCACCGGTTGTAGACCTGCTGATTCAGCCCCTCGGAGCTGTGCACGGTGGCCAGCACCGGACACACGGTTTCGCACGGCGCGTGGTCGCACTGCTGGCACATCATCGGCTGGTGCGCCACGGCCACCTCCTCGGGCGGGCCCGAATAATAGCGGTCGATCCGGATCCAGTGCATTTCCCGGTGCCGGCGCACCTCGTCTTTCCCTACCACGGGAATGTTGTTCTCCGCCTGGCACGCCGTCACGCAGGCCGAGCATCCCGTGCACGCGTTCAAATCCACCGCCATGCCCCAGCGGTGCCCCGTGTACGGATGATCTTCCGGCCAGAGTTCCTCGTGCTTCTCCTCCGGTTCGGCGGGCTTGGCCAGCTCTTCGGGCGTGGTCTCCTGCACGATGGGCCGCACCTCTCCGTCCGCCGGCGCGAGCTGCTTCGGCACCGAAAGCGTGCCGTACGTTTGCGTGATGGCTAGTTCCGTGCGGCGCCCCGTCCGCGTGATCTTCGCCGCGCCGCGTGTGTAGCGCAGCAGGCCGCCCTCCCAGCCCAGCAGCCCCGCCGCGCTCACCCCCACCCGGCCCTGTTCGTTCACGCTCGGCCGGGAATCGATCCACTGCGGGCCGAGTTTCGCGAATCGCTCGGAGGCCTTGCGGCCGTATCCCAACGCCACCGCGATCACCCGGTCGTGCTGGCCCGGCTGCACCACGGCCGGCAACTCGATCGCCGTCCCGGCCTCCACCCGCACGATGTCGCCGTCCTTCACGCCCAGCGCCGCCGCCGTGGCCGGCGAAATGGACGCGCAATTGTCCCAGGTGACCTTCGTGACCGGGTCCGGCAGTTCGTGCAACCACGGGTTGTACGCGTGCCGCCCGTCCAGCATTGCCACCGAGGGATAGAGCACCAGCGCGTAGCCCGCCGTTTCCGGTTGCGCCGCCTCCGGCTGCTCCTTGCGGAATACCTCCCCGGCGGGCCGGTGCGCGGCGGGCGCCGCCTCCACTTCCGCCAGCCCCGCCTCCACCGAGCGGTCCCAGAAGACCTGGAACGAGGTCTCCTTCTTCTGCCGCGGGAAGATGCGGCTCTGCCAGCTCTCCTTCAGCAAATCGTAGGCTTTGCCCGGCTTGCCGCACCACGCCGCCAGGCTCTCGATCACGGCGCGCGTGGCGCCCAGCGGCCGGATCGCCGGCTGCGTCAGGCTCACCAGGCCGGCCACCGGCTCCGCATCGGCCCAGGTCTCCAGGTAGTGATGATCGGGGCACACAAAGTGCGCCCGCTCCGCGCTCTCGTCCAGACTCCCGGCGAAGCTCACCACCAGCCCCGCGCGCCCGACCTCCGCCCCCGCCGGCAACTCCGCCGCAGGATTCACGCCGTCCACGAACAGAGCCGCCACCTGCCCCGCCTTCAGTTCTTCCAGCAGTTTCCCGAGTTCCCGGTCGTTCCCCTGCCGCTGCCGCGACGGCCGCTCGAGATCCAGCGTGGCGCCGTAGTTCCCCAGCCGGGCGTTGATCTCGTTCGTCCAAAGCTGCGCCTCCAGATCGTTCGCCCCGCACACCACCAGGCTCCGCCCGCGCGCCGCCAATAGCCGCTCGGCCACTTCGTCGCCCCTGCCGTCGCCCGCCGCGATCCGCTCCGCCAACTGCCGCAGCCGCGCCGGAATCTCCGCCGGCTCCACACGCACCCGCCGGTCCGCCTTGGTCCCCGTAAGCGACAGCCGCCCCTCGAACTGCGCGTGCCACGATCTCCCCGAGGGTGCCCGCCGCGATGCATAGTCGCGCGCAAATTCCACCGGCGAAATCCAGGTCCCCAGAAAATCCGCTTCGAAGCTCGCGATCACATCCGCCTTCGCGAAAAGGTAGTGCGGCAGCAGCCGCGCGCCGTGCGTTTTCTCGTGCGCGTCCAGGATGGCCGAGGCCGAAAGCGGGTCGTACACCACGTGCCGCGCGTCGCGAAACTGCCCCAGAAACCGCTCCACCCAGGCGAGCTTGGTCGGGCTGGTGATGGTCTCGCTCAAATAGCGGACCGCGCCCCCCGAGCGGCGGATCTTCTCCAGGCTCGCCAGAATCGCGGCGTCCACCTCCGCCCACGTGGAGGCTCTGCCGGCTGCCAGCGGCTGTTTCAAACGCAGTCCATCGTAGAGGCCCAGCAGAGATGCCTGCCCGGCGGCGCAGGTGGCCCCCCGCGAGATCGCCTGCTCGGGGTTGCCCTCCAGCTTGATCGGACGCCCATCGATCACCTTCGCCAGCAGCCCGCACCCCGCCGGGCAGGCTCCGCACGTGGATGCGTAGTACGTAGCCCGCCCGGCCACCCTGTATTCCGGCTGGTTCAGATACGGCAGCGCCTTCTCCACCGGCGCCCGCGAGCAGCCCGCCAGGGCACTGGCGGCGAACCCGAACCCGGCGGCCTTCAGAAAGCCGCGGCGGTCCCACCCGCCGGATACCTCGATCTGTTCGAGCGGGTTCTGCGGGAATTCCTCTTCCGCCGCCCGCGCGAATTCCGCGGGATTCTCGCGCTCCGCCAGGCTCCGCCAGTATCGCTTCTCCATAGCTCCCTCTAGAAATGGCAAACCGAGCAGTCCACCGGCGCGTTCACGCGCCGCCCCGCGATTCCCGTGCGGTTGGCCTCCCGGTGGCAGTTCACGCACCAGCCCATACTCAAGTCGGCCACCTGCCTCACCCGCTCCATGCTCTCCACCGGGCCGTGGCACTGCTGGCAGGCGACTCCCGCCCCCACGTGCGCGCGGTGATCGAAGTACACGAAATCGGGCAGCCTGTGGATGCGCGTCCAGGCGATCGGCTGCGGCGAGCGCTGCGGGTCGGGCCGCATCGCCGCGTCAAGCCCCAGCGCGTTGTACAGCTTTTGCAACTCCGGCGAGACCACCGGCCGCGGCGGCCGCTTCTCTTTTGCCGCCAATTCGTCCTCGGCCCGCACCGCGCCCAGCGAACTGGTCACGAAGCGGTGGCAGTTCATGCACACACTGGCCGGCGGGATACCCGCGTACCGGCTCCGCGCCGCCCCGAAATGGCAATACAGGCACTGGATCTGCAACTCGCCGGCATGCAGCCGGTGCGAATAGGCGATCGGCTGCGCCGGCTCATACCCCTGCTGGTTCCCCGGCAGGTGAAAGATTGCGGCGCGCGTCCCGAGCAGGAGCACGCTAAACGCCACGGCCACTCCCAGCACGATGGTGACCACCCGGCTTCTCATCGCACCACGGCTTTCTCGGCGGCCGGCAAGACCGCCGCCTGCGGCTGCTCGGAATATTTCAGGATCCACACCATGAACAGCGATACCAGCGCCAGGAACAGGTAGATGATGAAGCCGATCGAGTAGCCGTTCTTCCCCAGGTCGCGCACCGCGAAGGCCAGCATGGGCGGAATGGCGAATCCGCCGAAAGCCCCCAGGCCGCCCACCCAGCCTGCCGCGCCGCCCACCGCGTGCGGCACCGCTTGCGGCACCAGCTTGAATACCGCCGCGTTACAAATGCCCATCCCGGCCGCCAGCAGAATCTCGCCTGGAATCGCCAGTTGGTATTCCTGCGCCCCGATCATCACCAGCGCGCCCATCAGCATGATGAGCAGCGCCAGGATGGCCGTGTTCTCCCCGCCCTCGCGCAGCCGGTCGGAAACCACGCCCCCCAGCACGCGGATCAGCGAGGTGAGCACCGAGTAGAACGCCGTCAGCATGCCCGCCTGGATGGCGGTCATGCCGAAATTGCCCATCCAGTACGTCGGCAGCCAGGCCGTCAGCGCGATGAATCCGCCGAAGGTGGTGAAGTAGACGCTCACCAGCGCCCAGGTGCGCCACACGTGCGCCGAGGCCGCCAGGCTGTCGCGCATGCTGCCCGCGGGGAACAGTTCCTGCCCGTACCCCGCCGCCGCGCGCCGCGCCTCATCTGCCTCCAGGCCTTGCGCGCGCAACTGGAAATACGGTGAATTGCGCCCCAGTAGCCAGTACGCCAACGTGCCGCTGACCAGCATGCCCAGCCAGATCAGGTACGAGCTCGTCAGGCCCAGCGTCCCCAGCGCCAGCGGGATCAGCAGCGAGAAAATGCCCGGCGCCACGTTCCCCACTCCCGCGAAGACCGCCAGCGCCCGGCCTTGCGCCCGCCGCGGATACCAGTAGGAGACCTGGCTGATGCCCACCGAAAACGTGGCGATCCCGCAGCCGCACAGCACCGCCAGCACCAGCAGCAGCGGCAGGTAATCGGCCGTGAGCCGGGCAGGGTAGAGGAACGCCACCACCGCCGAAAGTCCCGCCATCCCGGCCACCGAAAGCCCCAGCAGCACCAGAAACGGCTTGCCCCCCCCGGTCGTGTCCACCCACGCCGAAAACGGAATCCTCAGCAACGATCCCGAAAGGGACGGCATAGCCACCAGGAAGCCGATGGCCAGCGGGCTGAGGTGCATCACCTGCTGAAATTTGGAGGCCGTGGGACCGAACAGAGCCACCGCCGCGAATCCAATGAAAAATCCCAGGGTCGCGCCCAGCAGTCCTTGACCCGGAGTTCCTGTCACTCGCTGCATGCCGCCCTCCTACGCCTTCGGCGCCGCTTCCGCCGGGCGCCGGTACCATCGCACCACCTGCGGCTTGCGCCACAAATAAGGATTGGGGATCACCAGCACGTGTACCAGGCGGGTGAACGGAAAGTACCCGATCACCAGGTACGCATTCACGATGTGAAACTTCACCAGCCACGGCATCGCCGACACCGCCGCCAGATTCGGGTTCAGCCTGACGAGCGACCAGAGATACGGCGTCAGCGTGGCGGCAAACCACGAAGAGCCCCAGGGATGAAAAATCGCCACCCCGATCCCGGAGGCGATCTGCACCGCCAGCAGCCCGAACAGGATCCAGTCCCGTGTCGTCGTCACCCGCCGCACTTTGCTGGTGGTGAATCGCCGCACCAGCGCCGCGCACAGCCCTACCAGCGAGAGGATCGCGAAAATCAGCGCCGAGATCTCCAACACGTACAGGCGCACCGGCTTCGCGTTCCATGCCAGCAACTGCTGCGGCAGGAAAAACGCCGCGATATGGCCCGCCGTGATCACCAGAATGCCGTAATGAAACGGCACCAGGCTCCAGAAATGTTGTTGGTTCTCCAGAAACTGCGACGACAAACTGGAGTAAGTAAACCCGCGCGCCCGGTACCGCTGAATGGTCACCGGGAGGAAGGTGATCAACACCATGTACGGCAGAATGGCGAACAGAAATTGATCGAGGTAGTGCGTGCTAGTCAAGGGCAGCCTCCTGAAAGATGGGCAGTTCCGCAGGGCGCCGTGGCGCATCCGGAAAATCGGCTTTCAGCTTCCGCAGGATGCCTTCCAGGATTTCTCTGTACGGGTTGCCCTCCGGCACTTGCATCTTCTCCAAAGCCGGCAGCAGAGCCTCGCCCGCCAGCCGCGCCGCTTCGGCCCGCTCCATGCGCGCCACCAGCGGCAGCAGGTGCGTCAGGTGGTCGGGCAGCTCCGTGGATTCTTCGATGCCGTAACGCCGCAGTTCTCCGCGCATCCGCACCAGAAATTCCCCCCGCTCGTAGTTCTCCCCGAACAGGTGCCATCCGATCTCCAAGGTGCAGGCCGGGTTGAACTCGAACGTCTGCACATACACTTCCTGCATCCCCGGATCCGCCGGATACCGCAGCCGCGCCGCCAGCTCCTCATAGCTGACTGCTGAAAGCTGGCCGCTGATCGCTTTCCTCACATCCCCCTCCTCGGTCCGGTCGTGAATCCGAAACCCACGCTCTGCTTGTGCGCCAGCGGATCTTCCAGCATCTGGATGGCCTCTTCGCGATGCATAGGCGGGATCACGAAGCGGTCCTCGAACGTGCACAGCGAGGTCAGCCGGTAGATGGCCTCCGCCTCCTCGGGCGAGCTGTCGGCCTCCCGCAGCATGCGCTCCGCCACGCTCATCTCCACGTCGCCCACTGTCAGCGCCCGCCGGTACCAGCGCACGGCTTTCTGCTTGCGCAGCGCGTAGCGCACCTTGGCTTCATGCCCCGCGCCGAACAGGTTCGCCAGAAACTTCATGGGCACGCGGGATTGCTCGATGTCATGGAACAAATCGCCCGAAACGCCGTTCACCGCTCCCGCGTCCCGGTTGGCCATCACCGGCGCCATGGGCGGCACGTAGAACAGCATCGGCATGGTGCGGTACTCGATGTGCGGCGGCAGCGCGATCTTCCAGACCTTCACGAACTGGTAGACCGGCGAGCGCTGCGCCGTCTCGATCACCGAATCGTGGATGCCGTTCTTGCGCGCCTCATAAATCACCTCCGGGTCGTGCGGGTCCAAAATCAGCGACCGGTGCCCTTCCACCAGTTGCTCGTCCGGCAGCTTGGCCACCTCTTCGATCCGCGAGGCGTCGTAGAGCACGTTGCCCAAATACCGGATCCTGCCTACGCAGGAGTGAAAACACGCTGGCGCCTGCCCCGTCTCCAGCCGCGGAAAACACAGGATGCACTTCTCGGACTTCCCCGTGTTCCAGTTGTAGAACATCTTCTTGTACGGGCAGGCCGCCACGCACGCGCGCCATCCCCGGCAGCGGTTCTGGTCCACCAGCACGATGCCGTCTTCGCCGCGCTTGTAGAGTGCCCCGGAAGGGCAGGCCGCCACGCACGCCGGGTTCAGGCAGTGATTGCAAATGCGCGGGAAGTAAAAAAACACCAGGCGCTCCACGGCGAACAGTTGCTGCTGCTGGTCCGGCGTGAGGCCCTTCAGGTTGGGATCGTTCTGCGCGTAGACTGGAGACCCGCCCAGGTCGTCGTCCCAGTTCGGACCCGCCTGGATCTGGATCAACTCCCCGGTCACCATCGAAATCGGCCGTGCCGTCGGCTGGTCCGGACCTTCCGGCGCATCGAAAAGGTGCTGATAGTCGTAGGTCCATGGTTCGTAGTAGTCGTCCATGGTTGGCATGTGCGGGTTGTGAAAGATATTGAAGACGGTCTTCTCTTTGCTGGTGGACTTCAGTTGCAGCTTGCCGTCCCGCACCTCCCAGCCGCCGCTGTATTTCTCCTGGTCCTCCCACTGCGTCGGAAACCCGGTCCCCGGCTTGGTCTCCACGTTGTTCCACCACATGTACTCGGTGCCGGGCCGGTCGGTCCAGATGTTCTTGCAGGCGATGCTGCACGTGTGGCACCCGATGCACTTGTCCAGGTGGAACACCATGGCTACTTGCGAGCGTACGTTCATGCCAGTCTCCTCTCCGCCCCTACCACCTCAGATCCGGCAGCTTGCGCACCAGAATGTGCGTGTCCCGGTTGCATCCCGTGGGCCCCCAATAGTTGAAGTGGAAGGTGAACTGCCCGTATCCGCCCACCATCAGGTTGGGTTTCAGCCGCACGCGCGTCAGGCTGTTGTGTCCGCCCGCCCGCCGGTAGTTCCGCAGCGGCGACTTGGGCACCGAATACGTGCGCTCCGGCGAGTGGTATTGAATCGAAATGCCCCGCGGAATCCGGGCGCTCACCGCCGCCCGCGTCACCACCACTCCGTTGTCGTTGTGGACTTCCACCCAGTCGTTGTCCTCGATCCCGATTTCCGCGGCATCCCGGTCATTGATCCAGAACGGCTCCACGCCGCGCGAGAGCGTGGTCATGCGCTGGTTGTCGCCGTAGGTCGAATGGATGTGCCACTTGCCGTGCGGCGTCAGGTAATTCAGCATCAGGCTGGGACCATCGGCCTTGCTCAGCCGCAAATCGGCGTATTCCACCGGCGAAGGTTTCGGCTTGTAGGCGGGCAGGTGCTCGCCGAACTGCAGGTATCCGGGGTGATCCAGGTAGAAGTGCTGCCGCCCCGTCAGCGTGCGCCACGGCACCAGGCACTCCTTGTTGTACGTGAAGGCCGCATAGGCCCGCCCGTTCTCGGAAAGACCGCTCCACATGGGGCTGTTCAGCAGCCTGTGCGGATACGCCTGCAAGTCTTTGTAACTCAGCCGCACCCCGCGATTCCGCTCCGCCAGGTGCGTGAGCGGCAGCCCGACCTTCTCCTGCATGTTCTGATAGGAGCGATAGGCCAGCTCCCCGTTGGTCACCGTGGCGAAATGCAGAATGGTGTCGCATACTTGCTGGTCTTCGAACAACGATGGATACTGCTGCCCGCCCCAGCTCACCACCGGCCGCGCGCGCAGCGTTTCGTCGTACAGGTCTTCGATCGCATACGACGTGCCGTGCGCACCCAGCCCGTTCGCCCGCACCAGCGGCCCGAAGGAGATGAACTCGTTATAGAGGTTCTTGTAGTCCCGCGTCACCACCTTGAGGTTCGGCATGGTCTGGCCGGGGATGGCCTCCACCTCCCCCCGCATCCAGCTCCGCATGGCCGGCTGCGCGATCTCCGCCGGCGAATCGTGCGCCAGCGGCGACGCCACCAGGTCCTCTACCGCGTCCGGAAAATGCCGTCCTGCCAGTTCGCTGAACTTCTTGGAGATGGTGCGGAAGATCTGCCAGTCGCTCTTGGACTCCCAGCACGGCGGCACCGCCGCGGAAAGCGGGTGGATGAAACTGTGCATATCGGTCGAGTTCAGGTCCGCCTTCTCGTACCAGGTGGCCGCCGGCAGCACGATGTCCGAGTACAGCGCCGAAGTATCCATGCGGAAGTTCAGGTCCACCACCAGGTCCATCTTTCCCTGCGGCGCCTGCTCGTGCCAGGCGACTTCCCTCACCGATCCCCCCGCCAGGTCCTCCGCGATGGCGTTGGTGTGCGTGCCCAGGTAGTGCTTGAGAAAGAACTCGTGCCCCTTGGCGCTGGACATCAGGGCGTTGCCGCGCCAGATGTACCAGACCCGCGGCCAATTTTCCGGCGCGTCCGGATCTTCCACCGAAAATTTCAACGTGCGTTCCTTGAGCTGCTCCACCGCCACCTTCACTGGGTCCTGCCCGCAGGCCCTCGCCTCGCGAACCACATCCAGCGGATTGCGGTCGAACTGTGGGTAAAACGGCAGCCAGCCGTTGCGCACCGCCTCCACCTGCACGTCCGCCGTGTGCCCGTGCGCGATATCCAGCCCCTCGCCGCCGCCCGCTCCGTCCCGCGGCATGGCGTGGTAGTCCCGGAAGCTGCGCTCGTAGCGCCACTGGTCCGTGTGCATGTAGTGCCAGCTCGGCGCGTTTTGCAGCCGCACCGCCGGCATCCAGTCCCGCGCGAACGCGATCGCCGACCACGGCTCCATCGGCGCCAGCTTCTCCTGCCCCACGTAATGGTTCAGGCCGCCGCCGTTCACCCCCACGCACCCGCAGAACATCAGCGCGTGAATCCCCGCCCTGTACATCAGGTTGTTGTGATACCAGTGATTCACTCCTGCCCCGATGATGATCGAGCATTTGCCCCGCGTGTGCCGCGCCGTGTTGCCCCACTCTCTGGCGAACCGGATCAGCGTCTCGCGTCCCATGCCGGTGTACTTTTCGGCCCACGCGGGCGTGTATGGCAACCCTTCGTCGTCGTAATCTGTGGGATAGGCCCCGCTCAGGCCCCGCGGCACTCCGTACTGCGCCATCAGCAGGTCGTACACCGTTGCCACGGTCACGGCGCCCCCATCGGCTGTCTGGATCCGCGTCACCGGCACACCCCTCGTGAGCGTGCGGCCCTCGCCGAAATCGTCCAGCTCGACTTCCACGGTTTCGCCGCCCAGGAAGCTCAGCACCGGGTCGATGTCGCTGCCGTCCTGCCCGTCCTTGAGTTGCAGGTTCCACTTCCCCTTCTGCTTCGCCCACCGGAACCCCACCGTCCCCTGCGGCATCTTGGGCTTTCCGTCTCCGGCATCCCACATCAGGAACTGCCAGTCGCCGTTCTCCACGCCCTGGTAAGCGGCCAACCGGTTCGCCCGCAGCAGTTGGCCCGCCCGCCATTTGCCGTCCTGCTGCCGCAACTCCACCAGGAACGGCGCATCCGTGAACCGCTTGGTGTAGTCCAGGAAGTACGGCGTCGGATTCTCGTGGTGAAATTCCTTCAGCAGCACGTGGTTCACGGCCATCCACCAGGCGCAGTCCTGGCCCGCGTTGATGGGGATCCATTCATCCGCGTACTTCGCCACCTGGTTGAAATCCGGCGCGAAGACCCACATCTTCGATCCGTTGTGCCGCGCCTCCGCCGCGAAGTGGCAGTCCGGTGTGCGCGTCATGTTGAGGTTTGAGCCCATCACCGCCAGCAGCTTTGCGTTGTACCAGTCCGCCGATTCGGCTACGTCCGTCTGCTCGCCCCACACTTCCGGCGAAGCCGGCGGCAGGTCGCAGTACCAGTCGTAGAACGAGAGCGCCACCCCGCCCATCAGTTCGAGCATCCGCGCGCCGGCGGCGTAGCTGATCATGGACATGGCCGGAATGGGCGAAAACCCCGCAATGCGGTCCGGCCCGTATTTCTTGATGGTGTGGATATTGGCGGCGGCGATGAGTTCCACTGCTGTGTCCCAGTCCGCCCGGCGGAACCCGCCCTTGCCGCGCGCCTTCTGCCAGCGCCCGCGCGCCTCCGGGTTCCCCACCAGCGACGCCCACGCTTCCACCGGATCCTCATGCCGCGACCGCGCGTCCTTCCACAGGTCCAGTAGCGCCCCGCGCATGTACGGGTACCGCACCCGCAGCGGGCTGTAGAGGTACCAGGAATAGGAGATTCCGCGCTGGCAGCCGCGCGGCTCGTAGGGCGGCAGCCCCGCCTCCAGGCTGGGATAGTCCAGCCCCTGCATCTCCCACGTCACGATCCCGTCTTTGACGTAAATCTGCCACGTGCAGCCGCCCGTGCAGTTCACCCCGTGCGTGCTGCGGATGATCTTGTCGTGCTGCCAGCGGTTCCGGTAGAACTGCTCCCAGGAGCGCAACTGAGGGCGCGCTTCATCCTTGATCCAGGGCAGGACCCCGTTCCCGTTTCCGTTCGGCTTCATCGTTCGCGTCTCCTTGCGCTTTCCACCAGCGCCCGCCGCACGTTGCGGAAGCGCCGTTTCCATGCCGCATCCATCGCCACCAGCCCCAAAATCGCCCCGCCCAGGCCCAGCAGGAAGAAGTTCAGCCGGGCCGCCGATTCGTCCTGCCCCCCGCGCCGCGCGGCGTCTTCGAAAAACGCCACCAGCGGCAGAATCTCCTCCGGCTTCAGCGCGTGTTGCCGGAACACCGAGGACATCGTGGGCGTGGCCGGCGCGAACAGCCAGGCCGCCATGTTCTTCCGGCCTTGCAGCCGCTCATACACCCGCGTCAGGTCCGGTCCCAGCCGCCCGCCGCCGAATTCGCTCACCGACTTCACCGTGTGGCACGAAAGGCATGCCGGGCCGCCGTTCGCCAACCCCCGGTCCCCCCGGAAAATGGCCGCGCCCTGCGCCACGTCGTACGCCGTGAAGGGGCGGTCGCTGATCTGCATCCCCGCAAACTGCGACTTTGGCAGCTTGGATTCCGCGTCCAGCATCGCCAGCAGCGCCTGCGCGCGCTCCTTGGACATGCCGCTGATCGTGGGCATCACCACGCCGCGGGCCTCCTGTTGCAGCTTCAGGGCGTAAGGGTCGCCCTTGTCCATCATGGCTTGCGGGCTCTGCAGGAACTCGATCAGCCACTCCCGATCCTTCCGCGCCGTCACGTTCTTCAAGTCCGGCCCGGTCAATCGCCCCCCGCCCACTGTGTGGCAGCTCACGCAGTTTTGCCGGAAAAAATCCGCCGCCTCCTGCGCCCGCCCCGCGCCCGCCGCCAGCAGCACGTACGTGATCACACAAAGCGGCCTGCTTATCTTCTTACGGCCCAAAAAAAGGGAGCCTCTACGTTTCCGCCTAGCCATTTGGCCTCCGCGAGTGAGAAATGTCCGCCAGCGTCGTCTTGTGAAGGAAGTCCAGGTACGCGCTTCGCACGTCCCGCCAGGCTTCATGCGCCGTGCACGGCCGCGCCGAATCGCACTCCTTTCCGCCTCCCAGCAAACAGGCCAGCTCGGCGCGGTCCCGATCGAACAGCTCCACGATTTCGTACAGGTGGATCCCGGCGGCGTCCCGCTTCAGCCGGTAGCCGCCCCCATTCCCCCGCGTGGCCGCGATCAGTCCGGCATTGCCCAGTGTCCACAGGATCTTGGATAGGTAGTTGGCAGGGATGCCGGCCTGCTCGGCTAACTCGCGGCCCAGCATGCTCGCCCCCTCCGGCAACCGCGCCAGGTGCGTGAGGGCCCGCAATGCGTGTTCCGACGTCGTCGTGAGCATTGTTGACTTCTTCATGAACATATGTAGATTGCCCCGGCCCCGTCTGTGACTAAAGTCACCCGCCCGACCCGCTCCCCTCGGTCGCCCAATCTTTTCTACGCCGCTAGCGTGACTTTAGTCCTATCCGCCGCGTCCGGGGTGGAGGCATAGTAAAGCTAGAATGAAACTCAGGCTACAAGGCAATTCGTTGCGCCTGCGCCTTACCCGGACGGAGGTCGAGCGCTTGCGGGATACCGGCCTGGTGGAGGAATCCGTGGATTTTGGCGCGGGTGCAGCGCTGACCTACCGCATTTCTGCCGCCTCCGTACCTTCGCTGCATGCCGGGTTCTCGGGCCGTGCGATTACCGTGCAGGTGCCCTCCGAGTCCGCGCGCCAGTGGGCGGAGGCGGACGAGGTCGGGCTTTACGCCGCGCAGGGCGCCCTCCGGATCTCGGTCGAGAAGGACTTCCGTTGCCTGACGCGCCGCCCGGAAGAGCAGGAGCCCGATGCGTATGCCCATCCCGGCGAGTGAAAGGAACATCGTGCCCATCGTAATCGGCGCCAAACGCGACAGTGACTTTACCGATCCCATCGGCATGCTCGGCGACTGTCACCGCCGCATCGAACGTTTTCTCAAGGTGCTGGTGACGCTCGCCGCGAACGCGGAAGGCGGCCCCCTCACCGACGAACAGCGGTCCGCCCTGGCCGGCAGTCTTCTCTATTTCCGGAACTCCGCGCCGAAACACACCGCGGACGAAGAAGAGAGCCTGTTCCCGCGGCTGCATCGCCTCCATCAACCCGACATCGAGCCCCTGCTGGCGCGCATCGAATCTCTGGAACAGGATCACGAGTGCGCCCAGCAGAGCCATGACGAGATCGATCGCCTGGGTCAACGATGGCTGGCCGAAGGGCAGCTTTCCAACGCGGACGCCGAGCGCTTCTCCACTCTGCTTCGACAACTGGAGAAGCTCTACGGCCACCATATCGCCATCGAGGACACGGAAGTCTTCCCCGCCGCCGCCCGCGTGCTTCCCGCCGCCGCCCGCGCCGCCATCGGGGCCGAGATGGCCGCCCGCCGCGGCGTTACCGAGCCGCGACTATAGGGAGCAGCGTCTTAGACTTTCAGAGGTTTACATCTCTTATGCAAGCGTTCTACACTTGGCCGCGGAGGTGACTCGTGTCTCAGATTCCGCTTTCGCTTACCCGCCGGCAGTTCGGTATGGGTCTCGGCGGCTGGGCCATCGCATCACGCTTGTTCGGCGCCGCGCCTTCCATGCCCTGGATGACGCCGGCCACGGTCCGAAAGGTCTATCTGGCCGTGCCCCAACCGACCTGGCCCCGCCCGGACTTGGACGTTCGCAAAGAGCAGGCCGGCCTCGAAGCTGTCCTTGCCGCCGTGGAGCGCCGGCACGCCGGCGAGGTCCGCTTCACCGGCGGAGACCTCCTCCGCACCGTCGAGGACGCGCAAGCGTTCGTCAAGGGCCTGCAGGACGTTGACGGGGTCCTGATTGTGGACCTCACCTCCGGCACCAGCGGCATGCTGCGGGCGTTGCGCGAAATCCCTGTTCCCGTGCTGCTGTTCGCGCGGCCTTATTCGGGCTGGTCCTACGTGGACGTCGTGGAGTGGGCGCGCAGCGGCAAGAAGGCGGACCTCCTGGTCTCGAGCGAACCCGGTGACCTGGACCCGTACCTGCGCATGTTCCGCACCGTCCACCACCTCCGCACCAGCAAGGTGCTGGTGGTCGGCCCCGGAGCTGGCCGGAGCCAGATCACCGAGGCTTTCACCCGGCAGTTCGGCACCGCGTTCGCGTTCCCCGAATACCGCGACCTGCAAGCGGCCTTCGATGCGGCCGACCCCGCGCAGGCGCAAAAGGCTGCCGCCGAGTTCACCCGTGGCGCCCTGAAGGTCGTTGAGCCGGCGCCCGCCGAGATCACCGCCGCGCTGCGCTTCTATCACGGGGTCGCTAACCTGCTCGAGCGCGAGCGCGCCAACGCCATCACCATCGACTGCCTGGGCGGCTTCAAGCGCGGCGACCTGCCGGCCTATCCCTGCGTCGCCTGGTCCAAGCTGAACGACCAGGGGCTCTATGGCGTCTGCGAGGCCGATGTCCTCTCCACCATGACCCAGTTGCTCCTGACTTCGTTTTCCGGCAAGCCGGGATTCGTCTCCGACCCGGTCTTCGATACCAGCCGCAACGAGATCATTCATGCGCACTGCGTAGCCGCCACGGCGATGCTGGGCATCGGCGGAGCCACGTCTCCCTATCTCATTCGTTCTCACATGGAAGACAACAAGGGCGTCTCCATGCAGGTGGTCCTGCCCATCCAGGAGACCATCACGGTGGCCAAATTCCTGGATGCCCGTTCGTTCGCGATCTCCTCCGGCGAGGTCCTCGGCAACGTCGATGATCCTCGCGGCTGCCGCTCCAAAATCCGCACGCGGGTTGCCAATGCGCGCCGCCTGCTGGAGGGCTACTCGGGCGGCTTGCACCGGGTCATCGTTTACGGCGATTACGTCACCCCGGTGGAGCGTATGGGACGGCTGATGGGCTTCCAGGTGGTGCGCGAAGGCGAGGATCGGCCCGCTCAGCGCGCGATCTGAAGGAGCCGCCGTTCCGCCAGCTTGCGCACCACGGCGCAACACTGCTGCCGGACCACGTCCGCCCCGGCGTTGACCTTGGCGGCCAGTTCCTGCGTCAGTTCCTCGAGCGGCCGGCTGCCGTCGCATCGGCTCAGGAAGTCCGCTACCTCCGCCTCCACCGCGAGCGATGCGGGCACACCTGTCGTCAGCCGCAGCCGGCGGGACGTGGTGGCCCATTTCCCGCCGGATACCCGCAGAGTCTGCTCCAGTTGCGCCGCGGGCGACAGGCGCGGCTTCATGGCGAGCAATTCTTCATCGGTGGGATGCGCGGAGAGGATGTCCTGGGTGGCGAACGTCGTCAGCACCGTGGCTCCGTAAGGCTCGGTGGGGTCCGCGGCCATTTCTTCGATCCGCAGCCAGCTTTTCCCGGAGCGGCGCCGCATCGCCAGCAGGCCGCCGTGAACCTCTTCTACCTCTCGCTCCCGGTAGTAAGCCATAAACTCGGCGAGCCTCGCGCCGGCTTGCTCCGGTGGCCAGGTCGTGCGGATCCGCTCCTCCGCGTACGCCACCGCGTCGCGGGAGTAGCGTCGTAGGATCCAGGCGTCGCAGCCGCTGCCCGCCAGCCACCCGGCCAGCCGGTCCTGCCACCTTTCGCCTCGCACCTGCACCCATTCCAGCGTGGCCTGAAAGTACCCGCCCTCCGTCAAGTGCTGCGCCGCTTCGCGCACGACGCGCCGGCAGTACTGGTCCAGCTCCATGCTGTTTTCGCAGTACATCTCCCCGGAGGTGGGCGTCACGAAATACGGCAGGTTGGCCAGGATCAGGTCGAACTGGCGGTCCTTGACGGGTTCGAAGGTATTCCCGGTGAGCGACTCGATATTATCCACCCGGTTCAGCCGGGCATTAAAGAGGATGAACTGCTCGGCGCGCGGATTCAAGTCCGTGGCCACCACCCGCCCGCTATGCGCCGCCGCCAGCACCCCCAACATGCCGCACCCCGCGCCCAGATCCAGCGTCGCCCGGCTGGGCGCGCGCAGGCTGAACAGTTGTAGCACGCGCGTGGTGGGATTGGGCCAAAGCACCGCGTCCGAGGATTGCTCTGAGCGCATGCGCGCCGCCGTGTCTGCGGCGAACACGTGTTCGTCACAAGGTGTCAGCATGACTCTGGGCGAAACCGAGTCTCCCTCCTGCGCCAACATTCCGGATTCCAGCATCACCCGCAGCACGGGCTCCGGAATGGCTCGGGAGATCGTCGTTTTCTCCTGTGCCACACCCGTCACGAACAGCCGCACCAGGAGATTCAGCAGCGAGGGCTCGCGCGTGCGTTCCAGCAGGAACACCAGGTTCCCCGTGTAGTTGGGCAGCTCGCGCAGCGCGGGCATCTCCCGGAACGTCTCCTGCGTGAATTTTGCTTCGGTCAGAAAGTCGCGCAGCCTTTGCGCGTCGGCCGGTGCCAGGGGCTTCAACATCGGGTGGACCCTTCCGCTCCGCTACCGGCTCGCCGTGAAGATGGACTTCGGCAGCGTCGCGTGCACGCCTTTCACACCATCTACCACCTGCGTCACGTGCAGGTCCACCGCGGCGCTGGTGAGCATGTACGCGTCGTCGCGGGACAGGCCGTGCGCCGCCATCAGATAGTCGATCATCTCCCGGGTGGCGCGCCGCGCCGCCTCATCCAGGCTCTTGTCGAGGCCCATGGTGATGTAGTGGGTGGGGGTCTCGGCGCGTGGCCACCGCAGTTTCAGGTCCTTCCGCACCGTGAACCGGAAGACGCCGGTCAGGTTGGTCTCGATTGCCGTGATGCACACTTCGCCGTCTCCCTGCGCCGCGTGTCCGTCCCCTACGGAGAACAGCGCTCCCGGCACCTGCACGGGGATGTATACCTTCGTGCCGGCCACCAGCCATTTATTGTCCAGGTTGCCGGCGTTATAGGACGGCGGGGCGCTGTCCAGCCTGCCCATCGGCGGCGCCACGCCCAGGTTCCCGAAGAACGGCCGCACCGGGATGCGGATTCCCGGCGCGAACTCGGCCGTCATGCTCTGCCGGTCCAGCCGCACCAGTTTCTCCCGCAGATAGGGAAACTCCTCCGGCAACGCGCCGGATCCCGGCTCGATCATCATCCAGCCGTAGGGTGAGCGCAGCCGGATATCCAGAATCTCCACCTCCAGAACGTCGCCCGGCAAGGCCCCCTCGATGGCCACCGGTCCGGTGAGGAAGTGCGGACCCGGTCCGCGGTCCTTCACTTCGGCATACATCTGCTTCATCTCGCGGATGGGATCCTCCGGCGCCGCGCCCAGCCGCTCCAGCATCTCCGGAATGCCCACGATGGTGTCCATGGTTACCGCCTCGCCCGATCTCACCGTCAGCACCGGTTTGGCATCGGCCGCGAAGTGGCCCCACTCGATGGTGGACGGCGTCACATGCACTACGTGCTGCGCCTCCGCCGCCCCGCTCCACCATACCCCCACTACAACTGCCAGCCACGGGGTACGCCTCAAACTCCATTGCCTCATCTTTGGTGACCTCGCTCGATCTCCTTAGTCTCGCATCACATTGTATTTCAGAAAAACAGGTGCTAATATACGAACCGAAGGCGAGAAGGAGACACCGCCATGCGGCTCCGAGGCTCACTCTCGCAACTGTCCCTCCAATTCCTGGCGCGGTTTCACGCCTTGCGCCGGCAAGCCTCCGCGGTTCAACAAACAAAGGAGATGGGCTGTGGGTCACCCGATCCTCGCTCCGGTTGAGAGTGAGACGTGCCAGTTGACCCTCGAAAACCTGTCGCGGTTTCCCGAGGGAAGCGAACTCCTGAGTTGCATCCAGTGCGGCGCGTGCGCCGGCACTTGCCCGTACGGCGATGTCATGGACTATCCGCCGCGCCGCATGATCGCCATGATGCGCGCCGGCTTGCTCGAGAAAGTTTTTGCCAGCGACAGTCTCTTGTCCTGCGTGGCCTGTTATGCCTGCATGGCCAAGTGTCCCCGCGGCATCCGCCTGACCGAGGTCCTGCTGCCGCTCATGAAGGAGCAGACCCTCACGCACCTCCCCGAACTGCCCGCCGAATTGCAGCGCGCCCTGCAAAGCACCCTGCGCTACGGCAACCCTATGGGAGAGCCGTCCCGCAAACGAGCTGCCTGGGTCAAGACCGCGGGCGTCCCCATCCGCATCCTGGCCGAAGATCCGAGGCCTGCCGACGTGCTGTGGTTCGTCGAGTGCTACACCTCCTTCTATCCCCGCGGCCAGGACAACAGCCGCGCTACCGCTCGCATCTTCCATGCCCTGGGGATCGACTTCGCCATCCTGGGCAACGAGGAGAAGTGCGCCGGTGAATGCGGCCGCCTGACCTGGGAACCCGGCCTGTTCGAGACCCTCATGGACTACAACATGGCGGTCTTCCAGAAGTACCGCTTCCATCGCGTGGTGACTTCCTGCCCACATGCCCACAATGCCTTCAAGAACCGCTACCCCGCTCTGGGGTTCAACTGGGGCCTCGATCACACCACGCCGTTTCTGGCCGGGTATCTGGCGCAGCTCAAGCCCCTGCTCCGGCGCAAACTGTCCTATGCAGTCACCTATCACGATTCCTGCTGCCTTGGCCGCCAGAACGAGTTCTACGACCCGCCGCGTCTGCTCCTCCAGACCATCCCCGGCGTGAAGCTCGTGGAAATGGTGCACAACCGTGTGAACTCCATCTGCTGCGGTGGTGGCGGTGGCGGCATGTGGCTGGATACGTATTTCAAGGCCAAAGGCTACGAGCGCCTTTCCGAGCGCCGCGTCAAAGAGGCCGTGGCCACGGGCGCCGATGTGCTGGCCGTCTCCTGCCCTTACGAAGTCCCGCGATTCGAAGATGCCCTGAAGGTCCTCGGACACGACAAGAAGATGATCGTCCGGGACGTCACGGAACTGCTGGCCGAGTCAATGGAGGGTAACCCATGAACATCCTGGTGCTCTTGCGAATGGTCCCGGACGTGGTGGAAGAGTTGGAGATCGCTCCTGGCGGGAAGGCCCTGGACGCCGACTTGCTGCGCATGATGTTGAGCGAATCTGACGGCCACGCCCTGGAGGAGGCGCTGCTCCTCAAGGAACGCTACGGCGGCGTCGTGACGGTGTTGGCCCTCGACGCCCCGGAGGTGGACGACGCTCTGTTCACCGCATTGGCCAAAGGCGCCGACCGGGCCGTGAAGATCTCCGATGCCGGCGAGAACCCCACGACGCTGGAGGCGGCCTACACCTTCGCCGGCTGGATCGCGGGCCAGCCCGACTTGGCCTACGCGGACGTGATTCTGACCGGCGTGCAGGCTATCGACGACTTGGACGGGTTGCTCGCGCCCCTGGTGGCGCACCAGATGCGTCTGCCGTATCTGGGCATCGTCACCCGCCTGGCCGTGGATGTCCCCGGCCGCGTGGCCACCGCCATCAAGGAATACCCCGGCGGCGTGCGCGGCGAGTTCGATGTCGATCTGCCTGCCGTCTTTGGCATTCAGGCGGCCGAAAAGCCTCCGCGCTACGTCCCTGTGGCCAAGGTGCGGGCGGCCATGAAGTCCCGCCAGATCGAGTCTGTTCCCGCGCCCACACTGGCCGAGGCCGGTCCTTCCCTGGTGAACGTGGTTGCCATGGAGAAGCCCCAGCCGGCGGAGTGGGCCGCGATGCTGGAAGGCTCTCCTGAACAGGTTTCCGGTAAGGTCTGCGAGATCCTCGCCGGGACCGGACTGCTCTGAGGAGGCAAACCATGAGCGGCAATGTCTGGGTTTTCGCGGAGCAATGGCGCGGACGCATCTCCGAAATCACCTATGAGGCCCTGGCCTTGGGAAAGGAACTGGCCGGCGCCCTCCAGGTGCCCCTGGAAGCGATCCTCCTGGGTCACAACGTCCTGCCTTTGGCCGGGACCCTCGGAAAAGCGGATACCGTCCTGGCGGGCGAGCATCCCGCGCTCGCCGAGCTGGTGCCCGGCCTCTATGCCGAAGCCCTCGCCGCCCTGGTCGAAGAGCGGGCGCCCTGTGCCGTGCTGATTCCGCTCACCAATATCAGCCTGGGCATGGGCACGCTGCTGGCCGCCCGGCTGCATCTCCCCTCGGTGAACTTCTGCCAGGACGTGCGCGCCGCTGCGGCGGGCATCGAGGCTCGCTGCGTGCTCTATGGCGGCAAGATTGAGTCCCGTGTGACGGCGGCGGGAACGCCGGCGATCTTCGGCATCTGGTCCGGCGCCCGCTCGCCGGAGGCCGGCCGCTCCGACCGTGCTCCCTCGGTCGAGGAGGTCCGCGTGACCGTGCCCGACGATACGCGCGTGCGCCTGAAGCGCTACATCGAGCCCGAGGCCGGCGATGTGGATATCACGCGCCAGGAGGTGCTGGTGGCCGTGGGGCGAGGCATTCAAAGCCCCGAAAACCTGGCTTTGGCCGAAGATCTGGCCCGCTCCCTGGGCGGCGCCGTATGCGCCTCCCGCCCGGTCATCGACCAGGGCTGGTTGCCGCTTTCCCGCCAGGTCGGCAAGTCCGGCCTCACCGTCAAGCCCAAGCTCTATGTGGCTCTGGGAATCAGTGGCGCACCCGAGCACGTGGAAGGCATGCGCGACTCCAGCCTGATCGTGGCCGTCAACAGCGATCCCCGCGCGCCCATCTTCGGCGTCGCGCATTATGGCATCGTGGGCGACGTATTGGAAGTGCTGCCCGCGCTCACTGCCGCCATCGAGGCCCGTAAGGAGGCGCATAGCCATGCCTGACCCGGCGGCCTCAGTCTACCTGGGGGTATTGGGGTACGCCTGGCTTTGGGCGATGGCTATGGTGTCCTTCTACCTGTTCGGAACGCGCGTCTGGCGGTACGCCGGCGTGCTGCGCGGCGCCCGCCCGGAAAAGCGCTGGGACCGGCTCCCGGAACGCTTCCGGCGGTTCGCCGCGCAGGTGCTCGGACAGCAACGGCTCCGCGAAGAGCCCCTCATCGGACTGGCCCACCTGGTCATCTTCTGGGCTTTCGTGGTGTATGCCGCCGGCTTCTTCTGGAATTTGGTTCGCGGCCTGCTGCCGTTCCTCCCCGTCCCCTATGCCGATGATGTGCGCTGGATGGCTCTGGCGCTGGCGGGGGCGGGATTTATCGGCCTGGCCGCGCTGGCCGTGGCGGCGGTGAGGCGCTATGCGTTCCCGCCGCCGCGGCTCGAGCAATCCCCGGATGCGGCGGTCATTCTGGCCCTGATCGGCATCGTACTGGTCTCCTGGCTCACCGGCTGGTTCGCCAGGCCGCGCCTGCCCGCCCTCGCCATCGCCATGTGGTGGCTGCACATGGCTACCGTCCTCGGTTTTCTGGCCTATTTGCCCTATTCCAAGCATCTGCACTTGCTGGCCTCGCCGTTCGGCGTGTTTTTCAGCGCGCTCCAGCCGGGTGGCATGCCGGCGCCCTCCGAGGGCGCTTCGCGCCGCCAGGAATTCACCTGGCGGCAGTTGTTCAGCGGCTTGGCCTGCGCCGAGTGTGGCCGCTGCGACCGCGCCTGCCCGGCCTTCCAGAGCGGCGCATCGCTTTCCCCCAAGATGCTCATGCACCAGGTGAAGGAGTTGGTCCGCGCGCCCTCCGACGGCGCCTTCCAACCCGAGGGGATCTGGGCCTGCACCACCTGTTACGCCTGCATGTCCCGCTGCCCGGTCTTCAACGAACATCTGCCGCTGGTGATCGAGCTGCGCCGCCGCCTGGTCTCCCAAGGAGAAATCGATGCGCGGCTCCAGGAAGCGTTAACCAACCTCGGCCGCTATGGCAATTCCTTCGGCCAGTCTCCGCGAAACCGCGCCAAATGGACCCAGGGCCTCGATTTCCACATCAAGGACGCCCGCAAGGAACCGGTCGAGTTCCTCTGGTTCGTGGGCGATTACGCTTCCTACGACCCCCGCCTGGCGGATGCCACCCGCGCAGCGGCGCGCGTTTTCCAAGCGGCCGGCCTGGATTTCGGAATTCTCTATGATGGCGAGCAGAATGCCGGCAACGACGTGCGCCGCGCCGGCGAAGAGGGCCTCTTCGAAGTGCTCGCCGAGAAGAATCGCAAGACCCTCGCTAAGGCGAAGTTCTCCGCCATCGTGACCACGGACCCGCACAGCTACCACGTTCTGAAACACGAATACCCTGCGGTCAACGGCGGCTTCCGCGTCTGGCATGCCGCCGAACTTCTGGACACGCTCCTCCGGGATGGCAAGCTCTCTCTGCAACAAACGCCGCCGGGAACTGCCACGTATCACGATCCCTGTTATCTGGGCCGCTATAACGGAGTGTATGCGCAGCCCCGCCGCATCCTCGGCGAGCTGGGCGTCGGCTTCCAGGAAATGCCGCGCAATCGCGAGCATGCCTGGTGCTGTGGGGCCGGAGGCGGGAAAATCTGGATGGAGGACCTCCCTCCTGCCTCCGGTCCCCGGGAACGTCCCGCCGAGAGCCGTCTGCGCGAAGCGGCTTCGCTCGCCGGCGTGGACACCCTCGTGGTCGCCTGCCCGAAAGACCTGGTTATGTTCCAGGACGCCGCTAAAACCACCGGGCTGGCGGACCGCATCGCCGTCAAGGACCTGATGGAAGTCACGGAACAGGCCATCGCGCCTGCCCGGGAGAAAACCCATGCATGATTCCGTGCGCGTCGGAGTGTACGTCTGCCACTGTGGCCGGAACATCGAGGGCACCATCGACGTGCGGGAGGTGGCCGAGTATGCCGCCACCCTCCCCGGCGTCGCCCTGGCCCGGGATTACCGGTACATGTGCTCGGACCCCGGCCAGGAACTCATCCGGCAGGATATCCGCGATCAGGACCTGAATCGCGTGGTGGTCGCCGCCTGCTCGCCCTGCCTGCACGAGAAGACCTTCCGCCACGTGCTCGAGCAAGCCGGCCTGAATCCGTACTTCTTCCAGATGGTCAACATCCGCGAGCACGCTTCCTGGGTGCATGAGGACCGCAGGGCGGCCACCGTAAAAGCCAAAGACCTCATCCGCGCGGCCGTTCGCCGCGTGCGCCTGCACCGCCCGCTGGAGCGCCGCCAGGTCTCCATTCATCCCGACGTGCTGGTGGTCGGCGGCGGTATCGCCGGCATTCACGCCGCCCTCACCCTCGCCAATTCCGGCAAACACGTCTACCTCGTGGAACGGGAACCCACCATTGGCGGCCACATGGCGCAGTTTGACAAAACCTTCCCCACGCTGGACTGCGCCGCCTGCATCCTCACCCCCAAAATGACTGCCGTGAAGATGCACCCTAAGATCACCCTCTGGACCCTCTCCGAGGTAGCCCGGGTGGAAGGCTACGTCGGGAATTATCAGGTCACGGTCCGCCGCAAACCCCGCTATGTCCTGGAGGATGTCTGCATCGGGTGCCTCGAGTGCATCGAAGCCTGCGTCTACAAGCAGGCCAAGGTGCCGGATGCCTTCAACGTGGGGCTGAGCAAGCGCAAGCCGGTCTACATCCCCTTCCCGCAGGCCGTGCCGCAGGTCGTGGTCATCGATCCGGAGACCTGCATCGAGTTCAAGAGCGGACGCTGTAAGAAAACCTGCGTGGAAGTCTGCGCGGACCGCAAGGCCATCGACTTTCACCAGCAGGAAGAACTGAAGACCATCGACGTCGGCGCCATCATTTTGGCCACCGGCTTCCAGGTGTTCGATGGCCGGCGCCTTCCCTATTACGGCTACGGGGCTTATCCCAACGTCTACACGGCGCTGGAGGTGGAACGCCTGGTGAATGCCGCCGGGCCGACCGCTGGCGAGATCGTCATGCGCGACGGACGCCGTCCCCGCAGCGTGGGCATCGTGCATTGTGTCGGCAGCCGCGACGTCCATACCAACGCCTACTGCTCCCGTGTCTGCTGCATGTACAGCCTCAAACTGGCCCACCTCATCAAAGAGCGCACCAGCGCCGAGGTCTACAACTTCTACATCGATATCCGTGCCCCGGGCAAGGGTTTCGAGGAGTTCTACAACCGCGTGGCCGAGGAGGGCACGTACCTGGTCCGCGGCAAAGTGGCTGACGTGTATCCCGCCGATCACGACGGCCGCCTCATGCTCCAGGTCGAAGACACCCTGCTCGGCATGGTGCGCAAGATCCCCGTGGACATGGTGGTTCTGGCGACCGGCCTGGAGCCCCAGGCTGACGCCCAGCAGGTGCGCCGCCTGTTCAACATCTCCTGCTCCACCGAAGGCTTCTTCCTGGAGCGCCATCCCAAGCTGGCGCCGGTCAGCACATTCACCGAAGGCATTTTCCTGGCCGGCTGCTGCCAGGGCCCCAAAGACATCCCCGATAGCGTGGCCCAGGCCGGGGCGGCGGCGGGCGAAGCCCTGGCCCTCATCGATGCGGGCTCCATCGAACTGGAGCCCAACACCGCGCACGTCCTGGCGGAGGCTTGCTCCGGCTGCAAGACCTGCGTCCCCATGTGCCCCTACCAGGCCATCTCCTTCAACGAGACGGAGAAGAAAGCGCAGATCAACGAAGTCCTCTGCAAAGGCTGCGGCACCTGCGTGGCCGCCTGCCCGTCCGGATCCATCCAGCAGAACCTGTTCGAAGACGACGAGATCTTCGAGGAAATCGCCGGAGTTCTGGAATATGCCTGAACCCTTCGAGCCCAGAATCGTAGCCTTCTTCTGTAACTGGTGCACCTATCTGGCGGCGGACCTGGCGGGCACTTCCCGGCTGCGCTACGCGCCCAACACGCGGGTCATCCGGGTGATGTGTTCCGGCCGGGTGGACCCCCAGTTCGTGCTGGACGCCTTCGCGCAGGGCGCCGACGGCGTCCTCATCGGCGGCTGTCATCCCGGCGATTGCCACTACCAGGAAGGCAACTACAAGGCCCTGCGCCGGGTCGCTCTGATGAAGCGCCTGCTCCGTGAAATGGGGATCGAGGAAGAACGCTTCCGCCTGGAGTGGATCTCCGCTTCGGAAGGCGACAAGGTGCGCTCCGTCATTAACGACATGGTGGCGAAAGTGCGCGCCCTCGGCCCGCTGCGGCGCCCCGCCGCGCCAGCCCCGTCGCGGGAATTGATCGAGGAGGTCATACACTGATGGCCGATAAACCGAAAGTGGCGTTCTACTGGTGCGCCGCCTGCGGCGGCTGCGAAGAAGCCATCGTGGACCTCGGCGAAGGCCTCCTGGAGGTCGCCGCGGCCGTTGAGATCGTCTTCTGGCCGGTCGCACTGGATTTCAAACGCCGCGATATCGAGCAACTGGCCGACCACTCGCTCGCGGCGGCCTTCGTCAACGGCGCCATTCGCACCGGCGAGCAGGAGGAAATGGCCCGCCTGCTCAGCGCCAAAGCCCAGCTTCTGTTCGCCTTTGGGAGTTGCGCCCACCTGGGCGGCATACCTGGGCTGGCCAACCTGTTCACCTCGCGCGAAGTCCTCGCCACCGCCTATCCGCCGGACAATTTTCCGCGGCATGCCTGCCGGGACAACGGGCACGCGCTGGAACTCCCGGAACTGTTCGACACCGTGCGCCCGCTAGACCAGGTCGTGCCGGTGGACTACTACGTCCCGGGTTGCCCGCCGACGCCCCGCATCATCCAGTCCGCGCTCCAGGCGCTGCTGTCCGATACGCTGCCGCCGCGGGGCAGCGTGCTCGCGCCCGACGTGGCGCTCTGTGAAGAGTGCCCGCGCAAGGATTCCCGCCCGCCGGATTTGACCGTCGCGGCGTTCCACCGCCCGCACCAGATTGTGATCGACGAGGAGAAGTGTATGCTGGCGCAGGGGATCTTGTGCCTCGGCCCGGCGACCCGCGGCGGCTGCGAAGCCCCGTGCATCCGAGGCAATATGCCCTGCACCGGCTGCTTCGGTCCCACCAGCCGCGTGCGCGACTTCGGCGGCAAGGCGCTGTCCGCGGTCGCCTCCGTTGCCGCCGATGAGGCCGCCCTCGAGGCCATCCCGGATCCCGTGGGCGCGTTCTACCGCTATAGCCTGCCCGCATCTCTGCTGCGGCGCAAGAAAAACGGAGGCGACCGATGAGCCGCCGCATCAGCATCGACCCGGTGACCCGGCTGGAAGGCCACGGCCGCATCGAAATCTTCCTGGATGACCATGGGGAGGTCGAGCGCGCCTACTTGCAGGTTCCCGAACTCCGAGGATTCGAGACCTTCTGCCAGGGGCGGCCCGCCGAGGACATGCCGCAGCTCACCTCGCGCATCTGCGGCGTCTGCCCCATGGCCCACCACATGGCCTCCGCCAAGGCCCTCGACGACCTCTTCCAGGTCGAGCCTCCGCCCGCCGCCCGGGCCATTCGGGAACTCGTCTACAACGCGTTTGTGACCGAGGACCACGCCCTGCACTTCTATTTTCTCGGCGGTCCGGATTTCGTCGTCGGGCCGTCGGCGCCGCCCGCCGAGCGCAACGTGCTCGGCGTCATCGCCAAGGTCGGCGTCGAGGTCGGCCGCAAGGTCATCGCCATGCGCGCCAGGCTGCGCGAGGTGATGGCTCTGGCGGGCGGCAAGGCTGTCCACCCGGTCCTGGGGCTTCCGGGAGGCGTGTCCCGGCCCCTCAAGCCCGAGGAGCGCGATGAGTGCCGAAAAGTCGCCGATGAGGCCGTGGATTTTGCCTGCTTCACCCTGGAGACCTTCCACAAGCTGGTCCTCGAACGGTCGGACTACCTGGAGTTGATCCTCTCCGATGCCTTCACGCACCGCACCTACTACATGGGCTTGGTGGACGAAAACAATTGCGTGAACTTCTACGATGGCCGCCTGCGCGTCGCCGCCCCGGACGGGTCCGAGTACGCCAAGTTTGCGCCGAACCAATTTCTGGATTACGTGGCCGAACGCGTCGAGCCGTGGACCTACATGAAGTTCTGCTACCTCAAACCCGTCGGCTGGCAGGGATTCCGCGAAGGCCCCGAGAGCGGCGTATACTGCGTCGCGCCTCTGGCGCGTCTGAACGCCGCCGAAGGCATGGCCACGCCGCTCGCCCGGGACGCCTATGACGCTTATTTTGCCAAGCTCGGCGGCAAGCCCGTCCATCACACCCTCGCCAATCATTGGGCCAGGGTGGTGGAACTGCTGTACGCGGCCGAGCGCATGCGCGAGGTGGCCAACGCTCCGGAACTGGCCGATACGCACGTTCGTAACCTGCCGTCCGCCGTGCCGCGGGAAGGAATCGGCGTGGTGGAAGCCCCTCGGGGCACCCTTTTCCACCATTACTCGACGGATGAAAAAGGGCTGATTCGCCAGGCCGATCTCATCGTGGCCACGCAGAACAACGCGGCCCGCATCGCCATGAGCGTGGAAAAGGTGGCCCGGCAGTTCGTTACCGGGGGAGACATCCCGGAAGGCGTCCTCAACACCGTGGAGATGGCGTTTCGCGCCTACGACCCCTGCTTTGGCTGCGCTACCCACGCGCTGCCGGGCAGTATGCCGCTCATCATCCAGGTGCGCGGCTCCGATGGCGGCATCCGATCCGTTTTGGAGCGTGGCGCGGACGGCGCGATTCGGAAAAGGAGTGGCCCATGACCGGCGCGGGGACGGTGGCGTGAGCCCGGCTCCGGCGTGGCGCGTCCTGTGCCTCGGCAACGACCTGCTCGCGGATGACGGTTTCGGCCCCGCGGTCGCGCAAACGCTCCGCAACACCCCCGTGGAGGTCGTCGTGGCGACTGCTGCCGGATGGGCCCTGTTGGACTACCTCTCCGGAGTGCCCAACCTGTTGGTGGTGGATACCATCGCTACCGGTAGAGCCGCGCCGGGAACTGTGCTACTCCTGGAAGAAGAAGACCTGCTTCGAGCGTCCGGCGCGTCTCCTCACGGCCTCGGGCTGCTCGAAACCCTGGCGCTGGCCAGGGCGCTCCGCCTGCCGGTTCCCGGGAAAATCGTGTGGATCGCCGTCGAAGCAGCCGATTGCTCCACCGTGGGCGGTGCCATGCACCCCGCGGTGCGGGCCGCTGTGCCGGCCGTGGCGGAGCGGATTCGCAAGATCACAGCGATCTGTGATGGAGGTTGACCATGAAGATCCGCCCTGAAGACGCCCTGGATTACCACGCTTCAGCTCCCGCGGGTAAAATCGCCGTCGTTCCCACCAAGCCGTGCCGCACGCAGCGGGACCTCAGTCTGGCCTATACGCCCGGCGTGGCCGTGCCCTGCCTGAGAATCCAGGAGGATCCCGCTCTGGCTTACAAGTACACCGCTAAGGGAAACCTGGTGGCGGTCGTCAGCAATGGCACCGCGGTGCTCGGCCTGGGCAACATTGGCGCGCAGGCGGGCAAGCCCGTCATGGAAGGCAAGGGCGTCCTCTTCAAGCGCTTCGCGGATATCGACGTGTTTGATATCGAGCTTGCCACCGAGAATCCCGACGAGGTCATCCGCGTCTGCCAGTTGCTCGAGCCCACCTTCGGCGGCATCAACCTGGAAGATATCAAGGCGCCGGAGTGCTTCTACATCGAAGAAACGCTGCGCCGCACCATGAAAATTCCGGTGTTCCACGACGACCAGCACGGCACGGCGATCATTACCGGAGCCGCGCTGCTGAACGCGTTGGAGCTCGCCGGCAAGCGCCTGGACACCGTCAAGGTGGTCTTCAATGGCGCCGGCGCCAGCGGTATCTCCTGCGCGGAACACTACGTCAAGCTCGGCGTCCGGCGCGAGAACATTCTGATGTGCGACACTCACGGCGTCATCTATAAAGGCCGCGCCAAGGGCATGAATCCCTATAAGGAGCGCTTCGCGCGGGAAACCATGGCCCGTACGCTGACCGACGCCCTGGTGGGTGCGGATGTCTTTGTGGGCCTCTCCTGCGGCAATTGCGTGACCCCCGAAATGATCGCCGGCATGGCCCCAGACCCGGTGATCTTCGCCATGGCCAACCCGGATCCGGAAATCTCTTACGACGTGGCGTTGCGCGCCCGTCCGGACGCCATCATGGCCACCGGGCGCTCCGATTTTCCCAACCAGGTCAACAACGTGTTGGGCTTCCCCTTCATCTTCCGCGGCGCCTTGGATGTGCGCGCCACCACCATCAACGACGAGATGAAGCTGGCGGCCACGCGCGCGCTCGCCGCGCTTGCCAAGGAGGATGTGCCCGATTCGGTGCGCCGCGCCTATAACGTGGACCGCATGGAGTTCGGGCGCGAGTACATCCTTCCCAAACCGTTCGATTCCCGCGTGTTGATCCGCGAGGCCGCCGCCGTGGCCCAGGCGGCCATGGAGTGCGGGGTGGCGCAGCAGCCCGTGAACCTCGACGAGTACCGCGAGCAGCTCGAACGCCGCCTGGGCAAGGCGCACGAATTCATGCGGCTGGTCATCCACAAGGCCCAGCGGCAGCCCAAGCGCGTGGTCTTCGTCGAGGGCGGCGAGGACAAGATCCTGCGCGCCTGCCAGATTCTGACCGACGAAAAAATCGCCGAGCCGCTGCTTCTCGGAGACGAGCAGAAGATCCGCGCCAGAATCCGCGACCTGCATCTGCACCTGGACGGTGTTCGCATCATCGACCCCGGCAGGTCCGAGTGGCGCGAGCGCTTCGTCGAGGAGCACTTCCTTCTGCGCCAGCGCAAGGGCATGACGCGCAATGAATCCGAAGAGCGGGTCTCGAACCATACCGTGTTCGGCGCCATGATGGTCCGCCTGGGCTACGCCGATGCGCTCATCGACGGCCTGACCAAGCATTATCCGGATGCCATCCGGCCGGCCCTGCGCATCCTCGGCATCCGGGAAGGTGTCCGCCGGGTGGCGGGCTGCTACGTGATGATCACGCACCGCGGCGATATTTACCTGCTCGCGGACGCCACCGTGAACATTGTGCCCTCCGCCGAGGACCTGGCCGAGATCGCCCTTCTCACCGCGGACATGGCCCGGCGCTTCAACATCGAGCCCCGCGTGGCCATGCTTTCCTTCTCCAACTTCGGCAGCACCCGGCATCCCCTTTCGGAAAAGGTCCGCCAGGCCGCCGAACTGGTCCGCCGCCGCGCGCCGCAGCTAATGGTGGATGGCGAGATGCAAGCCGATACCGCCGTGACGCCCGAGATCATCGAGCAGACCTATCCCTTCAGCACCCTTCGGGGTGGCGCGAACGTGCTCATATTCCCCAACCTGGAAGCCGGCAACATCGCTTACAAGCTGCTCCAGCGCTTGGGCGCCGCGGAACTGGTCGGCCCCATTATCATGGGTCTGGCCAAACCCATGCATGTGCTGCAGCGCGGTGCCGAGGTCAACGACATCGTCAACATGGCCTCCATCGCCGTCGTGGACGTCCAGGAACTGGGCGGGACCGTCCGCGCACTGGCCCCCGAGCCGCAGACCGTGGCTTGACCTTCAAGAACCCGCTACTTCAACCGCTCCCTGCCGGGGGGCAACCACTCCTTACCGAGCCGCGACCGTTAGGGCGCGGTTCTTTTTTTTGCGCCCATAGCCCCGGAATTCGCCCGCATTTTTTTTGTTGACATCCCGAAAATACTGATATACTGCCACGATCGGGTGACCCCTATTCCACAAAAAGATCCGGCCCCAAGGAGGACTTGATGAACTCGACGCAACGCTTACATCGCCATGCTCCCCTCCCCGCGGTTTCGCGCCGCGGTCTGATCAAGGGAGCCGCCGCTCTCGCCCTGGCCCCTCTGGCGTCCCGCCTGCGGGCGCAGCAGGGCGGGACCGTCTGGGCCTATATCGGGGCCTACACCCCGAATGGGGAAGGAATTCACATGTTCACGGTCAACCAGTCGGACGGCAGCCTGGAACCGGTTAAAATCTTCACCGGCCTTCCCAGCCCGTCTTCGATTGCCTTTGATCCGGGCTACAAATTCCTGTTTGCGGTCAACGAAATCTCCAATTATGTCGGCAGCTTCCCCACCGGCAAGCCCGACGGCTCGGTCACGTCCTTCACCGTCAACCGGTCCACTGGCGATCTGAAAATGGTTAATGTCGTGAGTTCCCGCGGGGCGGGTCCCGCGCACATCAGCGTCGATCCTTCCGGAAAGTATGTGCTCGTATCCAATTACGGCGGCGGCACCATCTCCGTGATCCCGTTCGATACGGGCACAGGCATGCTGGGCATGGCCACGGACGTGGAAACGCTCACCGGGCCTCTCGGGCCCCTTCATCCCGTGGATGCGCCCCCCGGAAGCTTCGCCATCAGCGGCCACGATGCGCATCATGCGCACATGGCGGCCACGGATCCCTCCGGCAAGTGGTTGATCGGCTGTGACCTCGGTGGCGACATGGTCTACGTGTGGCAGTTCGATCTGGCCTCCGGACGCCTCACCCCCGCCAATCCCCCCTCGGTGGCCGTATCGGCGGGCGCCGGGCCGCGCCACTTCGCCTTCCATCCCAATGGACGCTGGTGCTACATCATCTGCGAAGAGGCCTCCATCATGGTGTTCATGACCTTCGACCCGGCCACCGGCGTGCTGCAACCCCAGCAGAACCTTTCCACGCTCCCCTCGAGCTTCGCCGGCACCAACTTCACGTCCGAGGTGGCCTTCTCCGCCGACGGGAATTACCTCTACGGCGCCAACCGCCTGCATGACACCATCGCGGTCTTCTCCGTGGATGGCACCGGCAGCCTGAAACTGATCGGCGAGACCCCCACCGGCGGCGACTACCCGCGCAGTTTCGGTATCGAGCCCAGCGGGAACTACATGTACGTGCTCAACCAGCGCAGCGACAACATCGGCATCCTGAAGATCGACCGGACCACCGGACTCCTCACCCAGACTGGCATGTACGCCGCTGTGGGAAGCCCATCGTCCATCGCCTTCTTGAGCTAGATCCGGAGGGATGAACTTGAAACCACACGTTCCGCATCCTTCCCTCTCCGTCTGCTCTCGCCGCGACCTGTTGAAGGGCGCCGCGGCGCTCGCTTTCGGCCGCCTGGCGCGCCCTGCATTTGCGCAACAAGCCGGTTCCGTCCTAGCCTATATCGGCACTTACACGCCCAACGGGCTGGGTATTCACATCCTCAGCGTGAATCCCGCCGATGGCAGCCTCACGATGGTCAAGGCCGTCACGGGGACCACCAACCCGTCCTCGATCGCCTTCGATGCATCCAAAAAGTTCCTCTTCGCGGTCAACGAGATCTCGAATTACAACGGCAGTAAGAGCGACGGCTCGGTGACTGCCTTTACGGTCAACCGCGCGACCGGCGATCTGACCCCGGTCAACGTGGTCAGTTCGCATGGCGCGGGGCCCGCGCACATCAGCGTCGCCGGCTCCGGCAACTACGTGCTGGTGTCCAACTACGGCGGCGGAACCATCTCCGTGATCCCGTTCGATCCGAACACCGGAGCGCTGGGTGCGGCCACCGACGTCGAGACCCTCTCGGGTCCGCTTGGCCCGCTGCACCCTGTCGAAGCGCCGTTCGGCAGCTTTGCGATCAGCGGCCACGACGCGCATCACGCGCACATGGCCGCCACCGATCCCTCCGGCAAGTGGGTGATTGGCACCGACCTGGGTGGCGACCGCATTTACGTCTGGCAGTTCAATACCACCTCCGGCACCCTCACCCCGGCCAATCCGCCGTCCATCGCCGCCTCTTTGGGCGCGGGACCGCGGCATTTCGCTTTCCACCCCAACGGCCGCTGGTGCTACATCATCAATGAGGAAGCCTCCAGCTTGGCCTTCATGCAGTTCGACCCGGTCAGCGGGAGCTTGCAGCCCCAGCAGATCCTCTCCACGCTGCCCATGGGATTCCTGGGCACAAACTACACCTCCGAGGTGGCCGTCTCCGCGGATGGCAACTTCGTGTACGGCGCCAACCGCCTGCACGATACCATCGCGGTCTTCTCCATCAACTCGACCGGCGGCCTCGCGCTGCTGGGCGAAACGTCCACCGGCGGCGACTATCCGCGCAGCTTCGGCATCGAACCAAGTGGCAGCTACATGTACGTGCTGAACCAGCGCAGCGACAACATCGGTATCCTGAAGATCGATCGCACAACCGGCCTTCTCACCCAAACCGGCCTCTACAACGGCGTGGGAAGCCCCTCTTCGATCGCCTTCCTGAGCTGAGCCGCGACCGCAGGGAGCGGTTCTTACTGCGTCATGCGCTCCGCCACGATGCCCTGGTGCAACTGCTGCATCAGTTCCCCTCGGCGGCGGAGCGCTTCCCGGGCCTTTTCTTTTTCGCCCCGGCGCTGGTAGAGCAGCGCGAGCTGGTAATACGCCCCGATGTGCTTGGGCTCGAGCTTGACCGCTTCTTCGAATTCCCCCAGCGCCCGGGCCGCGCGGTCCTCCGCCAGATACACCTTGCCCAACCAGTAGTGTGAATCCGCGTGTCCCGGATTCAGTTCCACCGCCCGTCGTAGACTGGCTTCCGCAGGCGCGATCTTCTGCGTCCGGTATAGTTCCACGCCGTACATGTACTGGTTCAGGAATTGGCCCGGCTCGAGCTTCACCGCGCGCGCGAACGCCGCGGCGGCTTCGCTGTCCCGGCCCGTATCGGCATAGAAGTTGCCCAGCGCGAAGTATGGCTGCGCGGAAGCCGGGCGCATTTCAGTGAGCCGCCGGTAAGCCGCTTCGGCCTGCTCGTTCCGGCCGGAGAAGTAACAGGACAGCGCGTACGCCAGTTGCACTTCAAACGAAGCCGGGAAGCGCTCCACCCCCCGCTGCATCGTGTCGTACGCGCGGCCGAACCTCGCCGTCTGGATCAGCATCAGGCCCAGTTGATAAACGTGTGCGGGCTCCTGCGGCTCGGCCGCGGCCAGGCGCTCCAGCCGCGCCACCGCCTCGCCGCCCTGCTTCATCTGCGCGAACAGCGCGGCGAAGAGGTTGTCGAAATACACGGCGCTCGGGCGTCCGTCGATCGCCGCCGGAGCGTGCTGCTGGGCCAGCTTATAGAACTCGGCGGCTCCGGCAAGTTGTCCGTGCGCCGCCAGAGCCTGCGCCGCCGCCATCGAGAGAGCGAAGTCGCCGCCTCCCTCGCGCAGCCGCGTGAGCAGCTTCCCGCTGGCCTCCAGTGCCGCGCCGATGCGTCCTGCGGCCAGTTCCGCCGTCATCAACCCGTGCAGCACCCCGGCGTTGCCCGGCGCGAGCCCCAGCGCCTTCTCGAACTCCGCCGCGGCCTCCCGCGGTTCGCCGCGCTCCAGCGCCTCCGCGCCCCGATTGTAGACCGCCTTCCAGGAATCGGCGGCTTGGGCCGCGGCCAGGCCCGCCAACAGGCACAAGCAGGCCGCCGCACGGCTCACGGCGCCTGCACCTCGAACACGGCAAGCTGCGCGGGCGCGAGCGCCGGCGTCACCAACACCTGCTCCGCCCCGGCGGCCGGCCGCTCTCCGGTCAGCCGGCCCGCGGCATCGTACGTACGCACCGTGTAGCCCGCCCCCGCCGGTAGCCACAAGCTCAGATCCGTCCGGAATCCGATCGCCCGCGCCTCCGCTCGGTCGTTGAGCGTCAGGATCAGCAGGCGGTTCCCCATTTGGTAGCCCCGTACGAAGCCCGCCGTGCCATCCTCCACGACGGAGTCGCCCAACGCCGTACCCTCGGTGAAGTAGGGCAGGAATTGCCGCCGCAGGGCGGCCGCCTCCCGCAGCGCGGCCGCCAGCGCCGGCTGCTCGCTCACCAGCGCCGTGCCATTGGGCTGGTCCGGCCGGCGCGGCATCACGTTCAGGAACAGGTTTTCGGCGAAACACTTCCGCACCACCAGGGGCGAGTCCTCCACGTTGCAGTTTAGCCGCGGCGCCCGCAGCAGGTTCACGAGCGGGCCGGCATCCACATAATCCACCCAGTTCCAGGTGTAGTCCAGCACCGCGCCGTCCGCCTCCATGCTGCCCGGGCGGATGGATTCGCCCGAAAAAGTAGATTGCGGATCTCTGGCGCGCGCCGCTGCCCGCACCTTTTCGACCAGCGCCACCATGCCGGTGGTGCGGTTCGCGTCGTCCCGGTTGGAAAACTGGTCCCAACTCATCGAGGCCAGCCCCAGGTTCACCCAGCGCTCCAGTTCGGCCGCCACGGCGTGCTGCCACTCCAGGTTGCCGCTGTCGATCCAGGTTCCAGTAAGCTCGTTATCGTAGAACGGCCGGAAATTGGGAATCAACTCGGGATGGTAGGTCCAGTTTCCGCTGCCCGCCTTTCCCCCGTAGCGTTGCGCGCCCTCCGGCATCAGGTTGTGGATGCTGACGAACGGGGCCACGTTGACGCCCATGGCCCGCGCGCGGCGGATGCCCTCCAGCAAATCCTCCTGGCTTCCCAGTTCGGTCCGCAAGGGAATCGGAATGCGGAAGTAGCGGCACCAGCCCCAGGGCACGATTTCCGTCAGCCCGTGCGCTTTGGCGTCCTCGGCCACCCGCGGCAAATCGGCAAACCGGAAGGCCGCCCGGGCCGCATCGCTCTCCAACTCCTGCATCATCCAGATGGACTGGAAGCCCAGCCCGTCGCGAATGTGCCGCGGCAATTCCCGCTGAGGATTCCCGCGCCGCACCCACTCGCGGTAGACCTCGACGCCTTTGGCCCAGCCGCCCCGGTGCGGCGTGAGCCAGAACTCGCCGCTTTCCCAACTCGCTCCCGGCGCGATGCGGGCGCGGTGCTCCCACAACAGGCGCAGGCGGGACGGGGCGGCTTCCGTGCGCGCCGTGCGCACGTCCGGTTCGTCATCCGTGCCCCACTTCTTCTGAAACACGCTCAGCCCGCCGCGCGGGCCACCGAAATCCAGCCAGCGCAGCGCGTTCATGCCGTAATAGCCGGAGGCGGGGTAATGCTTCCAGCCACGGTCGATATAAAACGGCGCGGCATCCTTCGGCTTCACCGGACCGGCGAACGGTTCGACCGTGCCGGCGGCGAAACGGATGCGCGTGTGCTCCAGGCCGTCCACCGGCTCCAAGCCCTCCAGGTCGGGGAACATCACCTGCGGCACCGGCGCGGCGGAGCGGTTCTCGATGCGGCAGGTCAGCACCACCGAGCGCCCGTCTTCGGCGGCGCGCAGCGTCACTCGCGCCGTCACATGTCCGGAGGGCAGCGCCACCCCGCGGCGGCTGGGCCCCAGCGGGTCCCACACGATTACGGCGCCTTCCCCTGTGCGGGTGATCTGCGCGCGCGAGAACCGGGTCGCCAGGCGCATCGGGCCGAAGCTTTCCACCGGATAGGCCACGTCCAGCAGGCCCGCATCCTTCGTGCCGGCCGCCAGAAATTCGCCGGCCGGCGGATACGCCAGCCACACGATGCCCCCGGTCTCCCCGTTCAGGGCGATCTCCAGGCCGTTGAGCCGCAGCGAGACATCGCCCGCCCCCAAGGCGATGCCCGCCGCGAGGGCCATGCTCGCGGCGCATTGCGTAGTGAGTTTCAGCGCCATCATGGTTAAAATAGCGCGGAAGCCCGTCTTTTTCCGAACTTTCGTACCGGGCTCATGGAGGTGAACCAGTGAAGCTTCCGGCTGCCGGCTGTCTGTGCCTGCTCGCCTTGTTGCCCGCAGGGGCGGCGGAGACCTTGCCGCACTATTTCGGCCATCCCGCCGAGGCGGACCGCTACGGCGTGATCGCCCCCTGGTATAAGGGCCAGAACGGCCAATACGACTACCGCGTGCGCATCGCCGCCGAGACGCTCAAGCGTTATCCCTGGGCCGGCAAGGACAAGGCCGTGATGACGGCGCCGGAATACGTCTTCAACGGCCACTGGAGCATCGACCAGGACGGCCGCATCAGCCCGGCCCATCCGCGGGATTGGGACGACGGCGATCTGGGGCAGCGCGCCTCCTACATCATCGGCAGCCTCATCGACTACTACATGTACACAGGCGACCCTGCGGTCTTCAGTCCCATGGCCGAGATGGCCGACTACCTGATCGGCTACTGCCAGACGGATGAAACCCACGGCTGGCCCCGCATGCTCATCAGCGTCCCCACCTTCGGGACGCATTACGGCCGCTGCCGGCTGGGCGCGAGCGACGATCTCACTGTGGGCCAGGGCAAGATCCAACTGGATAACCTCGCGCAGGTGGGCCTGGAATTCGTGCGCGCCTACGAGATGACCGGCAACACGCGCCCGTATGAGGCCGCCAAACACTGGGCGGACCTGCTGGCCGAAAACCGCAGCCGCGAGCCCGGAGCCGCGCCCTGGGGACGCTACGCCAACAACGCCTCCGGCCGCGGCATGAACGATATCCAGACCGGCGGCGTGGCCATCGTGCTGGCGTTCCTGGATGAGTTGATCCGCACCGGATACAGCGGCCGAAACCAGGAGTTGGTGGCGGCGCGCGACGCTGGCCGCGCCTGGCTGCGCGATGCGCTCCTGCCTGCCTGGTACCTCAAAGACACCTGGGGCCGCAATTTCTGGGACTGGGAGTGCCCCGTGCAGGACCTGTTCGGCACCGAGTACCCCGTGCAGTACATGATGGACCACCAGGACGTCTTTCCCAACTGGCGCAACGACGTGCGCAATATTCTGTCCCTCTTCATCACGCACGCCAGTGTCTCGCCCGCATCCAACGCGGACGTGTTCCACGGCGCCTGGGCCTATCCCGAGTCTTCGGGCTGCTGCGGCCGCTCCCTCTGGTACAGCCCCATGGAGCTGGCGGCCTCCTTCGCGCGGTATGGCGTCGAGGCCGATAACGAATGGGCGCGCGAAATGGCGAGGCGCTCGCAATTGCTGGCCACGTATGATCCGCAGGCCGACGGCTGGAGCATGGATCTGATCGATGGCGGCGTGTACGTAAACCGCACCTGGTTCAAAATTGCCCACCCCATGGCCTTGAAGTATGTACTGCGTACCATGGCCTGGTTGCCGGAAATCACCGGCGCCAGCCGGGAAAACCACCTGGTGCGCTCCTCCGGTGTGGTGCAACGCGTGGTTTACGGCAAGGGCCGGATCGCCTATCGGACCTTCGACGCCCCGGCTCCCGCCGTGGATGTGCTGCGGCTGGCCTACGCCCCGGCTGCCATCACGGCGGGAGGCAAGTCCCTGGCCGCGCGCCAGGATCTCTCGGCGAACGGCTACACCGTGCGCGCCCTCGCCGGAGGCGATTCGCTCGTCAGCATCCGGCACGATGGCGCAACCGAAATCGCCGTGAGCGGGCCGGATCCCCAGACCGAGGCGGCCGGGCGCCAGTTGAGCTTCGAAGGCCGCTGGAGCGAGCGCTCCAACCGTGAGTCACTGGACGGCGCCATGCACGTAACGGCCGAGCGCGGCGCCGCCGTCACCTACCGGTTTCGCGGCAACCAGGTGCGCCTGGTCGGCGCCGCCGGTCTCCTCGGCGGCCTGGCGGACGTCTACGTGGACGACTTCCGGCAACTCGTGCCCATCGATTGCTACAGCCCGGTCGAGGTCCACCGCCAGATCCTCTACTACCGCAACGGCCTCGAGAACGGGCCGCATGTCCTGCGCGTAGTGGCGCGCGGCGGCGGCAACCCGATCTCCCAGGGCGCGGAGGTCTATGTCGAGGGCGCGCAGTCCTCGGAAGCCGCGGGCGCCGGCGGCTTCGGCGAGGGCGGCGGCCCCACCGGCCCGCAGCGCCTCCTGTTCGGCTACACCGGCCGGAAAGATTACGTGGATGCGGCGGGCCAGGCCTGGCGCCCCGGCACGGAGGTGATCGTGCGCACGGGCCACCTCACCGACGCCGTGGCCAAGACCTGGTGGACCATGCGCCAGGCGGTCTTCATCGGCGGGCGCAACGCGCGGGACCAGGAACTCTACCGTTACGGCGTCCACTACCCCGATTTCCGCATCCCGCTGACGGCCGGCCCGGGCACGTATCACCTGCGGCTGAAATTCGCCGAGACCCAATACGACCGGCCCCGCGAGCGTGCCATGACCATCTGGATCAACGGGCGCAAAATATTGGAAGGCTTCGATGTCTATGCCACGGCGGGAGCCATGAACACGCCCGTCGATCTGGTCTACAACAACATCCAACCCAAAAACGGCATCATCGAGATCCGCCTGGCCGCCGATCCCGAGAGCGGGCCGCATGCCGAGGCCATGCTGCAAGCCCTGGAACTCGGCCCCGGCGACGGCGGCGCCGGAGCCGTCCCCAAAACGATACCCCACTAATCTCTCGGCGGCCGGCTCGACCGCCCCGCTCTGACCGCGCTATTCGCCGAAGCGGTGCCACACCCCGTCGCCTACGTAGTTAGCGCGCGCCTGCGCCGGAGGGGCAGGGCGGGAGTAGGTGCGGGGCTGTGCCGCCGGTGGGGGCTGCGCCGCCGCCGGATTCGCCGGGGGATCGGCGCTGGAGGATCCGTAGGCATACGGGTCATACGAATACCCGTAGGAATACGGATACGCCGGATAGTAGTAGGGATAGGGATAGCCGTAGTAGTAGTCCGGCCAATAGAACCAGGGATCGTAGCCGAATCCTAAGCCGAACCCGATCCACGAGCCGCCCCAGTACGGATACCCATAGTAGCCGCCGTAATAGCCACGATAGCCGCCGTAATAGCCGCGGCCCCCGCCGTAATAGCCGCGGCCCCCGCCGTAATAGCCGCGGCCCCCGCCATAGTAGCCGCGGGAACCGCCATAATAGCCGCGGGATCCGCCGCCGTAGTAGCCTCGGGATCCCCCGCCGTAATAGCCGCGGGAACCCGAATATCCGCGAGACCAGCCGCCCGAGTGGCCGGAGAAGCCGCCTCCGCCGTACCCGTGTCCGCCGCTAAAGGAATGACCGCCAAAGGCATGGCCGCCACCGCCACCGTGGGAACCCCCGCGGCCTTGCGCGAAGCAGGCGGCTGCCAGCCCGACCCATAGGACGTAAATCAGGAGCTTGCGCATCGAAGCCTCCCTGCCCACAGCATAGCGCGGTGGCGGGCGCGGTTGGTGGGGAGTGGTACTGTCTCCCGGCGTCGATGGGGACGAAAACGTCCCTTCCGTCGGAAAATAGAGGGGAAGGGGCGCGATGTACCTGAGAAGCGGCGCCGCGGCACTGGTCTGGTGGGGTCTCCTGGCCGTGGGAGTGCGCGGCTATGCGGCCGAAGCGGACGCGCTGGCCATCTCGGCGAACATCCAGGCGCGGCACCTCCCCTTCGGCACCATCCTCGACCCCATCTTCGCCGCGCCGCAAAGCAATCAGATCGTGGGATACACGCGCTGCGGCGACTCGGCCATCTGGACGGGACACTACCTGGCGGCGGAAGCCTTTCGGTATGCAGTCACCCGCTCGCCCGATGCCTTCGCCAATCTGAAGAGTGCCATCGCCGGCATCCAATCCCTGGTGGATGTGACCGGCACGGACCTGCTGGCGCGCTGCCTGGTGCCCGCGAACTCACCGTACGCGGCCGGAATTCAGAGCGAGGAAGCGCACAACGGCATCTTCACCAACCGCGCGGCCGGGGCGATCTGGGTCGGGAATACCTCGCGGGATGAATATTCGGGAGTGATCTTCGGGCTGGCCGTAGCCTACGACCTGGTGGACGATCCGGGCGTGAAAAGCTCCGTCCGCCAACTGGTGACGCGCCTGGTGGACTTTCTGACCGAGCACGGCTGGCTGGTGGTGATGCCGGACGGCAGCATCAGCACCGTGTTTCTGATCCGGCCCGACCAGATGCTGGCGTTCGCGCAGGTGGGCAAGCACGTGAACCCGGACCACTTCGCCGCAACCTACGATCACTTGCGCAGCCTGTCTCTCAGCGTGCTCGCGCCCATCGCCGTGGATGTGGCGAGCGACGACTCGTATTTCAAGTTCAACCTGGACTACATCAACTTCTACAACCTGATCCGGCTGGACGACAGCCCAGGCCTGGCGTACGCGGGCGCCTACGCGCTCCTGCGCAATCACACGGCGCCTCATCAGAACGCCTTTTTCGATATGATCGACCGCGCTCTGAACGGTCCGGACCGGTCCCGGGATAGCGAGGCGCTGGCCTTGCTCGACCAGTGGCTCCAGAGGCCGCGGCGGGACCCGGCGGTGGATCTCCACGGGGTGGTGGCGGTTTGCGGAAGCCAGGCCTGCCAGCCGGTGCCCGTGCCGCTGCGGCCTCCTACGGATTTTCTGTGGCAGCGGAGCCCGTTCCAACTGTCAAGCGCCGGATCGGGAACCATTGAGGGGGCCGGCATCGACTATATCCTGCCGTACTGGATGGCGCGCTATTACGAGTTGCGGCCGGCCTTCGTGGTCCAGCCGGCGGCGGCTCCTTTGGGCGCGGTGGCGCCGGACTCGCTCGCTTCGATCTACGGATCGAACTTGGCGGGGCAGCCCGGACAGGCCGGCGGGCTGCCGCTCCCGCTGTCCCTGGGCGGCGTCAGCCTCACGGTACAGGATGCCGCCGGAACCGCGCGCAGCGCCGCCCTACTCTACGTATCGCCAGGCCAGATCAACTTCCTGGTGCCGCACGGAACGGCGCCGGGCCTCGCCACCTTCACGGTGGGCGGGGCCGGCGGGCCTGCGCTCTACGCTACCGCCATGGTGCGGAATGTGGCTCCGGCGCTGTTCACCATGAACGGCAACGGCTCCGGCGTGGCCGCGGCGACCGCTATCCGCACGAACGCGGGGAACCCGCGCTTGCAGGCGTCCGTGCAGGTGTTTCAGTGCGGCGGCGGCAGATGCGCGGTCACACCCATTGACGTGGGCCTGGATACGCCCGTGTTCCTGAGCCTCTACGGCACGGGCATCCGCAATCGGAGTTCGCTCGCAGGCGTCCAGGTGACCATCGCGGGACAGAACGTTCCGGTGCTGTACGCAGGGCCGCAGCCGGACTTCCCCGGTTTGGACCAGGTGAACGTGGGATTGACGCTGGGCCTGCGGGGCAGCGGAACGGCGAGCGTGGTGCTGACGGTGGATGGCCAGGCCGCGAACACCGTGTCCATCGCGCTGCAATAACGGCCCGCGGGGACGATATACTACGCCTGTGCCGCGACCTCCTCTCCTTTTGTGGTTTCTTCCGTGCACGGCAGGCTTGATCCTGCCCGCGCAGACCGCCCCGCCCCGCACGTTTGCATTGAAGGCGGAATCGCCCGCGTTCCGGGCTTTGATCGCGGAAGGCGCCAAATTGGAGAAGGTGGCGGGCGGCTTCGGCTTCACGGAAGGACCGGTCTGGGACGGGCGGGGATTCCTGTACGTCAGCGACGAGGTGCAGAACAAGGTCTTTCGCGTGTACCCGGACGGGCGCACGGAAACGCTGCTCGATATCGGCGATCCCGACGGCAGCTATTTCGACCGCCGACACAGGCTGATCACCTGCGCCGACGTCCTGCGCGCGCTCATCGTGATCCAGCCGGGCGGCCAGTACAAAATCCTGGCCGACCGGTACGAGGGCAAGCGTTTCAACAGTCCCAACGACGTGGTGCTGGGTCCGGACGGCGCGCTGTACTTCACCGACCCCACATTGGATTTGCCCAAGGGTGACCGCCAGGAGATCCCCTTTCAGGGCGTCTACAGGCTGGGAGAAGACGGCTCCCTGCGCCTGCTGACCAGGGAACTGGAGCAGCCCAACGGCCTGGCCTTTTCGCCGGATGGCAAGCGCCTGTACGTGGACGACAGCAAGCGGCGCGACATCCGCGTCTACGACGTGGCGGCCAACGGGGATCTGCGCAACGGACGGCTGTTCGGCACCGAAGAGGGGCCGCCCCACAGCGGCGTGCCGGACGGCATGCGCGTGGACCGGAAAGGCAATCTCTACGTGACAGGGCCGGACGGCATTTGGGTCTGGGATCCCGCCGGCCATCACCTGGGCACCATCGTGATGCCGGAACAGCCCGCGAATCTCGCCTGGGGAGACAAAGATTACGGGACGCTGTACCTGACCGCGACGACGTCGGTCTACCGGCTAAGGACCAGGACCCGGGGCTTCGTGCCCTCCGCGAAGAAGTAGAGGCCGCCGCGGCCGCGGTCTACTTGCGCATACGCACCCCGGAGCGGCGGGTATCGGTTTGATGGAAGCGCGCCGCGGTGGGCTGCGCTCCCGCACGCAGCACGGTCACGTAAGCCTTGCCTGGCGAGGAGTAGCCGCCGATGCTGAGCACCAGGGGCTGATCGCCGTCGGGCACGGCGTCGGGGACGCGGATATTAAGCTGGTAGAGGCCGGCGTTGGCCGGCGTGACGCCCGTGTAGAGCACGTCCCCGGCGGCGAGTGGCATGCCGCCAAAGGTGACGGTGACCGCGCCGGTGACCGTGGCGCTCTTGTCCGCCAGTTCGCCCGCTTGGACAGGTGGATCGGTCGTGCCGCCGCCGGTAAAGTACAGCGCCAGGACGTCGCCCGGGCGCGCGGGCGTGGTCGCGGCTCCCGGAATCAGGCCCGCCGCCCCGATTAGGGCGCCGGTGACGGCGTTGGCGGCGGCGATGGGATTGCGGCCGTCCGTGGATTGCTTCAGGTAGAAAAACTCCGGCGCGGCGCTTTGCATGGGCACCTGTTCGATATTGCTGCGCACTTCCGCGGGGAGTCCGCAGTTGGCTGCCACCTGGACGGGAACCGTGCCCGAGTTTACCACCGGCGGGACCTGGAAATTGATCTGGTTCGCGGCGAGCAGGAACACCGGCCCGAGCACCCCGCCCACCACCACGCAGACGCCTCCCAGGGTTGTGGGTACCTTGCCGTTGACGAGATCTCCCGGCCCCACCGGGCGAAGCGTCCCGGCGGCCGCGAAGCCTTCGCCGAAGACCGTGGCGATGGCATTCGGCGCCAGCGCCCGCACGGCCGGAGTGCTCAAGCCGGCGCTGACCACGCCGCCCGCCGTGATGTGCGGCGCGACAGTGCTCGAAGCGGGCAGGGCGGTAAGGTGGAACGTCGCCACCGGGAGACCGGAGACGGTAGCGGTCACGGCCACGTCCCCGGCCGTGGAGCCGAACGTGACTCGCGTGGATGCGGTGCCGTTGGCGCCCGTGACCGCGGAGGCCGCGCTCAACGTGGCGGTACCCGAGCTGACGGCGAACTGCACGGTCACCCCGCCGGCCGGCACGCCGGAGGCGTCGGTGACGGCGACGGTCAGGGCCAGCGGAAGCTGCTGGCCGACGGGCCCGCTCTGCTGATCCCCCGCGGAGGCGGCGAGCTTCGCGGCCTGCACAACCGCCAGCTTGCGGACGCGGTCGTTGTAGTATTCGGCCAGGTAGAGATTGCCGGCACTGTCCAGGGCCAGCCGGTAAGGGTCGATGAGGGCGCTCAGAGCGGGGCCGCCATCGCCGCCGTAGCCGGGCTCCCCGCTGCCCGCCACCGTCGCGATCGTTCCCGTGGCGTCCACGCGGCGCACGACAAAGTTATCGAAATCGGCGATGAACAGGTTGCCTTTGGCGTCCACAGCAAGGCCGGTGGGTCCGGAAATCAGAGCCGCAGTGGCCCGCCCGCCGTCGCCGCTGTAGCCTTCCACGCCCGCGCCGGCCACCGTGGTAATGATGCCGGCCGGGTCGATCTTGCGGACGCGATAGTTGTTGCGGTCGGCGACGAAGAGGTTGCCGGCGCCATCCACGGCTAGGTCGAAGGGATCGAGTTGGGCCTGAACGGCCGGCCCTCCGTCGCCGGCGAACTTGGGGGCGCCGTTGCCCGCCACGGTGGAGATGATGCCCGTGGAGGTGACCTTGCGGACGCGGGAGTACAGCCGGTCGGCGATGTACAGGTTCCCGGCTGCGTCCACGGCCACCGCGGTGGGTACGCCAATCTGCGCGCTCGTGGCCGGGCCGCCATCGCCGCTGGTGCCCGCTTTGCCCGTGCCCGCCGCCACCGAGATATCGCCGGCGGGGGTGACCTTCAGCACCAGCGCATTCGCGGAATCCGCAATGTATAGGTTGCCGGCCGCATCCGTAGCCACGCTCATGGGAATGCTCAACTCGGAGTTGGCCGCCTTCGGATCCATCGTGGAGCCCCACAGACCGGTGCCGGCTACCGTGCTGATGGCGCCCGCGGGGATCACTTTGCGCACGCGGCTGTGGTCTCCGTCGGCGATGTACAGGTTGCCGGCGGCGTCCAGCGCCACGGCTCGCGGAAAGTTGAAGAAGGCGCTGGTGGCCGATCCGCCGTCATTGACGCCGCAGCCGGCAATGGTGCTGATGGCGCCGCCCGCCACTTTGCGGACGCGATCGTTCTGCGCATCGGCGATATACAGGGTGCCGGCGCTGTCTACATAGATGGAGGCGGGGTTGGCGAGCGCCGCCGCGGTGGCCGGCCCGCCATCGCCGCCGTAGGCGTACGTGCCGTTGCCCGCCACGGTGCTGATAGTGTTGGTATCGGCGCCGATCTTGCGGATCCGGTCGTTGTACATGTCCGCGATATACAGATTGCCCGCGGCGTCCACAAAGATGGCCCACGGATCGAAGGCCGCGCCGGCGCCGAACATGCCGTCGCCTGCGTACTTATACCGGCCGTTGCCCGCAAATGTGCTGATTACGCCGTTGGCGACCTTGCGGATGATGTTGTTGTCGTAGTCGGTGAAATACACGTTTCCGGCAAGGTCCACCGCCACGCTGGTGACGGTGCCGATCTGCGCGCTGGTGGCTGGACCGCCATCGCCCGAGTAGCCGCGCGAGCCGTTGCCGGCGATGGTGGTGATCACGCCCGTGCCGGCGGCCACCTTGCGGACGCGATAGTTGGACTGGTCGGCGATATACAGGTTCCCGGCGCTGTCCATGGCCACCGCGAACGGGTCGAGCTGTGCGGATGTGGCCGCGCCGCCGTCTCCGGAAAACTCCGGGCGATTGCTGCCCGCGACGGTCGATATGATGCCGGAAGTGCTGACCTTGCGGACCCGGTGGCTATCGAGGTCGGCCAGATACAGGTTGCCCGCGCCATCCACGGCCATGCCCGCGATGTAACCGATCGCCGCGCGGCTGGCGGGTCCGCTGTCTCCATAAAAGCCGGGCAGTCCCGCGCCGGCGAAGGTGGTGATGATGCCGGAGGGAGAGATCTTGCGTACGCGGTAGTCGTCGGTGTCCGCGACATAAACATTGCCTGCATGATCGGCAACCACCACGGCGGGGTTGCGCAAAGGCGCCGATGTGGCGGGGCCGCCGTCGCGCAGCCGGTCCGCGCCGGCAATCGTGCTGATGAGGTAAGACTGTCCCCATGCGAAAGGACTGGCGCAGCAGGCCAGCAGACCAATGCGAAATCGGTTTGTCATGGGTGATTAAAATAACAAGGTCTTAATATATTATTTATTCGCGGATGTGACCCTCCCCCGGGCCGCAGCGCGGTATATGCCCCGGTTACCGGGCCGCGACGTGAGGGAGCGGTACTTACCGCGTGGGCAGCAGCTTCACGGACCGGAACTCGATCGGGTTGTGCGGCTGGCACTGGAAGCCGATCACGCCGGAGGCATGCTTGGCGTCGTGCGCGTCGAGCAGCGTTTTGCCGTTCAGCTCGATGACGAAATGATCGCCCTTGGCGGTGACACGGTAGTGGTTCCACTGGTCCGGAAGGATCTTCGTCGGGGATGCTTTCACCGACCCGACCAGGCTGCCGGTGCTATAGCCCGCGGGTTGATAATCCCAGATCTGAAGCTCGTAGCCGGTAATATGCGGTTGGCCTTCCTTCTGCGAGCGCAGGAAGACGCCGCTGTTCACCTTCTCCGCGCCGCGAAAATCCAGTTCCAGTACGAAATTGGAAAAGGTCGCGGAGGTGCCCAGCCAACTGGGCGCTGTGGCGGCGCAGGCCAGAGCGCCGTCCTTGACGCTCCAGTCCGCGGCGTTTCCGTGCGGCTCCCAGCCGTGCAGGCTGCGGCCGTCAAACAGGAGCTGCCAGCCCTCGCTGGACTCTTGAGCCGTCAGGGTGTTCGGCGGAGCGGCGGCCGCGGCCCAATTGGAAAGCGCAAGAACCAGCAACAAAGCACGCATGGGAACTGGTCTCCTTACCACGGCATGTCCCGCTTGGTGTACTTGCGGCCGATTTCGGCGGCCTCCTGCCCGCCGGCGCACACCATCACGCCTTCCTGGATCATGGAGATGACGTTGTTCGGCCGCACGGCATTGAGGAAGAAGATGTGGTGCGCTTTGCAGGCGGCCATCACCTTGGCCCGCGCATTGCGCATCACGTCCGGCATGCCGGGATCGAAGGACGGGGCAAACGGAACGCCGAGCGATACGGCCATGTCTCCAGGGCCCCACTCGGCGAAAGCGATGCCCGGCACGCTGAGGCTCTCCTCGACGTGGGCCAGCGCGCGGGTGTCCTCGATCTTCAGGCCCAGCATGATCTCGCCGTTGGGATTGAGCGGCCACGGGTCCGCCTTCTCCAGGTACTCCTGCTGCGACACACCCCAGACCCGGGCGGCGGTGGGAATGCCGTGCACGCCTCGCCGGCCTTCCTCGATCCCGTGGCCGACGCCTTGCTTGTGGACCGGGAAGCGCACGGCCTCCACAAAAGCTTTGACGGCGCCGGGAGAATCCGCATGGCACAGCAGGATGCCGTGGATGCCCGTGGCCAGCACCTGCTTAATCATCCAGGCATTGGCGCGCATGGTGACTTCGTCGGTGCCGTCGGTGGGCAGCGTGACGATCACCGTGGGCGTGCGGTGCCCGCTCTTGGTGGGCCCGCCCTGCGCCAGGCCGCGCATGAACTCCGCCAGCGCGCTGACGTTGAACGGCGCGTGTTCCATGTCGTAGTTGATATAGTCCGCCCAGGTTTGGGCGGCCTTGACCCCGGCGTCAAAATTGCCGCTCATACCCTCGTGGCTGCCGGTGTAGTAGATCGGCTGGCCCTGGGACAGCAATTCAATGGCGCGATTGATGCGCTTCGGCGTCTGGGCCAGTCCGGAGGCGGAGGCCAGCAGCGCGCACACACCCAGTACCGGCAAGCGTTCGATTCGTAGCATCCCGAGCCTCTCCCGTGCTCGGGGGAATTATATTACAGGCCGGCGCGGAGATAAGCAATCACGTCCGCGAGATCCTGCTTGCTGAGGGACCGCTCCAGGCCTTCGGGCATGAGCGAGATGGAGGAGGCGCGCACGTCCGCGATGTTCTTGCGCAGAATGGTCTCGTCGCCGCCTTCGCCGCTGCGCAGCGTGATCGAGCCGGGCGTTTCGCTGGCAATCACGCCGTCGTACATGCGCCCGTCCTGGGTGGTGACCATGTAGTTGGTGAAGCGCGGCTCGATGGAGGCGCTGGGATTCAGAATGGAATTCAGCAGCTCCTCTTTGGTCTTGTTGTTGACGCCGGAAAGGTCCGGGCCCACGCGCCCGCCGCCCAGCTTGCGCGGCATGTGGCACTTGGCGCAATTTTCGTGGAAGACCAGCTTGCCGTGGTCTTCGTGGCCGGTGAGCTTGACCACGTCCTGGTAGGCGGCCACCACCTTGGCGCGCTCCGAGGTGTCGCTCTGGAGCAGCTTGCGTGCTTCGGCGGAGATGGCCGGGTCGGGGTTGCTGATCAGGCGCGCGCGCTCGGCCAAATCCAGAACGGCGGCTTCGATCTGTCCGCTTTGGAGGGCCTTGATGAGCAAGGGCACGCGCTCTTTGTGATTCAGCAGCGCGTCCACCGCCTGCTTGCGGGCCTCCGGAGCGAAGGTTTTCCAGTCGTTCAGCAGGGCCGGGCCCACGGCGGCATCGTCGTAGGAAGAGAGCGCATCCACCGCGGCAGCTTGCAGCTCGGAGGGCGGATGGGTTTCGAGCAACTTCTGGATCAGCGGCGCCGAGGTGGCGTAGGGCGCGCCGCGCAGGGCTCGCACGGCCAGCACGCGCCGGTCCAACGGCAGGTTGGCGGCCAGCGCGTCGGCGCTGACTTTGCGGATCAGCCTCGGCAGATCGAAATAGCGCGAAGCCTCCCAGGCCGCAGTTTGGACGGCGGGCGACGTGCTGTTCAGCGAGCTTTCCAGCGCCGGTTCGGCCGAGGGTACCTTGAGACCGCGCGCGGTGCCCAGTTTGAGACCCTTGGCCAGCCCCGTGAGCGACGCCGCCCAGAGATCCTCCGGCAGGCGGCTGCGCGCCGGGAAGAAGCGCGCCAGTTCGGCCGGGTCGTGCTTGGCGCCGATCATGGAAGCGAGTTCCGTCAGGAAGGCGCCGTCGGAGAACTTGTGCCCCAGCAGGATCTGGAAAAACGGTTCGGCCGAATCGGCCACGGAGCTCAGCACCGCGGTGCGGAACCAGTGGTCGTTCTGGTGCGCCAGCGCAAGCTGCGCCAGCGGCTCCAGGCGGCTGGCGTCGCGCAACTGGCCCAGTGAGAACGCCAGTTGGAACTGCACGCGGGTATCGGCATCCTTGATCATGGCGCGCAACTGGTCGGCCACGGGCCGGGACTTGGGCGCCACCTCCTCGGCCACGCGGATGGCCTGTTCGCGCACGCGCGGCTCGGAGTCCTTCAAAAGCTGCAACACCAGCGCTGGCTCCAGCGCATCCAGGCCTTCCAGCGTCCACAGCGCGCGGGCGCGGGCCACCGGATTCGCATTCTTCGCGGCCATCTCCTCGAGCAGCGGCACGGCGCTGTGGTCCTGGCGGTCCACCAGCAGGCGCTGCGCGGTGGTCTGGTGCCAGCCGTTGGTGCTGGCGAGCAGTTGCACGAGTTCCGCCGTGCTGGCCTTGCCCAACTGTGGCCGCAGGTTGCCCTGGCGCAGCGGATGGTTGGAGGCAATGCGCCAGATGCGGCCCATGTTCGCGCCGGCGTAGAAATCCATGTTCTTCTTGATCTCTTCCGGAATCGAGGCGGGCGTCTCGATGAATTCCCGGTAGATGTCCGTCATGTACAGGTTGCCGTCCGGCGCGTTGGCGAAATTGCAGGGGCGGAACCAGACATCCGTGGAGGCCAGAAACTCGACGCCGTCTTTGGCGCGGTGCGCCAGGAAAGTGACCCCGTCGGGCTTGAGGATGTCGCGGTGCACCAGGTTGGCGCTCACGTCGCCCGTGAAGATCGTGTTGCGGTACTCCTGCGGCCAGGCATCGCCGGTATACGCCGTGCCGCCGGTCGCCGCGGTGAAGTATCCCCCCACCTGCTCGATGCGGTTCAGCTTGTTTTCGTTATAGCGCTGCTGCCGGATGCGGGTGCGCTCCTGGCGCCACTTCTGCGGGTGCGTCAGGGGAAAGATGCGCACGTCCGGCCGGCCGTGGTCGGAAATATCCTGCGAGACGGCCGAGACCTCCAGCAGGGGAGCGCGGATGAGGTATTGCATGGGCACCACGACATTCCGGATGTGCACCGTATTCTGCGAAATGAAACGGTCGCCCCAATCGTCCAGGGCCATGCCGAACTGGGTGGGGCCGGAGGCGGGCTCGGCCAGGCCGCGGTCCGGGCGGAAGCGGAAGTCCGCGCCGCGCACCAGCACGGGCGGCCGCTCGGGATGATCGGGCTGGGTGATGCTGCCGTTCGAGCCGCTGTTGGCGGCGTAGATCCAGTTGTCCAGGCGCAGCCGCAGGTTGGTGATGCGGCCTTCGGGATCCACCAGGGAGAAGCCGTGGAACAGCACCTGCCGGACGTCGGCCTTGCCGTCGCCGTCGGTGTCTTTCATGAAGTAGATGTCCGGCGCGCTGGTGACCAGCAGGCCGCCCTTCCAGGGCATCAGGCCGCTGACTTCCAGCACGTGGTCGGCGAAGACGGTGACCTTGTCGTACTTGCCGTCGCCATCTGTGTCTTCGAGCAGCCGGATGCGCGAGCGGGCCGGCGTGCCGGGCGGCGGGTCTTCCGGATAGTCCAGCATCTCCGCCACGTACAGCTTGCCGTTTTCATCCCAGGCCATTTCGACCGGGCTTTCCACCTGCGGCTCGCTAAGGAACAGTTCGGCGTGAAAATCCTCGCTGAAGTGCATGGCCTTCAGGGATTCCTGCGGCGATAGCGGCGGAGCGTCGGCGTACTTTCTGCCGCAGCCCGGAAGGAGCATCGCGCAGGAAGAGAGAATTGACACACACAAATAACGTTTGAGGTCCATGAGCATCCCTGTGCCAGCGATTATCTCACAGACCGCAGCGGCGCAACCGCTCCGTCACCCTTGCGGCTCGGTAACATCCTGCAATTTTTAGCACTTAGTGACTGAGCCGCGACCGTCAGGGAGCGGTTTTGCCGCTCACCGGATTTTTCCGTTTACGTCGCCGTGCCCGCCGGGCGATATTTCTTCACCGCGTCTTCGTCCAGCTCCACGCCCAGGCCGGGAGTGTGCGGCACCACGGCGTAGCTGTCCTTGATTTCGATGGGCTGGACGATCAGGTCGTCTTCCCGCAGGTAGCTCAGGATATCGCTGGGCAGCGTGCAGTTGGGCGCGGCGGCGCAGGAGTGCAGGTAGGAGGCGTCGATGATGCCCAGGTCGTTGCCCGAGCCGTGCCACACGGGCATCTCCGCGGCGCCCGCCAGGTAGCAGTTGGCAACGAAGCTGGCCATGCCGGGATTCCCGCCGGTGTTAAAGACCGAGCAGGCCTGCTCGCGGATGCCGCGGATCATGGCTTTGGGGTCGCCCAGGTGCAGGGCCACGTGCGTCTTCACCTGCCGGCGCAGCTCGCGGTAGCCCTCGAAGTCGCTCTTGTCAAAGGGGTCCTCGAAGACCAGCATGTTGCCGATGCCGTCGAGCGCCTTGGCCACCGGCAGGAAGGCTTTGAGGCCGTCGTAGCGCGTGTTGGGGTCCACGATGACCTTGATCCCGGGCGCCACTTTGGCCACCATCTCGACCGCTTCGACGATGGGGTCGCCCTGCTTGCACTTGGTCTTGATGCAGGTGAACTTGCCGGCCAGGGCGCGCTCGGCGACGCGGCGCATGCCTTCGGGCGTCTTGCGGCCGGTCCAGTAGCCCGCCAGCACCTTGGTCTGCGCGAGGCCCCCGAGCAGTTGATACACCGGCCAGCCGACGGCCTTGCCCACGGTGTCGTAGAGCGCCATCTCGAAGGCAGCCGTGCCGGCGGGCGAGGGCAGGTCCAGGCGATTGAGGTTCAAATCCAGGACCTTCTTGCCGCGCAGGAACTCCGCGTTGCGCTGGATGCCGGCGAAGTCCTCGCCGCGCCCGCTTTCGCCGATGCCGATGATGCCGGAATCGGTGTGCACCTTGAGGATGGCCTTCGGCACGAGGTCGAAGCGGCTGGATTCGGCCAGCGCGGCCTCCGCCGTGGAATCCGGCTTCATGGGCACGACTACCTGGAACAGCTCTACCTGCGTAATCGTCAGCCGCTCTTTCCTGCCGGCGGTGCACGCCGGAAGGGTGGCCAGACCGGCAACGCCGGCGGCCCCCGCAATCATCTGTCGCCGCGAGTATCCTGGCACAATACGCTCCTTTCCCGCCTTATTATCCGCTAATCGCGGGAGTCCCGGGACTGGGTCGAGTCACGTCTTTCGGAACTCCATTAGTATGAGAGCCCTAAGAGACGTGAGGGGCAACTCAACGAAGAGTTGGGGCAGGCAAAGCGTTTGTGCCGGATTAGCTCATGGCCGAACGACAGTCCGCGCCCGGATTGAAGCGCTCCGGGCTTCCTCGGCAGGATTAAGGCAGAACTGGGAGAATATGTGCCGTTCGTCGCCCGGCCCCATGACCGAGGTTGCCTGTTCGCGCACGACAGGCCACAGGTCGGTGCGCTTCCAACGTTCCAGCCATTCCGCATCGTCTGCGGGTGAATGCGGAACCAGACGCGAACGTAGACCAGGCCGTTTCTCAAATTCACGAGGTCATGAAGTACCGCGCCGAGCGAGTGGTGTTTGTGTCTGCTGACCCAGGCGTCGCCCGGAAAGACGTTCTCGCACTGATGGAGCGCGTTTGGAACGAAGCGGAAGTGATCAGCATCGTGACGCCAAAGATCGGCGCATTAGCCCAGAGGCGGATCTGTCTGACTCCATCCCGAGAGACTAGCGAGAAGCTGCCGCGATATAAAATACCGGCCCGTTGAAGGAATTGCTTCAGACGACTTATCGACGTTGTCCTCACCTGACTGAAATTGACATTACGGCCGCGCCCCTTCCGGCTCGAAACTGATTTTAAGCCGCGTTCCAGTCGCCTTGGCGTATTTCTCGAGTGTTCGCGTCGAGGGCATGCTTCCGCCGCCTTCCAGACGCGCTACCACGGCCTGTGTGGTCTTCATACGCTGCGCTACCTGCTCTTGCGTGAGGCCAGCGCGGGCGCGCGCTTCGATCAGCGCGGCGGCAAGCGAAAACTCTTCGTTCAGCGCTTCATATTCGCGCCGGTACTTCGGATTCTTCATCCACTTCTTGTGGAGATCATCAGCCGTCGTGCGTTTCTTTGATCCTGTACCTCCTGGGCCCTTTGCAGGGCGATTTCGATCTCTCGCCGGGGCGTCTTCTGCGTTTTCTTGACGAACACTGGGACGACAACGACCCGCTGGCCTTTCGCGGTGACGTAGACCGCCCTTGATATCCCGTCCTTACGCTTCATGCGCATTTCCCACAATGGGCCTTCCAGGTACTTTATGTGCGGCTCATGAACTCGTTCGAGGCCGTATCCCTGGATCAACTCGACGATATGCCGAAAGCGGGCCTGCATGTCGGGCGTATTATCGCATTTTTGCAATATTGCCAAACACGGAATGCGACAGCGAAAAAAGCTACAATTCTCATTCAAGTTCGAAGAGCGTATGGCACCTCGCGGGTTTCTCTGCGCAATTTTCCCGTTCGCGATGGCCGCAATCGCATCTGGGCAATCCTCATCCACACCGTTCGACCTCTCGTGGACGGCGGGGGCATGCCGAAACTGTGAAATCGTCCGCCAAGTGGCCGAAATCGGTGTATTCGCGCCGGGAGCCGTGTTGGCTGAAGGGTATTATTTTCCGGCTGAAGGACAGGGAAGCGGCGACTACTCCGTCGTTCGATCCAGCCATTCTGGTATGGACCTTGCCGAACGGAGGTTGATCCAGCGGGCGCTTGGCCCGGCTGTCATTGCTGCCATGGACCGGGTTGACCTCCGGCCGGAGCCGGGCGCGTGGCGGGCCTTGGCGCGGGCCGTCATCCTGTCGGCCGGAGACGTGGCCACCGATCCACGCGGCCGGGCCATCCTTGCCGCGATCTGCCGGAGGGCGGTGGTGGCGGATGACCGCGTGCCGGGCCGAATCGGTGAGCACCGCTTGTCGGAGGGCTGCTACTCGTTCAATGAAGCCATGACGCTGGCGGCGGCACACCTGAAGCAGACCGGCCGGGCCGCCTGGCCCTCAGCCTCTTGCAGCAGGGTTGGACGGTCCGGCAACTCCTCCGGCAGTTTTACAGAGATTGCAGCAGTGGTGACTGCATTGGAAGACGATCAGCGCACCCGCGTGATTCGCTACATCGTGGACCGTTTCAAGATTAATGGAGCCCCTGTAGCTCCACCGCCCCGACCAGAACCCGAGGAAGCGGTGACGGAGCAGAAGGATCAGCAGAGTTTTGAGGATTTCGCGACTCTGTTCGACGCATGCAGCCCCAACACGGATTCATTGCGCGCCTTGGTGGGCGCTTACTGGGTCCAGGTGTGCCAAGGCAACCAGGGTTTTGATGGCCAGTCAGTCAACAAGGAACTGAAACATCTAGGCCACGGACTCGGAAACATTACCATGGCGTTAAATCCCCTGATCGGCCAGAAGCCCGCGTACGTTTTGCAGCTCAGAAAGAGCGGCAACACAAAACAGGCGCGAAAGCTGTATAAAGTCACTGAAGCTGGTATTAGGAAGGTCAAGGCTATGATCGCGGGCGAGGACACGGAGTAGGAGCCACGGGCGCAACCAGATGACCGATGCACTTGAGAGTTTCCTGGGTTCAATCCCTGAAGTAAACAGCCTGCTGGCGAAGCACCAGGACGCTGTAGCCGTTTTTGGGTACTTCCTCTCCGCCGTCGCTGGGGAGACCATCACGCCCGGTGCCATCGCGAGGTGTTACGACGCTGCCACATCAAGGCACCAAGGAACATCTCAGACATTGTGGGCAAGTCTAGGGCGTTCGTCAGGACCAAGGATGGGTGGGTTCTGCAGCGCGACGCGGTTGCCCGGTTAAAGTTGGCCACGCCCGGTGCCGCGAAGAACGACAACGGCTCCACTCCTGAGCGTGCTAAGACCGTTATGGTCGTGTATGGGCAAGATGACGCAATGAGGACCGATATGTTCAACCTCCTCCGGGCGTTGGACCTGAGGCCCATAGAGTGGAACGATGCCGTTCTCAAGACTGGCAAGGCGTCGCCCTATGTCGGCGAAATTCTCACTGCTGCTTTCGCCATGGCGCAGGCCTTTCTTGTTCTGATGACTCCCGATGAGGAGGTAAAACTGCGGGTGGAGTTGCGCAAATCCCCAGATCGGGACGAGGCAGGTTTCCAGGCTCGCCCGAACGTCCTCCTGGAAGCGGGTATGGCGCTGGCTACCGATGAGGCGCGGACTATTCTTGTTGAAGCCGGTACTCTCCGTGGACTGTCGGACCTCACGGGACGGCACGTCATAAGGCTGAACAATTCACCTGCCCGGAGGAACGACCTGGTGCAGCGGTTGAAAATTGCCGGCTGCCTTCCAAACACCAATGGCACCGACTGGATAACGCTCGGGGATTTCGACCGTTGAGACGCTTTCGAAGGTCTTTCGGCTTTCGGGAGGCTTTCTGGTGGCTCCGTCCTGGTTTGCTTTATTTCACGGAACCCCTGATTTCATTGGTCGGGGCGGGGCGATTTGAACGCCCGACCCCCTGCGCCCAAGGCAGGTGCGCTACCAGGCTGCGCTACGCCCCGACTCTCTACATGTTTGATTCTAAGCCACTTCCAGCAGCGGTGCAAGTGGCGTCTCTCGCTGAGTTGCCCAGCCTCGTGTACTGGAGAAGCCGATGCTGCAAATTTCGGAAGCTGGGAGCATGTTGGAGGTCGCGAAAGGCTGGGTCGCCAGGGATACCCTGAAACTGCGAATTGTTTACCACCAGCTCCAGTGCCCCCGCGCGAGCGGATGCGGCGAAGATCGTAGCTGCTTCCAGCAGCCCGTCGGCAACCGGGTAAGTAAAGTAGGCCCGCTTGACGTTCCGCATGGCGGCTTGGATTGACGCAGGGTTTAGGAGGTCTCCCTCCACCACTTCCGCGCCCTTCTGGCGCAGCTCATCGGACCTTGAATCGAGCTTATGGACGAGGGCGCGAACCGAAGTGCCTTGTTCCAATAGAAGACTCGCTACGAGGCGCCCGGTGGAGCCTTGCGCCCCACCAGCGGCGCCTGTAACCAAAATTGAATGCGACATGGGATTGTTTCCTTCCGCTCCATGGGATGATGTGCATAAGCCAATGGATTCGGTTTTTGCGGCCGGTCAAGGCGGCCCCGGAGGTTGCGCCCCAAGGATGATCGGCAGCATCCTAATAGTCGTGCGCTACCGCCCCGAACATAAACTCGAAATCCATCGAAAGATCGTGAAAGACGCCTCGCGACGGGTCCGGGCCGAAGGCTTAAACGGGGCCGCGGTTTCGGTCGTTATGAAAGACGCCGGCTTGACCCACGGAGGGTTCTACAAGCACTTCGCAAGTAAGCACGACCTGCTCCTGGAGTCGCTTCGCGAGGGGTTCCGGGAAATCGAGGATACTCTGGCTCATGCCGCGGAAGAGTCGCCGCCTGGTGAGGCATGGAAGGAAATCGTGACAACCTACTTGAGCCTGGAACTCTGTGAACATCCGGAGCGCGGTTGCCCCCTGGCGGCACTTTCGCCGGATCTGGCGCGGGCAGAAGAGAAAATCAAGCCGCAGATTGTCGCGGAACTCGTTAATTACAAGAGCCGAATGTTGCCGTTCATGCCTGGCCACCGTACCGCGGACAAAGAACGGGCCTTCTTTGTGATTTTTTCAGCCATGATCGGGGCCGTTGAAATTGCTCGAATTCTGCCAGATCGCGCCATGCGGGAGAAAGTGCTGGCGGGAACCAGAGATTTCCTCTTGCGCAGTTTCTGATCTCCGCAATGCATGGGGCACACGCGGGAGGCGATGGGGTAATACCTGTTGGAATTCGGAGTCCGCTCGCCGGCTGCGAGGCAGGAGTCAAGGCCCGAGGCCGTTAGGAGACTCAGAGGGCCGGCTACAATAAGTATCAGTATCCCAAATGCCTTAAGGGCCAGTTGGGCGATCCGCTTTGAGTTCCCGTCAGGGTCTTGCCTCGGCTTCAGCCTGCGCCAAGCTCAAGAGCTTTTGTCTGCGCTGCGGAATCTGCGAGCCCCAAGGAACCTCCCGATGAGGGCTCCTAAGACGACGGTGGCGATAATCGCGGTACCATGCGCTCCAAGCGCATGCCTCAGTGTGGGATACGGACAAGCAATACGCCAACCCGCATTGATCGCAACGCCCGCGCCAGCGCCATACAGTGCACCCGCGAGAGTTGGCCGGATCGCGAGCGAGTTTCGGAATACCCAAGTGAAAAGTAAGACCAGTATTCCTCCCGTGACGGTGCTTCCGACACCGCAGGCCAAGTCCATGATCCACGGCGGGACGACACGCACTACGCCGCCGACGCGCAATGTGCTTCCCACCGGGCTGATCGAGAACGTCGACACGGTAATGGCGACGACAACTAGCAACGCTGCCACCGCTGCCGAGTATACAGTCCCCCTTGGTAACCTGCCCGCCGGGGTGCTCTCATGCGCGGCGATCCAGACGAGTACGATAGCCAACGTGAACTGCGCAGCGGAGGTGCCCCAGGTCAGGAGTGGTCCCAAGACGCTCGCATCGCCTCGGATTCCGAGCGCCAGCAGGATCAGGGAGGAAACCAGTAGCGCAACGGGCGCGGTTTTGAGGGCAAGGCTGAGCGGTCGTGGCGAAGGCTTGACGGGTCTGAGATCCTGCGCGATCGCTCGCATCAGCGCTTCTGGCGGTTTTGGTGAACGATCGATCATGCTTGAGCCCTTTGCAGATGATGCAACGCAGCGCGCAAGTCCGTCATTCCGCGACTGGCGCGCGCCCGAGCCGCCGCGGCAGTAATGCCCAACATTCCGGCGATCTCATCGAAGCTGAACCCCCACTGATGATGGAGCAATAGCGCTTCGGCTTGATCCGCTGACAAATACGCCATACCTCTGCGGATCTCGTCCCGCGAGCCGAGGCTGTCAGCTTCCGGAAAGACGGGAAATTCCGGCAACTCCTCACGCGATTCATGGACCTCCGCGAATCGGCGAGCCGCTCGCCGATTCATTAGGAAAACATTTCGCGCCAAACCGAACACCCATGGCCGGACCGCGTATGCCGGGTTGTAGGCGGCCCTCGATCGGTGCATCTGAAGAAACGTCTCCTGCAGCAAATCGTCGACAATCTCCGAGCCGCCAGCAAGATGCGAAAGGTATCGCCGCACCGCAACCGCGAGCTGCGCGTAGATTTCCTGAAATGCTTCCAGCGATCCGCCTTGGTAACGGATCATCAAGGCACGAAGTTGATCTTCTCCTTCGCCCACTTCTAACCTAATACTCTTTGCCTCACGCGGCCGGTTTGTGACCGGCTTCCTCGGAGAAATCTTTCATTCGCAATCCTGTCACGAATCGGGCGTCGCGGGCAAATACAGAGACAGAGGGCGAGCTTAAAGCCGCCCGAATCGATCACCACAAGGAGAATGAAATTGAAATCGCTTCTGATCCCGATTCTTACCCAGTTGCCGCTGGCCGGCACCGTCCTGCAGGCTCAATCCACCCCGCCTCCGCGACCGAAGACGACGGCGGTACTGGTCATACTCACCGCGAAGCAGGGCGTCACGCCTCAGCAGGTCATGAAGGTGATGCCGGCTGAGATCCGGGCGACCATCGAGTTGTATCTGAATGGCAGAATCAGCCAATGGTTCTCACGCGGCGATGGAAGAGGCGTCGTGTTTCTCCTCGACGCGAAAGACCTTGCTGAAGCCCAGACACTGATGGAAGGGCTTCCACTTCACAAAGTGAACCTCGTGGACTATGAGTACATTCCCGTCGGCCCTCTGATGCCCCTGAGGTCCCTGATGGCTGGCGAGGAAAAGAAGGACTAAGAGCGGCTGAACATGGCGGCTCAGGACCGGCGGCGCGGTAGGCTCAGGCGGCTGCCGCGCACCGGTCGGACATCGCAAGAGACATTCAGGAAGGGATATCCACGTGACTGCAATACTTTGCCTCGGTTACTTAGCTGGAGTGTCCATCATCATTGTAGCGCTAGCGTTACCTTCGCGAGCGCTTGAGAGCTCTGTTGATAGGGCTTCCCCTATGGCTACTATACGTTGGGCTGCTGTCGTATTTGGGCGTGGTCAGCAACACGGCTTTACGGCCTCCTGGAATTGTCTATGTAGCTTTTCCGGCCGTTCTGTTTGTGCTCGTCGTGTTCGCGTTTTCTCGCGCGGGAGCGCGAATGACCTCCGCCTTTCCACTGTGGGTCGTCATCGGGCTACAGACGTTCCGGATTGGCGTTGAACTGCTGCTGCACCGGCTTTATCTGGACGGGCTCGCGCCCCGCATCGTTACCTATCAGGGCGGCAATATGGACATCTGGATCGGCTTGTCAGCGCCGCTAATTGCCTGGATATCCACGCGCGGGCATTGGGGAGAACGGCTCGCGCTCGGCTGGAACCTCGCGGGCCTGCTGACGCTGGCCAACGCCATTACCCTCGGTGCGCTGACAGTCCCGGGTCTCAATCTCATACACAGCGAAGTGCCTAATAGGGCGATCGGCACCTTTCCGTTTACTTATATCGCCGGCTTTTTCGCACCGCTTGCCATGGCTCTTCACGCCGTCTGGATTCGAGGCTTGCGCGCGGAGCTAAGAAGCAAACGGTCTCTACGATCGCCCGTAGTCGCAATGTGAGCCAAGGAACTAGAAGCCGCTCGACATTGCAAGAAGTCATCAAAGGTTGCTACATCCCGAGCCGCCCGGACGAGGTAAAGGGCGGGAGCACTGCGTGGTACGCCTCTTTCTGGCGTTCTTCCGCTGCTTACCTCGAAACGCGTTTCGGCAAAAACTGTAGCCTGTATGTTCGCGCCCAGCGTGACAGCGGGGCTGCTAAAACCCTCCGACCTCGCCGGTTATCGAAACGGCCAGGTATTCATACGGAAGTCCATGCACGTGCCGTTGAGCCGGGACGCAGTCCGGGATGCGATGCCCGCCTTCTTCGATCTCCTACGAGAGGAAGAGCACCCGGCAGTGCGTATCGTGCTCGGGCATTTTGTATTTGTATACATCCATCCCTACCTGGACGGCAATAGGCGCATGGGGCGCTTCCTCATGAATGTCATGATGGCGGCGGGCGGCTACCCGTGGACGGTCATACCGCTCTCCTCGCGCAACGCCTATATGGCCGGTCTCGAGAAGGCCGGCGTTGCAGAGGACATCGCACCGTTCGCAGAATTTCTGGGTGAGCTCGTCCGGAAGGGTCTTGCCTGAGAGCCGCTCCCGTCGGTGCCGAAGGGATAGCCTCCCGACAAAGCTGAGTGGCTTAGGCGAAGATCGTACCGTGTCAAAACCGTGCCTAAATTCTTTGTGCGGGATCCGCTGGGGTTAGCTTTGAGCGAAAAGCAGATGCCCCAACCTGTTGAAATCATTAGGGGTGTGGAGAATTGCAAAAACCGTTGGAACCGATCTCGGGCCCAGGACCGCAGGGCTACCCCGACCCTTGCACGCCGCCTTTCAACAGTATGCGCAATGGTCAGAGGCCGAGCGCATCTCTTTCCTGTTGACACGCGCCGAAATGGATAGACGATGCGACCCTTTGCGTCGCGTTCGCGTTTGATCGCCTGCGCACCCGCCGGGTAGTCGAGACCGCCATCGGCATCAGTGCGCAGAGTTCCGCATGCCGCCTAAAGAAATGTTATATAATTCCGCCACGTTCACCGCTGTGGCCGGGCAGGCGCGACCTTTCGCTCCGGCAAAGCGGCTGATGGAGGCCTTCATGACCAAACGCGAATTCCTCACGGCCGGCGTCGGGGCCGGCCTGGCTCTGGCGAAAGGAACGGCCGCGTTTTCGCAGCAATTGTCAGCCGCCGCGCGCTCGGGGGGCGTACCCGGGCGGGGGCGGGTTCCCACCCGGATGGCCAAGACTACGAAGCTCTTCAAGACCCCGTCGGGCTATCCCAACGCGGTTGCCGTGACGCCGGAGGGGTTGTGGATTGCGGAGCAAAAGCTCTCGGGAGCCCAGGCCGTTGCCTATCACATGTCCGAACCTCAATCCCTGACCGAAAACTGCTGGCTGGTCGACTGGAACGGCAAGGTGCTGAAAACGGTGGCGACTCCCTCCCGAAACACCAGCGGCATGGCCGTCGGCGGCGGATATGTCTGGATGGTAGCGAACGCGCCTCCGGAAGGTGTTTTTCAGGTGGACATGAATTCGCAGGTAGTCAGTCACCGCCAGATCCCGCTTGGCCCGCCCAACGACGGCGGCGGTTGCCACGGCGCTCTCTGGCACGACGGCAAGCTGTGGATCGCCGCCTTGCGGCTTCGCGGAAATCTGCGCGTCGATCCCAAGACCTGGGAGCCCGAATTCATGATCCCGTTCTACCAGGCTCCGGACCGCGTGCGTTACCACGGCATCGCCTGGGACAACGGCACCATCTGGCAGGTGGTCGGCAACGACTGTAAGCGGTATAGCGACTACCGGCCGTGCCTGGTGCGGTACGAAGCCGCGACCGGCAAGGTGCTGGAGATCGTGGACTTCGTTCCCAACTCCTGCGACCCGCACGGGCTGGCCATGCACGACGGCAAGTTCATCAGTTGCGATGCCGGCATCCATCCGGGCTGGCCCAACAACGACAGTCCGACGGCGGGCTGGATCTTCCAGATCGACTTCATCTGATGCGTCCGCGGGCCGCGGCTCCCTGCATCGCCTGGCTCGATTCGCTGCGCGCCGACGCGGTCTTCGCCTGGCGGCAGCTCAGCAGACGAAAGGTGACCTCGGCCGCGGCGATTTTGTCGCTGGCCCTCGCGATGGGGGCGTGCACCTCGGCCTTCCGTCTGCTCGATGCGCTGCTGTGGCGTCCTTTGCCCGTGGCTCACCCGGAGCGGCTCTACGCGCTGTTCCGGGAAGGATTCGTCCTGTTTGGCAAGCCCGGCACATACGACGGCGGGGAGTATCCCCTGTTCCGCCAGATGCGCGACGCGGCGGCGGATCAGGCCACCTTGATCGCCATTTCCTATGCCGAACGGGTGAACCTGATCTACACGCCGGGCGAGGATATGGAGAAAGCGCACGTGCAGTACGTCTCGGGGCGCATGTTCGACTCGTTCGGAGTTCAGCCCGCGCTGGGGCGCCTGTTCCACGAAGAGGACGACCTCGCGCCGGGCGCGCACCCCATAGCCGTGCTGTCACACGATTATTGGTCGCGCCGTTTCGGGGAGGATCCGCATGTGATCGGACGCTCCTTCCGCATAGGGGACGGCCTGTACCAGATCGTCGGCGTGATCGGGCGGGGCTACACCGGCACGGAGCCGGGCACGGTGGTTGACATTTTCATGCCCGCGATGATGCACTGGGGGATCAACCAGCCAACCTGGACTTTGTTCCGCACCTTTGTGCACCTGCGGCCGGGCATAGGCATACAACCCGTCCGCGACCGTCTGAGCGCCACGCTTCTGGCATTCAACCGGGAGAGGGCGAAGGAGCGGCCCGACGACCGCGCGCAGCTTCTCCGGCAGGTCCTCGTGATGAAGCCCGCCGCGGCGGGCGTTTCTACGATGCAGACCAACTATCAGCTTTCGGTGACCGCGCTTGGGGTGCTGGTAGCGCTGGTTCTGCTGATTGCCTGCGCCAATGTGGCGAACCTGATGACGGCTCAAGCAACGGCGCGGGCGCGAGAACTGGCGCTGCGCGTCTCCCTGGGAGCGGGACGCTCGCGCCTCGCGCAATTGGTGCTGGTGGAGAGCGCGATACTCACGCTGTTCGCAGCCGCGGGGGGCGGCGCATTCGCGGAGTGGTCCGCGCCGTTCGTCGTGAGCCGCCTCAATCCGGCCGAGAACCTGGCGCGCTTCTCGCTTCCCGCGGACTGGCGCGTGCTGGGGTTCGGCTTGGCGGTGACTCTCGGTGTGACGTTCCTGTGCGGCCTGGCGCCCGCGCTGCGCGCTCTGGGAGTCCAGCCCGCGAGCGCGTTGAAGGGTGGACAAGACCCTCGCTCGCGGAGCCGCCTGATGCACGCCTTGATCGCGGTCCAGGTGACTTTCTGTTTTCTGGTGCTCTTTGTCGCCGGGCTCTTTATCGGCACCTTCGAGCGGCTCTCCCGGCAGCCCGTAGGCTTTCCCGCCGAACGGCTTCTCAATCTCATTACCGTCACGCCCCGGAATGAGCCGGTATCCCTATGGGACCAGGTGGCCGAACATCTGCGGGCAGTGCCGGGGGTCGCATCCGTCGCATTTGCCGATTGGCCGCTGTTGGACGGTTACAGCTTCAAACTGAACGCGGTGGCCATCCATGGCGCGCCCCCTTCCGACGACCTGGCCTGGTTTCTGAACGTCTCGCCGGGCTGGATCGAAACCCTGCGGATTCCGCTGATCGACGGGCGAGACTTCCGCCCGGGCGATCTCTCTCCCGGCGCCGCGATCGTCAACCAGGCCTTTGCCAGGCAGTACTTCGCGGGCGAGAATCCCATCGGCAAGTGGTTTGAGGGAACCTCCGGATACATGCGTGCGCAGCGCTTCCGGATTGTTGGACTAGTGCGCGATGCCCGCTACCGCTACCTGCGCCAGCCGGTCCTGCCGGTGGCCTACACGCCCTTTCACAGACTGGATGACAAGGGCACCATGAAGGGCGGCACCTTCGTGGTGCGTACCTCCAGTCCGAACCCTCTGACGCTGGCATCGGCACTGCGCCGGGAAGTGACGCGCGCCCGGCCTGAGTTCCGTGTCAGCAGCATCCGGACCCAGGAAGACCTGATTCAGGCGCAGACCGTGCGGGAACGGCTGCTGGCGATGTTGGCGCTGTTTTTCGCGCTGGTTGCGCTGTTGTTGGCGGGCATCGGACTTTACGGCGTGCTGGAGTACTCCGTCTTTCAACGCCGCCGCGAGATCGGTATTCGCATGGCCATCGGGGCGCAGGCCGGCGACATCGCCCGCCGGATTACGTTCGATGTCTTCTCCATGGTCATCGCCGGAACGCTGGCCGGCGGGGGACTCGGCGTGGCCTCGGTACGGTACATCGAGACACTGCTTTACGAGATCAGGGCCGCCAATCTGGGCGCCCTGGCACTTCCGTCGCTGACTCTTCTGGCAGTCGCCCTGCTGGCTGCGGTCCCGGCGCTGATCCATGCCCTGCGCACCGACCCCGCGGGGGTGCTGCGCGCCGAGTGAGGCGAATCGCCATCGCCTGGCGATCGCGCCCGGATAAATCGGCTCAGATATACTCAACCGAAGAGGTGTCCCATGCACAAGATCGCGTTCGCCCTCATATTGGGCGCCGTGGTGTCACTTAGCGCCACCTCGTCGTACCGTATCACCCACACCTACACGCTGGGCGGAGACGGCCGGTGGGACTACATCGTGCCCGACCCGCCGAATCACCGGCTGTTCATCGCCCGGCAGGATCGGATTATGGTGGTTGACGAAGACAGCGGAAAGCTGCTGAGCGAGATCAGCGGGATTCACGGCGCGCACGGGACTGCGCTGGCGCATGCCGCGGGTCGTGGATTCGCCACCTCCGGCAACGACGGGACGGTGGTCATGTTCGATCTGAAGACATTCCGGGTGCTGGGCCGCATCCCGGCCGCGGAAGACGCCGACGCCATCATCTACGACGCCCCATCGAATCGCATCTTCACGTTCAACGGGGACGCGCACTCTTCGACAGTGATCGACCCGCGGGCCGGGACTCGGATCACAAATATTCCATTGGGCGGCAAACCGGAGTATGGCGCGTCGGCGGGCGACGGCAGGGTATACGCCAATCTGACCGACACGAGCGAGGTGGTCGAGATCGATGCGAAGAGGGCGGCCGTGACGCGGCGCTGGTCCACCGCTCCATGCAAACAGCCGGTCGCCATGGCCATCGACACGGCTCACCACCGGTTGTTTAGTGGATGCCGCAGCGGAGTGATGGCCGTCTCCGACTACGAAGCCGGCAAAGTGGCCGCCACTGTTCCGATTGGCGTCGGTGTGGACGGCGCGGGGTTCGATCCGGACTCAGGCAACGCGTTCGCCTCGAATGCGGACGGCAGGCTCACGGTGATTCATCAGGACGCGCCGGACCGGTATCACGTCGTCGAAAACTTGCAGACCCCCGAGGGGGCGCGCAACATGGGGCTGGATCCCGCGAATCACCGCGTGTACATCGTCTCGGCGAAGTTCGGGCCGCCGCCCGCAGGCTCGACCGGCCGCGTTCGAGCACCGGTGCTGCCCGGAACCTTCAGCCTGATGGTGATCGAACGAAGCCCGGGCGGGAACTGATCCGCGCGAGCGCCGGGCCACGCGTTATCGGCCGGCTGGCGACCGGCAGAGGAAGGCAGCTTCCACGGGCGGGCTTCAGCCGGATCACGCCCCTCGCGGTGGAATGTTGTGGTTCAGCCGGAAGAAATTGCCGGGATCGTATCTGGCCTTCAGCATCGCCAGCTTGTCGTACTTCTCCGCGCCGTAAGCCGCCCGGACGCGGCTCCCGGTCTCGTCCGCAGTCAGATGATTGGCATATACGCCCGCCGACACAAAGGGCTGGGCTGCGTTCCATACCTCGCGCGCCCAGCCAATATTGGCGGCATCCGCGCCGGGATCGGTCCAGCGCGCGATGATGGAGAGCTCGAAATTCGCATCGCGGTGATCAAAGGCCATCGCAGCTCTCGGAACCCGCCGGATCTCCCCTTTGATTTCAAACAGCAGGATGATCGAGTGCGGGGATGGCATGGCCGCGGCGCCGTCGCGCAGCACACTGACGAGGCCAGGCGCGATTTCGGAGACAAAATTGGATTTCCAATAGTAGCGGTCGCCGACAGGGGCGGCATCATCGAGCATGCTCTGTACTCCGGTGTAGGGCATCGCCCGGATGAGGTCCGCTACGGGCGGACCGAACTTGCGCAACGGCTCCAGCACCCGTTCACCCTCGCGCGGCGCGCCCGCGTACATCGCCACGACGGCAACCAGCGGCGCCCCCTCCGGCGAGTTGAGAAAGCCGATGGAGGTGTCCAGTTCGTCGGGGGAACCCACCAGAAACTCCCGATGGAAAGCAATGAGCTCGCCCGCCAGTTCACGCGGGTGGAGCAGCAAACCGGCCAGTACTTCGCCGAGGGGATGGAGCCGGTAGCGGAAAGAAGTCACAATTCCGAAATTCGCGCCCGCGCCCCGCACCGCCCAGAACAGATCCGGATTCTGCTCGACGCTGGCCGTGAGCATTTCGCCATCCGCCGTGACCAGGTCAACGGAAAGCAGGTTGTCGCAGGTCGCGCCGTGCTTCCCCATGAGGTAGCCGATCCCGCCTCCGAGCGTCAATCCGGCAATGCCGGTGTGGGAAACCTGCCCTCCGGTTGTCGCCAGCCCGTGGGCCTGGGTGGCGCGGTCGAACTCGCCCCAGAGCAGACCGGGCGCCGCCGTGACCTGCCGTGAGACTGGATCTACGCGGATGTCCTTCATCCGCGAGAGATCGATCATCAAGCCGCCGTCGCAGACCGCGGTCCCGGCCACCCCGTGGCCCCCGCCACGGACACTGACTGGCAGGAGTTCCGCGCTCGCCAGCTTTACGGCCGCGCGAATATCGGCGGCAGACACGCATCGCGCGATCAGCTCCGGCCGGTTGTCGATCATGCCGTTCCAGATCCGGCGCGATGCTTCATAAGCGTCGTCAACCGGGGTGAGAAGTTGGCCTTCGAATTGCCCCTGCCACTGCCTGGCTAAGCGTGCACCGTTTCCCGTCACAGATGCCTCCTTACGAAATCGTTTGATTATATGCGGGGCTCCAGGCGCTATCAACAGAACGCTGACAACACCGAAATAACAAGACCTGTAACTCCGCAATCCCCGTAGACTCGCTTCGCGCCAGAGGCTATCATCGAACGCCAGGAGGACCGATCAATGCCCGAATATCACGGCGCCGCCATGAGCCGCCGCAGGCTGCTGCGCGCTGCGTCAGGCGCGGCCGCCGGGGCCCCGCTGCTGCAACTGGCCGCCCAGCCCGCCCAGGCGCCCGCTTCCGGAACGGTGAACCGCAACTCCGCTCCCAGCGATCTGCGCATCACGGATATGCGCGCGTGCACCGTAGCGGCGAACTACGACTACCCCATCATCCGCATCGATACCAACCAGGGCATCTACGGACTTGGCGAGGTGTTCGCGGCGGGCGTGGCGGGCAGCGCGCTGATGCTCAAGCCCCACATCGTCGGCCAGAATCCGCTCGAAATCGAGCGCGTGCTGCGCGGCATCCGCAATTCCGCCGGGCAGAACTTCTGGAACACCGGCTACGGCGCCATCGACCTGGCGCTGCACGATATCGCCGGAAAGGCCTTTGGTGTGCCGGCCTGGCAGTTGATCGGCCCCAAGCTGCGCGACCGCATTGTGCTGTATTGCGACACCACCGGCCACCCCGACCCTAAGGTCTACGGCCAGCGCATGTTGAGCCGCAAAAAGCAGGGCTTCCAGTTCTTCAAAATGGACCTATATACCAGCCTGGTGAGGAATCGCCCGGGTGCGGTGATGCCCAGCGGCGCCGCCACCCAAAAGGGCCTGGAGTACCTGTGCGAGTACATCGCCGGCGCGCGCGACGCCATCGGAAAGGAGACCCCGCTGGCCGCCGACCACTTCGGGAATCTGACCGTCAAGGACAGCATCCGTTACGCCAGAGCCTTCGAGCCCTACAACCTGGCCTGGGCCGAGGACTTCATCCCGGAGTGCTGGCTGAACTGGCGCGGCTTCAAGGAAATCCGCGAAAACACCACCACCCCGATCCTCACCGGCGAGCAGGCTTTCGGCCTGGAGGAGGGCTTCCGGGACCTGATCGACAATCACGCCGTGGATCTCATTCACCCCGACTATGTGGCTTCCGGGGGTATGCGCGAGATCAAGCGCATCCACGATTACGCCGCCGTCCGCGGTATCCAGACCGTGATCCACCAGCCCGGTTCTCCCATCGGCGCCCTGGCCATGGCGCACGTGGCTTGCACCCTTTCCGGCTTCGTGGCCTGCGAGTTTCACGCCGGAGACATGCCCTGGTGGCAGGACCTGGTCAAGGGAAAGAAGCCCATCATCCGCGACGGCCATATCGATGTCCCGGCGGGCCCTGGCCTGGGCGTGGAACTGAACGACGACGTGGTGAAGGAACACCTGCGCTTCCCGCAATACTTCGAGCCCACGCCGCAGTTCGACTTTCCAGTGACCTCCGGCTTCCAGCGGCGCTGGTCCGGCCCCTGGCCGCACTACGACGAAGAAGGCAAGTGGTGTAACTGCGTGACATACTGAAGGGACATCAGGCTACGCTGGCAGTTCGTCTCTGCTGGAAGAAATGATGAGGAGCAGGCAGCCGCCCCGCGTATGGATGCGGCCATGATCGCTGAAGGCGTCGTTCCGGCTGTAATCTCCGGGACTGAGCACGACGTCGTCCAACTGGATGTCGCCTTCCAGCGCCAGGCACTGCTCGACCGCCCTGCGCCGCCTGGGCGAGCTACATGCGCAAGAGCGGCTCGCGTTCCTGCCCGGAGGCCGCCCGGACTTCGGCCGCGGCACTCCTATCCAGGGATACGCGCGGAGGCGATGAAGCGGATTCATCCACGGCTGGTCACCTGCCCATCCAGCGCATTTTGAGCACAAAACCATTGCGGCCCCGGCCCCTAGAAGGTTGCTAGCGGATTCAGCGGCGACCCCGTGCCGTTGACTACCGGAATGGGCGCCGCGGTCAGCAGGAACTCCCAGCGACGGCGTTGGGCGGCCGCCGCGCTGACGGCCTCCAGGTCGCAGTTGTCGAAGATGGGCGTGCCCATGGCCACCAGCATCAACTGGTGGATAGGCTGCAAGACGCCTTCCACGCCGGAGGGCATGGCGTCGCTGGCCGCATCGCTGCCCAGCATGGCGATATCCCGCAGCTTCAGCCAGCGCGCGCAACTGGCGTGCAACCCGGCCGAATGCGCCGCCACGTCCCAGGGCCCCTTGGCGGCCCGCCGCGCCCAGCGCCCCGTGCGGATGAAGACCACGTCGCCGCTGGATACCCGCACGCCGGCCTGCTTCTCCCAGGCGTCCAGGTCTTCGGGATAGATCAGGGCGTCCGGCTCCAGGTAGGGCACGCCTTTCAGGCGCGGAATGTCCATCAGAATGCCGCGCGTAAAGATGCCGTTCTTGAAATTCGTAATGGCCAGCTTTTGCGCGCCCTGGTCGGTGACCTCCATCTGCGAAAAGCCGTTGAACATCTTCCCCTGGTAGAACATGTGGCACAGGGAGTCCATGTGGGTGTGCCCGTAGCCGTGGTAGGAGACCGTGTAGGTGTCCAGATCGAACTGCCCGGCTACCGGCTTGGCGCCGGTAGCGGTCATCACTTGCACCCACGGACTGCCGTTATCGATGGCCTTGACCTTTTCCGTATCCCGCGCCAGCGACACCGAGACGCCGTCCCGCACCAGCGCCGCCGCCTGCCGGCGCTTGGCCGGCGTAATCAGGTGGACCGCACCCATCTGGTCGCTCTTTCCCCAGCGGCCCCAGTTGGAAAGCTCCTGCATCATGCGGTCGATGTCGGCCTTGGTGAGGCTGCGGGCAGATTGCGCGTGGGCCAGCGCCAGCGCGGCCAGGCCCGCGGAAAGATAACGCGTATAGATTTTCATGGCCGGGATCGTTTTACTCTACCGCAACTCCGGCCGGAGGAGCGGGCGCGCGCCGCAGCGGGAGGCCCGCCAGCATACCGCTCAGCACGCCCAGGGTATTGGCAGCCGCATCGAAGGGGTCCACGGTGCGCCCGGGCGAAAAGCTCTGCAAGCCCTCCAGCGCGACGCCCACCAGGATCATCAGCAGCGCGTAGCCGAACGCCCGGCGCCAGTTCGAGAAACTGATCACCGGCAGGAAGGAGAGGACCAGGTACGCGGAGTAGTGGATCACTTTATCGTTAATATGTAGCAGGTCCAGGCCGCGCATGGGCGCGGAGGAAGCCGGCAGCAATGAGCCGATCACCACCAGCACCAGAACCCCCACCCATGCGCGCTGCAGCAAATGCCGCCGCGGCTCGGAAATCTTCATGTTCCCTCTATTCTATCGGACCCCATGATATTCTGATCGGTGGCATCAGAAGACAGCGGCTCCGGCAGCCTTCCGGAGCCGCGCCGGAAAAGGAGACAGCACGGTGAGAGTCGGCGTATTTACAGCCTTGTTGGCGCAGTTGTCCCTGGACGACGTCCTGAAAAAACTGAAGAACATCCACATTGACACCGTGGAACTGGGAACCGGCAACTATCCCGGCGATCCCCACTGCAAGCTCTCCATGCTGGAAAGCAAAACGGAGCTGGAAACCTTCAAGTCCAAGCTGGCGGACAACGGATTCACTATCAGCGCGCTGAGCTGCCACGGCAACCCCCTGCATCCCAACGGCGAGCGCGCCAAGCACGATCAGGAGGTAGCCCGCAAAACCATCCGCCTGGCGGAAAAGCTGGGCGTGCCGGTGGTGATCGACTTTTCCGGCTGTCCCGGCGACTGCGAGAATTCCAAGCAGCCCAACTGGGTCACCTGCCCCTGGCCGCCGGACTACCTGGAGATTCTCAAATGGCAGTGGGAGAAAAAGGTCATCCCCTACTGGACCAAGCACGCCAAATTCGCCGCTGATCACGGCGTGAAGGTGGCCATCGAGATGCATCCGGGCTTCGTGGTCTACAGTCCGGAGACCCTGCTGAAGCTGCGCGAGATCGCCGGGCCGTCCATCGGTTGCAATTACGACCCCAGCCACATGTTCTGGCAGGGGATCGATCCAATCAAGGCCATCCGCGTGCTCGGCGACGCCATCTTCCACGTGCACGCCAAGGACACCCAGATCTACGACTACAACCTGCCCAGGACGGGCGTGCTGGACACCAAGCTCTATACCGACGAAGCGCACCGCGCCTGGATCTTCCGCACCTGCGGCTACGGGCACGACGCCGGCTGGTGGAAGGAGTTCGCCTCCACGCTGCGCATGTACGGATACGACTACGTGCTTTCCATTGAGCACGAGGACAGCATCCTCTCGCCCGAGGAAGGCCTGACCAAGGCGGCCGAGTTTCTGAACGGCCTGGTCATGCGCGAAAAGCCCGCCGCCGCGTGGTGGGTGTAGGCAGGGCGGGAGTCCGTCCGCCGCGCCGTCTTCTGTCACCCGCTCGCTATAATTAGGTGTGAAATTCCCTCATACAAGGAGCATTCATGGCTGCTAAGCGCATCGGCATCCTCACCGGCGGTGGGGACGTGCCCGGACTGAATTCCGTCATCAAAACCGTTGTGTACCGAGGCAGCGAGATCGATTGCGAAGTGATCGGAATTCGCCGCGGCTGGGAGGGCCTGACGCACGTCAACCTGGAGGATCCGGCGAGCCGGGCGCGCTACATTCTGCCCCTGAACCGCGAGAACACGCGCACCATCGACCGTACGGGCGGCACCTACCTGCACAGTTCCCGCACCAACCCGGCCAAGATGAAGAAGCTGCCGCCGAATCTCGAGGGGGGCACCTATCCGTCCTCCGAAAGCACGAAGAAGGGTGTCACCAGCACGGTCTACGACGTCACCTCGCAGGTGCTCCGGAACGTCGAGACGCTGGGGCTGGACTACCTCATCGCTATCGGCGGCGACGATACCCTGAGTTACGCTGCGCGCCTGGATCAGGAGGGTGTGAACGTCATCGCCATTCCGAAGACCATGGATAACGATGTTCAGAACACCGAGTACTGCATCGGGTTTTCGACCGCCATCACCCGCGCCACGGAGGCGATCGAACGCCAGCGCACCACCGTGGGCTCCCACGAGCGCATCGGCATTTTCCGGGTCTTCGGGCGGGACGCCGGCTACACCGCGCTCTACACCGCCTACGTTACTTCCATCCGCTGCTGCATTCCGGAGTACCGCTTCAACCTGAAGCACCTGATCGACCTGCTGATGACCGACAAACGGTACAATCCCAGCAACTACGCGCTGGTGATCCTCTCCGAAGGCGCCGAGTGGGAGGGCTACCAGGTCAAGGAATACGGCGAGGCGGACGCCTTCGGACACCGCAAGAAGGCGAACGTGGGGGAAGACTTCAGCGAAGAGGTCAAGAAGGCCACGGGCGAGGAAACCATCGTCAGCGACCTGACCTACGACCTGCGCAGCGGCAGCCCGGATTTCGTGGATAAAATGGTGGCCTCGACGTTCGCCGGGATGGCTGCCGACTGCGTGGAAAAGGGCGAGCACGGCGTGATGATGGCCATCTCGCACGGATGCTATGCGGCGGTGCCCATCCCCGATCCCAAACTGGGACCGCGCAAAGTGGACATCGAGACGATGTACAACACCGAGCGCTACCGACCCAACTACGCGCACAAGCTGGGACTGCCCATCTTCCTGACGCGGGCCTGAACGTGGACTGGAGGCGCCTGTTCGGCGGGACCGGCCCGCGGCCGCCTGGCCGTCTGACGCCGGAACTACGGCAACAGATCCGCGCCTCCTTTGAAGCCGCTGCCGGTGACGAGGAACATTTTCCCTCCACCATCGATCCGCGCATCTACCATGTGCGCCTGATCCTGGAGTATTTCGGTGAACTGGCCGGCAAGCGTGTGCTGGACGTGGGCTGCGGCAAAGGGCGCTTCGCGCGCATCCTGAAGGAGACTCACCCGGCGGCGGAGATCTGCGGGCTGGACCTGGCCGCCGCCATGCTGCGCTCGGTGCCTGCCGGCATCCACGCCTGCGCGGGCACCATGACGGCCCTTCCGTTCGGCGACGCCTGCTTCGACGCGGCGTACGCCACCGAATCCCTGGAGCACGCCGTGGAAATCGACGTGGCGGTGGAGGAGATCTGCCGCGTGGTGAAGCCCGGCGGGCGTATCGTGATTATCGACAAGAACGCGGAGCAATGGGGCCGTCTCCAGACCCCCGTCTGGGAGAAATGGTTCCGGCGCGACGAACTCGAAAAACTGCTCTGCCGGCACTGCCGGCGGGCTACCAGCCGCCTCATCTCCTATTGGGAGGACGTGGAGCCGGACGGCCTCTTCCTGGCCTGGCTGGCGGAAAAATAGACGCACCCGGCCCATCCGGTAAAATGGAAGTTTCTATGCATTTACAGGAATTGGTCGAGGCGGAAGGCCACCTGATCGACTCGCATGTCATGGAGAACATCTTTGACAAGGTGGTCGAGCACAATGGCCGTTTCGAGGTGGAACAGTTCCGCATTGGCCGCACCAACAGCGATCCCTCCTACCTGCGCCTGAAGGTGGAAGCCCCCACTCCGGAGCTGATGCAGCACCTGCTGGAAGAGCTTCTGGGGTTGGGGTGCTCCCCGGTGGAGGCGGGCGACGCGCTGCTGCGCACCGTGGAGCGGGACCGCTGCGCGCCGGAGGATTTCTACTCCACCACCAACCACCGCACCTATGTGCGCCACCGGCAAAAGTGGCTGGAAGTGGAGAACCAGAGAATGGACGCCCTGCTGGTGGTACACGACGGCCGCGCCTGGTGCCGGCGCCTGCGGGATATCCGCGTGGGCGACCAGGTGGTGTGCGGCATGCGCGGCATCCGGGTGCTGCCGGAATCCAAGGAACGCGACCGCCTGGCCTTCGCCTTCATGTCCAACGGCATCTCGTCGGAACGGCAGGTGGAGACGGCCGTGCGGCAGACCGCCAGCCTCATCCAGCACACCCGCGAGCAGGGGCTCAAGGTGGTGGTGGTGGCCGGCCCCGTGGTGGTGCACACCGGCGGCGTGCAGGGACTCTCTGATCTGATCCGCCGGGGCTACGTGCAGGTGCTGCTCAGTGGCAACGCCCTGGGGGTGCACGACGTGGAATCGGCGCTGCTCGGCACCTCGCTGGGCGTGCGCCTGGCCGATGGCCGCCAGGAGGAGCACGGGCACCGCAACCACATGCGCGCCATCAACGCCATTTATCACGCGGGCGGAATCCGCCAGGCGGTGGATAGCGGGCGGCTGCGCTCGGGGATCCTCTACGAGTGCGTCCGGCACAACATCCCCTTCGTGCTGGCGGGCAGCCTGCGCGACGACGGCCCGCTGCCGGACACCATCACCGACATGAACGCCGCGCAGGACGCCTATGCCGAGCAGTTGCGGGGCGCCGGGCTGGTGCTCTGCCTGGGCTCCATGCTGCACTCCATCGCCACGGGCAACATGCTCCCCAGTTTCGTCAAGATTGTGTGCGTGGACATCAACCCGGCGGTGGCCACCAAGGTGAGCGACCGCGGCACCGGGCAGGCCATCGGGGTGGTCACCGACGTGGGAATGTTCCTGGACCTGCTGGCCAAAGCCTTGCCGCCGAAATGAAGAGACAATACACCGACGAACACGCGCGGGCGGGCGTGGACGCCGCGCTGCCCGAAATCGAGACCTGGCCCAACCAGTTTCCCGGCTACGAGATTGAAATCGTCATCCCGGAGTTCACCTCCGTGTGCCCCAAGACGGGGCTGCCGGACTTCGGGAAGCTGACACTGCGCTACGTGCCGGACCGGCTGTGCCTGGAGCTGAAATCGCTGAAGATGTACGTGCTGGCTTACCGCAACCTGGGCATCTTTTACGAGAACGTGGTGAACCGCTTCCTGCGCGACGTGGTGAAAGCCGCGCGGCCGGTGAGCGCCACGGTGACGGGCGAGTTCACGCCGCGCGGGGGCCTGCATTCCACAGTCACCGCCACCTGGAGCAAAAAGAGTGGCCGGCGCTGAGGACCCGCAAGCGCTGAAGACCGAAGAGCTGGTCGCCATGCTGCGGGAGGTTCGCGAGCGGGTGCGCGCGCAGTATCCCCAGACTTCGGCGGGGGTGCCCGGCGTGGCCTTGCCCGACCTGATGCCGCTGGTGCACGCGCGGGACGCAGCGCAGGCCAAAGTGGCCGCTATCGGCAGCGTGAATCCGCGGGCGGGCGGCCTGCTGAACGGCCTGATCCAGGGGGCCAAGAAGCTGGTCGCGCGGGCGCTCGACTGGCACGTGCGCGAGCAGGTGGAGTTCAACCGCAACGCGATGGGCTGCGTGGAGGCCGCGATCGAGGCGCTCAACGAGACCAACCGGGCGCTGGTGGAACTGGGTAGCCGGATGAGCATCCTGAGCGCCCGGCAGCAGGAGATTCAGGACATGCTGAACGCCCGGCAGCAGGAGTTCCAGGACCTGAGCAGCCACTGGGTGGCGTGGCGCGAGGAATGGGAGCGCAAGCTTTCGGTCAACGAGATCCAGTTTCTGCGCAGCGTGGCCGATCTGCAAGGCGCTTTCCAACACCGCGTCACGCTGATGGAATCCAATTTCCGGGAGCTGATGCAGGCGCAGCATCGGGACTTCGAAGGGGCGCTGGAGCGCGGCGCGATCGAGGTGCAGAAGCGCCTGTGGGCGGACCTGGAGCAGATCCGGATCGAGTACGAGCGGCTGATCCACAACGAACTGCGGGTGATCCGGCAGCGCGCGGCGGCGGCGCGGCCGGTGGAGACCGCCCTACCCGCGGCGGCCGGCGCGGCGGCCGAGTTGCGCTTCGATTACGGCCGCTTTGCGGAGCGCTTTCGCGGCTCGGCCGAATACGTGCGTGAAAAGCAGCGCTTCTACCTGGCCTTCTTCACCGGGCGGCAGGCCGTGCTGGACATCGGCTGCGGCCGCGGCGAATTTCTGGAGTTGATGCGCGAGGCCGGCGTCGAGGCCCGCGGCATCGACCTGAGCCGCGAGTCCGTGGAGCAGTGCCGCGCGCGCGGCCTGGAGGCCGAGGAGGCCGACCTGTTCGCCTACCTCGCCAGCCTGCCGGAAGCTTCGCTCGACGGCATCTTCTGCGCCCAGGTGGTGGAGCATCTGCCGCCGGAGCGCCTGCCGGAGATGGTGCGCCTGGCGGCCTCGCGCCTGAGCCGCGGCGGCGTGCTGGCCATCGAGACCCCCAATCCGGAGTGCCTGGCGATTTTCGCGGTGCATTTTTACCTGGACCCGACGCACACGCGCCCCGTTCCGCACCCGCTGCTGGCGTTCTACATGGAGGAGTGCGGCCTCGGGCGGATCGAGGTGCACAAGCTTTCGCCCGCCGCCGAGTCCATGCCCGCGCTGGCCTCGCTTCCGGCGGATTTCCGCGAGGGCTTCTTCGGCGGCCTGGATTACGCCATTCTGGGCCGCAAGCTGTGATCAGGCCGTGCGCGAGGTTTCGGCTTTCGCGGCCATCTTGGCGGTGAAGCGGGCTACGTTGATAATGGTTCGTTCGTGCGTGCCTTCGCCGAGCTTCTCTTTCTCGTCGAAACACTCCACGCGGAACTTCACCTTGCGGTCCTCCACCGCGAGGACTTCGGCGCGGAAAGTTACGGTGGTGCCCATGGGCGCCGCCGCCAGGTGGTAGACATCCACGTGCGTTCCCACCGTGTCGTAGCCGGGATCCAGGTAGCCCACGGCGAGGTTGCGGCAAGTGATCTCCATGTGGCCAATCATCTGCGGCGTGCTGAGCACGCGCGCGTTCTCCAGCCCCATAAAGCTGATGGCCACGTCACTGGTTACCAGAAGCGTCTGTTCTCTTGTCGCTCCGATCGGAATGTTTGCCATATCCTGCCTTTTCGCGGGCCCAAGTCACTAATTTCCGGGCCCAGGGAAAATAATCGCTGAGAATCACCAGGCCGGGAATCAGGAACACCCAGCCGGGCATCACCGGCAGAAGCAAGCCGACAATACCCACAATCACCAGACACCACCCCCAGAAGTGGCGGACGATGCGGGTCAATCAGCCCTTCAAGCCGGCGAGCACACCGCGCATGTAGGCGAAGGAGCGCTGCATGCCGGGCAAGGGATCGTCAGCGTGAATCTCATATTCCAGGTTGACGCATCCCGCGTAGCCCATTTTGTGCAACTGCCGGAAGATGCCCACGATGGGCAGCGCCCCCTGGCCGACGTCGCACTGGCTGTTTTTGTCGGCGGCGCTGCGCAGATCCTTGATGTGCATATCCAAAAGGCGCGGCCCGGCGTCGGCGACGACCTTGACCAGATCCACGCCGGTGCGCGCCGAGTGCCCCACGTCCATGCACAGGCCGACTCGCGGGTCCAGGTTCCGCACCGCCTCCAGCACCGTGTAAGGCGATGGGAAGTGCTTGTCTTCCGGACCGTGGTTGTGGATAGCGGCCTTGATGTTGTATTCCTTCACCAGGGATTCGAGCTTGCCGAGGTTCTCGTGCGTAGGGGCACAGACGATCATGGGCATGCCGCACATCTTGGCGTACTCGAAGTAGCGGCGCATGTCGGCCAGATCGTCGTTGGGCAGGCCGATGTTGCCGCCGCTCATGATCCTCAGGCCCGCTTTCTCGAATTCGCGGCGCCCTTTTTCGAGCTCGTCCGGCGTGCTGTGGTACAGCAGGTGGTACTCTTTGACGCTGACATAGGGGGTCTGCAATTCCCGGATGCAGCGGATGGCCAGGGCGCGCTGGAATTCGCGGAAGGAATAACTGGCCACGCCCAGCTTGATGCCGTAGGGCGACTCCTCCACCGCGGCAGGGGCGCTGCCGGCGGTCAACCCCAAGAGGCCGGCGGCGCTTCCCAGGAAGCCGCGCCGGGTGGCTGTGACGGTCATGCCTCTCATTCTACTGAATCGGCCGCGGACGCAGGGCGACCCGGCGCCCGCGGCCCAAGGGATCAGGCGGCGACCGTCTGGTGCGGGTCGATGACGAACTTCTTGGCCGCTCCGCGGTCGAAGTCCTTATAGCCCTGAGGGGCATCGTCGAGCGAAATGACGGTGGCGTTGACCGCCTTGGCGATCTGGATCTTGTCGTGGAGGATGGCCATCATGAGCTGGCGGTTGTAGCGCATGACCGGGCACTGGCCGGTGGTGAAGGCGTGGGATTTGGCCCAGCCCAAACCGATCCGGATCCCGAGGGTGCCGGTCTTGGCGTTGGCGTCCGTGGCGCCGGGATCGTCGGTGACGTAGAGGCCCGGAATGCCGATGGCGCCGCCGGCGCGGGTGATCTGCATGACCGAGTTGAGCACCGTGGCGGGTCTCTCCTGGGCGGCTTCCTTGCCCTGGCCATGCGCCTCGAAGCCCACGCAATCAACCGCGGAATCGACCTCGGGGACGCCCAGGATCTGTTCAATCTGCTCACCCAGGGTGGCGTCCTTGCGCAGATCGACGGTCTGGCAGCCGAAACTGGCGGCTTGCGCGAGCCGCTCGGGGATCATATCGCCGACGATCACCACGGCGGCGCCCAGCAACTGGCAGGAAGCGGCGCAGGCCAATCCGACCGGGCCGGCGCCGGCAACATACACCGTGGAGCCGGGACCCACGCCGGCGCTCACGGCCCCGTGATAGCCAGTGGGGAAGATATCCGAGAGCAGGGTGAGGTCCTTGATCTTGGCCATGGCCTGGTCCTTGTCGCGGAACTTCAGGACGTTGAAATCCGCGTAAGGGACCATGACGTATTCGGCCTGGCCGCCGACCCAGCCGCCCATATCCACGTAGCCGTACGCGGCGCCGGGGCGCGCGGGATTGACGTTGAGGCAGATGCCGGTTTTGCCTTCCTTGCAGTTGCGGCAGCGCCCACAGGCGATATTGAAGGGCACCGAAACCAGATCGCCGACCTTGACGAACTCGACGTCGCGCCCCGCCTCGATGACCTCTCCGGTGATTTCGTGGCCCAGGATCAGCCCCAGAGGGGCGGTTGTGCGGCCGCGCACCATGTGCTGATCGCTGCCACAGATGTTGGTCGTGACGACTTTCAGAATCACGCCGTGCTCGCACTTGCGCGAGCCCAGCGCCAGTTTGGGGAAATCGATGGACTGCACTTCTACTTTACCGGGGCCCATGTAGGCCACGCCGCGGTTGGTTGCCATGTAAACTACCTCCCAATGAGTGTCGAAATGCCTAGCGGAAATCAATGTCATCAAAACTGGCGGCGGAGTGTCAAGTCCGTTTGGCGTTAAGATGGATCGCATGAAAATGCGGCGATGGGGCGTGTTGGCGCTGGCCAGCTTGGGTCTGGCCGCGGCGGCGGACCTGGATCTGGAGCTACGGTCGCGGGTGGAAGCCTTCAAGGGCAGCGGCGACTGGCAGGAAGTGCGCTTTCGCAAGAGCTTTCCGGTGGACCAGACGGCCATCCTGATCTGCGACATGTGGGATAACCACTGGTGCAAGGGAGCGGTGAGCCGCGTGGTGCCTCTGGCGCAGAAGATGTCCCCGCTCATCGACGCGGCGCGGGCGCACGGAGTGCAGATCATCCACGCGCCTTCGGAGACCATGGATTTCTACAAGGACTTGCCGCAGCGTCTGGCCATCCTGGCCGTGCCCAGGGTCGAGCCGCCGCCCTCGCTGGGGTTGAGCGACCCGCCGCTGCCGATTGACGATTCCTCCGGCGGGTGCGACACGCCGGACAAATTCTACAAGGCCTGGACACGCGAGATCGCCACGCTGCACATCACCGGCAACGACGTGGTGAGCGACAGCGGGCCGCAGATCTATAGCTTTTTGCGGCAGCGCGGCATCCGCAACCTGCTGTTCATGGGCGTGCACACAAACATGTGTGTGCTCAACCGCACGTTCGCGATCAAGAAGATGACCAACTGGGGGATCCGCTGCGTGCTGGTGCGGGACCTGACCGATACGATGTACAACCCGAAGGACCGGCCCTACGTGAGCCACTCGCAGGGGACCGAACTGGTGGTGGAGCACATCGAGAAGTATTGGTGCCCGACGACGCTGAGCGGGGAAGTGATGCGGGCGTTGCAGAAGACCGGGGGCGGAAGGCAGCAGACCGAATAGGGAGACTAGCGTTTGCGCGGTAGGACCCACGCAGGCGATGTGCTCCCCGGCAATGGCGACATTGGCGTGGAGGCGGCATGGGTGCAACGTGGAGGCGGCATGGCGACGTCTTCTGTGTATGCAGCAAGATTTGGCATACACCCGCCGCGATGTGCTTTTGCTCGCTTCCGGGACGGTGCTGGCGTCCTGGAGCCGGGCGTACGGGAGCGAATCTGATTTCTGGAACAAGAAAGACCCCGCGCAGTGGTCCAGCGAGGAAATCGACAAGCTGACGAGCAAATCCCCGTGGGCCAAGGAAGTAAGCGCGTCTACGGAGGGCGCCGGACGAGGCGGACGCATGGGCCGGGGGGGCATGGGACGCGTCGGTGGGATGGGGATCCCGGGCGTAGGCTACCCCGGCGGCGGATATCCTGGTGGCGGCTATCCAGGGGGCGGCTATCCAGGCGGAGGGTACCCGGGCGGCGGGTATCCCCGAGGCGGCGGGGGCACGGGCTACCCGGACGATACTGGCGGAGGGTACCCCGGAGGCGGCCGGGGGATGTCGTTTCATGGCGTGGTGCGCTGGGAGAGCGCCAAGCCCATCCTGGACGCACTGAAGACGCCGCTGCCGGAGGCGCTGGCCAACCACTACGTGATCAGCGTGAGCGGCATTCCGATGCTGGCCTCGCGCCAGCAGCGCTCTGACGACGGCCAGACGGACACCACGATCTCGCAGGGTATGAGCGAGGACATGCTGGAGCGGCTGAAGGGTCTGACCTACCTGGAGCCGAAAGGCAAAGAGCCGGCCCAGCCCGGCGTGGTGCAACTGGCGGCCACCACGTCGCGCGAGACGAAAACCGTGCTATTCGGGTTCTCCAAGGACCTGCTGCACCTTGGGCCGGAGGACAAGGAAGTCAGCTTCACCACGCAGTTCGGCAGGGCGCCGATCAAGGCAAAATTCAACCTGAAGGAGATGGTGTACCGGGGCGCGCTGGCGCTGTAGGGCGCCTCACTTTTTCCCGCCCCGGGAGCGGAGCAGGTCCCGGATTTCGGGGTGTAGGCGCGCCAGATCGAGAGGTGTGTCCCCGCTCTGCGTCCTTGCGCGGGGGTCGGCCCCACCCGCCAGAAGCGCTTTCACGACGGCCGGATACCTGTTAGCTACGGCCTCATGGAGCGGCGTGCGGCCATCCTTGGTCCGCGCGTCCACCACGGCGGCACGGGCCAGCAGAGCGTTCACAGCTTCGACGTGATTCTCCGCCGCGGCGATGTGCAAAGGCGTCTCCCCGTTTCCGGCGTGCGCGTTCACGTCCGCTCCCTGGGCGCACAGCAGGTTGATCACCTCCACATGCCCTTCCCGGGCGGCCAAATGCAGAGGGGTCCGGCCGCTCCGGTCGGGCTGGTTGACCGCGGCTCCGGCAGCCAACAGCACCCGGACGGTCTCCAGGCGGCCCTTGAGGCATGCCAGCTCCAGCGCAGTGCTGTCGATATCGCCCCTGGCATCGACGTCCGCTCCGGCTGCGAGGAGAAACCTGACGACCTCGACCTGGCCGTACATCGCGGCGATGTGCAGAGGTGCGCGGCCACGAAATCCGAGGGCATTCACATCCGGGCAGGCGGCGACGATCGGGCGCACCGTATTGAGGTCACCCGCGGCGGCGGCCGCCTCCAGCGCATTTTCAAAGTTGTCGTTGACTTGATAGAGCTCGACCAGGTATCCCCAGTCCCGGAGTTTTTGAAGCACGCCGGCCAGGGCGACCGCCACGCCAAAGGGCGGCTGATCGCCCTGGATCATGCCTGCCAGGAAGCCGAAGGGATCGAGCAGGGCTCCGCCCGAATGACCCGGGCTGAGAAACGTGGACTGAAACAATATCCTGCCATCCGCGACTTGCGCGACCAGGTCCGGGGTGACTGGCATGCCCCATCCGAACCCGTTCGGATTTCCCACCGGGTACACGGGGTCTCCGCGCTTCAGCCCCTGTGCCTCCGCCAACTGAAAGAAGAACCACGAGCAGGGGTCCAGTCCCCGCGCGCCGCGAGTATCTACGCTCAAGACGGCGATATCCGCGGAGGCATCGAACTGGCCGAGCAACTCGGCGGGGAGAGGCAGGGAGGGCGAATCGCGGAACTTCACCTGCAAGTTCCGCGCGCCGGCGGCGCCCCGGCGCACCACGTGGTTCGCCGTGACGACGTACACTTTCTCCCGGCCCCGTCCAAAGACGATGCCGGCGCCGAGCACGGGAGCATCGTTCAGTTCCCCGGTGATCATGACCACCAGGCGCAGGCTGACGCGCCTGCGGCGGGCACTGGCGCGAGCGTCGCCATCCAGGTTGGGGTTGGCACGCTCTTCCTCGGTCAAGGCCCTGTATTGATCGACCTGCATTTTATGGCGCTGGAGCTCGCGCTCCCGTCGCGACGGATCAACCGGGCGGGCCGGGGCCTGACTCAGAAGGCGGACCGGCAGGAGAAGCAGGAGCATTGCGGCGGCGCGCGAGGGATGCGGCAACATGGCGGCGTCACGGGCGGTTGGCGGCGTTTTCCAGGCCGCCGGCAGCCGCATCGATGGTTTCCCCGATGTTTTCGAGCACCTTTCCTACGCGCACGATTTGCTCTTCGGCTTCCTTCCACTGGTTCTGCTCGATGGCTTCGCGCACGGCGGGGATGGTCTTGACGCCGTAGCCGGTATAGAAGCCGGGAGCGTAGATCTGGTGCTTGAACCAGGGGCGGCCGGGCAGGCCGTCGGGCAGAGTGAGCATGCGCTCGGTCTCGACCAGTTTGGCGTTAATCTCGCGGAGGGAGGCGCGCGCCAGAGCCGAGCCTCCGTCGGCAGCCGCCCGGGATAGGGCCTTTTCATAGCGCTCCGCGGTGCGCGTGAGGGCGGCGAGGCCATTCTCCAGTGGCGCAAAGTTCAGAAACGGGGGCACTGGCTGGCGCTGCGGCGGCACGTAGGTGCGCTGCGGGTCGGCGATAGCGGTGAAGACGCCGTCGTCGATCTGGCGGTTGCGATCGAGGGCCTGCTGGCGGCGGTCGCGCGCCAGTTTTTCGATCTCCTGGACATAGCGGCCCACGGTTTCGCTGAAGTCGTTGAACTCATAGGGCAGGACCTCGGCGTCAGACAGGCGCAGGACGGCGGTGCCGATGGTTTGGGCCAGCGCGCGGCCGTAAACGAAGGTGGTGTCGTCGAAATGGGTGTACCAGTAGAAATCATCGTAGATGGAGTGGTAGATGCCGCCGCCGTCCTCGCCGCCGTAGCTGAGGTTCAGACTGGCCACCCCGAGGTGATCGAGAAAGGCGGTGTAATCCGAGCCGGAGCCCAGGGCGCCCAGGCGCAGGTCGGAGCGGTTGCGCACCTCCTGCTTGTTGGAAGCCTCGGCGATTTCGTGGGCCTGGAGGCGCTTCCAGACGGAGATGTTTTTCTCGGGGTCGGTGATGTCGCGGGCCACTCCGTTCATGAATTTCTCGAGGGTGTGCGAACCGGACATGCTGAGAAAGCCGCGGCTGTTGGCGTCGGAATTGATGTAGACGGCGGCGTGGCGGCGCAGGTCTTCGGCGTGCTCTTCGGCCCACTCGGTGGAGCCCAGCAGGCCTTCCTCCTCGCCGTCCCAGACGCAGTACACGATGGTGCGTTTGGGCTTCCAGCCCTGTTTGAGAAGTTCGGCGAGGCCGCGCGCCTCTTCCATGAGCACATTGGCGCCGGAGACGGGATCGTCGGCGCCGTTGACCCAGGCGTCGTGATGGTTGCCGCGGATGATCCACTCATCCGGATACGTGGAGCCGGGGATGGTGAAGATGACGTTGTACAGGCGCCGGATATCCCAGTTGGATTTGACCTTGAGGTGGACTTCGGCGGGGCCGGGGCCGACGTGATAAGTGATGGGCAGCGCGCCCCGCCAGGGAGCAGGGGCGACGGGTCCCGAAAGCGCGGCCAGCAGCGGCTGAGCGTCGGCGTAGCTGATAGGCAGGACGGGGATACGGGTGATGGTCTTGGCCTCTTCGAGCTTCAGGCGCGTGGCGCCGGGGGTGGCGCCGACGCCCGGAGTAAGCGGGTCGCCGGGGTAGACGGGCATGTCCATGACGCTGCCGCGCTGCACGCCGTCGGGAGGACGGTAGGGGCCCTTGGGGAAGACCTCGCCCTGGGAATAGCCGTCCTCCTTGGGATCCGAGTAGATGAGGCAGCCGATGGCGCCGTGCTCGGCGGCCACCTTGGGTTTGATTCCGCGCCAGGACGCCCCGTAGCGGGCGATCACGATGGCGCCCTTGACGGAAATGCCGAGGCGATCAAGCTGCTCGTAGTCTTCGGGCACGCCGTAATTGACGTAGACCAGCCGGCCGGTGACATCGCCGTCCCGCGAATAAGCGTTGTAGGTGGGGAGCTGTTCGGTTTGCTGGCTGGAGGTGGGATCGACGGCGACGGCCGGTTCCTGGAGCCTGGCGACGAAGCGCGCGGGGCGCAGCAGTTCGACGGCGCGTTCGCGGGGCGTGGGGAAGAGGACGTCGAAGGATTCGATTTTGGCGTCCAGGCCCCAGGAGCGAAAACGGGCCAGGATCCACTCGGCGTTGTCCTTGTCGTACGCTGAGCCGACGTGATGGGGGCGCGCGGAAAGGCGCTGCATGTAATCGTGCAGGTTGCGGGTGTCGGGGATGGCGCGAAACCGGGTTTCCCAATCGCGCTCGGCGCGGGCGGCCGCGGCGGAGTAACCGCGCAGAGGCGCGGGCTCGTCTACGGCAGCGGCGGTAAACGCAAAAAACGTCAGAGCGAGGACCAGGCCAGGCCGGAAAATACGCATGATGTTTTTATAGCAGAGCCGGGGGCGTGGGGTTCGCCGTGCCAGGACATATAATGTGGATTCGAACCAAGCGGAGAAACTCGTCTCATGGAACCTCGAACGGCTAAAACATCTCTCATCATCCTGGCGGCAGGAGTCCTGCTGAGTTCGTGCGCGGGACCGAAGAAGGAGGAGAAAGCGGCCGCTGCGCCTGCCCGGCCGATCGGGACGCCTGTGGAGATCAAGGCGCCCCTGGGGCTGCCGCCTGTACCGACTCCGGCGGACAATCCGCCCACGGCGGAGACGATCGCGCTCGGCCGCCGGCTCTACTACGACACGCAGTTGTCGGTGGACAACACGGTTTCGTGCGCCACGTGCCACAGTCCGAGCGCCGGGTTTTCGGACGGCAAACCCGTCTCCAACGGGGTACACGGAAAGACGGGGACACGCAACGCCCCCACGGTGTTCAACTCGGCGTATTTCACCGTGCAGTTCTGGGACGGACGGGCGCCCAGCCTGGAGAAGCAGGCGGAGGGCCCGGTGCAGAACCCGGTGGAGATGGCGCACACGCTGCCCGACGTGGAGAAGAAACTCAGCGCGGACCCCAGCTACGCAGCGGAATTCGAGAAGGCGTGGGGGCCGGGTCCGATCACGTACGAAAAAATAGAGAAAAGCATCGCCTCTTTCGAGCGGACGGTGGTCAGCGGGAATTCCCCCTTCGACAAATATTATTTCGGCGGCGACAAGAAGGCCATGAGTGCGGCGGCCATCCGGGGCCTGGAGGTTTTCCGCAAGGCGGACAAGGGCAACTGCACGGCGTGCCACACCATCGACGAGAAGTTCGCGCTGTTCACGGACAACAAGTTCCACAACCTGGGGGTAGGCATCAACGGCAGAGGCGAGTTGACCGATCTGGGGCGGTACACGGTGACCAAGGTGGACGCGGACCGCGGCGCGTTCAAAACGCCCTCGCTGCGCAACATCGCGCTGACGGCGCCGTACATGCATGACGGCAGCCTGAAGACGCTGACCGACGTGGTGGAGTTCTACGTGGGCGGCGGTACATCGAGCCCGTGGCGGGACAAAGAGATCCACGCGCTGGACTTTCTGACCCCGCGGGAGCGGACGGACCTGGTGGCCTTCCTGGAATCGCTGACCGGGGAGATGCCGCCGAACGTAGGGCCGCCGGAGGCGAAGAAAGCGGAGGTCCGGAGCGTGGGCGCGGCGCTGGCGGAGGCGCTGGTGCCGGGATACCGCTCCCTGACGGCCGCGGCCCGGTAACATCGCGGCCAGGCGCCGGCTAGACGCAATACGGCTCATTCAGCGCGAGGGTCTTCGCACCGCTCCGTATCCACCAGGGCCCGGCGCGCAAGGGAGGAATTGCGGCCGGAACTGGTTCTAAGCTACGCGGGGCCACAGTCCGACATGCGACGTAACGGCAAACTGACCAGCGTTCATCGCGCTCGAGACGTCAGAGCCGCAGGGCGATGCCGCTGGAGAACTCGTCGAGCGGGAAGTTGGTGTTGTAGTGCTTCGCCGTCCAGCGCGCGTAGTGGAGATCGGGAGCAAGGGTGAGGGGACCGAGGTGGAAGGGGAACTCGGCGACAGCGCCGACGCCGAAGACCGCCTGCCGGTCCAGGGAGCGGAAGTAATCGACGGGAAAGCTCTGGGAGCCGGTGAACGGATTCCGGATCTCGTAGCGGCTGTGGCTGCGGGTGACGAGAGAGAGCTCCGGTCCGAAGCCCAGCCGGATATGCCGACGCGGCTCCCATTGGAGCAGAGCGGGCACCCGCCAGCGGTTGGCGGCGGTCGCCTGCTTGGTGATGGCGAGGCCAGCGGGGCCGGGCGGCAAAGTCTGGTACGTGAGGCCCGAGGCGGTGTCGCTGATACCCCAGCGCTGCCAGGTGCCGTCGAGGCGGATGCGGAGGTGCGAGGCAAGCGGGAGCGAAGCGGAGACTCCCAGGGCGGGATGGCGAGTCCAGGATTCCGGCACCGCCACGCAGCAGAAAGACGGGAATTTGGTGGAGATGACGGGGCCGTGGAGCGGCACGCCGACCGTGACGCCCCATTCGGCGGCGCTCGCGAGAGAAGTCGCCCACAGCAACCAAACGAGTCGAGGGCTCACTGATCCTAAGACCCGGTGCGCACGCTGTTCGCTACAGCGGCGACGCTGCCGGCATCCCACGGCCATGTGTTTCCTCACCGTGTTTGTATTCTCGGCCACGTGGCTGTATCACGTCCTAGGGTTCTTTGTAGCCGGAGATTGCAGTTGCGGCCTCATGAAGGCGACGTGGGTGAGGATGCAAGGCGCGCCGGGCGAACAGACACACTTCGGCGGCCGCAGGGGTGTCTGGCGGATGGGAAGGTGATCGTCACCGCCCCGGCCCTCCGCGTTTTGGCGGGGACCGAGGCGGGGTGAAACGTAACGGGGCTTATTGGCGGCAGTCTCCGGGGGGAAACCCCAGACTTACCCGAACCAATTCCCGAAACTCTGGCCGAAAACCGGTTTCTGTTGGTCCCGTCCGCGGCATCTGG
>Ga0209581_1000145_pt1 | contig 221595 bp, 188 predicted proteins | sample Coa_R2_FD_187160 | JGI IMG/M metagenome (GOLD analysis project Ga0209581, IMG submission 187160) | Surface soil microbial communities from Centralia Pennsylvania, which are recovering from an underground coalmine fire - Coalmine... | ecosystem: Environmental > Terrestrial > Soil > Unclassified...
GGTCCCAATACCAAGCTGACCCGCTTTGCCTTCCTCCTCGCTTCCACTGCCGTCCAACCAACCAAAAATCACAACAGGTATCGACGGAAATCCCCAAACCTCAGTGCGTGTGAGAAATGGCGGCTAGTCGGTGTGACCAGCCCCTTACTGATTCCACGGTTACAGCCCGCTGAAGATGGAAGTTCTTCATTTTGGGCAATTTCGTACCCAAAGACGAGGAGCCGGGGGTGGGCCGGTCACTGCGGTGTGATGATCCCCCCGACGGGAACGCGCTGAGGGAGGTCTGAAGGTGGGGCCGCGTTCTGTTCGGGAGCAGCCTTGAAGCTGTTTGCGATTTTTTCTGAGAGCCGGATAGCTTCCTTGAATTTCTCAGGATTTGCGAAGCCGAGCTTTTCGGCTATCACCAACAGGACGTCCAGCTCGCAAAAGAGCGCAGTCAGGTGGGCAGATTGTCGGAACTCGGCAATTCTAACGGCCAGAGCCACCACGGCTTCCCGAAGCTGCCGACCGAGGCCATCTACCTCGTTTGATGGAAAGCCTGCGGTCAATTTGTAGATGCAGAGGCAAAGCTCCAGAGCATCGTCGAACTGCTGATTCTTCTGCACCGGACGGCCCACCGAAACCCTTAATCCAGCTTTTCCGGGTGGAGGCCGATGTTCTGTTCGCCCGCGGCCTTCTTTTCCCAGTACTTCCGCACCCAGGCATCAAAGCTCTTGCCGGCCGCAGTGTCGCGTCCGGTAAAGGCCACCGCCGCGATCTCGGAGTAGGGGATGGTCAGTTTTCTCCGCTCGTTTGCGGGAATGATGCGCACGGCAGAGTCGGCCAGGGTCTTGCCTGTCCGGCGGTCGAAAACATAGCTTTCGATCTTGCGGCCATCTTTGAGTGTGACCGTCACATCGCCGCGGTAATCGAATGCTTTCTCAAAGGCCTGGCGCACGTCCTCTTCTGAAGCCAGACTCGGGGCCCAACCTTCGAGGTTCTCGCGTTCGCAACCCTCAGCGATTTCCATTTCATCCGGGTTGTGCGGCGCCGAATGGGACTCAACCACATTGACCTTTGTCTCAATCTGCACCAGAGGATTGAAGCCATGCACTGGCCGGACAGGTTCATTCAGCAGCTTTAGCGCCTCTTGGTCCTCGTATTTGTCGAAGAAGGTGGCAATGGCGGTGTCAATGAGCCCACGAAGGGAGCCGAAGGTATAGTAAACGCCAGAGGCCTCATACCCGGAATGGACCATGCAGTTAGCGCACTTGGGGTTTCCGGACTCGGTCCCATAATTGGACCAGTCGGTGGTCTCGATCAGTTCCTGGAAGGTGTCGGCGTAACCATCCTGCAGCAGATAGCAGGGTTTTTGCCAGCCAAAAACACTATACGCAGGCATTCCCCAGGGAGTGCAGGAAAACTCTCGCCGCCCCATGAGAAATTCCATATACATAGGCGAAGCATTGAACTTCCAGGTCTTCTTGCGGTTGGAGAGGATGGAGCGGAAGAGCTGACGCGAGCGGGCGCGCCCTAGAAAGTGCTTCTGGTCCGGGGCCTTTTCATAGGTGTAACCAGGCGCGACCATCATGCCTTCCACACCAATGGCCATCATTTCGTCAAAGAAAGCCCGGACCGAGTTCGGGTCTGCGCCGTCAAAGAGCGTCGTATTAGTGGTCACGCGAAAACCCGCAGCGACCGCCGCCTTGATTCCTTCCAGGGCGGCATCGTATCCTCCTTCACGGCAGACAGAAAAGTCATGATGGTCGCGCTGACCGTCCACGTGGACCGAAAAAGACAGGTATTTGCTCGGCTTAAAAAGATGAAGTTTTTCTTTTAGAAGCAGCGCGTTCGTACACAGATAAACGTACTTTTTGCGCGCGACAAGTCCTTCGACAATCTTGTCGATTTCCGGGTGCAGAAGGGGTTCTCCGCCGGGAATGGAAACCATCGGCGTGCCAGACTCTTCCACTGCGCGGAAGCATTCCTCGGGCGTGAGCTGCTGCTTGAGAATGTGGGCAGGATACTGGATTTTGCCACACCCGGCGCATGCGAGGTTGCAGCGGAAAAGCGGTTCCAGCATCGTCACGAGCGGAAAGCGCTTGCGCCCCTTCAACTTTTGCCTGAGGACGTAGCTTGCTACCGTCCATGCCTGGGAAATGGGTACAGCCATGTTCCTCCCTTGATCACTTCCGTATCGTCCAGTGCTTCCTTCCGGATAAGAAGCCCATTGAGGACTTCTGCCAGCTACTCGCCACGCTCCATGGCGCGTTTATAGGTCGTCAGGGCGAGCAGAGGGAAATAGTTCCGGTATTCGTGGTAGGCGAGATAAAACACACGCGGAAAGCCTGTTCCGGTGTAAATCGCCTGACGCTGCCGGCCCGCTCCCATGCTTTCGTCCCAGCTTCCGTCTCGTTGCTGGTGGTCGAGGAGCCAGCGAATCCCTTTTGCGACACTGTCACTGCGGTTGTCACCTGCGGCGAGCAGCCCGAGAATGGCCCATGCTGTCTGCGAGGGCGTGCTGATACCCACTCCGCGCGTGGCTGGATCGTCGTAGCTTCCGCAGCTTTCACCCCAACCGCCATCGGCGTTCTGCACGGAGCGGACCCATTCTGCCGCCTGCTGAATCTGCGGCTCATGGTTCCAGACGCCAATCGCTTCAAGGCCGCGCAAAACCAGGAATGTGCCGTACAGATAGTTGACACCCCAGCGCCCAAACCAGCTTCCGTCCGGCTCCTGCTCGCTGTAAATAAATTTGATGGCCTTCTCGATGCGCTTGTCCTTACGCGTATATCCGTAGGTGGCGAGCATTTCCAAAATGCGGCCGGTAATGTCTACCGTTGGCGGATCGAGCATCGCGTTATGGTCGGCAAAGGGCACATACTGGAAGATCATCTTCGTATTGTCTTTGTCGAAGCTGGCCCAGCCGCCGTTACGGCACTGCATGGCGAAGATCCAGTCAATGGCCCGTTTGCAGACATCGTACTGATAACGCTCGCGTGGATTGTCTACCTTATTCAACGCAAGAAGGACCTGGGCGGTATCATCAACGTCCGGGTAAAACTCGTTGTTGAACTCGAAATACCATCCGCCAGGCTCGGCATTCCGGACCTTCATGGCCCAGTCACCTTTATGGCGGACTTCCTTGGAAAGCAACCAGTCGGCGGCCTTGAGCATATGCGGGTCGGTGCGAGGCACGCCCGCTTCTCCCAGGGCGAAAACAGCCTGGGCGGTGTCCCAAACCGGAGACATGCAGGGCTGCATCCGGAATGTCGGCTCAGGATAGTCTGGTGTGCCCTCGGGCGCATCAATACCGAGCTTTTCAAACTCATCCATCGCGCGGATGACCTGTGGATCATCGAGCGAATAGCCAAGGCAGCGTAGGGCAATGATGGCGTTCAGCATGGCCGGATAGATGGCGCCGAGGCCGTCGGACATCTCCAGGCGCTCGAGCATCCACTTCTCTGCTTTTTTTAACGCAATCTTGCGCAGAGGACGGATGTGGACCCTTTCGGCCCAATGCATCATCCTGTCCAGAAGCAAGAAGAAATTTCGCCAGCTTACGCGGTTCTCGCGGTCCCACTGAAGGCGCAGGTCGGCATTTTCTCTGCCGCCGACAAAAAGCTCATCAATTCCCTGCTCGGGCGGAATCTTTCTGAAGGGCTTTTTGGCATAGGCGATGGACAGAGGGACGAGAATTGCGCGCGACCACGAGGAAATCTCGTAGATATTGAAGTAGAACCAGCGCGGAAAGAGGACAATCTCCGGAGGAACAGCGGGAACAGCATCGTAATCATACTGCCCGAGGGCGCAGAGATAAATTTTGGTGAAGGTATTGCACTGCACTACGCCGCCATGGGCCAGGATCCATTCGCGCGCTTTGGCCAGAATCGGCTCATTGGGGGTCATGCCCATGAGCTTGCAAGCGAAGTAGCACTTTACGGTAAGGCTGATATTTCCAGGGCCGCCTGGATAGATGCTCCAGCTTCCATCATCATTCTGAAAACGCAACATCTCAGTAAGCGCGCGTTTGAGGCGCGCCTCGTCGCCCGTACCCAGAAACCGATGCACGAAGATGTAGTCGGCCTCGAGCATCGAATCGGCTTCCAGTTCGCCGCACCAGAAGCCATCGTGATGCTGAATGGAAAAGATGTAGTCGCGGGAGCGTGTGATTGCGGCCTGGACGGCTTCCATGGCAGCATCAATTCTGCCGAACCTTGGTGTGCCGTGTTGTGCCGATCCGGTGACTGTACTCATGCTGTCGCTAAAAACTTGCCTCATCGAGATACATGTTTCCGGAGTGTGCCGGAACGCATGAATTTCTTGCTTCTTCTCTATACAGATGCCTGAGCAGGCGCGGGAGCCGTAGCAATTGCCTGCACGATCTCTGGCGGAAGGCCAAAGCGTACATTTTCCGGCATCACTTCCACTTCTTCGACGCTGTTGAATCCCTTTTGGCGCAAATAATTTACGACATCTTCCACCAGAACCTCTGGGGCTGAAGCGCCGGCGGTAATGGCGACGGTGGAAACCGACTCCAGCCATTCCGGGTGAATCGCGGCGGAATTGTCTATGAGATAGCCCTTGGTGCCGAGATTGCGGGAAACTTCCACCAGACGGTTTGAGTTGGAGCTATTGTTGGAACCTACGACCAGGACCAGGTCCGCATTGTGGGCCACGTTCTTGACCGCGGTCTGACGGTTTTCAGTGGCATAGCAGATGTCCTGCGAATGCGGGCCAACAATGTTCGGGAACTTCGTCTTGAGCGCGTGAATGATGTCCCGCGCCTCATCGAGAGAGAGGGTCGTCTGCGTCAGATATGCAATACGGTTTGGATCAGGAACCTGGAGGGCATCTACTTCCTCTACGCTGGAAACGATCTGCGTAACATCGGGCGCTTCGCCAAAGGTGCCTTCAATTTCATCGTGATCGCGATGACCCACCAGAATGAGCGAATAGCCCTGCCTGGCGAACTTTACAGCTTCCACATGGACCTTGGTCACCAGCGGGCAGGTTGCGTCAATCACCTTCAGCCTGCGCTGCTTGCTCTGCTCGCGGACAGCCGGGGAGACACCGTGGGCGCTATAGATTACGCGCATTCCCTCGGGCACCTGGTCAATCTCGTCCACAAAGATGGCGCCTTTCTCGGCCAGATCATTCACAACAAAGCGGTTATGAACAATTTCTCTGCGGACATAGATGGGCGCGCCGAAGGTCTCGAGCGCGATCTTCACGATATCAATCGCGCGTACCACGCCCGCGCAGAAGCCGCGGGGCTTGAGTAATAAAACGCGCTTCTCAGCGGTAGGAAGAGTGTCTATGGTGGTCGCTGTCACGTCTACCAGTATACCCGTGCCTGACACCACTGGCATAGGACAAAGCGACCCTTACGGGCTACGGGCGAGGTTCCTTGAAAGGATCAGAATTTCTGCCCGTTTCGCAGGGTTGCATGGTTTTCCAGGGCTGCCTGATCGAGCAAGTGCCTGGCTTCTGTCAGGCTGATGGTTGTCTCTACGGGCTGAAACTGCGACCTTGTCTCATAGTGGTCTTTGCTCACGCTCTTGAACAGAACGACGCGCCCGGAAACGTGCACGTCTACCAGGTCTGTTTTCCAGTGCGTCGGGCCAACCTGTTCGCGGTGAATCTCGAAGTGTCCACCTTTGTCCACATGGCCCAGAAGCCCATAGCCGAAATCAATTTGTTCAATCACTTTGCCATGCATGGCCACAAATCGCTTGAGGCGCTGATTGACGACGATGGTTCCTGCCATTCCGTGGAAGACACGGGCCTCGTAGGTCGGCGGCTTAAAGGCAGGATTCGGGCGGAACCTGAGGGTGAGCAGATCGCTGGAGGAGGGCCCATCGGACTCATAGAGGAAGGCTTCCGGCATTAATTTCGTAAGCCGCTCCAGGCGCTGTTCATCCTGCGCGTGATCTTCACGGTTCTTTTCAAGCGCGCCGGGGCTGTTCAGCAAATGATTCAGCCGCTCGTCTTCTCCCTGCTGCTGTTTGGCGTCGAGACGCTGGCCATTTTCTTCGAGGATGCGATAAATCGGACCGTGCTCGGTCTCCACCTGGTATTTCACAAATGTCTGCTGGCCGATTTTCTGCTGGACACGATATTGCCAGAAGCTGTCCCGCTCGCGGTCCTGCACCTCATTCCAGGCCATGTCTTTCACCAGCTGCTCGAGCGGCGGAGGTGTCTGTGCCAGAGAGAGGCTGCTTATTGCCAGAAGCGCCAGCGCGACAAAAAACTTCATTGTATGTGAGACCCTCTGCCCTGATTTTGCCTTTTTCGACCTGAATTTGAGATGAAAATTCTGTGATGAGTTGATGGCTGGCAGAGATGCTCTACTTGCTACACTAATGCCATGTTGGATGAAGCAACCTTTCGCCGCCACGCCGATGCGGCCATTGAAGGATTGAAGAAGGGCCTGATTGCAGTCGAGGAAGAGGGCGGTTTTGAGGCCGAAGAGCAGGCGGGCGTGCTCCACATTATTTTTGATGAACCGACAGGAAAGTTTGTCATCACACCCAATACTCCCGTGCGCCAGATATGGATTTCAGCGCTTTCCACCAGCTTCAAACTGGACTGGTCAGAGGAAGCGAATGACTTTGTACTACCGAAAGACGGCACAAAGCTGAAACCGCTCGTCGCGCACCTCATTAATCAGCATCTCGGAACAGACGCGGTTACTCTCTGATGGGAAAGAGCACCCTGTCGGTCGCAATCATTACAAGAAATGAAGAAGCCAATTTGCTCCGAACGCTGGAGAGTGTTCGCTGGGCAGATGAAGTGGTTGTGGTGGATTGCGGATCAACCGACAGGACAGTGGAAACTGCACAGAATTTTGGGGCAAAGGTCCTCCATGAGCCCTGGCGGGGGTTTGGCAGGCAGAAAAATTTTGCCATCGAACAATGCTCTTCTGAGTGGGTGCTTTCTCTTGACGCGGATGAGGAAGTCAGCGCCGAACTTGCTGGAGAAATTCAGCGGTTGCTGGCGGAGGCTCCAGACGCAGAGGCATACTTTCTTCCACGACGGAATTTATTTCTTGGCCGCTGGATGAAGCGGGGAGGTTACTGGCCCGACCCGAAGCTGCGCCTCTTCCGCAAGAGCGTAGCCTGGTTTGAGGAGCGCTCCGTGCATGAAACTGTGCGGTATTCGAGCGCAACCCGGACGTTGAAAGGCAGCCTGATTCATCACGCATACCCCTCGCTGGAAAGCTACCTTGATCATATGAACCGCTACAGCTCTCTGGGAGCAGAACAGGCCGTGGCAAATGGCAAGACGAGCAAAAGCCTGCCCGCATTTTTATGGAATGTGGTGCTGAATCCCGCTGCCACTTTTCTTTATAACTACGTCTTTCGCTTTGGATTTCTCGATGGCCGCGAAGGGCTGCTGCTGCATCTTTACCACTCTGCGTACGTGAGCTGGAAATATGCCAAGGCATGGCAGGCTTGCCGGTAATACTGTGGTAAGCATAGGCTATGAAGTTTTGCGAATGGGCGATTCCAGGAAGATTTCGGAAGCACGACAGCGCTGGGAAGAACAGACGCTCCAGCCTGCTTTGAACAAGGCGCCGGAACGGCCCATCGGCGCGGTCTCTGGCGTCAATCTGGATGAGAACGGTCGGGCGCGATTCACCACCATCTCCGGAGTGCAGGTCGAGCGGCTCTATACCGAAGATGACCTACCCGAGGACTGGGCATCCGAGCAGGAAAAATATCTGGGACAGCCTGGCCAGCCGCCTTATACGCGCGGCATCCACGAAGCTGGCTACCGGGGCAAGCTGTGGACCATGCGCCAGTTCTCGGGCTTCGCTTCTCCGGAAGAAACAAACGAGCGTTATAAATATCTGCTGGCGCAGGGAGGAAGCGGACTGTCGGTCGCATTCGATCTTCCAACATTGATGGGACGCGACTCCGATGATGCTGAAAGTGAAGGCGAGGTGGGCAAATGCGGCGTAGCGATTGATTCGCTGGATGACATGGAGACGCTTTTCCAGGGAATCAACCTGGAACAAACCACCGTCTCGATGACCATCAACTCGCCCGCAAATGTCATTTGGGCCATGTATCTCGCGGTGGCGGAAAAGCAGGGCGCCGACTGGAGGAAGATTTCCGGGACCCTGCAGAATGACATTCTGAAGGAATACATTGCGCAGAAGGAGTACATCTATCCACCTGCTCCTTCGATGCGGCTGGTTGTAGACACCTTCGAGTTTGGCGCGCGCCACGTGCCGCGTTTTAACCCGATTTCCATCTCCGGCTATCACATTCGAGAAGCGGGCTCGACCGCACAGCAGGAGCTTGCCTTCACGCTTTATGACGGAATCGAGTATGTGGAATGGGCGCTGCGCCGTGGACTTGCCGTTGACGACTTTGCTCCACGTCTGAGCTTCTTCTTCAATTCACACAACGATTTCTTTGAGGAGATTTCCAAGTTCCGTGCAGGGCGGAAGGTATGGTACCGGGTGATGACGGAGCGCTTTGGCGCGAAAAATCCGCGCTCCACATGGATGCGGTTTCACACACAGACGGCAGGTGTTTCACTAACGGCACAACAACCGAAGAATAACATTGCGCGTGTGGCCATCCAGGCGCTGGCAGCCGTGCTCGGAGGCACGCAGTCTCTGCACACGGACGCTTACGATGAAGCACTCGCCCTCCCAACGGAAGATGCGGCGCGCATTGCTTTGCGCACGCAGCAGATCCTGGCATATGAATCCGGCGTGGCCGATGTGGTGGACCCGCTGGGCGGCTCGTATTTTGTTGAACGGCTCACGCTGGACATGGAAAAGGCGGCCTTCACCTATTTTGAAAAACTCGACAGCATGGGTGGAATGGTGCGCGCAATTGAACAGGGCTTTCCGCAAAGGGAGATTGCTGAAGCCAGTTACACATATCAGCGCGCAGTGGAAGCCAGAGAGAAGATCATTGTCGGCGTGAATGAATATGCGATGGAAGAGCCCCAGCCGCCGATTTTGTATATAGATGAATCGGTGCGCGACTCACAGATTGCAAAGCTGAAAAACCTTCGCAGAGAACGCTCTAACGAGAGCGTGGCCCGAGCGCTGTTGGCATTAGGCCGGGCGGCGGAAAAGGAAAGCGAGAATACCATGCCTTACCTGCTGGAGTGCGTGAAAGCATATGCCACGGTGGGAGAAATCTGCAATGCACTGAGAAAAGTCTATGGCACCTATGAAGAAGGGAGCGTGGCCTGATTGCAAACATATTGGTAGTGTTCCCAATTACAAACATGCTACAAATCGCCTATGAATGAAGACCGGAAAGACAAGCCAGTAAAGCTGCCCAAAGACGGAGAGCCTATTAATCTTAAGCAACTGGCGGCCATCCTTCAGCTTTCACAAACCACGGTTTCGCTGGTTCTGAATAATTCGCCTGCTGCGAAATCTATTCCTGAGCACACGCGTGAGCGCGTCTTTCAGGCTGCAAGGAAGTACCATTACCGTCCTAATTATTTTGCGCGCTCGCTGCGCAAAAACCGAAGCATGTCTATCGGCGTTCTGGCACCCGATTTGAGCGAAGGCTACTTCACCATGGTGATGAACGGGGTGGAAGAGTACCTGATGCGCGCGCAGTATTTTTACTTCACGGCCAGCCATTACTGGAACCAGGAGCTGATGCAGGAATATCCGCGTCTGCTGGTGGAGCGTGCCGTAGATGGTTTCCTGCTGCTGAACACGCCGTCAGAAATTCGCAGCCCGCTGCCGACAGTGGCGGTGTCTGCGCATAATCAATCGCCGGGCGTGACCAACATCGTTCTGGACCACAAGCGTGCGGCTGAGCTGGCGCTGAAGCACTTGTATGATCTCGGCCATAGAAATATTGCCTTCATGAAGGGGCCGAACATTATTCCCGACACGGAATACCGCTGGCTCTCGATTGTGGAAGTGGCCCATGAGCTGGGGATCAAGGTGCGTCCGGAACACTGCATTCAGCTGGATGCGGACAGCTGGTCTCCGGGAGTGGGCTATGGCCCGATGCGTGATCTGCTGGCGCGCGCTCGTAACTTTACCGCCATCTTCTGCTTTAACGACATTTCAGCCATTGGTGTGATGCGCGCCATCTTTGACGCCGGGCTCGGCGTTCCGGAGGACATTTCAGTCATCGGCTTTGATGACATTATGAGTGCTGGCTACCACAAGCCCAGCCTTACAACGGTGCGCCAGCCCCTGCGCGAAATGGGACAACAGGGTGCGCAGATACTACTTGATATGATTGCCAGCCCTGAAAACATTTTTCCGGAAGAAGTGGTGATGCAACCGGAATTGATTGTGCGAGAGTCCACTGGATCCGCGACACGGAAAAAGTAAAACTTCAGTGAATTTTGGCGTTGGAATCACTTCCATCGAGAATTTGCTGTTCTCTATACAACGCTTTTGCGATATTCCGAGTCTAAGAAGAGGGAAAACAACAGAAAGCTCCTGAAACTTAAAACAAGTTGCATTTCTGCCGTTACTTTGAAGTATGTGCCATTTCAAGTACAGCGGTTTTCCCGATGCGCATTTTACATCTTATTCACAGCATGGATCCCCGGGATGGCGGACCGCCAGAAGTTGTTCGCCAGTTGGCGCAGGTAGCCATGGAAACAGGCGATTCAGTCGAAATTGCCTGCCAGGATGATCCTTCCGAATCTTTCCTTGAAACATTACCCGGCACAGTACACCCTTTGGGGCCTTCGTCTGGGAAATATGGGCATTCGAAGAAACTGGTCACATGGCTGGATCGAAACGCAGAACGATTTGATGGACTCATTATTCATGGTGTCTGGCAATATGTAACGCTCGCAGGGAGCAGGGCGGCACATGGACGGGTCCCTTATTTTGTGTTTGTGCATGGTGCGCTTGATCCATGGTTCAAACGGCAATATCCGCTGAAGCACGCGAAGAAGTGCCTCTATTGGCCATTGCTCTACCCTGTACTCTCGAAGGCATCGGCGATGCTGTTCACGGGCAACCAGGAACTGGAACTAGCGAAGGAAAGCTTCTGGCCGCATGAGTGGCGCAGCAGGATTGTTCCTCTGGGGATTCAACCGCCGGGCGGGGACCCCTTCCTGCAAACAGAAGCCTTTTATTCGATGGTCCCTGCGGTACGCAACCGGCGCTTTTTGCTTTTCATGGCCCGCATTCACGAGAAAAAAGGCTGTGACCTTCTTATCCAGGCCTTTGCCAAACTCGGAGTTATGCATCCTGATGTGCATCTGGTGATGGCAGGACCAGACCAGGTGGGGTTGCAGGCGCAATTGGAACAGATGGTAGCGCAGGCCGGCCTGACCGACCGTGTGCATTGGCCGGGCATGCTGAAGGGCGATGTGAAACAAGGCGCATATCTGGCATGTGAGGCACTGGTGCTTCCGTCGCATCAGGAAAATTTTGGTATTTCAGTCGCCGAGTGCCTGGCTTCCGGCAAGCCAGTGCTCATTTCAAACAAAGTAGAAATCGCACCTATGATAGCGCAGGACGGCGCAGGACTTGTGGAAGACGACACACTGGAAGGAACAAAGCGGCTGCTTACGGCGTGGCTTGCCATGAGCCAGGACCAGCGCGATGCCATGTCGGCCTGTGCGCGTCCATGCTTTGATGCCCATTTTTCCATCAGCATGAGCGCGCGTATGCTGCATGAGATTGTCTGGGAGAGCGCGGGACGTTCATCCGAGGCCGAGAGCTCCCGCATTGCGCTGCATAGCAGCAATACAGAAGGCGATGTGCACGTCCAGCGGGACGCCTAGTTCTTCGGCACCCCGACAAATATCGTCGCGATTTACGCCTTTGGCAAAGGCCTTGTCCTTCATCTTTTTGCGCACGCCAGCCGCCTCTACATCGTGGATGGATTTTGACGGTTTGACCAGTGCACATGCGGTGAGAAAGCCTGCAAGCTCATCACAGGCGAAGAGCGCTTTGGCGAGGTGCGTCTCGCGGGGAATGCCTGAGTACTCAGCGTGTCCCATGATGGCTGTCCGAATTTCTTCGGGCCAGCCCTGTTCGGTGAGAATGCGGTTGCCCACAAAGGGGTGTTCTTCGCGGGACGGCCACTTTTCGTAGTCGAAATCATGAAGGAGGCCGGTGATGGCGTATTTTTCGATGAAGGCATCACGCGGTCCATCTTTCAAGCCCAGCGTATCGGCTTCGCGCTCACCGTAGGCTCGGACACACGTCTCAACGGCAAGAGCATGCTTGATGAGACTGGCGGACTGGGTATGCTCGAGCAGCAAAATCCATGCACGTTCGCGAGAATATAGGCTTTCAGTGGTCATAGCATCTTTTTCCCTGTTTTTGTGCCCGGGATTTTGTTTTTTTTAGGTCTGACCCACAGTTTTCACTTGACAGTTCAGGTACATTACCTGCATGGTAAACAAGAGCTGAAATAATTTCAGTACAATGCTGAAATTATTCAGCCCGGACGCGCATGCTCTGGCGCTCCGTAAAACAGATTATGGCAACTACCTTAGCAACCGTTGAGGCACGCGAGGTACTCCGTTGCGAACATTGCAGCCTGGTGCAATTCCGCACCTCGAATTCACTATGCAGGCGGTGTCACAAGCCCCTCGAAATCGAAGAGCCTGAGTCGTTTTATCCGCAGCCGAACCTGAACTCCCGGGGTGAGATCCCTGAGGAGGAGGGCCTTCAGGTGGCGCGGGCAGTGCGCGACATCCGGCGCGAGCGCAGGCTGAGCCAGCGCCAGCTTGCCGGAAGAATGAACGTGCCCCGCACCTATATCTCAAAGATTGAGAATGGCAAGGCGGTGCCGACTCTCTCTTCGCTGGAACGGCTGGCGCTGGCGCTGGAAGTGGACATCCGCATTCTGCTGCGGGATGCACGCAGCCGCCGCTATGAAGAGATGGAGGCCATTATGGCTGATCCATTTCTGCGCGAAATTGCGCCCTATATCAGCTATCTGGATGCCTATCAGCGCTCCATTTTCCTCAACCAGGTGCGAGACATGGCGATGGGGCGCCGGAAGACGGCTTAAGTCTTTCTTAAGGAAAACTATACGAGGGGATTGGTGTTCTTATAGTCGGGCGGTAATTTCGCAGGAACTACCGTATGGTGAGAACAGATGGTCCCCAAATGGAAAACCCGGACGGACTGTGATTCGCAGCACAGGCAGGGTGGTTTGCGCCCCGTGCTGACACTGACACTTGCAGCCGGAATGGTGTTTGCAGGAAGCACTCAGCTCTTTGCTCAGGACGTGCCTCCTCCGCCTCCGGATGCGCAGGACCAGCAACAGCAACAGGACAATCAGCAGGTTCCGCAGTATGGAGCGCCGCTTCCGTCCGACAACTCTCAGCAACAGCCGCAAGACCAGCAGGCGGCAAGTCAACAAGAGCAGCAACCGCAGGCACAGCCACTTACAAACGAGCAGCTTGATCAGCTTGTCGCGCCCATTGCGCTTTACCCTGACGCTCTGGTGGCACAGATTCTGGCTGCTTCCACATACCCGACCCAAGTGGTTGAAGCGGACCAATGGCGTCAGACCCAGGGAAACGCCTCGGCTGACCAGATTGCGTCGGCAGCAAACGCTCAGCCGTGGGACCCCAGCGTGAAGGCGCTGACGGCGTTTCCGACGGTGCTGAAGCAGATGCACGACAACATGCAGTGGACCACCGATCTGGGCAATGCGTATTACAACCAGCCGCAGGACGTAATGGATGCTGTACAACGTATGCGCCAGCGGGCGCAACAGGCCGGTACTCTGGCGGACACTCCGCAGGAAACTGTGGCGGAGAATGACGGCGATATTGAAATTGAACCGACGAGCCCGGAGATTGTGTACGTACCTGTTTACAATCCCTGGATGGTTTATGGCCCTCCAATTGTGGCTTGGCCGGGCTACTACTATGCTCCCCCTCCTGCCTTTTTTGTAAGCGTGGGATTCGGCTGGGGCTTCCGCATGGGATTTGCGTGGGGCGTTCCGCTGCGCCCATGGGTACCGTGGGGATGGGGATGGGGACACTGGGGCTGCGGCTGGTATAACCGTACCGTGGTCTACAACCGCACCACTTACATCACGCGCAGCACTACGGTCATCAACCGCGGAGTGGATCGCCCAGGTGCGCCTCCTCTGCAACTGGCTGGAATGCGCGGTTCGTTCATCAACCGCCCCCAGTTTGCGAACTATGCGCATAACGTGGCGGTTGGAGCGCGGCCTGCTCCGGTCATCAGCCGTCCGGGCATGGTAGCGCCGCCAGGAAACCATGTTGTGAATCCGGGTGGACCGATGCGGCCGTCGGCATCGGCGAATGGATTCATGAACGGAAACCGTCCGATGCCGCAGAACATGCCGCGGCCGGTGTATTCCGCGCCTGCACCTTACCGGCCTTCCGCCCCGCAGATGCCGACATACAACCGTCCTGCACCGGTGTACAGAACGCCGCAGGGCTTTGGGGGGCAGGCTCCGGTGTATCACGCACCGCAGAATTATCATCCGGCTGCGCCTCCACGCATGAGCGCACCGCCAAGAATGAGTAGTGCCCCTCCGCCTCATTTCAGCACGCCCCCTGCTCCGCATTTCGGTGGTGGCGGCGGAGGGTTCCATCACCGATAAAACGCACATGACCGTGTCCGATTGCAGCAGGCACGGCCATGTGCTACGGTCGGATGAGAGGACAATTTTGAGCCGTATTCATGAGCTACCGCCGGAAGAGCTGGCGATCTACCACCGTCTTGACCCTGAGCGCCTCCCGAAGCATGTGGCCATCATCATGGACGGGAATGGACGCTGGGCGGGCAAACGCAGCCTCAAACGGTTCCTCGGACATCAGCAGGGCGCAGAAGCGGTCCAGTATGTGGTGGAGACGGCATCGCGCATTGACCTGCCGTGGCTGACGCTCTACGCGTTTTCGCTGGAAAACAACCTGCGGCGGCCTAAGACAGAGGTCAATTTCCTCATGCGTCTGTTGAGCACTTATCTCAACAACAATGTAAAGCGCATGAACGACAACAATGTGCGGATCCAGTACATTGGCCGCACGCATGAATTGCCCAGCGAAGTACAGGAGCGCATGCAGTGGGCCGCCGAAGCCACGCAGCGTAATACAGGCACTGTGCTGACGCTGGCACTGAATTATGGTTCGCGCTCGGAACTGGTGGACGCCTTCAAAGGCCTGTATCGGGAAATTTCAGAAAAGCATCTCCGGCTGGAAGACCTGACCGAGCAGGACATCCATCGGCACCTCTATACGGCACACATGCCGGACCCGGACCTGCTGGTACGCACCTCGGGCGAGATGCGCATCTCAAATTACCTTCTGTGGCAGATTGCCTATACGGAAATTTATGTGACCGATCGCCTATGGCCCGATTTCCGCGGCGTACATATGCTTGAAGCCATTGAAGACTACCAGCGCCGCGAACGCCGCTATGGCGGATTGGGTGATGGCACGGAATCGGATGATGTGGTCTCTTTGCCAGCGAACCAACTGGTGAACAGCTAGCATGGTGGTTATGTTTCAGTATTCCCTAGTTATGTTTCAGTATTCCCTATAAGACACTGAAAAACGGAGCTTACGTGTCCTACGGACTTTTTCGAGATCGTCCAGGTTTTTTCGCAACTTCCAGATCTCGCCCATTTTTTCAAAGTATTGAAAACAATGAACTTGCGTTTGACTGGCAAGCCAAATTATTGAAACCAAATACTTTATCTGCAAAGTATTGATTTTGAGACATTTACATTGATAAAGCGAGTTCTCAGAAGAATGCCTGAGAGGACCAATGCCTTATCCCTTCAGAGTAACAAAACCGAGGGTAATTTCCGGACATTCGTCGTTGTAACAGATATCGAATCAAATCAATGAGATGACCGCTGAATGAAGAAAAGTGCCTCTTGACAGTGTTTTTTTTCGGCTGTGTGAGGCCATGTCGGAGCCCGGGCGAGCGATTCTGCTGCCGTGCTATTGTCGTAAGCAACTTCTTTTGCTTGGAGCGCTTTGGCATGAAAGATTTCGGGTTTTCTGGTTGTCGTATCTGGAGCATGGTCCTGCTGGCATTCGGTTTGTGCGTGACGGCGTATGCCGCCCCGTCTCAGGACCCTCGGCTGGAAGGCGCTTACACTTTTGAGCGCAGTGGGTGGACGTACATCCATCTTCAGGGAACTCCGGAGCAGATTGGATACCAGCACGGCTACCTGATGGCGGACAAGATTGAAGATGCGCTGCGGGTGTTCAAGCTGGAAGATGAGCACAGCACCGGGCGCAGCTGGACCTTCTTCCGCAACGCTGCAAAGACCATCCTATGGCCGCATATAGATCCTGAGTACCAGCAGGAGATGGCAACCATTGCAAAAGGCGCGCAGGCAAAGGGCGTGCATGTGGATGTGTGGGACATTGTGGCGCTGAACGGCACGATGGAGCTGGCAGAATATTATGTTCCCTGGCTGGACAAGAAGCAGCATACGAAACATGCGCCGAAAGTGGATGCTCCTGGAAACTGCAGTGCCTTTATCGCTACCGGCAGCTATACGAAAGATGGCAAGATTGTGATTGCGCACAACAACTGGAGCTCCTATGCCGAAGGCGAGCGCTGGACGATGATCTTTGACATCCAGCCAGCGAAAGGACATCGCGTTCTGATGGACGGTGTTCCGGGAATGATCACCAGCAATGATGACTTTGGCATTAACGATGCCGGAATCATGCTGACGGAAACGACGATTACGCAGTTTGAGGGCTGGAACTCCCATGGCAGCCCGACTTTCATGCGCTCGCGCAAGGCGCTGCAATATGCCAACTCGATTGATGATGTGGTAGCTACGATGCGCAATGGCAACAATGGCGGATATGCGAACGACTGGCTGATTGGCGACCGCAAGACCGGAGAGATTGCGTATCTCGAACTCGGGTTGAAGAACACTCCGCTATGGCGGACGAAAGACGGCTACTTTGTGAGCTCAAACTTCGCGCGCGATCCGAAGCTCATCAAGGAAGAGACGGATGGCTTTGATTACAACGATCTCTCCACATCCCCAAATGCGCGGCGAGTGCGGTGGGAGCAGCTGATGTCCATCTATAAGGGCAAGATTGACGCGGATGCGGCAGGGCGCTTTCTGAGCGACCACGAAGACAGCTTTACGAAGAAAGAAAATGCAGATCAGCGCAGCCTGTGCGGTCACGTGGACGCTGCAAAGGAAGGTATTCCGCAATGGGACTGGCCGCCGTATTACCCCGGAGGCGCTGTACAGGGCAAAGTGACGACGAGTGATCTGGCGGAGAAGATGAGCCTGATTGCCCATGCCGGACACCCTTGCGGCGAAGACTTTCTGGCCAAGCCGTTTCTGGCAGCGCACCCGGAGTTTACATGGCAGGCACCGATCCTGCGCGACATGAAGTCCGGGCCGTGGACCACCTTCACTGCCGGAGAAAAGGCGAACTAACGACTTTGGGCATGCGAGGGTGAGAGCATGGCGTTCTGCACCGGGCTGGGAACGGACACACGCTTTTCATGCTGCGAGGAGTCCGCAGCGGGCCGAACCGCCTGGTAACAGAACTGCAAGCCGATGAGGAGAAGCCACGCGGTCAATACCAGCCGCAAGGGACGGTGAGGAAGTCGAGGGGCGAGAATGGTGCCCGCAATTGCGCCCGCGACGCCTCCAATGAGCAGCTTCCAGAGCAGGGACATATCCGGAATGTGGGCGAGAAGGTGCAACCCACCGCCCAGGATGGAGAGACACATTCCAAAGGCTAGGTCTGTGCCTACCACTTCTGCGGCGCTGAGGTTGGTGAGGCCAAGCAGGGCGACGGTGCCGAGTGCACCTGCTCCGGAAGAAGAGAAGCCGAGCTCGGCACCGATGGGAAGCATAAGAAAGGCGAGCCATCTGCGGCGCTCCTTGCGCGGCCCGATCTCTTTTCTGGCGCGGAATGCTTTATAAAAATGTAGTGCGGAGGCGAAGACGATGATGCTGCCCAGAGCAAAGTACAACGGCGCCTGAAAGCCGTGCCCTACAACGTGACGGAAGACGAGCACGCCGACCAGGACGCCGGGAAGTCCGCCAATCAGCATCATGCCCAGGATTTTCCAGACGACCTGATTACGGATGATCTGCACCGGGACCACGATCAGCTTTACGACAGAGGCATAGACCAGCGCGGTGCCCACCGCTATGGGCAGCGGCACGTGCAGGAACAGCACCAGCGCCGGTGCCGTGACCGTGCCTGCCCCCACTCCCGTGATGGCGATGGCAAACGCGATGAGAAAGCCGAAGAGCAGTTCCATGCCGTTCCTTTTATCGGGCCTGAATGTGGATGCCGCACTCGGTTTTGCGTCCGGCCCAGCGGCCTGAACGCGGATCATTGGGGTCGAGAGGAAGGCTGGTACATGGCTCGCAACCAATGCTGGAGTAACCCTTGTCGTAGAGCGGGAGCAGCGGAATGCCGTGCTGCTGCGCGTAATACCAGACGTCGCGGGTGGTCCAGTCGGCGAGCGGGCTGAGCTTGACCAGTTCGTGACCGCTGGGAAGCTTAAAATGGTCTACGGCCTGCATGTTCGCGCGGGTTTTGGCCTGCTCACGGCGCATTCCGGTGAACCATGTTTTGTAATTTTCGAGCGCGGAAAACAGCGGGCCGACTTTGCGCAGCTTGCAGCACTGGTCTGGCGCGGTCTGGTACAGGATGCCGAACTGCGATTCCTGCTGGGCGACGGTCTGCTCCGGCAGAAGATTGATGAGGTTGAGTTTCCATGCCGAGGCCATCTGGTCGCGATAAGTGTAGGTTTCAGCAAAGTGGTATCCGGTGTCGAGAAAGAGTACAGGAACGTCGGGATAAATGGCACGGACCATGTGGAGCACGGCCATGTCCTCTGCCTGAAAGCTGCACGTGACGCATTCTGTAACGGATCGGGTTACGTGTGCTGTGACGAGCTCCTGCGCGGACTGGACTTTTTCTGAAAGGCCAGGGATTTCAAAACTCATTTTCCAACTCCCGCAAGAGGGCGTCAGCCTGCGCCTTTAATCCATCATGCCGGGCGACTGGCCGCCGCAGCAGTTCATGCGCGTCCGGCGCCAGGGTGATGATTTCTGCCTGCGCCTGCGATTTGGATGGCACAAGCACGGTGAAACCTGCGTATAGCAGTGATTGCCATACTTCGGGCTTCTGGCTGGAGGTGATGACTACGTCCTTGCCGCGTGTTGTGAGCTTTTCTTCAAGCACGCTGACCAGCACTTCGCCAGGAAGCAGCAGGAGCGTGCCGTTGATCTGCGAGCGGCCGTCCTTGTCCAGCTTTGTGTAGTGCACCATGCCTGCGCCGACGGTGGCGTTGCTTGCCGGATCAATGAGAATGAAGCTGCCGGTCACGCGGTTTTCACGATAGGGGTCGAGCATCAGCGAACGGCTTGTTCTGACTTCGACTTCGCCGATTTCATTCAGGCGAAGCACCGCAGACTGCTGCGGCTCGAGCGTTTCAATGTCGAGCCGGTGGGCAACGCGCAGATGCGCCTTTACCGTCTGCGCTGTGTGTTTGAGGAGGTAGGTCTTGCCGGGAACAAATGGTCCGGCGTGCAGCCAGACGAGTGAGGCGGAGAAGCTGTTTGATACCGCAGGCGCGTCGTCCACATGCGCGATAAGGTCGCCGCGGCTGATGTCAATTTCGTCTTCGAGCGTGACGGCGACGGACTGCGGTGCAAAAGCGGAGTCGAGGTCGCCGTCGAAGGTATGGATGCCCTTGATGCGGCTTGTGCGTCCGGAAGGCAGAGCGATGATTCTGTCGCCAGGTGTTACCGTTCCGGAAGCGATCTGACCGGCGAAGCCGCGGAAATCCTGATTGGGGCGAATGACGCGCTGCACTGGAAGACGAAAAGCGGCGTCGGGAAGGTCCTCGGCAATGGGGACACTTTCCAGGTGCTCGAGGAGAGTAGGCCCGTCATACCAGGGTGTCTGCTCGCTACGGGTCACGACGTTGTCGCCAAGTAGCGCGCTGATGGGTATGGCTGTCAGTTCGCGAATGCCAAGCTTTGCTGCAAGCCCATGCAGATCGTTATGGAGCGTGCGATAGACCTTTTCTGAAAAATCCACGAGGTCCATTTTGTTGATGGCTGCAACGACGTGCCGAATTCCCAGAAGCGAAGCGATGAACCCGTGGCGGCGCGACTGGGTGAGAATGCCTTTGCGCGCATCTACAAGAACAATGGCCAGGTCCGCGGTGGAAGCGCCTGTGACCATGTTGCGCGTGTACTGTTCGTGGCCGGGAGTGTCGGCAATGATGAACTTGCGCTTCGGCGTGGCGAAGAAGCGGTAGGCCACATCAATGGTAATGCCTTGCTCGCGTTCGGCGCGAAGGCCATCGGTCAGGAGCGCGAAGTCAATGGCGGAAGCCTCGCCGGAGCTGCTACGCGTGACGGTCTTCACCTGGTCTTCGTAAACGCTGCGCGAGTCATACAGCAGACGGCCAATGAGCGTGGACTTGCCGTCATCCACACTGCCCGCAGTGGTGAAGCGCAGAAGGTCCTTCTGCTGCTCGGCGGCGAGAAACTCTTCGATTGTGAACGGCGTGGTGCCCTCGTTCAGGTCATCCAGCACATTCGATAAGACGGCCATCAGAAATACCCCTCGCGCTTCTTGATTTCCATTGAGCCGTCCTGGTCGTGGTCAATGATGCGGTTTGCGCGTTCAGATGAGCGGAAGGAAATCAGCTCAGCGATGATCTTTGGCACGGTGTCCGCATCGGAGCGGATGGCACCGGTGCATGGGCTGCATCCTAGGGAGCGAAGGCGACAGCGTACCCACTGCTCTTCTCCTGGCAGTCCTTTCACGAATGGCTGCTCAATGGGGATGAGGCTGTCTCCGCGTACCAGCATGCGGCGCTCCTGCGCAAAATAGAGCGGAATGATGGGGATGTTTTCCAGATGGATGTAGTGCCAGATGTCGAGCTCGGTCCAGTTGGAAAGCGGAAAGACGCGGATGCTTTCGCCGGGACCGATGCGGCCATTGTAGAGGTTCCACAGCTCAGGACGCTGGTTTTTGGGGTCCCACTGACCGTTTGCATCACGGAAGGAGAAGATGCGCTCCTTTGCGCGCGAGCGCTCTTCGTCGCGGCGCGCTCCTCCAAAGGCGGCGTCAAAGCCGTGCGCACGGAGGCCATCGAGAAGGGCCTGGGTCTTTAAATAGCCGCAGCATCGTTGGGTGCCGAGCGTAATGGGGTTCGCGCCATTGGCGATTGCCTCTTCATTGCGCCAGACCAGAAGATTCAGCCCCAGTTCGCGCGTGTAGTTGTCGCGGAACTCGATCATCTCGCGGAATTTGTAGCCGGTATCAATGTGCAGCAGCGGAAACGGAATCGTTCCGGGGTAGAAGGCCTTCTGTGCAAGGCGCAGCATCACCGAGGAGTCCTTGCCGATGGAATAGAGCATGACAGGCCTCTGGAACTCGGCCGCGACTTCGCGGATAATGTGGATGCTTTCGGCCTCAAGTGCTTTTAAGTGCGTGAGGCGAGCGCGGCTTGCAGTGATGGTCTCCGGCGAATCGTAGACTGCTGTGGACATGGTGCTAAATTTCCTGTTGTGTGGAATAAAGAGGCGGGAAAACAGAAAACCCGCGCTCAAGGTATCTGGCTGCGGGTCTGGTGTTACTTATGCTGGTTTTTCAGAAGAACCTGAGGATTCTACTTACAGCGTCCACACCCTTGCCGAGATGCGCTGGTGCTGCAACAACAGCGACAGTCCATTCGACAAGCAAGGGTACAGGGCGCAAAAACCATGTGTTAACAAGAATCTCGCAGAAGAACGGCTATTGTCAAACGGACCGGTTGGGTCTTCCGAGAGAGAATCCCTGAATTTCTCATAAATTGCCGCCATCTGGTTCGAACCAACTGAAAAATTGCCGCTACAAGAAAATGCGGCTCTCAAGGCAAAGGGACGCGATCCAGAAGGAACGCATGCAACGAATGTTACTCGGCGGAAGGCTTCCAGCGCAGAACAGGCTTGCGGGCTGCGGTCGTTTCGTCGAGGCGCGACACGCGGGTGGAATGCGGCGCATTCAGAACAAGTTGCGGGTTTTCTTCCGCTTCGCGGGCGATCTGCCGCATTGCATCCACGAAAAGGTCGAGCTCTTCGCGCGACTCGCTCTCCGTCGGCTCGATCATGAGCGCGCCTGGCACAATCAGCGGGAATGAGACTGTATAAGGATGAAAGCCGTAGTCAATGAGCCGCTTGGCGATATCTCCGGTTTTGACGCCGTTCTTTAACTGCTTGCGGTCGCTGAAGACAACTTCGTGCATAGAAGGTGTCTTGTACGGCAATTCGTAGACGTCCTCCAGCTTTTTGCGGATGTAATTCGCATTCAGGACGGCGTCTTCCGTGGTCTGGCGCAGGCCGTCCGGTCCATTGGCCAGCGTATATGCAAGAGCGCGCACAAACATTCCGAAGTTGCCATAGAAGGCGCGCACTCGTCCAACGGATTCAGGACGGTCATAGTTCCAGTGAAGCTGACCATCGCTTCCCTGCTCCACGACCGGTACGGGCAGAAATGGCTCAAGAATCTTTTTGCAGGCCACAGGGCCGGAGCCGGGGCCACCGCCTCCATGCGGCGTGGAGAAGGTCTTGTGCAGGTTCAGGTGCATAACGTCCACACCAAAATCACCGGGGCGGGTCTTGCCGCAGAGCGCGTTCATGTTGGCGCCATCCATGTAAAGCAAAGCGCCCTTTGCGTGAAGGATGTCAGCAATCCGGTGAATCTCATTTTCAAAGACACCGAGCGTGGAAGGATTGGTGAGCATGAGCGCGGCGGTGTCTTCGTTGACCATCTGCTCCAGCGCGGCAACGTCAATGCCACCCTGCGCGTTCGATTTAATGTTCACCACCTGATAGCCGCAGACCGCGGCAGTCGCCGGATTCGTTCCGTGCGCGGAATCAGGAATAAGAATGTTCTTGCGCGTATTTCCCTTAGAGCGGTGATAGGCGCGTATCAGCAAAATCCCTGTAAATTCGCCATGTGCTCCGGCGGCGGGCTGGAGCGTGATTGCATCCATGCCGGTGATTTCGATCAGGCAGTCCTGCAACAGCTTGATGATCTGCAGGGAGCCTTGTGAGAGAGATTCCGGCTGATAAGGATGGGCTTCGGCGATTCCTTCAAGGCGTGAAACAAACTCATTCACGCGCGGATTGTACTTCATGGTGCAGCTGCCCAGCGGATACATGCCGAGATCAATGGCGTAGTTCCAGGTGGAAAGCCGGGTGAAGTGGCGGATGATTTCGATCTCGCTCAGCTCAGGCAGAGTGCCTGTGTTCTCACGGGCCGCCTCGCCGAGGACCTGTGCCGGGTCCACTTGGGGCACGTCGAGCGATGGCAACTTGTATGCCTTCTTGCCCGGCGAAGAGAGTTCAAAGGAGAGCTTTTCATTCTGCGTAAGGTGCGATGTGACCTTGCGCGGCGTTCCAACGAATGCTTGTTCTGCTGTTGCCATTCCAATCCCTGCCCAAAATTATTAAGCGCTGGCGGTTACGGGTGATTCCGCAACGACTGCGGCGGCCTGGTCTATCTGTTCTCTGCCCGTCAGCTCGGTTGCGCACCACAAAGTTGCGTTGCCCAGTTCGGGATACCACTTCTTCAGCGAGAGCCCGCCGATAATTTTGTTTTCCAGCAGACGCGCGTTCAATTGCTCCGGTGCTTCGCTGGTTTCAATCACAAACTCGTTAAAGCGAGGCGAGGCGGCAAAGAGGAGCTTGCTGTTTTCACCCAGTCTTTTGGCGGCGTATTGCGCTTTGGCCAAGTTCTGCACGGCAAGTTCTTTGATTCCCTCTTTGCCGTAGACGGTCATGAAGATGGTGGCCATGAGCGCCACAAGTGCCTGATTGGTGCAGATGTTTGAAGTGGCCTTCTCGCGCCGGATGTGCTGCTCGCGGGTTGAGAGTGTCAGCACAAATCCGCGGCGGCCGTCCTTGTCTTTGGTTTCGCCTACGAGGCGTCCGGGCATCTGGCGCAGATATTTTTCTTTGGCTGCGAGTACGCCGCAAAATGGACCACCATAGCTGGATGCAACACCGAAGGATTGTGCTTCGAGTGAAACGATGTCCGCTTCGACAGGGGGACGGACGATGCCAAGAGAGACTGCTTCGGCAATCGAAACAATGAGCAGAGCGCCTTTTTTGTGTGCGATTTCGGCGATGGCGGGAATATCTTCCACAACGCCAAAGAAATTTGGCGACTGCACCAGCACGCACGCGGTCTTGTCTGTCACCATCTGTTCGAGCGCGGCGAGGTCTACGCGTCCATCGGCGCCGTAGCCGACTTCGTTTGCGGAATGCTCCTGGTGCTGCGAGTAAGTCTCCATCACCTCGCGGTATTCGGGATGTACGGTGCGAGCCACGACGACACCATCGCGACCGGTGATGCGGACAGCCATCATGGCGGCCTCGGCCGCGCCGGTGGAGCCATCGTACATGGAGGCATTGGCGATGTCCATGCCCGTCAGCTCGCAGATCATGGTCTGGAACTCGAAGATGGCCTGAAGCGTACCCTGCGTAATCTCTGCCTGATAAGGCGTATACGAGGTGAGGAACTCGCCGCGCTGCACCAGCGAATCAATAATGACCGGGCGGTAGTGCCGATAGGCTCCGGCACCGAGGAAGCTGGTGTAGCCCACGGCATTGTGTGCTGCCGCGGCCTTGAAGTAATCCACGATTTCCGATTCGCCCATCTGGCGCGGAATGTTGAGGTCGCGCTGGAGGCGGTACTCCTCAGGAATGGTAGCAAAGAGATCGTCAATGGAAGATGCGCCGATTTCGCGCAGCATCTCAGCCCGCTCAGCAGGCGATTTGGGTAGATAACGCATGATGGTCCTTACTACAAAAAGCAGGTCCTTTGGCTTCGCGCCTTCCGGCGCTTCCCTCAGGATGACAACAAGAAAAACTAGTGCCCGGTTTCTTCGGCAATATACTTCCCGTAATCTTCGGCGGAGAGAAGCGATTCAACTTCTGACGGATCGCTCAGCTCGACCTTCATGATCCAAGATGCATGAGCATCGCTGTTGATCTTTTCCGGGGCCGAGGCCAGTTCTTCATTCACTTCTGTAACGGTCCCGGTCACGGGGGAATAGAGGTCCGAGACGGCCTTGACCGACTCGACGCTGCCGAAGACCTCGCCTTTTTTTACAGCCGCGCCGACCTTTGGCGATTCGACAAAAACGATATCGCCAAGCGAGTTCTGGGCATAGTCGGTGATGCCGACCTTGCCGGTCTTGCCGTCAACTTCAATCCACTCGTGCTCACGGGTATAGCGGTAGTTCGCAGGATATGCCATGTAGGTTTTCTCTCTCTATTGTACGGTCTGCTACTGCTGTTTTTTAGGTCGGCGGTAAAACGGTGTCGGCACAACTTTGGCCTTGACCATTGCGCTGCGCACCTGCACAAAAACCTCTTTGTCCAGCGCAGCATATTCGCACGGAACAAAGGCCAGGGCGATGTTCTTCTTGAGGAACGGTGCCGGGGAGCCGCTGGCGACTACGCCAATCTGCGTACCCGCTTCATTGAAGACGCCGTAGCCGTCGCGGGCAATGCCGCGCTCAATCACTTCCAGCCCCACCAGCTTGCGCTCCGGGCCACCGCTGTTCAGCACCTGCCGCAGGGCCTCGGAGCCGATGAAGGGCCCTTTTTCGAGCTTGCAGAAGCGGTCCAGTCCGGCCTCAAAAACATTGATGGTCTCAGAGATTTCATGCCCATAGAGCGAGAGGGCCGCTTCCAGGCGAAGCGTGTTGCGCGCGCCGAGGCCGCAGGGCAGAATGCCGAACTCCTTGCCGGCTTCCAGCACCTCTTCCCACACGCGCTTGCTGGTGGCTTCGTCGGAGGGGATGTAAATTTCAAAGCCGTCTTCGCCGGTGTATCCAGTGCGGGCGATGAGAGTGTTGGGAAGGCCGCAGACGGTCCCCCACTTGAACCAGTAGAACTTAATGGTGGAAAGGTCTACGCTGGTCAGCTTCTGGAGGGTTTCTGCCGCTTTTGGACCCTGGATGGCGAGCTGCGTGTAGTAATCACTGTAATCGCTGACGTGACAGTGGAACTTCTGCGCGCTTGTTTTGATCCAGTTGTAGTCTTTCTCGCGCGTTCCGGCGTTGATGACGATCAGATAATCATTGTCTGAGAATTTGTGGACAATCACATCGTCTACGAAAGTGCCCTGCGGGTAGAGCATGGCCGAATACTGCGCCTGCCCCACCTGGAGCTTTGAGGCATCATTCATGCAGATGTGCTGGATAGCGTTCAGCGACTCCGGCCCGCGCAACTGAATGTCGCCCATGTGGCTCACATCAAAGAGACCCACCCCGGTACGCACGGCCATGTGCTCGGCAATCAGGCCAGAATACTCGACGGGCATGTCCCACCCGCCGAAGTCCACCATTTTGGCGCCCATCTGACGGTGCACTGCATTGAGTGCAGTTTTGCGAAGCGCAGGAGTAGCAGTTGAAGACACAGAAATACCTCAGGCGTAAATTGCGGAACTTTTTACGCTAAAGCATTTCGCAGGTGGTGTAAACCGTAGGGGGAAATGCTGCTCGATTGCAGCTATCCGACCTTCTTTTTGCGCGTAGCCCGGGCCGGGGTGGTCTCTTTTTGCGGAGGCTTCTTGCCGGTGGCTTCCTCCTGCTGCTCCATGCTCTTTTTGAGGGCGTCCATGAGGTTGATGACCGGGGCAAGATGCTTTTTCGGGCGCTTCTCTTCCTTCGGGGTGATGCCTGCTTCTTTTTCCTCTACCAGCTTGAGGACACGATCCTGGTACTCGTCCTTGAACTGGTCGGGCTTGAATTTGGCGGTAAGCTGCTTCATGAATTGCTCGGCCAGGTCCACCTCGGTCTTTTGCAGGCTGATGTCCTTGTCGTCGCCATATTCGCTTACTTCGCGCACCTCTGCCGGATAGTACAGCGTGTGCAGCACCAGGCCATTGTGATAGGGCCGGATCATTACGATCTGCTCGCGCTGGTGCAGAGTGATTTTCGCGATGGCGCCCAGCTTGAGGTGCTCCATGCCCTTCATGATGAGCGTGTAGGCGCGGCGGCCGGGGTCTTCAGGAACGGTGTAGTAGGAGGTCTGGTAGTAAAGAGGGTCTACATCATCGAGTTTGACGAACTGGACAATCTCCATCGTCTCTGACGACTCGGCCTCGAGGGCCTTTAATTCCTCTGGCGTTACCTGGACGTACGTGTCTTTATCAACGGGATAGCCCTTGGCGATCTCATTGCGTTCCACTACGCGCTCGCAGGTAGGGCAGAAGAGCTGCTGCCTGACCCGTGTTCCGCAGACGGAGTGGATCTGATTGAAACTCACGTGCTCTTCGCGTGCTGCCACAAACAGGCGGATAGGGACCGAAATCAACCCGAAAGAAATATAACCTTTCCAGACCGTAGAAGCCATAAAAACGCAAACCCTTTCAGCAACAATGAGTTGGGATGAGAATTGTACATTGCAGGGATGGCTCTTTGCACCAAAAATGATGCGCCAGTACCCAGTGCGAATTTCCCAATTGCCTCGGGGGCTGGAGCCCGTGCGCTTTCAAAACCAACCCAAACTGTGAGACAACCCGTTACGTACGCTGCCCATAAAGAAAACGAATGGGGGTTATCTACTCGTTAAATACTCACAAAATAGTTCTTGTCTTGCCAAGGGATAGTTGTATAGTTATCCATCAAACCTGTTTTTTAAACGTTCTCACTCACATTTTTTTTCGAGGCCAACTCCATGAAGCATTGTCGTAAGTTCGCATTCCTTGTCCTCCTGATCGCATCCATCAGCGCAGCCATCGCGCAATCCACATCGCGCATCGCCGGAACGGTGCAGGATGCAAGCGGCGCCGTGGTGCAGGGCGCTACGGTGACACTGACGAACGAAGCTACTCAGGTCTCTGTACAAACCACCACCACCTCTGCCGGGGCCTATGTTTTTGATGGCATCGTTCCCGGCTCTTATACCGTCACGGTTGATAAGCCCGGCTTTTCCACATATGTATCCACTGGAAATATTCTGACTATCGCACAGCCGCTCTCGGTCAACGCGAAGCTCCAGGTGGGCCAGGCAACGCAGAAAGTGGAAGTAAGCGCCTCGGCAGAGACGATTGAAACCGAGACATCGGGCAACCTTGGCGCTCTGATTGACATGAAAGCGGTAGAGACGCTACCGGTAGTCGGCTCTCGAGGACGCAGTCCGCTGCAACTGGTTGAGCTGATTCCAGGCGTTGTAGATGGCGGGCCTTACAACAGCACAGGCGCAAACATTGAGGGTGGCGGAGTGGTCGTGAACGGATCGCGCGACCGCGCATGGAATTACACGCTCGATGGCATTGACATTAATGAAACCAGCGCGCCCGGCTCAAACTTTTCACCGCTGCGTGCCAATCCGGACTCCATTTCCGGCTTCCGTGTCATCACCACGAATGCATCTGCACAATACGGCGTGACCAGCGGCGCCCAGGTGATTATGGACACCAAAGAAGGCACGAACGAATTCCACGGAAATGTCTTCTGGTTTTATCAGACACCCGGCCTTAATGCGAATGATCCAGGTTTTAAGGAGAACGGAGAAGGTCGGCCACAGTTTATTCAACACATTCCCGGCTTCAGCATTGGCGGCCCCATTATCAGGAACAAGACGTTCTTTTTTGTAAATACGCAGTTCCTTCATGCGTCGCAGGACCTGTATGTAAACAGCACCGTGCTTACACAATCGGCGCGGCAGGGAATCTGGCGTTATGTGACCCAGCCAGCGGGCTGCGATGCGGCAGGGACTTGCCCTCATAACACTCCGTATGGCCAGCCTGGGGCATCGGTGGATGCGAATGGAAATCCGGTGGTCCCGGTGAACAGCTACAACATTGCCTCAAACGATCCGCAGCACCTTGGGCTGGATCCGGCGATTCAGAGCTACCTCGGCCAGACGCCTCTACCCAACAACTTTAAGATCGGCGATGGCCTGAACGAAGCGGGCTACCAGTTTCTGGCGCCGGAGGAAGAGAAGCAGGTGGACTTTGTAGTCCGCATTGACCACCAGTTCAACCAGAAAAACTCGATCTACGGACGCTGGGCGCATGGCCACCAGAACACGATTGGCGACAGCGTTAACGGCGGACTGAGGCCTTTTCCGAATGCTCCAAACGTGGTCAACACGCTGCGGCAGCCGCGCAATCTGGCAATTGGATGGCGCTATACTCCGGGTGCGACGGTGACAAACGAGCTGATTGCCGGAATGAACCGCTTCATCTTCAACTTCATCAATCCGGATCCGAACTATCTACATAACCCGCCCTATCTGTTCAACAACGGGCTTACACTGCCGAAGCAGAACTATGTGGGCAATCTGCGCGTTCTGACAGACATTCAACTGCTCGACAACTTTACTTACCTGCATGGCGCGCACGCGTGGAAATTCGGTACGAACTTACGCTATCAGCGCCACATTGATGATCGCGGCTCCATTGGCAACTACGATGCGCAGCCGCTATGGCTCTTCGATACGGGCGTGGCCCGCGTAGACCAGAGCACGGGATTTGCACTGCCCTCTGACATCAATACTACCTATGACCTGCCTACTCTGAAGGGCGACATCAACAACCTGCTGGGCCGGGTCGGCACGCTGGAGCAGGGCTTCGTCGCTGCCAACTCGAACAGCTACGCTCCTGCGGGAACACACCTGCGCGATGACTTCCGCATGCCGGAGTATGACTTTTATGTGCAGGACACGTGGAAGCTGCGGCCCAATTTTGTTCTGGATGCGGGACTGCGCTGGGAGATCAAGCTCGCGCCTCGGACCAGCGCCAACTTTAATCTGCATCCCAACCAGCCTGTAGACCTGAGTGCCGGCCCGACCACAACCATGGCATGGGTGCCGGGCAAGATTTACAAGGATGCCTGGCATGATCTGGCACCGACGATTGGCTTTGCGTGGGACGTGCGCGGAGACGGCAAGACATCCATTCGCGGAAACTACCGGCTGGCACATGACCGCATGAACACCTTTGTGCTTTCCTCCACGATCTTCCAGAACCTGCCTGGTGAAGCGCTTTCGGCTCCGTACACGGGCGATGCCGGAATGCGCGTATCGCAGGGAGGAATTGGAGTGCCTCAACCCGCTGTGCGGCCGGTGGACTTCCGCCAGCCTCCGCCATTCTCGACAGGCGGAAACACCGTCGTGGATCCGAACTGGCGTCCGGCACAGGTTTCTGAATGGAGCATGAGCATTCAGCACCAGGTGACTTCTGACACTGTGGCAGAAATCGCCTATGTGGGCCACCACGCGGTGCATCTCTTTGGCGCGTATGATGCCAACCAGGCTGACATCTTCAAGAATGGTTTTCTGCAGGCATATCTCACTGCCCAGTCTGGCAAGGACAGTCCACTGATTGATCAACTGCTGCAGAATGATCCGAGCCGACCCGCAGGTGAGTCCGGCTCGCAATATCTGTTTGACCCGAACAACAGCCCATATATCGGGGATGTGAACCTCGGCTCCGTAGCCATGGTGGCGGAAGACATTGGCCAGGCGCTCGATGCCAATGGCAATTCCATTAACCCGAACAACCTGAACTTCTTCTATCGCTTTCCGCAATATGCTGGCGGGCTGATTGTGCTGGACAGCAATGACTGGTCGAACTACAACGCGCTGCAGGCGTCGTATCGCGGACGCGCCTTCCACGACTTCAGCTTCCAGGCGAATTACACCTGGTCGAAGTCTATGGATACGCGCTCGTTTGATCCGACATTCGCAACGATTATAGGCGGCAGCAGCACATATGGCTCTTCCAGCACGCCTTTCAATATCTACAATCGCAAGCTCAACTATGGCCCGTCCGATGCGGACCGGACGCACGTAGCACAAGGCGTCTGGACCTATGAAATTCCCTTTGGCAGCAACGGGCGCTGGGCCAGGCATTGGGGTGCGTGGGGCGACCGCCTGATTGGGGGATGGGAAATCGCAGGCGACGCCATCTTGGAGTCAGGCCGTCCCACCACCATCTACTCACCAGCGTACACACTTACCAATCTTGTGCGCACGCCGGCCAATTGCGACCATTGCAGCCGCAACATGCTGAAAGTACACCGCGACCCTGCTTCGGGACTGCTGACCTATGTGACTCCGGCGCAGTTTGCCAAGTTCTCTTCGCCAGGACCGGGACAGTTCAGCAATATCGGCAGAAATTACTTCCGCCTTGGCCCGTACTCCGTGGTGAACCTGAGCCTGGGTAAGGTGACGCATATAGCAGAAAGCCAGTCGCTGGAGCTGCGCATCGAGATGCAGAACGCGATGAACTCGCAGCACTATGATGTTCCGGCGAGCATCCGCATCAATAGCCCGGAATTCGGCATTGCGCAACCAGGACTGGTTGAGAACGCCGGGTACGCACCGGGAAGTTCGCCGCGCACGATCCAACTCTCCGCCAAGTACGCGTTTTAAAGGCCTCCCCTTCTTATTCGTTCCACCAGCGTTCGCGATGACGTTCTCTGGTGGAACGAATTTTGTTATGGCGCACATTGGCGCTTTCCATTGTGAAGGCTGCGGCCTACTCTCTTCTTAGAGTCTGGCACGATCATGAATCGTCCCTGGAGACTGGAAGATACCGCCGCCGCAAAAACTGCTGTATTTCAAGAACCCCGCTTCCACCGAACGCAATAGCCAGAAGGCCCCGCAGCCGAGAGTTATTTCTGTGGGCCGTGATCCAGCTCTGCTGGCCCAGCGGGAGCTCTCCCTTATGGCGGCTGGCATGGAGGTCTGCTCGGTTACGCCGGAGGAAGCCGAGCCCGAAGCGCGATCTGCGCTCGCACGGCCGTGGCTGATATGCCACACGGTTGAGATTACGCAGGTGGTCTACCTGGCGTGCAGCGTGCGCAGAAACAGCCCGGCAAGCAAACTGATTCTTCTGGAAGGCGAGCGTGCTGTCGGTTTTGAATCGGTGCTGTTTCACCATGTGCTGAAGGTACCGGAGCAGAGAGACGTGCTCGTCAACACCATCAGAAAGTCTCTTGAGGACTGCCTTCGAAACGCCTCATAGGTCCTGCCTTCCGGGTCGCCGCAGAGGCAAGCTGAGTTGCTTCAGGCAGAGAGAAAAGCGGATTTCTTTGAGCGGAGCCAGATTTCTATGGCGAGGGTATTGATGGACCATCCGATCCAGAAAGCAATACCGAAGAACTGATGCGGGGTCAGCCTGGTAAACGGGCCAGTGGCAAAGAACACTCCCATGACCGGACGCGTTGTAGCCACGCCGAGCAGAATGGCTACCGCGCGGGCCATCCATCGCTGCTTCTGACCGCTCGCTCCCTGCCGCGCATAGAGGAAGGCCCGCAACAATGAATACAGAAACAACATATTGAAGAACAGGACTGCCGAACGCTCCACCCATCCACCAACCGCATATCTGCTCATTGCGTATGCCGTGATGCTGACTACAAATCCGAGCGAAAACAAGGCGCGCTCCAGCCATCGAGCCGAAGCGAAGCGGTGGAAGCAAGCAAAGGGGAGCAGCCCTACAAACACCAAAGCTGGCACAATGTGCGCGAGTGTGAGCACGGCGTGCGACGAAAACGCCGCGTCCAGACCTGCCATTTGCGGCGGAGCATTCTCCGCCGGTGCCCATAGCGCTACGATGCGCCGGATGACCACCGCCGCTCCAATCACAATACAGAGCCAGAAGCCCACGCGCATCCAGCGCGGGAAGGAGGAGGTACGGGGAAGAATGGCTGCAGGACCGGATGGCATGGAAATTCTCCAGCAGTTGAATCGTAATATTTAATTTTACATATTGTCAAATTAAATTATTGCACGCTATGATCGTCTCGTGCCGGCCAAGAAACAATCGGACTGCAAACGCCCGTATTCTCTGGGCAAACGGCGGGTGCAGTCCGGTGAGAAGCGCGCAGCTATCCTTGCCGTCGCAAGAAAGCGCCTGGAATCGGACGGCTATCCGGGCCTTACGCTCGAAACCCTGGCCCGGGAAAGCAATGTCACGCGGCAGACTGTCTATAACTTGTTCAGGAACAAGGCTGGAGTGATCGAGGCACTCTTCGACCAGATTGCCCTGGACGCAGGCATGGAACGAATGCGGACGGTGATGCAGGAAACCGAGCCGGAAGCCATGCTCTCCGGCTTTGTGCAGGTGTTCACCGATTTCTGGGCGAAAGACCGCGTTTTTCTGCGCAGAATTCGCGGCATCGCGGCCATAGACCCTGATCTTGGCGCGGTGCTCGGGGCCCGCAACGAGCGCCGCCGTATGGCTGCAAGCCGCGTTGTTTCAATGCTGGAGCGACGAAGGGTGGGCACTCTATGGGCGAATAAACAGAAAGTCGCGGCACTCGTTGCCCTTACCTCATTTGAGTTCTTTGATGTGCTGGCAGAAAACTGCGACAGCGTCAGTGAAGCTGCGCAAATGATTCAGACCATCGTGAAAAAGGCAATGGATTAAGAGAGATACCTCTTTAGGAATGGATCGTCGGAATGCACGAGATCATGCGTCGAGCCATCGAAGACCAGCCGGCCTTCGTTCAGGATCATGAAACTGGTCTGCTCGTCGGAATGGCCTTCTGGCAGCGGCTCCATCTGGTTCGCTTCCTTGTTGAAGCGATGTGATGCCAGCAAAAAAGCGTCTTGGAGGCGATGGGTCACGAGCAATGAAGTGGTGTGATATACGTCGCGCTGCTTCACGACCAGCTCGATGATTGTAGTGGACGTGATCGGATCCAGGCCGCCAGTGGGCGAATCATAAAGCAGCAGGTCCGGGCGGCTCACAATGGCGCGCGCAATGGCAACGCGGCGGCGCATGCCTCCAGACAGCTCGGAAGGAAACTTGTCCAGCGTGTGCTCCAGCTCAACAAAGCGCAATGCCTCGGTCACGCGCTGCTGAATCTCTTCTTCGGGGACCCGCTCCTCCTTAAGACGGTAGGCAACATTGTCCTTGACCGTGAGCGAATCAAAAAGCGCGCTTTCCTGAAAGACGATGCCGATGCGGCGGCGCAGCGGGTACAGGTCTTTTTCCTGCATGGCACTGATTTCTTCGCCAAAGACAAAGATGCGGCCTTCATCCGGGCGCAGCAGGCCATCGGCCAGCTTCAGCAATACGCTTTTGCCGACTCCCGCAGGGCCAAGCAGAATGCGGGTCTCGCCATGCCGCACGGAAAATGAGATGTCCTGCAGCACCTGCTTGCCTTCAAAGCCAATGGACACGTGCTCGAAGACAACCACCGGATCGCGGGGCGGACGCTCTTGCAGTTCAGGAGCAACTGCGGACTGGCTCATGCGCGCCTCACCTGCCAAAGATGCCGATCATAAAGCGGCTGATGATGAAGTCGGTTGCAATGATAAACACGGATGCGGCGACTACGGCCTGCGTTGTCGAGCGGCCTACGCCCTGCGTGCCACCGCGCGTGGACATTCCGTAATAGCAGCCGATGGTGGCGATAATGAAGCCGAAGAAGATGGGCTTGACGAGGCCCTGGATGAGATCGGCGTAACGAAGCGCCTGATAGGCGGTGTGGAAATATTGCGAGCTGTCCTGGCCCAGCATCAGCACGGCCACAGCGCCGCCACCGGAGATACCGACCACATCGGAAATGATGGTGAGAAAGAACAACATGATGATGGTCGCGACAATGCGTGGCATCACCAGCTTTTTCAGCGGGTCAGTTCCCAGGGCGCGCATCGCATCAATCTGCTCTGTCACCATCATCGAGCCAAGTTCGCTGGCCATTCCCGATGCATTTCTGCCGGAGACCATGAGGCTGGTCAGCACCGGCCCGAGTTCCTTAATCATGGAAAAACTGACAAGCTGCCCTGTCATGCCCGCAGCGCCGAATTGCGAAAGGCTCGCCGAGGTCTGCAACGCAAGTACGCCGCCTGTGAAAAATCCGGTAAGTATGACGATGGGGATGGAGCCTACACCGATCGTGTCGGCCTGGGTAATGATGTCCGCTCCATACAGTGGACGGCGGAAAAGGTTCCCGAGGGCGCGGCCTGAAAGCAGCGCATATTCCTGAACTGCGCCGACCATCTTCTTTGCAGCTCGATCCAGCGTGGTAAGTGGCATGATCCCGTTCATTTTCATTTGATGCTACTTACAAAGTGAGGTTAACACAGTTGTCAGGGCTCAGAGCGCATCGATCAGTTCGGTGGTCAGCGTCAGAAATCAGGCCTAGGGATGCAAAACGAGGGCACAGAATCGGTTTCAAATGGATGGACTATCAAGAGCAATGAAATGAGCTCTTCTGCGAGCTGTGGCTATGCATCTCTTCCTGAGCCCTGTACTTACTCCTTCACACGTTTCCGGATCTCGATGTTCAGCCGCTTGATCTTTTGATTCAAAGTAGAGAGCGGAATCCGGAATTGTTCCGCAGCGTCGGTCTGGTTCCAGTTGCAGTGCTCCAGCTTGTCAATAATCACGCGCCGTTCCACGTCTTCAATAATGTCAAAGAGCGAGGCATTGGGATTATGTTCGAGCAGGCTCGACGAGTAGTTGCGTCCGGTGATGTGACCCGGCAGCAGGTCAGAGTTGATGATCTGACCGGAAGAAAGCACCACGCCGCGCTCGATTACGTTTTCCAGTTCGCGGACATTGCCCGGCCAGTCGTAATCAATCAGCGTGCGCATGGCATCGGGTGAAAGAGCGCGCACCGGCAGGTTGTTTTCCTCAGAGAAGCGCTTGAGGAAATGTGCGGCCAGAAGCGGAATGTCCTCACGCCGGCTGCGCAGAGGGGGCAGGTCAACGGTAATGACATTCAGCCGGTAGTAGAGGTCTTCGCGAAACTTCCCTTCACGTACGGCCTGTCGCAGGTCCACGTTGGTAGCTGCAATAATGCGAACATCCACCTGTATCTCCTGCACGCCGCCGAGCTGCATAAAGCGCCGGTCCTGCAAGACGCGCAGAATTTTGGCCTGCGTGTCGAGACCCATGGTTGCAATCTCATCCAGAAAGAGCGTGCCGCCGTTCGCAATCTCGAAGAGGCCCTTTTTATGCGCGATTGCCGATGTGAAAGCGCCTTTCACATGCCCGAAGAGTGTTGACTCCAGCAGTTCGGAAGGCATCGCTCCCGTATTGACCGCGACAAAGGGCTTGTCCTTTCGCGGCGAATTGGCGTGGAGTGCCTTGGCGATCAGCTCCTTCCCTGTGCCACTCTCTCCCTGGATGAGCACTGTGGAGCGGCTGGGCGCTACTTGCGCCACGAGGTCAAAGATGCGCAGCATCGGCTCGCTCTTGCCGACGATATTCTCAAAGTTGTATCGCTGCTTAAGAGCGCGCTTCAGCTGGATGTTTTCTTCTTCTACGCGATAGCGCGCAATGGCCGAACGAATGTCTGCCAGCAGCTTTTCGTTGTCCCACGGTTTTTGAATAAAATTCTGCGCGCCTGCGCGAATGGCTTCGACGACGTTGTCCACCGTACCATAGGCGGTGATCATAATCACGGGCAGTTCCGCGTGCTGCTCGCGAATGAGCGGCAACACTTCCAGGCCGCTCTTGCCGGGAAGCGCAAGGTCCAGCAGGACGAGGTCGTAGGTAGCGCGACCCAAACGGTCAATGCCTGCCTCGCCATCGGGCGCCGTGTCCACGCGATAGCCTTCGAGCGTAAGCAGCGTCTCGAGCGATTCGCGGATGGCGGCTTCATCATCAATGATCAGGATGCGATGCGCAGGTTCTGTGTGCGATGAAGCAACAGATGTTGTAATTTCCAGGGTGCCTTCAGACATGCGCAGGTTTCCTCAACATCGGGAATTCAAGAAAGAAGGTAGTGCCAGACCCAATCTGGCTCTCTACGTGGATTTTTCCGGCGTGCTCCTGAATAATGCCGTAGGTCACAGCAAGTCCAAGGCCAGTGCCGCGCCGCTGCCCTTGTTTGGGAGCAGTCTTCGTGGTGAAAAACGGATCATAGATGCGCTGCAGGTGTTCTGGCGCAATGCCTGAACCGTTGTCAGCAATGGAAATGGAGACGTGCCCGTTCGATTCGGTTGAAATGTGCAGTCTGCCTCCGCCCTCCATCGCGTCTTTTGCATTAAGAAAGAGATTCAGAAATACCTGCTGCAGTTTTCCGGCATTGCCAAGGATTGGCGGCAGCTGCGGATCCAGCGCGAGGACGGCCTCAACCTGCGCTGTTTTGAACTGATGCTCCAGCAGCGTGAGCGTCTCGCGAATAATTGCGTTCACATCTGTCTCGCGGAACTCCGTGCCGCTGGTGCGCGAGAAGTTCAGCAAGTTATTCACGATTTCCGAGGCGCGGAAGGTCTGCGTCGTAATCTTTTCAAGCAGAGGCGACAGCCGCTCATCACCGCGCAATTGCTTGGCCAGCATCTGGGTGTAAGACGAAATTACCGCGAGAGGCGTGTTGACCTCGTGCGCCACGCCCGCCGCGAGCAATCCGATGGAAGATAGCTTCTCGGACTGGCTCAGTTGCGCTTCCAGCTCCGTGCGTTCGGTGATGTCGTCCACCAGAATGATGCGGCCAACGGTCTCAAAATTGCGAGAGACCAGCGGAGCAATCGCAATGTTGGCTGTCCGCGGTTCCCCTTCGCGCATTTCCAGACGGAACTTATAGAGGTTGTGGACGCCCGGCTCATCCTTCACGCGGAGGAACTCTTCCATGAAAGCTTCAGGAAATATTTCAGAAAGCCGCTTGCCCAATGCGTCGCGCCGGGGCAGCGCGCACAGCACTTCCATCTGGGCGTTCCAGCTTTCGATGCGCTCCTCGAGATCTACTGCGAGGATACCGACGTTGATAGACTCAACGATGTTTTCGTTGAATTCCTTCAGCCGTTCGTACTCGAGAATCTTCTGCTCCAGGCTCTGATACAGCCGCGCGTTCTGGATCGCGATGCCGATATAGCCGGCGAGCGATTCCAGCAGCTCCATATCTTCGCTGGACAGAAAATCGCCATCCGTCGTACGCCCCAATCCAATGACCGCGATGGTGCGGTCCTGCAAGCGGCAGGGCAGGTAATAGTTCAGGTCGAGCAATTCCGCGGTGCGACGTTCGCTCTCCGTCAGATGCAGCGCCTGTTGCGGATTTTCAAGAAAGATGTGCGACCCGGCATCCGGCTGATCAAAGTGCAGAAAGCCGAGGTCCAGCGCGCTGCTGCCATCCAGTGCCGATTGCGGAATTCCATGCCCCTCGGCCAGCCGATACGTTCCCGGTTTCTCCGCCAAAAAGACCGCCACACGCGCCACCAGCAGTGTGTGTGGCAGCCGCTCCACAATGGAGTGCAGCAGCGCTTTCAGATCAGTCTGCGAACTCAGCCCGCGCCCGAATTCGATCAGCGTATCGCGATAGTCGTAGCGCTTGCGATCAAAGACGCGGTCCACGCGGTCCTGGATCCCGCGCTTGAGCGGCTCAAACAACTGCGCGGTAATAATGATGGCAGCAATCAGTCCCCAGACCCCCGCGCTCGGCACCCGGGTATGGACAATCTCGGCAGCAACGGCCACCATGCCGAAATACAACCCGACCAGCGCCGCCGTCGCCAACGTGTACGTCACACCGCGCTTGAAGATCAGATCGGTATCCATCAGACGGTAACGGATGATGGCCCAACTGAATGTGAGTGGAAGAAAGAGCAGCGAAATTCCTGCGAGCTTGGTCAACAGATCGGGCGAGGCCCAATCCGCCATATAAGGAATGGCATAGAGCAGCGTGAAAGGAACAATGGCGACCAGCGTGCCGCGCGTAAGCCACTTGAGCTGCTGACGGCGGAGGGGCTGGTCTTCATGGTGATAGCTGATGAAGAAGACCGCCGCAGCAAGAACGTAATAAAAGGAGAGATACCCAATCGCAAGCTGGTCCAGCCGGTGTTCCAGAATCGCCGTGGCCGACCATTGCTGCACCGCGTAAATGTATAGGCCGATGAGACAACAAGTTGGCGCATAGATCAGCCCTGTCAGCCACCGGTGCCTGCGCCGCTTCTCAGAAAATGCCTGAGCAAAATGCAGGAAGAGCGCCGGCTGCAGTGCGTTGGCGGCAATATTGCCCCAGTAGATGATTTCATCCAGCGAATTGAACTTGCCCGTGTACTTGAACGCATACAGCACAAACGACGCCAGGCAGAAGATGTAGAAGTGCATGGCGTGTGGGGCCGTCCAGCGCCGGAAGAGAACATAAAATCCGATGCCGAGGTAGACCAGCGCAATCAGCCGAAAGCCCTGATTGATACTACGGTCTTTCACGTCCAAAATGACCTGGACGTTGGTCAGCTTCACGCCATCGCGTTCAATGGTGTAGGCAATCTTGCCGTATGGTCCGGTCAGGAACATCTCGCGGGCCAGCGCTGCATAGCGGGGCAGCGGCTTGTCATTGGCTGCCAGCAGAACGTCTCCGACTTTGATTCCGGCCTTCTGCCCGGCACTGTCCTTCAGGACACGCTGCGCCTCCAGTCCGCCGTGGCTTTCTGTCCATACCACCCCGTCGGTCGGCAGGGTGTAGCTGTTTTCCTGGATGAAGTTGAAAATCGCGAAGGTGACAGCCGCAACCGTAAAAAGTGCCAGTAGCAGGACACTAATCCGGGTTTGCAGAGACCTTTCCATGCGATTGCCGAGAGACTTGCTTCTCCAGAATAGACGAACGCACATAAACTCAGAGCAAGTCTCTTGCCACAGTGAGAAATCCTGGCCCGATGCCTCTTCGCTTCTACCAAGTCCCTGATTTCGGAAGGGATATGGATGGGAGCCCAGAAGAACGCATACACGCATTTTATTCATTTAAAATGAAAAAATGAACTCTTATAGGCCAAATATATGGAAAATCATAATATTTAGGCCCAGTATGCCGATTTATTGAGTACAGATATGGTTCTTTGTAATGTGAAAAAGCATCTCCTGCCCCCGAATCGGATTCACAAACTGCAAGGCTTTTTATATAGTGTTAACGTTTGCGGCTGCGCTTTCATGGTCGCGTAACAGAGAGATTGGTACGGAACCATGGCATTAGCGACATGGATGTTGGCTGAAGGGCCACCAATAGAGAAGGAAGTCAATGTAGAAGGGCATCGGATGCACTATCTCACCATGGGATCCGGCCCTTCGCTCCTGCTCATCCATGGTCTTCTGGGGTCGGCAGCGGCATGGCTGCCCTGCCTTTCCAGCCTTGCTGATGAATCCACCGTTCTCGCCGTGGATACTCTCGGGATTGGACGCTCCGAGCGCGTTCACGGCCTCGACGCCGGCCTGGCTGCGCAGGCCGATCGCATGGCCGAATTCATGGAAAAAGCAGGGATTCCCAGGTCAGACATAGCCGGGACCTCCCATGGCGGCGCCATCGCCCTCATGCTGGCCGCCCGGCACCCGGAGCGCGTCCGCAGCCTGATCCTGCACGCCCCTGCAAACCCTTTTTCCAATGTCGCCGATCCGCTGCTGCATTTTTACCGCTCGCCGCTGGGACATTGGTTTGCCCATCAACTGCCATTGCTGCCGCAGAGCCTACAAGAGCTTGCTCTGGGACGCATGTATGGGAACCAGCGCCATCCTATCAGCAATGAAGTGCTAGAAATGTACATGCGTTCTCTGCGCGTGCCCGGAACGGTAGACCATATTCTAAACATTCTGGACCACTGGTTTGATGACATGCGGACCCTGAAGTCAGCGCTGAATGCTATCCATGACATCCCGATTTTGTTGATCTGGGGCACCCGCGATCGCGCTGTAAGTATGGCTTCCGGCCAGGCGCTGCAAGCCAGATTGGGCAATCCGGAGATGACCATTCTTCCGGGCGTGGGACACCTGCCCTTTGAAGAGGCCCCGAATGCATTCGCTGAAGCAGCCAACACCTTCCTACGCAAGCAGCAGCGTAGTGAAGCACCACTTCGACCCCACCTTGTATGGACCAGCACCAGCGCGAAGTAGGCCTCTCAGAAGTTCCTCGGCTTTCACTCCAGAAATGGATTACGCTCCTGGAGACCCCCCCGAAGCAACTGACGTTCGGTGCCGTCTTCATTCTGTACTGAACTCTGAATCAAGTCCTTCTTCGCCCGCATAAACTCCAGAAAGGCCTTCTGTATCCCGCCCTCTCGTTCTGCAGACCACGCCATCACCAACTCCACCGAGCCGCACGGCTCAATCAAAGGGCAATACGAAAGATCACTGAACCGGTAATGCTGAAGGCTAGAAGGAATCAGAGTAACGCCTTCACCCGCCTGCACCAGCGTGAGCACGCTCGACAACACGTTTGACATTTGTGTGATCTTTGGGGAAAAGCCCGCCTCCGCGCACAAAGTCGTAATTTTGTCGAACAACGTGGAAGACAGACTGCGATTGCATACAATAAACGGCTCGTCTGCCAGCGCCCGCAACGTCAAGGGCCTGCCAGCCAATGGATGATCCACCGGAAGCACCGCAATCAGCGGATCTCTGTAAAGTAATTCCGCCTGAAGGAGACCATCGTACGGCGGCTGCAAAGGCCGCGTAAAACCAATATCAATCGAGCCATTCAACAGCGCCTCCGACTGCGCCGCCGGCGACATTTCCATGACGCAAAGCCGTATGTGAGGATGCAGCCGACGAAATTCCCGGATAATCGTCGGAAAAAATCTCCCTGTGCCCCATACCAGAAATCCAATGGTGAGTGCGCCAGATTCCCCTCGCGCAGACCTCAGTGCCAGATCTACGGCGCGGTCTGCTGCGGCAAGCACTTTTCGCGCTTCCTCAAAGAAGACCTCGCCCGCAGGAGTCAGGCTCACCCTATGCTGCGACCGATTGAGCAGCGCCACCCCGATTTCTTTTTCAAGATCAAGCACCTGTTCGCTGATCGCTGACTGGGATACATGCAACGCCCGCGCTGCGCGATTAAATCCGCGCCACTCCGCCACAGAACAGAAGTACCGGAGATGCCTTAGCTCCATACTTCTATCTTATCGCCATTGCCGATAGTTGCATTCGGAACAAACTGTGCGACCTATCAACTCTCATTCTCCTCAATATAGTGTCCGCGTTTTCAATATAGTGTCCGCGTTTTCGATATTTCTTCACGGAGCCAGGCCTTCAACCATGTGGATTGTCAGAGTTGCGCTCTCGCGACCGTATACCTTCATCATTCTGGCGCTGCTGATTCTTGTTCTCAGCCCGGTCGTCATTCTTCGTACGCCGACCGATATCTTTCCCAACATTGACATCCCTGTAGTCTCGGTTGCATGGACCTATACCGGCTTAAATCCGGAAGAGTTGGAGGGGCGGCTCACCACACCGTATGAAAAGGTGCTCACCACACTGGTAGACAACATCGAGCACATCGAATCCACTACATACAACGGCACGGCTGTAGTTAAAATCTTCCTGCAGCCCAACGCCAGCCTTGATACGGCCAATGCGCAGGTCACAGCCGCATCTCAGTTCATCCTGCGCCAGCTTCCTCCCGGCACGCTTCCTCCGGAAATCATCAACTTCAGTGCATCCAGCGTGCCTATTCTCCAGATCGGCCTCTCCGGAAAAGGCCTCTCGGAACAGCAGCTCAACGACTATGGTCTGAACTTCATCCGCACGCAGTTGGTCACCGTGCCTGGTGCCGTCATTCCCTATCCCTACGGAGGAAAACAGCGCCAGGTCATGATCAGCATGGACCAGGGGCTCATGCAGGCGCGCGGCATCGCTCCGATAGATGTCCTCAATGCTGTTAGTGCGCAAAATCTGGTGCTGCCATCCGGCACAGCAAAGATCGGCGAAAACGAATACGATGTGCGCCTGAATACCGCGCCGCGCACCATCGCCGAACTGAACAGCATTCCCATCAAAAAAGTCGACGACACCATTATTTATCTGCGCGATGTGGCAACGGTAAGTGATGGATTCGCAGTCCAGACCAACATCGTCCGGCAGGACGGCCACCGCGGCGTGCTCATCAGCATTCTCAAAGCAGGCAATGCTTCTACGCTGGACGTGGTCAAAGGCATTCGCTCCATGCTGCCCCGCGTCGCCACCATTGTTCCGCCTGAATTGCGCATGGTCCCGCTCGCCGACCAGTCGGTCTTTGTGCGCAGCGCCGTAAGCGGTGTGGTCCGCGAAGCGATTATTGCCGCAGCATTGACGGGGCTGATGATCCTGCTCTTCCTCGGGAGCTGGCGCAGCACGCTCATCATCGCTGTCTCCATCCCGCTGTCTATTCTCACGTCCATCATTGTTCTCAGCCTGCTGGGCCAGACCATCAACATCATGACGCTTGGCGGCCTCGCGCTCGCAGTCGGCATTCTGGTGGATGATGCGACAGTCACCATCGAAAACATTGAGCGCTATCTCGAACAAGGTCTTCCGCTCGAGCGCTCCATTCTGGAAGGCGCCGCGCAGATCGCAGTGCCTGCTCTCGTCTCAACGCTGTGCATCTGCATCGTGTTTCTGCCCATGTTCATGCTTGGCGGCGTTGCGCGATATCTGTTCGTTCCCTTGGCGGAAGCGGTTGTCTTCGCCATGCTCGCGTCCTACGTCCTCTCCAGAACATTGGTGCCAACGCTGGCCATGTATCTGCTCAAGGAGCATGACGAGGAGCCTCACGCGCCGCGCAACATACTCGCCCGGTTCCAGCGCGGATTTGAACATAGGTTTGAAAATCTGCGTCTCCGCTATCGCTCGCTGCTTACCCGGTTGGTATGGAACCGCAAGCTCTTCGTTCCTTCATTTCTAGGAATATGCCTCTGCGCGTTTCTGCTGCTGCCATGGCTTGGCCAGGACTTCTTCCCCAACACGGACAGCGGCGAATTCATTCTGCATGTGCGCGGAAAAACCGGTCTTCGTATCGAAGAAACCGCCCGCCTATGCGACCTGGTGGAAGACAGTATCCGTCAGGAGATTCCAGCAAAAGAAATAGACCACATCATTGATAACATCGGCATGCCCTACAGCCAGATGAACACCATGCACATGACCTCCGGCGCCATCGGCGCAAACGATGCCGACATCATGGTCACGCTGAAAGAAGACCATCACCCTACAGCAAACTACATCCGCCGCCTCCGCCAGAATTTACCTGCGCAATTTCCCGGAACAACGTTCTACCTGCTGCCTGCTGACATCGTGACGCAGATCCTCAACTTCGGACTGCCCGCTCCCATGGACGTACAGATAGAAGGCAGCAATGTCGAAGCCAGTCATCAAATTGCCAACAAGCTGCTCACTCAATTGCGCCAGGTCCCTGGTCTCACCGATCTTCGTATCCAGCAGCCATTCGATTATCCAACCCTCAATGTGGATGTGGACCGCACCAAGGCCCAGCAGGGCGGATACACAGAACGCGACGTAGCATCCAGCGTGCTCAACACCCTCAGCGGCAGCTTCCAGATCTCGCCCATGTTCTTCCTGAACTGGAAAAACGGCGTCAACTATAACCTGGTTGCACAGACCCCGCAGTACCGCATTCAGTCTCTGCAGGACCTGCAAAACATCCCCATTACCGCCGCAAGCCGACAGCAGCCAGAAATCCTCGGCGACATTGCTTCGATTGATCGGTCACGCGAAATGGCCGTCATCTCCCACTACAACATTCGCCGCGTGGTAGACATCTACGCGTCCGTGCAGGACCGTGACCTGGGCGCCGTAAGCGGCGAGGTCGAACGCATCGTCAATGCCAACAAAAAAGACCTTCCGCGTGGCACATTCGTCTCCGTGCGTGGCCAGGCGCAGACCATGCGCGCATCCTATACCGGGCTGCTTACCGGCCTGCTCTTCGCAATTGGCCTGGTATACATGCTCATCGTTGTGAACTTTCAGTCCTGGCTCGATCCTTTCATCATCATCACAGCGTTGCCTGCTGCGCTTGCAGGAATTGTGCTCTTCCTCTTCTTTACGCACACTGCCCTGAGCGTCCCTGCTCTTATGGGCGCAATCATGTGCATGGGCGTGGCCACCGCAAACAGCATTCTCGTTGTCTCTTTCGCCAAGGAACGCCTGCAGGTACACGGTGACGCAGCACTCGCCGCCATTGAAGCAGGCGCAACGCGCTTCCGCCCAGTCCTGATGACAGCGCTCGCCATGATCATCGGCATGGTACCCATGGCCCTGGGCCTCGGCGATGGCGGCGAACAGAATGCCCCTCTCGGACGTGCCGTCATTGGCGGACTGCTTTGTGCCACCGTGGCCACACTGGTCTTTGTGCCATCTGTCTTCAGCCTGCTGCATGGACGACGCCAGCCAAACCCTACTGAAGGCATGCTCCACACGGAAGGACACGCGACACACGCATGAACGATGGAGAGACTTCTATGGTGATAGACGATCCAGTAAAAACACAATCCGAGGCCATCCACAATCCGGCACCTGCTCCCCAACCTCGGCGGCCCCGCGCCGCTACCTGGATTGTGACAGCGGTTGTGTGCCTTGTGCTTGCTTTCCTCATTTATTCCGGCATCCATTCTCGCGTAGAGGCTGAGGCCAATCTCAAGCGCGCCACGCAGGAATCCGCAGTTCCTGTCGTCGCTGTTGTTGATCCAAAACCTGGATCCACTGCGGAAGAAATCGCTCTTCCCGGGAACACGCAGGCATTCATTGATACTCCCGTCTACGCGCGCACGAATGGCTATTTAAGAAGGTGGTATGTAGACATCGGCACCCGCGTCCACAAAGGCCAGCTACTTGCGGAAATCGAAACACCTGAGCTCGATCAGCAGCTCGCGCAGGCCCAGGCGGAATTAAACAACGCCAAGGCAAGTCTTCAGCTTGCGCAGATCACAGCCGCGCGGTGGAAGCACCTTCTTGAAACCAACTCCGTCTCCAAACAGGAGACAGACCAGGCCATCAGCGACCTCAGCTCAAAACAGGCGCTGGTCGCCTCGAATGAAGCAAATGTACGCCGTCTGCAGGAGCTTCAGTCCTTTGAACACGTTTACGCTCCCTTTGACGGCATCGTGACCGCCCGTAACGTAGATATCGGCGCGTTGATTGAAGCGGGCCAGAACACCGCCCCCAAAGAGCTGTTTCACATTGCATCCATTAACAAGCTGCGCGTCTATGTTCCAGTTCCTGAAGTCTATGCGGCTTCAATCAAAACTGGCGAGAAAGTCACACTCACCCTCGATGAATTTCCCGGCCAAACATTCACAGGCGCAGTCGCGCGCAACTCTGACGCAATTGATCCAGCTTCACGCACCCTCAATGTCGAAGTAGATGTGGACAATCCCAAAGGCCAGCTTTTGCCCGGCGCCTACGCCTTTGTTCATCTCAAAGTGCCACCCACCGCTGGAGCAGTCACAGTCCCTGCAAACTCCCTCATCTTCCGCAAAGAGGGCATGCGCGTAGCTGTGGTGCGAAACGGCAAAGTCCAGATGGTCCCCATCACCATTGGCCATGATTATGGCGACAGCATAGAAGTAGTTGCCGGGCTTGCTCCTTCTGACGCTATCGTCATAGACCCATCCGACTCTCTGGAAGATGGCGCACGCGTGCAGGTTGCCACAAAGGAGACCGCACAATGAAGCAGCCTCTGCGTGTGACGGGAAGCTCCCTTCTGCTGCTGCTTTCCGGCTGCATGGTCGGTCCAAAATATGTAAAGCCTGATGTCCCGGCAGCGCCGTCCTTTAAGGAAGCCGCACCCGCGCCACAACCCGGCGACGGCTGGAAGATTGCAAATCCATCCGACCAGACGGCCCGCGGCAACTGGTGGGAGATCTTTGGAGATCCTCAGCTCAATGCGCTGGAAGAACAGGTAGACGCTTCCAACCAGACGCTGAAAATCGCAGAAGCCAATTTTCGCCAGGCCCGCGCTGCCATCCGTTTCAATCGTGCAGCAGAAGCACCCACCATCGGCGTATCGCCCAGCATCTCCAGCGTGCGCGATTCGGCGCACCAGCCCTATTTCCCCGCATCGCAGGCCAACAATGGAGTAGGCGATTTCAATCTTCCCGCGGACCTCTCCTGGGAAATTGACCTCTGGGGCAGAATCCGCCGCAGCGTGACAGCAGCAAGAGAACAAGCCCAGGCCAGCGCCGCAGACATGGCCGCCGTGCAATTAAGCCTGCACTCTGAACTCGCCATAGACTACTTCGAGTTGCGCAGCGCCGATGCTCAGAAGAAACTTCTCGACGACACGGTAAAGGCCTACACCGAAGCACTGCATCTCACTGAAAATCGCTTCGAGGGCGGAGCCGCCCCTAAATCCGATGTGGAACAGGCACGCACCCAGCTCGAACAGACGCGTGTGCTTGATTCCGATGTTTCCATCCTGCGCGCCCAATATGAACACGCCATCGCGATTCTCATAGGCAAGCCGCCGGCATTGTTCACACTGCCGCCGTTGCCATTAAACGCGAACAGCCCTTCTATACCAACTATCCCCACTGGTCTGCCCTCTGAGTTGCTCGAGCGCCGCCCGGACATCGCCGCCGCAGAACGGCGCATGGCCTCTGCCAATGAGCAAATCGGGATTGCGCAGGCAGCCTACTACCCCACTCTCATCCTAAGCGCCCTGGCTGGATTTCAGGGCACGTCCGCCTTAAACTGGCTGAACTGGCCGAGCCGCTTGTGGGCCGTTGGTCCAACGCTTTCTGAAACACTTTTCGATGCCGGACGGCGGCGCGCTACCAAAGAATCTGCGCTCGCAGGCTACGATGCAACCGTTGCCAGCTATCGCCAGACGGCCCTGACTGCTTTTCAGGAAGTCGAAGACAATCTCTCCGCGCTGCGTATTCTCAACACTGAAGCGCGGCAGCAGCATAATGCCACCAGTGCGGCAGAAGACACGCTACATCTGTTTCAGAACCGCTACGAAGGTGGCGTAGATACTTACCTTCAGGTCGTCACCGCGCAGACAACCGCGCTCAACAACGAACGAAACGACATTGACATCCGCCGAAGAGAGCTCGAAGCCAGCGTCCTTCTCATCAAAGCCACCGGCGGAAGCTGGACAACCTCCAAACTGCCTCCACTCTGAACCGGGTGCTCACGTCTCGATTTTGAGACGTGGGTTCGCAGGCCCACGATTCGCCTCTGCTCTGGCCACCTTTGTTCCCGTACTCTCATCGAACAACCGGATTAAAGTGGAGGTCTCGTGCCCGTCGAAATCACATGGCAAACCATCGCTTTACGAATTATTCTCACCCTGCTCGCAGGCGCTCTGCTCGGCACCAATCGCAGTAAACACGGGCGCCCCGCGGGACTGCGCACTACCATCCTAGTCACTCTGGCCGCATCCGTTGCTATGATCCAGATGAACCTTCTCCTTCCCACGAATGGCAAACCCCACGACTCCTACGCGGTTATGGACCTGATGCGTCTTCCTCTAGGCATCCTCACCGGCGTCGGATTCATCGGAGCCGGCGCCATCGTCCGCAAGGATGAAATGGTCATTGGCGTCACCACCGCAGCAACCATGTGGTTCGCAACTGTCGTAGGCTTGTGTCTTGGAGGCGGTCAACTCATCCTCGGCATGGTCTCTGCCGTCATTGGCTTCCTTGTTTTATCTATTCTGCGTAAAGCAGAAACCAGGCTCGACGAATGGCAGCGTGGAACCCTCAGCATGTTGTTCACAGCGAACAACATCACGGAAAAAGATCTTCGCGCCATGTTGCAGTCCTCCAGCATCCATGTACGATCCGCCTCAATCATCTGCAAAATTCAGGAGGCCACACATCAATATGAATTCGACGTACGCTGGCCCTCCCATAAAGACGAAACCCAGAATCCGCCCGTCCTGAAAGAGCTCTCAGGCCTTCCCGGCCTGCTTGAAATGACATGGCGTCCCGCCGGGACTTCGCTCTCGTAACGGGCAACTTTCCTCAATTCCATAGCACTCAAACCAGTAAGAGAGGTGGGTAATGACATTCGTTCGCATCTGCAGACAAGCAGTCGTCGTGTCTCTGTCCGGCATTATGGGCATTGCATTGGCCGTCGCTCAGAGCACATCAACCGCCAGTAATACAGCCGCAGGAAGCAAAGCCAGCCCCGCTGATAAACATTTTGTAAATGAAGCACTCGAAGGAGGAAATGCCGAAGTGCAGTTGGGCCAGCTCGCCCAGCAGAAGGCCAGTAGCGATGACGTAAAACAGTTTGGTCAAAAGATGGTGGAAGACCACACCAGGCTCGGTGATCAGATGAAGCAGGTTGCCCATCAGATTGGGGTGACGCCCCCGTCCGGCCTGTCAGCAAAAGATCAGGCTCTAAATACCAAATTGCAGGCACTCTCCGGCGATGCTTTTGACAAGGCATACATTCAGGCCATGGTGCGCGACCACAAGAAAGACCTCTGGGAGTTCAAGCATGCCGCAGCAAGCGCAAAAGCCCCTTCTGTAAAAGATGCAGCCTCTCAGGGAGAGCAGGTCATCTCCGAGCATCTCAAGATGATCGAGCAGATTGCCCAGAGCCACCACGTATCCACCGGAGGAGCTTCCAGGGCCTCAACCAGCGCTCCATCCGCACAGCAGTAGCAGTTATTTACGCCTGTTCACGGCCATGCTGCTTTACGTAGTAAAGCGGCATGGACTACGTGCAGCCAATTGATTCAATATGTCACAATGCGACTCTGCCTCGGTATCTCCCGCATTTCGTTCCACCCGCCCGACTGCAATCCCGGGAATCTCTTAGTACAGGCTGAACACTGCGTCTCGCTTCAGAAAATAGAGCAGGCTCTGGAGTTGTTTTACCAGGCAGAGCAGCATGGAGCAGACGCGGACCGCTGCGCCGGCGGCCGCTGGTATTGCTGGATGCTCAAGGGCGACTTCGCTCAGGCCTGGCAGGAAAGCGACGCGATTCGCCGCCGCGACGCTCCAGATCCGCATCGCTTTTGGAATGGTGAGGACCTTCAGGATCGGCGTGTCATCCTTCGCAGCCTCCATGGCTACGGCGATGCCATTCAGATGCTCCGCTATCTTCCCATGCTTCGTCAGCGGGCGAAGCATGTTGTTTTAGAAGTTCCACCTCAGATGTATGACCTCGCCCGATGCTTCTCCGGTGTGGACACCGTCATCGTATGGGGCGAACCTTCCTCGTGGGACCTGCAAATAGAAGTGATGGAGCTTCCTTACATCTTCCGCTCGGAACTGCACACGATCCCCCGCCAGATACCATATCTCACGCTGCCACCGGGCGCACAAATTCAGAACAACGCAGACCACGGCCTGAATGCAGGCATCCTCTGGATAGGAGGAGAATGGGAACCATCACGCTCTATACCGTTTGCTCTGCTCCATCCCTTGCTTAACAGAAAGGAAATCCGTTTCTGGAGCCTCCAGCGCCCGGAAGACAATCTTGAGTGGAATGACTTCTGGCTTTCACGCAACGCCTTGCCACTTGCCTGCGGAAATGGCCTGCTTTCACTGGCCGCCGCCATTCAGCAAATGGACCTTGTCATCTCAATAGACAGCATGGCCGCACACCTGGCAGGAGCACTTGGTAAACCTGTATGGACATTCCTGCCGCGATATGCGGACTGGCGCTGGATGATGCATCGAAGTGATTCTCCCTGGTATCCAACCATGCGCCTGTTCCGGCAAACGCAACAGGGAAAATGGGACGACGTAGTGACCGCCGTCAGCGCTCAGCTGAGTGCCAGTGCTGCACGATCGGCATGCTGAGCTATGGTTCTTCCCTTTCTTGAGTAGATACGCTCCACCACCGCTTCAAACTCTTCAGCACGATGCTCAGACGTGTGCACTGACAGAATTCGCTCCCGTGCCTGCTCTCCAATGCGCTGTATTGCGCCATCTGGCATCGCTGACAAAATGGCCAGCACCTCTTCTGCCGAATGCGCAATCAGCACTTCTTTTCCCGGATGCAAAAACATCTCGATGCCTTCCCAGTAATCAGAAATAATTGTGCTTCCGCAGGCAGCAGCTTCAAATAGACGCACCGACGGAGAATAGCCGGCCTCCACCATATCGGCCCGTGTAAGATTCAGCGTGAACCGCGAAGAAGAGTACAGAGCTGCATGGTCTCGCGGCGGAACATGAATGATGCGCTTTATGTTCTTCTCCCAGGCAATTTCCGGCGGATACATCGGCCCAGCCACCAGAAATTTCTTGTCTGGTAAATGCGCTGCCGGCTTCATCAGAAGCTCCTGCAGTTTCGATTGCCGGTCAGCAGCATACGTCCCCAGGTAAGACAACTCGCATTTAAATTCATCACGCGCCGTAGCCCGCGAATGCTGCAACGGGTCCACCGAGCAGTAAAACGGCACAGCATAAGGAGATCCAAACCGCTGCTCCAGTTCCTTGAGTACAGGCCCACTGGTGAAGCTGAGATAGGCCGCATAATGCGGAACAAGACCCGCAATCAGATAATCTGTACGTCCAGCCGCCCTCAGTTGCGCAATCGTCACCGGCGTATCAATGTCGTAAAACACTAACGGAACATCCGTGTGATTCAGCAGTGCGTAAGCAGCAGGAACCGCATCCGGGAAATACGACCCAATGACAATTACATCCGATTCCCTGCCATGCCGAAGTGCCAATGACCTTCCCTGCCTCTTCCAGTCTTCGTAATACAACACCCGACAATACGGCGGGCCAGGAAGGTCCCGATTGTTGCGATACCATTCCACATCTTTTTCAAGAAAGACAACTTCGTGCCCGCGTGCATGCAGTGCGCGAAAGAGTGACCGGAATGTGGTCGCGTGACCGTTGCCCCACGACGAAGTAACGGTCAACCCAAGTACAGTAATCTTCATGCTGCACTTTCCTGCACAACATCTGCTTCAGGCCCGATGCCGTCTCCGCAAAGTAGCGACGCAAGAAATTCCTGTACCTGCAGCGCCCGCTGTGAATAACTATGGTCGCGCAGCGCACGCGTCCTGAATGCGACGCCTGTCCGAGTGGCCAGGGTGGCGTCCATCTTGCGCAATCGAGACACCACTTCCTCTCCGCTCCGAATAATCAGAATCTCTTTTTCTGGCACAAAGAACTCTTCAATCCCGGGCCATTCATCGCAAAGCAGGCACGCACCACTACCAGCCACTTCAAATACTCTTGTCGGGGGAGAAAACCCAAAGCTTGCCATGGAAGCACGATTAATGTTCAGTACCATGCGCGCCGAGCAATTGATCCGGTTGTGGTCACCCGTGGGCACATGCCCAATCCAGCGAACATTCGCAGGCAGCGGCTTGCCCCCCCATCCTTCACCGCCCAGAATGAACTTCATCTCCGGCGCCATCGCCGCCGCACACAGGAACAGCTCTTCCACTCTGGACTCGCGATCCGGCAGCCTGTTTCCAACAAAAGCCAGATCGCACTCTAATTCACGCTGCGGCTCCACGGGAAAGTGTGTGTCCGGGTCCACGGCGTTGAACACGCTGCAATACCGCTGCGCGCCAAAGCTCGCGTAATGCTCTTGCACCATAGGCCCGCCGCCATATGTCAGTACGGCGTCATACTGCGGAACCGCTTTGCAGAACGGGTCTTCCGGGCGCCGGTGCATTCGGTCAATCGTAGCCGGCGCATCTACGTCCCAAAAGCAAACGCGAGAATGTGGCTGGCACTCCAGTATACGCGTTTCAAGTTCGTCGTCATCCACCCCGATACCTGAATGCTTGATGACCACATCCGCTCCGCTCGCCATCTCCAGCATCCTGTCAAGGTCTACTCCCGGGCGATACACAAGAGGCCGCGCATAAGAATAATCGCCTTCATCCCGGTGTTGCTGGCGCTGATATGCATCCGGTTCCGCAAACGTGATCTCATGCCCCAGGCGGGCCAGGTACTTGTAAATTCCGCGATAATACGTTGCCGCCCCATTCCAGTAAGAAGAAACAATGCTCGAACCAAATACAAAGATTTTCATGCTGCCAGCACCTCTTCGCATATCTCCGTCAGTTGCTCAGCTCTGTGATCACACGTATGATGCGCACATACAGTGGCCAACCCACGCTCAGCCATCTCCTGCGCCTTCTTTGGATGGCTCAACAAATACTCAATGGCTGAAACCATTTGTTCTGTATCGGTTACAAAAAGAAAATCTTCCGGGCGGAACAGCTCTTCACAGTCGTTCCACGGCGCTGATATCAGCGGGATACCGCACGCCAGTGCTTCAAAGACGCGTATCGTGGGGATTCCTGCCATCGCATCGCGATATTGATGTCGTGGCACATGAATCGTCAGCCGCGCTTTCTGATATACCTCCACCGATGCCAGATTCGGCAGATATCCCTTGAACTCAATGCCGGCTGCATCGAGCGCTTGCAGTCCTTCCTTCGGATACCGCACGCCATACACCGTCGCCTGGATATCTGGAATCCGCACAACAGGCCGCATCAAGAATCGGCGAAGCTCTTCAGACCTCTCGCCATCACCCCAGTTTCCTACCCACACCAGGTCTGCCGACTTTTCTCCTGCTGCAGGTTGAAATACCGTAGTGTCCGCAGCTTCGTGTAACGTCCACACTCTGTTCATACCAAACCTGGTCCGGTAGATCTCACGTAATGCATTGCCAAACGCCAGCACCCCATCAAATCGTGCCACTTGCATTTCCTGGATCTGCTCAGGAGTAGAAGAAGCACGATGATGCGTGTCATGAAAGATGGCGCGAAACCCCATCTCATCCCGTATATCCAGAATCCCGCTCACGATCTCAGGCGGCGTCCACTCATGAACAACAACGATGTCTGCATCCCGCAATATATTTCTCATCTCATTTTTTTCGCGATACAAAACAACATCAATGCTGGGATACGTACGAAAGAACTGTTCCACCGCTTCCCTGCCCATGGCTTCGCTTTGGAGATTTTCAAAAGACCAGTTGACTTCAGCCTCCAGGCAAGTTACCTTATGTCCCAATTTCCCCAGCGCCCGCACCAGGCCTCGCTGAAAATGAGCATTGCCATTGTTCCAATCGGAGCGAATGGAGTGTATGAAGTAATACATTCGCAGCTTACGCAGCATGGCAGTCTTCTTTCCTTTCCAGCAACTGTTGATATACACCCAGATATTTCCGCGCCATTCCTTCTCTAGAAAATCGCTCCTGCGCGCGCGCATGTGCCTTCTCCGCCGCCAGTTCCAACCAAGTGCGGTTATCAGCAAGGGATCGCAACACTCCTGAGAGGGCAGCCGCATCATCGCGTGTAAAGTAGATAGCTGCATCGCCCCACACTTCCCGCAGCGATTGAATATCGTTCGCAACAATCGCGCATCCTGACAGCGCAGCTTCCACCGCGGTCAATCCGAATGGCTCATAGCGCGAGGGGCAAATGTAGACAGCGCTTTCTGCAAATATCCGTAGCAGCGCTTCCTGTTGCAACCGCCCCAGCATCTGCACGCATTGGGAAGTATCCGTGCATACCGTCTCTCTCTCAAACGACTCATCTCCTGCCACAAGGACCGGAAACGGGGACTCCACTTCGAACAGCATCCCAATGTTCTTGGCTTCATCCCATAACCGGCCAGCCGTAATCGCCTGGAGTTTCTTCGATACGCGACCTGGCCCTGCAATCCTCCGCCCATTCGGTATCACCGCCGCATTTGCCAACGGACCATAACAGTCTTCCATCTGATCCAGCATCCAGCGCGTGGGAGCGATGACAACGTCGGCTTCCTCAATCCCCCGATGCACAAGCCGGGAATAGGTGCGCAGCCACTCTGATTCTTCGGCAGGCGCTCCACGGCAACTCCGCCACCAACTGAATACATCGCTGTGCGCAACGACTATCTTTGGAATATCCACCGGCAGCGCGCCGAAACAAAATTGACTGGAATGAAGAATGTCTGGCAATACGTCTCGAATCCTCTCCAGGAGAAAACTCTCTGCCGCTGAGTAAGAGGCGGCATTGTCCTGCATCCACTCAAGACTGCATTCCTTAGCCGCGAACCAGCTTTTTCCCAGCCACTTTTTGCGCAGACCATCCATCCAGCTCCTTTGTTCGTCAGATGGAGCTGGCCCAACACTCACAATTCCAACATCGCACCCGGTAACGAGCAGCCCTTCAGCAAGTTCCTGCGTATAGGTCCACACCCCTCCCACTGTGTCTGCCGTTATCAGGACGCGCATTCCAGCTCCTGCAGCGGAACGGGATGCTGTTCCTGAATATCGGAATACCCCTTGTCTGCAAAAAGGCCCAGATAGTATGCGTGCGCGCGCTCCCATGCCTCATCATCCGGCTGCGCTCCAAACGTGGTAATGTACTCCGGGCTTCCCGGAAAAGGAAACATTGGCACAGGCTCGCTTACCCACACACCATGCACTTTTAAATTGTTCTGCCACGCTTTTACCGTATCTGCATCGTCATGAGCAGTTTTAATCAGGTTGGCCTGTACCCATGGTATGTGCTTTCTCGCATGGATCAGCAACTCGGAAATGCGCTCGGTAGATAGCCTGCAATTCTTATTCAGCTCATTGCGGCCCTCTTCTGTGATGGACTCAATACCACACTCAAACGAGGTGCATCGAGCACGCCCCAGCAGCTCAAGCCTGTCTTCATCCCACAGATCAATTCTGGTCTGGAAGCCGATAGAAACCGGCCGCTTCGTTAATTCGTCCAGCAGATGGACTACATTCTTACCAACCCCGAATATCTCATCTATAAAGTAGACGTAAGTCACACCGCGCGAAATAAGCTGATCTATCTCCGCAAGGACTTGAGCTACGGGCCGCTCACGGTATTTGTTCCTGAACAGCGTCTTATTGCAAAAAGTGCATGAATACGGGCATCCCCGCGCGAATTCAACTTCTGCACCCAACCCCGGCATTTCAGTAAACACATGATGTTTATGCGTGTGGCGTTCCACTGGATAATCCGTATAGTCGAGTGCGCCAATGGACGGCATCTCAGTTGCACCAATTCCCGCCGAGCACCTCATTTCGCCATGTTCCATCCAGCAGCATCCAGGAATGTCCTCCAACGAAGCGCTGCCAACCATAGGCAATACCTGGTCCGGCTCACCTCGCAGCACAATATCCGCTCCGGTTTTTCGCAGAGTTGCAAACGGAGTGGCCGATCCATGAGGCCCGATCAACACCACCGTAGACTTGCCACGCAGCATCTTCACCCAGTCCTGCGTAACGCGTAGCTCCGGCTGCGGACAACGCCAGAAAAGATAGGAAGGCGCTGTAGGGAGCACCAGAATGTCTTCATCAAATGTGTTCAGCCGCTCATGCACCTGTTCCGGTGAAAGTCCCTCCATGTGTGCATCCATCAGCAACGTGTCATGCCCGCCTATTTTTAGTTGCTGCTGTGCACACATCAACTCGATTGGGAAATGCGCCTCCTGGCAGCCAAAGTACGTAGAGCCGTGAAATGTCCAGCGTGGATTGATTAGAGCAAACTTCATGCCACCTCCTGACGCAGAGTTTGTAACCCGCACTCTTCCATGGATGATGCTCTTGCATGCCCGTCCATCCAGAAGCTGTAAATATCGCTTAAGATATTGCGCATGCTTCGCCGTGGCGTCCAGCCCGTGTCGCGTTCGTGCTTTGTTGTGTCGGAGACGTACAGCACCTGATCGCCGGGGCGCTGCTCAGCATAGCTGTAGCGGGCTTTCCTACCCGTCATCTTGCGGATCTCCTCAAGAATCTGCAGCACGCTGAATGCCCGCCGCATGCCGCCGCCAAGGTTGTAAACTTGCCCGCGAGTGGTTTTCAGGTTCTGCCGTACAGCTTCCATTCCGTCAATCAGATCATGCACGTGAAGAATGTCCCTCACCTGCTTGCCATCGCCATAGATGGTGATCTCGCGGTCCTCCACCGCCGAATAAAGAAAATGCGCCACCCACCCCTGGTCTTCATTCCCAAGCTGCCGCGGACCGGCAATGCAGGACATTCGAAATACGACTGTCGGCAAGTCATAGATTCGCGCATAGTCGCGCATGTATTGATCGGCAGCGCCTTTTGAGCAGCCATAAGGCGAATGAAAATCTAACGGGGTAGCTTCATCACAACCTTTGAAGGAAGGGTCCGGCACAATATACGCTGTCTCCCCCGGAACAACGCCCATTGCGTCTAATGCCCCATATACCTTGTTTGTGGAGGTAAACAATACCATGGGGCGCTTACCGGACTTGCGCGCGGCTTCCAGCACATTCAATGTGCCCTGCGCATTGATCTCAAAGTCCTCTCTTGGATTTTCAATCGAAGTAGTCACCGCTACCTGCGCGGCAAAGTGGTAGATTTCATCTGCATCCCGGGCCGCCTTCGCCAGTGCAGCGTGGTCTCGCACATCTTCTTGTATTGTCTGTAGCTGGTTTCTGCCAGCCTTGCTTTTCAGCCATTCCAGATTTAGCTCTGAACCTCGCCGCGAAAGATTGTCAAAAATAGTGACGTGAGTTCCAGGCCTTTGCAGCAAACGCGCCGCCAGGTTCGAACCTATAAATCCAGCCCCGCCCGTTATGAGTACTTTTCGTGCCGTGCCGTTCATGTCCATGCCTGTCCCTCCACTTACGCTGTCAGTCCGTATGTGCTGAGTTCTTCCAGCATTGTTTCTGCTTTGTCTTCCGATTTCTGTGAGGCGAGCCACAAGGCCAGTTCACCAAAGCCTTCTTCATGCGTGACCTTCGGCTCATAGCCAAGCAGATTGCGCGCACGGGCGATATCTGCATAGCAGTGCCTTATATCGCCAGCACGATATTTTTTGGTAATCACAGGATTGCTATGCTTCCCCAAAGCCGAAGACAGAAGCTCGGCAACGCGGCGGATCTGGATCGGTTTTCCGGAACCGATATTCACGACCTCGCCATTTGCCTTGTTCTTGTCCATCGCCAGAAGGTTGGCCTGAACAATATCGTGAACATTCACAAAGTCACGGACCTGTTCACCATCTTCGAATACCAGTGGCGCCTCACCATTGATCAGGCGGGTCGCAAAAATTGCAGCGACTCCTGTATATGGGTTGGAGAGAGATTGTCGCGTGCCGTAGATATTGAAAAACCTCAGAGCAGTCACCGGAATCCCGTAGGTGCGCCCATAGATCAGGCACATTTCCTCCTGATCACGTTTTGACAATGCATAAATAGAATTCAGGTCTGAAGGTTTGTCTTCTCTGGTCGGAATAGGATGCAGAATTGTTCCGCACATCTCGCAACGCAGCTCCCACTTTCCACTGCGAAGCTGCTCCATCGAGCGCAATGGCGGCGCGCTGTTGCGTCCACAACCAGAACACAGATATTCTCCTTCGCCATAGATGGACATAGAGGACGCCACAATCAACTTCTCTGGTGTCATCCTAAGATTCAACATCTCCTGCAAAAGTTCTGCCGTTCCCTGCGTATTTACGCTCATATACCGGCTGATTTCATACATGGACTGCCCCACGCCGACCGCAGCAGCGAAGTGGAAAATCACATCAACATCGCGCAGCACCTCCCGCACCTTCGCCGGATCGCGCACATCGCCTCTGACCAATTCCACGTCCTCGGACAGGTAGTCTGGGCGGTCATCGCCATGCACCTGTGGAGTCAGATTGTCCAATATTCTTACGCTGTGCCCTTCGTTCAGCAGCGCATCGGCCATATGCGAACCAACAAATCCTGCGCCTCCGGTAATAAGAACCTGTTTGCTCATGCGGCTGTCTCCATCTCCTGCGTTTGCATACGCCCTTCTTGCGCCGGCGCATAACGTTCCACTGCCCACGCCGCAAAGTCTGCATAAGTGCGAATGTCCGATGGAGGACTGGTATGGTGCTCTTCAATTCCCAGGTGGGCAGGCGTAAAGCACAGTGTCATCGAAACCTGAAACGGCTTCAGCGCCTCCATCATCCGGTCGAACCACGCCACAGCATTCGGGCGAAACGAGTCGGCCCAATTCACACCTGTCCGTAAATAACGGACATGATGCTGCTGCATCCATTCCACAGCAGCATCCAGCCGGTGGTCTTCAAAATGGAACCATTGGCACAGGCCAATCTCACCATCCGTCGGAAAATGACTGGCCACCATCTTCGGTGATCCATCATGCTTCAGCAGGCCAAGATAGTAATGTCTGTAATAGGAGCTGCCTTCAGCCTCTTTGTGTCTTGTTTCTGCAGGCCAGGTCGGTGGCAGGTCAAACAAGCTGTACCAGTGAATGCGCGGACTGCGTCCACGAAGCAATTCCAGCGTCTTTTCCAGCCCAAAGACCGCCACCTCTTCCGCGCCAAATGACGATGCCCCGACTTCCGTCACCCATACTGGCTTCTGCGTCACTTGTTCGGCTTCCGCAATGCGCGCGGGCCACTCATGAATGTTCCAGTGGTTCCAGTCCAGCGGGAATCCATGGACACCAACAGCATCCACATGCTCCATCACGCCGTGCGACGCCATCAGCCGCAGAAAATCGCAGTCACACGACGACACTCCGCCAAGAACAATTGGTAGCTGTGGGTTTGTTTCTCGAATCCGTTGGGAAGTGAGTTTTACCATCTCGCTGAACCGTGTCCATCCTTCGTCTAGATGAAAGTTCCAATGGGAGAGATTGTTAGGCTCGTTCCAGAGAACGACGGCCTCGACCATTTCGTTCCTCCTCGTACAAGTGGATCGTGCAATTGGTCGTGCTAGAGACTTGCCGCGTCACAAAGAAACGCGCTACAGAAACTTTCCTGGGTAACCGTCTTGCGAATGTAGAGCTTCTCTGCGCTCTGACTTTAGGCCTTGCACCGAAAGTGGATGCGGAGCGCTCGCAAACCCGGACTGTCTAGTAGGAGGTACAAACAATCAAGGAAGTTGCTTTCAGAGATGTAAGAACAATGTTTTCGCTTTTAAGCGCGAGGCACGCAAGAAGAAGAGGATGACTCCCATGCAAACACGCACGCGATCCTCAGCATCTAAGCCGTGCTCTCAGGCTGCGTGCTTTTTCAGATATTTTGCCGCCTGCTTCAAATCATCTAAAAATCTTGCTCTCTCACTCTCGCGAGATTCACTGTCCGTCGCACGCAGAACAGAAGAGGGATGCACCGTCGCCAGTATGCGCGGAAGCTCCTGCGTTTCAATAGGCTTACCGCGCTGTTGCGTTACTTTAAACTCGCGTCCAAGCAATGCCTGGGCCGCTGTCGCTCCCATACAAACAATCAGCGCTGGCTTGATTGCCGCGATTTCAGCATCAAGCCATGGGCGGCACGCCGCTATTTCCCGCGCGTTCGGTTTTTTGTGAATGCGCCGTTTCCCGCGCGGTTCCCACTTGAAGTGTTTGACTGCATTCGTCACGTACACTTCATCGCGGTCAATCCCAGCTTCTTCCAGACAAGCATTCAGCAGCCCTCCCGCTGGCCCTACAAATGGAAGTCCTTCAATATCTTCGCGGTCACCCGGCTGTTCACCTACCAGCAGCAGCTGTGCCTGAACTTTACCTGCACCAAAAACAGTCTGCGTAGCATGCTCATATAAAGGACATCCGCGGCAAGCGCGGGCCGCCTTCCGCAAGGAATCCAGATCGTGAAGGATTGGCAAATATTCCGCCGCAGAATGTTCCATTATTTTCATCGCTTAAAATGGCATCTGTCCGCCGGTCGCACCGTAAATCTCTCCAGTTACATACGTTGCATCATCTGAAGCAAGAAAAACATAGATTGGCGCCATCTCTGCCGGCTGCGCAGCCCGTTCAAAGACTGTGTCTTTCCCAAACTGTTCCACTTTTTCTTCCGCCATGGTGGAAGGGATCAGCGGTGTCCATACCGGCCCCGGAGCCACTCCATTCACTCGAACACTCTGCTTTCCTGCCAGTTTTGCCAGACCCTTGGTAAAGTTCACCAGTGCGGCCTTTGTAGCTGCATAGGCCAGCAGGTCAGGACTAGGATCAAACGCCTGGATCGAACAGGTATTGATGATGCTTCCCCCTTCTGGAAGCTCTTCCAGCGCAGACTGTGACAGGAAAAACGTCCCAAACACATTCGTATGAAACGTCTGGGCAAATTCTTCTGCCGGAATATCGGCAATCGAATCATACGTCCGCTGGAAAGCCGCATTATTTACAACAATATCCAGCCGCCCAAACTTCTTCTTCGCGTCTGCCACTAATGCCTTGCAGTATTTCCACATCTCCCGACCGCAGATGCACCTTCCGCCCTGCATCTTCAATCCACTTCGCGGTTTCGCGCGCATCCTCTTCCTCTTCCTTCAGATACGAAAGCACCACATCAGCGCCCTCTCTGGCAAAAGCGATCGCCACCGCTCTCCCGATGCCACTGTCCGCCTCGGTAATGATGGCAACGTTGTCCTTCAGCCTGGAGTTTCCTGTATAGCTTTCCTCACCATGATCTACCTTTGGATTCATCTCGCCTTCATATCCTGGTGGTGGTTGTTTCTTCGCATCGTATGGAGGCTTCTCCTGAGCTTTCTTCGGGTCCTGATGTCCTGCTCGCCTCGGCATAATCGCACCCTCTTTTGCAATAGATGCATACAGAGTGATTTGTGCAAATCATTGTGATTTGCTGTTCAAACAGCGTCCACGTAGGTATTCCCACTCTCGCTCCTTCGCATCCTAATCTTTCAGCAGCGGTCGAACGTTGAACCTGCCCACCTCCAACAGCAGGAGAGTCACCATGAAAGCAGTCGTCTTTCAGGGCATCGGCGACATCTCGATCGAAAATGTCCCGGAGCCGAAAATCAAAGCTCCCACTGATGCCATCGTCCGCATCACCGCCAGCGCCATCTGTGGTACTGACCTTCACTTTGTGCGCGGAACACTTCCCGGTGTTAAGAAAGGCCGTATCCTCGGACACGAAGCCATTGGCATCGTTGAAGAAACCGGCGCCGCCGTGCGCAACTTCCGCAAAGGTGACCGCGTCGTCATTCCCTCTACCGTCGGCTGCGGAAGCTGCGTGTATTGCCGTTCCGGCTATCACTCCCAGTGCAACGTCGCCAATCCGCAAGGACCATCCGCTGGCACCGTCTTCTTTGGCGGCCCTGAAAAAGCCGGAGGCCTCGATGGCCTTCAGGCAGAATACGCACGCGTACCATACGCCAGTGCAAATCTCGTAAGGTTGCCCGCCGAAATCACTGACGACCAGGCCATCCTCATGTCAGACATTCTTCCCACCTCCTACATGGCCGCCGTCATGGCAGAAATAAAGCCTTCTGACACCGCCGCCATCTACGGTTGCGGCCCTGTCGGACTCTTCGCCATTGCCTGCGCGCAGCATCTCGGTGCCGGCCGCGTCTTTGCGATTGATAATGTAGAGTCGCGTTTGGAAATGGCCCGCTCTCACGGAGCAGAAATCATCCACTTCGATCGCGAAGACCCACTCGCTGTTTTGAAAGACCTAACCAGCGGCTCAGGCCCGGATCGCGTGATTGATGCTGTTGGTACAGACGCAGCCACCGCCTCCAAAGGACTAGCAAAAATTGGCAAAGACGAAAACAAAGAGTTCCAGCAGGAGATGAAGAAAGTCGCTCCGGAGGGCACTCCAGCAGGCGGATCCTTCCAGCCTGGCGGCGCTCCATCTCAGGCCCTGCAGTGGGCCATAGAATCCGTGGCCAAGGGCGGTACTGTTTCTGTTATCGGTGTTTACTCCGCACCGCTGCCTTTTCCTATTGATCAGGTCGTAGAAAAAAATCTTACCGTTAAGGCCGGCAATTGCAATCACCGCCGGTACATGCCGAAAATGCTCGAGCTCGTGCGCAGCGGCATCATCCGGCCCGAACAGTTCCTTACTCAGACCCAGCCCATCGTCTCCGCCATTGACGCGTACCGCGCCTTCGATCGACACCAGCCCGGATGGATCAAAGTTAAGCTTGAACCGTCTCAGCATCAACGCCGCGCAGCATAGCTGTTGCAAAACAACCCAAGGAGAAACAATCCATGAAATTCTTTTCTGCAAACATTGATGATCTTCGCAAGCTCTACATCAACCAGCTCCAGATGCTCCTGTCCACCGAAACTCAGATCACAGAAGCGTTACCCAAAATGATTGACAAGGCCACCGACACTCAGCTGAAGCAGGCCTTCCAGTCGCACCTGCAGGAAACGGAAACCCATGTCACCCGGCTGGAAAAGATTCTCAGCGAACTCACCGGAAAGACTGACTCCATCAAATGCAAAGCCCTTGCCGGCATCATCGCAGAGGCCGAAGACATGATCAAAGATGCCTCCGATGAATCCGTCCGTGACGCCGCTCTCATTTCTGCCGCACAGCGTGTCGAGCATTATGAGATTGCGACATACGGCACCGTGCGGACCTTCGCGCGCATCCTCGGCTTGAACTCGCAGGCGGAAATCCTCGACAAAACGATCAAGGAAGAAGGACACGCTGACCATCTCCTCACAGAGATTGCTAACCGGGTCAATCCATATGCGGAAAAAGCTGCATAACAGCAGCTTCTTCTTACATACAACCATGCTCTCGTGCTGGTCTATCCATCTATACACAGCACAAATTGGAGAAGTTAAGCATGGCACTTTCCAAAACAACTCGGGACTATGATGAAATCCGAAAGTGGGCCGAGGCCCGTGGAGCGGTTCCATCTGAAGTTGCCAGCACTCACAGGAAAGATGAACCGGGTATTCTGCGCTTTCAATTTCCTGATGCAACCAATCAGAAGGACAATAACCTGAGAGAGATATCCTGGGAAGAGTTTTTTGAAAAATTTGACGAGAGTAATCTTGAATTGATCTATCAGGAAAAAACAGCCGAAGGCGCGGTAAGCAACTTCAACAAACTGGTGCATCCGGAGTCTGTAGAACGTAAATCGTCAGGTAAAAAGCACGCCGCAGCCTGATCTCACTCATATCCAATCTGGAAGGATGGCGCTTTCACGCGCCATCCTCTCCTGTGGAGAGGAAACGCCGGATGAAGGTAGTCATCTTTGGGCTTACCGTGAGCTCCTCATGGGGAAACGGCCATGCCACCTTATGGCGAGGCTTATGCAAAGCACTTTCCCATCGCGGGCACCAGGTTGTCTTTTTCGAGAAAGACGTACCCTACTACGCCACCACGCGGGACATGACAGCACTGCCTGGCGGCGGATACTTATATCTGTATTCGAGCTTCTCTGATGTAGCCGCTCTCGCCCGCCAACATGCGGATGAAGCAGACCTGGCGCTGGTAACAAGCTATTGCCCAGACGGACGCGCAGCTTCTGATCTCGTCCTCACCTCATCAGCAAACATTCGCGGCTTTTACGATCTCGACACGCCCATCACACTGCAAAGGCTCACCGCTGGAGAAACAATCGAGTATCTTCCCACACAGGGTCTCGGTGACTTCGACATTGTACTCAGCTATACCGGCGGCCGCTCGCTTCAGGATTTGCAGCACCTGCTTGGAGCGCGGCGTGTCGCGCCTTTGTATGGAAGCGTAGACCCCGAAGTTCACGCACCCGCAGAACAGGTTGCTGATTATCGCGCCGACCTCTCTTATCTCGGGACCTATGCTGCTGACCGCCAATCACTGCTTGAATCGTTGTTCATAGAACCCGCGCGCAGGCTCCCGCAAATGCGCTTTGTCATCGGTGGCGCGCAATATCCGCACAGCTTCCCCTGGACGCCAAACCTTTTCTTCGTTCGCCATATGCCGCCCAATCTTCATCCGTCCTTTTATTCATCATCGCGCGCCACGTTAAACGTAACCCGCAAGGCCATGGCAGACTATGGCTATTGTCCATCCGGACGACTCTTTGAAGCAGCAGCATGCGGTGTCCCCATTCTCAGCGATATGTGGAGCGGCATCGAGGCCTTCTTCGTTCCCGGGAAAGAGTTGCTGATCGTGCGTTGCGCGCAGGACGTGATAGACGAACTAGAACGCTCAGATGAAGAACTGCGCGCCATTGCCCAGGCGGCGCGCGAACGCACTTTGGCCGAACATACGGCTGAACATCGAGTCATAGAGCTTGAACAATTTTGCTCATCGTCCTCCGCACCGCAGTCTCAGAAAACAGAAACATGGGGCATCATCCCCGCCGCCGGAGTGGGAAGCCGCATACAGCCACTGGCATTTTCCAAAGAGCTACTCCCCGTCGGCAGCAGAACAGAAGGCGGTACGGAAAGGCCGCGCGCAGTGAGCGAATATCTTATAGACCGCATGATTGCAGGCGGCGCCTCGCGGTTGTGCTTCGTCATTTCACCCGGAAAATCTGACATCCTCGAGTATTACGCATCCGGCACATCCAGAGCAGAAATCGTCTATGCCGTTCAGCCAAAACCTGGAGGCCTGTGCGATGCCGTATTTCGCGCTCTTCCCGTGATCTCAAACGATTCGCATGTCATCATCGGCCTGCCCGATACCGTGTGGTTTCCTCCGGATGCTCTTGCGCAGCTACCAGACGGCCAGCTTTCATTTCTGCTTTTTCCCGTAGAGCATCCGGAGTTTTTCGACGCTGTCATCACAGACGACGCTGGAAACGTCGAAGAAATTCAGGTGAAGCAGCGCGACGCAAGGTCCCACTGGGTCTGGGGAGCGTTCAAAATGACAGGCCGCACGTTGCATGCCCTGTATTCTCTTTGGAGACGGCCAGATCGCGGCGATGAGTACTTCGGCACTCTCATCAACGCTTATCTGCGCGAGGGCGGTACAGCTGTGGGAATACGTGCAGGCCAGTCCTATGTGGATGTTGGCACGCTGCATGGATATCGTGAAGCAACCCGTCTGCTCAGTGAAGCAAACCCCGCCTCATTCCAACCACGGCACTACAAAACAGAACCGCAGCCACAAACAGGAGCAACGAAAGATGCGCACATCGCTCATGTCGCCTGACGATGTCTGGACACAAGAGGCCATCCGTCACAAAGTAGAAAAGCTCGGCACCTGGTTCCACAACATAGACCTCAAGGGCGTACAAACCGCGCCACATCATTTTCTCGGCGATTATCCGCGCCTCAAATGGGAGTGCTTTCGCGAAGCCATTCCTCGCGATCTTACCGGAATGTCCGTGCTCGACATCGGCTGCAACGCCGGCTTCTACTCTTTTGAAATGAAGAAGCGTGGCGCCGCACGAGTATTAGGCATGGATTGGGACGAGGACTACCTGAAACAGGCACGCTTTGCAGCGCAGGTGCTCGATCTTAACGTCGAATTTCAGAAACTATCCGTCTGGCAAATTGCAGAATTACGCGAGAAGTTCGACCTCGTCATCTTCATGGGCGTCTTCTATCATCTGCGCCATCCGTTGCTCGCCCTCGACCTCATCCACGAACATGTCGCAAAAGACCTGCTCCTTTTCCAGTCGCTGCAGCGTGGCCCCACAACAGTCACGTCCATGGCCGAAGACTACGGCTTCCAGGACTCGTCTATATTCGAGGATCCAGGCTGCCCACGCATGTATTTCATCGAGCACTCCTATTCTGGCGATCCAACAAACTGGTGGTTCCCCAATCAGGCTTGTGTTGAGGCCATGTTGCGCAGCGCGGGATTCAGCATCGAAAGCCATCCTGAACAGGAAGTCTATCTCTGCCGCTGGCAACAACTACCCGCCGCGCCCGATGGCCCGCGCGTCGCCTATCCATCCAAATGAGGTTCCATGGATGCTCAGAAAATACTCGAGCAGATCAGCGCGCCATCCACAGAGCACGCGCCGCTGCCAACTGTTCTTATTGTGGTCGCGCACCCAGACGATGAAGTCATCGCCCTCGGAGGCCGCCTTCCCCGCTTCCGCAATGCCACTTTTGTTCATGGAACCGATGGCGCCCCGCCAGATGGCCGCGATGCACACCATCACGGCTTTGCATCTTTAGGCGAATACCGCAGTGCCCGCCAGCAGGAGTTGTACGCAGCCTTCCAGATTGCAGAGATAGATCATCCTCGCGATCATCATCTGCGGATTCCTGACCAGTATGCAGCATTCCATCCCGATCTTCTTGTCTCGCAGCTTCTCGTTCTTTTACATGGCGAGCAATTTCAGGCCGTGCTCACGCACCCCTATGAGGGAGGCCATCCCGACCACGACGCCTGCGCCTTTGCCGTGCACGCAGCAGTCTCGCAAATCGAATCCCGCCTTCGCCCAGTAATCATTGAAGCCGCTTTCTACCATGCCGGACCTGCAGGAATCGAAACAGGCAGCTTCCTCCCATTGCCCCTGTCCCTGTCAATGATCGAGAGGCGATTAAGCAACGCAGAGCAGCAGTTCAAAAAGAAATTGCTGCACTGCTTTCGTTCTCAGCGCGAAACCCTTCAATATTTCGGGACAGAAATCGAGCGCTACCGCATCGCTCCCACCTACGACTTCACACAGCCGCCCCATTCCGGCAGGCTCTTTTACGAACAGTTCTCCTTGGGAATCACAGGAAAAGACTTCTGCAAGCTCGTACAGAATGCACCATGCCGCTGACAATTCTGAATGTCGCTTATCCTTACGCTCCAGTGGGCCCTGACGCCGTCGGTGGTTCCGAGCAAATTCTTTCTGCATTGGACATCGGCATTACATGCGCCGGTCACCACTCTGTCGTTGTCGCGCAGCAAGGCTCGCAAACCGCTGGAGTTCTCATCGCCGTCAACGCTCACTGTGGCCACATCACCAGCGAAGTCCGTGCCTGGACGGCCGCCTCCTGTCAGCACAGCATAGACGAAGCACTCCGCAACTTCTGCATTGACTTGGTCCATTTCCACGACATGGACTTTCATCTCTATCACACACCGCATAGCATTCCATCACTCGCCACGCTGCACCTGCCAGCATCCTGGTACCCGCGGAAAATCTGGGAACAATCCTACACAACACTCCAATGCGTCTCTCACACACAACGAAAAACGCTTCCGTCCGAATGGCAAACTGCTCCCGTCATCGCGAACGGCGTCTTCCGTGAAGAAGCGGTCCTCCACCTCACCCGCCGCAATTATGCCTTGGCTCTGGGCCGGATCTGCGCGGAAAAAAATTTCCACGCCGCTCTCGACGCGGGCACCCAGGCAGAAATTCCAGTATGGATCGGAGGCCAGGTCTATCCCTATCGCGAGCATCAATCCTATTTCGAGCAGCAAATTACGCCGCGCCTTCAGCATGGCCACCGTTTTCTCGGCCCGCTCAACGCGTCCCGAAAGAAGCGCTTGCTTGCAGCAGCAAAGTGTCTGCTCATTCCATCGCTTGCTCCAGAAACCAGCTCTCTGGTTGCGATGGAAGCACTCAGCACTGGTACACCTGTCATTGCATTCCCGTCAGGCGCTCTTCCGGAGATCATTCAGCATGGAATCACAGGATTTCTGGTCCACAACCAGAGAGAGATGGCGGCCGCCATCCGTCACGTGCATGAAATCTCTTCCGAGGGCTGTCAGCGGGAAGCAAAAGAGAGGTTTTCACAGCGACGTATGATCGAAGAATACTTGTCCCTCTACGCGGCGCTTGTGGGAAGGTCAAACCACGCAGTGCGTCTCGTCAGATAACACGCAGCAGGAGAAGAATAATCACAATCAGCAGGATCAATCCGATTCCACCACTCGGATAATAGCCCCAGCTACGGCTGTAAGGCCATGAAGGAAATGCGCCAATCAGCAAAAGAATCAGAATGATAAGCAGAATCGTTACCATAGTTGTCTATCTCCAGAAGCTACCCTCGCTATGATGTGCTCTGCTTTGCGTAGGATGTTCGTCTTCTCCAACTTTCCTTCACTTACTGCTCGTGGTAACTCCGCATCAGTCCGCCATCCACAACAAATGTGGATCCAGTAACATACCCCGCATCCTCAGACGCAAGAAACACAGCCATTCCTGCCACGTCTTCCGGGGTCCCCATGCGATGCAGCGGCACATTCGCAAGCAGCGCATCCAGCTCCTCCTTGTTCTCCAGCAGCCCTTTATTGATGGGAGTAGCAATCGCTCCAGGAGCAATGTTGTTCACCGTAATTCCCAGCGGCCCAAGCTCCACCGCAAGATTGCGCATAAACATCCTCAGCCCGCCCTTGCTGCAGCAGTACGCGATAAATCCCGGAAAGGCCGTGTCCTCATGTACTGAGCTGATGTTGATGATCCGCCCCTGCCGCTTCGCATCGCGCAGCCGCTGCACAAACGCCTGCGTTAGAAATACAGCGCTCTTCAGGTTCACATCCATCACGCGGTCATAGTCCTCTTCCTTCATCTCCCAGAAGTCCGACCGTTTCTCCGTCCCGGCATTGTTTACCAGAATGTCCACAAACCCAAATGCCTTCCACGCCTCAGCAATCAGCTTCTCGCGGTTTTCTCTCGTCGTAATGTCCGCCTGGACCGTCACCACTTTTCCACCCGCGGCTTCAATTTCCTTCTTTGTCGCTTCAGCGCCTTCCGGATGACTCACATAATCAATCACTACAGACGCGCCTTCTCTTCCAAAGCGCTTCGCAATGCCCTGCCCAATGCCCGAACTTGATCCGGTAATGATTGCCGTCTTGCCCTGTAAGCACGCCATAGATGGTCCTTTTCCTTTTAGTCAGATGCAAGTTGGTGCATCGGTGTGGACACAACCGCCCTCTCCTCGCCAATTCGTCTCGCAACGCGCTCTCTCAGGCCTTTCGCATCAAAGGGAGCACGCACCTTCGCGTCGTTGTCAAAGTAAACGTACACGTCCCGCCCAGCCGTTTGTGCCGCTTTCTCCGGATGAGCAAAACGGCCATCGGGTGCATTTCCCCCATTTGCCCACGCCGTCACGCGCTCGGCCCAGACATCCAGCGCCGGGTCATCATACCCGCTTGCATACAGTTGTTCTGCCCCATGCAGCCTGCAATACACAAAGTCCGCCGTGACGTCCATCAGTAACGGCCACTCCACTGTGTCCGCCACTACCAGTCCCACCTTGTATTTGCGCAGCAACTCAATAAACTCCGGCACAACAAAACTTGCATGCCGAATCTCCACGCAATGACGCAGCGCTCGCTTCCTCCCGGCCTGCGTCCATGCCCGTCCCCGCAACACAACGCTATGGGATTCCGCAATTTGTTCCGCCGCTGTGGAAGTATGCGGCAGCAGACGAAAGAACTTCTCAAAGCGTTCAGCATCAAACGTAAAATTTGGCGGAAATTGCCACAGGACAGGCCCTAGCTTTTCTCCGAGCCGCAGCACTCCCTGCGCAAAAAAGTTGGCCAGCGGCTCCTCAGTCTCGCGCAACCGCTTCTGGTGCGTAATGTATCGCGATCCCTTTACGGCAAAGACAAAATTTTCCGGAGTTTCCGAGGCCCACCGTGCAAAGCTCTCCGGCCTGTGCATGGAATAGAACGTGCCATTAATTTCAATCGTGGAAAATTCCCGGCTCGCATATTCCAGCTCACGCCGCTGCGTCAGCTTTGGCGGGTAAAACTTCCCCCGCCAGCCCGCATAGCGCCAGCCGGAAATACCAATTCGCACCTGCCCCGCATTCTCCACGCTGTTGCATGTGGATGCGGGAAGGAGCGATATCTTTGCCTCTGTTCAGGTTTTTAAGAAATTTCGAAGATGTTCTCAGCTTTCGCTGAGCGCGCTTTCGCCAGCGCCGCAACCTGCTTCGCCACGGCATAAAAATCTCTGGCCTTCGCTGCATCCTCTCCCAGCAGCGCAATCGGCAGACCTCGATCGCCACCCGCGCGTATCTCCGGATCCAGTTCCACCGATCCCAAAAAGGGCACCTTGAACTGTTGCGCCATGCGCTCCGCTCCACCTTTTGAAAAGATGTCTATCTCCTGATGGCAATGCGGACAGGTAAAGTGACTCATGTTCTCCACAATCCCCAGCACTTCCACATTCACCTGATGAAACATCTCCAGCGCCTTGCGCGCATCCTGCAGCGCAACATCGGACGGCGTAGAAACCACCACCGCTCCGGTCAGCGGGACCGTCTGCACCAGCGAAATCACCACATCGCCCGTTCCCGGAGGCAGGTCCACCAGCAGAAAATCAAGCTCTCCCCACTCCACCTGCTGCAAAAACTGTCGAATGATCTGATGCAGCATCGGCCCGCGCATCACCATCGGCTTGTCTCCCGGCGAAATAAAGCCGATCGAAATCACCTTGATTCCATGCGCGGTATTTGGCTCAATCATGTTGTTCGCCAGTACCCGCGGCTGTTGCCCGGTCCCCAGCATCAGCGGAACATTCGGCCCATACACATCCGCATCAATCAGGCCAACTTTGTACCCGAGCTTTGCCAGTGCAATTGCCGTGTTCACCGCAACCGTTGTCTTGCCAACTCCGCCCTTTCCTGAACCAATTGCAACAATGTTTGCCACTCCCGGAATGGCCGTGGGTGTAGGCGCTGCCGCATGTGAATGTGCCATGTCAAAAACTCCTCAAAACTGTTAAAAAAGATACCTGCGTGCCACACACGAATCGAAGACTTTGTATGTGGAAGTGGTTCAGCCTCAGCCCTACACGCGTCCCGGACGCACCGATCCCTGCACTTCAATTTCACCTTTTCGTGCAGCCCGCTTCAGTTCCAGCTCTTTTTGTCGGAGCTCCCGCCGTCGTCCCGCATCTTCGTAGCGGCGCTTTTCTTCTTCCGTCTCCGGCTGCACCTTCGGCACCGGAACGCGCCTTCCCTGCGAATCCACCGCTACAAATGTTAGATACGCTGAAGCCACATGGCGGTGCGTTCCGGCAATCGTGTTTTCCACCCACACCTTGACGCCCACTTCCATTGAAGTATTAAAGGCGCGGTTCAGGGACGACTTCAGAATCAGCAGATCGCCCACATGCACCGGCGCAATAAAATCAATGTGGTCCATTGAGGCGGTCACAACATGGGTGCGCGAGTGCCGGTAGGCCGCCATCGCACCCACCAGATCAATAAAGTGCATCAGCCGTCCACCCAGCAAATTATTCAGCGTATTCGTATCATTCGGCAGAATCAGCTCCGTCATCTCCGACTGCGATTCAGCCACACTACGCGCAGGAAAATGCATCAGTCATTACCTTCGGCTCTCCGTAAATTTTCAATACAGGTTTGTTTGAATGTGTGGAAGGAGCCTAACCTTTTAGTTTCGCATAGGAGCCGAACCAGCGCGATCCAGCCATCGCCTCCAACCAGGTGCCCATGTTAGGAAAGCCGAAAGCGCACTAATGTAAATCAATTCCAGTCTGCGCGAAGCGCACCCCCATCTTCCACCACTGATTCAACCGGAAAGCACAACTACATCTGGTAAAAATAACTCGATGGACAAAATCGCCGCACTCACTGAAATCCTCACCCAGGACCCCAGCAACGCTTTCGCCCGTTACGGCCTCGCGATGGAACACGCCAATCAAGGCAATGTTGAAACCGCGCTCGCTGAATTCCAGAAGCTCCTCGCCGACCACCCCGACTACACCGCCGGATACTTCATGGCCGCCCAGACGCTCGCCAAAGTGGGCCGTACGGATGAAGCAAAAATTCGCCTCAACGAAGGCATTGCCGCAGCCCGCCGCACCGCAAACCACCACGCCCTCAGCGAAATGCAGGCGATGCTCGATGACCTCGAACTGGGCCTGTAATCTACATCAAAACGAATTGGCCTGAGCATGTTCCTCCACAGCGCGAAGTCGAGCATAATGGCAAGGTCATGAAGGTCCCCCTCTTTCCGCTTCATGTCGTTCTGTTTCCGGGGACACCGCTGCCGCTCCACATCTTTGAAGAGCGCTACAAGGAGATGATCGGCGAATGCCTTGCCAGCCGCAGCGGTTTTGGCGTAGTGCGCGCGCAGCGCGAAGGCCTCGCCGTCATCGGCTGTATGGCCTCTGTCGTCCGCGTCTTGCACAAATATGATGATGGCCGTTTGGACATCCTTTGCGAAGGAGGAGACCGTTTTGAGATCGAACAGCTCGACAACTCACGCCCCTTTCTTCAGGCTGAGGTGGACTTCTTCACCGACGACGGCACCGAGTCTACCCGCTCCCTGCGCGAAGAGTGCCTCGCCCTCCATTTTGAAGTCCTCGAACTGGCCGGCATGGAACAGTCCTCCATCCACCTCGATCTCGGCAACCCCATCGCATTCCAGCTGGCCGCCGCTCTTCCGTCTGACCTCGGATTCAAGCAACAACTGCTCGTCCTGCGTTCCGACGCGGAGCGCACCCAGGCCCTCTGTGAGTTCTACAAAATGATGCTCCCCAAACTCCGTGCCGGAGCACACACCACCCGCGTAGCCGCCGGAAACGGCCGCATCATGTAGCTCCTGCCGTTGAAGAACCTGTGCGAGTAGAAGTTACCGGGTGCCCCATCCTTTCGCGCAGCGCCAGTTGGAGATAAAACGCGTTATACTGCGCACCACTCTTTCTCTCGCTTGACGGCTAGCTTCGCTATCACTTCTCCCCATCTGGATGTGAAGAGGGCTTACACCTCCAAGCTGTTATTCAGGCACGGCGCACCAACAAAAAAGGGCATGGCGCATGCCATGCCCTTTTTCGAATCATTGGATTTTACCGGTGTCCACCACCATGGAAGCCACCACCACCGTGGAAACCACCGCCGCCTCCTCCATGGAAGCCACCACCACCAAACCCATGGAAGCCGCCGCCGCTATATGCGTGCATTGCAGAGCTACCGTGGAATCCGGAAGCACCACTGTACCCATGGAAACCGGACTCACCGTGGAATCCCCCATAAGGGCCGCGATATCCAATACTGTTCAGCACCCGCGAGTTCCCATAAGCACCACCGTTGCGGAAACCGTTGTGAAAGCCACCGATGCGAGGTTGTGGTCGGCCCCAAGCTCCACCATTGCGGTAGCCGTTGTTGAACCCATTGGTATATCCGCGTGTATAACCATAACCATATCCACGGCCATAACCCCAGCGGCCATGACCCCAGTAAGGATGCGACCAGCCCCAGCCACCCCATGGATGGCCCCATCCCCAACCCCATGGCGCTCCGTACCACCCGGTAAACCACGGGCCAGCACCAATAAAGAGACCGCCCACAAACCAGTCTGGGCCATAGTACCCATACGGAGCGCAGTCATACGGCCAGTAAGGGTAATATCCCCAGGGGCAGACCGGTGGCGCTGCCACATACACAGGGGCCGGATAGTCCACCACCGGCCCAATACCGATACCAACAGCGATCTGGCTATGGGCGAACGAAGCCGGCAAAGCAAGCGCCGCGAGCAACGCGAGTGAACGTAGAATACGCACCAGGACACCTCCCGTCAGAGGAAACCGCTGTCCGTCTGACGCGACCTGCACGGCCCACACGAAGAACCCGCAGGAAACCCACTCTATTAGAACCCTGGAGCCATAAAAAGTTGCGTGTGGGCCTTCTCTCCGGCAATCTTTACCGGCGTGCCTCAAATACCATACTGAACGGTGTCTCCGACGCACGGCGAAAACGTGTAAACCCGCCCTGCATCACAACTTCCCGTATCTTCTTCTCCCCTGCCTGCGCTCCCAGACCTACTCCTACCTCCTGGGCCAGCGAGGCAGGCACACAGCATATCGTGGACGCGGAATAAAATATCTTCCCCACTGGATTCAGATTGGCGGAAATGTCGTCCGCTGCCTGTGGCTCAACAATCATCCACGTTCCATCCTTTGCCAACGAGTTATAGACATGACGCGCCGCACCCGTCGGGTCGCCCATATCGTGCAGGCAATCGAAGCACGCGGCAAAGTCATACCCGCTTCCTGGATACGCCTGCGCCGGAGCAACTTCAAAATGCACCCGCTCAGACAAGCCGGCCTCCGCCGCGATCTGGCGTGCACGCTGAACAGACGCATCGTGATAATCGAACCCGAAGAATTCCGACGCCGGATAGGTCTGCGCCATCAGAATCGTCGAGGCGCCATGACCGCAGCCAATATCTGCAACGCGCGCGCCGGAACGCAGCTTCTCTTCCACTCGATCGAGCGCAGGAATCCAGTTAGTCGTCAGGTTCGCCAGATAATTTGGCCGGAAGAACCGCTCCGTGCCTTCAAACAGGCCCTTTTCATGTTCGTGCCATCCAAAGCCCTTGCCCGTGCGGAAGATCTCGGTGATCTTCTCCTCGTCCTTCATGCACGACGCAATAAAGTGATACAGCCCTGGAAGGTCCATTGCCATCCCACCCTGTGAGAGCAGCTGCGCCTGTTCCGGCGTCATAAAGTACATTCCAGACGACGCATCGTATTCCACATATTTCGCCGCCGCGTTGGCATTCAGCCACTCGCGCACATATCGCTCAAATGTGCCCGTGCGCTTCGCCAGGTCGGCCGCGGTCATCGGCTCCCCGCTCGCCAGCGCGCGATACAGCCCCAGCCGGTCTCCGATGACCAGCAATACTGAGTGCATCGCCGCGCCCATATCGCCAACAGCCTGATGCAACAACGCCTGCATCTTGTCCGGATCTACCGATCTGGACATGCTTTGTGTAGCCATAAACTCCCTCCTTGGGAATAAGAGCTCATGGGTGGAGACTCAGGCCTGAACATGCCCGTAAGAGGAGGGAATAAGACGCCGGAGGAACACACCCGTCCGCCCCGCGATTATACTCGCAGAAATAGTGGCGCGGATAACCCCACCGTTACAGGTGTGAGAGACAGGACATCAGCTCAGGTTTTCCGCGTCCAGAATCGGCATGTCCAGCGTGGGCTCCAGCAGGCAATCAAGATGGGCGATTTTCTCGAGCGCGCACTTCAGGGCAGACCCGGAACACGGCTCAGCAATCACCACAAATGGCAGATTGGTCTTGTTGTAACCAGGCTTTTGCAGAATCGCGTGAATATTGATCTCCTGCTCAGCCAGTGCTCCAGCAATCTGCGCAATAATTCCAGGACGGTCTTTCACGATAAACCGAATATAATGCGGAACGAGCAGGTCAGCGCTGACCGCTGTTTTCATACTGGGAAGATCAATGGTCCGCGAACCATGCGCAATCGCCAACAGATCAGAGACGACTGCCACCGCCGTCGGATGTCCGCCTGCGCCGTGTCCGGAAAAGACAACGTCTCCGCCATAGGCACCGCCCACCAGTACCATATTTTCCGTGCCCCGCGACCATGCCAGCGGAGAAGTCTTCGGCACGAGCATGGGCCCGACCACGGCCAGTACTCGGCCGTCCTTCAACTCTGCGCGAGAGATCTGGCGAATCGTGCAGCCCATCTCCTTGGCATAGGCGAAATCAATCGCAGCAATTTCGGCGATGGGTTTGCAGGAAACGTCCTTCACCGCCACATCGGCACGCAACGCAATGCGCGACAAAATCACCAGCTTGGCCCGCGCGTCAAATCCGCCGACATCTTCTGTGGGATCGGCTTCAGCGTATCCAAGCTTCTGCGCTTCTTTCAGCACTGGAGCAAACTCCGCACCCTCTTCCATCTTGCTCAGGATGAAATTACAGGTGCCGTTCAGGATGCCTTCAATGCGCGTGATGCGGTCTCCAGCCAGGCCTTGCTGAATGCCTGGAATTACCGGCACTCCGCCAGCCACAGCAGCGCCGTAATAAAGATGAACGCCTTTCTCGCGCGCCAGCTTGTCGAGCGCAATGCCATGTTCGGCAATCAGCTTCTTGTTTGCGGTCACAACTGACTTGCCGGATCCCAGCGCGCGGCGCACCCATTCGCCTGTGGGCTCAAGACCGCCCACCAGTTCCAGCACCACATCTACTGGCGACGACAGCACCTCATCAATGTTCTCTGTCCATGTCACACCCACGGGGACCCAGTCTGCGCGTTTGCGCGCAACGCCGCGGTTGAAGATGTGCGTCAGTTCAATGCCTTGTGATTTTTCATCGCAAAGAATGCGCGCCACAGAACTACCCACCGTTCCAAAACCAAGGATGGCCACCTTAGAGACAACTTGACTCACTCTTCTTTTCTCCCCACGCATCATGTCTTGACAGGAATCCTGACTTCCATCTTAGCGGAAGTCGCTGGACAGGCAGTTGATTGTACGGCGTAAACCCTTCCCATTCGATGGGAGTAAAGGTATTTCCCTGCAATGTTTCCAGCAACTCTTTATATATGCCCTCGCCATTGGATCTGTTGGTCATCATCAGCATGCCTGCTCCGGCATCCTGAAAATACACAGCGTAATTGCGCCATCCCTCCTGCACAAGCTGCATCACCATATAGGCGAAGGCTACTTTACTGAGCGACGCTGCGCTCATGATCGTGTCCGTTTGTAATGGAAGGCGAAGCGTACGGTCCCGCTCTCCATAGGTTTTCAGGTAAACGATCTTGCGGTCGTCGAAAATTGCAAGACCAAGGCCTGGAACTCTGGCTGCATGCTTCAGCCGTTCTACGGTCGAGTCAATCGCGTTTGCTGAGATTGCGCTGCCGTCCAGCCGCTTTACAGAAGAAGCATTTTGAAAATGCTCCGTAGACGACGAAGCACATCCTGTAAACAGCAACGCTGCTTTCAACCAATAAGACCGGCCGTTTCATTCGTCCTCCGAGATACGGCGTTTTATTCCACTGGTTCCCTGGCGTTCTGCTCTGCCGAGGCCTTCATGCTCTCCATGCTGTCTCGCTCCATGGCCAGTGGAATTCTGACCTCCGCCTGACACCCTCTCGCACCTGTGCGATTGCGTAGTTCAAGCGAGCCGTTATGGGCTTCAGCAATTTGCCTAGCCAGCACAAGGCCTACTCCCGTGCCCGTGCGCTTGGTGGTGTAGAACGGCACAAAAAGGTTCCCCGGATTGGCGATGCCTGGGCCGTTGTCTTCAACAAAGACAGAGGCAAATGCGCCCACAGCTTTTGCGGAAATCTTTACTTCAGGTGTTCCGGACTGTCCGCCTTCTTCATGTTCACTGAGGGCCGCTTCAATTCCATTGCGAACCAAGTTGATCAGCAATTGCTCCAACTGGTCCGCATCGGCCATCAGATCCACTGGCGGCACCTCTTCGACTTCTATCCGAAGCCGGGTTTCCAGACCCGCCACCCGGTCCACCAGTGCCTGAAGCGGTACTCTGCGTAAAACAGGCGCCGGCAGCTGTGCCAATTGCCGGTATGCCTGCACAAATCGGTTGAGCGACTCCGCGCGGCCTTCAATTACATTCAACCCGCGTTCAAAATCGGCAGTATTACCATCCGCCACCTGCCCCACCCGTAGTCGCAGGCTGCCTGCAATAGACTTGATTGGAGCCAGCGAATTGCTGATCTCATGACCCAGCACGCGAATCAGCCTGCGCCATGCCGCCCTTTCTTCTTCGCGCAGAGCTGCGCCTACGTCAGAAAGAACAAGCAGCGTATGTGGAATGCCACGCTGACGAAAGGTATTCTTGCGTACCATCCAGCGTGTCTGCTGACCTTGCGATTCAATGATGGCAATGCCTTCGTCCGGTTCATCCAGAAATCTTTGCAGGCCAAGCTCGCTGGCTTTTCTGCCCAGGTCCCTCGTTGCATTCAAGCGAAGCACCCGTTCCGCTGCCGGATTCACCACGCGCATCGCACACTCCTGATCAAATGCCATCACGGGAGAATCCATTTCCAGAATCACGCGGCGTAGCAAAGCCACGGCCTCCAGCGCTCCCAGGCGCTGGGATTGCAAGGTATCGGCAAGTTCGTTGATCTCAATCGCCAGTTCCCCGAGAGCATCCTTCGGCGTGGCATTGCGAGCACGGAAGGAGAAGTCTTCTTCTCGCAGAGCGGCAACCACATTGGCCAGCGTCTGCAGAGGACGCACTACCTGCTCAATAAAGATGGATGCCACCAGCAGTACGACCAGAGCCAGCGCGGCCAGTACGCCCAGGATGACGGGCAATGAGACGCGCTCAACCCAGAGCAGTATGGCAATCAGAATGAAGATAGGCAGGCACAGTGAGGCGATCAGCATTTTGATCCGGGCCTCAAAGCGAAACCCTTCTGTAGGTATTTTCTTCCGTGCAAACCGCCTGTCAGATGCCATACTTCTCCATCCGCCGGTACAAGGCGCCGCGGCTCAGACCAAGGGCCTCGGCAGCCTGGCTCACGTTGCCATTGCAGCGCGCCAGGGCCTTGCGGATGAGAATACCCTCTACAGACTCTAAACTCATGTCTTCCAACGTTTGGGCACTCACACGCGACTGGTTCAGGCCCAGATCAGAAGATTCAATTTTCAGGCCTCGCGCCATCAGCACAGCGCGCTCGATCGTGTGGTCCAGCTCGCGCACATTCCCCGGCCAGTGATACTGCATCATGACCTGCACCGCCGCCGGATCAATCCCCTCCATGGCCTTTCGGTACCGCGTAGCATACCGGTTCAGAAAATGTGCTGCGAGCAAAGGGATGTCTTCACGCCGCTCGCGCAGTGGAGGCAGATGGATTTCCACCGTGTTCAAGCGGAAGAGGAGGTCTTCGCGAAACCGCCCCTGCTGGGCTTCGCTGCGAAGATCAGCATTCGTGGCAGAAAGCACACGTACATTCACACGCCGCGTTTTCGATGAACCGACGCGCTCCATCTCCCCGGTTTCCAGCACGCGCAGCAGCTTGGCTTGCTGCCGTAGCGGGACATTGGCAATCTCATCCAGAAAAAGAGTGCCACCATCGGCCAGTTCAAAGCGGCCGATACGCTCTGTACGCGCATCAGTAAATGCGCCTTTCACGTGGCCAAACAACTCGCTTTCGAAGGTGCCTTCCGGCAGCGCGCCTGTATTCACCGCAACCAGCGAATGCGAAGCGCGTGACGACAGCGCATGCAGCATCTGCGCCACCACTTCTTTCCCTGTACCGTGTTCTCCTGTAATCAGCACGTTCGCATCAGATGGTCCAATACGCCGGATCGTGCTCAGCACTGGCTGCATGGCAGGGGCCGTTGCAATCAACTCCGGCAGCCCATCCCCGCGCAGCATCTGGTTTTCGGCTTCAAGATGCTGTGCGCGCCTCACCGCATGGTACAGCTCAATCTGCGTTCGCAAAATTGTGAGCAGCCGTGCATTGTCCCAGGGTTTCTGAATGAAATCGCGTGCGCCGCGGCGCATGGCCTCCACTGCAACTTCCACGTTGGCCCATGCCGTCATCACAATCACAGGCACATGGCTATCCAGCGCTTTGATCTGCGTCAGCAGGTCAAGTCCTTCTTTGCCCGACGTGGTGTCTCGGGTGTAGTTCAGGTCCACCAACAGCGCGTCAAATGATCCGGATTGCAGCGCGCTTATCACCGCCACGGGTGACCGCACCTTCTCAATCAGGTAGCCTTCCGGCGCCAGCAGGAACTCCAAAGCATCGAGAATCGAGGGCTGGTCATCCGCGATCAATACGCGGGAAGGCTGCGCGGTGACAACATCGCTTTCCAGCTTGCCGGCTTGAGAGAGAGTAGACATCCGAACTCGATTCTACCTTCAAAGCTATGGCTGCAAATGCGTAACCACACCGCTCTTTGCGTCATCTATGGAAACACCCATGCGCTCCAGCGTTGACCCGGTGGCACGATCAATATCAACTTTTGCCTTTTCAAAAGCTGTCTCAGCTACAGCCAGCGCGGACTCAGCTACAGCCAGCGCCTGCTCGCTTGTAAGCACGTCGTAGGCTGACATGGCCCCGAGCTTCTGCTCCTGCTTGGAAATATCAAAGGTCTTCTGTGCCAGATCTCTCGCCTTTTGTGCGGCCACCACACGCGCCTGCGCCTGTTGCAGCGCATACTGCGAGTTGCGCACGTCCAGCAGAATGCTTTTTTTCTGCTGCTCAAACGTCAGCTCTTTCTGGCGATAGTCAAGTACGGCCCGGAACTGGTCCGCTTTGGCAACGCGATTGCGAAGCGTAATGTTCAACGCAAACCCAACCTGGTACTCAGGTGAAGAATAATTGAAGGTGTTCGTGAAGGCACCCGCAAAGTTTTTCGGTAAGGTAGTGCTGCACTCCCCATCAGGAAGGTTACACGCGGGATTCAACAACCCACCAATGCCCGTTCCGATGTACTCTCCGTAAAGAGACAAATTGGGCAGCAACTCGTTCTTGATGGTCTTGAGGTTGTTCTGCGCAATCTGCATTGCTATCTGGTCTTCAGCCACATCGGGGCGGTTCTTTTCTGCCTCAGCAATCAGCTGCTCGATTGGTTTTTCGGCATTTGGATCAGGTGTGCCAGTCAGATCAAGCGGAATGACCGGCATATCAGCCAGTGCTGGATCATCAATCGTCTTGGTGAGGGCGTTTTTAATGAGTAATTCATTTAATCTTAGTGTCGCCCGAGCAACCGTCAGATCACCTTCCGCAGAAGCTACTGCCGCCTGGTCCTTCATCACCTGCATTGCAGGAATGGCCTGCAACTGCAACTGCTTCTGATCGTCAGAAAGAGTCTCGTTGGCATACGCCAGCGAACGCTCTTTCACCTGTGCATCCTTGTATGCACTCACCAGGTCCCAGTAGATGTTTTCCACTTGCGTAATCGTAGCGATCACCTGCGCCGTAAAGCCCAGGTCCGTCAATTGCAGGTTCTTTTTAGCAATATGCATGTAGCGCTGGTTCGTTCCTAATCCAAAACCCTGAAGCAGCGGCTGGTTGATTACTATGTTGAAGTTTGTCGTGAGCTGTGGGCTGAGGATGTTGTAAATGCTGTTTGTGGTCTGCCGGAGACCGTAATCAGTAATCGTAAAATTTGTGCCCAGCGAAAATGCCTGTGAGTAACTGGACTGGAGCTCAATCGTATTCTGCTTTAAAACAGGTACTCCAGACAATGCTTTGTTGATTTGGATTGCTGATGTGTGGTCCACATAACCCTGAACCGCAAGTTGAGGATCGAAAGAAGGAACAGCAGCACCATTGCCTAGTGTTGACTGCACCAGGCCTCCTGCACCGGCCGCTGTAACCCCACTTCCTGCACTGCTCCCACTGCCCGCTCCAGAAGAACTGAAGCCTCCCTGTGTGCCCTGCGCGATTGCTGTATTCACTCCGTGTGCAGAGCCTCCGGCTTTTGTGCGCAAAAGGTCAGCCTGAGCAATGGGCAGATTGTAACGGAAATAAGCCAGATCAAGGTTGTTCTCAAGCGCAAGAGCAATCGCATCACGCAGCGAAAGATAAAGCTTGCCATCGCGTTCAAGGCTCTGCAACCGTGGCGAATTCGTCAGGTTGATCGGCGGGACCGTGCTTGGCATATACGGCGCAAACGGATTATGCGAATGTGGCACTTCCACATGGAAAGGCTCTTGCTGCCCCACCTGCTGCGCCTGCCGGGCCTGTTGAGCAATACTCACCGGCGCCGGTTGCTGCTGGGCCGTACCCGGAGCATCAGGCATAGGTGCCATGCTCTGCTGGGCAAATCCGCTGGCCGCCGTCAGAAAAGACAATGCCACTGCCGCCAATTGCTGCTGGAACCCGGGACCAATCTTCACGATGCGCTCACCTCCGCGCCTATTTCTGGATTGGCTGTGTCCTTTGTCATCCAGCCATCCCGTATCTCAATCACTCGGCTGCCGTAGGAAGCGTTCGCTTCAGAATGCGTCACCTGTACAATCGTCGTCCCTTCCTCATTCAATTGCTTGAAAAGCTCCATGATCTCTTTCGCCTGGCTTGAGTGCAGGTTCCCGGTCGGCTCGTCCGCCAGAAGCAGCGCCGGCTTATGAATCACCGCCCGCGCAATGCCGACCAGTTGCTGCTGCCCGCCGGAAAGCTGCGACGGGTACAGGTCTTTTTTCCCGACAATCTGAAAGTGATCGAGCGTATCCGCCACCAATGCCTGGCGCTCGGCCTTGGGAATGTCCTTATAGGAAAGTGGCAGGTCAATGTTCTCTTGTACAGTCAGATCATCCAGCAGGTGATAGCTCTGAAAGACCATCCCGATGTTGCGTTTCGCCAGCTCCGCGCGTTGCTTGCGGTTCATCTTATGGGCCGCCGCGTCCTTGAACCAGTACTCACCTATCCATTGGTCATCGAGCAGGGCCAGCACGTTCAGTAACGATGACTTCCCCGCTCCAGACGGCCCCATGATGGTCAGAAACTCGCCTTCCCGAATGGTGAGATTGATCCGGCGCAGGACCCACGTCTGCCCTGCGCCGGTCTTGTAGCTGCGCTCAACGTTTTTCAGTTCAATCATGGTGAATTACCATCCTGAGCGAAGCGCATAGTGCGTAGTCGAAAGAGCCTGCCTTTTCCGCCGCCATCGCCCATCACTCGTTTCAGGCAATAGTCGGCCGAAAGCATTTCCTCAAAGGATTCCGCGCCGACCACTGCTCAGATTTAGATTTATCGCGCTTCCAGCACCTGCTCCAGTGCGTCCCCTTCAGAGACAACCTTGCCGTCAAACAAGTGCACATTGCGCTCCGCATGGCGGGCAAAACGAGGATCGTGCGTCACCATCAGAATCGTCGCGCCGTCCTTATGCAGATTGGCCAGCAGATCCATCACCGCTTCGCCATTGCGCGAGTCCAGGTTACCGGTAGGCTCGTCGGCCAGCAGAATCGAAGGCGACCCGGCAAGAGCACGCGCTACCGCCACGCGCTGCTGCTGACCGCCGGAAAGCTGGGAAGGATAATGCTTCATGCGATGGGCCATGCTCACCCGCTCCAGCGATTCCTGCACACGCCGCTTGCGCTCGGCCGCGGACATTCCGGTACGGTAGGTCAGAGGCAACTCGACGTTTTCATACACGGTGAGATCACCAATCAGGTTGAAGCTCTGAAAAATGAAGCCAATTTCCTGATTGCGGATCCGTGATCGCTGCGCAAAATTCAGATTCTCAACCGCATGTCCATTCAGCCAGTACTTCCCACCTGTAGGCGTGTCCAGCAGGCCGATAATGGAAAGCAGAGTGGACTTGCCGCAGCCGGATGGGCCTTGCATTGCCACATACTCGCCCTTATTGACGGTGAGATGGATCCCCGAAAGCGCATGCGTCTCGATCTCATCCGTATAGAAGACCTTCGTCAGGCCCTCAATTGAAATTAACGGCTGTCCGTTGTCCATATCTGTTCTGCTCCTCTCGTTTAGCGCGCTTTACTCCAGACGGACTTTGTCTGTGGCATCATACCGCGACATGTCCGACAAAATTACCCGGTCCCCCTCTTTCAGGCCATCCAGAATCTGGATCTGCGTGACTGAGGCCTTTCCAACCTTCACCTGGACTCGTGTGGCCGTCTTCCCATCAGGATCAATCTTGAACAGGCTGATGGTGCTGTCCGGATTTCCAAACGCCGGACGACCCACATACAGCACGTCCTGCAAACGCTCCTGATCAATCGTCCCGTCCACACTCAACTGCGGCACCGCACCCGAAGGCAGCGGCCCATCCAGTTGTACGTCAACCGTACGCGTTCCGTTCACTACTGAAGGATCAATTCTGATGACATGCCCCGGGACAATGCCGTTATGGGTGTCAATTTCCGCTGGCTGGCCCAGCTGAATATCATGCGCCTGGGTCTCTGCAATCTGCAGCGCAGCCTTCAGCTTGTCGAGCTGAATGACCTCGGCTACTGATGTGCCCGCTGTTACGTGCTGGCCCACCTGCACAGGTGTGGCCAGGGGCGCGAGCACTCCGCTGATCCCGGCACGGACCTGGAGTGCGGCTTCCTGCTTCTCATAAAGAGCAAGCAGCGCCTTCGCCTGTTCGATTTTCGTCTGCGCTGAAGCAAGCTGGACTTCGATTGCTTTCTGGTTTACCTCCAGTTGCTGCTGGCTCAGGTCGTGTTGGATCGTCAACTGGTCGGCCGTTCCCTTGGACTTGCTGTACGCCAGTCCGGAAATGACCCCGAGCTCATAGAGCTGCTTGTCTGTCTGCGCCTGCAGCTTGTCCTGGCTGTAGTTAGCATTCACCTCGGCCGCGGCAGTCTTCTTGTCCATGAGCGTGCTTTGCAACTGCGCCTGTAGACTCTTGTAATCCGCCTCAGCGCCCTTCAGCGCCAGTTGCGCATTCAGCACTTGCTGCTGAAGCTGCGGATCGGCCAGATCCATCAAAATCGTATCGGGAGTTACTTTTGTGCCCGGAAGAACACGTATGCGAACTACAGTCGCATCGGTCTGGGCTGGAATCAGCTCAATGCTGTCCTCGCGCGGAACAAGCGTTCCCAACCCACGCACCTGCACCACCAGCGGACCGCGTTTCACCGTATCGGGCCAGATGGTACTGGCATCCACCGTGGGTGCAGCAGGCTTCAGCCGCATGACGGCCGCAGCTGCGGCAACAACAACAACCAGTGCGATTACGCCAACTACGATTTGGCGACGGGTCTTCTTCTTCTTGATATCGGGCCGTGCAATATCCATCGCTTAGATACGTTGCAACTCAGAAGCCAAATTTGGTAAGCCTGTAACCTTCTCTCACCCTTGGACTTAGAGGGAACAACCGGTAACTTAGCCAATAGGAGGTGTCCATTTCCGGAATCAATTGTCCATTTCCGGACAGGTTAACCAAATCCTTGCAGGTACCGACCTCCTCAACGTCAGTACCTGATCGGCTGGAATGTGCTGCAGGACCTGCCGTATGCTGCTCGGTGAATTCCAATTATCTTCCCAATACGCTGATCCTGCGCCATGGCAATCACTTACACGATCCAACCAAAATGCGATAGCCTTGAAGCAGGCTTAATTCCTGCGGGATTTACATCAGGAGATATTCTGTTATCCCCCTTTCTTGAGGTGCAAGTGAGATTTGTCTCTTCGATCTGTTTTCTTGCGGCGTTGACTTTCCCGCTGCAATCCGCATTTGCACAGAACAGCCCAGACAAGTTCCAGAACGTCGCTCCCTACGCCGCTGCTGGCGGAGCGCCGCAACAGTCTGTTCCGCCAAACTACACCCCTGCGGCGCCCGTAACCTATGTCAGCACCCTCGGGTCCCCTTATGTCCCGGTGGACAGCTGGATTTATCCAGCGCTCACCCGCCTGCAGGGGCTGGGGTACGTGGATACAGCCTTTCTGGGCCTTCGTCCCTGGACACGGCTCAGCATCCTGCACATGCTGCAGCAGACCGCGGACAAAATTGAAGGCGACACGAACAACGACGAGGCACGTGAAATTTACCTCGCCGTGCTGCACGAAGTTTCCCCCGGGATCCAGAACAACTACGGCGAGCGGGCTGCTCATGCCGAAGTCGAGAGCATTTACAGCCAGTTCCGCGGCATCAGTGGAACGCCTCTGCGCGACAGTTATCACCTGGGCCAGTCCATCGTGAATGACTATGGCCGTCCCTACCAGGAAGGCTTCAACAACTACACCGGCTTCAGCGCCCACAGCGAAGCAGGTCGTTTTGCCCTGTATTTTCGCGGCGAATATCAGCACGCCCCCAGCGCAACCGGATACTCACCTGCGCTGTACCAATATCTCTCCCTTAACATTGACGGAGTTCCGCTGACCACGCCGAACCTGGACCAGGCCACCATTCCCCTCGGTCCCATCGCCTCCGTCAATACATTCCGCGTGCAGGAAGCTACTCTTTCCTACAACATCCTCAACCACTCCATCTCATTTGGAAAAACCGATCATTGGTGGGGACCAGGACAGGGCGGAGCATTTGCATTCACCAACAACGCGGAAAACATCTACGCCTTCCAGATTGACCGCACCGAGCCCCTGCGGATCCCCCTGCTTTCCAGGCTGACCGGCCCCTTCCGTTATGACTTTTTCATCGGCAGCCTCAAAGGCCACACCTATCCAAACTCGCCATGGATACACGGTGAAAAGCTCAGCTTTAAACCCACAGAAAATCTGGAGTTTGGGTTTGAGCGCACTGCCATCTGGGGCGGCAAGGGCCATGGCTGCCTTAATTCCGTAACCGGCAACATTGATCCCTGCACAGAACCAATCACGCTCCACACGTTCCTGAAAAGCTTCTTCAGCGTGCAGAACGTTACCGGATCTGAGAAGTTTTCCCGCAATGATCCCGGCGCCCGCTTTGGCACATTCGATTTTTCGTACCGTCTCCCGTATCTGCGCAAATGGCTGACCTTGTATAGCGATTCACTCGTGCACGATGACGTAAGCCCCATCAGCGCACCGCGGCGCGCCGGCATCCGTCCTGGCATCTATCTGTCACACTTCCCTGGGCTCGATCATCTCGATCTGCGCGTAGAAGCAGTTTCCACAGACCCCGTAAGTAATTCAACAGCGCAAGGACAGTTCCTTTATTACGAAACAGTGCAAAGGCAGGGCTACACCAACAAAGGCTCCATCATGGGAGACTGGATTGGCCGTCAGGCCAAGGGCGGGCAGGCATGGCTCACCTATCATCTTTCGCCGAAAGAACAGATTCAGTTCAGCTATCGGAATGCAAAGGCCTCGGTACTTCAAACTAACAAAGCCAATCCCTATCTTCTGCACGGCTTTTTGCCGGGAGGCACCACTCAAAACGATTACCAGTTCGGTGTAGTCAAGCGCGTTCTGAAAGACATCGAACTGAACGGATGGGTCCAGTACGAACAATGGAAAGCGCCGCTATACAAGTCGGGCTCGCAGAGCGACACCACAGCCGCCTTCCAGATCACCTGGTACCCCAAAGAAAACAAGATATTCTGAAGCAAACATGCCCTCGAAAGTTCGAGGGCATGTTTCATACGACAAAAGCACTCAGGCGCGATGCTGACGCAAATCTCCGCCTGTCATCTGCTTCGGCTGTTCCAGGCCAAGCAGATTCAGCACCGTCGGCGAAATGTCCCGCAGCGATCCGCCCGGCCGCAACGAGTAGTTCTTCGCATCCTCGCTCACCAGAATGAAGGGCACCGGGTTCGTGGTGTGCGCCGTATGCGGCCCGCCTGTCACCGGATCCACCATCATCTCCGCGTTCCCATGGTCGGCGGTAATCAATAACGATCCGCCTCTCTGGCGGATGGCCTGATAGATGCGCCCAAGGCAGGCATCCACAGTCTCGACACCCTTGATCGTCGGCTCCAGCCTGCCCGAATGCCCGACCATATCAGCATTCGCAAAATTCACCACGACCAGATCAAATGCAGTGTCCTCCACCGCCTTGATGACAGCGTCTGCAATACCCGCTGCACTCATCTCAGGAGCGAGATCATAGGTGGCCACTTTCTGTGACGGCACCAGGATCCGGTCTTCTCCTGGAAAGGGTGTCTCAATCCCGCCATTGAAGAAGTACGTCACATGCGCATATTTTTCCGTCTCCGCAACACGCAGATTGCGGAGGTTCGCCTGTGCCAGCATATTGGCCAGCAGGTTCTCCATGGACTCAGGCAAAATTACCAGCGGTAACGTAAAGAGCTTGTCATACTGTGTCATGCAGACGTAGTGCAGGCCCTTCGGGACCTCGCTGCGCGGGATCGTCTCATCCAGTTCCGCAGCGCTGACCAGTTCGCGTCCGCCTTCTTTTGTCAGGCCGCTGTTGCGCGCCAGCACCCGCGTAATCTGCCGCGCGCGATCTGCCCTGAAGTTAAACATGATGCAGACATCTTCATCCCGAATCACGCCATTCGGACGGCCATGTTCATCTGTAACCACAAAAGGCACAATAAACTCGTCCGTCACACCATTGTTGTAGGACTCTCTGATGCGGGCCACGGGGTCGTGATACGCGCCGCCTTCAGCCTGTCCTTTCACCATCGCATCAAAGGCCTTCTTTTCGCGCTCCCACCGGCGGTCGCGGTCCATCGCATAGTAGCGGCCTGAAACGGATGCAATCTTGCCCACGCCATACTCGCGTATCTTCTGCAGCAACGCCTCAAGATAACCAGCTCCACTCGTCGGCAGAGTATCGCGGCCATCCATAAATGCATGAACAAAGACGCGCCCTACGCCGTGTTTCTTGGCCGCGCGCAGCAGCGCATACAGGTGTTCCTGGTGTGAGTGTACGCCGCCATCGGAGACAAGCCCGAACAAATGCAGCTGCCGTCCGCCTTCGCGCGCGCGCTTCATCGCATCGGCTACAACAGGATGAGAGGCAAACTCGTCTTTCGCAATCAGGAGATCAATGCGGGTAATGTCCATCTGGACCACGCGCCCCGCGCCAATGTTCAAATGGCCGACCTCGCTGTTCCCCATCTGACCATCCGGCAGTCCCACGAAGTGGTCTGAGGCATGCAGCAGAGTGTTCGGGTACTCCGCAAGCAACCGGTCATACGTAGGCTTGCGCGCCAGCGCGATTGCATTGTTTTCGATTTGTGGGCGATAGCCCCATCCATCCAGAATCGTAAGGACCAGCGGCCTATTGCTCGACAACTCTTTCTCCTGTCTAAGAATTAGTAATAATAGATAGAAGGAAGAGCCAGGCAGGCCCTTCCGGAATGCAATTCAGAACAACAACTTCACTGCCTTTCAGCGCAAGCCTACTGCTTCGGCTGCGTGGACGGCTTCTGCGCTGGAGCATTCAGCGATGGTTTGCTCTGCTGGTGTTGCTCTGCATACTTCTGCTGCGCTGCTTCAATCTCAGCCTTGTGTCTGGTGATTACGTCCCGGGCAGTGTCCTGCGCAATCTGTATTGCTGAGCGCTGCAGTTCAGAAATCATATATGGTTCAGCTACCACCAGATGCTGACCCGCTGGGGTCTTATAGAACTCAATGATCTTCGCCGCATCTTCTGTCGAAATATACTTCGGATAAATCTCTCCGGCCTTCGCATTCAGATCAGCTGTCTGCAGGCTCTTGTCCAGATCATCAATCACGTCCTGCGGAATAAATGGAGGAAATGCGCTGCGGTAGTACTGCATGGCAGTAGCAACAATGTGCTTCTTCAGATCATCGGTCTTTGTGACCGCCTGCATTTCCTTGATCTGATCTGCGGTAATCGGGTGCGCGGGTGCTGGCAAGGGCGCGGCCTGCTGGGCTGCCTGTCCATTGCTGGAAGCAGGCGGTGTGGCCGGGGCGGAAGACTGCTGAGCAAGCGCAGCGGCAGAGAGCGCCGCCACACAGACTGCTGTTGAGAAAATTCGCATAAATTGCTCCTGTATCCAAAGAAAAGCAAAACGCGCGGAGTCATTGTCCGCGCGCTGCTCCATTCACTTGCTATCCACAGTTTACTGCTTCCAGGCCCAGGAATTCAGCCCCCTGCCCCAGTTCTTCTTCTATCCGCAGCAACTGGTTGTACTTGGCAATGCGGTCTGTGCGCGAGGCGGACCCGGTCTTGATCTGGCCCACTCCTGTTGCCACCGCCAGGTCAGCGATAAACGTATCTTCCGTCTCACCGCTGCGGTGCGAAATGATCGAGGTATATCCATAGCGGCGGCCCAGCGCAATTGCGTCCAGCGTCTCGCTGATCGTGCCGATCTGATTTACCTTGATCAGGATCGAGTTGGCCACGCCCTCATCAATGCCGCGCTGCAGGCGCTCCGTGTTCGTCACAAACAGATCGTCACCCACCAGCTGCACGTGGTCGCCAATCAGCTCCGTCAGATACTTCCAGCCCTGCCAGTCATCTTCCGCAAGCCCGTCTTCAATCGAGACAATCGGGTACTGCTTCGTCCAGCTTTCCCAGAAGCGCGCCATCTCTTCGCTGGTTTTCTCGCTCTTGTCCGACTTCTTGAAAACGTACTTCCCTTTTTCCTTGTCGTAGAACTCGCTCGATGCCGGATCCAGAGCAATCACGACTTCCTCGCCCGCTTTGTAGCCGGCAAGCCCAATCGCTTCCAGAATCACTTCAATCGCTTCAGTGTTCGACTTCAGCGACGGAGCAAATCCACCTTCATCGCCCACCGCCGTGTTGTAGCCCTTCTTCTTAAGAACACCCTTCAGCGTATGGAAAATCTCCGCACCGCAGCGCAGCGCATCAGAAAAGCGCTCTGCCCCGATAGGCATGACCATGAATTCCTGAAAGTCCACATTGTTGTCAGCATGCGCACCGCCATTCAGAATGTTCATCATCGGGGTCGGCAGTAGCGAAGCATTCACTCCGCCCAGATAACGGTAAAGAGGAATCTTCAGCGAATTTGCCACCGCACGCGCTGCGGCCATCGAGACTGCCAGAATCGCATTCGCACCCAGCTTGCCTTTGTTCGACGTGCCATCCAGCGCAATCATCGTCTCGTCCAGAAGGCGCTGGTTTGCCGCATCCATGCCCGTCAGTTCAGGTGCCAGAATCGTCTCAACATTTTCAACTGCCTGCAAAACACCTTTGCCCAGATAGTGGCTTTTATCGCCGTCGCGCAGCTCCACTGCTTCATGTTCTCCGGTGGAAGCTCCGCTTGGCACCGCAGCACGGCCCACTGAATCATCAAGCAGCACTACATCGGCTTCCACTGTAGGGTTTCCGCGTGAGTCAAGTATTTCGCGCGCATGGATCGCGGCTATCTCTGTCATTTCACTCCTCGAAATCTGGTGTCGTAACCGGTCTCTGAGTTTCGGCCGTCGGTCCACACGTACCAGCCCACCGGCAAGGCCGCCTATGGTTTCTACAAAGCCCGACATGCGATGAAATTGCCTTCCTGAAGAGGGTTCCTTTAGCAGTCTAACAAAGACTTTGCACCGCTAACGTCTCAGCACAATGAAAACTGACAAAACAAAAGGGCTGCCATCCCCAACAATAGCGGCCCTGTGAACAGGAAAAATCAGAAGTTAAACGAGGCCTGAAGTGTGAAGCTGCGATTGCCCGGTGTCCGCGGCCCGAAGAACCCACCAGCCAGTGACTGCGACTTGCCAAAGAAGGGCGAGAGTAGCGTTCCGTTCGGTGTTCCCAGATTCTCGTGGTTCAGGATGTTGGTTCCGAACGCCGACAGCGTAAGGCTGTACTTGCGCGAAACCGTCTGGTCCAGACGCCCCGGTCCACCCTGATTACCGCTCAACCCCATAAAGCCACCGTGTCCGTGTCCGCCGCCCAGTCCGTGCGGGCCTCCACCGCCAGCACCGCCACCTTCCACGCGTGGACCAATGCCAATCACCTTGCTCACGCGCATATTCATGCTGACGTTCTGCGGCCCCATTCCATATCCATAGGGAATAATTCTTTCGTTTGTGCCCGCTGGATTCGTGTTCAAGCAAGGCATTCCATGAATGCCATAATTCGCGGGATTGATCGCTCCGGCCTCAGAGCAGCTTGCCGCAAAAGTAGGACGCGCATTGAATTGGTTGTTGGAGACCAGATCGTTGCCAATCGTAATGTCATACGGCGTCCCCGAATTGTAGGCCACCATCGGCGAAAGCGAAATCGCCCACGGTGCATTGATATTTCCCAGGACCACAAACCGCTGGTGAATATCAAAACCCATGCGCCCATAATCCAGCTTAAGATCATGCGAATTCAAAGGCATCGAATTCACGCCGCCTGTATTGCCCAGCGCATTGTTATACATATAGAAGCCGAAGAGACTGAAGCGGCGGAGGCGCGCGCTGCCGCTGGCCAATATCTGACTCTGGCGGTAAAAACCATTCGATTGGTACGTGTAAAGATTCAGGGCAGGCGCCGGAAGTCCACCCGCAGGAACATCCGCATAGGTGCCATTTGACCCATCCCAGAAAGGCGCATTGATGTTGTTCGTCAGATACTGGTGAATGCCCTGGCTATAGAGATACGTGACATTCATCGTTGCCGCCTTGCTCAGCTGCCGGTCTATGCCAATCGCTGCCTGCATGTCGAGCGAGGCATGGAATCGCGGGTCTGTCTGGTAATACGTGGGCGCAGTGTCACCTGTACCTTCACCGGAATTCTTAAAGGTCTGGATCAGGATTTGTTGCGCCGGATGGTACTGGTTATAACGAATCGTAAAGATCGGGAAGGGCGTGCTCCCTCCACCCCCAAAAGTGTTTGCCACGCCCCAGCGCTGGTAGAACCAGCCATACCCGGCACGCAGGACCGTCTTGGCGGGCTTGCCATTTCCGCCATCGAGCGCATAAGCAAACGAGAATCGCGGCGCCCAGTCATTGATGTCGTGAATATAGTTCTGCGCCTCCCAGCGAAGTCCATAGCTGAACGTGAAGCGCGGACTCACCTTCCAGTCGTCCTGGTAAAAGAGCGAAGCATCAAAAAGCGTCGCGCGTGCCGTGTACTGGCCGTCATTGACGACCGTGACCTGATACTTCTGCGGACTGTGGTTCAGATAATCCGACAGCGACTGATACGTATACAGGCCATTCGTTCCGGCATCGCTGAAGTTGGCATCGCGGGTGGCACGCAGCCTCGCGCCAAAGTTCAGCGAATGGCTCCCCGCCGCGGCCGTAAAGTAGTCCTGCAATTCAAAGTAGTCCTGATTGTCACGAACAGCTCCGCTGTTGCTGCCTCCCGTCGTGAAAGCACCCTGCACGGAAACAGTGGGGGCGGTCGAAAGCGGCGTCTGCGAGGAACGGCTGCGGGTATATTCAAACCGCATATCGTTCACGACCTTCGAACTCATCACCCAGCTGTTGCTCAGCTGGAATTCATTCTCAATACTGTGCGTGTTATAGCCGGTAGAAGGCAGGCTCGTTTTCCCAATTCCGGAGTTCGTATTCTGGCCGCGATTAAAGCTGTAACGCAGCGTCAGTGTGTCCGCCTGCCCAAGCTGCACATCAAGGCGCGGGCTTATGTCAATGCGAGTACTCGGATTACCGATCGTTTCATTCAGATACACCGGATTGTTCGGGTCCGTCGTGCGCACCGGATCAACCGCATCTATGATGCTCACGTTCTGGTTGTTGCGCGCAAATACGCTCAAAAAGGCTGAAGCGTTCTTTGACAGCGGCCCGCTGACGTTTCCGTGCACAAAGTACGAATAATAAGGAGGCATCTTGATGGGCGGAAGGTTTGTTCCGCTGCTCCGCCGGTTTGAGTTCAGAATCGGGTTTGAAGAGTTAAACGCCGAGTCATTTCCAAACACATTTACGCTGCCATGGAATTTGTCAGTACCCGGCTTCGTAAAGATTTCAATGCGCCCATATCCCAACCGATCGTACTGCGCCGAGAACGGGTTCTGATTGACGCGGATTTCGCGAATCGCAGACTTGGGCGGCAACTGGCCACCGGTAAATCCGTCAATGTAAATCTGGCCGCCATTGGGTCCGGCAGATGGCCCAGCCAGCGCTTGGAGCTCACTCTGCAATTCGTCTGGATCATCGGACAGCGTGTCCAGGTCCTTGCCTTTAATCACAATGGCATTGGCATTGTTCTCCGGATTTGTATCAACCGTCGTGGTCTCTGCCTGCACCTGCACCTGCTGCTGTTCCACCTGTATCTGCAGAGAAATGTCATATTGCTTCGACTGCCCTGCAGCCAGAGTGACCGCCTTGGACTGCGAAGGCGCAAAGCCCTGCGCCGTCACAATAACAATGTATGTTCCGGCATCAAGATTATTGACGTGGTAAGCGCCCGTCCCGCTGGAAGTCACCGTTGCGACCGTATGTCCATCAGGCGTGGTCAGGCTGACCGCTGCGCCGGGAATCACAGCTCCGGACGGGTCCGTCACCTGGCCATGCAGCGAGCCTTTTGCGGACTGCGCGTGCGCGCCGGCGATCAGCCACAAACCCAAAAGGGCAGAAAAGCAGGATAGCAGAACTCTCCGTTTCACAAAGTCTCCAAAGATTCAATGTCAGTCGTGCAATGTGGTCTTTTGTATGAACACCAGGGCCTTTGCCCAAACTTTTACTGCGGCTGGCCAGCGGCCGCCGCATCGCCTCCACCACCGAGGCTCCAGGAAGAAGAGAAAAGGCTCTGGCTTTCTTTTGTGGAAGCCTGAAGCATGGATTCAACTCCGGCAAGCAACGTGATCGCCGTCGCGCTTTCCGGCGAGCCTTCCGTCGCGACAATCATCACTGCATCGCCTTTGTGCAGGTCTCTCACCTGGATGGAAGGAGCATGCTGCAATACCTGCTGAAGATCGCCGCTGTGCTGCCCCTCTGGTGTACCCGGTGCCTGTCCATTCATCGGTACAGGCCCGCCAGCCGTGTGTTGCGGAGCACCACTGCCTTGCAGCGCTCCGCCCTTCAGCCGCGCAGCAATCATCTGCGCCATCTGCGGATCAAGCCTGTGCAGTTGTGAGTCTCCCGTAAAGTGGATCTCAATCGGCTTCTTTGTGGCCAGGTCCGTTACAGTAATGGACTGCGTTCCTGCATTTACACTTACAACCTTTGCAGCAATATTGCGGAAGGAACCGACAACAATCTCGTCCGCATTCAGTTCGTTTCCATCCCCGCTACGCTCGCCGCGTGCACGCAACTGGTCTCCCGCCTTGATCTGGTCAAGCGTCGAAACCCTGGCATTGTCAAATTTCACCGAGTCCTGCGCATAGCGCCGCACCACGGTCTTCGGTGACGCATGAATCGTAAGGGTGCGCGCTCCAGAAGCAACCACAATCGCGCCTGCTGTGGAATCAACCGATTTCACAATACCGCCCACCCCATGCTGCCACTGCTCGCGCTCCTGCTCCTGCTTCTGCGCAATATCGCTCTTCTTCATCGCGATGATCGTCTGCGCTGTATAAGCATTGGCCGAAGTTTCCGGAGTGGCCCTTACCAGCACGCGGTCTCCCACCGCCAGGTCATGAACATGGATGCGCGTCGCACTGCTCAAATCCCTCTGTCCCGGCTCTGCCTGCAAAATCCGCGTCGCATCGCTGACACTCACCGTAGACACCACACCGGCATCCGACTTGAGCGTGACCGTGTCTCCGCTCACTGAGGTGACCGTGCCAAGCAGGCGCGCCCCCGCAGGGGCCTGGGCATACACTGCCGCCGTGGATGCTGAAACCAGAACCACGAGTGCTGTACGTGCAAGTCGCATGAAGTCTTTCCATGAGTTGAGCAAACGCTGCAACTGCTACATTGGGTAAGACGAATAGCTCGCTTTAAAGTCTCAGGGAAAGTACATCCCCCACTGCCTTAAGCTTTTCTTTAAGTAGAACTACCTCCAGCGCCCTCATCCGTTTATCATCAGCAAAGGATCGTACCCGGAACCCAGATGGCCATCACAAACGTAAACAAATCCTCTGTCAGCACATTAGCGTCCCCAGGCGGCACCAATAAAAGCGCCATGGCGATGGTCACCACCCTCTTCTTTGTCTGGGGTTTCCTCACCTCGCTCAATGACATTCTTATCCCCCACCTCAAATCCATCTTTTCGCTGAATTATGCCGAGGCCATGCTGGTGCAGTTTGCCTTCTTCTGCTCCTATGCCGCTTTCGGTATCCCTTCAGGAAAAGTGGTAGAGTGGATCGGCTATCAACGCACCATGGTTGCAGGCCTGTTCACCATGTGCGCCGGAGCGCTGCTGTTTATTCCTGCCGCCAGCGCGCCTTCCTTTGCGTTGTTTCTCACTGCGCTCATCATCCTGGCAGCCGGAATCACAGCCCTGCAGGTGGCCGCCAATCCTTATGTTTCGGTACTGGGTCCCTCGGAAACCGCCTCCAGCCGCCTGAACCTTACACAGGCATTCAACTCTCTGGGCACGGTTATCGGTCCGCTGCTCGGCGGATGGCTGATCCTGCGCGGCGCGAAAGTTCTGGACACAAGCAAGCTATCCCCGCAGGCGCTGCATGCCTATCGCGTGCATGAGGCGGCCACCGTCAAGTTTCCCTATTTCGCTATCGCGTTGGCGCTCGTTGCTCTGGGCCTTGCCATCGCGCTTTACAAATTTCCACGCATCGACACTACCAAAGACTACCGCCCCATCGGTGAGAAGAAAGACAGCATCTGGCGCCATCGCCATGTCGTCCTGGGGGCAGTCGCTATTTTCGTCTATGTCGGCGCGGAAGTCTCCATCGGCAGCTTCCTCATCAACTACTTCAACCAGCCTGAGATCGGCGGCCTCTCAGCGCTTGCCGCCTCTGCGCTCGTGCCCTTTTATTGGGGAGGCGCCATGGTAGGCCGCTTCATCGGCTCCGCCATTCTGCAGAAGGTCCAGACCGGCAAACTCCTCGGCCTGTGCGCCATCGTGGCTACCCTGCTCGTCCTTCTGTCCATGATGACCTTCGGTCACATGGCCATCTGGACCATCCTGCTCGTCGGACTCTTCAACTCCATCATGTTTCCCAGCATCTTCACTCTGGGCATCGCGGAAATGGGCCCACTCACCGGCGAGGCCTCCGGCCTGCTCGTCACCGCAATCGTGGGCGGTGCGCTCATCCCGGAAATCCAGGGCATGCTCGCCGATCGCATCGGCATTCACCACGCCTTCGTCCTTCCGGTGCTCTGCTATATCTTCATTGCCTATTATGGATTCAAAGGCTCGAAGGTCATTCTTCCCGAATAGCTACTCGCAGTGCTCCCCCGTCGAGGGCGGACGCTTATAAGTTTCGCGGTCGGTAAAGAGCTTTGCCTCATCTTTAGTCCGAATACGCTTCGCCGGAACGCCGCCAACAATACTATGCGGGGCCACGTCCCGCGTGGCCACGCCCATGGCCCCCAGTATGGAGTCCTCGCCTATATTCACTCCGGCCATCACAGATGAGTGATAGGTAATTCGGGCATAAGGCCCGACTTCCGTCCGGCGGTTCTCCACAATCATCGGATCTCTCGGATCATGCACATGCGAATACACGGATGCATAGTCTGAGATGGATGTTCCTTTGCGAATAATCAGTTCGCCGCGGTCATCCAGCATCACACATTTGTGAATGACGCAGTCATCTTCAATCGTAAGGTTGTACCCATAGCTGAACTCGACGCCGTGAAAGATCTTCACATTCTTCCCAATGTGTTTGAAGATGTGTTTCCCCAGCATCGCCCGGAAGCGGAACCCCAGCCAATGGTTCAGTGCCACTGGTGAGCGGTCAAACATCTGCCAGAAATAAATAAGCGGCTTGATACACGCATACTTCTTCTCGTCTATATCGCCGTAATACTCCGGCTCCAGCGTGATATTCGCCGAATCCAGTGAAAGCTGAAGCACATTGAACGGAAGTTCGGTCGTAAGAGTAAAGTTCAGCCTTCCGCCTCTGGGGCGCCCCAGAAAAAGCTGATGCAGATTGTCATAGACCAACTCCGCGCGAAGCTCTGGCCTGCGATGCTTCGTAAATTCTTCATCCAGATAGTTGATCCATCGCAGAAACACCTCTTCCGCTTCACGCGAAGGCCGCAGATTGCGATATTCATAACGAGGCATAGATTTTCATCGTCCTAAATCTTCAGATGTGCCACAGGACTTCACCGCCACATCTCACTGAATCCGGGCGCTCCACGTCTCTTCGAGATGTGGGCAGGCACGCCAGTGGTCCGGAACCTCTCACTGGATCGCAAACACCGCATACACCGTCGCAGATTCCTCAATCTGACGCGGATTGATCGCCAGAGGAGCCACTCTGTCCGCTGCGCCAAACGACTGCGCCTTCATGGCTACCATCGGCAGCGGACGTACCGGACCTTCCGGCGCCTGGTTACTTGCGTAAACCAGGCCCCACAGCTTCACATTCAGTCCGTCGGCCATTTGCTGCGCAAGGACCTGCGCTTTTTTAAGAGCATTGGCAGCGGCTTTGGCCTGAAGACCATTCATGTCCTGGTACTGCCAGTCAATCTGACCGCTCTGGTTTGCTCCAGCCTCCACAGCAGCATGCAGCACCTTCGCCGCATCATCGGGTTTCGTCTTCACCGTCCACGATTGGTTCAGTACAAACTGTTTCTGGGCGCGCTGCATCTCCGATTCTTTCGGATCGTGATAGTTATTTGGCGTGATGCTCTGGTTCTCGCTTTCAATGGACTTCTCCGGCACACCCGCCTTTTTCAACGCATCCATAATGGCATTCGATACTTTCGACCCGTTCGCATACGTTGACTGCTCATCCGCTCCGAAGACCTGAAACCCGACATGCACCACAGCCAGGTCCGCATCCGTCACTGCCTTGTCGCTGGCCGTAACAGCAATGGTTCGGTTGTCCTTGTCTACCTTGATGGTCTGTGCATTCGTCCAAGTTGGTGTGGCCAGAGCCAGTGCACAAAAAAACGCCCATTTCTTCATGCGTGCCATTCCTCCTGTGCTTCAATAACAGCACTCGCAAGTATAAATTGCAGCCAGTACTTACCGAATTTTCATCGCAAACTCTCTCAGCCGTTTCAGCGTTTGCATCACCGCACCGGAATCAATCGCCTCAGCCGCGCGCGCCACACCCTCCCGGAAATCCGCTGCAATTCTCCCAGTCACCAGGGCGGCCGCTGCATTCAACAGAACAATGTCCCGCTTCGGCCCGCGCTCACCCGCAAAAATGCGCTCCAGAATCGCCGCGTTGTGCGCTGCACTCTCCGCAGCCGCGAGTGACGAAACAGGTGCACGCTCAAGCCCGGCCTCTTCTGGGGTGATCTCGAACAGCCGCACCCCACCTGCGCTCCGCACCTCGGCCACATGGCTCGCTCCGGTAATCGTCAGCTCATCCAGTCCATCGCTTCCATGGACCACATAGGCGTGCCGCACCCCCATCCGTGACATCGTTTCCGCAACCACACTCACGCGATGAGCAGCAAACACTCCCATCACCTGGGTCGGAGCACCCGCTGGATTCGTCAACGGCCCCGCCAGATTGAAGATCGTGCGGAACCCCAGCGCCTGCCGGATCGGCGCAACTCGCTTCATCGCCGGATGCAGCGCGGGAGCATACAGAAACATAAATCCCGCGGTCCGCAATGATTCCACAGCCAGTTCCGGCGGGAGCGCCACGGCAACACCCAGCGCCTCCAGCACATCCGCTGACCCGCATTTTGAAGTCACAGCGCGATTGCCATGTTTTGCCACCTTCGCGCCTGCCGCCGCCGCAACCAGCGCCGCTCCGGTTGAGATATTGAAGGTGCCGCGGCCATCGCCGCCTGTGCCGCAGGTGTCTATCAGTTGCCCGCGCTCTTCTTCCGTCAGCGGAACAGGAATAGACAACTCCAGCATCGCTTCGGCAAAGCCCGTCAGCTCGTCCGCAGCTTCACCGCGCTCGGCCATTGCCGTCAGTAGCGCAGCAATGTCCGCGTCGGCCACCTCACCGGTCAGCATTTCCCGCAGAACAGAGCGTGCTTCCTCCCGGGAAAGCGGGCGCTGCTCCTGGTTCAGTTCTTTCAAAATGGGCATCTAAGTTCATCGTACCGAAGGACGTGGCGCACGGCTATGAATCGCCCCCCACCCTGCCGTAATCTTGAAGAAGAGAGGTGCTACATGGAAAAAGCTACATTCGGCGCAGGATGCTTCTGGGGCGTGGAAGTAAACTTCGCCCAGATTCCAGGTGTGATTGAAACCGCCGTCGGCTATGAAGGCGGAACAATGGACCGCCCCACCTACAAAGATGTCTGCACCGATCAGACCGGGCACGCGGAAGTCGTCGAACTGACCTACGATCCGGCAAAGGTCAGCTATGAGCAGTTGCTCGATGCCTTCTTCGCCCTGCACGACCCCACACAGCTCAACCGCCAGGGCCCGGACTGGGGCACGCAGTACCGCTCCGTCATCTTCTTTCACTCACCCGAACAGGAAGCCGCCGCAAAGCAGAAGATCGAAAAGCTCACCGCGGAAAAGCGCTTCGCCAAACCCATCGTGACCCAGGTCGTCCCCGCCCAGACCTTCTGGCGCGCCGAAGAATACCACCAGAAATATCTGGAAAAACGCGGCCTCGCCAGCTGCCACATCTAGTCCTCCCAGGACATGCTCCACCCGAAGCACAATCTACCTGCGCCGCTAGCTGGTTGTTTAGTAAGTTTGAGATACACAGCACAACTAACACCACAGACATATTTACGCATGTCTCAAGCTCCTCTAGGATGCTGGCGCAGTAGTTGTACTAAAGTGCTCTAAACCGCGTCGAGGTTACGAAAGGATGCCAACTCTATGTTTTATTCATCGCACTCCCTACTAAAAGTGGTGCGAGATACCCACAATCACCGTGTAATCGGCAAAGAAAGCATCCCCGTGGGCAGTCCCGTTCTTAAGTTCGGTGACGCTCGGTTCCCGGTTCCGCGCGAGCGCCCACGGCCCATTCACCGAAAGCGTGTCGCGCTTGTAATTGAACATAAACCCCGGATCCAGCGAAACAATATACCCCGGGCGCCGGAACCCATCGTTCCCGCCAATCAGATCATGGGCAGGAACGCCCTCGTCGCGCACGCCCAGGCTGAACGCCAGACCGCGCACCCACGGCATCCCCTGAGACAGTCCCGCACGCCACAAATACTGGTCCGGCACTGACATCACACCCTGTCCAGGTTGCGAGCGGAATGTCGGTACGCCATTCGTGTCCATCGGGTTCACCAGATATTGCCCCTGAAGATAGCCAAAGGAACGGCGCCAGAATGCCTTATACGCCTGCGTCGCGGCAACAAAACCCCATCCGCCGTCGCCCGGCTGCATGGACTGGTCGGCGGTCGCCTTGATGATCTTGCCCTTGTACAGCCCGGATCCCGTCGCATCGTTGATGCCCGTAGGCGCCTTCAGTGACAGGCTCACCGCAATGTTGCCGTTGTTTTCTGTCGGCGGGCGGAAAATCCACGCCTGCGCGCCCACCGTCAGATCGCCAATCCCGCTCACCTGATAAATGCCTGACGGCGGATAAATCTGATTGCGTGTACCATCAAACACCGGCACGTCCGCAATGATGCTCCATCGCGGATTAAGCCGGTACTCGATGCCAATATCAAAAATGTTCTGGTGGTTGCGGACCGCCGTCGGACGATTGATCTCCTGCGTGCCGATAAAGTACTTGTTCGAATTAAAGACCCGGTACCCAAGATTCAGCGTGAGATTGTGGATCGAAAAGCCGCCCGGCGTGTGCTGGTCCGCGTCTGACACCAACTCATTCAGCGCGCGCTGGTTGGAGTGCGCTGCAACACATCCCTGCGCATGGATTTTTATGCCGAATGCAGAAAAGGCCGTAACGAGCACGAGCGCTCGAATGCCGATTTTGCCTGCAAATCTCCTGTACATGACTGGCCTCGTAAAAGAACTTGCTGTGATTTTTTTGGGGTACTGTGCGTGACATTAGAGCACGAGGCCAGACATTGTCTTGCAGCAATGGAATGAGGGCCGCATCCACCAAAAGGATGGTCTCAGGCCCGCTCTAAGTGGATAGAATCTCGGCTCAGCCCTGTCGTTCCGCTGCGGAAAGCACTTCTTCGCCAGTCGGACGCGGCCTGATCACCTTCGCCGGGTTTCCCGCGCAAATCGTCATCGGAGGCACATTTTTTGTGACCACACTGCATGCCCCCACCACCGCTCCGCGTCCCACTGTGACGCCCGGAGCAACAAAGACATTCGTCGCCAGCCACACTTCAGGCTCAATCACCACAGCGCTAGAGTAGATATCAAAGGTAGGTTTCAGATAATCGTGTGCAGCCGCACACACATACGAGTGCTGAGACACGCACGCGTTGTCGCCGATATAGATTTCACCCAGCGTGTACAGCGTCGCGTGGTCGCCCACCCACACGTAATCCCCAATGGTTAACTTCCAGGGATAAGTAATTTCCGCAGTAGGCCGGATGATGACCCCTTTTCCGATCCTCGCTCCAAACAGGCGCAGCAGAAAGTTTCGCCACCCATACATAAACTGCGGCGAGCAGCGGAAAAGCGTGCCTTGAACAATCCACCAGAGCTGCACAAACCATGCTGGCCGGCCTCGAAAATTCGGCGGAAGAGTAAATCTTGCCAGGTCCTGTACGCGAGGTTGCATGTATTTATTAGTTTAAGCCAAGCCATTCATGGGCACATTCATCGCAGTGTAAACTCATCATGATGGACTTGAAGGGTTGCGGCACTGCGCTGGTCACTCCGTTTCGCGCTGACGGTTCCATAGATGAGCCGGCCCTGCGCGCATTGGTGCAGTGGCAAATCGAAAACAGAATGGACTGGCTGGTCGCCTGCGGAACGACCGCCGAGACCCCCACGCTGGAAGAAGAAGAATGGCTTCGTGTCATTCGCATCGTGGCAGAAGCCGCCACCGGACGCGTCCCTGTCTGGGCTGGATGCACGCACAACTCGACCCGCGAAACCGTGCGCAAAGCGCAGGCAGCCGCGCAGATTCACGGCGTGACCCACATCCTCGTCGCCAACCCGTACTACAACAAGCCCGGACAGGAAGGCCAGTACCAGCACTTCAAGGCCGTTGCAGATGCCGTGCATCTTCCCGTCGTTCTCTACAACATTCCCGGACGCACCGCCGCAAATCTTGAGCCTGCCACCGTGCTGCGCCTCATCCAGAACAGCGCGAACATCGTTGGCATAAAAGAATCAAGCGGAAATCTGCCGCAAATCACTGATCTCATCACGCAGGTACCGCAAGGCTTCCATGTCTACTCCGGTGACGACAACATGGTGCTCGGCGTACTCGGCGTTGGAGGATCAGGCGTCGTCTCTGTCGCCTCTAATGAAATTCCAGCGGAAATGGCGCAGTTGGTCCGCGCCGCACTCACTGGTGACTGGGAAACAGCCCGCCAGCTCAACCGCCGCTATTATCGCCTCATGCAGGCCAATTTCTGGGAGACCAATCCCGCTCCGGTAAAGGCCATCCTTGCCATGATGGGCCGCATTGAAGAGCATTGCCGCCTGCCCATCGTCCCCGTCTCCTCAGCCACGCGCACAAGGCTTGAAAAAGTGGCCAGTGAAGTCGGTCTTCTGGTCAAAACGCTCTCCTAGCCATGCTCCGCATCGCCAATGCGTTGTTGCTTCTTTTGCTCGGCGCAACTATCGCAAACAGCGAGAGCGCTTCACCCGGCCCAACCAGGGTCCACTCCTTCAAAGACTCCGCACCGCTCTCTTCTCTCCCGCACGAACAGCAGAAAAATGTGCTGCGCGCTCTCAGTGACGACATCGCAGAACTCTCGCAACTCGACATCGCCAGCACCACCAGAAGCAAATCCGCTTACCGGCAGTATGTGACCGACAGGCTCCAGTTCCAGCCTGTAACAGAGCAGCTTCTGCTCGTCAGCTATAAATCCAACACAGTCTGCGGTCAGCATGAAAATTGCCCGGTCTGGATCATCCGCCTCGACGCATCCACCGCCCGCTCCATGGTGCCCTGGCAAAACGAGCTTGGCACCAGCGCAGGAGGAGCCTGGGGCTTTGCCAGCCACGCCGACGTAAACGCTCCTTATCCTGAACTGGTCCTGCTTACGCACCTCTCTTCCGCCCAGACCGGGCTCGCTTGTTATCGCGAAACCAAACAGCATTATCTGCGCGTAACCTGCTCGCCCGGTTCCACACGATGGCTCCAGTACGCCGACCAGTGGTAGCGTGCAGAATTGATAGACTCGGTTTGTGATGCAAACCACTTCTCTCCAGAAAAGAATCGAAGATCATTTTGCTTCCGGCGCCGCCGCCGTTGGAGATCCCGATGCCGGCGCCGCATTTCACGAACTGCGCGACGCCCTTGAATCCGGTGCAGTCCGCTCTGCCGAACCCGATGTTGCAACACCGACAGGCTGGCGCGCCAACGCATGGGTCAAGCAAGGCATCCTGCTCGGCTTCCGCCTTGGACAACTGACCGCCTCCGGCCACGACCTTTCCTTCGTGGACAAGCACACCTATCCCGCGCGGCAGTTCACTCCCGAGCAGGGAGTCCGCATCGTTCCCGGAGGATCATCCGTCCGCTCCGGCGCATACCTGGCCAGGTCCGTCGTCTGCATGCCTCCCATGTATGTCAATGTGGGGGCTTACGTAGATGAGGGCACCATGGTGGACTCTCACGCACTCGTCGGAAGCTGCGCCCAGATCGGCAAGCGCGTCCATCTCAGCGCCGCAGCCCAGGTCGGCGGCGTGCTTGAGCCTGTCAACGCCAGCCCGGTCGTTCTCGAAGACGATGTGCTGGTGGGCGGCAACTGCGGCATCTATGAAGGCACCATCGTGCGCAAACGCGCCGTCCTCGCTGCCGGGACCATCCTCACCCGTGGCACCCCGGTCTTTGATGTGGTCAACGGCATTGTTCTGCGCGCTTCGGGCGATACTCCGCTCATCATTCCGGAAGGCGCCGTTGTCGTCCCGGGCGCACGCGCTATCACCAAAGGCAAAGCAGCTGAGTGGGGCCTCAGCGTCTACACTCCTGTGATTGTGAAGTATCGCAATGAAAAGACGGAACTGAGCCTCGCACTGGAAGATTTGCTGCGATAACGCAATAAATCTTTGATTGTGTCGCAGCTTGGGTGTTTGTTTTGAAGAGGCACGGCTTTAGCCGTGCCGATAAAAGCGAAAAAAGAAGGGGCTTTTAACCCAGAGGGAATTCGGAAATTTAAACTGAGATACTACTTAATCTTTGCGGTTCTTGACGATGGTTCTTTTGAACACCAATAATAAATAGTGACTTCTCCAAAAGATTCACCGGTACGCATACACCTCTACCTCAACTCCTGCGGCCTGTGCTTCAGGCTGCCGGAAATGAAACCAAAGGCTGGGATGATCGAATGAGCACTACTGCGGTCAGTCTGCGCGCAAACCGCGTCGTGGGCTTCTGGGATTCGACAAACGGCAAGAAAGTAGTGATGGCCATTACAGGCGCCATCTTGTTTCTCTTTGTCATTGGCCATCTTGCAGGCAATCTGCAAATCTACGAGGGACCTGTCAGGTTCAACGGCTATGCGCACTTCCTGCACACCGTCGGCGAGCTCCTCTGGACCGTCCGCGTCATCCTGATTGCCTCTGTCATTCTGCACATCACAGCGACCGTGCAGCTTGCTCTGCGCAAAAAGCGCGCCCGCCCCATCGGTTATTCGCGCAAGCAGGCCATTGCCTCTTCCTACGCTTCGCGTACCATGTATTGGAGCGGCCCCATCCTCCTGGCCTTTGTCATCTTTCACCTCCTTCAGTTCACTGCCGGCTATATCCACCCGGGTTCGCAGTTCATTGAAGGCGATGTCTACCACAACGTCGTCGCCGGATTCAGAGTGTGGTGGGTCTCCGTCTGGTACATCTTCTCCATGCTTCTGCTTGGTTTTCACCTGCGGCACGGCATCTGGAGCATGTTCCAGTCCATCGGCTTCAACCACCCGCGGCACACCCCGATTCTGAAAGTAGCGGCACTCGTCATCGCCATTGTCATCGTTCTCGGATACATCTCAATTCCGGTTAGCGTTTTGCTGGGGATCGTAAAGTAATGACACTCGACGGAAAAGTACCTTCAGGCCCAATCGAACAGGCATGGGACAAGACTCGCTTCGAGATGAAGCTGGTCAACCCGGCAAACAAGCGCAGGCACACCGTCCTCGTCGTCGGTTCCGGCCTTGCAGGAGCATCAGCCGCGGCCACCCTCGGCGAGCTGGGTTACAACATCAAGTGCTTCTGCTTCCAGGACTCGCCCCGCCGCGCCCACTCCATCGCTGCACAGGGCGGTATCAACGCTGCGAAAAATTACCAGAACGACGGCGATAGCGTCTACCGCCTCTTCTATGACACGGTCAAAGGCGGCGACTTCCGCGCCCGCGAAGCCAACGTCTACCGTCTCGCGCAGATCAGTGTCAACATCATTGATCAGTGCGTCGCTCAGGGCGTTCCCTTCGCTCGCGAATACGGTGGCACCCTCACCAACCGCTCCTTCGGCGGCGCGCAGGTTTCGCGCACCTTCTACGCCCGCGGACAAACAGGCCAGCAGCTTCTCCTCGGCGCCTATCAGGCGCTCGAACGCCAGGTGAACGCCGGAACAGTCAGGATGTTCCCGCGCACTGAAATGCTTGACCTCATCGTCATTGACGGCAAGGCACGCGGCATCGTCACCCGCAACCTCGTTACCGGAACCATTGACATTCACATCGGCGACGCCGTCATCCTTGCCTCCGGCGGATACGGCAACGTCTATTATCTTTCCACCAACGCCAAAGGCTCCAATGTCACCGCAAGCTGGCGCGCACACAAGCGTGGAGCGCTCTTCGCCAATCCCTGTTATACGCAGATCCACCCCACCTGCATCCCCGTTTCCGGCGACTATCAGTCCAAACTCACGCTCATGTCTGAATCGCTGCGCAACGACGGCCGCATCTGGGTACCAAAGCAAAAAGGCGACAAGCGTCCTCCCAGCCAGATTCCTGAGGACGAGCGCGACTACTACCTCGAACGCAAGTACCCAAGCTTCGGCAATCTCGTTCCCCGTGACGTCGCCTCCCGCAATGCAAAGTACGTGTGCGATGAAGGCCGCGGCGTCGGTGAAACCGGTCTCGGTGTCTACCTCGATTTTGCGGACGCCATCAAGCGTCTCGGCGAACAGAAAATCCGCGAGCGCTACGGCAACCTCTTCGATATGTACCAGCGCATCACTGACGAAGATCCTTACAAGGTCCCGATGCGCATCTACCCCGCCATCCATTACACCATGGGGGGCCTCTGGGTGGACTATTACCTGCAAAGCACCATTCCTGGGCTCTTCGTCCTGGGTGAAGCCAACTTCTCTGACCACGGAGCCAACCGCCTTGGCGCAAGCGCTCTGATGCAGGGCCTCTCCGACGGCTACTTCATCATCCCTTACACGCTGGGCAATTATCTTGCTTCCACAAAGCTTGAGAAGGTCAGTGAATCGCACCCGGAAGCCCGCAACGTCGAGGTTGCCGTCAAGGAATCCATCCGCAAGCTGCTCTCCATCAAGGGCAAGCGCACCGTGGACTCATTCCATCGCGAACTGGGCAAAATCATGTGGGACTACTGCGGCATGTCCCGCACCGCCAAAGGCCTCGAGACCGCCATCCAGAAAATCCGCGCTCTGCGCGAAGAGTATTGGCAGAACGTCAACGTCCCCGGCAGCGGTGACGACCTCAACCAGAGCCTTGAAAAAGCTGGCCGTGTGGCCGACTTCTTCGAGCTGGGCGAGCTCATGTGCATTGATGCGCGCGACCGCAATGAGTCCTGCGGCGGCCACTTCCGTGAGGAATACCAGACCCCAGACGGCGAAGCGCAGCGCGACGATGAACACTATTCCTACGTTGCGGCATGGGAATACCGTGGCCCGGGTAATCAGCCCGAGCTTCACAAGGAACCGCTCGAGTTCAAGTACGTCCACCCCAGCCAGAGGAGCTACAAGTAAATGAAACTGACCTTAAAGATCTGGCGCCAGAAGAACACCAACGAAAAGGGCCGCTTCGTCAGCTACACCGTAGACAACGTCAATCCCGACATGTCCATGCTCGAGTGCCTCGACGTGCTTAATGAGACCCTCATCGAGCGCGGCGAAGAGCCGGTCGCCTTCGAGCACGACTGCCGCGAAGGCATCTGCGGCTCCTGTGGCTTTATGATCAACGGCATCCCGCACGGCCCTATGCCTGCCACCACCGTCTGCCAGCTCACCATGCGCCACTTCAAAGACGGGCAGGAGCTCACCATCGAGCCGTGGCGCGCCTCCGCCTTCCCGCTCATTAAAGATTTGGTCGTGGACCGCCGTTCCTTCGACCGTATCATCGCCTCCGGTGGATACATCTCCATCAACACCGGCAATGCTCCGGACGCCAACTCCATCCCCGTCGGCAAGGACATTGCCGACAAGGCCATGGACGCGGCCGCCTGCATCGGATGCGGTGCCTGCGTTGCAGCCTGCCCAAACGCCTCCGCCGCCCTCTTTACCGGGGCCAAGATTGCCCATCTGAGCATACTCCCCCAGGGCCAGCCCGAGCGTGACCGTCGCGCCCTGCAAATGGTCGCCCAGATGAACGCGGAGAACTTCGGCGGCTGCACCAACATCGGCGAATGCACCGCTGCCTGCCCCAAGGAAATCCCGCTCGAAGTCATCGCCACCATGAACCGCGACTTCATCCGCGGAAGCTGGAAGGAGCGCGACAGCACCGTCCGCACCATCACTCCCATGACCGAATGGAGCACCGGCTCCAAGCTCGACATTGACCCGCACGCCACCAGCTAGAGGTATGCCTGCGGAGCTGTTTTGAGGCCGGCCTTTTTTAGGCCGGCCCTCAGACTGTTGCCGGAAACAGACGTGATGCTCGTCTCTTCTCTTACGCCTTCCCGATGACCCGGGCCACGGTCTCGCCAATGGCCGCGGGGCTTTCCACAACGTGAATACCGGCAGCCGTCAGCGCCTTCATCTTCTCCGCGGCAGTTCCCTGTCCGCCAGAAATGATCGCCCCCGCGTGGCCCATGCGGCGTCCCGGAGGAGCAGTCTGTCCCGCAATGAAGCCCACCACCGGCTTCTTGACGTGCTGCTTCACATACTCAGCAGCCGTTTCTTCCGCCGTTCCACCAATTTCACCAATCAGAATGATGGCCTCGGTTTCCGGATCTTCGTTCAACAGCTTCAGCGCATCCACATGCGTTGTCCCGATGATCGGGTCGCCGCCAATACCAATAGCAGTGGACTGCCCGATTCCGCGCAGCGTGAGCTGATAGACGGCCTCATAGGTCAGCGTTCCCGAGCGGGAGACGATGCCCACATTGCCTTCTTTATGAATACGGCCCGGCATAATGCCGATCTTCGCCTTCCCAGGTGAAATCACTCCCGGGCAGTTTGGCCCCACCAGCCGCGACTTTGAATTCCGAAGCACGCTCCAGACCTTCACCATGTCGTTGACCGGGATGCCTTCCGTGATGCAGATAATCAGCGGAATGCCCGCGTCGTTGGCTTCCAGAATCGCATCCGCAGCAAACGGCGGCGGCACAAAGATGACCGTGGCATTTGCCCCGGTTTCGGCAACTGCCTTCTCGACCGTATCAAAGACGGGCCAACCTTCGTGGATCGTCCCCCCCTTGCCCGGAGTCACGCCACCCACAACTTTGGTGCCGTATTCAGCGCAGCCCTTCGCATGGAACGTGCCCTCTTTTCCAGTGATGCCCTGCACAATGAGGCGTGTGTTTTTGTCTACCAGTACTGCCATATCTACTTGCCTCCTTTGGCTGCTGCAACCACGATATCGGCTGCCTCTTTCATCGTTTCTCCAACCGAGAACTTCAGCCCCGACTCTTTGAGGATCTTGCGGCCTTCTTCCACATTTGTGCCCTCAAGCCGCAGAACAATCGGCAAAGTCACATTCAGCTTCTTCGCGGCTGCCACCACTGCCGTCGCCAGCACGTCTACACGCAGAATTCCGCCAAAGATGTTGATGAAGATGGCCTTCACATTCTTGTCTGAGAGCAGAATGCCAAACGCAGCCTCAATCTGCTGCTGGTTCGCGCCGCCGCCCACGTCGAGGAAGTTTGCAGGCGATCCGCCCGCGTACTTGATGATGTCCATCGTCGCCATCGCCAGGCCAGCACCGTTCACCATGCAGGCAATGTTGCCATCCAGACGAATGTAGTTCAGCGCATACTTCGACGCTTCCACTTCGAGCGGGTCTTCTTCCGCGATATCGCGCAGCTCCTTTAGCTCCTTGTGACGGAACATCGCATTGTCGTCAAAATTGATCTTGCAGTCGAGCGCGAACAGCTTTTCGTCCTTCGTCGTAATGAACGGATTGATCTCCAGCAGTGAAGCATCCGTGTCCACGTAAGCCTGGTAAAGTCCCAGCATGAACTTCACAGCTTCGTTGATCTGCTTAGATTTCAGCCCCAGCGCAAAGGCCAGTTGCCTCGCCTGATAGGGCTGAAAGCCCACCGCCGGGTCAATGTATGCCTTATGGATCGCCTTCGGGTCCTTCGCCACAACTTCTTCAATCTCCATGCCCCCCGCCTGCGACGCCATAAACACCAGTTTGGCCGCCGCACGGTCCAGCACGATTCCCAGATACAGCTCCCGGTCAATCGCCGCCGTTTCTTCAATCAGCAGGCGCTGTACTTTCTGCCCCTGCGGCCCGGTCTGGTGCGTCACCAGCTGCATGCCCAGAATCTGCTTGGCATACTGCTCAGCTTCTTCCAGATTTTTGGCCACCTTCACGCCGCCGCCCTTGCCGCGGCCCCCGGCATGGATCTGCGCTTTGACCACAACGCCGTTGGCCCCGCCGGAAAAGAGTTTTTTGGCCACATCCAGCGCTTCATCGAGCGTGTTGGCCATCTCACCCCGGGGCACGGCAACTCCATACCGCGCCAGGATGTCTTTTGCCTGATATTCGTGGATTTTCATAGCTTGTCTGATTGTTTGCGGCCGCACAATTCGACCCGTTGCGCGGAACCTCCGTGCATCTTCAGGTAAATTTACGGCTAACTTTTTATAGTACAGGGCCAGACGGTGGGTTGTCAGGTTGGCGGAACCAACGGCCAGCCATCGAAAAAATCGTCATCCTTGTATCTGCGGAATTTCGTAAGTCTGTCATGCTGAACGAAGCGAAGGATCTGCATCGCGATGCGATTTGTTGTGCGAGCAACAACCCTTTGCAGCATGCACAAAGCAGAACGAATCCCGCTACCCCATCCTTTGCGAACGGAGTCCTCGGAACGCCGGTGTTCGCGTTCTGGGGCGGAAAGCAAAGGGCGGGAACCACAACTGCCAGCCTCGAGCAAAAATCGCCATCCTGAGGCGAAGCCGAAGTACCCGCACCCTCAAGCAATGCAGCCCAGGCTAGACGGTAAAAGCACCAGCTCCAGCGCCTGCCTTAAGACGCAACGCCCCTGATATACGCCTCAAGATGCCGGATTGTTTGCTGTTGTTCAGAGATGACCCAGTTCACCAGATCGCCAATCGAAATAATCCCGACTAATCTCCCGCCTTCCATGACCGGCAGGTGGCGGAAACGTTTGTCTGTCACAATCCGCATGCACTCGCCCACCGTATGCTGAGGAGAAATCGTAACCAGGTCCCGCGTCATAATTTCGGCCACCTGCGTGTCCTTTGAAGAACGCCCTTTCAGAATCACTTTGCGCGCATAGTCCCGCTCAGAAATGATCCCCACCAGTTGGCCCTGCTCTACTACCGGAAGCGCGCCCACTTGTTTTTCCGCCATCATCTCAATGGCCTCGTATACTGACATCGCAGGTGAGATGGACCATACCTCCGCGGGTTTGTTCCTGAGAACTGCGCCTATTTTGCTTTCCAGTTCCGCCATAACGCTACCTCGGGGAATGGATAATAGTCCTACGGAAAGACGTTAGTCCAGACCTCTTAACTCTTTCGACACCGAGTAAAAACCCACATAGCACATCATCGCCAGACCGGTCAGAATCGCAATGGCATGCTCTGTAAGAAGATGGCGCGACATCTCTCCCACAATCAGGCACCCAACCGGCGGCAGGCCCAGAAAGCTCGCCGCATAGATGCTCATTACGCGACCCCGCATTGCATCACTGGAAAGCTGCTGCATCGTCACATTCACTGTAGAAAGGCTGATAATCATACCCAGCCCTTCGCAGAAAGACATTGCCGCTGAAAGCGCAAATATTTTCGAGTAACAAAGCACCAGGACTGCCGCCATTACAAACAGTCCTGCAAAGACAATCACCCGCCCGCGCCAGCGGATCTTTCCCAGGTACGCTATGATGCCCGCTCCCGTCAGTGCCCCAATTCCGGAACACGCCATCAGAAAACCGAGGCCCCGTTCGCCCGCATGCAGTACGTCACGGGCAAAATACGGAATAAACGTAATGAACGGCAGCAGCAACAGGCTCGCGCTCATAATCAGTAACACCACTGCTGACATTTGCGCCGACTCCCGTACGTATGCGATCCCGTCCCGAAGGCTCCTTAGCACGCTTCCATGTCGCGCCGGCGTTTCTTCGGGGTAACGCATCTTGTGTAGCGGCCACAACACAGCAAGAAAGCTGAACGCATTCAGAAAGAAGTTGCCAGCCATTCCGATCCACGCCATCGCATAACCGCCCAGCGTTGGCCCGATGATGCGCGACATATTGAATTGCGCAGAGTTTAGTGCAATCGCATTTGGCAGGTCTTCCGCTGAAACCAGGCGCGGTACAAGCGCCTGATACGTGGGCGCATTCAACGCGTTGGCCACACCATTACAGAAAGCAATCAGAACAAGCTGCCGAATGGTAATCACTTTGAAATAGGTCAGCAACGCAAGCACAAATGCGAACAACATCTGTGCCGTCTGCGTGGCCATCAGCAGCTTGCGTTTGTTTACGCGGTCCGCAATCACACCGCCAAAGAGCGTAAAAAGCAGAAACGGAAACGATGCGGCAAAACCCACCATTCCGAGCCAATAAGAAGAATTGGAGAGTTCCAGTACCAGCCAACCCTGGGCAACATTCTGCATCCATGTGCCGACATTGGAAAGCAAGCATCCGCCCCAGAAAAGGCGATAGTCATCGTTGCGGAGCGCGCGCACAATCGCAGGCCAGGGCTTGCCCGCAACCGGAAGCTCCATGACCAGATCGTTTTTCAGTTCCGGATCGATCGTTGCCGGAGCGCTGTCCTTTACCGCCACTGGGCGCTCCTCTTCGTGCTGCTACATCGCTCTTCACGCATAATCATGACTCAGTCAATGCTTGAGAATTATCGATTACGTCCGTGAAGGCTGCACGAACACACCAAAAATAAGGACAATTTGTATACCATTTCTTTAAATAGTGTAAGCTCACTGTTTATCAACAAACTCCCCTCAAGGAGCATATACTTGACTCTTCGCACTTTCGCCATCTGCCTTTCCGTTTCCGCCCTCACATTATCTGTGTCGGCGCAGTCCGTTACACCTTCGCGAACGCTCTTTGGCTATCGCGATTTCTCGGCGCAGGCAAGAATAGACGAGCAGTTTCTCGCTGTCCCCAACGCAAAGCTCGCCGGAGAAGAACTCAAGACCCTCACCGCGGCACCGCACATCGCAGCCTCCAAAGAAGACCATGACACCGCGCTTTACGTCGCCGGCAAATTCAAGGCTGCGGGATTAGAGACAGAGATCGTTCCCTACAACGTCTGGCTCAATCTGCCCAAAGAAATCAGCATCACGGCCACCGATCCGAATGGAAAAGTCCTCATGACAGGCCCTGCACGGGAGCACGTGGAAGGTGATCCATTTCAGGACGATCCGCGTGTCCTGACCGCCTTCAACGGCTCTTCACCCTCCGGTGATGTGACTGCCGAGGTGGTCTACGCCAATTATGGCAGGCCAGAAGACTTCAAGAAACTCGACGACCTGGGCATCAGCGTAAAGGGCAAAATCGTCCTCGTCCGTTACGGGCAGAACTTCCGAGGTGTCAAGGTTTATATCGCGCAACAACGTGGCGCAGCCGGCGTCATCATTTATTCCGATCCCGCAGATGACGGCTATTACCGCGGCGATATGTATCCGAATGGCCCATGGCGCCCTGAAACCGGGGTCCAGCGCGGCGCCGTGCAATATCTCTTCAAGTATTCAGGAGACGCCAGTACTCCCGGCATTGCCGCTAAACCCAATCTGCCCGATTCAAGCCGCATCAACCCTGCAACGGCTCCCAACATGCCGCAGATTCCATCCACTCCGCTTTCTTATCACGATGCCGCCCCTATTCTGAAAGCGCTCACGGGGCCCGCCGTACCCCAGGGATGGCAGGGGTCACTGCCCTTCACCTATCACGTTGGCCCCGGCGGCGTAAAGGTCCACATGTTTCTCAAGCAGGATTACGCCTACCGCACCATCTGGGACGTCATCGGAAAAATTAAAGGCACTGAATGGCCTGATGAATGGGTCATCGCCGGAAACCATCGCGATGCATGGGTATATGGCGCAGTAGACCCCAATAGCGGAACCGCAGCCATGCTTGAGGCTGTCCACGGCGTCGGCCAACTGCTTAAATCTGGATGGAAACCGAAGCGCACCCTTATCTTCGCCAGTTGGGACGCGGAGGAGGAGGGCCTCATCGGTTCAACGGAATGGGCTGAAGATAACGCAGCGGCCCTCCAGCATGCCGTGGCATACTTCAATACCGACGTCGGCGTCTCAGGCCCAAACTTTGACGCGGGCGCCGTCCCTTCACTCAAGCAATTCACCCGCGATATCGCAAAAGAAGTCCCCAGCCCGCATGGCGGATCGGTCTATGACCAATGGAAAAAGAGTGAGGCCGAAGAGGCCTTGCGACATCATTTGATGAACGAACATGCTTCACATCCTGCGGGTCATGAAAGCGACGTAAGCGTCGGTGATCTTGGCAGCGGCTCCGACTACACGCCGTTCATCCAGCATCTAGGCGTGCCATCTACTGACATTGGATCCATGGGCCCGTACGGCGTCTATCATTCAGTCTTTGATAATTACAACTGGTTCATCAAAAATGCCGACCCCAGCTTCGTCTTCGAGCAGCAGCAGGCGCGCGTTTTTGGTCTCGAAGCACTCCATATGGCTGACGCAGATGTGCTGCCGTACGATTATGTAACCTACGGAAAAGAGCTCTCAGACTACCTGACAGCCGCAAAAAAGAAGGCCTCGGACGAAAAGATCTCCGGTCTCGACTTCTCCCCTGCACTGGCCGCAGCACAGCGCTTCACTACCGCTGCCGAAGCCGTATATAAAAAACAGCAAACTGTACCACCAGATACTACTCAATTGAACGCGCAGCTCCGGCAGGTAGAAAGCGACTTTCTCTCTTCAGCAGGACTCCCGAATCGTCCCTGGTTCAAACACACGGTCTACGCGCCGGGCGAATACACAGGTTACGCTGCCGTGGTTATTCCAGGCGTGAATGAAGCAATTGACGCGAAAGACAGCAGCCGCGCATCTGCTCAGCTTTCCATTCTGACGGAAGCCATCAATCGAGCGGCCGGCACACTGGAGGAAGCTTCAAAATAGAAGAACACTATTCTTCCTGTTCCTGCACCATCTTCGCTGTAATGATTCGGTGCTGGACCCAGTTATAAGGCGGCACAGTGTGTCCGCGCAGGATTGCAACTCCTAATTGAACAAGTCGCGGTCCATAGCTGTGCGCCTCGTGCGATACAGAAGCAATGATTGGGCTCTGCGGCTTTTTCATTTCTTCCAGCACTTCAGGAATGCAGTCCTGACCGACAATCGCAACGTTCTTTTCCCGCTGCGCATCCAAAGTGGCCTGCAATGCACCTAACGCGCTTGTGTCAGTTGCGGCAGCAATCAGAATACGGTCTGTCCTCTGATGGCGCTTGAAAAAATCAGCAACCACCCGTGCGCTGGTCTCCCTCATGCCGCGGCCATCCAATCGGATCAACGCTTCCTGCGGCAGGTCAGGCAGAAGGGAACGGATGCCCTCAAACGCGCCTGTGATCCGGCTCTGCACAAAGCCACCTGCTTCGGCAACGTCCAAACCGATCACCCAGTCCACCTTTTTCTTCCACCTGGAAATTGCATGTTGCGCCAGCAGCTCACCAGCCTCAAAGCCAACTTGGAAATTGTCCACTCCGAAATAACAGGCATGCGGATGTGGGATATCAATCGCAATCAACGGAATCCCTGCGCGCGAGATGATATGGGCGATCGTAGGAGCTACGTGTTCTTCAATCTGGAACTCGATCACCAGGTCTACGCCCTCGGCAACAAATTCTCTGGCATTCTTAATCGCCGTATCTGCGTCGTAGCGGTTGTCGCGTACCAGCAGTTCTACTCCAGATGCAGCGGCAGCGGTCCTCAGGCTGGTGGTCACTGCTTCAGAAAACGGCATTTCCGCACTCTGTCCAGCAAAACCGAAACGGATTTTCTTGGGGCGTGAAACCAGCCGGTAAGAGCCGTCAGGAGATTGCGCCACATAACCGCGATGCACAAATGTCTTCAGAATGCGGTAAACGCTTGTCTTTGAAATCTGCGAGCGCTGGTAGATGGCTTCCAGTGTGATGGGCCGTTTTTCTTCTTCTAGAAGCTCAAGAATATCGAGCGCTTTGGAGAGGATGGGAATAAGATAAAGCCGCTTGATCTTTTGCTGGGCCAACTTGAATCACGCCTCCAGAAGCGTAAGTATACAGTGATAGTCAGCATTTTCTCATACCGGTCAGCGCGTCGGCCCAATAGGCAATACGCTCACATGATCCAGCCGCACCTTCCAGAACGGCAAGCTGCACCGCAAAATTGCCCACCGTGGAACTTTCTGGCACGCCGCAAACCAGTTCCAGGCCAGTAGCTTCGCTTGTAAGGCGGTTCAGGAACTGGTTCTGACTTCCCCCTCCGACCATCGCAAGCCGCTTCAACTTTTTTCCGCTCAGATGTGCTGCGTTCCGAAGCACCTCAGCATACCGTGCCGCAAGGCTATGAAAGATGAGTGCTGCAAACTTCGGCATGGATGAGGCGCTTTCCTCGATGACAGCCAGGCCTCGTCTGGCCAGTTGAGCATTGATGCGCGAAGCCATCTTTCCGTGCAGCAGAAGGTCAGCGTCATCTACATCCAGAAGGTCCTTCGGCTGCGGCTCTCGCTCAGAAGCTGCAATTAGCTCCGGCATGGTCCAGCCCCCCTCAGGACACAACTGCTCCATACACTGCCGCAGCAACCACATTCCATTCACATTCTTGTGGAAGCACACCTGACCACCCGCCGCCCCAAGATTCGTGAAGCCGGACTGGAATGCCTCCTGGGTCGGAATCGAACGGTCAAGGAGAACGCCAACCAGCGACCATGTTCCGGAACTGATATAGGCCCAGTCATCGCCATGCAGAGGAATGCCCGCAACTGCCGAAGCAGTATCGTGGCAGCATGGCGCAATCAGTTTTGTGCCCCGATATGCAGAGCTTGCCGAAAAAGTATCGTTCGTACAACCCAGCATTGTCCCGGTAGAAACAAGCTGTGGTGCAGCATTCGCATCCAATCCAACCCGAGAAAAGATCTCCCCGCACCATTCATGCGTCTTTGCGTCCACCAATCCTGTGTGCGTAGCATTCGTAAGCTCGGAAACGCGGCCTCCGCCCAGATACATCAGCACATACTCCGGCAGATTGACCCACGGGCTGCTATTCGGCAGGCCAGCAATCCTGTCTGCCACCAATTGAAACAAGGTGTTCAATCGGAGTGGCTGCGCCCCGCCTAGAAGGAATAGTTCTTCCGGAGAAACATCTTTCCTCACCGCAACCTCAGCAGCCTCGGTCCGGATGTCCCGGTAGCAATACGGGTCGGCGGACGGTTTTCCATCTCCATTCAGACGCACATAATCTACCGCCCATCCATCCACGCCAATGGAAGCGATGGAGTGAGGCGCATGCACCTCGCAAAGCCGCAGACCCTTCTCCAGTTCCGCGCAGATACGTCCGAGATCCCACCGTAATGTTCCGCCCCGTTCCACAGGAGCATTGCTGAAGCGATATATCAGATCAACGCGCGGTCTCCTGTTCTCCCAGCAGAGAAGCGAGACACGGCAACTCTCCGCGCCTAGATCAATCGCAACAATGGAAGGAAGGTGGTTCGGCATTGGTCAGTTCATCTGAAAATTGTCATACTGTGCACCGCAATCCACATCCCGCTGTAGAAATGTGGGCACTCCTCTAGCGCAGAAACGCATCTGCTAGGCCCCCATCCACAGGGATCAAATGACCTGTAGTGCAAGGCGCCTTCGTCCCTGCAAGAAACAGAATGGCTTCGGCACAGATACGTGGATCAATCGGCTGATGCGTGAGTGTTCGCTTCGCGTAGAACTTCGCCAGTAGATTGCGCAGTTCATCATCACTCTGGCCAGCTTCAAACGGAATTTCATATTTTTTCAGCGAAGCAACAACTCGGTCACGAGGAAACATCGTTGAGCCTTTGACCACGGTCGCCGGGCTGATGCCATTGACGCGAACCAGGGGCGCCTGCGAGACGGCAAGCTCTCGAACCAGATGGCTCAGCGCAGCCTTGCTCACGTCGTACGCTTCACTCCCCTTCTTCGCGACCACGGCATTGGCCGAACTGGTCAGCACAACACTTGCTGCAAGCCCCTGTTCACGCAGCAATCTCCCAATTTCATCCACCAGCAGATAATTCGCTGTCACATTAATTTCTAAAGTCAGCGCCCACTGCGCTTCGGTAATCACCCCATCAGGCGAAGAAGGGAAGATAGCAGCCGTATTCACCAGAATGTCCAGCCCCCCAAATGTTGCTACGGTTTCGCGCACTGCAGCACGAATCGCGTCCCGTTTGCGGATATCCACTGATACAGCAATCGCAGCTTCCTTCCCTGCAATTGCCTTCACCTCCTCAGCCACGCGCTCTGAACCTGCAAGATCGCGGTCAGCGATGACGACATGTGCCCCACGCTCGGCTGCAAGCAATACGACTTCCCTGCCAATACCGCTCGCGCCACCAACCACAAGTGCAATCTGACGGCTCAGCTCTTTCTCAGGAGGTTGACGGCGGATTTTTGCCTCTTCCAGCTTCCAGTACTCAATCCGGAACGCCTCGGAAGGCGGCAGCGCCACATAGTTGTCTTCCACTTTGAAATCGTTGGCCAGCGCCGCAGATCCACACTGTGGGACCACATCAGAAACCTTACCCTCTTCCAGTCCAGCCGCCCCTTTCATCACATGGATCGCATTCACATAAAACTCTCCCGTGATGCGAGATTCGGGTTTGTTCTTGCCAAAGCTGAGCATCCCTACGCCCGGAATCAGCACCACTGTCGGGTTTGCGTCCCGCATTGCGGGAGAAAGCTCGCCGCGGTGACTCGCGTAGTAATCTGCATAATCTTTGCGATATTTTCCAAGCCCATCCTCGATCTGCTTCTTCAGCGCCTCCACGCCGCTCGCCGGGTCCCAATCCACATAAAATGGACGGATCTTCGTACGAATGAAATGATCAGGACAGCTTGTCCCCAGATACGCGAGTTTCGGCGCATCTACGGAATTCACAAACTCCAGCACTTCAGGCAAATCAGAGTACGTCCCAATCAGCCTACGCTGCTGTGAAACACGGCCACGCACAAAGGGCAAAACCTCAAGGGCCAACTCCCGGCGATCATCGAGCGCCTTGCGCTTCTGCCCTCCAAAAATCGCGTTGCCCTTCTTTGCTACATGTTTCTCAATAAAGTCTGTCAGATCATCAATAATGGAAATCGTGTTCGCATAGCATTCCCGCTGCGTGTCCCCCCAGGTGAACAACCCGTGTCCACCTAAAATCACGCCATCACAGCCTGGGTTCTCCCCGACTGCCCGCTTCAGCATCATTCCCAGCTCAAAACCAGGGCGTTGCCACGGCAGCCACACCAACTTGTGTCCATACTCCCGATTAAACTGCTCCATCTTTTCCCGCCCATTCGCGGCGGCGGCTAGTGCAATCGCGCAGTCGGGATGAAGGTGGTCTACATGTGCAAATGGTAGAAAACCATGAAGCGGCGTATCAATCGAAGCAGCCACCGGATTGATTCCAAAGGTACAAAGTGGATAGTAGTCCACCATCTCATCTTCAAACTCTGCCCCCCTGTACAGCGACTCCAGCGCCAACAGCTTATCAAGATAAAGAGTGGCAAAGCCGCTGCGCTTAATGCTGCCCAGGTCCCCGCCGCTGCCCTTCACCCACAGGACTGGCTTTGTGCTCCCGTCCAGCGGATCCGCCTGGTGGATCTTTGAGCTGGTGTTTCCTCCACCAAAGTTGGTGATACGCAGATCAGAGCCAAGCAAATTTGAGCGGTAGCGCAATAACTCAGGCTCATCCATTCCGCTCACCTCGCTGTCATTCCATCGGTCTTCCAGATACTTCAGGCTGAGTTTTTTACGAGATCCAGCAACGGGAGACATATGCGTTTCTTTTTCCTTTCGTCCGGCCAGACCAGCATCTCTGACTACGAGGCAGTGAAACGATTTCTACGCTTGCTGGCTGAAGGCACGGACAATAATCTGATTATATCTATATAGAATTTATTTACCGATAGAATTATCAGGCATAGCTGCTTATCAGCGAAGTATTCCGCGTCCTGCGCTCACGCTCAATTTTTTCCACATACCCGCTCGCGCGCAATGCTTTCAACGGATCCGTCGGAAGGCCCTTTCTCTCCCGCCACGTTCTCAGCAGAGGACGCACGTCCGTCCAGAAAGCATCCCGCAGGCACTCTTCCGCCTCAACCGTGTTCGCCGTCGCCTGCAACTCAGCCAGTCTGTTATGGTCTACCAGCAGCGCCTTCGCATACAGCTCCTGCGCAATAACTACAGTCTGCACCATGGCTTCAAGTTTGCCTTTGATGTTGTGGCTCTGGTCCACCATATATGCAATCGAACTGGAAGCTCCTCCAGCGGGATCGCTCAGAATTTCATGGAAGATGCGAAATACCTGGTATGGATCAATTGAGCCAATGGTCAGATCGTCATCCGCATAACGGCGGTCATTAAAGTGGAACCCACCCAGCCTGCCCAGATGCAGCAGCCACGCCACAATCTGTTCAATATTCTGCGCCTGGTAATGGTGCCCTGTGTCAACCAGAACAAAGGCCTTTGGTCCTACTGCGCGCGCCAGGTTTGCTGACATGCCCCAGTCGGCAATGTCGGTAAAGTAGAACGCTGGCTCAAATGGCTTATATTCAATCAGCAACCGCTGGCCATCATCCAGCGCATCATGCGTCACACGCAGCGCTTCTTCCATCCACGCAATTCGGTTGCGAATGCTCTGTGCGCCGGGATAATTCGACCCATCCGCCACCCACAGTGAAATGTCTTGCGACCCCAGCACCTTCGCAATCTCAACTGAATCCAGCAGATGGTCCACTGCTTTACGCCGGATCCCCGCATCCGGGTTGCAAATGGAGCCGAACTTGTACTCCTGGTTCTGAAAGAGATTGGGGTTGATGGATCCGGCCCGTACCCCATAGCGGGACACCAGCTGCTTCACAATCTGAGCATCACCCACTCCGCCCGGCAGGTCCCATAAAACATGGAGCGCAAGCGAAGGCGTCGCTCCCGTCAAGTTATGCACCTGGGCTGCATCGGCAAACTTTTCTTCCAGCGTCCCTGCAGCACCAGGCTGCAAAAACTTGCCAAACCGCGTGCCTGTATTTGCAAAACCCCACGAAGGGATCTCAATCACAAAGCTGTCCAGCTTCTCTAAAACCCCTTCAAACACCCGCTCCGCGCGGCCATCTGTGCTCATTTCATCCTCTTTTCAGAGCTGACTCCAGCAAGCAAAGCGGAGTGTAGCTCCATCCATCATACATTTTCAATAGAAATTCTATTTCATATTTGTACTTGAACATACTATGATTACGCCAATGAGCTTTCGGCCGGTTCCTATGACGCAAAACAAAGCACTCCTGGTCCTCGCCCTCCTGGTAGTTTCATTACCGCTTACGGTACAGCCCCAATCCATCCAGGTAGATTGGGACAAGACCCTCATCGTTTCCAAATCAACCCCAACATTGCAGGTCGTCGTCAACCCCATGCTGCGTCGCGGCTCGCCTATCCACGACCAGTCGTTTGCAGCATTGAAGGCGCTGGGTGCAGAGTACGTCCGCTACGTCCCCTGGCTCCCCTATCCCCGGCTAGCCGTTGCCGAACTCGAAAAGGGCAAGTGGGATCTTTCGCTGATTGACCCCATGACCACTGACTTCCTCTCTGCTACTGAGGGGCATTCCACCATCATCAACTTCAGCACCATTCCCGCATGGCTCTTCAAGACTGACAAACCCATCACCTATCCTGATGATCCGGACCAGGTCACATGGGATTACACCCAAGGCACTCAATTAAATGATCCATCTGGGAAAGAACTCGGCGACTACTACGCACGCCTTGTGAGCTGGTACACAAATGGCGGCTTTACCGACGAAAACGGTAAAGAGCACCATTCAGGACACCATTACAGCTTTCCCTACTGGGAGGTCCTGAACGAGCCGGACTTCGAGCACCACACCACTCCTCAGCAGTACACAGAGCGCTATGACGCCATTGTTTCGGCCATCCATCAGGTCAGCCCGCAGACAAAATTCGTTGGCCTGGCGCTGGCCATGGCTGACCGGCCGGACATGTACGAATATTTCCTCAATCATGCGAATCACAAACCCGGGGTGCCTCTCGATTTTATCTCGTACCACTTTTATGCTTCGCCTACCGATGGCCACGATCCCAACGTTTGGCAATACTCCTTCTTTGATCAGGCCGACAGGTTTTTAGCCGAGGTCAAATTCATCGAGGCCATTCGCAAACGCCTTTCTCCTGAAACCAAAACAGACATAGATGAATTGGGAGTGATCCTCCCCGGCGACGGGGAAGAAAACGCCCAGCGAAAGGCCCTCCCCTTCACTACGCCTGAAATCTACTGGAATGCCGCTGGGGCCCTCTATGCTTACCTCTTCATTGGCCTTACCAATCAGGGCATTGACGTCATCGGCGAATCGCAGCTTGTAGGCTATCCTTCACAATTTCCCAGTGTTTCCATGATGGATTGGCGCACCGGTAAACCAAACGCACGCTATTGGGTACTGAAGTTGATCAAAGACAATTTCCATCCCGGCGACAAGTTGACCGAAACGCACATCTCTCATGATCAACAGGAGATAGCGGCCCAGGCTTTTCTTACTCCTCAGGGCAGGAAACTGCTCCTCATCAATAAGAGGAACCGCGCCGCGCAAATCACACTTCCTGCTGAGGCCGCAGCCGCAACTTTATCTACTGTGAACGAAAGCACCGGGGATGGACCGCCGCAGATCAGTCAGGTAAGTGGAACAACTATCACGCTCGCACCCTATGCCGTCACAGTTGTCTCATGGCCATTGCGTTAACAGAAGGAGATCCATGCAGAGAGTTGCTTTTATGCTGAAATTGCGCCCCGGCACCGGACCTGCGTATGACAAAGCGCACGAGGCCGTTTGGCCAGAGATGCTCAACCTGCTCAAAAGCTCAGGAGTACAGGAATATTCCATCTTCCGTCGTGACGAACTGCTCTTCCTTTACATGCGCGTTGAAGATTTTGAAGCGACCTGGCAGAAAATCGAACAAAGCCCCATAAACACGCGCTGGCAACAGGCCATGTCAGAATATTTTGCCCCTTTGGAAGGACTCCGCGAGAACGAACGTTTTCCCATGATGCGCGAGGTCTTCCATTTACCCTGACGCTGCGCGCGCGTGCATCACGTCTTTATTGAATGAAACACCAGCTATAAGCGGAACTCAGAAATCTATGTCCTCACCAATCCTGAAACTTGGCCTCTGCGGAATCGGCCTCGATGCTTACTGGCCCCAGTTCCCCGGACTGAAACAACGTCTGGAGAGCTACACTCAGACTGCCGCAAACCGTCTTGCCCAATACGGCGCAGACGTGACCAATCTCGGCCTGATAGATACCACTGAGAGAGCGCGTCAAGCCGGCCACGCTTTCCGCCGCGCGGATATTGACCTGCTCTTCCTGTACGTCACAACATACGCACTTTCAAGCACCGTCCTGCCACTGATCAAACTAGCAGGAGTCCCTGTCATCATCCTCAACCTGCAGCCGGACGCCGCCATGGACTATGCAGTGTTCAACCAGTTAAAAGATCGCACTGCAATGACAGGAGAATGGCTCGCCTGGTGCTCTGCCTGTCCGGTACCTGAAATCTCCAACGTGCTGCAGCGCGCTCGGATTCCATTCCACCAGGTCACCGGAACTTTAAACGACGACCTCACGTGGCGAGAAATCGAGGAGTGGATTGCCGCAGCAAAAGTAAAGTTGCTGCTTGAAAATAATCGTCTTGGCCTTATGGGTCATTACTACTCCGGCATGCTCGACATCATGACCGACCTCACTCAGATATGCATCACCTTTGGCGGTGATATCGAAATCATCGAAGTGGACGAGTTGAGCGCCCTCCGCACACAAGTGACAGACGCCGATGTAACACAACGTACAGCCGAGTTCCACGAATACTTCGATATTCAGCCTGACTGCTCCAGTGAAGAATTGCGCCGTGCTGCTTTGACTTCGGTTGCTTTAGATAGATTTGCCGCGAATCATAAACTCACTTCTCTGGCCTACTACTATAAGGGCACCGGCATTCCCGCCAATGAAGACACGATGAGTTCCATCATCCTCGGAACATCGCTGCTGACCGCGCGGCATATTCCAGTCGCCGGTGAATACGAAATCAAGAACATCATCGCGATGAAAATTATGGATTCTTTGGGCGTTGGTGGGTCCTTCACTGAATATTATGCCGTTGATTACAAAGACGACATCGTCCTGATGGGGCACGACGGTCCTGGCCATATTGCAATTGCGGAAGGCAAAACAAAAGTAAGGCCGCTGTCCGTCTACCATGGAAAAACAGGCCTCGGGCTCTCGGTGGAAATGAGCGTAAAGCATGGTCCGGTCACGCTGCTTTCCATTGTGGAGGACCGCGCGCATGGCTTTAAGCTACTCGTCGCACAAGCCGAATCTGTTCCCGGCAGCATCCTGGAAATCGGGAACACCAACAGCCGCTACCGCTTTCCTATCGGAGCCAGGGCCTTCATCACTCAATGGAACGGCCACGGCCCTGCACACCATTGCGCTGTGGGAACAGGCCATGTCGCGCACAAACTGGAAAAACTGGCGAGACTACTCGGCCTCGAATTTCATCGAGTGTGTTGACGCAAGGGACCAGGGGCACGTCATTTGCTCAGACTCCCGCCGCGACTGCATTCAACTCCTTGATAAGGCTTCCTACAAACGCCTTGGCATCTCCAAATAGCATCAGGGTCTTGTCAAGGTAATATAGGTCGTTATCAATTCCCGCAAAGCCAGGACTCATGCTGCGCTTAATCACCATGACCGTTCGCGCCTCATAGGCGTTCAGAATTGGCATTCCGGATATAGGGCTGCCCTTGGTAAACCGGGCCGCAGGATTCACGACATCGTTAGCTCCAATCACCAGTGCGACATCGGTGCGCGAAAATTCCGGATTGATTTCATCCATCTCAATCAAGCGGTCGTAGGGCACATCGGCCTCCGCAAGCAGAACGTTCATATGTCCCGGCATGCGTCCCGCCACAGGATGAATGGCGAAACTCACTTCCACACCGCGTTTGGTCAGAATATCATGCAGTTCACGCAATTTATGCTGCGCCTGCGCAACAGCCATTCCATAGCCAGGGATAATCACCACCTTGCGCGCCGCATCCAGAATCTGTGCTGCTTCTTCTGCAGATGCAGAGCGGATAGGCCTTGCTTCGGTCTTCGTCACCGTGGTCTGGACAGTACCGAATGCGCCAAACAGAACGTTTGTAAATGATCGGTTCATGGCACGGCACATAATCACTGAAAGGATGAACCCGGACGAACCATCCAGCGCGCCAGCAACAATCAGCATCTTGCTGTTCAGCACAAAGCCCAGCAGCGCAGCCGAAAATCCGGCGTAAGAATTCAGCAAAGAGATGACGGTCGGCATGTCCGCTCCGCCAATCGGTGTCACCAGCATCACGCCAAAAATCAGGGCCACAATTACCATCGCTACAAACAAGGTCGTTTGCTGCGGATGTACAACCAAGGCAACAGCCAGAATCAGCGCCGCCGCAAGCACCGAAAGGCTGACAATATTCTGGTACTTATAAACAATAGGCCGCTGCGGCAGTATCTCCTGCAACTTGCCTGCTGCGATGAGGCTTCCGGTAAATGTAAGCGAACCGATGATGACCTCAAGCGCAATCTCGCCCATTCCAAAGCGTGTCAGATGGTCCAGCCCCTCGTAATACTCAGCGATGCCAATCATCGCGGCAGACAAAGCGCCAAAAGCGTGGCTCAGCGCAGTCCGCTGCGGCACAGCGGTGATCTTCACCATACCGAGGGGAATGCCAATACCTGCGCCGATAATCAACGAGATGATGATCCACTTATAGGCAATCACTTCGGGATTGCAGAGCGTGGCGACAACAGCCAGTCCGGCCGCGATTTCTCCAGCCAGAACGCCTCTTCGTGCGCTGACAGGCGAGCTGAGCCACTTGAGCGCCAGAATAAACAGCACAATCGCGGCAATGTAGGCGAAATGAATATACTGCTCCAGGGCCACTGCGTTCATGGTCTTTTCGCTCCGCCAGACTTGAACATCCGCACCATGCGGTCGGTGATAAGGAACCCGCCGACCATGTTGCTGAACGATGCTGCAATGGCAATAGCACCGAGCGTTGTAGTCAGCGGTGTCCCCTGCCGCCCCGTGATGATGATGGCCGCAACCACCACGATAGCATCCAAAGCGTTCGTCAATGACATCAGCGGCGTATGCAGCAGAGGTGATACACGCTTAATCAACTCAAACCCGACAAATCCCGCCAGGACAAAGACATAAAGATTTGAAATAAAGTCTGCAGGCATTCGTTTCTCCTGAAGTTCCTATGCGCGCGTTCCTGAAGACGCAAGCTCCGCAACGCGCTGGTTGACGATGCGTCCTTCATGGGTCACCAGCGCCTCGCGAATGATCTCGTCTTCCAGATTCAGCATTATCTTTCCGTCACTCATCAGCAGCTTTGCCACAGCGGCCACATTGGCTGAAAACATCTGGCTTGCATGGTTGGGAACACTGGAAGGCAAATTCACTGGTCCGACAATCGTTACGTCATGATGCACAACAGTTTCCCCAACCCTTGTAAGCTCACAATTGCCGCCGCGCTCGGCAGCAATGTCTACAATCACTGAGCCGGGCTGCATTGAAGAAACCATCTCAGACGTAATCAGGACGGGGGCTTTACGCCCCGGAACAGCGGCCGTAGTAATCACAACGTCCTGTTCGCGCAGCACTTCGGTTAGTTGTTCGCGCTGCTTGCGGTAAAAGTCTTCTCCGAGTGCCTTGGCATAGCCGCCCTTGTCTTCTGCGGCCTCGGCTTCCACAGCCAGCACAACAAACTTCGCCCCCACGCTTTCGACTTGCTCTTTCACTGCTGCGCGCACGTCATAGGCACTGACCACTGCACCAAGGCGCCGGGCTGTCGCAATGGCCTGTAACCCGGCAACACCTGCACCCAGCACAAACACCTTCGCAGGCGTAATCGTTCCCGCAGCGGTCATGAGCAGAGGGAATATTTTGGGTAATTGCGTTGCAGCCAGCATAACAGCACGATATCCCGCGATCGTTGCCATCGAAGACAGTGCATCCATGCTCTGTGCCCGCGTAATGCGCGGAATTAATTCAAGCGCCAGCAGAGAAACCCCAGCTGATGCCAAATCAGAGCACTCCTGCACCGCCGTCAGTGGCTCAGCGAATCCAATGAGCACCTGCCCCGGACGAAAGTGCTTCAGATCTGCACGCCCGGCTTCAGGATTCGCGCCCAGGCAGCGCACCTGGGCGATAATGTCCGCCTGCTGAAACACATCTTCGCGGCTGGCGATGCGAGCGCCGCGCGCCACATATAATTCGTCCGGGAATCCCGCAGCGGCCCCGGCAGATTGTTCAAGAACGACCTCAAGTCCGGCCTTTTTCAGCACCTCGCATTGGCGGGGTACAAGCGCAACACGCCGTTCCTGAGGATAGGTTTCATGCAGAATCCCAAGGGTTCCAGGCAATTTCAGAACTCTCCTTTGGGGAGCCAAGGTATTCAATTTATTTATGCTTTGGCAAGGGTAAAAAGCTGCGGGCATAAGAAAAATGTTTATATAACACGAATCTATGTAATTTGGGTGAATAGAGGACCTTCAGCAATAGCTGCCCGTCTGTCCCTCGGAGGGCCGATATCATTCACGGAGTATTAAGGTTAAAAAATTTAGTTTTATAAGTGATGGGTTTGTATTTCAAAATGAGAGTTATTTGCTTTATGGCGGCCGCATGGCTGATTTCCTGCTCAGCCGTTTTTGCCCAGCAGACCGTCACCATTACCCTCGACGAGGCCATTCACCGCGCAGAAGCCAATGAGCCAATCTTTGCTGCCAGCGTGGCCGACAGCAAAGTCGCAGCGCTGGATCGCTCCATCGCCCGCGCCGCCCTTCTGCCCAATGCGGTGTACCACAACCAATATCTGTACACACAGGGCACCGGCACCACAACGCCGCGCTTTATCGCCAATAACGCCGTCCATGAATACATAAGCCAGGGCGTAGTGAATGAAACCGTAGGCCTGGCAGGAGTAGCAGAAGTCAAGCGTGCCGATGCAGCTGCCGCTTTTGCCGCAGCTCAGCTTGAAGTCACACGACGCGGATTGGTGGCCACCGTCGTCAATTTGTACTACAGTCTCCTGGCCGCAGATCAGAAGCAGGCCGTGGCCACTCGAGCAGCCGACGAGGCTGATTCCTTCGTGGATCTCACCCGGAAACGCGAAAATGCGCGAGAGGCGGCCCATGCAGATGTCATCAAGGCCCAACTGGAGCAGCAGCAGCGCCATCGTGATCTGGAAGATGCCCGGGTGGCCGCGGAAAGGGCCCGCCTCGAACTGGGCGTCCTGCTCTTTCCTGATCCCAGGACCCCATACACGGTCGAAAACATCGCAGTTCGCACGGACCTGCCAACACGCGCCGAAGTGCAGTCAGCAGCTTCGGCCAATAATCCTGACATCAGGAGTGCATTCGCTGCATTGCAGCAAAGCAGCGCAGAAGTACTGGCAGCACGCGCTGCCTATCTGCCTGATCTTAGACTGAATGTCACGTACGGTATTGATGCGCCACAATTCGCCACGCGCGGCCCCGACGGAATCCACAATCTCGGCTATTCGGCCGCAGTAACGCTCGATATCCCCGTATGGGACTGGCTCTCCACACAGCACAAAGTCAGGCAAAGCGAAATCCGTCGCGATGCGGCGCGCGTAGCGCTCACTGCAGCCCAGCGCAGGCTCATTGCAGAACTCGATGAGTTCTATTCCGAGGCAGTGGCCGCACGCAACCAGCTTGCGTCGCTCGATCAAAGCGTGCAAACCGCAACAGATAGCCTGCGACTTACCAAGCTGCGCTATACAGATGGTGAGGCCACCGTGCTCGAAGTGGTAGATGCACAGAATGCGCTCACTCTGGCGGAAATTGCGCGCGAAGACGGCCGGGTGCGATATGAACTGGCGCTCGCAAACTTGCAGACATTGACGGGAAAACTTTAAGAATGTGGAACGTTATAAGCAAAAGCATATCTTGTCTGGGATTGATAATGGCCCTCATCCTGACTGGCTGCGGCAAAAAAGAAGCCGCGCCTGAAGTACAGGTCGAAGTGCAGGCACAACATCCTGAAGTGGGCCCAATCTCAGCCCATATTACCGCCGATGCCGTACTCGCACCGCTGGCCCAGGCAGCCATTGCGCCAAAAATCAGCGCTCCGGTCAAGAAGTTCTATGTCCAACGTGGATCGCATGTAAAAGCAGGTCAATTACTCGCCGTTCTTGAAAACCGCGACCTTGAAGCCGCTGTAGTAGACAATCAGGGCAGCTACACCGCCGCACAAGCTGCCTACGCCACAGCGACAAAGGCCCAGGTCCCGGAGGATTACCAAAAGGCACAGCTCGATCTTGCACAAGCCAGGGCAAATCTTGATCTGAACCAGAGCATTGTCAAGGCGCGCCAGGAGCTCTTTGCCGAAGGGGCCATTCCCGGCCGCGATCTGGACACCGCCCAGGCCGCCCTGGTGCAGGCTCAGGCCGCCTATGATTCCGCAAAGAAGCACCTTGATTCCATGCAGGCCGTAAGCCGCGAAGCGGCATTAAAAGCCGCACAGGGGCAACTGGAGTCAGCGAAAGGAAAGTACCTCGGCGCAGAGGCGCAGGCCAGCTATTCAGAGATTCGCAGCCCTATAAACGGCGTCGTGACCGATCGACCGCTCTTTGCCGGAGAAACAGCCGCAGCCGGAGCACCACTGCTTACCGTCATGGACACTTCAGCGCTGCTTGCTAAAGTACATATTTCCCAGGTGTTGGCTCAGCAGCTCAAAGTAGGTGACCCTGCCACGGTGACAGTTCCAGGCGTCAGGGATCCAGTCTCCGCAAAAGTCTCTCTCGTCAGCCCCGCCCTCGACCCGGGAAGCACCACCATCGAAATCTGGATACGGATTGAGAACAAAAGTGGCGCGCTGAAGGTCGGCACTCCGGTTCATGTCGCCATACAGACGAAGACTGTGCCCAACGCAATCAAGGTCCCGCTAAGCGCGTTGCTGAATGCGCAGGACAGCAAAGCATCCGTGATGGTGGCAGGAGCAGACGGTGTGGCCCACAAAAAACAAGTTAAGACGGGCATACGTGACAGCGACAACGTGCAGATCGCCAGCGGAATTTCACCCGCAGATATGGTGATCACCGAAGGCGCGTACGGTCTGGATGACGGAACAAAGGTAAAGATCACAGCACCCAAAAGCGGAGATGAGCAGTGATTACCAGCCCTCCCATTCTCCAGCCTGAAACGCGGGACTTCTGGCTCTCGCGCACGGTGCGTACGGTCTTCTTTTTCGCCATCGTGCTCACCGTAGCAGGCGTGTATCTGGCTTTTCAGGTGCCGATTTCCGTCTTTCCTGAAACGAATTTTCCTCGCATCGTGATAGGCGTCGACAACGGTGTCATGCCCGTCGAGCAGATGCAGGTCACCATCACTAAGCCGATCGAAGATGCGGTGAACAGCGTTCCCGGCCTGGAAACAGTGCGCTCAACCTCCAGTCGCGGCTCAGCTGAGGTCAGCCTCTTCTTCAACTGGAACGTGGATATGTTCCAAACGCTTCAACTTGTAGATGCCGCATTGGCAAAAGTCGAACAGACCCTTCCGCCTACCGCGCGCATCACCACAAACCGGCTCACCTTTGCAACGTTTCCCATCCTCGGCTATAGCCTCACTGCAGACACGCTTTCACAAACACAGCTCTGGGAACTCGCTACATATGAACTCAAGCCTCCTCTCAATCGCGTGGCAGGAGTAAGCACCGTCACAGTCCAGGGCGGCAAAGTCCCTGAATTCCATGTCGTTCCTGATCTCGCTCGGTTGCAGTCGGCTGGCGTCACCATCACCGATCTCGTCAATGCCATCCAGTCATCGAACATCATTGATTCTCCTGGTCTCTACGAAGAAAACCATCAGCTGATCCTTGGCACGGTTGGCGCTCAGGTCCACAACGCTGCAGAGTTAAGCCAGCTTGTCATCAAGACCACTCCCGGAGGTGCCCCCGTCCGCGTAGCTGATGTGGCCCAGGTACAGCCGGCGACCATGCCCGTCTACACTGTCGTAACAGCAAATGGAAAGCCCGCCGTGTTGCTGAATATCGCGCGTCAGCCATCCAGCAACACCGTGGCTGTCGCAAATGGTGTTGCCGCTGAAATTCAGCAGCTTCGGACAAAACTCCCACCTGGCGTAAAGCTGGAACCGTTCTACGACCAGTCAGAACTGGTGCGCGAAAGCATCGGTAGTGTGCGCGATGCAATCCTCATCGGCCTGTTGCTTGCCTGTATCATCCTGTTTCTGTTTCTGCGCGATTGGACATCATCCCTCATCGCCGGGCTGGTCATTCCTGTAACTGTTGCAATCACAATTGTCTTCCTTTGGCTCATTGGTGAAAGCTTCAACCTGATGACGCTGGGCGGACTCGCCGCCGCGATCGGCCTTGTCATTGATGATGCCATTGTCGTTGTTGAAAACATCGTCCTGCACCGCGACTCCGGAGAATCGCGCACTGAAGCCGTACGCAAAGCCTTCGCAGAAATAACCAAGCCACTAATTGGCTCGACTATTACGCCTGTCGTTGTCTTCCTGCCACTGATCGCTGTTTCCGGCGTCACCGGAAGCTTCTTCCGCGCTCTCGCCGTCACTATGACCGCGGCGCTATTGACCTCGCTGATGCTGGCACTCACCTGGACCCCGGGCCTCGGACTTGCCCTCCTGCGCGAACGGCATGAGACAAAACACACCGGGCCTGGACGGCTCCTTTGCCGCATCATGGATTGGCATAGCGGCACACTGGAATGGTCTTTGGCAAAGCCCCTGCTGCTCACCGCAGGATGCGCAATTCTGGTTCTCGGCACTTTTTTCGCTTACCGTTCTCTCGGCTCAGACATGCTCCCGGAAATGGACGAAGGTGGCTTCATCCTCGACTACATCATGCCCGCAGGTAGTTCTTTGTCGGAAACAAACCGCGTGCTCAATCATGTCGAGCGCATTTTAATGTCTACTCCTGAAGTAGAAAGCATCTCCCGCCGCACCGGTTTGCAGATGGGCTTGGCCGCAGTCACAGAAGCAAACACCGGAGACATCACCGTTAAGCTCAAAAAAGACCGCGACCGCGGCATTGATGAGGTCATGGACGATGTTCGCCAGAAGATCAAGACCACTGAGCCTGAGCTAGACGTCGAATTCACCCAGGTCCTCCAGGACATGATCGGCGACCTCTCAAATGCCCCCGAGCCAATCCAGATCAAAATTTTTGCCAACGACCAGAATTTACTCAACCAGCTCGGCGAGCGCATTGGCGACACCATCAGTAAGATCCCGGGAGTGGTAGACGTTAAAAATGGAGTCGAAAATACCATCAGCGGCCCAGCCACGAACTTCCAGGTGGACTCCATCGTCGCCGCGCGACTCGGCTTTACCCCCCAGGAAGTTTCTCAGGATGCAACCAGTATCCTCGATGGAATCCCGACCACAAACCCGCTGATAGCCAACAACCGGCCCTATACCATTCGCGTGCGCCTGGACGACGCATCGCGTGCTTCGCTTGAATCCATTGAGAACACGGTCTTTAACAGCAGCACTGGCCGCACAGCAACACTCGGCTCTCTGGCGCAGATCCAGCAATTGCCTCCGCAAAACGAGATTCGCAGAGAAAATCTTCAGCAAATGATTGTGGTTACCGGCCGACTGGAGGGTTCCGACCTGGGCACCGCAATGGCACAAGTGCAGCACGCCGTTGCCGGCCTTCATCTGCCGCCCAATGTTCGCATCACATATGGTGGCACTTATGAGGAGCAGCAGAAGTCCTTCCATGACCTCATGCGCGTGCTGTTGCTCGCCCTCGCGCTGGTTTTTGGTGTCCTGTTGACGGAATTCCGCAACTTCGCTGCACCCCTTGCGATCCTGTCCTCCTCCGTCCTCTCCATCTCCGGTGTTATTATCGCTCTGCTCATCACTGGAACCACCTTCAACGTCGCGTCCTTTATGGGACTCATTATGGTCATCGGCATTGTTGCCAAGAACGGAATCCTTCTGCTCGACGCGGATGAAAAGTTCCGCGCTAAAGGAGCATCTGCGCGCGAAGCCATGGTACATGCGGCGCAGCGCAGACTACGCCCCATTCTGATGACTGCCATCGCAGCAGTATGCGGAATGTTTCCGCTGGCCTTTGCCATTGGCTCCGGCTCGCAGATGCTTCAGCCTCTGGCAATCGCCGTGATTGGAGGCCTGTGCATCTCGATGGTGTTGAGCCTGGTTGTCACGCCGGTGGTGTACTACTTCCTTACGCGGACCAGAGAAGAGCATGCCTGATAACAAGTGCGGAATTTCGGTCTGCTCGTAAGACCAGATTCATCCAGGGTTCCGCATCGAAACAGCCATCGGCAGTTGAACCGTCACCGTTGTCCCTGTGCCAGGCTCGCTCTCAATCAAGATTGCCCCACCGGCCGCGTCCACGATTGCCTTACAGATCGAAAGCCCAAGTCCCGTGCCTCCAGTATTACGGTTGCGCGATGGGTCGCCGCGATAAAACGGCTCGAAAACATGTGGAAGTGCCTCCGGTGGAATGCCGTCCCCTTGATCAGAAATCTGTACCTCAGCATGTCCGTTTTCCGACCGCCCGCGGATCGTCACAGTCGTGCCTGCCGCACTGTGCTGTAGGGCATTCAGCAGCAGATTCGAGAAAAGTAAACTACATTCCTGCTTAGCCACGCGCGCCGCCAAAGTGTCGGATACCGACCGCTCAACACGAATGCCACGAAGGCCAGCGATAGGCTGAAGCTGTTCCTGTACCTCACAAATCGTCTGGCTCACATCGGTCGTTGCAGAAGTATGCTTCTCCACAGAAGCTTCGACACGTGCCAGGGTAAGCATTCTGCCAACAATCTCTTCCATCCGCTCACAGTCGGCCTCACAGCGTGCAAGTCCTGCCTGGTATTCCTCCGCACTGCGCGGCTTCATGCCGAGTAGCTGAAGTGAAGACTTCACAACTGCAACCCCCGTCTTCAGTTCGTGCCCGGAATCGCTGATGAAACGCCTCTGCTGCCTGAAAGAGTGTTCCAACCGCTGCAATGCTGCCTCCAGTGCCTGCACCAGCGGAAAAAGCTCTCTGGTGGCCTTTGCCCGCTCAGATGGCGTGAATTTCCACGAATTGACAGACACACTGGAGGCCTCTGCAGCCAGTTCATGCAGCGGCGCAAGTCCACGATTCAGCAACCACGCCATCACAGTTCCGGTAATTGCAAGCAACGCTAGGCTCGAGATGGCGTAAAACTGCACCGTATCAATCACCGCATGCCACACATGCTTCGTAGGCGATCCGTAAATAACTGTGACGTGATGAAGAACTCCGCCACTCGATTCATTTGGGTCTACACTTCGGAGTCCATGCAGAATCAGCGCCCGGTAGTCTCTGCCGTGAATCGCGAGGGAGAACATGCTGTCGCTCCGTGATGACAGCATCTGCTCCGAGGCGCCATCCCAGTTTGAGGATCGTCCCAGCACGCGGCCTTTTTCATCGCGCACCTCGTAAATGTCCTCAGGCGGCACGCTCAGGTCCTTCTGGTCCAGCATCACGTTGTCCGCGGCATCATCAGCGTCCTGCACAGAACCTAACAGCGAATCAGCCCGTCCATGCAACATCACGTCAAATGCGCGAAAGTGGCTGTGCCGTTCATAAAACCAGGCCATTCCTGTTACGCATAGTGTAGAAACCAGTTCCACCAGCAAAACTGTTGTGATCAATCTCCGGGTAATCGAATAGGGCTTCATGCTATGGCGAGACGGTAACCGCGGCCACGTAACGTCTCAATGCTCGGCTGGCGCAAATCAGCATCGAGCTTCTTCCGAAGGTTTGAGACATGGGCCTCAATCACGTTGGAATGGTGCTCCCAGTTATAGTCGTAGAGGTGCTCCAGCAATTCACGCTTTGAAACCACGACTCGAGGCCGGTGAATAAGGTATTCAAGAATGCGGTATTCCATCGGAGACAGGTCTATAATCCGCCCTGCGCGCCGCACAGATTGCTCCAACGTGTTCACCTCGATGTCTCCAACCGTAAATACAGGATGTGCAGCTCCTTTGCCCCGCCGCACAAGCGCCTTGGCACGCGCAAGCAACTCTCCTAAATCAAAAGGCTTGCTCAGGTAATCGTCCGCACCGGCATCCAGCAAATCAATCACAGATCGTTTTTCATCTCGCGCCGTAAGCACCAGCACGGGGCTGTTGCTGTTCGACGCCCGCAGTTTCTTCAAAAGGGAAAGTCCGTCGAGCTTCGGCAGCATCAGGTCCAGAATGACAAGGTCATAGCACGTGTCTTTCGCCATGTACAGCCCGACTTCGCCATCTTCGGCAATGTCAACAGCAAAGCCAGGCCCATCGCGCAAAGCTGTGGCTACATTTTCCGCGATCCGCTTTTCGTCTTCCACCAGAAGTACGCGCATTGCATTCCAGTCTGCCTCTTCTTAGATTAAGAGGGACTGAAGATGCCGTCGAGTGCGTTTTCGCGCATCCTAAACCACGTGGAACCATTTCAGAATAGACGCGATGCAGGGCGACGCCTCGCCGAACGCCTGCGCCAGTATGCTAATAGAGACGATGTTCTGGTCGCCGGCCTGCTTCGCGGAGGCGTACCGGTCGCCTCCGAAATTGCGCAAAAATTGAATGCCCCTTTGGACGTTCTGCTGGTGCGGAAACTAGGCGCTCCCGGCCAGCCGGAACTCGCGTTGGGCGCAATTGCTAGTGGCGGAATCCGTGTCCTCGATCATGACCTGATAAGGCACATGGCGTTGACTGAACAACAGGTGGCGGAAATCATCTCGAGAGAAGAAGCAGAGCTGCACCGGCGCGAACATCTCTATGCGGACCTTCGCCCGCAGATCACAATACGGGACAAAATCGTGATAGCCGTGGACGATGGCGTAGCAACCGGGGCCAGCATGATGGCCGCAATCTCTGTCCTGCACGCAGCAGGGGCGAAAAAGGTCGTTGTCGCTGTGCCCGTTGCTCCGCCTCATGCCATACGTGATTTATCATTAGTGGCTCACGAGGTCGTATTCATCAAAACAGCGGATTATTTCCCGGCAGTAGGCTTCTTCTATCAGGACTTCTCCCAGACCACCGACGAAGAAGTCCGCGAGATTCTCAGGCGGCAGTTGTCGTAACTTCAAGCGCTGCCATGCAACCCAACAACCACGAGCACAATGGACGGAATATCCATCTTTAAATCATGCAGCTATTTCAAATCCCGCCAGTTTGCCCCAGCACCGCACTCGGCAACAATCGGCACCTTCATTTCAATCACATGCTCCATCTCATGCTTCACGAGCGCTAGCACCTCATCAGTTTCAACCTCGGGCACATCGAACAGAAGCTCGTCATGCACTTGAAGTGTCATGACTGTCTTCAGCTTCCGTTCAGCCAGTTTGCGATCAATGCGAATCATTGCCAACTTGATCAGATCAGCTGCCGTACCCTGCAAAGGAGTATTGATGGCAGTACGTTCCGCAAAACCGCGCAGATTGGCGTTGCGGCTCTGAATGTCCGGGATGGGCCGCACTCGCCCAAACAACGTGCGAACGCGCTGCTCACGGCGTACCTCTTCAAGCATTCGATCAATGTAAGACCGCACACCCTGATAGCGCGCAAAGTATGTTTCGATATAGAGCCGCGCTTCGTGCTGATCAATCCCAAGCTGTTGCGCCAGTCCAAACGGCGAAATGCCATAAACAATCCCGAAGTTCACCGCCTTGGCCCGATTGCGTATTTCCTTCGTCATTTTGTCCGCGGGGACACCAAACACTTCAGACGCTGTCAGGGTATGAATGTCCTCACCTGTCTGATATGCCTTTACCAGCAGCGGATCTTCAGAGAAGTGCGCCATCAGCCGCAATTCAATTTGCGAATAATCCGCTGAGAGCAACACGTGCCCAGGCGACGCAATAAACGCCGCGCGAATCTCTCGCCCCAGCTCTGTTTTAATTGGAATGTTCTGCAGATTTGGATTGGTAGAGGAAAGCCTCCCCGTGGCCGTGCCCACCTGATTGAACGTGGTATGCACTCGCCCTTCGCTGTCGGCCAGCAGCGGCAAAGTGTCCACATAGTTGGACTTCAGCTTTGCAAGCTGGCGATACTCCAGCACTAGTCGCGGGACCTCATTGTGCTCGGCCAACTCCTCCAGCACATCCTGTGCCGTAGAGACCACCTTCCCTTTGCCATACTTCAGCGGCTTCGGCAGCCCCATCTTGTTAAAAAGCACATCCCCAAGTTGCTTCGGAGAATTGATGTTGAACCGATGACCCGACCGCTGATAAATCTCTTCGCCTACTCGGTGGATCTCCACCGACAGGCGCTCGCCCAGTTCTCTTAATACCCCGGAGTCAATCCGCACTCCGGCCTTTTCCATGCGTAACAAAATGGGGGCAAGCGGAAGATCAATCGTCTTGTAGACCTCCCCCGTCTGCAACGCATTAACTTCTTCTCGCAGCACTGGTGTAAGCGCCTGAACAGTGTGCGCAGCTTCCGTGAGTTGCTTTTCTCCTGATTCTTGCAGTGGATGATTGCTGAAGCGCGCCGCAATGTCACTCAGCCGGTGCGACATATGCGTTGGATTCACCAGATATGAATAGAGCATCAGGTCGTCCTGCGCACCGCGCAGTGTAACACCATGTGTCTCTAGAGCGCGCATCGCCCCCTTCAAATCATGCACTCTCTTGATGACCATCGCATCTTCCAGTAGTGCCTTCACTGTATCCAATGGAACCAGCAGAGCACGGCCCGCTTTTGCACTCACTGCGATAAAGCATTCCTCTTTCCCAGGCGAAGAACATTCTGCCTGCCCTGCAATGTCCAGCAGGGACATCGTCTTTAACTCCGGCTCACGCTCTACCGCCGATTCCGCTTCCTGTTCGCTTGTCTGCTCCGCAATGGCCGCAATTTCCGACTCTGGCAGCGCCAGCGCAAACCCATTCTGGCGCGCCTTCGCAATAAACTCGTCGATCTGCTCTGGAGTGGGCTGCAGCACATGCTCTACCTCTTTGTCCGGTACCGTCGGAGCAAGCTCTTTCAGCAGCGTCGTAAATTCCAGCTCGCTGAAAAGCTGCCGGCATGCATTTACGTCCGGGGCCTGCGTGCGCATCTCATCCAGATTTAATTCCAGCGGCACTTCGCAATGGATCGTCACCAGCTCTTTGCTCAGCAGGATCGTCTCGCGATTGTTTTCAAGTGACTCGCGATACGTCTTGCGCTTTACTTCTGCCGCGCGTTCCAGGGCTGCTTCAAGGCTTCCAAATTGTTGAATCAGTTCAACCGAACCTTTGTCGCCAATTCCAGGAGCGCCGGGAATATTGTCAATCGTGTCGCCGCGCAACGCCATCACGTCAATCACTTTTTCCGGAGGCACGCCCAGAGTCTCTTCCACCTTCGCGCGATCGAGTATCAAATTGTCCTTGACCGGATTCAGCACCTTCACCCGGTCATTCACAAGCTGAAGCATGTCCTTGTCATTCGAAACGATATAGACCGGATGACCTTCCTTCGCTGCCTTATGGGCCAGTGTGCCAATCACATCATCTGCTTCAAATCCCTCAGCCAGCAAAATGGGAATGTGAAACGCCTCCAGCGACCGCCGGATGTACGGCAACTGCTGCAAAAGATCCGGGGGCATTTCTGTGCGGTTGGCCTTGTACCCTGCATAGTCCACTTCATCAAAGCTCTGCGTTTTGATGTTGAACTTGCGAATGGTACCCATGGCCTTTGCGCGCTCATCCCGAAACACTGGCGTGCTCGGGTCAAAAATCGCAGCAAGATACTCCGGCTGAAAATCCCGCCGCAGCTTATTGATCATATTTACAAAGACATAGGTCGCCGCTGTCGGTACTCCCGTGCGGGTGGACATAGGTCTCTGCCGCTGCATCGCGTGATACGCGCGGAAAATGAAGGACATGGAATCGAGCAGGAAGACCGGAGCTTTGGTTGCAGTCGCAGATGGCATCACGGTTGAGTCTACCGCTTCTTCCTGCTCTCAGAAACCGGACGAACAATTACTGCCTCGCCCGCAGAGCTAACACAGCAGCATACATATTCTTCAGCGGCGTCTTTCAGCAAAGATTTTCAGGAAATGCGGCCTGCCAGCAATCCAGCGCGTCTCTTCCAGCTTTTGCTGCGCAAAGCTCAGCCACTGTTTCAGCTTTCCCGGCAGCCCCTTCTCGACGCTCACATCGCTGCGGGACAGTGCCGATTTCCTATCGGCCTCGTTTAACAAGACCCCAAGGACCTTGCACCTGCACATCTTGAGTCTACACTGTGCGCCACGCCATCAATAGCCGTTCGCAATCAGATACTCAAGTGTGAGCTCAAATTCTGCTTCCTTTTTCTGCTGGCGCTGCTCAAAAAACCTGAGCATCACATCGGCTTCCAGATTCACCGGCACCCCCGGCGAAAGCGTATACAGATTGGTGTGCGCATACGTATGTGGAATGATGGCAATGGTCACCGTTTTGCCATCAAACTTCGCGACCGTCAGGCTAATGCCCTCAATCGCAATGGAGCCTTTTTCAATCACATAGCGGGCCACGTTTTCTGGAACAGAAACCCGCAGCCACCAGTCAGTCGTCGCCACATCAGCTTCAGCCGCAACGGGCTCCAGAGACAGGACGGTCCCCGTCGCATCCACATGCCCCTGCACCACATGTCCGCCCAACGGAGTGCCCGCCGGCGTGGGTAGCTCAAGATTCACTACAGCACCTGCTTTGAGCTGTGCAAGCGAAGTGCGGGCCACGGTCTCCGCCGCAAGGTCCGCATGGAACAGCGGAGGTTCTACAGAAATATCCAGCGCCGTCAGGCATACACCGCTTACAGCTACTGAATCGCCCGTGCGCAGGCGCTCCGCAATCCCCGGCGCTGAGATGGCAATGCGCTTTGTGCCCGCGCGGTCTTCTACACTCAGAATCGTTCCTGTCGTTTCAATCAGCCCGGTAAACATAGCTGCTCCTGGTGCCACGGGTTTTGAAGATATGCTTCAAATCGAAAATCGCTTTCTATCGCTTTCCACGTGATGCGCTGCAGTGCTTCCCGGATTCGCACATTCTCTATAAATATAGGCACTCCTTCGTCGCCGATAACAACAGGAGCATAGAAAAGGCTGAGCTTATCCACAGCATTGTCATGGATCGCAGCGCTGTTCAGGTGTGCCCCGCCTTCCAGCAGCAAGTTTAGGATGCGCATCTGCCCCAATCGCTCAAGCACAGCGCTAAGAGAAACACGCCCGTTTTTCTCTGCAACCCGCTCCACTCGAACACCGCTGTCTTCAAGCACATGCTGTTTTTCATCAGAAGCTGCGTCTGTACAAAACACCAGCAAGTCCTCTTTCGCCGTCTCTACAAGTTTTGAGAAGGTCGGCAGCCGCAAGGTGGAATCCAGCACCACACGCTGCAATGGCCGGCGCCGCGGCAAACCACTTCTGTCCGTAAGCAGAGGATCATCCGCCAGCACAGTTCCAACGCCAGTCATGATCGCATCTGAAGCGTGCCGCATCTGCTGAACAACAGCACGCGAAGCCTCACTCGTAATGTAGTAAGGCTTCCTTGCTCCTACACTTCCCGGCGCAGGCGCAATCCGCCCATCCAGTGAAACTCCGGCCTTGAGCGTGACAAATGGCAGCCCGGTGCGAATGTGCTTCGCAAAACCATCATTCATCGCACGCGCGTCATCACACAGCACACCAACATCTACTGAAATTCCCGCTGCACGCAGTTTTTCAATTCCCTGTCCGTTGACCGCAGGATTCGGATCGCCCGTCGCAACCACAACGCGTGCAACACCTGCACGAATCAGAGCGTCTGCGCATGGCCCTGTGCGCCCCTGATGCGGGCAAGGCTCCAGGGTGACGTAAGCAGTCGCTCCCCGCGCCTTCTCAGCAGCCTGTTTCAATGCCACAATTTCGGCGTGGTCCAGCTCGTCATAGATATGAAAACCCTCGCCAGCAACGGTTCCGTCGCGTTGCACCAGAACACATCCAACAGCAGGATTGGGTGACGACACTCCAACCGATTGCTGCGCCAGATCCAGCGCGCGCCTCATCCAGCAAATGTCTTCCTGCATCGAGATCACACGCCAAGCAGCGAATCCACAAACGCGCCGCTGTCAAACGGAAGAATGTCTTCCAGCTTTTCGCCCACGCCTACATAGCGCACCGGCAGCTTCAGCTCACGCGCAATCGCAACCGCAATGCCGCCTTTTGCTGTGCCGTCCAGCTTCGTAAGCACAATGCCCGTTACACCAGCCGACTCGGTAAACAGCCGTGCCTGCTGCAAACCGTTCTGGCCAGTTGTCGCATCCATTACCAACAGCACCTCATGCGGAGCATCCGGAATAATGCGCTGCGTAGTACGCCGCATTTTGTCCAGCTCTGACATCAGACCGCCCTTGGTATGCAGGCGGCCTGCCGTATCCACAATCAGTACATCATTGGCACGGGCCTTCGCCGCCTGCAGCGAGTCGAACAGCACTGCCGAGGGGTCGCCTCCCTGACGGCCTTTGACCATCTCTACCCCACTACGCTGGCTCCAGACCTCGAGTTGTTCGATCGCCGCAGCGCGGAAGGTGTCCGCCGCACACAGCAGCACAGTCTTCCCCTGCCTGCGATAATACGCAGCCAGCTTACCGCTTGTTGTGGTTTTGCCGGTGCCGTTCACGCCCACCATCATAATCACCGCCGGAGGAGATGGCACAAAAGGAGCAGGCCGTTGCTGCTCATCCAGAATGCCTCTGATCTGCTCTTTAAGCAGGGACTTCAACTCTGCGCCGTCGCGAATCTGCTGGCGCTTGGCGCGCTCGCGCAGGTTCTCAAGAATTTCATTCGTGGTGGTCACGCCAAGATCGGAAGCCAGCAGGCTCATCTCCAAATCTTCCAGTGCCGACTCGTCTACCTCGCGCGTCATTGCCATGACGCTTTCAATCCGCTCGCTCAGGCTTTCGCGCGTGCGCGTGACTGCCTGCTTCATGCGGTCGAATATACTTTTCTTTTCGGGTTCTTCAGCCTCTTTCAGGCTGCCAAAGAGTGTTTGAATCATGGAATATACCGCTCAATTCAAGTGTAGCAATCCCATCCTTGTATTTTGCGCATTTCTCAGCCGTCATCCTTGTTTCTGTGCATTTTGTGATGAGCCATCCTGAGCAAAGGGAGCGAAGTCAAAGGACCCGCATCGCAAAGCGATGCGATTTGTTGCTGCGCGGCAAATCGGCATCATTCGAGTGGACCAACACCCAATTGTTCTTATTGCCGGCAAATGTCGTGCCCGTGTCCAGCGCTCCGATATCGCTGGCCTTAATGCTGATCGGAGTATCGTCCTGTTCAAAGTGGTTCTGGGCAAATTCGCTGAGCGGCACGTTCTGGTTAACGAACAAGCCGTTGCCCTTGGCATACTGGACCGTGGAGTGGTCCATCGCCAGCCGCGCACCAACGCCTACCTCGACAGCGCCGCTCTCAGGGTCTGCATCCGAATTCGCATCGGACACTGTGACCCAGCTCAAACAGTTCTCGGACTGTTCGTCCGGAACTGAACTCCATACCAGAAACCGGGAACTTGGTTTCCCTTCGCGCGAAATACAATCGGCTTCTCCTGTGTCCCGACGGCGTTGAGCGAGCCGCCTTCGTCCACGGAAAAGGTCGAAATCTCAGCAAAATAGACGGTAACGCCTGGCTCGACGGTAACCGGAGCCTTGATGGTGAGGTACTGGTGGACGTCATAGCAGCCCTCATGCAGCGTGAGCGGCTGTTGCACCTGAGATTCCGTTAGAACATGACACGGTGGAGGTGTTTTCACCTGTGCCTGTGCGGAAAACGACAGCATCACAGAAGGGAGAAAAGCGATCAGCATTCGGTACCTTTCAGTGAACATACTTCTGCAAGAATATCGAAGCTTGATGAACCCCCAATGTCACCAGCCGCGATAATAAAACCTTGGCCCATAATAGTACGGATACGGGTAGTAGTACGGGTAAGGATAAGGCACAGCAACATACACCGGACGGCGCACCAGTCTTGGCCGGCGCGGAACCGGCGCCGAAGCTGCCAGACGCTGCGCTTCCTGATACGAAACAGGCGTGACCGTCACCGGGTTTGCCAGATGGAAGTCCAGCAATGCTTCTGGCGGAATCACCACCTGCGGGCCTTTCGTGGCTGCCGACGCTGCCAGCCCTGTCGTTCCGCCCGCAACGGCGCCAATGGCCGCTCCCGGACCACCACCTGCAATTGCGCCAATGACTGCGCCGAGCATGGCCCCGCCAGATGCATTGCCCGCTGAGTATCCGGCCTTGTTTGGAGCATCGGCCTTCCACGCATCGGTCATCAGCGGATATGCCTGACCGCCAAGCTGAAGCTGCGTAATCTGCAATTGCAATCCGGATTTTCCGGCCAGCTCACCAGACTTCTTCACGTTTACGACCTGCCCGGTCACCACAGCACCGCGCGGAATCGCCAGCACATTGCCGGAATAAATATCATTGGCTACCGTCGCCTGAAACATCGAACCAATCTGCAATCTGCGTGCATCCAGTGGTTCACTGGTGCGTACGGTCAGGAGCGTTCCTGCCGGAATCGTAACCGGACTCGAGCTCTGCTGTCCTGGAGAATAGCTTCTACTGTTTTCGGCCTGGTCCGGCTGCGATACGCCCTGGTTGTATGGCGGAGGCGGTGGCACCTGCTCTTGCTGCTGCTGCTCAGCCGCAGGAGAAGCGCTGCCGACAACGAGATTGTTCGCAACCGAACGCACGCCGTTCAGTTTGGACACAAGCTCTTCAGCCAGTTGCTTCGACGCCTGATCGCGCACAGTCCCGGAAATCGTCACATCGCCATCAATGGTGGCGACGGTGATGTTCTGCCCCTGAAGCTGAGGAGAGTTGGCCAGCGCACGCGACACATCCGACTGAATATCAGCGTCAGACCGGGCCGCCTGCGCCTGTGCCGCCGGAACAGAAAAAGGCGCGCTGGACGCACCAAAACCAAAGACCAGAGCGAAAGCCCAAACCTGTAACTTCTTCATCGCAACAACCTTAACCGACGCTGAGCATCGTTGCTTTCTTCTGGATAGACGTATGCCCATTTCCGCGTCATTGGTAAAAACACATTGGAGAAGAAAAAGTTACGGAGAAGCAGCTCGTATGGCTACTCGTGAATGTGTCTCTCAGGCATCATTTTCTGATGCGAAATGCGTGAACGGTAGGGGAGATACCTGACACTTTAGACCGGATAGATACCTGACACTTCCCTTTTCAGGAAGGTTTTGTTTTTTGCGGCAGCAGCAGTGCCTCTTCAGCCCTGCCAGCTTACCTGTTTTTCAGCTGCGACAGTGGCAGATGAGCGAATGCGCTCTCCCTACAGCACAGATATCGCGCTTCTTCCAGCGGAAGTGCCCGTGGCTCTTTGACCGTCAGTACCCGCATCGAGTCTTCTGGCTCGGGTACATGCCAGGGGGATACTCCCGCAATCAAGAGCTGATGTCTGGATCAGCCCTTCAGCTTCCTGTAACGAGAAATCAGCGTGCTGGTCGAGCTGTCGTGCTTCCCATCCGCCTTGCCTTCGAGCTCCGAGATGATGTTCTTTGCCAGCACCTTGCCCAGCTCCACGCCCCACTGGTCAAACGAGTTGATCTGCCAGATCACACCCTGCGTAAAGACGCTGTGCTCATACAGAGCCACAAGCTTGCCCAGTGCCTCAGGCGTAAGCTTTTCCAGCAGAAGGGTGTTCGACGGCCGATTGCCTTCAAAAACGCGGTGCGGCACCAACCAGTCCGGAGTGATCTCGGCCCTCACCTGCTCAGGAGTCTTGCCAAAAGCAAGCGCCTCGCTTTGGGCAAAAACATTTGCCATCAGCAGGTCATGGTGGTTCCCCAGCGGATTCAGCGGTTTCGCAAACCCGATAAAATCGCACGGAATCAGGTGGGTTCCTTGATGAATAAGCTGATAAAACGAGTGCTGGCCGTTGGTGCCTGGCTCACCCCAGAAAATCGGGCCCGTTTGATAATTCACCCGCGCGCCGCTCAGTGTAACCGACTTGCCATTGCTTTCCATGGTGAGTTGCTGCAGGTATGCAGGAAAGCGCTTCAGGTATTGGTCATACGGCAGGACGGCCACCGTCTCCGCGCCGAAGAAATCTGCATACCACACCGTAAGCAGTCCCATCAGCACGGGCAGGTTCTTCTCAAACGGAGCATTTCGGAAATGCTCATCCATCTCATGGAATCCCGCAAGCAGTGCCTTGAAGTTCTCCGGTCCGATGGCAATCATCGTCGAAAGACCAATGGCCGAATCCATCGAATAGCGCCCACCGACCCAGTCCCAGAAGCCGAACATATTGGCCGTATCAATACCAAATTTCGAGACCTCAGCAGCATTCGTCGAGACCGCGACAAAGTGCTTTGCCACCGCCTTCTCATCGCCCAGCTTCTTCAGCGCCCACTCGCGCGCAGTCTGGGCGTTGGTCATGGTTTCAAGCGTGGTAAATGTCTTTGACGAGATGATGAAGAGCGTCTCTTCCGGATCAAGATCAATCGTTGCTTCAGCAAAGTCCGTCCCATCTACATTCGAGACAAAACGGAAGACCATATCACGCTGGCTGTAATGGCGCAGCGCTTCGTAAGCCATCACCGGGCCCAGGTCAGAACCGCCAATGCCAACATTGATGACGTTCCTGATCCGTTTGCCGGTAAAACCCTTCCAATCACCGCTTCGCACACGGTCAGCAAAGGCTGACATGCGGTCCAGGACCTGATGCACTTCAGGCACAACATTCTTTCCATCTACATTGATCACAGCATCTTTCGGGGCGCGCAGGGCCGTGTGCAAAACGGCGCGGTTTTCCGTGACATTGATCTTGTCTCCCCGGAACATGGAATCAATGTGCTCGCGCAGCCCACTCTCTTCGGCCAGTTGAATCAAAAGCCGAAGTGTTTCCTCCGTAATCCGGTTCTTTGAATAGTCGAGATAGATACCAATCGCTTCCTGAGAGAAGCGCTCGCCGCGTTTGGGGTCGCCCGCAAAGAGCTTGCGCAGGTGCACATGCTGCATTTGCTGGTAATGCGTTTCGAGGGCTTGCCATGCAGTGAGCTGCGTCAGCGAGACAGACCTGGTTTCCATAGCCATCGTATTCCTCTTCTCTCTGCGACTTGTTCCTGGTTTATTTCAAACTGGTCAGCGCAAATTCACGCGCCGCTTCAAGCACCTTGTTCACCGATTCCTTCGAGCACGACTCAGAATAAATCCGAAGCAGCGGCTCTGTCCCGGACGCGCGTAACAGCAGCCACGTTTCCGCAGCATTCGATTTCGCGTCCGCTTCCGGGTTCTTCAAAAAGAATTTGATGCCGTCCAGCGTCTCCACGCGTTCCACAGGCATACCGGCAAACTCTTTCACTCCCGCCCGGGCCTTTGCGATCGTTGCATTTTTCAGGTCATCGTGAATGTGCAGATCTATGCGTCCATACTGGTGCTCGCCATACGTATCTTGCAGCCGGGCAACAAGCTGTCCGAGCGTGCGCCCTTCTTCCGCCATCACATTGGCCAGCAGCAGTGCATTCAGCAGACCATCGCGCTCCGGCAGGTGCCGCTTAATGCCGATTCCACCAGATTCCTCGCCACCAATCAGGATGTCTTTCTCCAGCATCAGATCGCAGACATACTTAAAACCAATGCCATGCTCATGCAGAGTGCGTCCATAGCGCGCGCAGATGCGGTCCAGCATCTTGGTTGTGTTAAAGGCGCGGGTCACATCACCGGGCCACTTCTTGCGTTCGAGCAGCCATTGCAGGATGACAGCAAAAATCTTGTGCGGATCCACAAAATTTCCGTTCTCATCCACAGCGCCAATGCGGTCCGCATCCCCATCCGTGGCAAACCCGGCATGGCACTTATACTGAACGGTCGTTTCCTGCAATGCGCGAATATGCGGCTCTATCGGCTCCGGATTGATTCCAGGAAACAGCGGGTCATGCTGCGCGCGAATTTCTACAAAATCCACGCCAATCTTCGTAAAGATACCCGCCAGCACTCCGCGCCCTGCACCGTACATACAGTCCACCGCAAACTTCAGGCCGGACTTGCTGATGAGATCCAGATCAGCAAATTTCGAGATGGCCTCAATGTAGGGCGTCTGGAAATCCACCGTCTCAATCTTTGCCGGAACGGCGGCCCGCGGCAGCGGCTTCCCCAAATGGCCTTCAATCTCCGAGATAATTGAGGGCTTGCCCGAGCCACCATAGTAGGCCTTGTATTTCACTCCATTCCATTGGTACGGATTATGGCTCGACGTAATCATCACGCCACCGGCGGCACAGTGCGCACGCACTCCGTATGAAAGCGCTGGTGTCGGCGTAATCCGGTCTGCAAGCTTCACATGTATGCCAGCAGAAGCGAGCACCTCAGCCATCGCCTGCGCAAAGGCCTGCGATCCGAACCGTGTATCGTATCCAATGCAAACACCCTCGCCCGGGTCCTTCTTCGACAAGATGTAATGCCCAGTGGCCGCCGCAGCAAGCCTGACATTTTCAAAGGTAAAATCGTAGGCAATAACTCCACGCCAGCCATCTGTGCCAAATTTAATAACGTTTGTATTTCCCATATCGATTGTCTAAGTCCCGAACAGTTTTGCCTCTCAGATCAACTCTTTCTTTCCATCCGCCGCCAACTGCTTCACCACTTTTCCCACGTCCTGCGAATGGTCGCGGCTCGCAATCAGAATCGCATCATCGGTCTCTACCACCACCAGATCTTTCACGCCCACAAGCGCCACAAATTTCTTCGGACTGTACACGTAGTTCCCATGCGCGTCCAGCGGCAGACTGCCAGCGCTTTCAGCAACGTTCTCGTGCTGGTCTACAAACTGCGCTTGCGCAAGCTGATGCTCATAAAGCGCCGCCCATGAGCCTAAATCGTTCCAGCCAAAATTCGCGCGCAGGCAATACAGACTGGAATGGTGCTCACCCTTTGCCGAGCGCGGTTCCAGCACAGCATAGTCCACGCTGATGTTTTCGCACTTCGGGTAAAGTTCTTCAAAGGTTTTACGAAATCCTGCCGTGCCGTATGCAGCGGCTATCTGCTCAAGATACGGCGCCGTCTCCGGAAGATGCTCACGTACCGCGTTGGCCAGCGTGCGCGCACTCCACACAAAAATACCGCTGTTCCAGTGGTAATTCCCCGCCGCAACAAACTCCTCGGCCTTTTCCTGGTTCGGCTTTTCTGTAAACCGGCGCACGCGCAGAGAGCCATCCCCTAGGGCTTCGCCAGTTTCAATGTAGCCATAGCCAGTTTCAGCCCGGGTGGGCGTAACACCGAGCACAACCATGTTGTCGCCTGCTGCTGCAATTTTCGTCGCGTGCTCCAGCACAGCAAGAAACGCAGCCTCATCCCCAATCACGTGGTCCGCCGGAAAGATACCCAGCACGGCGTCAGGATTTTCCCTCTCCACCAGAAATGCGGACAGTCCTGCCGCAGGCGCAGTGTTGCGTGCCGCCGGTTCGCAGACCACGTGCTCCTGCGGCACCAGATCGAGCTGCTCACAAATCGCCGGTGAAAGTAGGTCATTCGTAATAACCCAGAAGTCCTCGCGTTTAGCCAGAGGCAGCAGCCGGTCCACTGTGCGCTGAATCATAGTGCGTTCGCCATCCAGAGCGAGCACCTGCTTGGCACGCGCCTTGCGGCTCCGGGGCCAGAAGCGCGTACCGCTTCCGCCCGCCAGAATAATGGGCCTGAAATCAATTGACTTGGGCATGTTTCTCCGTATGTAAGAGGTTCAGACAGATTGTGGCAGAATACGCATCACTTCAGCTGGGCCATGAGACTTCACCGACCACTCCTTCGCGTCCGCCGGAATCACAGCAAGCTGACAGCGCTCCACAGCAAACGGTTCGAAGCCATCTCCTTCGATGGTCAAACTGCCTTGCGCCACAAACAGCATCTGCACGACATTAGCGGCCGCGTTCTCGCCTGACGGAAGCTGCTGCGACCACTTCTCCAAGCGAAAGTATTTTTGATCAATCAGCACAGAATGAGCATTCACGCTCTTCGGGAGTATCTTCCCTGCCTGCGTCTTCAACCGCATCGCCTCAAAGGACTTGTCCAGGTGCAGCTCGCGCAGGCGCCCATAATCATACATGCGATAGGTCAGGTCGCTCGTCTGCTGCGTTTCAAGCAGCACAGCCCCCGGCCAGATCGCGTGTACTGTTCCCGCGTCTACAAAAATCATGTCGCCCTTCTGAACAGGCACAAGATTCAGCAGCTCTTCCAGGCGCGATTCCTCAATCGCCTTTTGCACCTGCTCCGGAGTCGCTCCCTGCTTGATCCCCAGCGCCACTTGCGCGCCCGGTTCGGCATCAAGCGCATACCAGCATTCGGTCTTCCCGCGCGGCTCGCCATAACGCTGCGCCATGGCATCATCCGGATGCACCTGCACGCTCAGCTTTTCCTTCGGAAAAAGCACTTTAATCAGCAGCGGAAACTCTTCGCCGCCGTGTCCCTGGCCCAGCAACGCTTCACCGAACGCAGCCGTAATGTCTTTTAGCGACCGGCCCTTCAGCGGACCAGTGTCTGCTGCGCACATCTCTCCGGTCAGCCAGACTTCGCCAATCGGCTCGCCTTCAGTTTTGTAATCAAACCATGGTGAAAGGTCGTGGAACCCCCAGATGCGGGTCCGAAAATAAGGAGCAAGTCTGAATGGATGTAAGGCTTGCATGTATTTTCAGTATGCCTGAAAACCTCACGCGACACATCCTGCCTGCTCTCACCGCCCATCGCGTAGTCGCGTTGCCAGCCGGTCTGGCAGCCCGGCACGAACAATCCGCATCTGCGCAAGCCTCACGTCGTATGGCACACGATAAAACCCTACCGTCCGCCGGGCGTCATCATACAGAGCAAATGCTGGACGCCAGTCCCCGTCCCGGGGCTGCCCCACTGAACCTGGATTCAACAAATACCGCACGCCATCGCGAAGCTGAATCTCATACTCTTCCGCCTCATGATGCGTGGCATAGTCCGGCACCAGCTTGAACCACTCTTCTCCATTGGTGGCGAACCCGCCCTGCAGATGCGTATGCCCAAAGAAGTTGATCCGCGTCTGTACTTTTGCAAGCGGCTGCCACGCATCGCGCATAGACAAAATGTATGCATCCTCATCCAGAGGAGAACCATGCGTGCACGCCACATGCAGCCCGTCCGGCATCATCGGTCCCGTCGCCAGCTGGCGCAGCCACGCAATATGTTCAGCCGATAAAACGCATTGTGTCCATCGGGCCGCGCGTCCGGCAATCGGATTAAAATCATCAATCCCGGGAAGCCCGCTGCAAACGCGGTCGTGATTTCCCCGCACAAACATACTGCCCAGCGCGCGCACACGATCTATCACTTCATTCGGACTCGCGCCATACCCAACCACATCTCCCAGGTTCCACACCACATCATGCGCCGGAGCCGCCGCCAGCACTGCTTCCAGGGCTTCAAGATTGGCGTGAATATCGGAAAGGATCAGCGCACGCATGGTTCCCAATCTAATATAGATGCCTTCAACCGCGGACCCAGTGTCCCGGTGAGTATTCGCGCAGCATGCCTGAGACCGGCACGCCCGCCGCCAGCGTGGTCAGCGGCCGGAACAAATCCGTTTGCAGCGTAGGCACCGCGCCCAGCAGGCTTCTCGTATACGCATGTTGCGGAGAGAGAAAGATCGCCGTCTTCGGACCTTCTTCCAGCAGAACGCCGTTCCGCATGACCGCCACGCGGTCCGCTACCTGCGAAACCACAGCCAGATCATGCGAGATAAAAAGCATCGAAAGCCCATAGCGCTTCTGCAAACTTCCCAGAAGCTCCAGTGTCTGGGCCTGCACCGTTACATCCAGTGCCGTGGTGGGTTCATCGGCAATCAGCAGGCGCGGACGGTTCACAATCGCCATGGCAATCAGGATGCGCTGGCGCTGGCCGCCGGAAAACTGGTGCGGATAGTCCCGCAAGCGGCGCTCCGGTTCCGGCAACGCCACCGCATGCATGGCCTCAATGACCGCCTCCCGCACATCTTTGCGGCTCCGCTCGGGATAATGTGCCCGGACCGCCTCAGCAATCTGCTCGCCTACAGGCATCACCGGATTGAGCGCAGTCATCGGCTCCTGAAAGATCATGCAGATGTCACGCCCACGCAGCCGTCGCATTTCCTCATTCGAAAGCGCCAGCAGATCGCGGCCATCAAAACGAACCGTGCCCTGCACCTTCGCTGAAGCATCCAGCAGCCGCAGAACAGCCAGTGCCGTGACCGATTTTCCCGATCCCGATTCGCCCACGAGTCCCAGAACTTCTCCGGAACCAATCCTGAGCGTTAGCCGGTCTACCACCGGACGCGAATTCCATGCATGGAATGAGATGGAAAGCTGGTCGAGTTCAAGCAACACACCCACAAACACATCATAAGTGGAATCGCGCACCGCGCCTCGAATAGATCCGGGATTCGACTGGAAAACCACACCGCAGTTGGGCCAGCAGAAAAAATCATGGGTGTCCAGCGGCAACGTTCACCCTGTTTGACCGAATGCGGCGCAAGCGCAATGACGCATTCTACGACGTGACCAGGAAATCCGGACCAATCTCCGCGAAAGATTGGATACCAACCCAAGGTTGCAATCTTTCCATTTGCACCAAACTTGATACACTGGCCTTATCGTGGTTGAGCTGGTTCCCTCCATACTTTCGGCTGATTTTGCCCGCCTTGCCGACGAGGTCGCAGCGGCAGAGCGCGGCGGCGGCAGCGTCATCCATGTGGATGTGATGGATGGTCACTTCGTTCCCAACATCACGCTCGGGCCTCCGGTGGTCAAGTCGCTTCGCAAAGCCACAAATTTGCCGCTTGACTGCCACTTGATGATCGAAAATCCAGACGAGTACATCCCGGCATTTGCTGACGCCGGAGCAGACTGGATCAGCGTCCATTACGAAGCCTGCCGGCATCTACACCGTACACTGGAGCTGATCGCCCAGCACGGAATGCAGCCAGCCGTCGTCATCAATCCGGCAACAGAAGTTTCCGTGCTTCGGCCGGTTCTCGGCATGGTGCATCACGTCCTGGTCATGAGCGTAAATCCCGGCTTCGGCGGGCAGAAGTTTATCCCCTATTCTCTGGCCAAGCTACGCCAGCTGCGTGGGCTTCGCCAGGAACTGGGCCTGAGTTATAGGATTGAAATAGATGGCGGCGTGGCTCACGATACAATTCCCGCCATCGTCGAAAATGGAGGCGAGCTGCTTGTGGCCGGAAATGCCGTTTTCGGGAATGGCAAAGCCGAGCAGAATGCCCGCGCACTGCTTGAACTCGCTCGAAGGGCCGCGGAAATCGCTGTTTAGGATCTGAGGTGTTATGAAACGCGTCGTTGCACAAATGTCCGCTGTTTGCCTGTGCCTGGCATTGGTACCCGCATCGCATGGACTGAGCAAGAAAAAGAAGAAGCATACGGACCTGGGCCAGAATCCCCTGGCCAATGTGAATTCCAAGCAGCCGGACAAAGAACTTTTTGACAAAGCGATGAAGGCCCTCAAAAAGGGCAAGTATGACGTCGCTCGCCTCGACCTGCAGACGCTCCTGAACACCTATCCTGACACCGAATACGCCATGCGGGCCAAACTCGCCATCGGCGACACCTGGTACAAGGAAGGCGGATCCGCTGCACTGACGCAGGCCGAACAGGAATACAAGGACTTCATCACCTTCTTCCCCAACACGCCTGAGGCTGCAGAAGCGCAGATGAAAGTCGGCGACATTTATTTCCAGCAGATGGAAAAACCGGACCGCGATCCACAAAACGCCATGCACGCTGAGCAGGAATACCGCACCATGCTCCAGCAGTTCCCTGACTCTCCGCTGGTGCCACGCGCCAAGCAGCGCCTCCGCGAAGTACAGGAAGTCCTGGCACAGCGCCAGTTTGAGATTGGGCAGTTCTATGCTTCACGCGAGAACTGGACCGCCTCCATCGCGCGATTACAGACCGTAGCTGACTCCTATCCCCTCTTCAGCAAAAGCGACCAGACGCTGATTACCCTGGGTGATGCTTACGTCACGCAGGCGCAGATGACCCAGCGGCTCAACCTTCCCCCTAAAGTGAAGGAAGAGCTGGTACAGGCCTACAATGATCGTGCTGCCGCCGCTTATGACCGCGTGGTTACACGGTATGCCATGGCGCCGCATGTGGAGGACGCAAAGGACCGCCTGATTGCCATGGGCCGGCCTGTCCCTGAACCCACTCAGGCGGAACTGGCCGAGAGCGAAGCCGAAGAAGGCAGCCGCACCAACATCCATCTGAAAGACCGCGCGATTCTGCTGGTCAAACCCGGTCCATCCACGGTGCGCGCAGCACGCGTAGGCGAACCAACGCTGGCCGACCCGCAGCAGACCACCGCTCCGCAGGTACGGGAAGCGACTGTGGCCATGTTCAACGCAGCGGCGAAAGGCCAGCCGATTCCCGCCCCCGCGCAGGGTGCAAATGCGGCTCCATCGCTGCCCGCAAATTCAGGAACCGCGCCTGCGGCTGGTGCCTCCAGCGGTGCAGCCGTCGAGATGGAAGCCATCCCATCGGGAACGAGCAGTGGAAACTCCACCAGTGTCGAAGTCATCAATCCGAACGGAAATTCCAGCGCAGGAACACCGAATACCGCGGCCCCTGCTGCCGGAACCGGGAACGAAGCTGCTCCGACTAATGGCGCTGCTCCGGCCAACTCCGGCGCTGATTACGGCCTGAAGCCAGTCGGCCCGTCGAATGCGAATGCTCCACTTCCTCCGGTGGACAAGCCTGCTGCCGCTCCTGAGCAGATCAACGATGTGAACCCGGCCGAACAGTCCAAAGCGCAGGTAAAGACCGGAACCAAGGGCAAAAAGAATGTCCCGGTGGACACCGGGAAAGAGTCTTCTACTAAGAAAAAGAAGAAGGGCCTAGGCAAGCTGAACCCGTTCTGAACTCCGGCAAGTACAGCAGCAAAGGCCGCCCACTCCGGCGGCCTTTGTTATTCCAACACAATGCTTTATCGTGAAAGATTAGGTTAACTCTCAAAATGTCTCACGATCTGTCAAAAGCCTACGATCCCACTGCCATTGAAGACCGCTGGGCCGAGTATTGGGTGCGCGAGCGCCTCTTTAAAACGCCATCGCCTAAGGGCATTCCCGCCCGTGCACCGTTTACCATCCTGCTGCCTCCGCCCAACGTCACCGGGCGCCTGCACATGGGCCACATGCTCAACCAGACGGAGATGGACATCCTCACCCGCTGGCATCGCATGCTGGGCGACACGACGCTCTGGCTTCCCGGCACCGATCACGCTGGTATTGCCACGCAAATGATGGTCGAGCGCCAGCTCGCCTCCGAAGGAAAGACGCGCCAGCAGCTTGGCCGTGAAGCCTTCGTCGAGCGCGTCTGGCAATGGAAACAGCACTACGGGGGTGCAATTCTCGACCAGATGAAGCGCCTGGGCGCCAGCGTGGACTGGTCGCGCGAATACTTCACCATGGACGACAACCTGTCCATCGCCGTGAAGGAAGCCTTCGTCCGCCTCTACGAACAGGGGCTTATCTATCGCGGAGCGTACATCGTCAACTGGTGCCCGCGCTGCCAGACAGCCATCAGCGACCTTGAAGTAGTACATGAAGAACAGAAGGGTAAGCTATGGGAAATACGGTATCCAGTGGCGGAAGCGCCGGGCCAGTTCCTGACCATTGCCACTACCCGTCCGGAGACCATGCTGGGCGACGTGGCCGTGGCTGTCCACCCAAACGACGAGCGCTACCAGCACCTGCACGGCAAGCATCTTCGTCTTCCGCTGATCGGGCGCAAGATTCCGGTCATCACCGATGAATGGGTCAGCCCCGAGTTCGGCACCGGAGCGGTGAAGATCACACCCGCGCATGACCCGAATGATTTCGCCATCGGGCAGCGCCACGGATTGCCTTTCATCAACGTGATGGATGACACAGCCCACATCACCGCCGAGGGCGGCGCCTACTCGGGACTGGACCGATACGAAGCGCGCAAACGGATCCTGGCTGATCTTGAAGCGCAAGGACTTCTGGGCGCCGCCAAAGACCATACCAATGCAGTGGGCAAATGCGACCGCTGCAAAACGATTGTGGAACCGCGCCTCTCGACACAATGGTTTATCAAGGTTCAGCCGCTCGCTGACAAGGCCATTGCCGCCGTCGAGCAAGGCCATGTCCGGTTCACGCCGGAACAGTACGCCAAAACTTATTTCGAATGGATGCGCAACATTCATGACTGGTGCATTTCACGCCAGCTGTGGTGGGGACACCGCATTCCCGCATGGCACTGCCGTACCTGCCAGCAGATCACCGTGGCGCGCGAGACACCGGCCATGTGCGCCCATTGCGGCAGCACGGGATTGCAGCAGGAAACCGACGTTCTCGACACATGGTTTTCCTCCGGCCTGCTCCCCTGCTCTGTCTTTGGATGGCCGAATCCTGCGCATGACCTCGACGTCTTCTATCCCACGCAGTTGCTCGTAACGGGATTTGACATTCTTTTCTTCTGGGTGGCCCGCATGATCATGCTCGGCTGCCACTTCATGCTCGACGTGCCCATGCCCGACGGCTCACAGCGCGAGCTGAAGGACGCCGTGCCCTTCCGCGAGGTCTACATCCACGCACTCGTGCGTGATGCCGAGCGCCAGAAGATGTCCAAGACCAAAGGCAACGTCATTGATCCCATCGAGATCGCCGGCAAGTACGGGACCGATGCGGTACGCTTCACGCTCGCCTCCATGGCCTCTCCCGGTACCGATATCGCCTTCAGCGAAGCCCGAACAGAAGGCTATCGCGCCTTCGCCAACAAGATATGGAACGCCGCGCGCTTCATCTTCATGAACGTGGACAAGGCCGCGGAAGCCGGGATTCGCATTCACCCGAACGAATTGCCAACCGGATTGCAGGTTTCTGCGAGCGCACCTATCGAAGCCCGCTGGATTACTTCCCAGTTGAGCGCCACAGCTGAGGAAGTCAACAAAGCGCTGGCAAACTATCGCTTCGATGACGCCGCGCGGCTTGTCTACGGCTTCTTCTGGGGCGACTTCTGCGACTGGTATCTGGAAATCGTAAAACTGAGACTGGACTTCAGCGATCCCGCAAGCCAGCAAATCAGCAAACCGGCCCTGACAACGTTGCTTGCTGTCTTTGAAGCATCCCTGCGCCTGCTCTCACCGTTCATGCCCTTCCTGACAGAGGAGCTCTGGCATGCGCTATACGATGGCAAGCCTCCCGCAAAGTCCGTCGCTTTGAGCAGCTATCCTCAGGCAAACATAGCAACGTACCAATCGGGCCTTCTGAAAGACATGGCCATCCTGCAGGACCTTATCGTGACCACCCGCGCCCTGCGCAAAGACCTGGACGTACCCGAGCGTGAACTCGTGGCCATCGAACTCTCTGCATCCGAAGATGTCCAGAGGCTCGCAGCATCCAACCGCGACATCATTGAAAAACTTGCGCGCGTCTCCTCCATCGCTTTTCCGTCAGAGTGGAAACTCGGCCCAGCCAATACCCGCAAAACGGTAAACTTCACGTTGGGCACGCCCTATGAAAAGCAGATAGACGTGGCCGCCGAGCGCGAGCGCCTACAGAAAAAGCTCGAACAATACGAAAAAGTGTTGGTCAACGCAAAACGCCAGTTGGATAATGAAGCGTTTCTGGCCAAGGCCCCGGAAAAGGTCGTTTCCGGCCTGAAAAAGCAGGCCGAAGAAGCTGCTATGCTGCGGCGGGAAACACTCGACGCACTCGAAAAACTGGAGCAGTTTGCGTGATGGACTGGAAAAGCAGACGCATTGAAGCAATTCTTGAGCAGGCCCTGGTGGAAGACAAGGCCACACATGATGTCACCACCGCAGTTACAATTGAGCCGTCGCTTCGTGCCTCAGCCACCATCATCGCCAGGCAGGACTGCGTCGTCGCAGGGCTGGGCTGTATCTCCCGTTTCCTTGAAATTTTTTCTCGCCTCGATAGAAGAGACCACGGTCGCTTCGAGGTCATTCATCATCCGGAAATCTTCGATGGCGTTCGTGTCACCAAAGGCCACGCTCTGGCCGTCATCCGTCATCAGGCCAGCGTCATCCTTTCCTGCGAGCGCGTCATCCTGAACCTGATGCAGCGCATGAGCGGCATCGCCACGCTGACGCGCCAGTATGTGGACGCGATTGCCGGGACCAGCGCCCGCATTCTCGACACGCGCAAGACCGTTCCCGGTATGCGCCTTCTCGACAAATACGCAGTCCGTTGCGGCGGAGGACAGAACCATCGCCTCGATCTTTCCGACGGCATTCTCATTAAGAACAACCACATCTCGCTCGGCGGCGGCATTGAAAAGGTCCTGAGGCGCGCGCATGAACTGCGCCAGCCCGGCCAAACGATTGACGTCGAGGTCCGTACCTTTGACGAGCTGAAGATCGCGCTCGACAATGGCGCTGAGTCCCTGCTGCTCGACAATATGACTCCTGACGAAGTGAAGAAGGCCGTCGGAATCGTCCGCAAGCGCGGCCTCAAAATCCCCATCGAAGCTTCCGGCGGCATGAATCTCGAAACCGTCCGCAAATACGCGGTTACGGGCGTGGACTACATTTCAGTCGGTGCTCTCACTCACTCCGCCATTGCTGTGGACCTGAGCATGAAGATTACCGCTGAAATTTACTAGTTTGTCGTCAGCATCCTACAAATAGGGCTTCGGCCATAATTTCCGGCCCAGGCTGATAGAAAATGTGTTAATTTTCATCCGGCAAGAGTAAATCCTCGCAGGAGGTCGCGGAATTGGGCAAAAGCATGGTTCCGAAGCGCCTTTTCTTTACAAAAGGCGTAGGCAAACACAAGGAACGCCTCACCTCATTTGAGCTGGCATTGCGCGATGCTGGCATCGCAGCGCAGAACCTTGTCCGGGTGTCATCCATCTTCCCGCCGCAGGCAAAGCTCATTCCCCGCAAAGAAGGGCTGAAATATCTGTATCCCGGCGAAGTGGTCTTTGCCGTAGTAGCGGAAAACTCAACCCGCGAACCGCACCGCCTCATCGCATCAAGCATCGGCGTCGCGATTCCCTCAGACCGTAACACGTACGGTTACTTAAGCGAGCACCACAGCTTTGGGGAGACCGAGGAGCAGGCCGGCGAGTACGCCGAGGAGTTGGCCGCAGAAATGCTCGCCACCACACTCAACCTCGAATTCGACCCCGACAAGAGCTGGGACGAGAAGAAGGAAATCTATCGCATCTCCAACAAAATTGTCCGCACCGCCAATGTGACGCAATCCGCAATTGGTGACAAGCATGGGCGCTGGACAACGACCATAGCTGCGGCAATCCTCATCTTTGAATAGAATAGAAGCAGGAAGAGAGGCGCAGGTGATACGTGCCTGCGCCTTTTCTCTGTCCTGCAACAAAGCTGCTGTATACGTTTTTAGAGAACCCAAATGCCATCCACTTTGAACTACAAAATCGGACTCGTGCAGATGTCCTGCTCGCCGGACCCGGACGCGAACCTCGACAAAGCTGTGGAGCGCGTCCGCGAAGCCGCCCGCATGGGCGCAAATGTCGTCTGCTTGCCTGAGCTTTTCCGCGCCCAGTATTTCTGTCAGCGCGAGGACCATGATCTCTTCGATCTGGCCGAACCCATTCCCGGCCCCAGCACCGAACGGCTTGGCACCGTTGCTCGCGAGGAGAAAGTTATCATTGTTGCTTCCCTCTTTGAGCGCCGCGCGCCGGGACTGTACCACAATACCGCGGTCATTCTGCAAAAAGATGGAAGCATCGGCGGCCTGTACCGCAAGATGCACATCCCCGACGATCCGCTCTATTACGAAAAGTTCTACTTCACTCCCGGCGATCTCGGCTTTAAAGCGTTCGATACAGCGGTAGGCAAAATCGGCACGCTCGTCTGCTGGGACCAGTGGTACCCGGAAGGCGCACGCATTACCGCTCTTCAGGGCGCAAACGTGCTCTTCTATCCCACAGCCATCGGCTGGCATCCTTCAGAGAAAGGGCAGTTCGGCACAGCGCAGTATGAAGCCTGGCAGACCATCCAGCGCGCCCATGCCATTGCGAACGGCGTGTACGTCGGGGCGGTCAACCGCGTTGGTCACGAGCAGGGCGACGTGCGCGGAAACCGCGTCGAAGGCCCGGGACTGGAGTTCTGGGGTGGGTCGTTTATCGCCGATCCCTTCGGTCGCATCATCGCCAAGGCCTCGCACGACAAAGAGGAAATTCTGATTGGCGAAATTGACGTTCACGCCATGGAAGATGTGCGCCGCAACTGGCCTTTCCTGCGCGACCGCCGCATTGATGCCTACTCGCCCATCGTGCACCGCTTTCTCGATAACTCCGGACTGGAAAAATAAACGCAGCAAGCGCCGTACCTCTTATGACGCAAACAGGGACTCCACGCGAACACGGATACCGCATGCCCGCCGAATGGGCAGAACACGCTGCCACATGGATTGCATGGCCGCACAACGCCGAAGACTGGCCAGGAAAATTTCAGGCCATTCCGTGGGTCTATGCCGACATTGTGCGCCATCTCTCGCGCGTGGAAGACGTACACATCCTCGTCAATGATGCAGCGGCGGAAAAGCGTGCTCGCAATGTCCTCACGCGCTCCGGTGCCAACCTCGCACGGACCCATTTCCATCCGTGGCCTACCAATCGCGTATGGATGCGTGATTCAGGCCCTATCTTCATCAGGAACGCCGAAGGCCAGCTCGCCATTACCAACTGGAAGTTCAATGCCTGGGCCAAGTACGACAACTGGCAGCTGGACAACCAGGTTCCTGACCATGTTGCGAAGCAACTCCATCTGCCGCAGTGGACGCCCATGATCGGCAACCATCGCGTCGTGCTGGAAGGCGGCTCCATTGACGTTAATGGAGCGGGCACGCTCATCACCACGAAAGAGTGCCTGTTGAGCGAAGTCCAGCAGCGCAATCCCGGCATCAGCCGTGAGCAACTGGAGAAGGTCTTCCACGATTACCTGGGAATAGACCAGGTCATCTGGCTCAACCGTGGCATCGCCGGAGACGACACGCACGGTCACGTGGACGACATCACCCGCTTCGTGAACGCAGACACTATCGTCACCGTCGTTGAGCACAACCGCGATGACGAAAACCATTTGCCGCTCGCGGAAAATCTTGACTGCCTGAAGTCGGCGCGCAATCTCGATGGCAAGCCTTTCCACGTTGTCGAGCTGCCCATGCCTGCGCCCGTCATTTTTGATGGCCAGCGGCTTCCGGCAAGCTATGGCAACTTCTACATCGCCAACCGGCTGGTCCTGGTTCCCACATTCAATGATCCCAATGACCGCAAGGCCCTGGGCATTCTCGCAGAGCTTTTCCCTGACCGTGAAATCATTGGCATTCATTGCGGAGACTTCATCTGGGGACTGGGCGCTCTGCACTGCATGACCCAACAGCAACCATTGCATGGTGCAGCCGCGCCTTCGGCGCCATCCTCGGCAGAATGACAGGTGTCACATTCAAGCCGGTTTTGGCTTGAGTGGGGCAGTTACCCTCCACAGCAGCGTGTGCTACGCTCTGGGTGAGTGCATCCAGAAGTTCTGCAACTGTTCCATGAGGAGTACCGGGCCCTTCGTCCGCGCGCTCCCATTCCTCCTATTCATCTGCGCTTCTACCGCTTTGCCGGCCTGAATACGACCATCCGCCTGCGGGAAGGCCACCTGAAGGTCCATCTGTCTGACCTGCTCGAAGGCGCTCCGGAGCCAGTGCTGCGGGCCATTGCGCATATCCTGCTGGCCAAGCTCTACCGCAAGCCGATAAACCCGGTGCACGCTACGCGCTACCGGCGCTATGCCTCAAGCGAGCATGTCATGCGCCAGACCGAACGCATCCGCCAGATGCGCGGGCGCAAGAAAATCTCTACCGCCAAAGGCGAATACTACGACCTTGAAGAGGTGTTTGAATCGCTCAATCAGCGCTTCTTTCACGGGCTGATGGGCCGCCCCGTGCTGACATGGAGCGAGCACAAAGCCAAGCGGCTGCTCGGTCATTATGATGCAGCGCACAACACGATCATGGTCAGCCGCGTCTTTGACCGGAAGAATACACCGCGTTACGCCATCGAATACCTGATGTACCACGAGATGCTGCACCTGAAGTATCCGGTCAAGGTGCGCGGCGGAAGGCGCTGCGTGCATCCTCGCGAGTTTCAGATGGAGGAGCGGCTTTTCCCTCAACTCGAAGAGGCAAAGGCCTACCTGAAGCGGTTGTGACCCCCAATGTTGGGTTAAGTGTCCGTACCTCTTCACTGTTTTCACAGCACCGCATCCTGCTGATCCCAGGTCTCGTTGAGACTCGTGGGCACCCGGCCATAAAAAAGGGCATGACCTTTATAGAGGTCACACCCTTCATTTCCAGAAAACAGTCGTGCCGAATGGGGCTGACGCTTACAGTTTCGGCGTCAGGCGGATGAAGCGCCCGCTGTAGCGGTCCCAGTCTGAGAGCAGACGCTTGGCGCGGGTACTCCCCGTCTTTTCAGCGTGCAGCGTAATCAGGTCGCGAATGCTCTGCTGCGCTTCTGCTGAAAGAGCGTCGTAAGACTCGGGCAGCAGGAAATCGTTGTGGTAACGCTCGTCCTTGAGGAAAGTCCCGTCCTCATCAAAGACCCAGGCCAGCCCACCCGTCATGCCGGCGCCGAAATTGATTCCGGTGCTGCCCAGAATGACGGCGACGCCTCCGGTCATGTACTCGCAGCCGTGGTCGCCCACGCCTTCCACGATGGCCAGAGCGCCGGAGTTGCGGACGGCGAAGCGCTCGCCTGCGCGTCCGGCAGCAAAGAGCTTGCCGCTGGTTGCGCCGTAAAGCGCGACGTTGCCCAGAATGACGTGACGCTCGCTTTCAAGCGCGGCACGGCCCTGTCCGCGAAGGATAATTTCTCCGCCGCAGAGTCCCTTGCCCACAAAGTCATTGGCCACCCCATCAAGGGTAAGCGTCATACCGGAAACAGCGAAGGCCCCGAAGGACTGCCCAGCTACTCCTTTAAGACGGAAGGCCACAGGTGCCTTTGGTTCGACGCCGTAGTCCTGAAGCAGGGCCAGCTCACCCGCGATGCGCGCACCGAGGGTGCGGTTTTCATTGGTGATGGTGGCTTCGACCTCAAAGGGCTTGCCTTCCTTGTAGGCAGCGACGGCCGGAGCGACCCAGGCGTCGTCAATTTCCGGATGCTCCTGCGGGCGCAGATTGCGCTTGCCTTGCCACGAACGCGGTGAATCGTTGACCGGAGCGGCCAGCAGCGGCTTCAGGTCAAGGCCGCCATCGTAACGCACCTGTTCAAGCAGGTCCGTGCGGCCGATCGCCGCTTCGAGCGAGGGCAGGCCCAGCTTCGCCAGCCAGAACTGAATGTCGCGGGCCAGTTCCTCAAAGAACTTGACCAGGTTTTCAGCCCGTCCGCGGAACTTCGCGCGCAGGTCAGGGCGCTGCGTGGCGATCCCCGTCGGGCAGGTGTTCAGATGGCATTGGCGGGCCATATCGCAACCGAGCGCGACGAGTACCGCGGTGCCAAAGGCGTATTCATCCGCGCCAAGCATTGCAGCGTAGAGAACATCTTTTGCCGTGCGGAGGCCGCCGTCGGTACGCAGGCGAACCCGTCCGCGCAGACCGTTCCGGATCAGGATCTGCTGCGCTTCAGCCAGACCAAGCTCCCACGGATTACCCGCATACTTGATGCTCGAAAGCGGTGAAGCTCCCGTGCCTCCGTTGTGTCCCGCAATGACGATGTAATCGGCATAGGCCTTGGCCACGCCAGCTGCGACGGTGCCTACTCCGAGTTCGGAGACCAGCTTGACGCCGATCGCCGCATTCGGATTGACCCTGCGCAAATCGTGAATGAGCTGCGCAAGGTCTTCAATCGAATAAATGTCGTGGTGCGGCGGCGGACTGATGAGCTGGATGCCGGGCTGCGCGTGGCGCAGACGCGCAATCAGCTCCGTGACTTTGTGTCCCGGAAGCTGGCCGCCTTCGCCTGGTTTCGATCCCTGGGCGATCTTGATCTCAATCTCCTCAGCATTCATCAGGTATTCCGCCGTGACGCCGAAGCGCGCCGAGGCTACCTGCTTGATCTTGTTGTTGAGCAGCGGCGCAGGGTAGTTCACGCCAGTGAGAGTGATTTCGCCCTTGGGGTCATAAACCGCGCGGTCTTCCCCACCCTCGCCCGTATTCGATCGTCCGCCAAGCATGTTCATCGCAGCGGTGATGGTCTGGTGCGCCTCCGGGCTGAGCGAGCCGAGCGACATGGCACTGGCAATAAAGCGCTTGTAGTAGTTCGACGAAGGCTCCACCTGGTCAAAGCCAAGCGGGGCCGCGGCGGGCTTGATTTCCAGCAGGTCGCGCAGCACCGACGGCTCTTTTTCGACCGCAATGCTGGCAAAGGCGCTCCAGGCCTGTCCTGCTTCCGCAACGGGAACAGATGCTCCGCGTGCAGTGCCTACCACGGTTTGCAGCAGGCGCACGGTCTGCGGCTGCCAGCCATGCGGCTCAGCCTTGTCGGCCTTGCGAAAGCGGATCCAACCGTAATCAGGCAGGTCTTTCACCGCCGTGGTGGTGATACCCGTGGTGGTGATACCTTCGCCATTGGCCGCATCACCATTCTCGTTAAAGCTGGCAGTCCAGAGGTCGCGCACCTGGCTCTCCAGCGCAGTAAAGCCAATGCCGCCCAACGGAGCAGGTGTTCCGAAGAAGCACTTGTCCACCACTTCCTGGCTGAGGCCGAGTGAGTCAAAGAGGTGCGCTCCACGGTAGCTGTCCACCACCGAGATGCCCATCTTGGACATGATCTTGGCCAGGCCCAGATCAAAGGCGTGCAGCAGGTTCTCTTCGCCTTTTTCCGGATTGGCAGCGCGCGCCGTTTCCAGCGCCAGCCACGGGCACACCGCACCTGCTCCCATGCCGAGCAGCACAGCGCCATGATGCAGATCACGGCAGTCGCCGGCTTCCACGGCGAGACCAACACGGGTACGCTCGCCTGCGCGAATCAGCGCGTGATGCACCGCGCCCGTCGCCAGCGCCATGGGAACCGGAATCGCATTCTGACTACATGTGCGGTCCGTCAGCAGAAGGATGGCCGCACCTCCGCGGACCAGATCAATGGCCTTGGCACAGAGATCGTCAAGCGCAGTCAGCAGGTTGCACGCGGGATTGAAAACACAATCGAGCACAGCAAGTGGAAGCTCATCCGTCAGGCCATGCTGGCGCGTGCGCAATGCTTCCATCTGCCCCAGTGACAGGAATGGTGAAGACAGTGAGAGTCCGGGCAGCGGCGCTTTCTTGTTGAGAAGATCAGGCCACGGGCCGAGACGCGTGTGCAACTGCACCACACAGGCCTCGCGCAGCGAATCAATCGGCGGATTGGTGACCTGCGCAAAGCGCTGCCGGAAATAGGCATAGACCGGACGCGGCGTGCGCGCCAGCGGCGCCAGCGGCGTGTCATCGCCCATGGACCAGACTGCGTCCTTGCCGTCATTGGCCATCGGCTGCAGGATCATCTTCACGTCTTCGCGCGTATATCCAAAGCCAAGCTGCAGGCGCAGCACTTCTGCTGAATCAAGCGCCGCGACCGGCGTGTTCGGGTCGAGCGTCGTCTCTTCAAGCAGGTTCTCGTATTGCGGTGCTGCGTTGTCGAAGATCTGCAGAAGCTCATCATTCTCATAGAGCTTCTGCTTTTCTATATCGGCGACGATCATCTCGCCGGGCCCCAGGCGCCCGCTATGGACGACCTTCTCCGGATCGAGGTCTACCAGACCGGCCTCGGAACCAACGACAACGATGTCATCTGTCACGAAGAAGCGGCAGGGGCGCAGACCATTGCGGTCCAGCGCTGCGCCGATAAATCGTCCATCGGTAAAGGAAATCGCAGCCGGGCCATCCCACGGCTCCAGCACATCTTCATTGTAGGCAAAAAATGCCGAGTTGCCTTTTTCCTGCGCGGGCGGCAGCAGCAGACGCACAGATTCCGCAATGGTGCGGCCATTGTTCGCCAGCAGTTCCAGCATTTCATCGAGGCTGGTCGAGTCAGAACCGTCCGGGCTGATGAGCGGCTTCAGCTCATCGGGAAGCAGCGGCGCGCGCGCATCCAGACGGGCGCGGTTTCCCCATACCGTATTGATTTCGCCATTGTGCGCCAGCATGCGGAACGGCTGCGCGCGGTCCCACGAAGGAGCAACGTTGGTTGCATAGCGCTGATGAAAAAGCGCGAAGTGCGTAACGAAACGCGGGTCCTTAAGGTCAGGAAAAAACTCAGGCAACAGGCGTCCGGCGCACATGCTCTTGTAAATCATCGTGGTGGACGAGAGCGAGCACACATATCCGGGCGCGCCGCTGCGCTCAAACTGCTTGCGCGCAAGATAGAGGCGGCGATTGAGATGCTCTGCGTTGTCCGAGGTAATCAGCACTTGCCGGATGACAGGCATGGTAGAGAGGGCAATTTCTCCCAGGACTTCCGGACGGGTGGGTACATCACGCCAAACCAGCACGCGACAACCCTGTGCCGCCAGCGCCTGCTCCAGTTCGGTGTGGTCTTCTGCCACGTCGGGCGGAAAGAAGACCACGCCCACCGCCAGAGGCGCGTCGTCAGCCAGCGCAATGCTACAGGACGCGAGCAGAAATTCGCGCGGAACGCCGGTACAGATACCGATGCCGTCGCTCGACTTGCCATCCGCAGCCACTGCACCGCGATGGGCGAGCCGGGAGAGCGCAATCAGCGCCTTGTCCAGAATGTCATACGAGGGGCTGTTCTTGAGCGTGGCAATAAAACCCACTCCGCAGGATTCATGCTCAAAACGCGGATCTACAAGGGAAGAGACACCATTGCGTCCCGCCGGTACCGGCGAACAAGAGAATTTTATGTGGCCCATAGCTAACTATACTTCGCTTTCTGCTGGCAGGCAGTAAAAAAATTAACGGAAATTCAACGAAAGCGCGCTTGACTCGTGCATGCATCGCTTTTGTTTATGCGCGCAAGAAAAAACTTTTATCAGAAATATATTGACAAAAGCGCACTGCATATTTATACAATTGATTTGTATTTTTATGCAAGATGGAGGCGCGCGGCATACCGGCCGCGTTTTTTCAGTTTTGAGTAAGACGGAAAGACATAACGCAATCCGCGATCTGGTGGCCACCACGGCCATCTCCAACCAGGAGGAGCTGCGCCGCAAGCTCATTCGCCGCGGCTTCGATGTGACGCAGGCGACCGTCTCGCGCGACATCCACGAGCTGCACCTGTACAAGGGGCCCAGCGGCTACGCGCTTCCCAGCGGAAATGGCAACGGGCACCTCCGTGAAGAAGAGGACAGCGGTTTGCCTGCCGTTCATGAAGTTCTGCGAAGCTTTGGACTGAAGGTTAAGCAGGCGCAGAACCAGCTCGTCCTGATCACGGCCAGTGGCGGCGCGCAGCCTGTGGCGCTGGCCATTGATCATGAAGATTGGAAGGAAGTCGTCGGAACACTGGCCGGCGATGACACGGTCCTGATTATTTGCCCGGACCAGAAGAGTGCGTCGAAGCTGAAGGCGCGCCTGGAAGAGATGATTGGATGACGAAGAAGATACAAACCGCAGTGATGGGAGTTTCCGGATACGCCGGAGCGGAGCTGGCGCGCATTCTGCTGCATCATCCGCAGCTCAGGGGCGTGCCGCCTGTTTTCCTCGGGCGCGCCGAGGCTGCGCAGCCGCTGACCGAACTGCATCCTCAACTGATGGACAATAACGGCTCCCACGCGCTGAAGGTCGAGCCATTCTCGTGGGAGCTGCTGAAAGAGCGCAGCGTGGATGTTTTGTTTCTTGCGACTCCGCATGAACAGTCGCGGGAGTGGGCGCCACAGGCGCTTGAGCACGGCATCCGCGTCGTGGACCTGAGCGGTGCGTGGCGGCTTGCCCATGCAGAAAACCGCGCTGTGTATAAATTTGCGGATGAAGGCTCGGCAGTCGCTGTCCAGACGCAGACCAAAGCTGTCTATGGAATGCCCGAGCTATATCGCGCGGAGATCAAAGACGCGGACCTGGTCGCCAATCCCGGATGCTACTCAACTTCGGTCATTCTTCCGCTCAGGCCGCTCGTAGCCAAGGGCTGGATTGACCTTGACCGTGGCATCGTAAGCGATTCGAAGTCCGGCGTCTCCGGAGCCGGCAAGGTCCCCACCGCGAAGACACATTTTATGCATGCGGCAGACAATCTTTCTGCGTATGGCGTCTTCGGGCACCGGCACACGGGCGAACTGCTCGAACAGCTTGATCTGAAGCCAGAGCAGATCACCTTCACGCCGCATCTGCTGCCGATTCCGCGTGGCATTCTCTCGACCATTTACGTTGCCTTCAAAGAGAAGAAGACACCCGAGCAGGTCGAATCTTGCTTCCGCGAATTCTATAAAGACAGTCCGCTGGTGCGGCTCTTCCCTGCTGGCCATCTGCCGCAGATTCAGTATTCGGTGCGCACCAATTTCTGCGACATAGGATTTCAACTCGCCGTCGATGGGCGACGATGCGTCATCGTCTCCTGCCTTGACAACCTGCTGAAAGGCGCTGCCGGACAAGCGGTGCAAAACCTGAATGTAATGTATGGATGGGATGAAGCGGAGGGGTTGATATGAAGTTCGTAATCAAACTCGGCGGAGCGACCCTTGAAAATCCTGACCTGCGCGAAAGCTGCGCCAAAGCCATCGCCGAACTGGTGAAGGACGGCAGTCAGGTAGTTTTGGTGCACGGCGGAGGCGTGCAGCTGACGCGTACCCTCAAGCAGCTTGGCAAGCAGAGCGAATTTATCGCTGGACTGCGCGTGACCGATGCCGAAACGCGCGACACGGCGCTGATGGTTCTGAGCGGCCAGGTGAATAAATCTCTCGTCGCCGCCCTGGGCAAGCATGGACAATCGGCCGTCGGTCTCTGCGGCGGCGATGGCCTCGTCTTCCGCGCACGCAAAAAACGCACGGCGCCGGACCTCGGCTTTGTGGGCGAGATTGTTGCCTCGGACCCGCGCTGGATTGAGGCCATCTGGAAGATGGGCGCTGTGCCTGTGATTTCAAGCATCGCCCTCGGCTTCGATGGCGAATACTACAACGTGAACGCCGATGAAATGGCCGCGGCCTGCGCTGCTGCCTGTAAGGCCGATGCGCTCGTCTTTCTCACCGACGTTCCCGGCGTAAAAGATGCGAACGGCGAAGTAATGCGCTGGCTCTCCATTGACCAGATTGCGAAGCTGGCCAAAGACGCAGTCATCAGCGGCGGAATGCTGCCAAAGCTCAGCGCCTGCCGCGAAGCTCTGCTTCAAGGCGTCAAGCGCGTGCGCATTCTGCCCGCCGAGGCCGCCGGCGTTCTGCCCGACTTGTGCAGCACACGCATTACGCACGGAACAGAAGTTATGGTGGCGTAAAGGATATACGTCATTCTGGGCGAAGCGAAGAATCTTCACGTTCCTCAATTCGGTAGTCATCGCAGAGGTTCTTCGTCACTTCACCCCTGGAAGAAATTGAATAACCGCAAGATGGGCATAGGCCCTGACTTATAAGCTTTTGGAGATTTCTCAACGATGAAACTCGATTCCATTCGCGCGGCAGAGGCAAAACTGCTGCTCAATACCTACGAGCGCAGTCCCCTTCTCTTCGTTCGCGGAGAAGGCGTTCATCTCATAGATGAGAACGGCGACCGCTACCTTGATCTTTTGAGCGGCATCGGCGTCAATGCGCTCGGCTACGGTCACCCGGCAGTAGTGGACACGATTGCGGAACAAAGCAAAAAACTCGTCCATATTTCAAACCTGTTCTTTCACGAAGGACAGGCCGAACTTGCCCTTCGCCTGACGGAAAAAAGCGGAATGGACCGCGCCTTCTTCTGCAACAGCGGAACAGAGGCGATGGAGGCCGCGCTGAAACTGGCGCGCGCACATGCCGGGAAAAAGCGCTGCGAAGGCAAGGCGCTGGGCACCAAAATCCTGGCCCTCGAACACAGCTTCCACGGACGCACCATGGGCTCCGTTGCCGCCACGCACAAGGAAAAATACCGTGAGCCGTTTGCTCCGGTCATGCCGGGCGTGGAGTTTGTCCGTTTCGATGATGTCACAGACCTGAAAGCTAAATTCTCCAATGAAGTCTGCGCCATCCTGCTTGAAGCCATTCAGGGTGAGGGCGGCATCCGCCCCGTCTCGCAGCAGTTCATCCAGGCTGCGCGCGAGCTCACGCAATCCACCGGAGCATTGCTCATCGTGGATGAAATCCAGGCCGGACTTGCTCGCACCGGAAAATGGTTTGCCTACCAGCATTACCGCATTCAGCCGGACGTGATCACCATCGCCAAGCCGCTCGCTGGAGGACTGCCACTGGGCGCGATGCTCTGCAGGGAAGAGGCCGCGCAGGCCATTCATCCCGGCATGCACGGCACCACCTTTGGCGGAGGCCCGCTGGCTTGCGCTGTCGCCATTGCCGTAATAGACGCAATTGAGAAAGAGCACCTGCTCGACCACATCAACAAAGTAGGCAGCCACTTCCGCCAGCAGCTCGAATCGTTGAAGCAGAAGCACAGTGCCATCACCGCTGTGCGCGGACTCGGCCTGATGCTGGCCATCGAAATTGACTCCGCAGACCTGGCAAAGACCGCTCTCGGAGAGATGACAAAGCGCCGCATTCTCATCAATCGAACCAGCGAGACGGTGCTGCGTTTCCTGCCGCCTTACGTCATTCAGAAGCAGCACGTAGATGAAGCCATTGCCGCTCTCGACGAAACCTTTACCGAGCACAGCCCTGCCTATGCCGGCGAGCACGCTCATACCCAGGGAGGAACCAAAATTGGCTAGCAAAACACTCGCAGTTCTTGAACCGGAAGCTGGTCTGGAGGCGGCGCTTGCAGGGCGCGACCTCTGCTCCATCTCTGACCTGACGCCGCAGGAAGTCTCTGCCATTCTGGACCTTGCGCACGACGTAAAAGCACACCCCTCCAGCTATCGCCATGCGCTCGACGCAAAGCAGATGGTCATGTTCTTTGAGAAGTCGTCTCTGCGCACGCGCCTCACCTTTGAGACGGCCATCAACACGACGGGCGGCAATGCCATCTTTGTAGACCAGACACAATCGCCGCTCGGCGAGCGCGAGTCGCTGGCCGATATGTCGCGCAATCTCGAGCGTTGGGTCTCGGTCATTGTTCTGCGCACGTATGCACATGAGACCATCACGGAAATGGCCCAGTACGCCAGCGTTCCGGTCATCAATGCACTGAGCGACCTCGAGCATCCATGCCAGGCGCTGGCCGATTTCATGACGCTCCAGGAACGCTTCGGAAACCTGAAGGGGCTCAAATTTACTTATGTCGGAGACGGCAACAACGTCTGCCATTCGCTCCTGCTGACCGCGGCGCAGCTAGGCGCGCACTGCACCATCGGTACGCCAAAGAACTACGCGCCAAAGGCCGACATCGTTGCACAGGCCCGCGCCATTGCCAACGTGACCGGCAGCGACATCACCATCATCAACGACCCGATCGCCGCAGTCTCCGGGGCCGACGCCGTTTACACCGACGTCTGCACTAGCATGGGCTTTGAGCATGAAGCCACCAAGCGCGCACCCATCTTCAAGCCGTATCAGGTGAATGAAACCCTGATGTCACACGCCGCTTCGCACGCTATCTTTATGCACTGTCTGCCCGCGCACCGCAATGCTGAGGTTACCGACGCTGTACTCGACGGCCCGCAGTCGGTGGTCTTCGACCAGGCCGAGAACCGGATGCACGCGCAGAAGGCACTGCTGCTCTTATTGCTGGGTGCGGGAAAGAAGGCTGTGAAGAAGTGACGTCGCCCTCCCACGTCTCTTCAGGATGTGGGGCACCTCGAAACATAACCGAACCCATTTGAGGTTTTGCACGAAATGTCTGTCATTCTTGAAAGTCTGCCGATTGGGCAGAAAGTTGGTATCGCGTTTTCCGGCGGTCTGGACACGAGCGCCGCGCTTCACTGGATGAAGCAGAAGGGCGCCATTCCCTATGCCTATACTGCGAACCTCGGTCAGCCGGACGAAAGCGATTACGAAACCATCCCACGCAAGGCGCTCGAGTATGGCGCGGAAAATGCCCGCCTGATTGATTGCCGCACGCAGCTTGTGCGCGAAGGCATTGCTGCATTGCAGTCCGGGGCCTTTCACATCGCAACGGCCGGCGTCACTTACTTCAACACCACGCCGCTGGGACGCGCCGTGACCGGGACCATGCTGGTGACTGCCATGAAGGAAGATGGCGTCAACATCTGGGGCGACGGCTCGACCTTCAAGGGCAATGACATCGAGCGCTTCTACCGCTATGGGCTGCTCGTAAATCCCAACCTTCAGGTCTACAAGCCATGGCTCGACCCGCTCTTTATTGAAGAGCTTGGCGGCCGCGCCGAAATGTCCGCGTTTTTGCAGAAGGCCGGCTTCAGCTACAAGATGTCCGCCGAAAAAGCGTACTCGACCGACTCCAACCTGCTGGGCGCTACGCACGAAGCCAAGGACCTCGAGCATCTTTCCAGCAGCATCCGCATCGTCGAACCCATCATGGGGGTGGCCTTCTGGCGCGACGATGTTGATGTGAAGCCGGAAGAGGTGACGGTCCGCTTTGAGCAGGGCTTTCCGGTCGCGCTGAATGGCAACACATTCTCCAATCCAGTCGAGCTGATGCTCGAAGCCAATCGCATTGGCGGGCGCCACGGTCTGGGAATGAGCGACCAGATTGAGAACCGTATTATCGAAGCCAAGAGCCGCGGCATCTATGAGGCCCCGGGCATGGCACTGCTCTTTGTCGCCTATGAGCGCCTCATCACCGGCATTCACAACGAAGACACCATCGAGCAGTATCGCGAGAACGGCCGCAAGCTGGGCCGCCTGCTCTATCAGGGGCGCTGGTTTGACCCGCAGGCCATTATGCTGCGCGAGTCGGCACAGCGTTGGGTGGCGAGCACCATCACCGGAGAGGTCACACTCGAGCTGCGCCGCGGCAATGACTATTCCATCCTGAACACCGAATCACCCAACCTGACCTTTGCGCCCGAGCGCCTCAGCATGGAGAAGACCGAGTCGGCCTTTTCTCCGCGCGACCGCATCGGCCAGCTCACCATGCGCAATCTCGACATCACCGACACGCGCGCGAAGCTGATGACCTACGCGCAGACTGGCCTGATCACGCTGGGCCACGGCTCAGAAATGCCGCAACTGAACAGTGGGACGAAAAACGGAGGCACCACGAAATGAAGATGTGGTCGGGCCGCTTCCGCGAGCCTCTCGATGCGAATTTTGAAGCGTGGCAACGGTCGTTTCCCTTCGACTGGCGGCTTCTGCCGCAGGAGATCGAGGCGAGCAAGGCACACGCGCGCCTGATCGCCGCAGCCGGAGTTCTCACTGAAAACGAGCTGGCCGTCATACTGCGCGGCCTCGATGCGATCATTCCATCGGCGATGGACCGCGCCACAACTCAGAACAAGCTGGCCGCGCCGACCATGGCCGCGTCTTCACCTGCTGAAGACGTGCACCACTTCGTCGAGCTCGAACTGACGCAGCAGATCGGCGAGCTTGCGCTCAAGCTGCACACGGGCCGCAGCCGCAACGAGCAGATCGCCACCGACATGCGGCTCTTCGTCCGCGATGCGATTGACGCGACCCTCAACAAGCTGATCGCGTGGATGGAAGCCCTGCTCAACCAGGCCAGGAAAGCTGGCGATGCCGTCATGCCCAGCTACACGCACCTTCAGCGCGCCGAACCCGTGTTGGTTGCTCACTGGCTGCTGGCCTACGTCAGCATGATCGAACGCGACTGCTCGCGTTTTCTGGATGCACGCAAACGCCTGAATCTGTGCCCGCTCGGCTCAGGCGCCGTGGCCGGAGCCACACTGAAGCTCGACCGCAACATCGCCGCGAAGGCCCTGGGTTTCGACGGCCCAACGCCAAACAGCATGGACGCCACCAGCGACCGCGATTTTGCTTTGGAGTTCACGCAGGCAGCATCGCAGCTCGGCATTCATATCTCGCGCTTTGCCGAGGAGCTGACACTTTACTCCTCGGCGGAGTTCGGATTCCTCGAACTGCCCGAAACATTCTCCACCGGGTCGAGCGCAATGCCGCAGAAGAAGAACCCCGACCTCACAGAACTGGCGCGCGGCAAAAGCGGACGCCTTCTCGGATCGGCTGTCACTCTCTCGATGCTCATCAAGGGACTGCCGCTTGCATACAATAAAGATTTGCAGGAGGGCCAGGAGCCGGTCTTTGACACAGTGGACACACTTGAAGGCATCTTGCGCGTGCTACCTGATTTCACCCGCGCGCTCAAGTTTCGTTTCGATCGCATGCGCTCCGCATCAGAGTCCGGGTTTCTGAACGCCATGGCCGCCGCCACCTACCTCGTGCACAAGGGAGTTCCTTTCCGCAAGGCGCATGAAAAAATCGGCACCGCGGTCCGCTATTGTCTCGACAAAGGCTGCGAGCTGAACGCTCTCACACTCGATGAACTGAAGCAGTTCGGTGAAGAGTTCGCGCAGGACTTTTTTGACGCCATCACGCTTGAGGCCACGCTCGATTGCCACGACGTCACCGGCGGAACAGCGCGTCACCGCGTGCGCGAAGCGCTGAAAGATGCAGAAGCGCGCGTGCGGCAGCTTGCGAAATACAGCACTGTAGACCTCGGCCAAAAGGAGACCGCCCATGCGGGTGCGTAAGGCGCGCCTTCAGGATGCAACCAATATCTTCGAGCTGGTCAACAGTCTCTCCGGCGACGGCACGCTTCTGCGCCGCGCCTTTGCGGAAATCTGCGAGAACGTGCGCGACTTCACCGTGGCCGAAAGCGACTCCGGAATCTTCCTGGGCTGCGGCGCGCTCCATCTCTACGGGCCGCATCTGGCCGAGGTACGCTCCATCGTCGTCCGACCAGAAGCCAAAGGCCAGGGCGCGGGCGCAAATATCCTGAATGCGCTGCTTGAAGAAGCAGAAGACCACGGTGTGGGATGCGTCTGCCTCTTCACGCGCATTCCTGATTTCTTTTTCAAGTATGGATTTCGCGTGGTGGAAGACCGCGCCGCGCTTCCTGACAAAATCTTCAAAGATTGCCAGAACTGCCCGCGTCTTTACCGTTGCGATGAAGTGGCCATGGCCCGTGGGCAGGTGCCGAAGGTCTCAATTCTGGGCCCAAGAGTGGAAGCGGAACAACTGGTGCGTCTGGCCGGATAGCCGCGCTACGAGCAGATTTCCATCTTGTACTTCTCTGCCAGCGCCAGCAAACGATGCAGCGTGTCCGGCTCGTCTTCCCTGTCTTTGTCGTCTCGCTTGCCCGGCTTCCCCACTTCGGCCAGCAGCTCTTCAAAGCCGCCGGGAGAAAACACCACCAGCAATCTGCCCGGAATCGCGCCCACGTTTTTGTAGGTGTGCGGCGTCCCCTTCGGAATGCGGACAAAGTCTCCGTCCGCCAAATCCAGAATCTTGCCGCCAAGAATGACGGAGAATGCTCCTTCAATCACGTAGAAGCACTCATCCTCTCCGTGGTGAATGTGCGGGGGCGGCCCATTTCCCGGGAACGACTCAATCTCCACGATCGAGTAGGCCCCGCCCGTCTGTTCAGGCAAGGTTTTGATCGCGTAAAAATCGCCCATGAGCCAGAAAGAGCGGCCCTGTCCTGTTTCGAGGACATGAGAGGATGGGTCGGCAATGAGGTTACTGCTCATGGTAAAGTGCTGACCGATTGTAGCCGGATTTCACCGGACATGTGCAATGAAAATCTGTAGAGCGCGGATCATGCGTCTGGTTCCGTTTGCTGAGGACGCCTGCGCCCGGACGGCTGGTCGGAGAAGATCCTTCCGTCGCGAATATGCACCACGCGATGCGCAAATTCCGCGATGTCCGGCTCGTGCGTTACCAGCACAATCGTGTTCCCTCTTGCGTGCAGTTCATCAAAGAGGGCCATGATCTCATCACCGGTCTTCGAGTCGAGGTTGCCCGTCGGCTCGTCGGCAAGAATGATCGAAGGACGATTGATCAGGGCACGGGCAATGGCAACGCGCTGGCGCTGTCCACCGGAAAGCTCGTTCGGCTTATGGTGCATGCGATCACCCAGTCCAACGGCCTTCAGGGCGTCTTCTGCCCTTTGCAGGCGTTCGGTTGCGGGTGTGCCGTTGTAGATCAGCGGCAGCTCCACATTGTGCAGTGCCGTAGCGCGGGCCAGCAGGTTAAAGGTCTGGAAGACGAAGCCAATTTCTTTGTTGCGGATGCGCGCCAGCTCATCATCGTTCAGGTCGCTCACAAGGTGTCCGTTCAGCCAGTAGTCACCCTTGCTCGGCGTATCCAGGCAGCCGATCAGGTTCATCAGCGTGGATTTACCGGACCCCGACGGCCCCATGATGGCCACGTACTCGTTCTGCCGGATGCGCAGCGAAACGCCCTGCAGTGCATGGACCTGCTGCTCAGACCCCATGTCATAGGTCTTCCACAAATCGCGCACCAGAATCACATCGCCCGGCGCGGGGCCAAAGTCGGCACCCGTGCCTGTGCCCATGGTGGTTTGCGCTTCGGCTTCGGTGGTTGTCTGGACTGTCATCCGAAAATACTCCTGCTTGCTTATGTGGCCGAGTCGTTTGTGTCTTTGCTTGTGTTCACCGGGGTCGTATCACGCTTTACCAGCGCCCCGTCCTTCAGCGTGCGCAGGGTCCGGAACGTACCTGTAACGATCTCGTCGCCATCCTTCAGGCCGCTGGTGACTTCGATGTCGGTGGCGCCTGTAATGCCTGTGGTGATCGGCACAAAATGCACCCGCAGCTTGCCCCTCTTGTCCGGGCGGATGACAAAGACGCCCTGCTGCTTCTGCGCGTCCTGCGATGCGCCGTCTGTGGATGCGGAGGTCTGCTCCACATGCGGCTTATTATTCTTTTGATTCTCAGGCGCGCGCAAAGTAAGCGCCTGGATCGGAATCGAGAGCGCATTTTCCCGCCGCGCTGTAATGATCTTTGCCGTCGCGGAGAGTCCAGGCTTCAACTCATCAGAGGTTTGGTCCAGCGTGACCACCACCTTGAAGTCCTTCGCCTCTTCCGTTCCGGTGGTGGACTGGCTGGTCGCCAACCCCGTCGAGCGCAAAAGCGCCTGGTTGCCTACTTCCGTCACATGGCCCTTAAAGACCTTGCCCGGCAGCGCATCCACCGTTACGTCCGCTTGCTGCCCCAGCGCTACATTCACTATGTCCGTTTCGTCTACCTTCACTTCCGCCGTAATCACGGACATATCGGCCAGGGTCATCAGGGTTGAACCTTCGGCGTTCTGGATACCAACAACCACCGTCTCGCCCTCGCGGACCGGAAGGTTCGTTACCAGCGCATCAAACGGCGCAACGCTGACGGTCTTGTTCAGAGCGTCTTCGTTGTAGCGCAGCGTGGCCACCTGGTTGGCCAGGTGCCCGCGTGCGGACTCGGTCTGGGCCTTGGCCTGCGCCAGCGAAGCCTGTGCCTGGGCCAGGGTCGCTACGTCCGTGTCAAAGGCGGCCTTTTTGGCGTCATAGTCGGCCTTTGAGACCAGCTTGTCCGCATACAGAGCCTGATACCGCTGCCAATCCAGCCGCTTCTGCTCAAGGTCGGCCTTGGCGTGCTCCACATTGGCTTCGGCAGTCTTTTCCGCGGCAATGTAGGAGGCGATATCAGTCTTCGCGGCGGTAATGGCGGCCTTCTGGGCTTCCACATTGGCCTCCGGTTGCACGCTTTCCACCGTCGCCAGAACCTGGCCCTTCTTTACGTGGTCGCCTTCTTTTACGTAAAGATGGGTGATGCGTCCAAAGGCGGTAGCGCCAATGTTGACGTAGGTCTTCGGCTTAATCTGCCCGGTGCCGCTTACTACGGCCACCAGGTTCCCGCGCACTACCTTGCCGGTAAGGACTTTGGTGTATCCGGACTGCGCCCGGACCACGGTCAAAGCGACGATCCCCACAACAGCCACAATCACAGCAGCAATAATTACGATTTTCTTCAAGCAGGTTTCTTCCTGTATCTTGCGGTGTCTGCCTCAGAAATACGCAAACCATGCCTCCCCGGTTCCAGGGAAACGTATATTTCCGGCGCCGCAAAACTCTCTTCCCTCAGGTGGCATCCATGATAACAGGTACGTATCTTGTTTTAGCTTCCTGAAATACATCTCTCCCGTCTAAAAAGCAGTATCGCTGCCCGCCCGGAATTGCTTGTATTCTGTCTTTACAAATCCGTAAAATAAAAGGGCGGTAGAGGGGTAACCAGTATCAGTATGTGGAAGGGCCGTTTTCCTGTAATTTTCGCGATCTCTCTTGGAGTCATCGCGACTTCATTGGCGCAACAGACGCAAAGCACTTCTCAAATCCAGAACACCCCGGACAATCAGCCGCAACTGAAGCAGCGCAGCACCACTCCGGATGCCAGCGATGCCGCATCCGACGACTCGCAGCAGGATCCGCTCAAACGCCAACTCTCCGACAAACAGCGCTTTAAACAGCAAAAAGAGCTGAAGCAGGAGCTCAAAGGCCCTTACAGAAAGTGGGTGGACGAGGACGTCCGCTGGATCATCACCGACCAGGAACTCAAGGCATTCAAAAGCCTCAGCAACGACGAAGAGCGCGACGCCTTCATCGAACAGTTCTGGCAGCGCCGCAATCCTAACCCCGATTCCCCTGAGAACGAGTACCGCGAAGAGCACTACCGCCGCATCGAGTACGCAAACGAGCACTTCGCCGCCGGAAAGCCCGGCTGGAAAACCGACCGCGGCATGATCTACATCAAGTACGGCAAGCCTGACTCGATTGACTCGCACCCCAGCGGCGGCACCTATGACCGCCCGATTGAAGAAGGCGGCGGTACCACCTCGACCTTCCCCTTTGAAGTCTGGCACTACCGCTACCTCGAAGGCATCGGCGAAAACATTGACATTGAGTTTGTAGACACCTGCATGTGCGGTGACTATCACATGACCATTGACCGCTCAGAGAAGGACGCGCTGCTGCACGTCCCCGGCGCCGGCCTCACCATGTATGAGCAGATGGGTATGGCCAAGCAGGCGGACCGCTTCAAGGGTGGCCTCGAAGCGCTCGGCAACGGCCCGATGTCCAGCATGCAGCAAAGCAAGCAGTTTGACCGTCTCGAGCAGTACGCCAAATTGCAGGCACCTCCGGTCATCAAGTTCAAAGACCTTCAGCTTGAATCGTTCATGTCGAACCACAAGCTGATGACCGGCCCATACTTCCCCTTCGATGTGCGCACGGACTTTGTCAAAGTGACCGACGACACCGTCCTGGTGCCCATCACGCTTCAGATCAAGAACCGCGACATCACCTTTAACACCAAGGATGGCGTCGCCACCGGTGAAGTCCACATCATCGGCCGCGTCTCCACCATTACCGACCGCATCGTGCAGAGCTTCGAGGACACGGTCGAGGTACAGGAGCCAGCCGAGCTGCTCACCAAGGCGCTCGACTACAAGCGGCTTTACTGGAAGGCGCTTCCGCTCCGCCCCGGTCGCTACCGCATTGACATAGGAATTAAGGACGTAAACAACCCCGACCACCTCGGTATCTTTGCCCAGGCCATCAACGTTCCGCGCTATGACGACGACAAGCTGGCTTCGTCTTCGCTGATTCTGGCCGACCGCATGGAGCTGGTGCCGTCCAAGGAAATCGGCGCAGGCAACTTCGTCATCGGCAATACGAAACTCTTGCCAGCGGTCACCGCTAATCCTACAATTCCCGTAACCTTCCAGCGGTCGCAAAAGCTGAATTTCTGGATGCAGGTGTACAACCTGGGGATTGACGAAAAGAGCAAGCAGAACAACGCGACGGTCCAATACCAAATCATTGATCTTGCGTCTAATAAGTCAATCCTGGACATGCAGGAGGACTCAAAGAAGCTGGGCGCAAATTCCGATCAGTTGACTCTGGAACACAGCGTCCCCCTTGCCAACCTGCAACCCGGGAAGTATGAATTAAAGATCAAGGTCAACGACAGCATCTCCAACCAGGAGATTGCCCAGTCGGCGAGCTTTACAGTGCAGTAAGTGCAGTAGAGGTAGAAAGACCAGGACAAAACGGCCGCAAGAGCCGCGCGTCCTCAAACGAAATACAGCGATTTTGGGGCACGGCCAGGAGTACGGACGGGCCGCCTGCCGTCCTTCGGAGGAGTGGTTTTCCGGAGAGCGTCAGCCGGTTCTGAAGACGACAAAATCGGTGACAATGATAGTTCCCAAACTGCGAATCAAGATCGGCCCAGTGCTTGCATTGTTCATGACCATGCTCGTGCTGCCGGTATACGCGGAAGGCCCGGCCACCGTGTCAGGCGTGGTTCGTGATGCCAGGGGAACACCGCAGGTCGGAGCGCTGGTCGAACTTCTCGGGCCCAATCTCTCAGTCCTCGCCCAGACCTTTACTGATGAGCACGGCCGCTATTCCATCCCCGAAGTCCGCCCCGGTACCTACAACGTCAAAGCCACCGGCTCGCTCTTTCTGCCTACGCTGCGCGAAAACCTTCGCGTCCTCGCCAACTCCCGTATCGTTGTCAACCTTACCCTGAACACCCTCTACGAGGCCTTCCGCTGGCTCCCTGCGCAGCCGCGCCAGGCCAGCGAACCGCAGGACGACTGGACCTGGACCCTGCGCCTCTCCGCCAACCGCCCGCTCCTTCGCCTTCTCGAAAACGGTCCGCTCGTGGTTGTCTCTGACGGTGACGGCTCTGCGCCTTCGCTTAAGGCACGCGTCGTGCTCCGCGGCGGCTCCAATCAGTTTGGAGACGGCGGCGTCCACAACGACTTTGAGGTCGAGCACTCCAACGGCGACGGCCAGTCCGTGCTTCTGCGCGCCGACCTCAGCCAGCCCGACAACACCACCGCTCTCACCTCCGTCAACGCCTCGCTAGGCTACGCCCGCGACCTCGGCGCCGGGCGCACCTTCCGCTCTGTCGTCTCCTATCAGGACCGCCCCGCAATTCAGGGCGGCATTCAGGACCAGGGCATGCAGGCCGTCGTCCTTCGCACCGCTGAAACCATGGAACTGATGGAGGGCCTCTCCGCCGAATTCGGCAGCGAACTTCAGGCCGTCCACCTCGGGCAGAGCCAGTTCGCCAGCCACCCCTTCGGCGGCATCACCCTGCACTCTGAGAACAACGAGCTCTCGTATCACGTCGCCACCGCTCCGGGCGCCCAGCGCGCCAACGAAATTGACCGCGAGAACACCCTCGCTCCCGCTCTTGCAGAAAGAGATGGCAAACTGCTTCTTGAGCACGGTCTGCACCAGGAGCTCTCCTTCGCGCACCGCGATGGCAACACCAGCATGCGCATGACCGTCTTCCACGACCAGATCAACAACCCGGCCATCAATGGTGGAGGCGTCCTTTCCGCCGCTGACTGGAACAGCGGCAACCTGCTCTACGACCCCAACACCGACCTGCTCAAAGTGGCCGGACAGAACTACTCATCCAACGGCGTTCTCGCCGAAATGAACAGCCAGATGAACGACGACCTCTGGCTCAGCCTCGCATTTGCGCTTGGCAACTCGCTCGCCATGGACGCCGTCTCCGGTCCGGTTTCTCTCGAAGACGGCATCACCAATCTGCGCCCGCGCAACGCCGAGATGTTCTCCGCCAGCATGACCGGCAAGATGCGCCGCACCGGAACGCAGTGGCGCGCTTCCTATCGCTGGCAGCCCATGGACACGGTCACCGTCGTCGCCCCGTTCGGTTCCTCGCTCCCTTCGCCCTATCTCAGCCTCTACGTTCGCCAGCCCATCCACTGCCGCGCTCTTCCTTATCGCATGGAAGCCCTGATTGACGTCCGCAATCTTCTCGCCCAGGGCTATCGTCCCTTCGTCACAAAAGACGGCAGCACCATGTACTTCGCCCAGGCCGAGCGCAGCCTTCAGGGCGGTCTCGCCTTCAACTTCTGATCTGCCTTAGTTGGTTGTGTCGCAGCTGGGCTTGTTTTGAGAGGGCTCGACCTGGGTCTGTTTGGAAGGGGTACGGCTTCAGCCGTGCCGATGAAAATGAAAAACAAGGCGCTTAAAGCCCCCGAGGGAATTTGGGAAATTCAAACTAAGCCGCCTTTTTCGCGGCCTCGTTTCACTATTTTCCTGTGTTATATTTTTCATAGAGCGTTCGCCACCGAACGCTTTCCGCAAAAAAGAAATCCATCCGGTTTTCTTCCCGCCACGCAAAGTGGACGCGTAGCTCAACTGGCAGAGCATTCGACTCTTAATCGACAGGTTGTAGGTTCGATTCCTACCGCGTCCACCAAACGATTCGCTACTTCCCCGGAAGCGGCACCATCCGGTAAAGCACAAGATCATCCCTGTCCGGATCATCAAACGCGCGAAAATGCGCCACCTCTTTCAGCGAATATTGCGTGTTGATGTCCGCCACGGACCCAGGATCCAGTTCGTTCCACGCCGCGTACCAGCCCGGCCTGTAAACGCGAATGCGCGTAGGCAGATCATACGTCCCAAAGTCATCACAAATCGAAGGCAGATGCGTTATGAGCGTAATGTCTGCTCCGCTGATCGAGAGCAGCAGGCGGTTCCCACTCGAATGCTCATCAATGTAGCGCGTAAGATTCTCCGCCGCATTTACAAACGTATATTCCGGATGGAGCGCAAACCCAGCCATCATGCGCACGTTCAGGGCCAGCCCGGCCAGAACCACCGCCAGCGCCGCAGCACCGGCATACCGCCACCGTTCCCAAAGCGCCACGAGCCCCAGGCACACCACAAAGACCAGCGGAAACGCAATCACCTGGTAATACCGCGGCTGCATGTTGTTGTGGTAGCCAATAAAGAACACATACCCGGCAATGGCCAGCAGCGATGCAGCAAACAGCGGATTACGCCACAGCCCGCGCAACACTTGCAGAGACAACACCACTATCAGCACCGCCAGAACAGCCAGCGGCTTGCTGATCCACAGCGCACCATGCGCGGCATGCCAGTAGGCGGTCAGCCATCCTCCCAGCGTCACCGGCTGCGGCATCTGGTTAACGGCAAAAAGATAGTAGTAGTCATTCAGATAGCGCGGATGCACGACCAGAAAGTAATACGCGCTCCATGAAACCACCGTTGCACCCACAGTCACTGCGGCATATTTCACAAATACGCGAATGCGGTACTCCGTAATGTGCCACAGCAGAAACACCGCCGCAGGCAGCAGAAAAATCCCTGTCGTCTTGGTCAGAATGGCCAGTGTCAGGCATAATCCCGACAAAATAAGCAACGCATACCGCGGTCCCGCCCCCGCCCGAGGCGCTCGCAAAATCAGCAGCCACGCCAGCAGTGTCCAGAAGATCAGCATCGGCTCCAGCAGCGCCAGTCGGCTGAACGAATACAGAAAGGCATTGCCCGCCAGCAGCGTCAACGCCAGCAGCGCCACCCAGCTCTTCTGCCCCAGCGTGCGAAGCAGCGCCCAGCTCAGCAGCAGATTGGCCGCAAACACCGCCAGCGCCAGCACCCGCGCCGCCACAATGCTGACCCCGGTAAAGTGGAAGAGCACTCCTTCAAAAATCGGCCACACCGGCACCGCCGCCGCCGGGTTAAAGTCGCCCGGAACACGCCATGACCCGGTCAGAATGTACCGGACAGCCGCGCTCCCATACCACCCCTCGTCCGTGTACTTGGAGTAGTCCATCCACGGAGAAAAATTCGGGAAATCCGCACGCAGATGAAGCAGATGGACGGCATACAGCGCGCACAGCACAGCCCCCCATAAAAACATAAGGATGCGTACCCGGCTCATAATCCCAGTCCGCCATCCACACTCAAAATCTGCCCGGTAATAAAGTGCGGTCCGGTGGCAAAAAACATCACCGCCGCCGCCACATCTTCCTGCGTTCCGTTGCGCTTCATCGGTGTCTTCTGGGCAAAGTGCTCGTAGTCTTCTGCCACTTCTCCATTCACAATCATTCCTGGCGCAACGCAGTTCACGCTGATCTCCGGCGCAAAGGCCTTTGACATCGTCTGCGTCAGCATGTGCAGCGCCGCCTTCGACGTGCAGTAGTGCCCATGCGTAGGCCAGGGGTGCAGCCCACCCAGCGAACCAATGTTGATGATCCTCCCCCGGGCGGCCTTCAGGTGCGGATACGCCGCCTTCGCCATCAGGAACGGTCCCCGCGTGTTGGTCTCAAACATCGCGTCCCATTGCTCCAGCGAAATCTCCTCCAGCTTCGCCGTCTCAAACAACCCGGCATTGTTCACCAGCAGATCCAGCCGTCCAAATTCCTTCACAACTGCCGCAACCGCCGCTTCTACATCCACTGCATTCCGCACATCACAGCGCACTGCCTGCGCGCGGACGCCAGCCGCCTGCAAATCGTCCACCGTTTGCTGCGCCTCTTTTTCTGAGCCGCGATAGGTAATAGTAACGTCCGCACCGGCCCTCGCCAGCGTCAGCGCCAGCGCCCGCCCGATGCGCCTGGCTGCGCCCGTGACCAGCGCGGTCTTTCCCTGTAAACTGTTCATATAAACTGATTTTACCCGCCCGAAGCGAAACCCTCTTTCGGTGGAACACAGGAACAAACTGCAACATTTTGAGTGCAGCCAGCATCTTAGTTAGCAAATTCTTTGAGGCAGCCCCATGCTTTCCCAACTTCCGCGCATTGTTCTTATGGCCATCGCCTTTTGGCCGCTCATGGAAAGCTGTTCTCATTCGGCCCACAACAATAATCCGCTTCAATCCAGCGCCCCGGTCCTGCAAAGCGATGACGTGCCGCATCTGCGCCGCGAGGGCAATCCCAATGCTCCATACCTGGTTGCTGCTGGAAATAAACCCCCGCAGTTAATGCGCCGCTCCGACGCGGACACCGCGAGCAACACCACATCAGCCGAACCCTGTGACGGCAAAAACCTCTCCGTGACCGAAATCGCTGCCGCCGTCAACGGCGACTACCATGCCGTCAAGCTGGCCTTCTACAACCAGGGACTCACAGCCTGCAAGCTCGGCGGCTTCCCCACCGTTTCCCTGCTCGATAAAAACGGCAACCCGGTCTCCAGCGTCAGCGTGCAGAAGGTCACAGAGTCTACCGTCCGCGCAAAACTGGACGAAGGCTCCGTGCAGCAGGCATCTGCCGCCCCACAGGCACACCTCGTCATTGCTCCACGCGCCGAAGCATGGTTCCAGATGGGCTGGACCACCGGCGACGGATGCCCCACCATCTCCCGCATCAGCGTCTCCGCCCCCGGATCAACTGAGACCTTCACCATCAACCACCCCCTGGCGGTATGTGACGGTCGCGTCGAGATCACATCGCTCCACCCCGACAACGCAGATTAAAAAATAAGTCGTTCCAACAATCAATGTCCGGGAATTACCCCCGGAACTGTTATCCTGAATTTTAGGAGCAGGTCAATGCAAAGAGAAACACCCAATCTCCGGCCATCCTGGGTCTTCACAGTCCGCGCGAAGCGCGCTCCAGCAGGAATAGAATCACGTAAGTATTTATCTATCAATACTCTATAAACAGAGTAGAGGGGTCAAATCCCCGGGTTTCCCATACCTCGCGCAGCGAGAGGGTGGAAACCACAACCGCCAACCCTAAACAAATTGTCTTGCGAAGCAGGGCCCTTGCAGGATGCAACGAGCAGGAGCATCGGCCATGACCACGCAAAAATAGGCTAAAGCATTGAAGACAAAGCATCTCTGTACAGGGTATCTGCTCTAAGTTATAGAAAACAGACGATCTCCGCACAAAGCAGGGTAGAACCAGAACTCTTCCCCCTAAAGCCAATAGATAGAATACTTTACAGGAAAGCAGGGGGAGGATCAATGCGGCTGAGGTTGCGACTGTCCCTCTTCCGGCTTCGGAGTCTGCACCTCGTCCTGCCCACCCACCTGAGAACCATCATGCTTCTCATAGATGGAATACTGACGGCCCGGCGGGTTCAGCTTCACATGGATCTCCTCCGTCGGCCCCTCCAGAACATAATCAGCCCCATAGGTTTGGTAGCCTTTCGCAATGACCTGGAGACGCACGGTGTCGCCAATTGGAACCACGTCGAGTACGGCCTTGCCATCCTCATTGGTCTTTAACTCCATGTTGCCGTCGTCCTTGCCATTCTTGATCGGATGGAAGACAACGCCTGCATTCTCTACCGGTTTTCCGTTCGGCCGGGTGACCGTCACGGTAATCTTGCAGGTCGGCGGTGGCGGCGTGTACTTGCGCCCGCGCTTTGCCTGCTGGGCACTCAGGACAAGAGGAAGACATACGGAGAGGACAGCAACCCTACGAACAACTGCAAAGGCCATGTCTCCGATTGTAAGGAACTGACATGCCCCCTGAGAAGAGTCGCCCCAGAAATTCTGAGGGAGATTAAGGATACCGGATGTCCCACATCTCGAAGAGATGTGGGTTTTCGCCTGTCAATGCGGGATCGTTCTACTGCTTCAATTTTCCCAAAGCAAACCGCAGTCCGGTCCGGAAATTGAACGGCAGCGAAGGATACCCGATCGGCCCGATATGCTGATTGCTCAACACATTATCCACCTGGGCGTAGATGCCCATCCAGGGCGTGATCTGATACACGCCGCCAAAATCGAGCTTGGCATACCCGTAATCGAGATTACGGTTCGGCAGCAGCATAGAGTAGTCGCCGCTCACGCTGGTGTAGTTGTCAATAAAAGTGGAGTCGTCGCTGCGGCTCGAAAAAGCCCCATTCCCGATCAGCGTGTAGTGCTTGCCGGTATAAGTAGCAGAAATGAATCCGGTATGCGGAGGGCGCCGGAATGGTCTCGCTCCACGCAGCGGCGCATACTCCCCAATAGGAAGGTTCGGGAACAGTGGATTCACCACTGGCTGCAATGCGCTCGACGTGAATGAGCGCTGCACCACTGCATCCAGATAGGTATAGCCGCCGCGCAAAAAGATGTTCTTGCCGATGCCATATTGCATCTCGCTCTCGATTCCCTGCGCGCTGAATGCCTGCGAATTGAGCGTCGGCGAGACAAACGCAGCGTTATAGGCAGCGATGATCTGCTCCACCTCTGATGGTGGAAGCTGCGGTAGAAGCTGATACAACGCGCTCAGCGGGACCGACTCGATCTGGTCGCCAAACTCGTTATGGAAGTAGGTCGCTCGGAAGAGCACACGCTCGCTGAAAAGGCTCTGCTCCACACCGCCATCGTAGCTGCGCGAACGCTCGGCACCGATCGGACGCACGCCGAATTGTGCCGCTGCTCCCGGCCCTCCGTAAGTGTTCAGCACTTGGTAAAGCGAATCAAACTGGTCGGTAATCGTCGGCTCTTTCACGCCTTTGGCAAAGTTAAAGTTCAACTTGGTGCCATGGAAGACGCCTCCTCCGGGACGGACCACATAGTAGGACAGGCCGACGCGTGGCGTGCCCTCGGTCCCGTAAATCTGGTTCTTTTCAATGCCGCCGCCCAGCGAATAGAAAAAGCGGTTCCGGATGTCTCCGCCAATCTGGAGCATGTAATCGTAATTGGTCCGCTCCAGCGTGTCGTTCAGGAAGCCGGGATAAAAGTCCTTTCCGCGCTCATCTTCAAAGCGGAATCCACCAACAAACATCATGTGCGGCGAAAACTGATAATCGGCCTGCGCGTACAGATTGTCGCGATTGGAAACCAGCTCCGTGGTGGAAGGATAATTGCCCGGATAATTGAGAATGGCCTGTCCGCCGACGGTATATCCATTCGCACCCTTGATCGTGACCGGAAGACCAACATAGGCAAACACGTCCGGATCGTAGATTCCAGCAGGCGACCATTGGGTGGACTCCTCGCGCTTGCGCGCTAGTCCATAGCGGACAACCCCATGCAAGCGGTCAGAGAAGCTATGATCTATGGCTCCAGTCGCGAAGATGTCCTGGTCCGATTGCTTTGCATCGTTGGCAATCTGGTAGAACTGGTATGCACCCGGCAGCCCGGTAGCGATATCTGCATTGCGAAATGTTCCGCGGATGGTTGTTGCCGAAGACCAGGCCCATCCTAGGTTCGCTGTCTCGACGATATTGTGATATTTGTCCTGCGGAATGGAATTCTTGGTTTGAAGATCGCTGAAGCCACCATAGTAATCCAGCGCTCGATGCGTTCCGCCGAACTGCACCTCATTGCGATACGTACCGAAGTTTCCTGCATCTCCTTCGTACATCAACGAGGGAAACGGAGTAGAACCGCGTGGCGTGCTGAAGCCGATGGCTCCTGCCGCAGCATCCGAACCATAAAGCACGCTGTTCGGTCCGCGATAGGCCTCGGCCTTCTCTACTCCCGTTGAGGAGATGGTCGCAAGATCAAAGCGTCCGCCAATGTCCTCAATCGGCGAGCCATCAAAGAGAACCTTGTTCGCATCAGAGTTGCCGCCGCGAATGAAGATGCTGGTAACTCCGCCGCGCTGGCCCTCCTGAACAACGTTGGTTCCGGCCACCTGCCGCAGAATGTCAACCATGTCAGCGCGGTTCAGGAAGTCCGTCTTGCTCAGCCCGGTAATGGCCGCGCTCACCTGTCCCTGCGGCAGCGGAGTTCCCGTCGCCGTCACAACAACCGATTGCCGCACCCACTCCGGCTCAAGGACAATGTTCTGCTCAACCGCATCGAGCGAGCCGCCGTAGAAGCTGTTCGTCGCAAGCTGCCGGAAAGACTGGCCTCCGGCGAGCACGTAAAAACGCCCGCTGGACGAAGTAGAAAGATAATAGCTCCCGTCGCCCTGGGTCTTTCCGGCGACAATCACTTTTCCGTTCTGAACAAGCGCAACATCGGCATCGGCAATGCCTGCCCCCAGCGGATCGGTTACACGTCCGCGCACTACGACGGCCTGTAACGGTGTCGCAGCAAGCAACAGGCAAGCAGAAAGAAGGGTAAAGCGGCCACGCCGCAGAAGTTCGAGCATATCTCCTCCGTTCCCCTCGGAACTGGGTATTTGTATGCTGAGGCCGGTCTCCTGACTCTGCGCGCCCTGCCTGCCGCCTTCCCGGATTTTCCAGTGGCTCGTGGCATGGCATCAGCTTGTGCTGCTTGCGCGCTTACAGTTGCGGGGCAGTGGCGGATTCTCACCGCCTTCCCGAACACCTCATGCATTGGGTGGTGTACGCAACAAGGACTTCCCTGCGCGTTTCTCTTCCGTTCTGTACCGGAAATACGATTATTCGTGAGGAGGAAGGTCAAAGTCAAAACCCTTGTTATCACAGCTGTAACGGACTATAGTGCTTGCACACTATCTTCCATGACATTCTTAGCAGCATTGACGCAGGGCCTCTATCCGTTTGAGATCGTGCTGCTGTTTGGCGGCATCGTTCTGCTGATCATCCTGCTTGCCGGCTTGGTTGCTGGCCTCATTCGCGGAAAAATCCCTTCCCTGCTGGTGTCGCTGTTCATCATTGCCATTCTGATGATCGCTTATCCCAGCGTGCAGTCCATTAAGTACAAAGATCTGACCGTCACCTTGAACGACCAGTTGAAGCAGATGCTTCAAAACCCGACGGACCCGAATGTGCGAAACAATGTCGCCGAATTGACGAACAAAGTGGCGGCGCGTCCGACGAGTGTCGCAGCCACGGTCGCCACACTGGCAAGCGCCCAGTATGCATTGGGGAAACAACAACCTGCGCAGGAAAACTTGAATAAAGCGCTCCAGCTTGATCCGCAACAGCCAACTGCGCTCGAGCTGAAAAGCAAGATCGTGTCGGTCGGACGGCTGCAGCAATTGACCAGTACAGTGCAGCGGGAGCCTGTAAACGGAGCGGCCAGGCAACAGCTTGAGGAGGCCGCAGCAGAAGTAGACCGGATGCCTCTGGCCAATCCTCAGGCCCTTACATCGCTGGCGAAAGCACAACAAATAATGGGAAATGAGGAAGCTGCCCAACAGACGGAAAAGAAGGCAATGGCTATCCGATCAGGCGCATTCAAGCGTTGAGGCTGGCTGAAAGCTGGTGACCCCGGGAAGATTCGAACTTCCGACACGCAGTTTAGGAAACTGCTGCTCTATCCACCTGAGCTACGGGGCCACTCTTGAATATTCTAACCTGCTCGGACCCGCCTTCAGCCGCAGGCGGGAATCTGAGATCGAGCGCTACTTGCCGGCCGGCACGGGAAAGCTGTCTCGGGTTTCCAGTGTCAGGCTCTGCGCGTTTGGATCCGCAACTCGGCGCATGGTAATCTCGGCACGTTTCCCTGAAATTCGAATCACAAGGTAATGGTAGTTAATGTGCGGCGGTTGCACCTTTGCATTGCGACCATAGTGGTCTTCACTGCCTCGCACAAGCACGGGGTAAGGCTTTGCTCCACCTCCGCCTGAAACAAGGTAGGTAATGCCGTTGCGCTCAAAACGCTCGTAATTGTGAATATGCCCGTTCAGGACGATGAACTTTGCATGAGATTTAGGCACTTCACTTTCGAGAAGCTCACGCAGCGAGATTTCATTCTCGCCGGGCAGGCCAGCGGCAATCTGTGATTGCACGTCATTCATCCAGGGCATGTGGTCAAGAATGAAAACGAAATCAACAGCAGATGGCAGATGTTCCAGCTGTGACTGGAACCAGAGGCGTTGCGGCGAACCCTGACCGCTCGCCTGTGTAGCATCCAGAGAGATGAGATAAACATTCCCGATCTGTGCTGAATAGTAGAGGTGGTTTTTAAGCTCCGGAAAATTCTGAAGGTAATTTGCCACACCTGCATCATGGACATCTTTTACTTCATGGTTGCCCATCGTGGGGAAAATCCAGAGGTGTTCCGCTCGCCATAGCGCCGTTTCCTGCTGGTAAATCTTCCAGTCTGCCGGGTTGGAGCCGATAAAGGGAGTGTCTCCGGTCAGAAAAACAGCAAAGGGTCTTTCTTCTGCTACGGCTTTTACCAGAAATTGCCGGATTTTCGGGTTTGTATCTGTAACATCGGCTGTATCGGTAAATCGGGTGTCACCATATGCAACCAGCTTGATGGGTTGACCTGGCGCAATTCCATTCACGACAATCGTAGGACCGATGGCGGGCGGCGCGGTTTGACTCCAGGCACAGAACGACACTGCGAAACAAGCGATTAGAAGGGCCCGGCAGACTTTTGCAGTCACGGCTGGAGACCACCCCCAACAAAATGTACGATTTCGAGCTTGTCTCCAGAATGCAGAGAGACGGATTCCCAATTGGAGCGCGGAACAATCTCGCCGTTATGTTCAATCGCGACGCGATCGCCTTTCAGCCCCAGATGGGCAAGAAGCTGAGAAATAGTGGAGTTAGCCTCGAGGGACGGGAAATCCTTCTGCTGTCCATTGATGACGAGCTGCATGATTTGAGGGTAGCAGAGACGGGGGCTACCGCAGCCATCGCCAAAGTGCCCAGACCGCCGCCGACATAATCACCAGGGCCGCATTAAAAAGGAAAACAAAAACGAGGCCGCGCATGCATCCAAGCCCATCATCTATGGGCCGGGAGCTTTGCTCCAGAACTTCTTGTGTTTCAGCAGGAATGCCAGTAAGGCGTCGAATCGAATGACCGAGGGTGTTCATATGAATCCTTATGGCACTGTATCGGCGTGTCAGCGTAGGTACTTGAGAGAGATCGCGGAAATTCCATCGCACTGTTTCAATCTGGAACAGCGGCCAAGAATTACAAATTCCAATACCTGGCGGAATTCAGTTGTGCTTAAGCCCAATCGCAGAAGATTGTAGCCAGGAGAACCATTCATGACTCAAAGAATGTTTACTGCGACGATTTGTGCCCTGCTGTTCACCGGATACGCTTCCGCTGAAAAGCTCATTCACAAAGCTGACATGCCGCAGGCTGTCCGGAAGACTGCTGATGCCCAAAGACAGGGGGCTGTAGTGCGCGGCTATTCCAAAGATAGCGAGAATGGGGAAGTCGAGTACGAGGAGGAACTGCTGGTAAACGGACATACAAAAGACATCACCATGGATGCGCGTGGCAACGTGATGGAAGTGGAGGAAGAGGTGGCCTTGTCTTCTCTGCCGCAGAGCGTACAGAGTGCTCTGAAGAACCGTGCGCCACAAGGACAGATTCGCAAAGTAGAGTCGCTCACAAAAGGAGGCAAACTAGTGGCATATGAGGCGCAGGTATACACAAACGGAAAGCATTCCGAAATCCAGGTGGGACCAAATGGAGAGCGCCTGGCACACGAAGAATAGCATCGCCTTCAACCTGTATTCATGCGGCTTTCCTGAAACTTTCTTGACGTAGATACCGCTCAGAAACTACTCTCAGAAGAGAGGGTTTTGATGCAGGGCGCACACTACTACTGGAATTATCTGCCGCTGTTGCTACAGATTCTGGCTGCGTTCGCGCTTGCTGCCGGAATGGTAGGTGCATCATGGCTGATTGGCCGGCGCCGCAACACCAAAGCCAAGCTCGATGCCTATGAATGTGGCATTCCCGTAGACAGCGATACCCGCGGACGCTTTTCCGTGGGTTTTTATATGGTGGCAATGCTCTTCATCCTGTTTGATGTGGAAGCCGTTTTCATGCTGCCATGGGCGGTAATTTACCGCGAGCTGCCAAAGATTTCCGGATCGCGCCTCTTTGGTTTCTGGGAGATGCTGGTTTACCTCGGCTTTGTTGCCGTCGGCATTTTCTACGTCTGGAGAAAGGGCATTCTTGACTGGTCTGCCGACAAGGGCGACCTGTAAGTTACCAACAATAGCGGCACGAATGTTCGTGCGAATGTAACTGAATCGGCTGAAAATTGAAATTTAGAAGGACGCAATGGACTCAGCTGTTCTAGGGAAAGATACTGTACTGGCGGCGCTGCCGGAAAACCGGGCACTCTCTTCTCTTTTGGCGTGGAAGGCCGAGGCCGTTCTGGACGCGACATACGATCGCAAAGAGTTGACGATTACGATTGCACGCGATGAGATTCGTGGCGCATGTCAAACCTTAAAAAACGCTGGCTACAACTTCTTTGAAGATGTGACCTGCGTGGATTGGTATCCGACAGAACCGCGCTTTCAGATCACCTACCATCTTCTTTCTCACTCCCTGAAAGAACGCGTCCGGCTCATCTGCCCGGTCGAGAGTATTGATCCCAGCATTGACAGCATTACATCCATCTGGCCTGCGGCCAATTTTTATGAACGCGAGGTCTGGGACCTTTTTGGCGTGCGCTTCCACGGACACCCCGAGCTGCGCCGCATCATGATGCCGGAAGAGTGGGAAGGACACCCATTGCGTAAAGACTATCCCGTGGAGGGCTACCGTTAATGCCGAAGGCCCCCGAGCTTGCCGAGTTTGTTGAGACTTCTACCCTGCTGAAGGCGCGTCCGGAAGAAGGCGCAAAAGACCGCACCATGGTCCTGAACATGGGCCCGCAGCACCCATCCACGCATGGCGTGCTTCGTCTGGTGATCGAAATTGACGGCGAAACGGTGCTGAAGGTCGTTCCGGACATCGGCTACCTGCACACTGGAATTGAGAAGACCTGCGAGGCAAAGTTCTACCAGCAGGTCGTCCCCTTGACCGACCGCATAGACTACCTGTGTCCGATGACCAACAATCTGGCCTACTGTCTAGCGGTCGAAAAGCTGCTTCAGCTTGAAATTCCTGACCGCGCGCAGTGGCTCCGCGTCCTTTTGAACGAACTGACGCGGCTCAACTCACACCTGGTCTGGCTGGGCACGCACGCCATGGACATCGGCGCGCTGACCGTCTTCCTCTATTGCTTCCGCGAGCGCGAAGAGATTCTGCGCATCTTCGAGCATGTCTCTGGCCAACGCATGATGACCTCCTACTTCCGTGTGGGAGGGTTGTCGCTGGAGCCGCCGATTGACTTCTTTGATCGCGTGCGCAGATTCATTAAGGTCATGCCGGAGAAGATTGACGAGTATGAGAATCTTCTGACGGGCAATCCGATCTTCATAAATCGCCTCAAAGGCGTTGGCTATCTCAGCCCGGAAGACGCGATTTCGCTCGGTGTGACAGGCCCCCCCCTGCGCGCATCCGGCGTGGATTGGGACCTGCGGCGCGACATGCCGTATTCGAGTTACGAAAAGTTCCAGTTCAAGGTACCGGTTTCGAATGACGGCGATGTATGGGCGCGCTATCTCGTCCGCATTCAGGAGATGCGCGAGTCGGTGAAGATTGTCGAGCAGGCGCTCGAAGGAATGCCGGAAGGCCGCATTACAGCCGATGCTCCCAAAGTCGTATTGCCAGACCGCGAGAAGATGAAGACCCAGATGGAGTCTCTCATCTATCACTTTAAGATTGTGACGGAAGGCTTTACCGTTCCGGCTGGCCAGGTGTACCAGGCAGTTGAATCGCCGCGGGGCGAGATGGGCTATTACGTTGTCAGCGATGGCACGGCCAAGCCGTATCGGGTTCACATGCGCAATCCTTCCTTCGCCACATTACAGGCATTGCAAACCATGTGCGCGGGACGGCTGATTGCGGATGTGGTGGCTGTCATTGGCTCCATTGATATTGTGCTTGGAGAGATTGACCGGTGACGGAAGCAGTTCCCGATCAGCGGCTTTTTCAGGAGCTGTGGATTTCATTTGTTGCACTCATTCGGTCGTATGTAGCTGGATACGATCTGGGCCGCGCTACGGGGCATACTCTGTTAGAAGCAAATGAAGCTGACCTGAGCATTCAATCACCGCGAAAGCGCCTGGATGTACGCTTTGATAGCAGGAATGGCAAGGGTGTCTGGGCAGTTTCCGTTGAGCGAGAGCTGGAAAATGGAAACTTTCAGTTCGCGCGGGACAGTCAGGTTCGCCTGAGCGACCGTCGCGGGACAGTGGATATGGAAATTGCAGCAGAGGCCTTGACGGCCAAAGTTTTGGATGAGGAATAGGGAACATTTAGGATGAGCACTCCTGCAACCACAATTTTTTCACCGGAGACGGCGGCGCGGTTCGACCGCCTGGTCACCCTGTATCCGGTGCGGCGCTCGGCGCTGATTCCTATGCTGCTCTATGCGCAGGATGAGGTTGGCTATATCTCCGATGAAGTTGTAAAGGAAGTTGCCCAGCGCATTGGCATTACCGAGCTCGATGTTCGGAACGTGCTCAGCTACTACTCCATGCTGCGGACCAAGCCTGCGGGCAAATACAACATTCAGGTATGCACCAATATCTCCTGCATGTTGCGCGGCGGGTATGAGATTCTTGAGCACTGCAAACAGCGACTTGGCATTGGCCATAAGGAAGTAACTCCCGACGGGCAATTTTCCCTCGAAGAGGTTGAGTGCATCGGCGCCTGTTGCTGGGCACCTGCCATTCAAGTCAACTACGACTTCTACGATGAATTAACTCCAGAAAAAATGGACGCAGTCCTCGAAGAGTACAAGACTGGACGAGGAAAGGAGACAAGATAAGATGCCACGGCTCGTCTCCCATCCCGATGAAGTAAAAATTATCTCTCGCCGTTTTGGCCAGGGTGCGGAAAACCTCGACAAGTACCTCGAACTGGACGGGTACAAGGCCACGCAACTTGCGCTGGAGAAAGGCGCCGACTGGATCATTGCGGAGATGAAGGCCAGCGGCCTTCGTGGGCGCGGCGGAGCAGGTTTCCCCACCGGAATGAAGTGGTCGTTTGTACCGAAGCAATCGGACCGCCCGAAGTACGTGCTTGTGAATGGCGACGAAAGCGAGCCTGGGACCTGCAAAGATCACCTTATCTTTTTGCATGATCCTCATGCGGTGATTGAAGGCACCATTATTGCCGGACTTGCCATCGGCGCCAAGATGGGCTTTATCTACCTGCGCGGCGAGTACCGTTATCTGCTCAAGATCATGGAGAAGGCCGTCGCCGACGCCTATGCGCGCGGTTTTCTCGGCAAGAACATCTTCGGCTCTGGTGTTGATTTTGATGTCGTCACGCAGACCGGAGCAGGCGCCTATGAAGTCGGCGAAGAGTCGGCCCTGATGGAGTCGCTGGAGGGTAAGCGCGGCGTGCCGCGCATCAAGCCGCCCTTCCCGGCTGTTGTTGGACTGTATGGTGGTCCGACCGTCATCAACAATGCTGAGACGATCGCCACTGTTCCGCACATTCTGCTGATGGGCGGAGAACCATATGCAAAGATTGGCTCAGAGCGCAATGGCGGAACGCGTCTGTTCGGCATCAGCGGACACGTGGAACGCCCGGGTGTTTACGAGCTGCCGATGGGTTACAACCTAAAGAAGGCCATCTACGAAGTTGCCGGTGGTGTGCGCGGCGGGCGAGGTCTGAAGGCGGTTGTGCCCGGAGGTTCTTCCACCCCGGTGTTGAGGCCGGAAGAAATTGATGTGGGACTCGACTTTGACCAGATGGGCAAGGCAGGCACAATGCTTGGCTCGGGCGGGATCGTCGTGATTGATGACCAGACCTGTATCGTCGAATTTGCGCTGCGGACGATTGCCTTCTACCAGCACGAAAGCTGCGGATGGTGCATCCCCTGCCGCGAAGGAACCGACTGGCTGAAGAAGACCATTGGACGCGTCCACGCGGGCGGCGGAGTGGACAAGGACCTCGACAACATCCGCTACCTCGCAGAAAACATGATGGGCCGGACCTTCTGCCCCCTGGGCGACGCGGCGGCGATGCCGACGCTTGGGTTCATCAAGAAGTTCCGCAGCGAATTTGAAGACCACTTAAACGGAAAACCGTGCCCTTACGCCAGGCATGAAGAGTTAGTAGGCGCGTGAAGGGAGCGGAACCAGAGGAAGGCCATTATGATAACTGGCGTCCAATGCGAGATTGCAAACCGCCTGATATCGCTTCGTGGTAATTCTCTGAGTGTGCAGGAGAACCAGGATTGATCAACACGAAGAATTGTTCAGAAAACTTGTCGCAAAATCAATAAGCACGATTCAGGATAGAAAGCCTGGAAAAGGGTGCAAAAAGTAACAGCGGCCCAAAGCGCAAAAGGAAGAAATGGCTGACGTAACGTTTACAGTAGACGGCAAAAAACTTACCGCTCCCGCCGGGACGCTGCTCATTGATGCCTGCAAGGCTGTGGGCATTGAGATTCCTGCCTTCTGTTACTATCCCGGACTCTCGCTCCAGGCGGCCTGCCGCATGTGTGTGGTGCGCATTGAAAAAATGCCGAAGCTGCAGACGGCCTGCACCACCACCGTGGCTGAAGGCATGGTCGTCCAGACCGAGACGGACGAGATCAAGCAGGCGCGCAAAGCCACCATTGAATTATTGCTTGGAAATCATCCGCTCGATTGCCCCGTTTGTGACGCTGGCGGCGAGTGCGAACTGCAGGACATGACTTTCAAGTACGGCGCTGCGGAATCGAAATACGTCGAGATCAAGCAGCACCGCGAAGAGCAGCAGTGGTCTCCGGTGGTCTTCTTTGACCGCCCGCGCTGCATTCTCTGCTACCGCTGCGTCCGCGTCTGCGGCGAGGGCATGGACGTTTGGGCGCTCGGTATTCAGAATCGCGGTGTCAGTGCCGTAATCGCGCCCAATGGCCAGGACCATCTCGAGTGCGAAGAATGCGGCATGTGCATTGACATCTGCCCCGTCGGCGCACTGACTTCCGGTACCTACCGCTACAAGACCCGCCCGTGGGAAATGACTCACGTGGCGACCATCTGCACGCATTGCGGCGACGGCTGCAAGACCACTCTGGGCACCCGCCGTTCCAATGACGGAATGGAAATTGTGCGCGGAGACAACCGCGACAAGAGCGGCATCAACGGCGACTTCCTCTGCATCAAGGGCCGCTATGCCTTTGACTTTGCCAACCGCACGGAACGCCTGACCAAACCGCTCGTCCGCCAGGCCGATGGCCAGTTCAAAGAAGCCTCCTGGAGTGAGGCGATTGATTTCGCTGCGAAGAGGCTCCGTGAAATTCGTGAGAGCAAAGGCGGACAGGCCATCGGTGTTATCGGCTCGAACCGCACCACGAACGAAGAAAATTATCTGCTGCAAAAATTCGCACGTACGGTGCTCGGCACCAACAATATTGACCATCACCGCACGGTTGATTACGTCTCATTTGCTGCGGCCCTGGCCGGAAAATCAGAACGCACGGCATCTCTGCGGGACACAGCCAATGCGCCAGCCATTCTGCTGCTGGGCAATGACCCAACCGAACAACATCCGGCGCTCGCGTGGAACCTGCGCAGCAATGTCCGCCTGAACCGCGCGCGGATTTACATCGCCAACCACGCTGAGATCAAGCTGCGGCGCCAGGCAAAGCAGTTCCTCGAAATTCCGAAGGATGGCTACGCATCGCTGGTGCAGTATCTGGCTGGGAATGATTCGGTCGTTGCAGCCAATGAACAGACGGCTGCTTTCCGCGACGCGATTCGCAAGGAAGAGTCGCTGCTGATTATCTTTGGTTCGGAGTTCCGCGGTCGCGACATTCAGGCCCTTGTGGAATTTGGCCTCTCGTTGCCAAATACAAAGTTCGTCCTGCTGGGCGATTACGCCAACTCGAGGGGTGCTGCAGACATGGGTCTGTTGCCCGATACTCTGCCCGGATACGTTCCGGTGGCGAGCGCAGCTCATTTTGCTGACGAGTACGGCGCAGTTCTGCCCCAGAACGCCGGCCTTGACCTGTTGCAGATGTTCGATGCAGCGCAGAGTGGCAATCTGGCAGCGCTCTATGTCGTCGGATCGAATCCCGTCACACGCTATGGAGTGGATCCGGCTGTACTCAAAAATACCTTCGTCATCGTGCAGGACATGTTCCTGACTGAAACGGCACAGCTTGCCGATGTGGTCTTCCCGGCAGCCAATCTCTACGAAAAAGCGGGAACCGTTACGAACACATACGGGGACATTCAACTTGTAAAGAAAGCCGCAGATAAAGCGGGCGTTCGTTCGGATTTCGAATTGATCGTCCGTCTCGCCGATCGTATGGGTGCTGATCTGAAGAAGCTTGTTCCCTTCGGCCGCGGTGTTCGCGCCGACATGGGCCAGACCCGCGGCGCGCAGTCAGGTGAGGCCGATCGCCACAGCGTGTGGCTGGCTGCCCATGGACTTGAGCCGAAGCTCAGCCCGTTTGATCCGTTTGCGACGCTCGACGAAATTCAGCGTCTCGTGCCGAGCTACAGCTTCTCGCGTCTTGAGTTGTTGGCGGGAAGCGACCAGCACGCCAAATCTGAGCTGGTGCAGATTTCGGCTGCTCCGGCGCGACGCGATCTGGTACTTCCTTCGCAGGACACGCTCTTCACTTCAGGAACTCTGGGGCGCTACAGCGACAAGCTGAAGGAAGTACTGGACTCACATACAACGCCAAAGCCTGTAGAGGCAGCGGCAGACTAAGAAACCACTTGGGTAGAAGCATTGGCCGTGGGCCGATGAACGAAGACAAGTAACAAAGGGGCTTCAGCCCCGGCCAAACTTTTCTGGAAGGCCTGATGGAATCGAGTATCTGGATTTTTCTGCTGTTGAGCGTACTGAAGGTCGCCGTGGTCACGGTGATCCTGCTGACAGCGGTGGCATATACCGTATTACTGGAGCGCAAGGTGGTTGGGCGCATCCAGAACCGCTGGGGCCCCAGCCGCGTCGGGCCCTTCGGCCTGCTCCAGCCCTTGGCGGACGGCATCAAGCTCTTCCTCAAAGAAGACCTGATGCCCTCAAATGTCTACAAGCCGCTTTACATCGCCGCGCCAATGATCGCGCTCACCTGCGCGCTCATCTCGATCGGAGTGGTTCCGTTTGGCAAAGAGGTCTTCGTCAAAGGTGTAGACATCTTCCAGATCTCAGACATCAACATCGGGCTCCTGGTTATTCTCGGAGTCACTTCTGTTGGCGTCTACGGCATTGCCCTCTCGGGTTGGTCATCCAACAGCAAGTACTCCTTGCTTGGCTCTCTCCGGTCAAGCGCGCAGCTTGTGAGCTATGAGCTGGCGCTGGGGCTCTCGCTTGTAGGAGTTGTCCTTCGCGCCGGATCATTCCGTCTGCGCGATATCGTTGATATCCAGTCCACGCATGGACTACTCTCCTGGAACGTTTTCGGCGGCCTGCAGTTTGTCGCCTTCTTTATCTATTTGACGGCGGCCTACGCGGAAACGAACCGCGCTCCCTTCGACCTTCCGGAAGCCGAAAGCGAATTGACTGCCGGGTACCACACCGAATACAGCTCAATGAAGTTTGCCATGTTCTTCATGGCCGAGTACGCGAACATGATCACTGTAAGCTGTGTGGCAACGCTGCTTTTCCTGGGCGGATGGTCCAGTCCCTTCGGCAACCTGCTTCCTGCCTGGGGAGGACCAGTCGTGCAGGCGCTGCTTCCGGTTTTCTGGTTCGTGGTAAAAGTGTTCTTTTTCCTGTTCCTTTATATCTGGGTACGCGGAACGTTGCCGCGCTTCCGGTATGACCAACTGATGGGTTTCGGTTGGAAGTTCCTGCTACCGGTGGCAATTCTTAACATCATTGCGACGAGCTTGTGGTTGGCTTATCGCGTTTAAGGTTCGTACGATTACTGACGTGGTGAACGCAAACACATGCACTTAGTTCTGTTCTTCATCTTCGGAGGGTTGTGCGTAGCTGGAGCGCTGAATCTGCTCCTGCAACGGCACCCCATTAACAGCGCGCTGTCGCTCATCGTGGTGATGACCTCGCTGGCTGTGCTGTATCTGCTGCTTGGGGCCGAATTTCTCGCCGCCGCGCAGGTCATTGTCTACTCCGGCGCAATCATGGTGCTGTTTACCTTTGTCATCATGCTGTTGAATGCCGGACGCGAAGAGAAAACCCACGGCAGCAAGGCGGCTTATATCGTCGGCTTCCCTGGCGCGGCCGCGATTCTCGGTGTTCTGGCATACATTTTCCTCAAGCAGAGTGGCAATCTTGGATCAGCGAAGCTCGGTGAATATCTTGTCACTACATCTGATCTCAGCCGCGTGCTCTTCCGCGACCTGCTGCTGCCGTTTGAAGTGACCTCTGTCCTGATTTTGATTGCGATTCTGGGCGCTGTCGCGCTTGCAAGAAAGGGGCATGAATAGTATGGTCCCGATCTCTTATTACCTGGTCCTGAGCGCGATTCTTTTCTCGATCGGGGTCGGCGCATTTCTGATCAAACGCAATATCATAACGGTCTTCATGTCCATTGAGCTGATGCTGAATGCCGTCAACCTCACCTTTGTGGCCTTTGCGCATCAGTGGCGGCATGTTAGTGGGCAAATTTTTGTCTTCTTTGTGATGGTGGTGGCCGCCGCTGAAGCCGCTGTGGGACTGGCGATCATCATTGCGATCTTCCGTACCCGCAACACACTCAACGTTGACCAAGTGGATTTGATGAAACTATGACCAGTTCCCTCCATCTCTGGCTGATTCCGATCGTCCCCTTCGCCGGATTTCTGGTGAACGGTCTACTGGGCCGCCGTTTTCCCAAAGCGATGGTAACAGCCATCGCGTGGATTGCCACGGTCATTCCCTTTATTCAGGTACTGACCATAGCGGCGCGCTTCAGCTCGCTTGCACTGCCCTATTCAGAAAACCTGGGTCGCTGGATTGTTGCTGGCAACTTCCATGCCGACTTCACCTTTGCGCTTGACCAGCTCACTTTGATCATGCTGCTCGTGGTCACAGGTGTCGGCTTTCTGATTCATATCTACTCTGCTGGATATATGGTGCACGAGGACGGCTATTGGAGGTTCTTCGCTTATCTAAACCTCTTCATGTTTTTCATGCTGACGCTGGTTCTGGCGGAAAACTTCCTGCTCCTGTTTGTGGGCTGGGAAGGTGTGGGTCTTTCCTCCTACCTGCTGATTGGCTACTACTTTGACCGTGATTCTGCCGCGAGCGCTGGCAAAAAGGCCTTTGTGGTCAACCGTATTGGTGATTTCGGTTTCCTGATTGCGCTCTTTCTTCTTATCGCACATTTCGGGACCCTGAGCTTCAGCGGAATCTTTTCGCAGATCACCCTGCATCCTGAATGGCAATGTGGATTTCTTACCCCAATCGCGCTCTTTCTGGTGATGGGGGCGACGGGTAAGTCCGCGCAGATTCCTCTCTACGTCTGGCTGCCGGATGCCATGGAAGGCCCGACACCTGTCTCTGCTCTGATCCACGCGGCAACAATGGTGACCGCTGGCGTTTACATGATCGCCCGCTCGCATGTTATCTTTGACCGCTGCCCGTTAGCACTCACCACAGTTGCGGTGATCGGCGCAGCCACTGCACTCTTTGCGGCGACCATCGGACTTGTCCAGACGGACATCAAGCGCGTCCTTGCGTACTCGACTGTTTCGCAGCTTGGATATATGTTCCTGGCCTGCGGCGTCGCTGCTTATTCCGCCGGAATCTTCCATCTGCTGACACATGCCTTCTTTAAAGCGCTGCTCTTCCTCGCGGCCGGCTCTGTCATCCACGCCCTGAGCGGCGAACAGGACATGCGCGTAATGGGCGGCCTGCGCAAAAAGATTCCCATCACCTTCTGGACGATGACGATGGCTGTTTTTGCCATTGCCGGGATTCCGCCTTTCGCCGGATTTTTCAGTAAGGACGAGATTCTGTATCAAGCGTTTATTTCGCCCAATGGCGCTGGCAAAATCCTGTGGTTCGTTGGACTGCTCACCGCCGCACTGACCTCGTTTTATATGTTCCGGCTCTGGTATCTCACCTTCTTCGGCGAAAGCCGGGCGCATGAGGCCGCTGCGCACACCCCTGAACCGAGCCACCATGCGGAGAAGGAAGAGCACAAGCATCCTGTGCATGAAAGCCCATGGGTCATGTTGCTGCCGCTCGTCATCCTTGCCATCCTTTCGGTGATCGGCGGATGGGTGGGTGTTCCCGCGGCCCTTGGTGGACATGCTGAGTTCTTCCACTTCCTTGCTCCGGTCACGCAAAACGGAACCGAAGCGGCGGAGGGCAGCAAGTCTCTGGATCTGCTGCTGACAATTGCTTCTGTTGCCGCGGCGGTGATCGGCTGGTTTGTCGCGCACCTGATGTACTTCATGAAGCCGGAGCTGCCGAAGCAGCTCGCCGCGAATCTGCGCGGCCTTTACACGCTCCTGTTGAACAAGTACTGGGTGGATGAACTGTATAGCGCTGTGATTGTCACACCTCTTCTGCTGGTTTCCCGTTACGTACTAAAAGGGCTGCTGGATACAGGTGTGATCACCGGCGGCAGTCTTGCCATGGCGTATACAACACAGGGTGTTGGATCACTTCTGCAGCGGTGGCAGTCAGGCAATATCCGATCCTATGCCGGGTGGCTTGCCATTGGCGCGGCGGCGCTTCTGCTGCTGACATATTTTGGGTTTGGCGCGCACTTCTCGTTTCGGTAAGTGCGCCTTTATACATTAAGGAACGTATTTGTGTTGAACGATTCCATTTTGTCGCTGATTACGTTTGTGCCGACTGCGGGCGCATTCGTTGTCGCTTTCCTGCCAAGGCGCGGAAAGGTCATCCAGTGGTTTACTCTGCTGGTGACGCTGACCACCTTCGTGCTTACACTGCACCTGCCTGCACATTTCAACTATGGGCAGACGGGCTTCCAGTTTGAGCAGGATCGCGCCTGGATCACCAGTCCGAATATCCGCTATCACCTTGGCGTGGATGGCATTTCGACCTGGCTGGTGGTGCTGGTCGGCTTTCTTTCCATTCTGGGCGTGCTGGCTTCGTGGAATGCCATTTCGACCCGCACGAAGGAGTTCTACTTTCTCTTCCTCATCCAGCAGACGGCGATGCTTGGTGTCTTTGTATCGCTCGACATGTTCCTCTATTACGGTTTCTGGGAACTGTCGCTGGTTCCGATGGCCATTCTTATTGCTATGTTCGGGCGGAACCGCGGTCCACAGGCGGCCATCAAGTTCTTCCTCTATACGTTCATTCCGTCGGCGCTGCTGCTGGTCGCGCTGCTGTGGCTCTATTCGAAGACTGGCACATTTGACTTCGTAGAAACGCAGAAGTTCCTCTCGCAATATGGAGCGCTGCTCTCGCCGCAGGCACTGTGGTGGGTCTCCCTGGCATTCCTGGCCGCCTTTGCTGTAAAGGTCCCGGTGTTCCCGCTGCATGGCTGGCTGGCAGATGTCTTTTCAGAGGCTCCGACAGCGATGGCAATGGTAGTGGCCGGAAAACTTGGCCTCTATTCCATCATTCGCTTCAACCTTGGGCTGTTTCCCGAGCAGTCGCGGCAGATTGCGCCGCTCATGATTGCTCTGGCTGCGATTGGCGTCCTCTATGGTGCACTGGTTGCTCTGGTGCAGGATGATATGAAGCGTCTGATTGCCTTCTCGACGGTCGGGCATCTCAGCCTGATTCTTCTTGGCATCTTCTGCTTCACCGTGGTTGGACTGAATGGCGCGGTCTATCACGTCATCAATCACGAGTTTTCCGGAGCGGCCTTCCTCATCCTGCTCGGCATTCTTTATGAGCGCTATGGCACATATGAGATGTCAAAATATGGCGGGCTCGCGGCGAAGCTTCCACGCATGGCGACGCTCTATATCATCACTACCTTGTCGCTCATTGGCTTGCCGATCCTGAATGGCTTTGTCGGCGAGTTCCTGATTCTCAGCTCCAGCTTCGGCGTGCATCCCGGATGGGCAATTGCAGCGACCGTGACAGTCATTCTCAATGCAGGGTACATGCTGCTCCTGATACAGAAGGTCTTCTTCGGTCCTGAGTCGCATCTGGTAGCGTCACATCCGCACTCGGACATTGTGGCACGCGAAGGCTTCGCTCTGGTCCCTGCTGCGGTCCTGATGCTCGTGCTTGGCGTTGCTTCTCCTTACTGGATCCGTACGATTGATACTGCTGTGAGCAGGCTGGCGCAGAATGTGGCGCACGTGACTTCAACACTCACCACGACGATTGCGGAGAAGCGATAACCATGAACATGCAACTGGCCCGTATTCTCCCTGAAGTGATTCTCACCATTACCGGCGTGATCATCATGCTGGCCGAGCCGCTGCTGCAGAAAAATTCCAGCCGCAAGCCGCTGGGATGGTTCGCGGTCCTGGGCACGCTGGCTGCTCTGTTTGCCAGCATGTGGCAGCTGCACCTTCCCGACGGCACAGCGTACTTTGGCACGGTCCAGACGGATGCGTATAGTGTCTTCTTCCATGTGCTGATTGCCGGAATCGTCCTGGCCACCCTGCTGGTTTCGCTCGACTCCATTGACGGCAGCGCCGAGAGCGTGGGTGAGTTCTTCGCCCTGATCTGCTTTGGCGCGGTAGGCATGATGCTGATGACCTCGGCGGTTGAGCTGCTGCTGGTCTTTATCGGCCTTGAAATCTCGTCTATCTCCACCTACATCATGGCCTGCTTCCGCCGCAAAAGCGCCAAAGGGCCCGAATCGGCAATTAAGTATTTTCTGCTTGGCTCCTTCGCTACAGCGTTCTTCCTCTATGGAATCGCGCTCATCTTCGGTGCAACCGGAACTACAGCGATCGCGGCGATTGGCAGAATACTTACCGTGGGCCAGACCCCGCTGCTGGCCGTTGTCGGGCTGGCGATGATTCTGATCGGCATCGGCTTCAAGGTCTCAGCAGCTCCGTTCCAGGTATGGACGCCGGATGTTTATGAGGGCGCGCCTTCTCCGGTGGTCGGACTCATGTCTACTGCGCCCAAGGCGGCCGCGTTTGCGGTGCTTCTGCGCATTCTTTATGTTGCCTTCCCGCTGCTCCACTACCACTGGCAGCCGCTGGTGTGGTGGATGGCAGTACTTTCGATGTGCGTAGGCAACCTGGGCGCGCTGCGGCAGCAGAATGTGAAGCGTATGCTGGCGTATTCCTCCATTGCAAATGCCGGGTACCTGCTCGCCGCCTTTACCGCGCTCTCGCAGGAAGGCGTTGCCGCTGCCAGCTTCTACGCGGTGACGTATGCAGCGATGAATGTCGGCATTTTTGCCGTCGTGAGCCATGCCGGAGGGTTTGGCGACCGCCTTACCCTGGTTCAGGATTATCGCGGACTGGCATACCGCTCGCCTTTACTGGGCGGGGCAATGGCCTTCTTCCTGATCTCGCTGATCGGCATCCCCTTCACTGGAGGGTTCTTCGGCAAGTTTTATGTTTTTGCCGCCGCCCTGCACTCGGGGATGGTATGGCTGACCATCATTGGCCTGATCAACAGCGGTATCGCCTGCTACTACTATCTGCGGCTTCTGGCGGCTGTTTATTCCAAACCGGTTCACACGGACCTGCTGGACGGAATTCCGCGCCCAACGATGCCACTGCTGCTTGCTCTGGTCCTCACGGTAGCTGCCACTTTGATCCTCGGCATTGTTCCCGGGCAGGTGCTTTCGCTCGCTCGAGCGGGAGCCAATACCCTTGTTCCGTATGTAACCACCGCGATGAAGTAGGAGCGGCACCAAAGCAAAAATTCATCGCGATACCGTGTGCGCTTATGCCTGCACACGATTGACCAGAAAGCCGCCCGGGTGCTTGACAGCTATGGTAGCCTTAAAGAAAGGCATGATCTCGATGCAGGGGGATCATGCCTTCCTCTTTTCAGCAAAAGGTGAAGTCCGAATGCGAAGTTTTAAACCTAAGTCATTGAAAGTAAAACATCCCCATACAAGAATCATGCCATAAGTGATTGAAAATAAAAGATATCCTTACAAAACCGGGAGCCGGGAGAGCCTACATTTCTGAATATCGGCTGCCTGAACCATAATCCGCCTGGATAGAAGACTTTACGAGCAAGCGGGGGTCTGGACACAGACTGGACGCGAAAATTGGGGTACCCGAAAGCTTTTAAAGTATCGGGAATTCGCAAAACAATCCCCTACGGAAGCTGCTCTCCTCTTCCCTGTAAACTGTATGTATGATTCCTACGCTTGAATGGACTGCGGATGGCGTCCGCTTTCTTGATCAGACGAAGCTGCCTCTGGAAGAAACTTATGTGCTTGCCACCAGCTATGAACAGGTGGCCGATGTAATTACGACGATGGTAGTGCGGGGGGCGCCGGCGATTGGTGTTTCTGCCGCAATGGGTGTGGCTCTGGGCATAAAACAGAGCCGCGCGGCTGACCTGACCGCGCTTAAAGCAGATTTTGAAAAGATTGCGAAGACGCTGGCGGCCACGCGGCCCACAGCGGTAAACCTGTTCTGGGCCATTGACCGGATGCGGGTGCTGTTCCTGAAGCTGGTGGAGCAGCCGGGAGCAACACATGCCAGCATTTCTGAGGCTCTGGTTCGTGAAGCGCAGACAATGTATGAGGAAGACATTGCGGCCTGCAAGGCCATGGGAGCGCACGGAGCGGACCTACTGCCCGAAGAAGGCGGCGTGCTCACCCACTGCAACGCAGGCGCTCTGGCCACCTGCGGCTATGGCACTGCGCTGGGAGTGATTCGCACGGCGGTGGAGCATGGGCGGCAGATCCACGTATATGCAGATGAGACACGGCCCTTTCTGCAAGGCGCGCGCCTGACAGCGTGGGAGCTGATGCACGATGGTATTCCGACCACGGTGATCTGCGATAACATGGCGGCGAGCCTGATGCGGCAGGGGAAGATTCGCGCAGTGGTTGTGGGCGCGGACCGCATTGCCGCCAACGGAGATGTGGCCAACAAGATTGGCACCTATAACGTCGCGATTCTGGCAAAGGAGCACGGAATTCCGTTTTATGTGGCCGCTCCCTGGTCCACGATTGACCTGGCGACACCGACGGGCGAAGCGATTCCGATTGAGCAGCGCGCGGCAGTGGAAGTGACTCACCATGCCGGAAAACAGCTCACTCCACATGGAGTGGGGATTGAGAACCCGGCGTTTGATGTGACCCCTGCGAAGTATGTTGCGGCGATTATTACGGAACGCGGGGTGTTACGGGCGCCGTATGCCGAGTCGCTCGCGGGGCTGGAAGCGCAGATGGCGTAAATTCAGGAATTCCACATCTCTTCGGGATGTGGGCCACCCGATCACCCTCTGACAAGCGACAACAAAACAGATATGGGGTTGGTTACTGGACTTTGCCCTGGGGGCGCAGGCGGCGAAGCTCTTCAGCGCAGGCCACTGCGTTGAGTGAGGCCAGCTTGAGGTTGTCGGCCACAATCCAGACCCAGAAATTTTTGGTTTGTAGTTCTGTACCGTCGGCGGTGCGCGCCCGGACGAGAATGTCGCTTTGTCCGGCGGAGCTGAGATTGCTGGGTGCCTCGGCTTCGCCCAGAATGACATCTACATGATCGCCGGAGAGAGCTGCTTCAAAGTGCTCGACGGTAACTGGATCCTTATAGCTGATGGCGAGCGAGATCCCATATCCGTGAAAGACGGGAACGTGCAGAAGCTGGACCATGACTTTCGGCAATGCGCCTTCAGCCAGCGTTTCATAGTGGCGACGGATGCGCGCTTCACTGGAGATAAGGCTTATTTTTGCGGACTCGCCCAGCCCTGAAACTACATTGAAGGCGACCTGCGTGTCATAAAGCTCTTTGGGCAGGGACTGGAAACTGAGCAGGCCGACGGTCTGCTGGTGGAGCTCGTCAAGCGCGGTGCGACCATATTCGGAAGCAGGCTCTAGAATGGTGGCGGAAGCCGACACCACTTTTGTCACTGTTTGCGCGCGCTTAAGCAGCAAGGCCAGAACCAACGCAGCGGGATGAGCGGGGGAGACGGCCGTGGTCTTCAGGTCTGGAGTCGTCCCGGACTCCTGCACCCAGGGCGCGCGCACCAGCGCTCCCGGCTGGCTTTCCAGCTCATAGGTCATGTCTATGATGCTGGCGCCCGCCTTATGGGCGTTTTGCCAATGCTTTCGCGTGACGTCCTGCGGTCCGGTGAAGAAGACAAAATCCACACCGTTGAAAGCGTCTGGCTCAATGCGCTGGATGAACGTGACCTCGTCGCCGACGGCCTCAAGCTGGCCGAGAGAAGATTCGTCGTCCATCAGCACGAAGTCGGATGCGCTGAAGATGGAGTCGTTTAGCGTCTCATTCAGTTCTTTGCCACGCAGAGAGGCTGCACCTACGATTGCGATCTTGTACGTATCAGGCATGCAGTTATTTGTGTCCGGAAATTCCGGGGAAGGAACATCCCATTATCGCAGGGAATGCTGTGGGTTGACAGATGCCAGGGCCGAGGAGCAGCGGGACCACTTCCAGAGCAGGGCAAGCGCAATGACAATGAGGGCGAAGGTGAGGCCGGTCCAGAGGCCAAAGATGCCCCGCTGCCGGGAAAAGCAGAGGAAATAGCCCAGCGGCAGGCCGAAGACAATGTAGCCGAGAAAATTGGCGATCATGGGCGCACGCGTTTCTCCCAGACCGCGAAGAGCGCCGGTAGCAATGGTCTGGATTCCGTCGAAGACCTGAAAGGCGGCGGCCAAAGCAAGGAGGCGCACTCCGGTGGCGATGACGACTTCCTGGTTGGTATAGATGTCCAGAATCAACCTTGGTACGGCGAGAAAGACAATCGCAGCGCAGGCCATAAAACCTGTGCCGATAGCGAGAGCGAGCCATCCTGCGCGGCGCGCCCGTGGCCCGTTGCCTGCCCCTACTGCATGACCAACGGCAACGGCTGCTGCGGCTGAGGTTCCAAGCGGGATCATATAGGTGAAGGACGCGCAATTGATCGCGATTTGATGCGCGGCGAGCGCGACCGGGGTGAGCTTTCCCGCCATGACGGTCGCCGCGCCAAAGGAACCGACTTCCATGACGATCTGTCCTGCAGCGGGAAGGCCGAGCCTCATCAATCCACGAATGCGATGGAGGGCGACCCCAGGCCAGTGGGCAAAGAGCGGGTGCCCGCGCTCTGCTTCGTTTTTCCAGGCAACAAAGATAAGCACAGCGGCCATATATACGCGCGCAAGGCAGGTGGAAAGCGCGGAGCCGCGCACGCCCATGGCGGGACAGCCAAAATGGCCGTAGATGAGCGCCCAGTTCCCTGCCCAGTTGATGAGATTGGCAGAGATGAGCGCGAAGGTGATGGGCTTGACCCGCTTGACTCCCTGAAGGTAACGGCGAAAGCCGGCATACAACAGCAGAGGCAGCGTGCCCCAGTTGAGGATGCGAAGGTAGTCGGCGCTTGGCCCGGTAACAGCGGGATTGACGCCAAAGTATGGGAAGGCAAAGGGCGCGGCCCAGACGAGCAGCATGAGGATGGGGGTGAATCCAATGGCAAGATAGACTCCCTGCGAAAGCCAGCGGTGACACTCGTCGAAATCGCCGCGGCCGTATGCCTGCGAGACGACCGTATCGAGACCGAGCAGGATGCCGATGCCGAAAAGTGCGGGTGCGTAGTAGACAGCGTTGCCCATTCCGACGGCGCCGATGGCTTCAGCGCTGAGGCGGCCCACCATGATCGTGTCCACGATGGACATGGAGACCCATCCCATTTCAGAAAGCACAACAGGAATGGCCAGCGCGAGCAGCTCGCGAAACTCTTTCCTGATGCTGAGGTTCTGGAACTGTACCAGCATCCTTCTACTTTATCGAATGGCATTGTGAGGGGTGAGCACGAGTATTGGTGTAGGCGGCTGACCTTCGGAAGTGAGTGAAAAATATGTTACCGTTAAGGAAGAACGCTTCTCCGGAGAGATGGCCGAGTGGCTGAAGGCGCACGCTTGGAAAGCGTGTTTAGGGGAAACTCTAACGTGGGTTCGAATCCCACTCTCTCCGCCATGATGCAGCTATCCTGCCACCCGCTGACATTCTTCCGCACAATCGTTTCCCCTCCAATCGTTCACCGCGATGACTGCAAAACCGCGCGGACCTCACCCAAAAGATGCCGGATTCCTTGCTCGGCGAGATTGAGCATCTGGTCCATCTGTGGGCGGGAGAACGCCAGACGCTCCGCAGTGGCCTGTACCTCAACCAGTCCACCATCTTCTGTCATTACCACGTTCATGTCCACTTCCGCCTGTGAATCTTCCTCGTAAGCCAAATCAAGCAGAATGGCCCCCTCTACTACACCAATGCTGGTTGCAGCCACCAGCTGCCTTAAAGGCGACTTCGGCAGGGTCCCGGCGGCTACCAGACGGTCAAAGGCGATGGCCATGGCGGCACAGGCCCCGGTAATGGCTGCGGTGCGCGTTCCTCCATCGGCCTGGAGCACATCACAGTCCAGAACAACCGTGCGTTCACCCAGGGCCTGCATATCCACCACGGCACGCAAAGAGCGGCCAATCAGCCGCTGGATTTCGTGGGTGCGTCCACCGATTTTGCCCCGCTCTGCCTCGCGTGGCGTCCGCGTCAGAGTGGCCCTGGGTAACATGCCATATTCAGCCGTGACCCATCCACGCCCGCTGCTGCGCAGCCATGCTGGGACGGTTTGTTCCACCGTCGCATTGCACAGTACGCGCGTGTTGCCAACTTCGATAAGAACAGAGCCTTCAGCCATCGCTACATAATGGGGAGTGAGCCGCACCGGACGCAGAGCGTCTGCCGCCCGGCCTCCCTGTCTGAAAAATGAACCTGGATTCGCCTGCATTCCTCACTATTGTACGAAGCCATCTCGAGGAAATGACATCATTAGTTGTAATGGATGATACGTTCCATCTTCCGGAAATGAACCAGATGCTGAAGGACACCCCCTTTGCAGGAAAGCTGCACTTCTTTCCCAGCATCTCCTCGACCAATACATATGCCATGCAGCAGGCTGAAGCTGGGGCGCCGGACGGCTCAGTCTATTTTGCCGACCAGCAGACCGCCGGCCGGGGACGCGGCACCCACACCTGGGCCTCGCCTCCCGGATCAGGACTGTACGTGAGTATTTTGCTGCGCCCGCAAATTTCCCCCGCCGACATTTTGTGGCTGTCTTTGGCTACGGGTCTCGCTGTCCGCGAAGCAGTGCGCAAAGTCACGGTGCTCGAGTGCGACCTGCGCTGGCCCAACGATCTGCTCTTCGGAAGACGCAAATTCTGCGGCATTCTGACTGAGCTGAATGCCGAGGTCACACGGATCCGCCATGCGGTTGTTGGCATCGGGATCAATGTGCACCAGGAAGAATTTCCGCCTGATCTGCGCGAGATAGCCACCTCGCTTCATTTGGAATCAGGGCGGACATGGCCGCGCCAGGACCTGCTTGTGGCCTTGTTACAATCGCTTCATCGCGAAGTCTCAGCACTGTCTCGCGAGGCTGCGCCCGAAATTCTGAAGCGGCTGGAACAGGCCTCAAGCTGGGTACGCGGCAAACGCGTGCGCGTCGAAGAAGGTGAAGGATTTTCCGGGACGACTGAAGGCCTGGATGCGCGCGGATTTCTTCGAGTGAGGACTGCGAACGGGATGCGCACGGTCTTCTCTGGCGGCGTGCGCGAAGCATAATACAGAAAGACGGAGAAGACATGCTCCTGGTGCTTAATGTAAACAATACGAACATCGTCATTGCGCTTTACACGCTCAAGCCGGACGGTCTTGCCGACCAGTTGCGCGCCACCTGGCGCATCAGCACGCGTCACGGGCAGACCGCCGATGAATTCGGAATGCTGATTCGCAATCTGCTGCAGAGCGAGGGCGTGGAAACATCTGCCATCAAGTCGGTCGTGATTGCTTCTGTTGTTCCTCCCGTGGATTGGGTGCTGAGACAATTTTGCGAGCGTTATTTTCACCAGAAACCGCTCTTCATCGAGCCGGGCGTAAAAACCGGCCTGCCCATCCTCACCGACAATCCCAGCGAAGTGGGAGCCGACCGCGTGGCCAACTGCGTCGGCGCCTTCGCAAAATATGGAGGGCCCACGATTGTGGTGGACTTTGGCACGGCCACAAACTTTGATGTCGTCTCGCGCAAGGGCGAATTCCTGGGCGGTGCCATCGCTCCCGGACTGAACGTCTCGGCGGAGGCACTATTTGCGCGCGCGGCGCGGCTGCCGCGAGTGGAAATCAAGCGTCCCGCAAAAATCATTGGAACCAACACGGTAGACAATCTGCAGATTGGTCTCTTCTACGGGCACATCGGACTGGTGGATTACATTCTGGAGCGGATGGTCGCCAAACTCGGTGAAGGCACAAAGTGTATTGCCACCGGAGGCCTGGCCCAACTGATCGCAAGCGAGTCGAAGTTCATTTCCGGCATTGACGATATGCTCACACTGGATGGGCTGCGGATCATCTATGACCGTAACCGCGCAGCCCGGAACCACGCGCAGGCAGAAGCACAACAGACCAAATCCTGAACCATAGTTGTAACCTTGGAAAACTATTTCAATTACTTTACGGAAATCGAAGAACACTTTCAGCGGCGGCGCGGATCACTGTTGCTGCTTTCTACCCTTGACTGGGCTCTGATTGAAACATGGCGGGAAGCGGGTGTTCCGCTTGAAGCCGTTCTGCGCGGCATTGATGCCGCCTTCGACAAATATGAGGCGCGCAAGACCCGTGCCCGCGTCCGCCGCGTGAACGGCCTCGCCTATTGCGCGCAGGAAGTCATGGTTGCAGTGGAGGACATGAAGAAAGCAGCCGTCGGCGCGGCCTCTGCGCACTCTGAAGCCGCACCTGCTCCTGGATTTGAAGCAGAGCGCATTGCTGCGCATCTTGAATCCTGCGCTCGCAAACTGCAAAACGCCGGGATAATAGAGCCCGCCCAGCGCCTGCTTTCTCTGGCTTCCGGCATCCGTCTGGAGCAGCCAGACCTCGAAGAGCTGGAGCGCACGCTGACCACCCTTGAAGAAAAGCTGTATGCCCACTTGCTTACCATCACGCCAGAGGCCGACCTGACGGCCATCCGCGAACAGGCCCAGCGCGAGCTGGGGCCGTACAAGCGCCGCATGCAGGCCGTGCAGATCCGTCAGATTGAACATCAGTTCATGCACAAGCGCCTGATTGAAAAATACAAGCTGCCACGCCTCAGCCTCTTTTATATGGACCAGCAATGAAGTTGCGGATCGAAAAATGCATCTATGGCGGAGCGGGGCTGGCTCGCGACGAAGGCAAAGCCATTTTTGTTCCGCTTACACTCCCAGGCGAACTGGTGCAGGCACGCATCACCGAAGATAAGCAAAGCTTTGCCAACGCCGAGCTTGAATCCATCCTGCAGCCTGCTCCGGAACGCACATCCGCGCCCTGCCCTTACTTTGGCGCATGCGGCGGATGCCATTATCAGCACGCCGCCTATCCTTACCAGATCGAAATCAAGCGAAGCATTCTTCACGAAACGCTGGAGCGCGCACGGCTCTCCCCTCTTCCAGAGATTGTTCCTGTTTCGAGTGCGCCACTCGGTTACAGGAACCGCGTCCGGCTGCATATTTCCGAGAGGCCCTTCACGCTTTCCTACAAGCGACGCGGCTCTCACCAAAACCTGCCCATCCAGAAATGCCCTATTTCCGCTCCTGTGCTGAATGAAGCCATCGCAGCCATAAACCAGATGGGCGAGAGTGCCGGGCTCACGTGTTTTTCTGAAGTTGAGTTCTTCACCAATCAGGCCCAGAATCAACTGCTCCTGTCACTCTGGACCAACAAGTATCTGTCTGACACCACTCAGGTCCTGGACGCGCTGCGTGAAGTTCCTGCATTGTCCGGAGCTGCTGTCTTCACGATCAGCAACGAGAAACACCAAAGCAAAAAGATCGCCCAATGGGGAGAGCAGTCCCTTACCTATGAAGCAGGAGGACACCGCTACCGCGCCAGTATCGGCTCATTCTTTCAGGTCAATCGGTTCCTGATAGACCAGCTTACACAGATTGTCTGCAACAACCGATCCGGCAAGCTGGCATGGGACCTGTACGCCGGTGTTGGTTTGTTTTCCGTCGCGCTTGCGGAAACATTTGACCGCGTCATTGCAGTTGAATCAGCTCCGTCCTCTTCTCAGGACCTGCGCGCCAATCTGCCCGCCGGAAAGCACACCTCAGTCACCAACCATACGCTTGCATTTCTGCGCCAGCAGACCGCCGCGCCCGACCTCATCGTGCTCGACCCTCCGCGCACCGGACTCGGCAAGGAAATCACCGCCCTGCTTACCAAAGTAAGGGCCAAAACACTGGTTTATGTCTCATGTGATCCGGCAACGCTCTCGCGTGACCTCAAGTCGTTAGTAGAATCCGGCTATCGCCTCAGAGAAATGTACATGGTGGATATGTTCCCGCAGACCTTCCACCTGGAGAGTGTTGCCGTGCTTTCGCTCGATTAAACGCATCTGGGGCGGGGCCGCAAATATGCCCTCATCCACGCCTGAGCCACTGCGTTTTGCGCATCTGCCGTTGTTTTTCTCAGCCATCTTCTTTTCCTGCGGCATCCTTGTCTCGCGCTTTTTCTGGACGGCCCCCGGGCTGCTCTTCCTGTCTACGTTTCTTTATGCGGCCTTGTGCCTTTTCGCGGTCTGCAAAGCCCCGCGTATCTCTCTGCTCCCCGTGGCTGCCATGTTCTTCTGCCTCGGTGGGTTCTGCGCGGAAACCATCCCTTACCCCTCCCCACAGTCTGCGCTCGCTGTGTTCGCCAATGGAACGCCCAGAATCTTCGAAGGCCAGGTCACCCGTACAGGGGTAGTGCGGCAAATCCACTCCGTCCTTCCCTTCTCCAACAAAGCACGCGCCGAACAAAGCCAGCAGCTCCAGCTACGCATCACCGCGGTGGCCTCTGACGACGGCACAATGCAACCGCTCACCGGCGGCCTCTCTCTCAGCGTATACGCGCCAATGGAAGAGGCCTTTCCCTCCATCGCGTGTGGAGACACGCTGCGCACATCCGTCATTCTGCGTCTCCCCGATCATTACCTCGATCTAGGCGTCTGGGATGAGCGCGTCTATCTGCTGGACCAGGGGATCGGAGCCATCGGCAATGTAAAACTCGACGCAATCACCATCACCCGCAAAGCGCAGCGCGCTCCTTTTCCCTGCTGGCTGCATTCTCTGCAACAAAAGACAAGCTCCCGCCTCGTGGCCTTCACAGAAAATTCCCGCGACGGCTTTTTCCGCCTCAGCCGCGAAGACGCAACCATGCTCGCCGCTATGCTGACCGGAGACCGCAGCTATCTCTCACGCGGTGTGCGCGTGGGCTTCGAGCGCACCGGCTCCTTCCATCTCCTGGTGGTTTCAGGAATGCATCTTGCCATCTTCGCCGGACTCGTATTCTGGCTGGCAAAAATGCTGCGTGCCTCCCGTGTGGCCGCCACACTACTGACCATTGCCGTCTCTCTCGCCTACGCGCTCTTCACCGGGTTCGGCCAGCCTGTACAGCGCTCGTTCTGGATGATCGCGCTGTATCTCACCGGAAGGCTGCTGTGGCGCGAGCGCAGTGCCCTGAACGCCATCGGCTTTGCCGCGCTCGGTTTGCTCATCGCAAATCCCCGCTCACTTTTTGACGCCGGCTTCCAGATGACCCTGCTGACGGTGCTGGCCACAGCGGGAGTGGCCCAGCCCATTGCGGAAAAAACATTCGCTCCGCATCTACGCGCACTCCGTAATTTATGGACGCACCAGATAGACCCATCCCTTCCGCCGCGCATCGCCCAGTTTCGCGTCACCATGCGGATCATCGCAGAACACGTGCGGCTCTTTGCCGGCCCCATGGCTGCGCGAATGCTCCCCTTCTGCACGAAAATCCTTCTGCGCTTTCTTGAGCTTCTTCTGGTTTCCGTCACCATTGAGCTGTTCATGCCCTTGCCCATGGCGATGTACTTCCATCGCATCACGGCTGCCGGAATCCCGGTCAATCTCCTCATCGTTCCGCTGCTTGGCCTCTTATTGCCGGTTGCTATGCTCACTTTGCTCGCGGTCGTACTTCTTCCTGCCGTGGCTGTCATTCCCGCATCGGCAACCGCTGCCATCCTGCATATTGTCCTTCTTCCCGTGCGCGAATTCTCGCGTTTTCCCATCAGCGACCTGCGACTGCCTTCGCCTCCAGCACTCGCCGTTCTGGCCTGGATGTTCTGTATTGCATTCAGCATCTGGGTCGTCCGCCGGGATCGTCTGGCGAAGACCGCTGCTTTTCTTTCTCTGCTCGCAGGATCCGCCGCCATCATCGTCTGGCACAACACAGCAGGCCCGCAGCATCGCCTTGAAATTACCGCACTCGACGTGGGCCAGGGCGACTGCATTCTGGTAATTTCGCCCAACGGCAAATCGCTGCTCGTGGACGCAGGCGGAACCGCGGGCATGCACCCGGACTCAAAATTCGATATCGGCGAAGATGTCGTCTCCCAGGCATTATGGGCGCGTGGCATCAGGCATCTGGACGCGGTGGCGATCACTCACGCGCATGCTGACCACATCGGCGGGATGCCCGCAGTGCTCGAAAATTTCCGTCCCTCGATGCTCTGGGTCGGCCACAATCCTGAGAGTACCGCGTATGATGCAATTCTCCGCGAAGCCGCAGCCATCGGAACCAACGTACACTCCTACGCCGCAGGAGACACATTTTCATTCGGAGGAATGCAGGTCCGCGTCCTCTCACCCACCCCGGATTACACTCCGAAATCCTCGCCCAGCAACGACGACTCTCTGGTCCTCCGCATGAGCTACGGCAACACCTCCGCCCTGCTTGAAGGTGACGCCGAGGCACCCAGCGAAGCACACATGCTCACGGAAGGCGGTCTGCGCTCAGATCTGCTGAAAGTCGGCCACCACGGCAGCAAAACATCTACCACTCCGGCTTTCTTACATGCCGTAGCACCCTCGTATGCGGTCATTTCTGTAGGGCGGTACAACTACTACGGCCATCCCAAGCTTGAGACGCTCAAAAAGCTGGAAGACGCCCGCGCCCTCACCTACCGCACCGACCTTATTGGCGCGTCTACTTTTTATCTGGATGGACAGCACATCAGCCCCGCCCCTCGCTAACCAGAAGACGATTCAGCGGCAGTCTTGCGGGCAAGCTGACGCGAAGGACACTCTTCCAGATCACAGACCTCGCGTTGCGCAAGAGTGTGCAGCAGCAGCTTTCGTTCTTCTCCCGCAGGCATCATTTCCAGGACTTCACGCCGAAGCGCCCCCAGCGAGGCAAGCCATGGGCCTAAGCCCTTTGGGAGCTGGCTGTCTATTTCGCGGCGCAATTGCTGGGCAAGCGCGGGGCTTTCTCCTGCCGTGGAAATTGCAATTTGCAGGTTGCCGCGGTCCACAATCGAAGGGAAATAGAAGTCACAGTTCGGCGGATCGTCTACCGAATTGCAAATGACATTGCGTTTTGCAGCTTCATCAAAGACAGCCGCGTTGACTTCCAGCCGGTCCGTCGCCGCAACCACAAGAAACATCCCATCCAAATCAGCCGCCTCAAACTCCCGCGGATGCCAATGAATGCGGCCTTCTTCCGCAAGCGATACGACAGAAGCTTTCGCCTTCGGCGCAACCACCGTTACCTCAGCTTCTACCTTGAGCAGGCTCTGGATCTTTGATTCAGCCACCTCCCCTGCTCCGGCGACGAGACATCGCCGGCCTTTCATCTTAAGAAAGATAGGGAAAAGCGCCATGGCTGTTATTTTACGTGTTCGCTATGCCACTACTGCGGGAACAGCAGCGCCGGAGAGCCGGTCGCGTATCTCTTCCACAGAGTGCCGCGCAAAATACGTGCGCAGATTGTCATCCGGATTGCGCTCGGCAAGATACGCACGCAGAAGCCGTTCCAGCGCTGCCGGAACTTCCGTTGCCGGAACGCGATACCCAGTAGAACGCGCGATTCCTGACCCTCTGCCGACACCACCGCCGACATTAAATACATAGGCGTCCATCATCTTGCCGTCGTGCTTTGTCTTCTTGCCTTCCAGACCGATATCGGCAATCCAGTGCTGGCCGCAGCCGTTGGGGCATCCGGTCACGTGCAGCCTCAGTTGTTCGGTAAATTCGGGCAGCCGCTCTTCCATCTCTTCCACCAGCCAGCGCAGAAAGCCCTTCGTCTCCGTAATGGCCAACTTGCAGAACTCCGTGCCAGTGCACGCAATTCCTCCGCGCCAGAATGCGGAGCCTTCCACGCGCAGGTCGATCTTGCCCAACTCATCCGCCAGTTTCAGGGCTTTCTCCGCGGGCACATTCACAATGACAAAGTTCTGCATGATTGTGGTGCGTACTTCGCCCGATCCGTAACGGTCTGCCAGATCAGCAATCGCAGCAAGCTGGTCGCCACTCAGCCGCCCACGCAGCACGGACGCGCCTACATACACCAACCCCGGCTGCTTCTGTGCATGAATGCCAACATGGTCGCGCAAAATGTCATCCGGAACCTGCTCCTCCACACCCGGATCCAGCTTGTATCCCAGGCGCGATTCAAGTTCACTTAGGAAACTCTTCGCGGTCCATCCTTCGCGCAGAAAGAGATATTTCAACCGCGCACGGTCGCGGCTTTCACGCAGCACCTGCTGGTCGCGGAAGATTTCCGTCACGCGACGCACCACATCCAGCGCCTGTTCGGGGCGGATAAAAGCATCCAGTTTGGTTGCAAGGTGCGGCTCATTGGAAAGCCCTCCGCCCACGCGCAGAACATATCCGACCTCGTCGCCGCGGCGGATCGCCGTCAATGCCACATCATTCAGTTCCGGATAATTGCACCAGACCGCGCATCCTGAAACAGAAATCTTGAACTTGCGCGGAAGATTCCGGAACTCCGGATTCGCAATCAGCTTGTGCGCTATTTCAAGCGCCAGCGAAGACGCATCAATCAGCTCATCGTGCTCAATCCCGGCTAGCGGGCACCCCGTCACGTTGCGGACCACATCGCCGCATGCTCCCTTGGACGAGAGGCCCACGGCCGCCAGTGTATCCACAATCTCCGGCAGCGATTCGATTGTCAGCCAGTGCAGCTGAATGTTCTGGCGCACCGTAATATCGGCAAGGTTGCGCGCGTGCTTGCGCGCTATGTCCGCAATTACCCGAACCTGGTCAGAGCGCAAAATCCCATTCGGAACACCAATGCGCATCATGAAGTACTCAGTGGCTAGACCCTCCCCGCCTTTGCCGCCTACCGCGCCAATCCCATCTCCCTGGGTGTAGATCCCCCACCATTTAAAGTAAGCAGAAGCCCACTCAGGCGCGACGCTCGAACGCCCCTGACGGGCGAATTCGCGCACTTCGTTAAACGCCTCCCAAGGGTTCTTCTCGCGCTTCAGGCGCTCCATTTTCTGGGCTTTGGTTTCCTTTACTTGAGGTGTCTGGGGTGTTTCGCTCATTGTTTTCCTGTAGATGGAAATAAAAAACCCGCTGCAGGTTGGCTGCGCGGGTCTTGTGACTTACCTGATCTCTGAAAATGCTGGAGTCATTCGTTCACAAGTCCGGCGGAAGCACAACAACATGCACAACATATCGCCGGAATCGAGTGAGAACGAGACATTTTCTATAGCCTACCGGGTTGAAGAGGCTAGGTCAAGATAAAGCATCTACACCAGAGCACCCCACTCCTCTGTGTAAAAATGCGATACTGGAATGTGGGCAATTCCTTCAACAATACGGTGGCCGTGGCCATGTCTGGCGGAGTGGACTCCTCTACCGTCGCGGCCATGCTCAAGGACGAAGGCTACGAGCTGGTCGGCCTCACGCTCCAGCTCTGGAACCAGCGCCGCCTTGCTGGTCACGAAGGTATGCCCGAACAGGTACAGGGCCGCTGCTGCTCCATTGACGACGTATACGACGCGCGCCGCGTCGCCGAGGCACTCGGCATTCCCTACTACCTCATCAACGAGCAGGACCGCTTCGAGCGCGATGTCGTGCGCCCCTTCGTCTCTGAGTACCTCGCCGGACGCACGCCCATCCCCTGCTCGCTCTGCAACAATCACCTCAAGTTTGATCAGTTGCTCGTCCGTGCCCGCCAGATCGGCGCCGACCGCATCGCCACCGGCCACTATGCCCGGAACGAGTACGACCCCCTCCGCAACCGCTGGATTCTGAAGCGCCCTGCCGACCTGAGCAAGGACCAGACATATTTCCTCTTCGGTCTCACCCAGGAGCAGCTCTCGCGCACCCTTTTCCCACTCGGCGGCTACACTAAGCCCGAGGTCCGCGAGCTCGCGCGCGAGCACGGCCTGGCCATTGCCGTAAAGCCCGACTCGCAGGAAATCTGCTTCATCCCCGGCGGCGACTACAAAAAGTTTATTGACGCCTATCTCGATGAGCAGGGCGTGGCCATGCCAGACACCTCCGGCGAGCTTGTCTCCACCTCAGGCGAAGTCATCGGCCACCATCAGGGCATCCACAACTTCACCGTAGGACAGCGCAAGGGCCTGGGCATCTCATCTCCTAATCCGCTCTACGTCATCCAGATAGACAGCGTGTCCCACAAGGTCATCGTCGGCAATGAATCCGAAACTACCACCCGGACATTGCGCGCCCGCAACATCAACTGGATTTCCATCTCCTCCCTCGACGCGCCCATGCGTGTGCAGGTAAAAATCCGTCACCGCCATGAACCAGCCTGGGCCACCATCGAAATGTCCGGCCCGGACGAGGTCCTTGCCACCTTCGACGATCCACAGCGCGCCGTAACACCCGGTCAGGCAGCCGTCTTCTATCACAAGGACGAGGTCGTCGGCGGAGGCTGGATCGTCTGACAACAGTCCCCTCCAGCCCATTCAACGCCAGTCCAAATTTATTAGAATGGCAAAAAGAGCAGTTTTGAAAAATGCCATTCCCCATTAAAGTTTGCGTCGTCTGCGGAGAAGAATTTGAACTGAAGCCGGACAAGCCCGGTTTCGCCAACCGCTGCCCCGAATGCAGCGAGACCGACGAAATCCAGGTCAACTCACGCGAACTCCACACCACGGGCCGCAAGGAAGCGAGCGAACTCAACGAGGCCCGCCGCGAAGCCATGCGCGACCTGCTCTATCGCAAAGATGTCTGAACAAAACGACCTCGGCGATCTGGACAGAGGCCCGTTTTCTCTGTTGAACATTTCACCGGCAAACGTTACAAAGTAATATGCCGAAACCGAAGTCTGCGGGCAAAAAAGAAAAAAGCCCCTTCCTGCCGGGCCGCCCCATCAGCCTTAAAACTCTTGGCGATTATCTCGATCTCTCCCCGGCCACCATTTCGCTGGTCCTGAACAATGCCCCCGGCGTGCGCTCCATCCCCCAGGAAACCCGCGACCGCGTTCTTGCCGCTGCCAAAAAATTCGACTACCGCCCCAGCTTCTACGCGCGCTCACTGCGCCGCAAGCAGACATTCTCGGTAGGCGTTCTGGTGCCCGAGATCAGTGACGGCTATTCCATGTTGGTTATGGATGGTATCGAGGAAGTTCTCCTCGAGGAGGGCTATTTTTACCTCACTGCCAGCCACCGCCGCAAAGCCGACCTCATCGAGGAATATCCGCGCCTGCTGATGGACCGCTCCGTCGAAGGCTTCATCGCCATTGACACAGCATTGCAGCATTCGCTTCCCTTGCCTGTGGTGGCAGTCGCCAATCATAAGAAGATCGAAGGCGTAAACAGCATCATCCTCGACCACCACCGCGCCGCCGAGCTCGCATTGCACCACCTCTATCTGTTGGGGCACCGTCACATCGCCTTCATGCGCGGGCAGACCTTCAGCTCCGACTCAGAGGACCGCTGGAAGAGCTTCACCTCAGTTGCGAAGAAACTCGGCCTTGAAATCCACCCCGAACTGACCGTACAACTGGAAGTGAATGTCTCTTCGCCTGAACTCGGTTATCCAGTGGTACAGCGTCTGCTGGCGCAGAAGCGCACATTTACCGCGCTGGTTTCCTTCAATGACATCGCCGCCATCGGCGCCATCCGGGCCTTCCGCGATCACGGCATTCGCGTTCCCGAAGACGTCTCCGTCGTAGGTTTTGATGACATACAGGGTGCTGCATATCACAACCCCAGCCTGACGACGATCCGCCAGCCCCTTCACGCTATGGGCACCACAGCGGCCCGCATGCTGTTGCAGCGCATCCGCGGAGGAGCCGATGTTCCCGACCTGACCGCTATCGTGCCCGAGCTCATCATCCGTGAATCCACCTGCCCGCCCAACTCCAGGCGTCTGGCAAAAAAGTAGCTCACTTCTGTACATGCAAAAAGGGCCTGGCCAACGAGGCTGTTACGAAACACTTGAAGTGGATTGATTGAAATGAGAAGATGCCCTCGCGGGAGCGGGGGCATCACTCTTTATGGGCTATATCCAAGGGGGAGGTCGCAGCCAAGCGACACTTTTCCCA